>JACCDN011077714.1_pt1 | contig 457569 bp, 429 predicted proteins | sample 7441691 | NCBI WGS metagenome assembly JACCDN01 (sample SAMN15323439, study PRJNA562643) | freshwater metagenome | isolation source: river surface water | place: USA:Blue River Watershed | collected 2017-08-16 | reverse complement strand
TAGAACGAAAATCTCCAAAGTTCGTAGCTAGCGCCATAACTGTAAAATTATTTAATCTTGGTCCTTCGTACCAATTAGGAGGAGTAAGATAAATGCCCTCAAACTGCTTGGCCCACTCTTTCTCTACACCAAGCACCATCGCAAATGGCAATAACTTTTCAAAAATTTGGGGATTTTTTTCTGGCGCGTTATGAAATTTTATCCGAGCAGCTTCTGCTACCTCTAAATAATTTTTCAGACCCAAAGTATGTTCTCTAGCCAAGACACCTTTTTGAGTGCGCGCCGGCATCCATCTCGAGAAAATAATAATAATTAAACCTGAAATAAAGAAACATATATCTGACATAATTGGACTAAGGAACAATCCTGACAAATAGAACCCTGCAAAAATTACCATTACTCCGATAAATATATAGACACCTCGAACGGTGCCGGGATTAGATTTAAAATAACCTTTACTAATTAGATTTTTTGTAACTAAATTATTTACTTTTTTTATTTCTTCAAATGTTCTGGCACTACTCTGAAGTGTTACTAAACCAACCGGTTCAGCCTTAACATTCTCTTGATCATTTCCAAATAACGCCACCATAATTGTCTTATCATATTCTGCTTCCAGCTCTTTGATGGGCTTTAATTGTCTTAATTCAAAACTTGATTTTGTTTTTAACAGACCCTCCACTTCTATGGCGCTAATTTTCAAATAGCCTCGAACCGCCAAATCTATAATCTCGGCTGAAACATCTTTATTATCTCCTCGTTCATCTATTACTAACCCCACCTCTAGCGGACTCATTTTGTCCGGTGAATCAAATTGAGCGATAATTACTCCTTTTCCAGCCGGATCTTTACCGTATTTTTTCCATAAATATAAAAGTACTGCCAAGACCAAAAATGGCAAAAAGATCACTAAATTACCTAACAAGAAATGCAATCTCTTTTCCCAGACAGTTGGCTCATGCACAATTCCTTTTGGAAAGGAAACAGCAATCGTGAGTCCGTTCCAAGGCGCCAAATCGCTTTGACTAAAATAAATAGGGTTGCCTAATTTTTTATTTTCACAAGGAGCGTCCGAATCCACCGGACCAACATAACAAGCGAACTCAATTTTTTCTAAATCCACTTGGTCTGGCAAAAATATACTAGCTGAAGCAATGTTGCGATTTACTTCCCAATCATTGCCAGTCACATTCCAATAAAACTCATCGTCTTTTTCAAAATAATTTATGGCGTCTTTGACTTTATAATTTATAATATAGGTATGGACACCATTGATAGTCTTGTTTGCATCCCCTATTTTTAGAACTACATTGAGCCCTTCTGTATATTTTGAATATGTTAGATTGTTTCCATTTTCATCGGTCACAGAAAAACCACTCAAAGACAAAGTATAATTGCCTACACTTGTTTTATACTTATATGGGATATCGCGAAAAATTCCATGCTTTTCTATTGCGCCAAAATCATACTGAATTTTTTCTGATATATCTACACTTGCATCCTGCTGGATTCTAGCAGTCACATCAAAAGTAATTATCTTTTCTTCACTTACAAGAGGATCAACAAAGTCTGCCTCTTGAGCCAGAGCCAGTTGCGGACTTAGAATTAAAAGGCTAAAAACAAGCGCAACCAGGAATTTTTTCAGCATATTTTAGCTATATTTTAACTATGATATAATTAAATTAATCGGAGTAATTTTATCAAACTTGACACTTTTTAACAAGATGTTATACTATTATCACTCTCACTCATTGAGTGATAATTTTTCTTACTTTTCCCGCCACAGCGGGACCCCGCCTCGCGGCGGTGGTAACTTTACTATATGATTCCTCAAAACTTTACCAATAAATCCCAAGAAATCATGCAAAACGCGGCCAGAATCGCTTATGAAAATGGCCAGCCGCAAATAGAGCCGCCACATCTGTTCTTTGCACTACTTGAAGACACTGATGGTGTGGTCGTTTCGGTCTTGCACAAATTTAACGCCAATATTATTGCGCTTAAAGCTGGTGCGCAATCCCTCATCGACAAACTCCCCAAACAACCAGGCAGTATGCCAGGCGGTGGCGTAGGTCAAATCCTTCTCAGTCAGGCGATGCTCTATATTTTCCAAACTGCCGTGGGAGAAGCCAAAAAAATGGGAGATGAATATATTAGTGTTGAACATTTGTTCTTGGCATTTCTCGTCGGTCATAATCCCGTCAGCGACCTATTAACCACTAACGGTGTCAGCTATGATGAAACCCTCAAAATTTTAGCTGGTATCCGTGGCAACCAAAAAGTTGATAGCCCCGAACCAGAAAGCAAATACAATGTCTTGGAAAAATACGGCAAAAATCTGACAGACCTAGCTTTCAAAGAAAAACTTGATCCAGTCATTGGTCGTGATGATGAAATTCGTCGTGTTATGCAAATCCTCAGCCGTCGCACCAAAAATAACCCCGTGCTTATCGGCGAACCTGGTACTGGTAAAACTGCTATTGCCGAAGGCTTGGCGCAACGCATTGTTAATGGCGATGTCCCAGAGTCTCTAAAGAACAAAGAAGTGATTGCTCTTGATGTCGGCTCACTACTCGCTGGAACTAAATTCCGCGGTGAGTTTGAAGACCGTCTCAAAGCAGTCTTAAAAGAAATAGACCAATCAGCTGGAAAAATAATTTTGTTTATTGATGAGCTTCATACAATTGTAGGCGCTGGATCTTCCGAAGGTTCAATGGATGCCTCCAATATGCTCAAACCCGCTCTCGCTCGCGGAACACTCCATACTATCGGGGCGACAACTCTAAAAGAATACCAAAAATATATTGAAAAAGATACAGCCTTAGAAAGACGTTTCCAACCAGTGATGGTCAGCGAACCGTCTCGGGAAGACGCTATCGCAATATTACGTGGTATCAAAGAAAAATACGAAGTCCATCATGGCGTGCGCATTACTGACACTGCTATTATTTCGGCTGTGGATCTTTCTCAACGCTATATTATGGATAGATTCTTGCCAGACAAGGCTATTGATCTTATTGACGAAGCCACTTCAGCACTACGTATGCAAATAGACTCCATGCCCGATGAATTAGATAAGATGAAACGCGCCATGATGAAAATGGAAATTGAAAAACGAGCCCTGAAAAAAGAAAAAGAACAAGAAGCCCAAGAGCGTTTGGAAAAAATAGAAAAAGAATTAGCCAACATCAAAGATAAAAGCAACGAACTGGAAGCTCGCTGGAAAAATGAAAAAGAAATTATTACCGGTATTCATAATCTAAAAAAAGAAGTCGAAGAAACTCGCCAAAAAGCCGAGATCGAAGAACGTCGCGGAGACTTACAAAAAGTTGCCGAGATTCGCTATGGTAAAATCCCAGGTTTGGAAGCTCAGATCCGCCAAGAAGAACAAAGACTCGCTAATATTCAAAAAACAAATGGCATCCTCAAAGAAGAAGTGACCGAACAAGATATCGCTCGCGTCGTCGCTCGTTGGACTGGTATTCCAGTCTACAAAATGTTGATGACCGAAGCCGACAAACTCACTCATATGGAAGACGAATTGGCCAAACGTGTCATTGGTCAAGAAGAAGCCGTCAAAGCGGTTAGTAATGCAATTCGTCGCTCTCGCGCTGGTATTGCTGAACCAAACCGCCCCATCGGATCATTTATTTTCCTTGGTCCAACTGGTGTCGGTAAAACCGAACTGGCCAAAGCTTTGGCTGACTTTTTGTTTGATACCGAAAACGCCATGGTCCGTGTAGATATGAGTGAATATATGGAAAAACACGCTGTCTCAAAAATCATCGGCTCCCCTCCCGGCTATGTGGGCTATGAAGAAGGCGGACAGATTACCGAAATTGTCAGACGCAAACCATATTCTGTAATTCTGTTTGATGAAATCGAAAAAGCGCATCCTGATGTCTTTAATATTTTGTTGCAGATTTTGGATGACGGCCATGTCACCGATGCCAAAGGCCGGAAAGTCAATTTCAAAAATACAGTCGTGATTATGACCAGTAATATCGGCAGTAATTTGATTCTTGATTGGAATAAAAAAGGTGAATTTGGATTCAATGGCGCGGAAGGCAAAAACAGTGAAAAAAATATGAAAGACAAAATCATGGAAGGCCTCCGCGAACATTTCAAACCCGAATTTCTCAACCGCGTAGATGATACTATTATTTTCCATTCCCTGACAGAAAAAGATATTTCTCAAATTGTGAAAATACAATTGGAAAAAGTCATCGCCAGAGTCTTTGAACAAAAAATTACTTTGGAAATTGATCCAAGTGTGGAAAAATATTTGGCCAAAAAAGGTTTTGATGAAAACTATGGCGCTCGCCCACTCAAACGAGTTATCCAAAGTGAACTTCTCGATCTCCTGGCCATGGATTTGATTGAAAAGAAATTTAAGGCGGGAGATAAAATAAAAGTAACGACTGGGAAGAATAAAATTTTGTTGGAAGGATAAAAAATTAATTCAAAAAAACACCTCACATTTCTGTGGGGTGTTTTATTTAGACTTATTTTTGAGGTCTCCACCGTTATGCCAACAAGTCATTATTAGCATAACGCTGGTGGGGAGATCTCAACGATCCCCCCACCAGCGTAGGTGAAGCAAATCATTAAGGTACGTTTGCCATGAACGGCTGGTCAGGCCGCCTTCTACTGGAGGATGCTGCGGATGCTGCTGTCGAGCGTCTGCGCCGCCGCGATCACGTTCCCGGGGAAGGTGCCCGCCGACGGGTGAATGATCCCGCTGGAGGAATTGATCAGGAAGCCAGCATTCGAATCCTTGAAGCAGGCGCCGCGGACGGCCTTCTCCAGGTCGCCACCCTGCTTGCCGATGCCCGGGATCAGGAACGGCAACGTGGGAGCGATGTGACGAACAGCGGCGAGCTGCTCCGGCGCGGTCGCACCCATGACCAGTCCGCAGTTGCCATACTGGTTCCAGCTCTCGGCCACGCGTGCCGCCACCTCCTGGTAGAGTGGCCGGTGCCGGCCGTCAGCGTGCATCACCTCCAGGTCTTGCAGCTCTGCCCCGCCCCTGTTGGACGTACGGCAGAGGACGAAGACACCCTGGTTCGGCCGATCCAGGTACGGTTCGAGGGCGTCGTCGTGACCCATGTACGGGCTGACCGTGGTCGCGTCGGCCTGGCAGGCGGCGCCGAACACGAAGCTGGCCGAATGGATGCTCGTGCTCTTGACGTCGGCCCGCTTGCCATCGAGAATGATCACCACCTTCGGGTAGTTGATCCGGATGTACTGACAGATCAACTCCAGCAGCCGCAGGCCAGCGGCGCCGAACTTCTCGTAGAAGGCCACGTTTGCCTTGAAGGCGGCCACCATCTGCCCGGTGGCATCGATGACCTGCTGGAGGAAGTGCTGCGTCCGGTTGATCAGGTTGTCCGGATCCGCCGCAACGGGGATCTTGGTAACATCCGGATCGAGACCGACACAGAGGAACTTGCCCTCGACCCAGTTGGCAGCCAAGAGATCCTGAAACGATCGCTTCGTCATGATTACTCCTCTCTATTCTGCGCCTTACTGGGGCGCTGGGAAACTAATCGCATATTACAAAAAATTGCTATTTTTTACAATAGTACAAAAATTTTTATTTCCTTTGTCAATCACCCGCATTTGTGCTATCATATTTCAATGATAATAAGTAAAAAAATCTCTCAATTTATCAGCATTTTACTGCTTGGAACATATTTTTTGTCCCCTATTTTTGCATCTGCGGCAACAGTAGCTTTTAACCCTCAATACATTATTTCTGACGAAGAAATGCAAAGCACGGCCAATTGGACAACGGCTGATATCCAAAAATTCCTCCAAGACCGAGGCAGCTATCTTGCTACCTTGACCACAGCCGACTATAACGGCCAAATCAAAACCGCTTCTCAAATTATCCAAGAAGCTTCCCAACAATACCAAGTCAATCCAAAATATATCCTCGTTACCTTGCAAAAAGAACAAAGTCTAGTAACCGATGATACTCCTACGCAAAAACAACTAGACTGGGCAGCAGGCTATGGTGTCTGCGATAGTTGTAGCATGGATGATCCAAAGGTGATAAAGTTTAAAGGTTTTGGTAAACAGGTAGACAATGCGGCTGGCATCATTCGTTGGTATTACAACAATACCAGCCACTCAGTTGTAAAGAAAAAAGACCAAAATATTACAATTGATAATACTTCTATTATTCCCCAAAGTTGGGCTACGGCTTTTTTATATACCTATACACCGCACCTACATGGCAACCAAAACTTTTGGCGCATTTGGAATACCTGGTTTAGTCAAATGTATCCAAACGGCAGTTTGCTTCGCTCTGAAACTAGCGACGAAGTTTGGCTTATCCAAAATAACGTCAAACGCAAATTCAAAAATCAAGCGACCTTGCTTAGTCGTGCTGATCCCAAAATGATTATCTCCGTCCCCGAATCAGAACTTAGCAACTACAAGCTAGGCACTGACATAGTTTTCCCTAATTATTCAATTCTTAAAACCCCAAATAATTTTTATCTCCTAGATTACGACACCTTGCGTCCATTTGCTTCGGCCGACGTCGTGAGCAAACTTGGTTATAATCCTGAAGAGTATATAGATATAACAGACAACGATATTACTGGATACACAATCGGTACGGCCATTACCGCTTCCACCACCGCTCCTGTGGGAGTTATTTACCAAATCACAGATTTAAATAACGCATATTATCTCTTCAAAGATAATATCCTCTCCCCTATTACCGACAAAAGTATTATCGCAACAAATTACAAAGATTTAAAAATAGAAAAACACAAAGCCAGCGAAATAAAAAAACTTGATGTCGCCAACTTACCAATCAGTTTCAAAGATGGCACCCTGCTTCGTGCCGAGGGTAGCAATAAAATTTATGTTATTGAGAATAGTAAAAAACGTCTGATTGCTGACGTTGATACTTTTGCCGCCCTGGGATACAAAAGAGAAAATGTGATTTCAGTCAGTCCGATGGGTATGCTCAATATCTTGGATGGCCAACCATTATTTATTAACGGCAGCCTAGTTTCTTCACGTAACAAATACTTGGGAGATAGCGAAGTACAAGTTAATGATCTTTTTGGTACTACTCTGCCAGGATATCTGGTAGCCGAATATCCAAGTGGTCGTATAATTTCGGGAAAAAATATAGACAAAACCAGACCAGTTGCTTCTATGGTAAAATTATTAGTCGCCTACGAAGCGCTCAATCAAGATTTTGACCTGACACAATCCTCTGTTTATTCGGCCACCAAACAAAAAGCTACTGGTCGCAACCTAGCTTTAAAAAATGGGGATAAAGTAAAAAACACAGACTTGCTCAGCGCTATGCTTGTCGGTTCAACCAATAACTCCGCGCGCATGATTGCTCAAAATAGCGGCCTGTCTGAAAAAGATTTTATCGAAAACATTAAAACCAGATTAACCAACTGGGGAGCAGATGATACTAATGTGACAGACGTCACTGGGATGGATGTAAAAAATAAATCCACTCCTCGCAACCTCCTCAAAATCACCACCAAAATTTTGGAAAATTCAACAATTAAAACTGCTCTCGCAAAAGACAAATATACATTCAAAGTTGGCACTGCTAACCAAAGCGTCACTACCCCTGGCGCAGGCTCTCTGGTAGCATATAAAACATACAAAATTTTAGCTAGCAAAACTGGATCCACTGACGAGGCTGGTGTAGTCACGATGGAACTAATCCAAACCACTGCCAAACCAACAAAACAATATATTATCATTACAATGGGAGGCAAAGATTTGAAAAACCAAGAAGCTAATAAAATGGCTAAGTGGATTGCAAGTGGTAATGTAAAAATAACTAATAAATAATTTTATGTCTTTAGTATTTTCTGCTATCACCCCTCACCCACCCATGCTTATTCCCAGCATCGGCCAAGGCGCTCTCAAAAAACTTGAAAAAACCAAGCTAGCTTTGGAAAACCTAGAAAAAAAATTATACGTTGCTCACCCTGATATTATACTTATAATTTCCCCTCACGGCAGTTATTTCAAAGATGCATTTACCCTCAACTCCAACCCTCAATATCAAACTGACCTAAAATCTTTTGGAGACCTAGCAACCAAAATAAAATTTTCCGGCGAGACTGTGCTCTCTAACCTTATTCGTGAATCTGCTAAGAAAGAACACTTACCACTGACAATGATCAGCGAACCAAAGCTGGACCACAGTTCTTCTATACCTCTATTTTATCTAGCTCAACACTTGCCAAAAATAAAAATAATTCCTGTTGGTTTTTGTGATCTTGATTGGAAAACTCATGTAGCTTTTGGCACTTTGCTAAAAGATCAGATCGCTCAAACCAATAAACGAGTAGCGGTCATTGCTTCCGGAGATTTATCTCACGCGCTGATGACCGACTCCCCTGCCGGCTACAATCCAGCCGGAGCAGAATTTGATAATAAGATCCAAGAACTTCTCGCTAGCCATAATCTGGCTGGTATGCTACAAATGGATAAAGAGATGGTAGAGAGCGCCTCCGAGTGCGGTTTTAGGTCATTTCTAATCCTTATGGGCATTTTGCAAGGCATGCAAACTACCTACAAATCATTTGCCTACGAAGCCCCTTTTGGCATCGGCTATCTCACCGCCAACTTTGTTTTGTAAATAGTTATGATAGTTGAAATTATCCCGGCTAAAAGAATGCCGTTGGCTTTGCCTTTTTTGGATTATCTGGTTTCAATTGAAGATGAACCCAAAATTCAAATTGGCCAACTGGTCAAAATTCCTTTCCGCACTCGCGAAGAATTTGGTGTAGTTTTTGCTATCAAAAATAATCCTGAAAAAGCCTCACTGAAATTAAAACCCATTACTGAGATTGTTTTTAGCAAACCAATCCTAGCCAAAGCCCAACTTGAATTTCTCAAAGACATTTCTGATTTTTATCATGTCTCACTCGGATTTTTATTAAAAAACAATCTTCCGCCTTTACAAAAAAGAAAATTATCCCGCCTCAGCGGGATCCTCGATTTTGTTGCAAAGCCAAAGGCTTTGACAAAATCGGGAAATAAACTAACTACAACTGAAGCTGTTTTTGAATCTAAAAAACTGCAGAGAGAAAAACCTGAACTGATTGTTTACAAAACCCAAGAAGAAAAGAACAAAATTATTCTGGAAAACTTAGACCATACCAACGGTCAAACTTTATTATTAGTTCCAGAAATTACCTCTTTAGAAAAAATAAAACAAATTTTGCCAACGGAGATTATAGAAAGAACCGTTTTTATCACCAGCGACCTAAGTCCCAAAGAAATTTTTGCCACCTGGGTAGAAATCTGGTCGGGCGTAAAAAATACTATCATCGGCACCAGACGCGCCTTATTTTTGCCATGGTTTAATCTAAATAATATTATTATTGAGGACGAGGGCAATCCTAACTACAAAAGCTGGGACATGTCTCCTCGTTTTCATACCCGAGATGCCGCCTTATTCCTCTCCAAAAGCCATGGCGCTAAATTGACTATGCTTAGCCATAGCCCATCTGTTGAAACATATTTTTTTGCGCAAAAAAAAGTCTACAATAGTGAGAGTTTAGAAGTAAAACCTTTTATCAAACCGATTCAGCTGGTAGATATGCGCGGGGAAAGACGAATCAAAAATTTTAGCCTTCTCAGTCAAGATTTGTTTGAAGAATTTAAAAATATAAAAACCGGAGATATTTTTTTCTTTCTCAACCGTCGTGGCACTGTCAGCTATGTGGCTTGTCGTGATTGTGGCGACGTTTTGAAATGTCCCAAATGTCGCCTGTCTCTAACTTATTATCAAAAAACATTGTACCTAGTTTGCAATTACTGCAAACACAGCGAACCGATGCCACTCTCGTGTAAAAAATGTCATGGCACAGATGTGAATATGTTTGGCGCTGGTACCCAACTTGCCGAAGATCTGGTCAAAAAAATCATGGCTGAAAAAAAAGATTATACTATTGTTCGCATTGATAGTGATGAGAAAGATTTGAGCAAACTTGAAAGCAAGGGCAATAAAATTATTATTGGCACCCAACTGGCTTGGCAAAGATTAGATTGGAGTAAAATAAAACTGTTCGCTTTTTTGGATGCGGATTCGTCTTTATTTATTCCTGAATATAAAATCGCGGAAAATCTCTGGCAACAATTGCGCGACATGCAATTTAATTTATCCCCTGAAGCCAAAATAATTGTCCAAACCAACCATCCCGAACACCTCGTATTTACTGACCTCTTTAACCCTGAATCTTTTTATTCAAACCAGCTAGACGAACGCCGAATGCTTGGCTATCCCCCATTCAAATTTTTGTTAAAATTAGTGACTGGACACCACCGGGAAGACATGATGCAACTCGAAACCCGCAAAGCCATGGCCAAACTCGCTAATTTGACCAAAAACCGCTCAGATATTACAATACTGGGGCCAATAAAGACTTCGCCCTATTATCACGACGGGCAGTATTGGCAAGTAATTTTAGCCAAAATAAAATACGACAACTACAAAAAAAGTACGAATTTAATCTTGTCTCAACTCTCAGACAACTGGAAAGTAGACCCAAATCCAAACTCAATTCTATCTTTTTCCTAAAGTACAGCCGCTCAACATGTCATCCCGAGCGAGCCGTAGCGACGAGGGATCTATTCCGATTATTAAAATAAAGTATAGATTCCTCACCCCGTAAAGGGGTTCGGAATGACAAAACTACTTATAACTTTCAATTTAGTTTTATGTTCCTACCTGTCCCGCATGAATCAAAATACCAACCACTTCACGAACCCTCAACCGAGGTTGTTTTGGATGAAATCAAATCTGCCAAAATGAAAAAATTTATTGTCGACCTGATTGAAACCATGTATCAAAAAAATGGCGTGGGTATTGCTTCCGTGCAAGTCGCCAACCCTATACGGCTTTGTGTCATTGCCAAAGATTTTACACCAGATAAAAAAGAAGATTTGGTTTTAATCAATCCAAAATTTACAACTATTGGTATTTTACGACAATGGGATGAAGAAGGCTGTTTGTCTGTGCCACTAGTTTATGGCAAAGTTAGACGTTATAAAAAAATAAAAGTGACAGCGCTTGATGTTGATGGTAAAAAATTAGAATTTATTGCTAAAGATTTTTTTGCCAGAATTTGTCAACATGAAATCGATCATCTTAACGGCACTTTGTTTATTGATAAAGCGAAGAACCTCAGGTCCATAGATAAAGCAGAAGTTTAACTGTCATTCTGAGCAACGCGAAGAATCTCTGTCTTAACGTTGTCATTCCGACCGAGTCTCAAGACGAGTGGAGGAATCCCTTACACATAGTATTTGCAAAAACTTGGTATAAGGGATCCCTCGACGGAGTTTATACCCTTTAGGGTGCTCGGGATGACAGTGAATTGTAATACAAAAATATGAAAACAAAAATCGCCTTCTTCGGCACCCAGGATTTTGCTGCCACTATTTTGGCAGGTCTTTTGACGGACAATAATATTTCTATTGCCACAGTTTTTACTCAACCAGACAGAAAAGTGGGACGCAAACAAATTTTAGAAGAATCCCCTGTCAAAAAATTAGCCCTCAAGCATAATTTAAATATTGCCCAACCAGAGTCACTCAAAAACTATGAACTAAAAACTGAAGGCTGTGAACTGGCCATCGTCGCTCAGTATGGATTAATCATACCAAAAAATATTATCGAATCTTTTCCCAAAGGCATGATAAATGTTCATGGGTCAATCCTCCCAAAATACCGTGGTGCCTCCCCTATCCAAGCCGCCCTGATACACGGAGAAACCATCACTGGCAACACTATTATGCTTATGGATGAGGCTGTAGACCACGGCCCTATATTGGCTCAAAATAGCCTCCCAATTGACCCAGACGATACTTTTACCACCCTAGCCGAAAAGATGGCTCTAGAGGGCTCAAAATTGCTTTTAAATACCCTTCCGGAATACCTTGATGGTGGTATTTCTCCTCAAGTTCAAGATCATACCCAAGCTACATTTACCGGACTTCTCACCAAAGACGATGGCAAAATAGATTTCTCCAAATCAGCCGATGAAATATACAATCTCTACCGTGGCCTGACCCCTTGGCCGGGAGTTTGGTGTTTGTGGAATGAAAAAAGATTAAAGTTATTGAAAATTATCCCGATTTCGGTTACGCCAAAATCGCGGATCCTCGATTTTGCGTCGAACAAAATCGGGACTAAATCAGAAAAAAACTTACCCTCTGGCGAAGTTTTCGTTGAGAATAAAAAAATCTTTGTCGGTTGTGGAAATAATTCTTCTATTGAAGTTTTGGAATTACAGTTGGAAGGAAAAAATGCGATGAGTGCGGAGGTTTTTGCAAATGGATATAAAAATTTTGATAAGATCCAGCTACATTAACTATCCGTCCTATTTAATTTTACTTTTCAGTCTTGTACATAATAAAAACAAAATAGCTAACAAACCAATCCCGGCTAACACGAAAGCCATGACCCTGTTTAACGACCCCTCTTTTTCCAGTTCAGTTTTTTCATAAATAATTTGTTTTCCTTTCTCCATTTTTTCCAAAAATCTAGGTTCATTTTTTACTAAATCATATGTAAAAACTGCTTGGCCTATTTTTGTGCTAAGCGACATACTGTCTTGCATATCTTCTGCGCGAAAAGAACTACCTGCACTGGCAGCCGCATCATGAGGACGAACTACTCCTTGAGGGTAATACTCAAATTGCACCAGATACCCGCTTCCACATTGCGGATAATTACTCACTACTGCAGCATTGCAATGCTGTGCTGGATCGCCACAACCATCATAGCGCACCTTATCACTACCGTCACTTAGGATTTTAATTCCTGCACAACCTTCTACACAAGTAAAATTCTCCACCTTTGGCAATCCATTTTCAGATTCAAGATTAAAGGTAAAATGATGCTCTCCATATTTTAGATCATACGTATCTTTAGGAAACGATCCATTTTTGCTTCTGTTAATAAAATTAGACGGAGTTAGCGGTTGTCCATTTTGCAAAATATTTGCTTGCCCTACTCCCGCCACCATTTCCATTCCGGAAATTTGCACGCCGTTACCGCGCCATGTATCAACCATCTCGTGCATAGATAAAACGTTGCAGACAGTGCAATTGTCAATATTTTTATAAAAATACGTTGCGGGTTCGCCCCAACTGTTCCGCACGAACCAATTCTTACAATCTCCTTCACAAGACATGTTGGTAATACCATATATATTTTCGACGTCTTGGGGGCAGCCAGCTTGGGCTGGTGCAAAAATTAAAAATCCCAATACTAGAGATAAAATTGCATATACCTTAAACATACGCCGATATTTACATCGTAAATTAATCAATAATTACCTTTTCACCTAAAAACTTAGGCTGTTTATTTAAAATAATATCAATAAAAGTCTTTAGTCTAGCAAAATACTCCCTAATCATAGTTTTTCTTCCCGCACGCGCGCTAATATCTTTGGCATTAAAGCCAAAGGCTTTTATATCGTTCTGATTGGCGATAAAAACTGCCCTCTGATTATGAAATTTTTGAGAAATAATAATTATTTGGCTCTGACCAAAAATTTCTTTGGCTCTAACCACTGAATCAAGGGTTCTAAAGCCTGCATAATCTAAATATATACTGTCTTCCGGAATCCCATTTTCAACTAAAACATCCTTCATCTGCAAAGGTTCGTTATAATTAACAGTGCCATTATCTCCGCTTACAATTAAATTTTTTATTCTTCCAGAGTTATACAGTTCAACCGCGGCTTTTATTCTATACTGAAAATATAGATTACCCCTTCCATCTTTGAGTTTTTTACTAGTACCTAATAATAAACCCGTCGAATAATTGGGTAGTTGATCAAGTTGAGAAGAGGTTAAATTTTGAGTTTCAAAATTTATTTTTCTGTTTGCAAAAAAAGCCAGAGTAACTATTACTATAGCTATAAGAACAAAAAATAAAACTAAAGTTATGACTATTTTTCTTAGATTTTTCACATAAGTAACTTAAAAATTATTCCATTGGCAAATTTTCACAAAATTCCCTGCTATGACACTTTTGATAACTAGGAACCGCAACTTGCCCGCAAACCATACATTTATCAAAATTCTGCGAACATTCATCTTTGTTTAAATTTGTTGATAAAGATGAGCAAAATTCTTCTACTGGCTTATAATTAAGCCCTAGTATTTTCTGCTTTTTTTGGTTGATAAAAAGAACACAAAGTATTAATACCAAAAAAAGTATTAATACAAATAGTAATTGTTTTTTAATACCTTCTTTTAAAACCCATTGCCGATTTGTTATAAGTGTTAAAACTACTGACGGCATTAAAAGAATCATCAAACCCACTATTCCTGGCATATTATAATCAAACATTATAATACCTGCCACGGCTGTTACGACAGCTGCAACAACAACACTTGTAGTTTTAAACTGCTCGTTTCTCCTTTTTTTAATAACATAAAAAACTAAAACACTTCCTAATGAAATTCCGAGTATAGCAAAAAATACTCCGCCTGATTCGTAGCCAGAATTTCCACCAAACGAAGGAAAGCCAAAATTGCCACCAATCGTAGCGCCCATAAAAAGTCCAACTATACCAAAGAATACAGAACCGATAAGGCTTAGGAGAAATTGTATTAAGATTTTCATATTTGTTTGATTCTTAGATAAATAATGATATAATCTTTCTATAATTATCAACTACTTTAACACATTACTAACCCCTAAACAAGCCTAAATGACCCCAAACACCCTAGCCAAAAAACAAATTCTCGGCGGACTGATGATATATTTTATCATCAGAGTTTTTGCATATTATTACAGTCCAGGCACACCGCTCTACTCTGCCAACCCAGTCAACTGGCTTCTTTCGGCTGGCATACTAGCCTCGGCTATTTATTTTTTGTGGAAAAAAGATTCTCGCGGTTGGCTGATTATCGCTGGAGAAATGATCCTTGGAGGGGCTGGAAGTTTTTTTGAAATAAAAGGCATATCGCTGCGAACACAGTTACTTATTTTTTCTATCGCTATTTTTGGGTATCAAACCATCAAAGAAAAACAGTGGCAGATACTTTTTGAAAATAAAATTGTTATATATCTATTGTCTGGTATTTTTTTAATAGCTGGCATCTCTGCTTTTCGTGGTTATTATCACCACCATACACTTGGCTTAATTACCGCCGACATCATCCCCTATTTTTTCTTTTTGTATTATTTTCCACTCAAACAACTTATCGCTTCTGAAAAATTCCGCCAAATAATTTCTCACATGATTATCTCTGCCATTGTTGGCAGTTTTATTTTTACCTTTTTTACTTTGGCAGGGTTTTCTTTACACCTCTTTGTTTTACAAGATAATTACTACCATTGGTTTCGAGATGTAGCCTCTGGCAAAATCACTGAGTATGGATTTAATTTTTACAGAATCAATCTTAATGAGCATTTATTGCTTATCCCTCTACTAATAGTTTTTGTTAGCAAAGCAATTTTGTCATTCCCGCCAAAGCGGGAATCCAGTCAATTTGAACGCTGGATTCCCATTGCCATGGGAATGACACTGTTGGCCATTCTCTCCGTCAACCTCACCCGTATCTTTATTCTGGCAATGGGAGTTGGTCTGCTATTTTTATTTTCCAAAACAAACTGGAAGCGCTGGCTATTATACTCTATCACCACAGTCGTTGGCTTTTTTCTTATTTTTACTTCTGTGCATCTACTAGCTAGCCGAGGCCAAAGTTTGGGCTGGGAGTTTTTTGGCCTACGCTTACAAAGCATTGCCATGCCTAAAACCGAAGATAGCTCTCTGAGTCGTCTCATGCTCCTACCAAAAATTTTGGATAAAATAAAAAACCAGCCAATACTAGGAGCTGGTTTGGGAGATACGGTGACAATTTTTAGTCCGATCTTTAAAGAAAATATTACTACCCCTCATTTTGATTGGGGCTATTTGGAAGTTATCGCTGAGACTGGAATTATCGGAATGATAATTTGGTTTTTACTTATTGGCTATTGTTTACTAAAGACTAAAGACTGGACACTGCGCGCTTCTCTATTATCTCTGCTTGTAATCAACCTCACTTCTCCGGCTTTGTTTCATGTGTTGGGAATTGTGCTGGTAGTTTTTATTTTATCTCAAAACAATCTTAAATCGGCTCCTCTTCCAAAACTCCAAGCTTAACTAGGCGCATACGAATCGCTCCTGCTTTTCTCCCAAAAGTTTCTGAGAGATTTTCTATAGGGATACCATTACTAAAAAATTCTTTTAATTCTTCGTCTTGCTCTTTACTCCACGGCCGAAAAGCATTTGGGTGTTTTTCGCGGATCTTATCAAAGCCGTGACCTTTTGGTTTTTTGGCTTTAACTGATTTTTTTTCTGAACCTGGTTTAATGGCTTCATAAGAAATACCATCACCTTCTGTACTAGGAACATTTAGCTCATCACCCGCACAAGCCTTGATAAAATTCTTATGCATTTTTTCAAGCTCTGCTTTTGGAATTTTGGCAAAGGCTACCTCTCCCGCTTCCGAGCTAATCCGAAACTCAGAGTCCTTAATCAACACTTCCGGATGTACCTGAAACGTCTGCTGATTCCAACCCAACAAATGCAAACCAGAAAGCCTACGCACACGCGACAAGGCCACATATCCCTGCCCGAACTCAAAGACATCGCTCAGGTCCATTACCGCCTCTTCTAGACTCATTCCTTGGCTTTTATGAACTGTTATCGCCCAAGCTAGACGAAGTGGCACCTGTGAGATTTTGGCGCGAATTTTACCACCCTCCTCGACACTCCAATCCATCTGCTCTACCAAAATTTTGCGACCGTCGTGGGTGCGCACAATTGGCAAATGGATATAATTATCAAAACTTTCTACTGTTCCGAGTGTCCCATTTACAAACCCTTCTTTGGGATTATTTTTGGTAAACATAACTTTGGCGCCGACTTTGAGAACCAAATTATCGGGAGACAAACAACCTTTTTGCAACGCGGCTACGAGCGCCGGCGAACCTTTGGTCGTCATACTAAAAGTGACAGGCTTGGCATTAAAGGTCGCAAGCATGGCATCATTGGTTCTATCAACATTGATATTGTGGGTATAAAGTTTGACGGCCTTCTCGGGTAAATTTTCTCGGACCACGCGACGAGTTTGGATTTTTGACAAATGTTTATCACCAAAACTATTTTTACGAATCGCAGACAGAATTTCCAAAAACACATCATCGTCTTGACGGTGCTGTTCGGTCAGATAACAGGTCATGGGTTTGGCTCTTTGCCAAGCGCTTGAACCATAGGCAAATCTCGGTTTATCTTCTTCTTCCCAAAAAGAATCTTGAGAGTTGGAGTTATTATTATTTTCGTTTCGCACTACCGGTGGCAACTGAAAAAAGTCTCCCACAAAAATAATTTGCAAACCACCAAAAGCATCATCATTTTGACGCACGGTCCGACAAACCAAATCTACCATATCAAGTGTTTCGGGAGAAAGCATGGAGACTTCATCAATCACTAGCACCTTGCCCCGACGAATACGCTTGGCAATATATTCAGTAGTAGAAATTTTATCAAGTTCGTAGCGATCCAGATATTTTTTGATACCAATTCCACTCCAAGAATGAATTGTCATCCCGCCCAAATGGGTGGCAGCAATACCGGTCGAGGCCGTGATGGCCGGATCAATATGACGGGCACGCAAATAAGACGCATATTCGTTTATCACGTGCGTCTTGCCAGCTCCGGGTTCACCGGTCAAAAAAACATTAGCGCCGGTTTTTAGTATTTCCAGCGCTTGCGCTTGAGTCATACGATATTAGTTTTAATTTTTCTTCTCGGCTAAATTTTTTTATTCTGCTTTCCGCTTTAGAAGCGTTAGAACGATTACGGAATTTTTTGGAATAGACTACCTTTACTGGTCGGCGGGGTCGAGTATACTTAGCGCCCAATTTGGAACTATTATGCTCTTTTAGTCTACGCACCAAATCTACTGTGATACCAGTATACAGGGTTTTGTCTGCACATTCCAGGATATATAAATAGTACATAGTAACTGTCATCCCAAACGGTCTAAATGTTATAAAATCTGCGAATGGCCAACTTACTGTCATCCTGAACGCAGTGAAGGATCTCTGTCCAAACTAATCAATTCATCGTACAAATCAATCCACCGCGAATTGTCTTTATTTATTAATTCAATTTTTCTAAACCTTTTCCAACCCTTTAGTTCTTTTTCCCTTCTGATAGCGTCCTCCACATGGAAAAAGCTTTCATAATAAACTAACTTATTACAATTATATTTTTTTGTAAAACTATCAGCAGACCCAGCTTTGTGTTCTTCAACTCTTCTGATTAAATTATTCGTTACTCCTATATATAAAACAAAACTAACACTAGACATTATATAAACATAGTAATTATGATTTGCCATATAGTGACGGACAGAGATTCTTCGCTCTGCTCAGAATGACAGACTACGTTAGTTACAAACTGCGGACAGGGATTCCTCCACTTTGGTCGGAATGACAGACGACATGACAGGCGACGGACAGAGATTCTTCGCGTTGCTCAGAATGACAGTTAACGCGACAGACAACAAACATTGAACGTTACTCAACAGACCTTCTGTCTGTTTTAATTTTTGATCTAATCTTTTTAGATTCAATCCTTCTAATCTTAGAACCTAGAGTCGGACGAGTGGCTTTTCGTTTTTTGGGTACATGCATGGCTTGATTGACCAGCGCATGCAAACGAACAATCGCCAACTGCCTATTTTGTAATTGCGAGCGTTCTTCTTCGGCTGAAATTACCAACTCATCTTCGTTATTTATTCTATTGGCCAATTTGAGTCGCACTCTCCCCTTTTCTTCATCAGACAAAACCGAAGATTGGCCTACTGGCCAATGGACAAAGACTTTGGTTGAAGTTTTATTGACATTTTGCCCGCCCGCGCCCGATGATCTGGCAAAAGTAATTTTGAATTCGTTTTCAGGAATGATTAACATACAAAATATATGTCATTTACTTTACATATTCTACCACATAAATCACCCCAGCCTTATCATCCGAAACATACAGCTCGCCATTCTTGCCAAAGACCAAATCTACCGGCCTACCTGAAACTTTTTTACCTTTAATCCAACCCGTAATAAAATCATACTGACCAATCATATTTCCATCTTCACTCAAATCATAACGCACGACTTTATAACCCACTGGCACCGTACTATTCCACGAGCCATGCATCGCTACGAGCAAATCACCCACATACTCCTGAGGCCAGCCAGAATTGGCAGGAATAAAAGCCAAACCAAGTGGGGCTGAATGCGCTGGAATATCTATAAAGCTAGACTGTTCAAACGGTTCCAGGCATGGATTGCGAATATAGGTTTTTTTATCAAAATTTGTATCATGAATATTTTTACCATAACAAATCGGCCAGCCAAAATTTTCAACCACACTCGCTCGCGGATTGATAATATTTATTTCATCAGGAGGCAAAGCATCGCCCAACAAATCTCGTCCCATATCTGTCGCCCAAATATTATTATCTTTTTCATTCCAAACAAAGAAAACGCTATTGCGTAAACCTTTGGCTACTTGCTTGAAATCCGAACCGTCTTTGTTCATCGACCACATTGAAGCATATTTTTCATTTGATGGTTCACAGACATTACAATCAGAACCAATACTGACATACAACCGGCCATCAGTGCCAAATTGGATAGTGCGGGTAAAGTGCAAACCTTTTTTTGGTGGTAAGTCCGCAATTTTGTGTGGAGTATCTTCTGTATATACTCGAACTTTGGAAATTTTAGTTTCTTCGGCAAAATAGAGCGTGTATGGATCCGTTGGATCAAAAGCTAGACCGTGCGGATTGCGTAAATTTCTCAGGATTGCAGTTTGTTTTATTGCCCGACCATCTTGCATTTCTATAAGTGTTACCTGTCCCTTGCTTGGTTGACTGACCCACAAATTTCCCATACTATCCATAGCCAATACTCGCGCGCCTGGTAATTTCTTGGCCAAAACAGAAATAGCAAAACCATCTGGCAAAGTCAGCGGTCCGTTATCAATCGGCTTGACAGTTGTTGGTGGAGTAGAAGTTAGAGTTTGGGTAATATCGCTATCTGGAGGAAGAAAAGCCGAACCCGCGCCACGTAAATTGCGATAATAAAAAACACCGCTCCAAGCTAAGGCAATTACCACTAGCGCCACGACTATTTTTTTAATGTTTGACATATAATTTTGTATTATTGTCATCCCGAGCGAGGCCGTAGCCGACGAGGGATCTATTCCGATTATTAAAATAAAGCATAGATTCCTCACCCCACAAGGAGGATTCGGAATGACAGCGTCGTGACAATTGAATTAAGTCCGTGGATCGCTTTTATCCCACTCCACCAACTTCCCTGCTTTTCTCTCCATCGCATCGGCAACACGCAAATATTTTTTATTCTTTTGAGAAAAAATCTGAGTATGAGGCGCCCAATCAATCGCGCTTACCAACTCAAACAAATCTTCTTCATCTGTCACCCAACTTTTTCCCCATTTACTTAAATCAAAAGGTTTGGCTGAATAACTAAACAATGTTTTCTTGCCATCAGTCAAACGCCAGTACTCATGAAAATATGACATTACCAGTTCGCGGATAGTTTTATAGACCGGATCTCGGAAACGAATCGTACTATGATTGGTTTTACTGATCGCTCCCCAATAACCATTGCGCCTATAGAGCGCCACCACATGATCCTCATCGCCTTTATTTTTGAAATCCAAGAGTAATGGCGGTTCGCCGCCTAGCCACAAGGCCGTAGCCGCAAACAGCGCCCCTTCTAGACAATGCATTTTATTTGTTCGTAACACCCGACGCGGAGACATATACGTCTCCCCTTTTTTCTCATAATTTGTCGGCACGCTATCCAAAAAATCCTGAATTTTTATAGGAGTAGTTAGCTTTTTAAATATTTTCAATTCTGATTTGGACAAACCAAACATATACAAAAAATTAATTTTGGCCTATCTTCCAAATATTTTTTTCTAAAAAAGCTTCAATGGTTTGTCGATTAGCCTTATTGATAAGATTTGAGTGTGAAGTTTTACTTTGCTTTGCATGGTTAGCTAAAGTAATAATTTTTTTTCCCTCCAAATAAGCCAATCGTTTATGATAACTATTTGTCAAAGCTTTTCCCACTATTTCTTCCATAATATTAGTCGTGCCTTTTTCATCAAACTCTTTAAATGCTTCATAGTATTTTTTTCTGTCAATAAATTTTATATTTATCGGAACAAAACCTTCTCGTATTAGTAAATAATTATTGATCACACGTCCGATACGACCATTACCATCAATAAATGGGTGTGTATATTCAAACACAAGATGCAGTTTGGCTATGCGCTTAATAATGTTTTCGTGATTATTAGTATTGTACTCTACTAACATTTTTTCCAAACGATCTAAAATTTCTTTTGGATTAGGGGCAATATGACTCCCAACACGAACAAATTCGTTCTCTTGCCTAAATCTTCCAGCAATATTATCTCTTATATTTGAGATCAACATTTTATGTAAAAATAAAATCATTTCTAGGTTGAGCTCCTGCTCCTTAGATTTTTTTTCTATATACTCTACCACTCTAGCTAGATTCTTTGCTTCAAATATTTCTCTCTCACTAATAAATCTATCTAAATCAATCTGTAAAAGTATTTTTTCTGTTTCTTCAAGAGTAAGTGTGCTATTTTCGATAGCATTTGAATTATAAACCTGCTCAGCGACTTCAGCCTCTGAGATAAGCTTAATAAGAGCCTCTTTACCTTTATAGGCCTTATAATACCTCTCCCGCAAAGAGTTAATTTTACTAAAGACGTTAAGTACTTTTGCCATATATGTACATTATATACTCTTTTCACGGTTTTGTCAACATAAACGTGAAAATATGATAAAAATAGACTAGTTTTCACGATTATAGACTATAATATGCCCAGCTTACCCACTTATTATCTATAAAGGACAAGTATTTTTTCCTAAAGCTGCATAAAACCCACGCCAACTAAAGATAGCTTCAAAAAAACAAAACCCGGCAAAAAATAACATCACCGGACTCCAAGTATAAGTGCCTACTAGCAAAAGCGCCACACCAAACAACAGCCTTACTAACTTATCATTTTTACCAATATTTCGCTTCAACTGACGATTGGTATTTTTGGCCATTTTTTTTAAGATCAATCGATACAAAAACCCAAAGACAAAAGCAAACAAAAACATCATTAGCACATAGGCCACACCAAAAGGAGATTTGAGAAAGGTATATGGAGAAGATGCAAAAAAATCATGTTTTAGCTGAGGCACAACTTTGAGAGTATTTACAATCTCGCCCAGAGGAAAAGATTCTATCTCCCCCACCGCCAAAGAGTAGCGACCGGTATTGTTTGGACTAGAGACACGAATTTGATAACTACCCGCTGGCATCTGTTTTTTGAATTCAGGCCCAGCAAAATAATTATCCGCGCCAAATGGTTCATACGACACAGTCCAAGCAAAACTCATACCATCAAGCACAACCACCGGCGTATTTTCTTTGCCAGTTTCAAAAACTACAGCCGAAATATCTTTATTTTGCCCAGCTCTATCTGGCACCAAAATACCAACATACAAAGCAAACTCTTTATCAGAGACAATATTATACAAATGACTTTCCCCTTTCAACTCTCCATAATACGCTTTGGAAACCTCCGGATCTACCACATTAACCACATTTGCTTCTACAATTCTAGGCTGATGCGCCGAAGCCAAAGCTGGGACAAACAACAAAAGAAACAAGCTAGAAACAACCAAATTCTGAAAAGAAAGCTTCATATAATGAGGTTATATTTAAGCTTCTATTATACACCTTATTTCAAATTACCACCCTTTCTCCACCAAACCTGCTCAATATAGACTTTCTGCCACCAAAATTTGCCCAAGAAGAATCCGCCCACCGCGCCAAGCACAAAAAATATGTCATGCAAAAACGGCCACAATGGTTTGTCTTGATAGGCTGTCAAAGACAAATTAAATTTCAATAATAAATAGATATGCAAAATTTGCACGAGGTCATACAAAATAAAACCGAGCAAAGACCCTAAAATAACAGAAGCTACCAAATAGATTACTTTTTTGGGTTTGGTTGGGGTGGGCGGGGTTGTGTGGAACATAAAATCAAATTCCATCTTCAATAAAGGCAACAGCAGACTCAACATCCAAACCTTCTTCATCCATCACTTCTTTCACTCGTTCGGCTGTGTCTGAATCCAAATCATACTCCTGCATAATCCGCTTAGTTTCTTGATCTAAATTTGTGACTTCTAGTTGATCGTCGTTAGGGTCTTGCATATGGTTTATGACTTTATTTTTTGGTAAATTTTTTCAAAATTCAAAATACGACTATTTGCTAAATCAAAATATTTTTTTTCTTTTTCAATACCTACCCAATTTCTACCAAGCGCTTTTGCTGCAAAAGCAGTTGTTCCACTCCCTAAAAAGGGATCTAGAACTAAATCGCCCTTTTTTGTTCCCGCTAATAAAATTTGTTGAATTAATTTTAAAGGTTTTTGTGTAGGATGTGCTTTAACGCCTTGTTCATCTTTTAATCTTTCCTGACCTCTACACAGACCAAACACCCAATCTATATCCTTCATTTGTTTACCACCATTCATTATCTTCATTTGCTCATAGTTAAAAGTATAATTCTTGCATGTTTTATTTTTTACAGCCCAAATTATAGTTTCATGACTATTCGCGAACCTTCTTCCATTAAGATTTGGTAACGCATCAGTTTTAACCCATATAATATCATTCAAAAACCAAATACCTAGATCTTGCATTATTTTACCAACACGAAAAATGTTATGATACATTCCAATAACCCAAATGGTTCCAGTCGACTTTAAAAGTCTTTGGCACTCTTTTAACCAACTTTCAGTAAATGAATCGCATTGTTCATAACTCTCAAAGTTGTCCCAAGACTCATCAACGGGGATTATCTCTGAACCATTTGATCTTTTTAACCTCTTACCTTTTGGTAACTGTAAATAATACGGAGGATCAGCAAAAATTAAATCAAAGGTACTGTCTGGAAATTTTTTTAATATTTCCAAACAATCACCATGAAAAATTTTATTAATATTTTGTTCCATAATTATTTTTCCAATAAAACATAGTACTTTAAATCCTTTAGATTGTAATTAAACATTTTATAAAGTCTTCCTCGGCTTTTTATGTCCGCGATATACTTAGTTAAATTAATTTTACGAATAAAAGGATAGAACCTAATTTCTTGCTTGCAATAAGATCCTTCTTTCCATTTAAAATTTACAATAAGCGGCGGTACAAGGAATCCGGATTTTAAAACTTTATCCATAATATCCCATCCAGCACCACGTATTACCTCTTTTGGTTTAGAATTGCTGCTTTTTACCTGAACTCTAAAATTACATGCTCTACACTGTATATCGTATAACGGGTACCCTTTTGGTAATAACATTAATTCTTTATTACAATTTGGACACTTTACCTTTCTAATAATCTCTTCCTCACCAGCATCACCAATAATTTTATTATTAGAAGACATAAAAAAATTTAAAAATTCCTAATAACTAAATGTTCAACTTCTCGATCGTTTCTTCCTTTGACATTATATAAATAAGTTTTTTCAAAACTAGATATTTTTATTTTTGGCTTATTTATATACAAGTTTAAAATAAATGGTGTATTTTTAATAATCAAAATAAACTTTGCTTTTGTGGAGTATAAGCATGCTGCCAGTCGCTCCTGATCTTTTTTTTCAAAAGCTGATTTTTCGTAATCACTAAAATCTGTATCATATGGTGGGTCGATAAAAATAAAATCCTTTGATGTTAAATTGTTCTTTTTAAATATTTCTTCAAAATCCTTATTTTCAATTTTGGCTCCTTTAAATAAACGCTCGACTTCACCGCTTAAAATATAACTAACTTTAGATCTAAAATCCTTTGAATTATAAGCAATACCACCATAAGGAATATTAAAGTGGCCGTCAGCGTTAAAACGAAACATTGAAGCATAACAAAATTCCCTTACAAAGTAATAATTTGCTATCTTTTTAGCTAAGGAAGTTTTAAATCTATTTCCGTTAAAATTCATTACATCACGAAAATGCATATAAAAACCACTTCTAAAAGCTGTCTCAATATTTTTTATAAGATCACCATCGTTAATTTTACCACGTTCTTTTTCAATTTTTTTAACTCTACCAAGTTTAGAAATAAGGTTGGATATAATTTGTTTCAATAAATTTTTATCATCAAGACAAAAATTAGTATGAAATAATCCATTAAATTTATCCTCCTCTGCTAGAAGATACTTATTTACTATTTTTTCTAAATTTTTTTTTGTAATTTTATCTTCCTTGAAGTCAAAATAAAGTTTTGTGATTTTATTTTCAAAAATAGAAATATATTTTGGTATTTTTTCCCAATTATCAACATAGTCATTAAGAGCTCTTATAAATTCTCTCTTATCTTCTTGCCCTTTTATAAACTTATAAAAATCTATCAATTCCGTACATACGTCGTTTATTATAGATTTTTTTGGCTTTAACTGAAAAAATACACCCCCACCGCCAAAAAACGGCTCTATATACCGTTCATACTCAGGAATAATATCCTTTATATATTCAAACTCTCTTGACTTACCTCCAGGCCATTTAATAAGTGGTTGCATGATAATTTATCCTAAATAAGTTTCCTTAATTGAATCTAAAGAGGCTTTAATAAGGCCAGCTTTTTCTTTATAAGCTTCAAGCACAGTACTATATCCTTGATCAGACTTACATACAAAATTCCAAAAATCTTTACCAATTAAAAGCTCGTCATCTGCAAAAAACTGACGAACACGCTCTTGTCTCCATGGTTTACCCTCACCAAATCGATTATACGCAGTGGCAAAACAAACTTTTATTTTTGTTTTTTCTGGCAAAGTATTTGACAGTATGGCAAATTGTTCTAAAAGGGCTTCTTTTTCTGAACGAGCCTTTTTATTATCAAGGTCACCTCCTATTTTTAACTCAATTAAAAAATTTTCGCCAGTTTCTTTGTCTATTAAATAATAATCACTATCATGTCTTTTCGTAACAAGGGATTGTTCTGTTGGTTTGGTCCGTAAAAATTGATAGTCTTCTTTAGTTGGCGGATTAATTTCTCTACGTTTATATTTCTCTAATAACTCCGCCATATCTTGAGTTTGTTTTAAACTAAGCGGCCCCTCTACATTCTGTTTAACTTCATAAGTTAATTTTGCAATATTGATAGCCATTTTTTCCAGCATATTGCCTAGCGAACTATCAAGCGAACGCACAAGAGCCGTATAGTATTGTATTTCTGGACCAAGAACTGCAATAAACACATTGTGAATTTTCATATTTAAAGTGCCCTCAGGATCTTCTAATTCACCCTCGTGCCTACCTTGAAAACCAACAGCAAACGATTCAACGGATGCATGAACAATTGACTTTATAGCCTCCTTTTTATCTAATTGATCTAAACTCATACTAATAAAATAAATTTATATTTATCTTTTTTAATAACGTTTACCGGTCTATAGAACTATAGTTTACCCCCTCCCTCCCCTTTTGTAAAACCCCTTCAAACATACAAAAACAATCGCAAGACTTATTTTCTACCAATCAAATTCAAAATCACCGCTATTACCTTATTCTTTTCTTTTGGATCACTACTTGCCACAAAAATTGTTAAGGCTGTAAGCGCGGAAGGTGTGAGTTTGGACAAATCTAAAATATTGGCTTGTTTCAAAAACCAAACAAAGGCAAAGGCTCCACTTCTTTTGTTTCCATCAGTAAAGGGATGATTTTTTACCATAAAATACAACAAGTGAGCCGCTTTTTCTTCGGCGCTCTCATACACATCCTTACCACCAAAAGATTGCATGACACTACCAACAATTCCAGCCACAGAGCCAGGATTTCTTTCTTGGCCAAACATCTCGGTCGCTTCTGATTTTTGCAGGAGCTCTGTTTTTAATTGCGCCAAACTGCCTGAAATTTTATCTGCTGTAAGAGTAACTTTCTTTTTTGTTAATTTGGAGTATAGCGAAACATCCTTATCATACGCATCAAGGGAAAGCCAGGTATCAGCAAACAGAGACACAAGCTCAACTGCATCCCCAGCGCCCACAGCCGAACCTGGAGGTAGGAGTTTTTTAATATCTTCTACAACGCCTAAAAATTGAGCATAATTTTTGGCAATGCGATTCTTATTTATAGCGAAGCCGTCTACGATATAACTTCTAAGTGTTTTGGTGGCCCAAATTCTAAATTGAGTAGCGCTTTTTGAATTTACTCTATAGCCCACAGCTATAATCGCGTCAATATTATACATTTCAACAGTTCTCTTTATTTTTCTACCACCTTCAATTTGAACTGTTTCCATTTTGGAAACAGTTGCTTTTTCAGATAACTCTTCCGAATAAAAAATATTTTTAAGATGTTTAGAAACGGCAGCTTTTTGTACACCAAAAAGATCAGCAATTTGATTTAAATTGGCGGACATTGTTTCTTTTTTAATATCATGATAAAGCTCAATAGCACCATTTTTTGCCTGATAAATAATCACTTTGTTTGTTGATTTTTCTTTTTTCATAAAAATTTAATAAATTTGAAATATGTATTTTTTGAATAATACTATTAAGTTGTTGCATTTTTTGCAACAACTGGCACCAGACAGGGATTCTTCCTTCGTCGTCAGAATGACAACGAAGAACCCCTCAGGATGACAGGCCATATTTCCTCAAAATAATCTGTTTTGCCTCTTCGTATTTCCGCACCCGCTCAGTTTTCCACGGCAACTTATAAATAAAGCTTGGCATCCAATTACTAATTCCTACTCGCCCACTCACTATTTTTTTATATAACACTTCGGGAACAAAAACGCCTGTTTGGTTTTTTTCTAAAAGAGACAGCCACAAATCCCAGTCTTGAAAACGTTTGAGGGAGGTGTCCCAGGGGCCGATAACAGAACCGGACAGAGATCCTTCACTAGGTTCAGGATGACAATTGAGTGCGGAGCGACGGATGAGTGAAGTGGTATCGATATAATTAACTTGTTTTAATTTGTCCGCATCAAAACTTTGGCTTTTGATAACTTTCCAACCAAATTTGAATTGACTATACGCATAAGCTGAGCTTGGATTGTTTTGCAATGCATTAAACATTTTTTCAAGCATCTGCGGACTGGCGAGCGTATCTGCATCCCAAAATACCACATACTCACCCTTCGAATTGGCAAAGCCAAGATTGCGCGCCGAGGGAGCGCCTTTGTTTTCTTGTGATAATACCGACAACATACTGCCCATGCCGATAAAATGTGTTTGCACAAACTCAATACATTCGTCTGCGACTGTCTCAAAGTCATCGGTACTGCCATCGTTGACTACTATTACTTCTAGCGGTCGATAGGTTTGACGAAAAATATCTTCAATGGTTTTTTTGAGAGTATGGGCGTGATTGTATACGGGGATGATGATGCTGATTAAAGGTTTTTCCATATTTTAATATAACGTGGTTCGTTGTCTTGTCATCCTGAACGTAGTGAAGGATCTCTGTCTCAATCACCACCGGACAGAGATTCTTCGCGTTGCTCAGAATGACAATTTATATTTATAGGTATAGATTCCTCACCCCATAAAGGGGATTCGGAATGACAATTACAAATTCTCCAGTTGTTTCTCCCAAGTAAATTCTTTCAATACTCGCTCGCGACCAGCCACACCCATCTGTTTGGCATAATCTGTTTGCTTCATAAGGTCGGCAATGGCATTGATAATACTTTGATCTTTATAGACATCTACCACCAGACCTGTCACCAAATTCTGCACCGCTTCTTCCACTCCACCAGACCGACCGGCAACAGACGGTATGCCACACGCTGCGGCCTCCATAAAGGCCGTGCCCCAGGCTTCCTGCCCCGCAGACTCATCTGAGTGGGTCAGAAGCACCAACGCGTCGGCAATCTGATAATACTTAGGCAATTCGGTATATGGCACGTGCCCGATAAAACGGGTGACGTTTTGCAAATAATTTTTTTGGATATCATCGATAATCTGTTTTTTCTTCGGCCCATCCCCCACTATCAACCAAACTAGGTTTGGTACTTTTTCCAAAATTTTGGGAAGCAATCTTATCAAGTGCGGATAACCTTTGCCCTCACTCATCCGCGCCACCGTGATAATTACTTTTTTACCTTCCAGCGCCAATTTTGATTTTATTTTTTTAAGTTCCACTTCTGGAGTTCTGGCCAAAAATATCTTATCAGGGCAAGGATGAACCACGATGATTTCTTTTTTGAGGTTTTCAAAATGATTCATGAATTCATTTTTCAAAAACTCACTATTGACCACAATCTTGTCTGCACCCAAACAAACTTTTTTTAGTTTGCCTTTTTTATTTTTGGAACCAACAATCAAATCTGTGCCATGGAAAAATACCACATACGGAATCTTTTTTATTTTTTTAATCAGATAGGCCACATAGCCAACAGGCAGGGCGTGATGCACATAGATAGTGCCGATATTTTCTTTTTTTACCAACCGCCAAACATCCAAAAACATCTTGGCCCATCTTGGCCAGAAAAAGAAAAAGTAGGGATTGGAGCGGATGGTTTTCCAAGGATTTTTCTTATCCCATTCTTCGGTTCCGGCCATTTTGGGAGCATAGACGACTGTTTCCTCGGCTGGCAGGTTCTTGGCGAGGTTATATATATAAGAAGCCACACCTCCGATTTGGGGTGGGTATTCTAGGGTGATAATTAGGGTTTTTTGCATATTAGATTAGATTACTTTGTTTTGTCATCCCGAGCGAGGCCCTTAGGCCGACGAGGGATCTATACCTATTAATTTATCGTACAAATTACTCCAATTTGGGTTTGTCTTTTCAATTAACGCGACTTTCTTTTCTCTTCTCCAACCTTTTAATTCTTTTTCTCTTGCAATCGCATATTTTATATCTCTGAAATACTCATAATAAACTAACTCATTTGTTTTGTATTTTTTACTAAAACCTTCTACTATCTCATTTTTATGTTCTTCTACCCTTCTAATCAAATCGTTTGTCACTCCTACATAGATCACACCCGTTGCGCTTGCCATTATATAGACGTAATAATTATGTTGTTTCATAATCGGAATAGATCCCTCGTCGGCTACGGCCTCGCTCGGGATGACAAGTTCTTGATCCTGACCTTATTTAAAATCATCAAAAAAATATCTTTGGTAATCACTTTTGTAAAATACAATAACCCTAAATAAACAATTCCACCAATGACAATCGTAATTAAATAATGCAATTTAAAAGACAAAATATAAACAATCACAGCCATAGCCACCGCTGGCCACAATGTCTGATTAAGATAATGCCAAATGTTTTTTAAGTTTATTTCAACTTGGCGAGTAGAAAAATATAATCCCAAAACGCAGAGCAGAGCGTTGCTTACCAGCGCCGCAATGGCCGCACCGGTTATATTGAGAATGGGAAGTAGAATTAAATTCAGGACAATATTAACTACCAGCGCTACTGATACCAAACCAGTTTGAATTTTTTGTTTGTTGGTCGCATTAAGAAGCGCGCCGGTAATAAAAGTCAAAAAGCCAAAGATAAGACTAAGTAATAATATTCGTAGTGGCCAAATTGATGGCTCATACTGCTTGCCAAACGCATGCTTGACCACTGGATCGGCAATGGCAATAAGTCCTAGGACAAGAGGAAAAACTATAACAAATAAATAACGCCATGCTTTTTCAAATAACTGCCCAATATCAGCTTTATCGGATATAAAGAGACTGCTAAACACCGGATAAATACTGGCCGATAAGGCTACCGGCACAAACTGAAAAGCAAAAGTAATCTTGTATGGCACACTCCACCACCCCAACTCTTTGGCCGTCAGCATCTTGGACATCAGGAGCGAATCGCTATATGAATATAGTCGACCAATAATACCAGCCAAAGCAAAGGGCAAGGCTGTGGCCAAAAAAATCTTAAACACTTCCCTATTCCAGACAAACTTAATCACAAACCCGTACACTCTCTTGAGCATCTGACTCATGAAAAGTAAATTGAGAAAACTAGGGATAGTATAAGCCAGAATCAGCCAGACCAGCGGCCAATGATTAAACAAAGCAAAGGTGCCAATCACCAGCGTAGTAAATTGAGCGCCAATCACCGCCATTGATTCATAAACGAGATTTTTACGCGCGCGAAAGACACTGTTAAAAGCCGTGGTCAAATTATCAAAAAACATCGTGATGCCGGAAATATAAATCAATAATTTGGTAGACTCTGGATAATTGAGGATATTAGCAAAAAAAACTATCAGTCCGTAGGCCCCCAGACCAAACATAATCTTTGTCCAAAAGACAGTATTAAAATATGTCTCGGCTCTATCTGAAAATCTAGCCGCTTCTCTAGTGAGCACCGGTCCCATGCCAAAATCTGCTACCACAGTAAAAATAGTGGTAAAGGTAATGGCAAAAAAATAGACACCGGTGTTTTCTACCCCAACCAATCGCGCGACAAAAATAAAATAAAAAAAAGATATCACCTTCTGCAAAACAGAGGCAACTGTAAGAAAAGAGGTATTTTGAGCCACGGTATAGGACATAAATCTGGCTCTATTTTACCTTAAAAAAAGAAGAAAAACAACAAAATGAACCCGGCCTTATTTTCCACTCCCTGCCCACAACGAAAGCGGGTAAAAGGAGTCCACCACAAGATCTGTAAACTTTATTTCTGAAGATACTAACTCATTAACTGAGTTATTTTTAATTTTTGATAATATACTGTCCTGGATTTGACCCCACCCCGCCACATCCGGCGCTATGACCGAAAGCGGTTGCGTGACAGTAATCAGATTATTACCGATGAAGAATTCTCCGGAATGATAAAAATTATGATAATCAAATGTGCTATAATTACTGTCTAATTTTACAAATTTTCCATACCTACCACTTTGATATGATTTTTCTAGCTCCTTCTTTTTTTGCATAAGCCCAATTTTGGTAAGTTCTATTACGCCTTTATTATCAATCCAATCATTTTGATTATTCGACGCTTTTGCGTAAGCGTGGATTTTTATAACCATTGGACGAACCAACTGATCGCCGGGGTTGCTTAAAACAATCTCGAGTCCGTTGTTTGCTACAAAAACATTCCAATCTTTTGGATAGTCAAATTCAAAACCGTATTTTTTATTAGTATAGGTAGCCCAACCATTATTATTGTCTATAGCAGATTTAAATACTTTTAATCTTTTTACCCAATTTTCTCGAGAGGGAAAAGCATTATCCCAAGTCAGAGAATTATTTGGATCAAATGTAGTTTGTAATTTTTGTTCTTCAAAGTTAGCGCACTGAAGCGACATGCCTTTTACAGCTTCGTAATTAGCAACTGAAGATAAGTCGGAAATTTGAGGAGAAGAACAACTAACTGTTTTTATTTTGTTTTTTTGATTAAAAAACAAAACTCCCAGGCCCAGCAATACAACAACTACAACTATACCTGTAATGCTTACTTTACTCATAAAATTAGCTAGATTTAGATAGTTTATTAAAGTGGACTGAGTATAACAAAGACATAGAAAAAAGGCAAACAAAAGAGCCTCCTTATGGGAGACTCTTTCTTGAAGTAACAATTAACGTTTTGACCACTGTGGAGCGCGACGAGCTCTCTTGAGACCAGGCTTCTTTCTTTCTTTAACTCTCGCATCACGAGTAAGGTATCCTTGAGTTTTGAGGGTTTTCTTGAGTTCTTCATCCCAAACAAGCAAAGCTCTGGAAATACCGTGCTGAACGGCTACAGCTTGGCCTTTTTGGCCACCACCAACGATCTTTACAGATACGTCAAAGGTTTTTTCTTTGCTGATAGCCTTAAGAGGGGCTACGATGATATTTTGCCATTCAAAATAAGGGAAATATTCTTGGTATGGTTTGCCATTTACCACAATATTACCAGATCCTGGCTGCAAACGAACACGAGCGGAAGCAGTCTTGCGTCTGCCAACAGCACGAGTGGTATCTTCTTTTTTGGCTGGAGCAACTTTGATAGCTGCGATTGTTTTTTTACTAACAGTCTTTGTCATAAATGTTTATATTTAACTTAATCGGAAAATGATACGCGTTTCAATCTTTCATCGCGCATTTTGTTTCTTGGCAACATCTTAGAAACAGCGTGTAAAAGAATATCTTGCGGATTATTTTTCAAAACATCTTTGGCTAATTTGCTCTTCAAACCGCCTGGATGATTACTGTGGTGTCTATATTCTTTCTGTGCCAATTTCTTACCGGTAAAACGAATTAGGCTGACATTTTGAATTTCAACCTTATCACCACCGTCAATATTTTTTTCAAAAGTTGTTTTATTTTTTCCCATCAAAGCAATCGCTACTTGAGTAGCAAGGCGACCAACTATTTGGCCAGAGGCATCGAATACGATTTTTTTTCTTTTCATATAATGTATAAATTAAACTAATTCGAGGATTACCTCTTCAGCTCCGTCACCTTTTCTATTTTTAAATAAAACAATTCTAGTATAACCGCCTTTGCGATCTTTATATCTAGCAGATAAATCTTCCATCAATTTTTTGATAGCGTTATCTGTATACAAAACTTTCATGAGCTCTCTACGAGCAGTCAAATCTTGTTTTTTAGCTTTGGTAATCAAGCGTTCTGTCAAAGATTTTACCGCCTTAGCTTTGGCTTTGGTGGTTTGAATCTTTTCGTATAAAACCAAACTCTCTACCATGTTTGCTAAAAGAGATCGGCGAGCCGCTGTTTTTCTATCCAGTGTAACTTTATTTTTTTGGTGACGCATATATTATAATTATTTCTTCTTAGCTGCTTTCTTAGCTTTCTTTGGCTTGTCTTCTCCTTCTTCTTCATCTTCACTAACAACTTCTTCTGCATCTTCTTTGGCTACAGCCATCACTGGTAACACATCAGCCATTCCGCTCGCAGCATCCGCAATAATACCAAAGTGGTCCATAACGATTTGAGTAGCTTGTTTGATAGCTTCACCAGGAGAAATAGTACCGTTAGTTTGAATATTCAAAGTTAATTTTTCGTAGTTAGTAATATCGCCCACGCGAGTATATTCAACATCATAACCAACATCTTTGATTGGAGTATAAATAGAATCAATCACGATAGTACCAAGATCATAGTGCTTCTTGTCTTTTTCTTCAACTGGTTTGAAACCACGACCTCTACCAACAATCAAATCCATTTCAAAAGGTTTGTTGGAAGTAAGAGTAGCCAAAACCAATTCTGGGTTCATAATTTCCACACTGGAATTTGCTTCAATGTCAGCACCAGTCACAACTCCAGGACCTTTCTTACTAACATGCAAAGTTACTGGCTCATCGGTAAACACTCTCACAGCCAACTGTTTTAAATTTAAAATAATATCAACTACATCTTCATTGAGTCCTTCAGCAGAACTGAACTCGTGCTGAACACCTTTGATTTTTACAGCTTCAACAGCGGCGCCAGGCAAAGATGAAAGCAAAACTCTTCGTAAAGTATTACCCAAAGTAGTACCATAACCATAAAAACAAGGAGACACAACCAAAGAACCAGTGTTTGGGGTTTCCCCTGGTATAAACTCTACTTTTGATGGCAGTAATAAATTTTCCATACGATTTTAAAGTTATTTAGCTGGGGGTGTCCCCTCCTTTATTTATTAACGTGAATAGAACTCAACGATAGACTTAGCGTCATATCCAGGTTCCTCAGTAGTAGGAGCATTCAAAATTTTGGCGCCAATCTTTTTTGGATCAAGGCCCAACCATCCTGGAGCTTCTAACTTCGCTAATTTTTCTGTAATTTTTACAAAAAGTGGACTAGTTTTACTTTTTTCAGCCAAAGCAACCTCTTCACCAACGCGAACGCGATAAGAAGGGACGTCAACTTTTTTTCCATTTATAGTAATATGACCATGACTAACAAGTTGTCTGGCAGCACGCCTGGAAGATGCAAGACCCATTCTATAAATAACATTGTCTAGTCTTGATTCTAAATAATTTACTAAGAATTTTGAAGTATCACCGATTTTACTGGAAGCTTCGGCAACATAGTTTGAAAATTGTTTTTCCAAAAGACCATACAATTGCTTGGCTTTCTGTTTTTCAAATAATTGCTTACCATATACAGACTGTTTGCCTTGTCTCTTGCTTGGACCATGCACACCAGCGGCATAACTTCTTTTGGTCACAGGACATTTTGGAGAATCACAAAGCTTCTGTCCGTATTTTCTGCAAAATTTATGTTTTGGTTTTAAATCTCTTGCCATACTCTTAAGGAGTTAGAATTTAGAAATTAGAATAATTATACTCTGCGTCTACCTGGTGGTCGGCAACCATTGTGTGGAATCGGAGTGACATCACTGATTGATAAGACATTGAGACCATTCAAGTGCAAAGCTCTGATAGCACCTTCTCTACCACCGCCAATACCCTTTACAAAAACGTGGATATCTTTGAGACCGCAAGCCGCAATCTTGTCGATAGCATCTTTTACTACCATACCAGCAGCGTATGGAGTAGCTTTCTTTGGTCCTTTAAAACCAACCTTACCGGAAGAAGACCAACTCAAGACATCACCATTTGGATCAGTGATACTAACAATCGTGTTGTTATAAGAAGCTTGAATAAAAGCACTACCATGAGGCACTTGCTTTACAACTTTCTTTTTCTTATTTTTTTGAACTTTATTAACAACTGATTTTTTTTCAGTAGATTCTACAGCAGTAGTTGGGGCTGTTTGTGTTTGAGTGTCTGACATAATATTATTAACTTATTAACTTTCAATTTACTTTAAAATAAAATGGCTTAGGTCTTCAAACCTTCAGCTCTACGACCACTACCCATAGTCTTGCGGACATTACCGCGGACAGTACGAGAGTTGGTCTTGGTGCGCTGACCTCTTACTGGCAAATGCTTCATGTGGCGAATACCGCGATGAGCCTTGATATCTTTGAGACGTTTGATATTAGCCATGACATCACGACGCAAGTCACCTTCAGTCTTGTGTTCTTTTTCAATTATCATGCGCAATTTGTCTTCTTGTTCAGGTGTAAGAGCTTTAGTGCGGACATCTTCACTGATTTTAGCTTGAGCCAAAATCTTCTTGGCCATAGTTGGACCAACACCATAAATATAAGTCAAAGCGATGACAATTCTTTTTTCTTTAGGGATATTTATACCAGCGACACGCATACTGTTGAAATTTATCCCGCCTCAGCGGGACCCCGCCTCGCGGCGGTGGGTATTTAGATTTTTAAATTATCCTTGTCTTTGCTTGTGCTTTGGGTTTTCACAAATAACACAAACTAAACCTTTACGACGAACGGTCTTACATTTATTACACATCTTTTTTACTGATACGCGAACTTTCATATGTTTTCTAAATTGCTTATTTAATTTTAGTTTCAAAAAATACCAATCACTGCCGCGATATCAACACCCAACAGCTTGTTATACGGACATATGGACATATGTATAACAGCGACCAGGCTACACCGCAATGATTGATACTCTTTATAAATTTTATTTTCTACCTAGAATCTATACGTTATTCGTCCTTTTGTCAAGTCGTAGGGAGTCATCTCTACTTTGACACTATCTCCCAGACTCAATCTGATCTTGTTCATTCTTAATTTTCCTGACAAATGACCGAGGACAACTTGCCCGCTCTCCAACTTTACTTTAAAAGTGGTGGCAGGTAAAAGTTCCTCAATTGTTCCCTTTAACTCGATTAGGTCTTTATTAGCCATTTTCTTTAAAATTAATAACTTCTATATACTAACGGAAAACTTGAGATAAGTCAACCCCACACAAAAAACGCCATGTTTTTCTAGATTTTGGCTAGATGAAGGCAAAAAAGCTAAAAATGGCATACTTTATGCACAGGACCTCTATTTTAAGCGAAAAACAAAATCTATGGCGTTATTGTGTCGGGGTCAAGGGCAAAAAGCCTACGTTATACACAATTTAAGGCTAAACAGAGACAGGAGGCAAAACCACCGGCATTTCATCCTGTTTATACACCCAATATTTATAGATAAGGAAATTCCAGGCCACCGCTATAATAATGTTAGAAATTCTGACTAATTTATAATCTATACCCATTTTATGATTAAAGAAAAACATCCAAGCAATGGTTACTATATAGTTAAACCCGGCCAAAATAAAAAACCTGACCATTTGCTTATGAGTGACACCGCTTGATTTGAACGTCCAATGCTTATTGAGAAAAAAAATATAATTAAGCATAAATATGCCATTAATCATTACCCCAAAAACTGGACGCACATGCAAAAATTCAGTCAAAAGATAGAGACTTCCCATGTCCAAAAATAGTCCGCTAAAACCGACAATAAAATATTTCGCAAACTGGCGACGCATTGACCAAAAATGGAGAATTATTTTTTTGAGCATGTAATAACTTTACTTTAAATAATATTTTTTGACAATTTTACATTTGTCCTGTTAACTTTAGACTAACAGGAGGGACCACATGTCTACAGTCGTGCCACACGGAAGCTATGGCTGGGAGTCTCGATTCGATGTCACCCAGCATGAGTACGTCGGTGCTAGCTGTGAGGCCAGCACACAGGGGTTCTTCGAACTCCTGGAGGTTGCCAACCCGCCCAAGGGATGCTCGGGATTCATCATCCACGCCTTCTGGCACGGGGTTGGATCCACACACTTCGAGTTCAACAGTCTGTCGTTGGCTAGAACGGCTTACGGAGCAATCCGTAACTCCTTGACGCCTTCACAGATGGACAAAGCTGAGGCTTTGGCCTACCAGAAGTACGGCTGCACAGGCGTTGGTAAAACGCCAAATGCGCGACCGTGGTTCTACAACCCGTAGCGCGTAGACCTGAGCATGTCGTTATAAAAGGCTCAGTCGTTGCATTTTATTCCAAAATAGCCTTAATCCTTCTCATCCCCGCGCTCACCGCTTCTTCTTTGACAATCTTGAAATGACCAAGCACACCAGTATGCTCAACATGCGGACCGCCACAAACTTCTCTACTATAGGTCGGTGAAGTTGGATCGGCTACGGCTTTTTCATTCACATCACCTACTGTATATACTTTTACTACCGGTTGATATCTATCTTCAAATAGTCCAATCGCGCCTTTAGCTTTGGCTTCTTCAAAAGACATTTCTTGCCATGAAACTGGATAATCTCGGGCAATAGCGGCATTAACCAAATCTTCAGCAGTTTTGATTTCTTCAGGAGTCATTTTTTGATTATGGGGAAAATCAAAGCGCATGCGTTCTTGAGTAATATTACTACCACGTTGTAAAGCGTGAGGACCTAAGACTTTTAGGAGTGTAGCATGGAGCAAATGAGTAGCGGTGTGATACTTGGTAGACATCTCACTATGATCAGCCAAACCGCCATGAAATTTTTGTTCACTGCCTGACCTAGACAATTCTTGATGTTCTTTTTTTAATTTATCAAATAGCGGACGATCAACAGTCAGCGATCGTTCAAGGGCTAATTCTTCTGTCACTTCAATTGGGAAACCATAAGACTGATATAAATCAAAAGCGATTTCTCCCGACACCACCGAACCAGCGACCAAGTCAACAGTTTTTTCTGTAAAAACTTTGAGGCCATTGGCCAAAGTGCGACGGAATTTTTCTTCTTCTTTATTTATAGCCTCGCAAATTTCTTTTTGTTTTTCAAACAAACTTGGATAAGCGTCTTTATACTCATTGATAACAGCCAAGACTACGGCTTGAGAAAAATTATTAGTAATACCAAGATTATGCGCAAACCGCACCGAACGACGAATCAGACGGCGGACATAATAACCTTGGTCTTTGTTGGAAGGAAATACCCCGTCACCAACCAAAAATGTAGCCGCGCGCAAATGATCTATACATACACGGAAAGCATATGTCTCACTATCATTTTCTCCGTATTTTTTACCTGATAATTCTTCTAATTTTTGACGAATACTATCAAATAAATCAATCTTAAACATATCGCTATCATCACGAACTGCTATCATCAACCGCTCTAACCCACCACCAAAGTCAACATTTTTTTGTGGTAATAATTCAAAACCATTGGCAGTTTTTTTGTACTGCATGAAAACATTGTTGCCGATTTCCGCAAACCGACCGCAGTCACAATTGACATGACAAGGTTTGTCTTTGTATTTTGATGTTTCATGAAGCCCAAGTTCTATTCCAAAATCCCAAAACATTTCTGTATCTGGTCCGCCTGGTTCACCCTCAGGCATGTTGGCTGGAATACCGCTTCGGCTCCACCAATTTTTCTTTTCACTATAATAAAAAATTCGCTCGCCCTCTCCCATTCCATCTATATCAGACTGCTCGCCAATTTTGGCATCAATATTTATTTTAGCAAATTGTTCTTGCCACAACTTGGCAGACTCTTCGTCTTTTGGAATACTTAACTCTTGATTACCTCTGAAACAAGTAAAATATAACCGTTTTGGGTCAAGACCAAGTTCAACCGTCAAAAATTCCCACATCCAAGGAATTTGTTCATTTTTAAAATAATCTCCCAGCGACCAGTTGCCAAGCATCTCAAAAAATACGGTATGGCGATTATCCCCTACCTCATCTATATCCTGGCTACGGAAACATTTTTGGGAGTCCACAATACGCGTGCCGAGTGGATGTTGCTGACCTAGTAAATACGGCACCATTGGTTGCATGCCTGAACCGGTAAAAAGCGTTGTTGGATCATTGTCAGGAATAAGCGGAGCCGAAGGTATAACAACATGACCTTTTAATTTAAAAAAGTCTAGGTATTTTTGGCGAAGTTGGTGAGAGGTAATCATATTTATTTATTGTTTACTGCTTCATAAAAACAACGACTGAATATGGCATTTCAGCCCCTTGTCTGTGCAAGCTATATGTAATCTGCTCTGCCGGCATCTCTACGTATCCAGGTAAATTTTTTTGCATTACATCCTTAATGCTTTGCGCACGAGCCACTGGAGAACCAAGAAAAATTCTTCCTCCATTTTTTAAAACTCTATTAAATTGTTTGCGCACTTTTTCGTTTGCTATATCATGTGTTCCTAGCGCCACAAGTTCATCAATTGATCCATCTTCAATATCTGATAATTCTTCCCTATCACCGGTAAAATTAAATACTCTTCCACCGTACTTTTCAAAAGCCCTCTGCCATAAGGGTGTATCAAAAACATTGTTAATATCTACCCCGATATAAACTTCATCATCATTTAGTGCTAAATCATCCGCAGATCTGTGATGCATCGGCGCTGGACCTGGTCCAATTTCTAAAGTTCGTTTTATCATAACCTATTTTATAATTCCTCTCCACTAAATATTTTTATCTATTCCCAACAGCCTCTATACTTTCCCTAGCCTGGGCTCTACCCAAATTATATTCTATCCATCCTGATTTTTTATTTAATTCTTGATACTTTCTGGTTAAGAGCTCTTTAATACTACCAACAGAATTAGATTGTGAAGATACTATAGATAAATATTTAGATATTTCTGGAGCACCTCTAACTACTTCCGGAATTGCATCATAAGAAAGATTGTAAGTTAGATAATTTATATCTATCCTTTTTTCTGCGCTAATACCTCCGCTTAAAAACCGATCTACATTTTTTCGCGCAATCATGCGATCAACATTAATACTAGCCACAATCACAAACGAAGCAACGCCCAGGCAAACAGTGACATAATACAATATCTTAAACTTCCAATGCATAACCAGAGCCACCGCAAGTATTACTAGCCAAGCCATAGTCATATAAATGAACCATTCAACATATAAACGCATGGTCGTAAAACCATACATATCTTGATACAAATTCATTCTCTTCAAAGCCGATAAAGCGATAACAAAAATTTCAACAATTAAAATTAATTTCAGCACCAACAAAACTTTTTTTAAACCATGCTCGGCAAAAGACCAGTATGGAACCAGTAACAAAAGAGAGGCCAAAACAACCACCCAAGCCAACTGAAAAAATCCGCCTCGCGCATATTCAGCATAGGTCAGACCGTTTTGCACCACATAAGATTGAGCGCCAAATAAATATGAAAGTTGAAATATAACAAAGATAAAAAATAGCAAATTAACCATCGTTAAAATCACATTCACAATCGTAGAATCAAACTTCATCACAGCGCGAATAATACCCTTGATAGGCGTGTGTTCTTCGTGAATCAAAATGTAAAACAAACCTCCTAGCAATAAAGTAATTCCACCCGTTCGTAGTACACGCCAAATAAAAATCCAGGCATTATCTGGCAAAGTGAAACTAAAAGCCTTTTGCAAAGCTTCTGCAAATACTCCGTCAGCCGAACTAAACAAGGCCAAAAATATAAACAGGATTGGCGTGGCGATTACCAAACCAATACCGACTTTTTTGTAATCACGCTTGATTGAAACATCTTTCCAACGAAAGATATCACGATACATGTCTGGCCAATGTTTGAAGAAATGTATTTTGTTAATCAAAGGAATATCTCGTAATAGATAAGCAACTTTATCGTTATTACGCAGAGGCAATAAAATAAACATTAAAAAAATTAAACCTATAACTACCAGTGGGGCCAAAACTTTAACTAAAGGATTATTAAATAAGACAATATCCAGACTCAAAATAAGCGCGGGTACTATTAAGGCTAAAGCCCAATACTGACGCAAATGATTGGTAGCAATAAATAAAACCAACGTCCCCGCTATAAAAGTAAGTACAAAAATAAAAAATCCCAAACCTAAATCTTTCTGCCAAAAAAATACATCGTATAGCAATGCCAATGCCAGCGCCCAAGCAACATACACTAGCCGTACTGCACGCTCTTTACCACTTGAATTTGATGCGATGAAATTCATATTGACAAAATTGAATATTTCTTGTAAATAACACAGGCTCTTGGCGGCCATGACAACATTGATAGTTTTGAGTGAATTTAGGAAGGGAGTCCTGTTCAACACTCAAAACTACGATGCTTCGGATCCGGCGCGACTGCGCTAGATACAGCCGAAGGTCTGGCCGTCAGAGCATTTTTAAACAAAAATCATTTAATTGTTCCTCCACCTAAACAAATGCCTTTTTTGTAGAAAACCGCGAATTGTCCGGGAGTGACTGCACGTTGCGGTTTTGCAAATTTAACAACTACTTTATTATTTTCTACATCTACCACACATTCTTGCAAATCCTGCCTATGACGCAGTCTTACCTCACATTTTAGAGGAAATTTGGGCATTTGTCCATCAATCCAATTTACATCTACTACTTCAGCTTCCTTTTTATATAATAGCAGGTCGTCTTCATACCCGACTACCAATTCATTTGTTTCTGCTTTTTTATCAACAATAAACAATGGCTTATTCAAGTCTGTTTTTATACCTAAACTTCTCTGCCCAATTGTATAAAACGGCAGACCTTCATGTTGTCCAAGCACCTCTCGGCTCCCACCACCCCTAACCCCTCCTCGGGCAGGAAGGGACAATACTATATTACCAGGTTTTGATTTTATTTCTTTCATCAAAAACTCTTTCATTGGCACTTCTCCCACAAAACAAATTCCCATACTTTCTTCTTTTTCAGCATTAGGCAAATCATATTTCTTGGCCATTTTTCTAACTTCTGGTTTGGTATACTTTCCCAAAGGAAATAAAGTATATTTTAATTGCTCCTGATTTAGTTGGTGTAAAAAATAAGTCTGATCTTTATTATCGTCCTTGGCTTGTAGTAATTCAAAAATCTTTTTATTTTTTTCTTTAACTTCTCGCAATAATGCATAGTGCCCTGTAGCCAATTTATTAAAACCTAATTCTTTGGCTTTTTCCAACCAAAATCCAAACTTTACAAACTTATTACATAACACATCTGGATTTGGCGTGCGCCCCAGTCTGTATTCCTCATACATGTAATCCAAAACTTTTTGTTTGTACTCTTTTCTAAAATCCAAACGCAATAAAGGAATACCGAGTTTGGCAGCTACTCTCAAAGCGTCTTGATAATCCCCTGTCCAGCATTTTTCATTTATTATTCGAATCTTATCCTCACCGCCATTCGCACTATTCGTACCCTCTTCTTCATAGTTCACCATAAAAGCCCCAGTCACATCATAACCTTGGGATACCAAAAGAGCGGCCACAACTGACGAATCAACCCCGCCTGACATGGCTACTAATATTTTTCCGCGCAAGGCGGATCGGCCTTGGGCCGAATTTTTCTTCTTATTTTGTTTGGTCATACACTTATCTTTTTTTACCTGTCATCCTGAACGCAGTGAAGGATCTCTGTCCGGTTTGTTCGTTGTCATCCCCGACTTGATTGTGGATCCAGCGTACAATTAAATCGTCTGGATTCCCGCTTACGGCGGGAATGACACTTGTTTGGAAAGGGATTCTTCGCTTTGCTCAGAATGACAAAATGTACAGCAAACATACCAGAATTCAATAAAAAATTCAATAACAAAACACCCTCGATTTCTCAAGGGTGTTCTGCTTTAAAATTCTAATTAGGAATTTCTACGAGCCATCATACAGTCTCGGCAGTATACTGGTTTATCGCCAGAAGGTTGGAATGGTAATTCCGTGATCTGGGTACCACATTGTGCGCAAGCTACATTGACGCTGTACATTTGTCTTGGAGCGCGAGGACCTCCGTGTCCACGATCGTCAGATCGGGTTGAGCGGAAAGCTTTATTGCATTCAAAGCAATAAACTGGGCGGTCACCTTTTGGCTCAAAAGGCAATTGTGAAATTTGAGCTCCGCATTTAGCGCAGGTCAAGTTTACATTGTACATTTGTCTTGTTCCATCGAATGCCATATATTTTTTGTACATTTTGTTCCCAAAATGGTTTTTGAGATTTTATTAATTCGACCTATTTTTGGGAACTTCGTTGGTACTTCTGTACCCCAATTAGTTAAGAGTATAGCACAAATCACTGTTTTTGTCAAGAAGTCTGATTTGAATTATCTTCTACTTTTACTACCGTATTTGCCGGAATTCTACCACCAGTAGCATTTGTTTGAGGTTTTGGTGCTAACGGCGCTGACGGAGCGGTAATCGTATTTACAGGTACAGTTGGAATTGGTTCTTTGGGCACAGTTTGAACTACAGGTTCATCCATAGATAGAGACATCGGCACAATCTCAGGCTCGATTGAGAATTCTTTCTTTGGCTGACTTGATTGATTTTGATTAGTTGATTCTGACTGTTTGTTAGAGTGCATTGCCTGCGATAAGCTTATCCCTTTTTGGCTTGTATCAACAAGCGACACCGGTTGACTCTGCTTAATATCTAATTTTTTCTTATCTTGATCTTGATTACGATTTCTATTTCTGTCCCTGTCTCTATTATTTCCTTGATTATTATTTTGCTTAGGCTTCTGATTTTGTGACTGATTTTGTTTTTGATTATTTTGTTGATTTTGATTTCTGTTATCAGGCTTCCTTTGTTGTTCTTGTTTTGGTTTTACCTGCGGTTGATTTTCTATTTTTTTCTGCTCCCCAGTACCAGAGCCACCTAGTGGCTCGGTACGGGACTGCGCCTTTGGTTTTTCAATTTTAGGCTCAATTTTTGGCTCCACTATTTTTTTCGGCGCAAAAGCAAGCACTGGCATACCTTCTTCATCTTCGGTGTATTCATCTTCTTCTTTTGGTTTTTTGTCTACCAAATCACCATCCGCAACATCACCCTCATCACTCAGCTCATCACCATCCGGGTCGCTGGTCGTACTACTTTCCATACCGGTCCAACGCATAATCTTATCTTCTATCTTGTCTCTTGGAATAGCATAACGTTCGCGCGATACACGAACAACCTTTTGCTCACTATCGGTGGCTAAATTTATAGGCGCAAGTGTATCTGCAGAAAATGGCTGGGAAGCAACACCGTCAATCATTAATTTTAAATAAATTTGAAACTTGGTAAGATTAACCAAATCTGTTTCCAAAAATGTCGGCGCAAATTCTTTGGCTAAAATCTCGGCATCAGTAGACCCCACTCGAAAAGTGACAAGTGTCCCAACGTTACCAATAACAGCAGCGAGCACTTCTTCTTCAAGCTGTTCCATATACTGGTGCGCCATAATCAAATCTAGTCGGTACTTGCGAGCCTCAGACAAAATATTAGAGAAACTTTCGGTCGCAAAGTTTTGGAACTCATCAACATATAAGAAAAAGTCTTTACGATCACGCTCAGGTGTATCTACTCTTTCCATCGCTGCCAACTGAATTTTGGTAATAAGCATACCACCAAGTAAGCGCGAGTTATCTTCACCAATTCTACCTTTGGACAAGTTCATGATAAATATTTTTCGACTGTCCATGATTTCGCGAATGTTGATACGAGATTTGACCTGCGCCACAATATTGCGAATAACTGAAGCTGACAAAAATTGACCAATCTTGTTTTGGATTGGAGCGACGGCTTCTTGTTTATATTTATCATTATAACCAGCAAATTCTGTTTCCCAGAAAGATTTTATGACTGGATCTTTGAGATTGCGCACCACCCGTTTGCGATATGCGTCATCAGCCAACAATCTGTTAATACCCAACAATGTTGTATTTGGAAATTCCAAAAGCGCCAATAAAGTATTATTCAAAATATATTCCATACGCGCACTCCAAACATCTGGCCAAATTTTCTTGAATACTCCCATCAACCCCGAAGCCACCAAATGTCGGTAGCGCGGATCAATACTTTCTAAAATATTAAACCCAATCGGAAAATCGATATCCGAAGGATTAAAATATACCACGTCGTTGATACGATTAGGAGGAATAAAATTTATAATTTTTTCAGCAAAGTCACCGTGGGGATCTACGACACCGACACCATGACCATTATAGATATCGTTGAGCACCATGTTTTCAAGCAAGGTGGTCTTGCCCATACCAGTCTTACCAACCACATACATGTGACGGCGTCTGTCATCTAATTTAATACCAAACTTACGACTAATATTGCGATAATTTGTAGCCGCAAAAAAATTGATATCTTGATCTGGCGGAAGAATAGGAGATTTTTCTGATAAATCACTCATAGTGATGAAATTGTACCACAATTTCTAAGGGTGAGCAAAAAATAAACTCTTTATTATCTCAAATCTTGAGGATTAAGATTTTTTAAAATCAAATCTTTGGCCAAAGCCCAGGCTGCCAAAACTTGACCATCCCAAATCTCCCCGCGTTTTATCATATCTTCGAATTCATCAATTCTACGAACCATTACTTCGGTCTGTTCAAATTCATCTGACTTTGGTTCTTCTACCTTTTCAAGCTCGCTGGCAATAAAAATATGGGACATGTCTTTGATTACTCCATTTGAAGGTTCAAAGGCTCCGATCATTACCAAACTGTCTGTTGTATAACCGGACTCTTCCAAAAGCTCCCTCTTTGCGCCTTGCGCTGGGGTTTCATCAACTCCTATACCACCACCGGGAAATTCTATGCTAAATTTATCACTCAAATATCTATACTGTCGTACTAGGACCAATCGACCATCGTCCAAAACCGGAATAACCATAGAATTACCACGAGTCTCTATATAGCAGTATTCCCCATCATCACCATTGGGACGAATGATTTTGTCACACTTATATTCCCACCATGGACTCTGATGAATTGTAGCTGAAGATACTTTTTTTACGGCAGACATATTATAAAAATAATTTAGCTACTTCTTTTACATCTACTCCTCCGTCATTACGAACAATAGAATGCATGCTACCACCGCCATCGCCTTCCCAGCGAGGAAGTAAATGCCAATGGACATGGCTGACAGCTTGACCAGCAACTTTGCCATTGTTTATTCCCAAATTCATACCGTCAGGATTTAGCACTTCTTTTACTTTTGCCAAAACATTAGACAATCCCCTGCTCATAATTTCCCAATCTGCCAAACTCATTTCTGACAAATTACCAAAATGTTTTTTTGGGATAATAACGGTATGACCTTTGGCACAAGGATGAATATCCAAAAATGACAAAATATTTTCATCTTCCCAAACTTTGTGACACGGAATTTCTTTCGCTATGATTTTACAAAATAAACAATCCATAAATAAAAATTATTTTAATAATTATTTATATTATATCTTACAACCGATGTATCCCCAAATACTTTAAAATTTCCTGTATTTAAAATACCTTGCTTCGCAAAATTATCTGTACTGCCCATAAACCAACAGTGATTGACCCCCCTCAAATTTGTTAGGTCACTTAATAAATGATCATTAATACCAACGTTCATCTGCGAAAATAATTCCACTCTTTCTAATTGAGCAAAATTAGCATCTATTGGGAAACCGCCACCGATAATTTCTTTTGCTGAAATTGCTTCCAGTGCCAGGAGCGGAAACGTATCACCTAAAACACAAGGTCTATTCTCTGACCTCTCTTGATTCCAAATATACTTAGAAGCTTGATACTCATTAGCGCTCACAGTATTTGTATCAGGCCCCAAAGAATACGAAGCGGTAATTCCGATTGTCAAAATAAAAACTGCTAAAATAGTTTTTTTATAATTATTCAAAATAAATTTTTCCAATCCGTAAAAAAATAACAAAATTAAAAACAAAGCGACAACTGCATCCAATCGTCTAGCCAGAATATGCGAACCTGCCAAAAAATAATTGGCAATAATATAACCATCAACCACACCAACTGACATAACCGCCAACCATTGACCAGCCGTTGTTTTTGTTTTCCAAGCGCGCACCCATCCATAGACAGCAATCCCAAAAAAACAAATTGTAAAAACGACTATCCACCATCGCCACTGTGTTAGTAAATTTGGCACAAATGCAACCAGCGGGGTTTGATTAAAAATAATATTTCCAAAAGCAATATCGTGAGGTCTGGGACCACTAGCCAAATAGATCCCAAAAAAATTACCTAGAACTTGTTTGATTTGCCCCAACCAATTTATATTTTTATCAAAATGACTATAACCTGCTAATAATTCTAAAGCGGGAATGCTAAGTAAAGATACGATAGTTAAAAAAAATACTTTTAACTTTATAAATTTAAATTGTAAAACCTCACTAACAAACCAAGCCAACCAAAACAAAATAAAATAAAGAATATATCCAGAAGCTAAACCAATCCCCGCTCCGGCTAAAACCCACACCTGCTCTTTTTTAGGAGAGTTGATTCGTTTCAAAATAAGCAATATCAAAAATAACCAAATTAAAAATCCAAAGCTAACTGGAAGAGTAAAAGCTCCACCTGCTTGCCAAGCAAACGGTAACAGCCCGAGCCAAGCTAAAAATAACGATCGTCTATTATCGCAACCAAAGGCGCAACCAATTTCAAATAATAATAGTGGAAATACCAGGGACCACAAAATCGGTAAAAACCATTTGGTAATAGTTAATAAATCTGTCTTAAAAACTTTTGCCAAAATAACATTACTTGACCAAAAATTACCATACGACAATTGACCAACTACAGATTTTAAATTTAATATTTCAGAATTAGGATTATCATAAATAATTGGTCCTACGATCTTAGCTTCCAAAAATTGTTTGCCATCTAACAGTCTTTGTTCATTCGCAATATGTCGCCAACCATCTGCTCCATAAATTAAATCATGCGTAAGCGGTAAATAACTATGTAATAAAAAAGTTTGCAAAATCAAAAAGAGAATAATAATTGGGGTTTTTAATTTTGACCAAATTAACACTCCTAGTGTAAGCGTAGATAAAAAGAAAATAAAAATGTATTGTGGATTGATAACTTGCCATGGAGTTAAAATTGCATTTCCTGTACGCGAACTATAAAGCAAATAAAATCCATAACAAACTAAAATTAAAAAGGCTACGGATGCAAACCTGACTTTTAGTTTATCATTCTGAATGAAATGAAGAATCTTTCTGTCTTCAAGCTCTGTATCGGAAAGATCCCTCGTCCCCCGCTCTTCGCGAAGGGCGGGGTCGCTCGGGATGACAGTTGACGCTATAATTCTTTTTGCCCACCTGGACAATAAGAAAAAAATCAATGCATTCAAAACAAAAATCCCAGCTAAAACCCAAAAAGTTAAAGGCAAAAATAAAATAGCTACTCCAGCTACCCATCCCAAACTAAGAAAACTCGCAAATACTCCCAATATTCTACCATTAAAATTATTATCCAAACCAAACACTCTGACCAAGACGGCAGATACCCAATTTCCAACAATCAACAAGTAAACTGCAAAGAAAATAAACAACATAATTAAGTAAAGTATATAAAATTCAAAGGAAACAAACAAGCCCTAACCACTAGCAACAATTTATCCCCCTTCTACCAACAGGAATGCCACATTTTTTCTTGCCAAAAAAAACTGATTAGATTAAGATATACAAACACAAAAAATATGCCTCCTGACATTACTCAAATAGAAAAAGTTCAGCCTCAAAGCCTAGAAGCCGAAATGTCTCTTCTTGGCTCTGTTTTGCTTGATAAAGATGCGATGATTAAAATTGCGGACATTGTGCAGGCTGAAGATTTTTACAAAAATGCTAACGCTCAAATTTACGAAGCTATCGTTGAACTTTACCAAAAAAATGAACCGATTGACTTGCTTACTCTTAGTAATCGCCTTAATGAAAAAGGTCAATTAGAAAAAGCAGGCGGTCACAGCTATCTAGTATCGCTAACAAATACCGTACCAACCGCATCGCACGTTGTAAACTACGCCCACATTGTCCATAAAAAAGCGACTCGCCGAAGACTCTTAGGCGCCGCTCATGAAATTTCCAAATTAGGCTACGACGAAAACGAAGAACTTGATACTCTGCTCGATCAAGCACAAAGAGAACTTTTTGGAGTTTCTCAAAACTACATGAAGCAGACTTTTACTCCGATTCGTAGCGTACTTAATGAAGCGTTTGATAGAATTGACGAATTACACAAAAACAAAGGCCAAATGCGAGGCACACCAACTGGCTATCCTGACCTTGATAATCTTTTGGCCGGTTTGCAAAAATCAGATTTAATTATTCTAGCTGCTCGTCCGAGTGTGGGTAAAACTTCTTTTGCTCTAGATATTGTCCGCCACGTAGGAGTAAAAAATAAAACACCTGTAGGGCTCTTTTCTTTGGAAATGAGTAAAGAACAGCTAGTAGACCGCCTCCTCTGTTCTGAAGCCAACGTAGACCTCTGGAAGATGCGTACTGGACGATTGAGCGACAGACCTGAAGATGATGATTTCCCTCGTATTGGTCATGCGATGGGTGTACTTTCTGAAGCGCCAATTTTTATTGATGATGCGCCAAACAACAATATCATGCAGATCCGTACCAAGGCTCGCCGTCTACAGATGGAACATGGCTTAGGGCTGATAGTTATCGACTACTTGCAGCTCATGGAATCACGTGGAAGTTTGGAAAATCGTGTGCAAGAAGTTGCGGAAATCACTCGTGGTCTCAAAGGTATTGCACGTGAACTTAATATTCCAGTAATGGCTCTATCACAGTTGTCTCGTACGGTAGAACAAAGCAAACCGGCTGTGCCAAAACTTTCTCACTTGCGTGAATCAGGGTCTATTGAACAGGACGCGGATGTGGTATTATTTATCTATCGTAAATCCGCCGACCGTAACTATCGCCCCGAAGATATTCCGCCTGATGAAAAAAATATTGCCGAAATCCATATTGCCAAACACCGTAACGGTCCAACCGGCATGGTCCGAATGATCTTTGATGAACAGCGCGCTTCCTTCCGCAACATGACTACCCAATATACAGATCGTATGGCTCCAGCTACCGCAGCACCTACTCTCAAACCAAAATCAGCGTTTAGTAACAACAGTGCCTTATCTGAACCACCAATGTAGCGGCCAATGTCATTCTGAGCAAAGCGAAGAATCTTTCCGTTAGCAAAACTTTTTCTCGGAAAGATCCCTCGTCGACCTAAAAAGGCCTCGCTCGGGATGACAACGTTTTCTAAATTCATAATTCATTATTTTTAATTCAAAAAAATATGTCCGTATTTTCAAAACTCAAACAGTTCAAAGATTTACGCGAACAAGGTAAAAAACTCCAGGGCGCTTTGGCTGGAGAATCAGCCACTGTAAATAATGGCGGTGTAGCTATAACTATGGATGGTAATTTTCAATTGACCGGAGTGGCAATTGACGAAGAACTACTAAACCCAAACAAAAAAGCAAAACTAGAAAATGCAATTAAAGACGCCCATGCCGACGCCCTCAAAAAAATGCAACGCATTATGGCTAGCAAGATGCAAGAAATGGGTGGCATGGAAAATTTATTTCCTAAAAATTAATGTCTTACTCCCCCTCCATCCAAAATTTAATTAAGGCGTTTCGAAAACTTCCAACGGTCGGCCAAAGAACGGCCGAACGTTTTGTTTTTTATCTTCTCAAATCTGGCAAAAAAGAAGTTGCGGAAATCACTCTGGCTCTCAAAGAACTGATAGACAACGTGAAGAGCTGTGAAATCTGCTGGGATTTTGCCGATCAAAGCCCTTGCGCTATTTGCAACAATAAAACTAGAGATCAAAATACAATTTGTATTATTAGCGAACCGCAAGATATCCAAGTCATCGAAGGCACTGGCGCTTATACCGGGTTGTACCATGTCTTACGCGGAGTACTAGAAGCTGGCGAAGAAGATTTGGGCAGGCTCAAAATAAAAGAGCTTTTTGAAAAATTAAAAAATAATACAAATATTACTGAACTTATCCTGGCGCTCAATCCTGATTTGTCAGGCGAAACCACCATGTTATTTTTGGAAAAAAATATAAAAATCAAATTTCCCAATCTCAAAGTGACACGACTCGCCCGAGGACTACCGATGGGAAGTGACTTGCAATATGCAGATGAGATTACTTTGGGTAGTGCGATAAAAAATAGGACTATTAAATAATCATTCATTAAAATATAAATATGAGTGCAGAAGGAAGACCAGCTAGAGAAACCAGAACTTTAAACTCAAGAAAAAGCCGGGAAATAAAGAGGGAGCTTGGAGCAAGGTTTGTAACAGATCTCGCTATTGCCTTAAGTAGTGTAATTTACAAAGACAAAAAACTTCCTTCTGATACTTCCTGCACATCTTGTGCCTTTATTTCTGAAGCACTCACAAAATTAGCATACGATCTCAATGATCTCTCTGAACAAGAAAAACAAGAAATTAAAACAAGTCCCGGTGCAATACAAAGCTGGTTAGAAGGTAGAACTAATCCAACACCTGAAAAGTTTACAGCTATCAGGCAACTACTTATAAAAATTAAAGCCCCAGAAGAATTAATTCCTAAAGAAAATCTCTTTCAATAAAAAATAAAGGGAAAGAACCAAAAAACCCGCCTTTACAGCGGGTTTTTTGTTTTAAATTTTGAAAATATTACGCAATCTTTACCAAGCTGAATCTTTGTCTTTGACCTCTTACTTTGTGGTAACGAACTTTGCGTTTAAATTTCTCTACGCGCAAGGTGCGTTCTTTGCCTTGTTTTTCTAAAGTGGCGGAGATAGTCACACCCTCAAGAAAAGGTTGACCGATTTTAACATCACTACCGTCATCTTTGGCAGTTAATAAAACTTGATCAAAAACAACTTTCTCACCTTCAACAACAGGTAATTTTTCTATTTTTAGAGTTTCTCCGGTCTTAACCAGATATTGTTTTCCGCCGGTGGCAATTACTGCGAGCATATAATGAATTATGAAGACGAATTAAGAATAATGATAATAGTGTGCGTAGTATATGCTAAAGATTAATTTTTGTCAACCCTGTTAAATGCCCCTTTGGGGCAAACCCGATATATTCGGGTTATTTAACAGGGTCAACCCAAAGATACTCCCAAAACCAGCTTAAAATACTTAATCCGTGATTACTTGTAGCTCATCCCCTATTTTAACACCTGTCCGCTCCATAAACCCAGCTGGAACCTCCAAAACAAGAGTAGCTTCGGCACGTGGCTTGTATACCACCAGCTTTTCCTCTGGCACATGCATTTCTGGCGGTAAATTAGGGGCAATATCTACAATTGTATTATTATATAACCAAATTATATCAAGCGGAAAGTGCATGTCTCGCATAACCATAGCATACCTATCACTAGTCGGAAAGACAAACAGCATGCCACCATACTTGCCCATATCTTTTCTATCGCTCCAGCCTTTGAATCTATGATTGGGAGTGTCGGCCACCAGAACATACAATTTCTGGTTGCCGATTTTTATAGTGGCCTTTGTCCAAATGGCACCATAGATTCTATAGCCAATAGAAATAACTACAAGAATTGCGATTAGTACCAGATGCCAAGTTTTAAATGTTTTTTTTTCTTGCATATAAATAAACTAAACTTTCTTTCGTCCAATCAAATGACTAACTATTGCCATTAAAATTACTAAAAACAATAAAGCGTAAAATTTTTGTAAACTTTGTAAAAACAAGGTGCTCAGACCAAATAAAATTGCCATAAAATATAAAAGACCAACTGCTTGCCTCTGACTAAATCCGCCGTCCACCAAACGAAAATGAAGGTGTTCACGGTCGCCAGTAAAAATAGGCTGCCCTCGACGGACTCTTATATATATTACACGAATTAGGTCAAAAACGGGAATAGCCATCACTAGTAGCGCAGTCGCAAGTTTTCCACCACCGACAATCGCCAATACCCCAATCATAAACCCGAGCAACATACTACCACTCTCTCCTAAAAATATTTTGGCTGGATAGAAATTAAAAACCAAAAATCCTAAACATACTCCCAAAAAAATAAGCGCAACCAAACTAACATTGGGTTGATAAAATTTGGTAATGGAAGTGAGTAGATATATAACAAACGCGCCAATAGCTACCACTCCTGTCGCTAGACCGTCCAGGCCATCTAAAATTTTTACCGTATAAGTCGTGCCCATCAACCAAAAAAATACCAAAATACCCCCAAGCATATTTCCAAACTCAATATAACCGCCAAAAGGGTTTGTAATTTTACTAATCCACGGAACAAAAAGAGCTGAGATCATAATAGCAATTACTACAAATAACAAACGCACTTTGGCTGACATAGGCCTAATATCATCCGCTATGCCAACAAGCAACATAATAACGGAAGAAATCAGCGCCACCATTAAAAAATCTTGAATTCGCTCTATTCCTCTAATAGGATGAAAAATAAGCAAAAATAAAATTACTGCCCAAAAGGATAAAAAAATTGACACCCCGCCAAGCAGGGCCACAGGCTTGTCGTGTAAATGCCTACCGCCATCTGGCCGATCGACAATACTTAACTTCAAAGCCACCTTTCTAACTAGAAAAGTTGATATGAGTGATAATAAAAAAGCGATTAGAAAATAAAACATAAACTATTCTACCGACATCATCCCTCCAGCTCCAACCGTCACCGTACTACCCCTTCTCAGTTTACCTTGCAATAACAATTCTGCCAATTTGTTTTCTACTTTCTCCTGTAAAGCCCTACGCATAGGTCTGGCACCAAACTCGGCATCAAAACCAACATCAACCAAAAATTCTAAGGCTTCATCGGTCGCTACCAAAGTCACGCCTTTTTCTTCAATATTTTTGGCAAGCTTCAAAAACATTTGGTTGGCGATTTTTTTGATACCATCTCTGTCCAAATCATTAAATAAAACAATACCATCAAACCGGTTCAAAAATTCCGGACGATAATATTGTTTGAGTTCACCGTGAAGAAGTTGATTGAGAACTTTTTCATGCGGAACGCCATTTCGGTTTTGCTCTTGCACAAAGGCTGTGCCGGCATTGGAAGTAGCAATGATAATGACATTGGTGAAATCATAGACATGACCCGTACTGTCGCTCAACCGGCCATCATCCATAACTTGCAAAAATAAATTCAAAATATCAGGATCAGCTTTTTCCATTTCATCCAAGAGTACGAGTGAAAATGGATTCTGACGTATAGCTTCGGTCAGCACCCCGCTCGCCTTTTCTCCTGGCATACCAATAAGCCGATAAATACTAGACTTGTCTTGGTATTCACTCATATCTAGGCGAATCATACGATCTTCTCCGCCAAAATAAATATCAGCGATAGTTTTGGCAAGTTCGGTTTTACCTACACCAGTTGGACCCAAAAATAAAAAGCTAGCAATTGGCCGTTTGCCCGAACGAATCTCGGCTCTCGCTCTACGCAAGGCATTGGCTACGGCACTCACGCCTTCTTCTTGACCAATCACGCGCTTGCGCATTTCTTCTTCTAGGTGCATTAATTTTTCTGATTCATTACTAGATATTGCCGACAAAGGAATCTTTGTTTTTTCGGTAATAACAGTGGCCACTTCTTCTTTAGTCACTAGAGAATTAGCGCCTTTGGTATTATGAGTAAGGCTCGCAGCTTCGGTAATAATCTCCAGCGCATTGCCAGGCAAAACTGTTTCATGCAAAAATTTCATGGAAAATTCTACCGCTTTTTCTATAGCCGAGTAAGAGAAAAAAACATTTTGTTTATACTCCAAAGAACCAACTCTTGATTCCAAAACTTGAATAGCCTGATCTTCGTTCATCTCGGCAATATTTACTTTGGTAAAGACATCTTTGAGCGAAGAATTTGAAAAACGTCCGGCATAATCTTCGGTAGTAGTGGTAGCAATAGTAAGCACCTTATCACTACGCAAAAATTCAGCGATAGTATCGGCCATATCAAGACTACCACTCTCACCGACCGACACACCCACAAGCTCATGCAAATTATTGATAAATAAAATCACATTTCGCGCTCGAGAAATCTCTTGCATGATAGATTGCAATCTCTCCACCGCTCCCTCGGGGCTTGTGCCGGCGAGCAAAGCCGAACTGCTAAGCCTAATCAATCTTTTATCTTTAAGTTTACTTGGCACATCTCCAGAGATCATACTTTGAGCAATTCCCTCTACAATCGTTTTTTTACCCACCCCATGCTCGCCTACCAAAATCACATTATTTTGGCCACCATCAATTACTTGGAAAATCTGATCTATCTCAGCGGTACGAGCCACACATTCTTCTAGTTGGCCAAAATGAGCCATCATCGTAATATCAGAACTAAAACTATTTAAGTACGGTGTCGCTAGAGCAGTCATCGCTTTATCCATGCCATACTTGGAATGATGACTGATAGCCTTTTGCATTTTGAGGTACTCATGATGAAAACGTTCACGCATTCTCGCCCACTCAATCACATTAGTCAGCTGTCTTTCGGAAATATCAAAATCAAACAACATGTCTTGCAAAGCAGGAGTTTCTCGCAATACTACAATCAATAACTCAGTCACACTCACATAATCCTGCCGAGCCAAACAGGCTTCTTCGTAGGCTTGGAAAATTATTTGGTGAATATCTTTAGATACTATTGGCGACACACCATCATAAGCTTTTTGCTTATCAACCATTGGGAAAATATGCTCTAATTCTTTTTGCAAAGAACTAGCCGGAATTCCAAGTCTAATAAAAATATTGGAAATTCTATTAAATGACAATAGTGTATAAAATATATGTTCAGGTTTTAATTCTTTGACTCTCATTTTATCAGCCAAACCATAGCTCTTAGCTAGAGCTGTCAAAGCTTCTTCAGTAAAAGCATTGGCAATATTAAATTTTTTTCTGCCAGAAAATTTTTTCGCTTGTGCCCAAGAATCTACAACCGCATCTGCCTTTTTCTCTTTATGTTGATAATCATGTTTGAATGTTTCCATTTTACCCACAGATTCTTTCTTACGGATAATTTGATACCAAAGATATAGGATTGATAAGACACCTAACCAAAATAAAAATTCTGCCCAATTATTTATTCCCTTAAAAAACAAAGACCATTGTTTCGGATCTGCTAATAAAGCAAACTTATCTTGCTTGAAAATAATAAACCCAGCCCAAATCCAAGCGTTGAGCCAAAAGACAAAAGTTGTCACCATTCTTACGCGTTTCAAAATTCTACGCGCTTTTTGCAAAGCCAGATTATATTTGGTGAGCGAAAAATCCCAATACAACCATAACCCACGCCTAGACATACCAAAAGCCATACTTTGACACTCTTTACATTTTCGGAGTTTGACAAAGCCTGTGCCTTGGCAGGTTTCACAAAAAAGTAATTTTAATGATTCTGATTTTTTAAATTGCTGCATATATAAGTCCGTAAAAAACAACTATCGGCAGAACTAACCAGATTAAAAATAAAATTGAACAAAAAATTAACCAAAGAAAAAGTCCGAAAATACGAACTATAATTTGCACTAATCTGACAAAAAAACTGATAACTCGTCCTTGAAAATCAAACTGGCCATACATTGGCACAAACAGATTGGCCAACCACAAACCCGGAGCCAGGCTTTCATTACCCGTTTTGAGCAGACTAAAACATTGGCGCAAAGCATAGAGAATGCCCTTGCTATACCACCAAAGAGGAAAATAAAAAATATCAATAACAGATTCCAAAAGTAAATGCTGGAAAATAAGAATACCCATAATAGTTTTTATTATACCATAAAAATGAAATTGTGCCGACTTTATTTATCCAAAGCTTGACGCAGTAATCCATCTATGTTAAATAAACTTCCAGGCCTAAAGGAGGGCCACTACTATGACGACTCATGACTGGAGAAAGCGCACGTCGGAGGGCGAGAAGCAACGACTGATCGGCAGGGCGTGGGGGTCGGTGGTGGGCACCTACCTCTGGTACGAGATCGGGGAACGCGATCAGATCGTTCGCGAGCGGCCGAACATCATCGCCAACTGCTTCACCGATCACGTGGTGGTGCCCGGTGACATCGAGTGTCACCGCAGCAAGTACCTCGCGGGCAACCCATGGCTCCTGCGACTGCGCGGCGGCAATCTCATCTTGCACCCCTCGCTGATCTGGGGGGGAGCAAGGCGCTACTGCCCGCTCTACCAGATCGGGCACGTGGTCGAGAGCAAGTGCGTGGACGACTGCCTCAACTTCTGGCAACGGATGGACGTCAACGCTCGCGCCGGCGGGCACAGCCACAGCGACGACATCTGATCATGCCCTTCGGGGCCAGATCCGCGAGCGGCTCGGGCGCACCATACGACCCGACCACCGCTCAGATCCCAGACCCGAGCCGTTCACGCAATCTAATAATTAATTTGTTAAATTGCGCGAGCTCGGATCTGTATATAATTTAAAAACCCCGCCTTTCACGAAAGGCGGGGTTTTTAGTATATTTTTTTATTCAAACTTACCTCTTCGCAACCTCATTATTATTAAAGCTCAATTGCTTGGCAACTCCAACTGATTCAACCATGTTTAATTTTTCAACTCTAGTCGCAATACTATTTATAGAACTATTATCTGCGATTTGTACTTCTAATTTTTGAATTTCATCTTGAAGACTATCTGTTTTTTGTTCTAACACTTTTATTTGATAACCACTGGTCGCAGAAGCGGAAATATTAAAAATATAAGCCGCACCAAAAATAAATATAATTGAAAATAAACCAACACGAACCGCACGAGAATTCAGCCATCCAGGCAAACTAATAGTCTGTAAAGAAAATTTGAAATTCTGATATTTATTTTTGATTTGGCGTTTGATGGACATACGAATTAAATTTTTTCCATAACCCTTAGTTTAGCGCTTCTGGCTCGTGGATTTGTCTCCAGCTCAGCTTCTGAGGCGATAATGGGTTTTTTATTAATTAATTTTATAGTTCTATTTTCGATTGATTTGAAATATTGTTTAACTATCCTATCTTCCAGCGAATGAAAGGTAATAACCGCTAATCTACCACCGCTTACGAGCACTTCTACGGCTTGCGGTAAGGCTTTTTTAAGATTTTCTAATTCGTGATTAACTTCTATTCGCAGTGCTTGGAATACTTTTGTGGCCGGATGTAAACCGCCAATCCAAGGAACTTCTTTTTGCGAATTTAATTTTTCTCTATACGCTTGTAAAATTATTTCTGTTAACTCTCCTGTCTTTTCTATTTTTTTATTTTTTCTATAAACTGTTATTGCTTTGGCAATCTCTCGGCTCAGTTGTTCTTCGCCTAAATTTTTAAAAATCACAGCCAACTCATTTTCACTATAACTATTTACCACCTCAGCAGCCGTCCAACTTTCGCCTTCAGATTTGAGCATCTCACCAGAGTCATACCGCATATCTAGGACCTCGTCTGTCAAAAAGCTAAATCCTCTCCCCCGCTCTTCAAATTGCGGTGTGGACCAACCCAAGTCCATCAAAATTGCATTTACTGTTTTAAAATCGTTTTTTTCAACAATATTTTTTAAATTGGCAAAATTGTCTCTTACTAGTACGGCTTTATCCTCAAATCGATACAGAAATCTTTTAGCTCGCAAAATCGCTTCTAGATCCAAATCTATGCCAAGCAATTTGCCAGTCGGCGCAATCTTCTCCAGCATGGCTTCGCTATGCCCTGCATCACCGAGTGTACAATCAATGACATTGCTTCCTGCTTTTAGTTGTAAAGAGTCAATCGTTTCAGTTGGTAATACCGGTACATGTTTCATATTGTTTTTATTACACTCCTAGCTCCCCCATCTTCTCAGCAATCGCTCCACTTTCGGCTTCAGTTTGATTCTTGTATTTATTCCATAATTCATCATCCCAGATTTCCAAGCGATTATAGAGACCGGCAACAACCAAAGTTTTTTTGATACTAGCAAACTTACGTAAGTACTCTGGCAAAATCACTCGGCCTTGTTTATCAAGTTCTACATCCATCGCACCAGCAAGCATGAGTCTAGAAAAAGCACGACTGTTGGATTGACTAATTGGCAGAGCGGCTAATTTCTCAGCGAGTTTTTCCCATTCAGTTTTGGTATAAAGAAAAAGACAATTATCCAAACCTCTAGTAACGACTGCGCCTTTGCTAAGTTCACGACGAAATTTAGCTGGAATAGCCATTCTGCCTTTATCATCTAGATTGTGGCTATATTCACCAATGAACATATGATTGTGAAATTTTATTTAAGCAGGAAGACAAGCATTTTCCCCACTTCATACCACTACAACCCATTTTACACCACTTCTAAACACAAGTCAACATTTTATGCCATTTTAAACACGTATTTTTTTGGCTAATATAAAACAAAAACAGCCCCCTTGTGGGAGCTGTGGATAAGATTTATTAAATTATTATAAATTCTATGCCAAACCCAAAGCCGGCTTAACATGTCTCATATCTTTTTCCAAAACTTCAACTCTGTCTGTCAGATTTTTTTGATCATGGGCTAACAGGGTTTGCTCTTCGTCTTTTTTGGTATATAAACCAACAATTTTATCTAAGGTGTTCATTATTTTTGACATATCTTCTTTTGTAGCCATGTTATCCAAAACATAATCAAGCTTCTCGCTATGTTCCGCGACTGTGCGAGCCAAAAAATCAAGCTTCTGATCATGATCTTCAAGCTTGTCATCTATTTTATCAAACTTTTTATCTATGTTATCAAACTTAAAAACAAACTCTTCAAGTTTGTTATCTATTTTATCAAATCTTTTTTCTTGTTCCATAAAATTTGTCCCAATTTTTAACACTTGTTATTATACTATTTCAACAAATTAACTGTCAAACTATACCTCAACCTCCAACCCAAAGATCACCGGCATTGCCTGTATCCCCAAATCTTCTGTCACTTTTTTTGCCAGAATTGCTGACACCCCCGGTTCGCCATGATTGAACAAAACTTTTTTCGGCTTGCTTTTATTACTATCTATCCATTTCATTAGTTTGGCTTGATCGCCGTGGGCTGATAAGGCGCCAATGGCTTTGATTTGGCAATGCACCGGAATATGTTCTCCCATAATTTCTACAGGTGACTGACCGTCCAGAATTCTTCTACCCAATGTATTTTCTGATTGATAACCAATAATAAGCAACGTATTTCTGGCATCCGACAAATAACGCATCGCATGATGCATAATACGCCCCCCATTCATCATCCCCGAACCGGCAATAACTATTTTTGGTCCCGGTACATTATTTATTTTTTTTGATTCTTCTTTGGTTTCCGTCATCACCAGTCCTGGGAAATCAAACAATTCATCGCCATTTTTATATAACTTCGCTGCTTCCACATCGTAATACTTAGGATATTTAAGATACGTTCTGATAGCTTTGATAGCCAAGGGACTATCCAAAAAAATCGGCACTTTTGGCAAGATATGCTGACGATCAATGAGATTATTTAATTCATAAATTAATTCTTGCGTTCGCTCTAGAGAAAAAGATGGGATCATTAGCGTGCCTCCGCGAGCAATCGCTTCGCGAATAAGAGTTGCCAAAATTTCTTGACGTCTAGTAATAGTTTCATGCAAACGATTACCATAAGTAGATTCACAAACAAGCACATCTATACCGGCTGGGAGGTTTTCGGTTTCTTTTAAGATCGGCACATTGACATTGCCAACATCGCCTGAGAACACAACACGCTTTCCTTCGGCTTCAACTTCTACAAACGCAGAACCAAAAATATGACCTGCATCGTGCAGTGTAAAAGATACTTCCGGAGTGAGAGTAAATTTTTCATTATATTCAACCGGCTTAAATCTTTCCATTACTTTTGTAATATCACCTTCGTCATACAAAGCTGGAATATTGTAATGAGTCTGGTTATATAACATGATATGCAAAGCATCTTCCATAATCAGTTCGGCCAGTTCTATCGTCGGAGGGGTGGCATAAAAACGACCTTCATAACCGTCTTTGACTAGTAGTGGCAATCGACCCACGTGGTCAAGATGAGCGTGAGTGATAATTACCCCAGATAATTCTGACGGTTTAAAAGAAAGTTGATCTTTATTTTTGGCTTCACTAAATTGATTGCCTTGAAACATTCCGCAGTCAACCAAAAAATGCTTAGCACCAACCGTAAACATACTGCAAGAACCTGTGACTTCGCCTGCCGCGCCGAAGAAAGACAACTTCATATAAATAAGGTATCTGTCATCCTGAATGAAATGAAGGATCTCTGTCTCAATCACCGCCGGACAGAGATTCTTCGCAAGCTCAGAATGACAATTAAAAAATGCTTTATTGACTGGATAAAGTATACCAAAGAAAATAATATAAAACAAAAAAGCACGCGGGTGCGAGCAATAATTTAAAACTTTATTTATGAGGGCTGGGTCGAGGAACGGTCGACCCAGCCACGTGGCATGATGGTCTACCGTTCCTAGGTGGTCAGGCTAATAGCCCGACCGTTGTTGGCGGTGGCTCAGCCACCCGTCGGCACGCCCCTTGCGGGCTAGCCGTGCTTGCAGGCGCAGCCGTTGCCCTTGTCGTCGCAGCCCGTCCAGTGCAGGCAGAAGGGCACGCAGGTGAAGCCCTGAGCCTCGACCTGCGCACAGCAGTCCGTGTCACCCCCGACACCGCACTCCATGCAGATCGCCGCCCAGAGGTTGTCACCGCAGTCGATGACGTACACTCCGCGAGCCGCGGCTTCCGGGGTGGAGTTGTCCTCCTCCGTGCAGGCCGCGCCGGTGCAGGACGAGTCGTTGTCGTTGATGCGGGTGACGAGGGTCACACCGTCATCGGTGGGGACGTCCTCCGTACAACCACCGACGGTGAGGGTGGCGAGGACCGCGAGCAAAGTGGTGAAGGTACGCATTTTTGAAACTGACTCCTGTCAAGAAAACGCCTTCGAGGAAACCTTTCCTCGGTTAGACCCCAACACCTTGCCCTATTTTCCCCTTTTTGTCAAGGGTTTTATCCCCATTTTTATATGTTTTTTGAGATGTTCAAAAACAAATTTTTCTGCTACAATAATGCAATATGCGAAGAAACATAAACAATGTTGAAATAGTTGAACCACCAATTGGCGAACTGACCAAAAAATACTCCGCTTTCTCGGCTATAAAACGCGCCTGCCTGACTGGTTGCGGTTGTTTGGTTTTTGTGATTATTGCTGTTATCATTATTATTCGCCTGGTGATGGGAAGCGGCCCCACCACTCTCAAATCTGTACCAGAAAACTTCCCGTCCGATATACCAGTTTATGACCCAGACAGAATCGAACAAATCACTTTTATTTCCGGCAAATACAAAAATCGAGGCATAGAGATTGCGGCCTTATTCCCCAAAATCATCCTCTCTCCCCTGCTCGTCACTTTAGATAAGGGTTCTCAAAATAACATTACCGCTGATAAAAATACTTCCATCAAAAATTTATGGAACACAATTAGCGCGCCTGTGAGCGACCATCGCGACACAGTGCAAATTGAATGGCGCAAGCTGGATGCTGAACCACCGTATGTCATCACCTATTACAAAACCGAATTACAAAAAGAATCATACAAAATAGATGTGGAAAGCGAAGGTGATAATGTCCAACAATTTTCTTTTAGTAAGGGCGAAGTAAGCGGATCAATGTATGTGCAGGGCCCGCCTGGGCAAGGATCGGATTATGCGGTGCTGACTGTCAACTTAATCAATAAACCAGAATAAATTTCAACTGTCATCCCGAGCGAAGCCGCTCCTGCGGCTGACGAGGGATCTAAACATTAATTTTAATTTAATGAATAGATTCCTCACACCTAAAGGGGGTTCGGAATGACAACGACCAACCGGACAGAGATTCTTCACTCCGTTCAGAATGACAAGGAACAAACCAGATAGATACAAAAAATAAAAATATGCTCAAAATTCTCAACAGCCAATTAAAATCAATCACCAGCGCCGCCATTATTATTTCTGGCGCGACCTTGGTTAGTCGCGTTGTTGGATTAGCTCGGGATAGAATCTTTGCGCACTACTTCGGCGTGGGACCAGTGATGGATTCATATTACGCTGCTTTTAGAATTCCGGATTTGATTTATAATCTGCTTATTGTCGGCGCGCTCAGCGCCGGTTTTATCCCTACTTTTACCAAACTATTTAATCAAAGCGAAGACAAAACTCCGGCCTGGAAATTGGCAAATAATATTTTAAATATCACCGCCATATCTCTGGCTATACTTAGTTTTTTTGGCATGTTATTTACTCCAGCTCTGACAAACCTTATTGCTCCCGGATTTGATAACGCCTCCAAAGAACTAGTGACGAGTTTTACTAGAATCATGTTTGGCTCAACTGTTATGCTCGGACTATCTATGGTTATCGGTGGAGTCCTGCAATCTCTACGTGCTTTTTTCTTATATTCTCTAGCGCCAATTTTTTATAATCTTGGCATTATTGTCGGAGCCGTGGTACTGGTGCCACTGATGGGCATAAGAGGCTTGGCTTGGGGTGTGGTCCTCGGTGCTTTTATGCACCTATCACTCCAAATATATAGCGCCTATGCCAATGGTTATAAATGGAAATGGTACTTTAATCTCAAAGATCAAAACGCCAAAATAATCGGCAAGCTCATGGTACCACGCACTTTGGGACTAGCTATTAACCAACTCAATCTAGTTATCATCACTATCCTTGCTTCTTGGCTTCCGACAGGCAGTGTAACAATTTTTAATTTTGCCAATAACTTGCAAGCTGTGCCTATCGGCATTATCGGCATACCATTTGCGATCGCAGTATTCCCCGTACTCTCGGCGGCCGCTGCCAAAAACGATATAGATGAATTTATCAAAAATCTATCATCAACAATCAGACAGATTTTATTTTTAATAATCCCCTGCGCTATTATTTTTCTACTTCTGCGAGCCCAAATCGTACGCGTGATATTAGGCACAGGCAAATTCAATTGGGATGCAACCATAAGCACTGGCAACACTTTGGCTTTTTTTGCGCTGAGTATGTTTGCCCAGGCTCTTATCCCGCTAGTGGCTCGCGCTTTCTATGCGCTTGCCAATACCAAAACTCCTTTTATCATCGGCATCATCTCGGAGCTAACTAGTATTATTGCGGCTCTCTTGCTGATGAAACCGTTTGGCGTCGCTGGCTTGGCTTTGGCATTTTCTATTGGCTCTATTTTAAATTTAATTATTTTAAGTATATATCTAAGAAATACTCTCACAAAAATTAATGGCGACAAAATCTTTTCTTCTTTTTATAGAATAATTATAGCAGCCATCCCAATGGCTCTACTAATACAATATATCAAAGATCCGCTAGCTAAAATTTTTAATCAAGACTATTTTTGGGGTATCCTAGGCCAAGGATTGGTAGCGGGGCTGGCTGGTCTAGCAATCTATCTTATACTGTGTTATCTTTTGAGGGTGCCAGAGCTACTTCAGATCAAAGAAAGCCTTACGAACCGGTTCCTACGACCAAAACAAGTCCAAACTCAAGAATCTATTGAAACAAACGCTTAAGACTATATGACTGAAAACATTCGCAACTTTTGTATCCCTGTAGTAGAAACTAAAGTTTCACTACAGGGCAAGTATTGCCCATTATGAATAATATAAGAAACTTCTGTATCATCGCTCATATAGATCATGGGAAGAGCACAATGGCTGACCGTCTTTTAGAATTTACCGGCACTGTGGAAAAACGAAACATGCAAGACCAGCTTTTGGATTCTATGGATTTGGAAAGAGAGAGAGGTATCACAATCAAACTAACACCGGTCCGGATGAACTACACTCTCAACTCAACACCGTATATTCTCAATTTAATTGATACTCCTGGCCATGTTGATTTTAATTACGAAGTTTCCCGTTCTCTAGCTGCGGTGGAAGGCGCCATCCTACTGGTTGATGCCAGCCAAGGAGTGCAAGCGCAGACTATCGGTAATTTGTATTTGGCGATTGAACAGAATTTAAAAATTATACCGGTAATCAACAAAATAGACATGCCAGCAGCCAATGTCGAAAAAACTAAAGCTGAAATCTTGCACTTAATAGGTTGCAATCCAGATGAAATAATTTTGGCATCAGGCAAAACGGGTCAAGGCGTCGAAGAAATTTTAAAAGCCGTTATTGAACGTCTTCCTCCCCCACCAGACACCAGCTCCCAAGCCACTCGCGCTTTGATTTTTGATTCTATGTATAATGACTACAAAGGTGTCATCGCCTCTGTAAAAGTAGTCGACGGCGAATTAAAAAAAGGAGACAAAATATTTTTAATTGGTACCAGAACTCCGGCAGAAATTTTGGAAGTCGGATACTACAAACCAAAATTCCAATCCACTCCCAAATTATTTAATGGTGAGATTGGCTATGTAGTGACGGGTTTAAAAGATCTCAAAGATTGTCGTGTGGGTGATACCATTACCACTTTTACCAAAGATCAAGAAGAAAAAGATATTCATACTTTGGCTTTGCCTGGTTATAAGGAAGTTAAGCCGATGGTTTATGCGGGTATTTTTCCAAAAGAAGGCGACAACTACCAAATGCTTCGTGATGCCATTGATAAATTAAAACTAAACGACGCGTCGCTGTTTTATGAGCCTGAACATTCACTCGCTTTAGGTTTTGGTTTCCGCTGTGGCTTCTTAGGGCTATTACATTTGGATATTTTTCAGGAAAGATTACAGCGCGAATACGATTTAGAAATTATTATTACCGTACCGAGCGTGGCTTACCGAGTAATAGATACAAACCATAAAGAAAAAACCATTCACAGCCCCCAAGGCATGCCCGACCCAAATCATCTGGAGCAAGTTTTGGAACCTTGGATGAAATTAGACATCATCACCCCTAAGGCGTATGTGGGAAATGCGATGGGATTGGTCTCCGAACGCAAAGGAAAATATATAAATACAGAATATCTCAGTACCGACACAGACCAGCGTGCTATGTTGCATTATGAGATTCCTCTTGCCTCGCTTGTTACTGATTTTTATGATAAACTAAAAACCGTTACTTCGGGTTATGGCTCTATGAATTACGAATTTATGGAATACCAACCAACCCACGTAGTCAGACTAGATATTATGGTAGCCGAGGAACAAGTAGAAGCCTTATCAACTCTTGTTTGGGAAGACTATGCCTACAAAACAGGCAAAAAAATAGTTGAATCTCTCAAAGATTCATTACCGAGACAGCAATTTGTCCTAAAAATCCAAGCTACTATTGGCGGAAAAGTTATCGCCTCCGACCGCTTGTCAGCGCTACGCAAAGACGTGATTGAAACCATGAGTGGTGGTGATTATACCCGTAAACAAAAACTATTACAGAAACAGAAAAAAGGTAAAAAACGAATGTTGGAACATGGAAAAATAGATATCCCGCCGGAGACTTATTTGGCGGTTTTAAAGCGTTAACGCAGATTTAAATAGACTACTTAGATGTGTTCAAAAAAATAATATCACCCATAATATACACAGCTTTTATACCCGTAACATTTGTTGGTGTTGTAGGAATTATTAATGTCATCGCGCCAATTTTTGTATCATCTCTTAAAAGTACTTTTATTTTTGTAATGCCCCCCGTTATTATTATATTTGGAACATTCTTATACTGGACTGCTAATAAGTTAATTGCCAAACTAGAAAAACCATACACGCCAAAAATTGCCGATCATTTTCGACAATCAGGACTACCCTATTTGATATTTTTCAGTATTCTTTCTGGAACGTTGCAAGCTTGGTATGGTGGATTTCACCATCCTCGTTTCATATATTTTACAGCTATAGCATTATTAATTTCTATTTTGGCAATTTTTATTAATGCAATTTTCCTATATAAACACAGGCAAGCTAACCCACCCACTAACATCTAACGTGCCTGCCAAAGCTAACTATTACTAACCTTGTTAAAATCTGTACTATGAAACATAAAACCATAAAAAGAATCTGGATTGTAATTTCTTTCATTGCTATTCTGGCGATGCTAGTTTTTTCTTTCCTACCCGCACTACAATACTAATTTTTAACAAATGTCATTCTGAGCAAAGCGAATAATCCCTGTCCAACGAAACAACCGGACAGAGATCCTTCACTGCGTTCAGGATGACAAATATATGTTAATTCTTCGTAAATACCAGCTAGATATCGTTTTTCTTTTTTTTGCCCTGCTTCTATTTATCGGCTTAGTTTTTTATTATCTAGGGCAAATGGGTGTAGACCCACACCAGTTTGAATGGTATGTGGCTGGGCCGCTAATTGTTTTATACTTTGCCTATATTTGGGAAATAAGAAATAAAATTAGCCTTGCCGACAGGAGGAGCCTGACAAGCAAAACTCTAGTCTATTGGATCATCTTTGGTATAATTCTTTTCATAAACTTTCAAACACCTCTAGCAGGCAAAGAATACCTAAGTATGTATGTGCTATTTATCATTTTTTCAATACTGCTGGCTGATTCATATTGGGATTTCAAAAAAATTAATTTAAAAAGTTTTTGGGATAAAAAAGAAAGATAAACTATAATCTATGTTAAAAAGATGGAACATCCTCCCGCCACCTCCGGAAGAATTTATAAACTCTCGCCCAGAACTACCAAGTATCATCACTCGCCTACTCTGGAACCGCAACCTACGCGATCAACAAAAAATAGACGAATTTCTCAACCCTGATTATTCTCAAGATATTCATGATCCTTTTATATTTCAGGACATGGAAAAAGCGACTGATATTATTTTTGCGGCTATTGCTGAACAAAAAAATATTGTCGTCCATGGCGACTATGATGCCGATGGTGTTTGCGCCTCAGCTATAATTATCGGCTGTTTAAAAAAATTGGGAGCCGAACATGTATCTGTCTTTATCCCTCATCGTGAAATAGATGGCTATGGATTAAACTTAAAAACAGTAGAGCTACTTCATAGCCAAGGAACAAACCTGATTATTACTTGTGATTGCGGTATTAGCAATTATAACGAAGTCGTCTTAGCCAAAGAAAAGGGCATGCAAGTAATTATTACCGACCACCATGTGGTGCCAAGTCAAAAACCACCGGCCGACGCTATCATTCACCCCCTTGTACCTGGCGAACCTTACCCTGACAAAGGACTCTGTGGCGCAGCTGTCGGATTTAAACTAGTCCAGGCTTTGATCAAAAAATACGCCCGCACCAACGCTGTACTGCCAGACGGACAGACCTTTGAAGGTTTTGAAAAATGGATGCTTGATCTAGTAGCAATTGCGTCTATTGGTGATATGGTGCCTCTCCTTGGAGAATCCCGCACTCTGACCAGATACGGACTAACAGTAATCAATAAAACAAAAAATATTGGCTTAAAAAAATTGTTAATAATGTCTGGCGTTGCTGATGAAAATGGCAATCCAAAACGTGGAGCTTACGATGCCTACACAATGAGTTTCCAGGTCATCCCTCGTATCAATGCTGCGGGGCGCATGGATCACGCCAACTTCGCTTTTGCCTTACTTATGGCAACCGATGAGACTGAGGCCGAAAACTTAGCCTTACAACTCAACAAAAATAATTCTGATAGACAAAAACTGACCGAACAATATGTCAGCGAAGCTAGAAAACAAATCAAAGAAACCAAGCAAACAGAAAATCCCGTCTTGTTTGTGGTTGGCAAAGGTTGGCCAACTGGTATCCTCGGACTTATCTCTGGAAAAATCAAAGATGATTATTACCGACCTTCGATTGTAATGGGTGAAGGTGAAGAAATTACCGGCTCTGGCCGTAGTATTAAAGAGTTTAACCTCATCAGAGCGCTTCAAGAAATGCCTGAAGTATTTACAAAATTTGGCGGTCATCCCCAAGCTTGTGGCTTTACTTTAAGAAACAAAGAAACTCTAGAAGAGTTTAAAACTAAACTAACTGAAAAAGCGAGAGCTCAAACCACGAACGTAGACATGACACCACAAATAAATATTGATGCCGAGATTGATCTTGATGAAGTAAACTGGAAACTATACGACTTGTTAGAAAAATTTGAGCCATTTGGCCAATGCAACGAAGAACCAAAATATGTGGCGCGAGGCGTCACAATGATAAATATAGACCCAGTAGGACAGGACGGCAAACATTTACGCATCACTGTCAAACACAATTCTCATCTCGTGAAAAAAACTATCGGCTTTGGCCTTGGCGATAAAAAACGTTTTTCAGAAGACTGGAAGGAAAACTTAAAACCAGGAGACAAAATTGATATGGTATTTTCTATCAGCGTCAACCAGTGGAATGGGAATCGGGAATTACAACTGACTATTGAGGATATACAAAAATCCCCCGTGTAAGCGGAGGATTTTTTAGTTTGAATTTGAATTACTTCTTAATCTCTTTTTCCAACTCCTTCCATCTCTTCTTCAACTCTCTCACCAGCTGATTTTTCATCTCTACTGCCATATCTTTTTTGGCAGCATATTCTTCTACCGCTCTCTCAACTAGCGCGTCATACATTTCTTTTGTCGGACCATCCAATTTTTTTAGACTTTCTTTTAGTTGCGCAAAAAGGTCGTTAGCTTGCCCCATCATTTTTTCTCTCATTTCTTTACCTTTAGGGGTAGCGTTGAGCCACATAAGCGCCGCACCGACTAACCCTCCTAAAAAAAGTCCTTTATTAAAACGTCCCATACAAATATAAGTTAATAACTTAACTGACTAGAGTATTATATACCAAAGCGGTCTTAGCCGCAACCACTTCCAAATCATTCCACTCAGAATCCACCCAGTCGCCTTCCAGTTTTATTTCATCAATAACAGCCAGCTCCTTATCTTTGCCAATGTATCTTGAACCTCTAAAACTCGCAATCTCCTCCAAATTTTGACAAACCACAATATCGGCCACCTTAAATAATTTTGGGAGATAATAATGATTGTATAGTTTTATAAAAAGACTAAAAGAGTCTGTCCAAACCACATCTCGATGATAAGTAATGACAAGCGGAGTTTTTGGAGTAGATTTTTTCCAATTTAAAATCTGACGAGAGGCTCCCAACAACGGACAATGCAGATGCACAATATCAAAGTCAGCCAGGCTATCCACCAAACCATTGGCGCCAGTGCTACTTATATAATTATGAACCGAAGGCGAATCTGATTTGATTTGATCTTTGATGGTTTTTGTTGGCCCGCCATATTGCAGAGTGAAAGCTTCGGTTTCTATTCCCATTTTATAAAGACCTTCAATCAATTTAAAAACTTCTGATCTAATATCATCAAAATACTCAAAAGCCGATGGGATAATATGTATGACACGCATAACTAACTTGAAATAAATTTATAATGATTTTTGCAGCGGCAATCACCAACCCCTTCAGGGGTGGTCGTCCGCCTAAGCGAACGACCACTTTGCCACAAGAAAATTATTATAAATTTATAATTTTACTTTTTAACAACCACCAAATGCACATTTGGCGAAGGAATTATAGAAAAAACAATAGACTCTGTCGCTACCAAACTATTAACTACATCCTTAAGCAACTTGAAAGCTCCCCCACCCTTCTTATCCAAATCATAAAAAAACTGCTCGTTGTTTACTTGTTCCAAATTGTTTTTCTTCGCGAATTTACTCATAGAAAAAAACGAGGCAATGCCTAATAACTGCCCCAAAACATGCTCACTATATCTAATTCTATCTTTGGTAAAACCAAAAGATTCAACTAATTTTAATAATTCTTTCCGGCTAAATCGATTGATATGTCCGGCATATTTTTTGGTCAGATCCGTACCGATATCAAACTTTCGCAAAAAATTCCAAAAAGATAAAGAGTCGCCTTCACAAGGTACAAAAGAATAGAACCGACCACCAACTTTCAAAATTCTTTGCACTTCAGATATAATCGACCCCGGGTCTGTCACATGCTCCAAAACATCATAGATTAACACCGCATCAAAAGCATTGTCTTCATAAGGAGCCATCTTCTCTTCACTCAAACCATAAATCACACCGTCGTTGCTTTTTTTGGCAAAATTTATAGCGTGCTGGCTAATATCACAGCCATAACAATTTAAGTCCGGTCTGATTCTTTTTATCTCTCTAATAAATTGTCCGGCACCACTACCAAGCTCCAAAACCTTGGCTCCGGCTGGCAACCCAGATAAAGCTTGCAAACTTTGACGTAGCCGAAAACTAGTCGGCGAACTCAATCTCAAACTAGCGTCACCATAACCCCAGATGGACTTCTCGTAATCAAATTCGCTCATATAATAAACTAATAATTAGCAATAAACAACTAACAATCGACGATTTTTTTATAAACATTTTCAAGCTTATCAATATGACCCTGCCAAGAAAATTCTTTTTTGACTTTTTCAATTTGCAAATCCCCAATTATTTTTTTCTCAGCAACTGAAAGTGATAAAACTTTTTTCAAAGCCTCGGCCGAGCTTTCTACAGACCCTCTCTCAAAAAAAACTACCCCTTCTACTTTATTTTTAAATACTGCTAAATTGCTTACAACTATTGGTTTACCACAAGCCATAGCTTCTACCGCCACCAGTGAAAAAGATTCATAATCAGAAGGCACAGCCACACAACTAGCAACATTATAATACTGAGCCAATTTTAGCTTATCCTGACAAGAGCCCACAAAAATTACTTGCTTATCAACACCCAAATCTTTTGCAAGCTTCTGACAATTTTGGCTGTCATATCCCCCACCGACAACTAGTAAAACCAAGTCTTTGTCATCTAGTAATTTCAGAGACCTGATAAGCAAATCCAGTCTTTTGAGTGGTAAAATATTACCAACAAATAAAATTATTTTTTTATCTTGTAAACCCACCAAATCCAACTTTACTAGATCTACCAATTGTGGTTTAAAAATATCCAGATCAACACCATTATTTATTTCCACAATTTTATCCTTTGTAATATTTTGCAAAAGTTTGGAACCACGAAATGACGGGTCGACCAAAACAATCTTTCTGGCTTTGGTAAAAATTAATTTTGGCCAAATTAAATCATAAACTTTTTGAAACACCAATTTTAAACCTCTGGACTGCGCATCCATATGATAAGTTACAACCATTGGAATCTCTAAAAAAACTAACCATTCGGCCCCACCATAAAAGGGATAATGTAAATGAACTAAGTCAAAATTATTTTTTAACTTGCCCAAAATTTGTGGCACTAGACCCGCGTCCCCCATTTTTACCAATGCTTTCAACCTAACTACCTTAAACGGGAACTGTGCGTCGTGTTCTTTATAATCACCTACATCGGGATAAGCTAAAGTAAAAACCGTAACTTCGTGTCCACGTTTAGCAAGAGACATTGCTTCGTCGGCGCATACCGAGCCCATACCGCCAATCTGCGGAGCAAAAGTGGAAACTATATGGGCAACACGCATACTATTTTATTAAAGGCTTATCTTTTTCGTCCAAAGAAATTTTTCTAGTCAACTTGGTAATATCTCTATTCAACGTTTCAATTCTTACCATTAACTTAAAAATTATAAAAAATATAACTGCCAAAGCCACATAAACTACCAAATCAGCGCCACGAGTAATACCAACCATTTTTGCTAGAATAGATGTAGAATCCGGCAAAAGCACAACCAATATCGCTAACACCCAAAAAATAACCCAGCCTGCCATTCCCGCAGAACTCAAATCACCAGCCTGGAATCGACTAGCTACTTTAAACAAAGCAAATAAGAAAAAGATGACTAGCAATATTTGAATAAGAAACATAAAATTCTATCTAAAAAATTTAGCTATAAAAATATCTTGTAAAACTTTTATTCCCCCGCTAACATTTTGTCCATACTCAAAATACTTTACTTCCACGGGATGCTCTACAAAAACTAAATTGTTTTCTTTTACTTGCCTAACAATTTCCGAATTGTGCGCCATGCGATCTTGGGTAATATTTATTTTTTCCAAAGCTCGTCTGGATAAAATCCTAAAACCATTGTGCGCGTCGGTCAACTTAAGGCCGGTTAAAATCCTATTAATAAACCGACTGATGGGCAAAAGAATATATCTTTTTGTCCAAGGAAGTTTTGATCTATTATCCAAAAACCTGGAACCAAAAACCACGTCAGCATTGTTTTTTTGCATCACCTCAATAGCCTCGGCAATATCACCAGGATTAAACTGCCCGTCAGCATCAAAATGGACAACCAAACTAGTATTTTTTAGCAAAGCGTACTCATTGCCAGTTTGTAGAGACGCGCCCTGGCCTCTATTTATCTCGTGACGTAAAACCACCGCGCCTGCCTCTTCAGCAATTTGCGCTGTACGATCTGTTGAACCATCATCTACAACGACAATATTTTTATATCCTTTTTCAAAAAGGTCGCTTATGACGCGACCAATTTTTTTTTCTTCATTGTACGCTGGCACAATCACAAAAATCATATTCCTTCTAGAAACCCCTACCAAACATCAAAGCCTCCTTGTTGGCAATAGTATAATCAATCGTTTTTTCCAAACCGTCTTGCAGACGCACTAACGGCATCCAACCCAACACATCCTTGGCATAAGCCAGGTCTGGGGCGCCTTTTCTAGTGAGAAACAACAGTGGTTTCTCAAACACAATTTTTGAAGAAGAATTAGTAGCGGCAATAATAGTATTAGCCACATCAACAATTTTTATTACTTTATCATCACCCAAATTTACAATCTGCACATCAGGAGTGCTGGCCATTAGTCGGACCATACCATCAACTAGATCTGTAATATAGCAAAGAGATGTAGAAGAAGATTCATCTCCATTTATTACCAAATCTTTACCCATAAGCGAGTTTACAATAAAATCAGGAATCATCTGACCTTCAAATAATTTCATGTGCGGACCGTAAGTAGTGAACACTCTCGCAATTTTGGCATCAATACCATAGACCTGACGATAAGTAGCCACACAAGTCTCGGCAAAACGTTTGCCCTCATCATAACAAGCGCGTGGTGACAAATGATCAACCAGACCCTGGTCACTTTCTTTAAAAACATATTTTTGATCTGTAGCATTACCATAGACTACCGAGCTTGATGTAAAAACATACTTAGCGTGATACTTAACTGCCAAATCCAAAGTGCTAATCATTGAAGAAGAATTCGCCCATAAAGATTTCATTTTTAATTTTTCAAAATCATTTGGGCTAGTCGGACAAGCCAAATGATAGATCTCTTGAATACCTTGAAATTTAACTTTAAACTTATCTAATTCTTCAAATTTATCCAAATCAATCATTTGATTACTATCGCATTTGATAAACTCAAAATCAGGATATTGCAATAAGTGATTTATATTAGACGGCGAAGAATTGGAAAAGTCATCAAGACATATTACTTTAGCTTCTTTGAGTAATCGCTCACAAAGATGAGAGCCAATAAACCCAGCGCCACCGGTAACAAGGACGTTCTTTTTCTCAAAAATTAGAGTATCCATATGACGTAAATCCTAATTTCTAAAACCTTAAATACTAAAATTAAACACTAAAATTACAGTTGTAATTATAGCATTTGCTATACTAATTGACAACATGATGCCTTCTCTAATATGCTAAACTTGGTGGCGTGCATCCCCGAAGAGACTTGGAAGCAAGCCTGGAGATTGGATAGTCCAATCTCTGTGGTACAGAAAACCCATTCTCAATGGACTCAAATGCATCAGATCCCAAAGGGAGAAATGCCGAGAGTTCGAGAGTGAGCACGCTGTACCCTTTAGGGCACTCGCCACCACTTACTATTCAACCTTCCAACTTCCGCTAGAGATATCAATAATAACTTTTTGAGAAGTCTTACCTTTTTTACCGATTATTATCGGGTTTGCTCCTTGACCCCAGAGATATTCAATTTTTACACTCGCTATTCCACTAAACCCAGGCAAAACTAAATTTGATAATTTTTTCACTCCCGACAAATCCCAAGCATCGACAATTATTCTATTTTTACCAATACGAGCATGAACAAATAATCCGTCCTTAAAAAACCATTTTGAGGACTTAGGGAAATAATCAACTAGATTTATACTTCGTGCTACTTGCCCATCTGCCAAAATCTGCGCTACATAATTTTTGGGATTCTTGATAATTTTGACTGTATAAACTACTGCAGGAGGCGGAGGGGTATTTTTTACTTCCAGCGCTCTAAGCACCGCTTTGCCAATATTTAAACGTCCATACCCCATCTGTCCGGCAAAACCAGGATTGAGCGAATCTACATCATCTGCTGTTTTGAGCAAAACATCAGTTATTTCTTTAGGACCCCAATTTGGTTGAATAGATTTTATTAAGGCTGCAGATCCAGCCACCATTGGCGCCGAAAAAGAGGTCCCGTACCAAGCTCCCCCAAAATCTTTGCCATAACCATCTGATGGAGAATATTTTTGCGTACTGAAGAAAGCTTCTCCAGGAGCGGAAATATCCACACAACTGCCATAATCGGCAAAATCACTTAAGTGATCATCCTTATCAACTGAAGCTACTCCCAAAACCCAATTATCAGAAGAGTCTGAATCAAGACAAATTGGATATTGTTTTATTTTTGTTAAATTTTCATTACCTGTTGTGTCGTTACGACTATTGCCAGCAGCTACTACTACCAGCACACCCTTTTTATAAGCATTATAGAGCGCGTCAGTCAAATCGATATCTTTGTTCTGACCAACAAAACTAAGACTAATAATATTAGCTCCATTATTTACTGCATAATTTACCGCTTTGGCTACATTACCCAGCGAACCTGCACCATCACTACTAAGCGCACGCAAAGGCATAATTTTGACATGCCAGTTGAGCCCCGTGCCATTCAAACCGTTGTTCCCTTCTTCACCAATAACACCGGCCAAGACAGTACCATGGTTAACTGCCCCCGAATCGTCAGATTGCAAAATTGCAGGAATATTTACCGAGTTATTATTTTCCACAAAATTCCAACCACGAGTATCATCTATAAAACCATTGTTATCATCATCAATATTATTTCCTCCTATTTCTCTTGGATTTTGCCAAATATTATTTGTTAAATCATTATTGAAAATATCTACACCAGTATCAATAACCGCCACCACCACATTACTACTGCCAGTGGTATGTTCCCAAGCTAAAGGCGCTCCAATTTGGGTATAATAGGGCTCTTGAAAACTAAATTTTGGGTCATTTGGTATCTTGGCACTAGTAGAATTAGCCAAAAAAACTGAACAAAAAAATAAAACGGCCAAAGGCTTAACTATTGATTTTTTTCCTAATTTAAAGTAATATCTAAACATAATACCGTTTATTATATCATACTTTATGTATCGGTTGAAACAGATTACCCTTCTGACAGGCGACCTTATCGGACTATACGTCGGCCTATATACGGCTTTGTTTTTGAGATATCTTACCGCCCCTGGGCAAAACTTTTTAGAATTATTAACTCCCCTAACTTTACTATTTTTTGTAGCAGTGATAATACTTTTTATCGCCGGTCTTTATGATGCTACCAAAGCCAAAAACTCTTGGCCATACTTTCAAAAAATAATTATCAGCGCTTTGGTTTGGATAATTTTGGGCATCGTCTATTTCTATATCGCTCCAAAAAAAGATGTCTCACCAAAAACAATTTTGCTTCTCACAGCTCTAGTCGGATTTGGCTTAATTTCACTTTGGAGATTTTGTTATAACAAATTTATTTCCACCACTCTCAAATACAATGTAATTTTTGCAGGCATTACTAGCGAAGTAAAAGAACTAATTGAAACTATCCAAAAAGAACCTCAGAGAGGTTATTTTGTAAATGGTGTTATCTACGAAAATGAGTCCGATAAAAATATCTTATCTTCCCAAGCTAATCTAATTTTTGGCAGAAATATTTCTGAATTAAACTCACAAAGCGCCGAAAAAGCCAACATTATCGTCCTCTCCCCTGGCATGAGCGCCAATCAAGAACTTCTCAAAGATCTATATAACAGTTTGTTCCAGCAAGTAAGCATTGTAAGTCTCTCAGATTTTTACGAACTCATCATGGCTAGAATTCCACCTTTTACTTTTTCCGAGGGTTGGTTTGTCGCCAACTTGCACGAACAACAGAAAAAAATTTATGATCGCTTCCGCATCCTGACTGATTATTTTTTTGCCATTATTATCGGTGTATTTTTTATCATTCTTTTTCCTTTTGTCTTTGTAGCCATAAAACTTAACTCCAAGGGCTCAATATTCTTTCCACATGACAGAGTTGGCAGACAAGGAAAAATTTTTAAACTATACAAATTTCGTAGCATGAAATCTTTATCAACAGATGGTAGCGCAGAAACTAACGGCCCGCAATTTGCATCTACTAATGACAGTCGCATAACCTTAGTAGGTAAATTTTTACGCCTTACTCATATCGATGAAACTCCTCAATTTATAAACATTCTCAAAGGCGAAATGTCATTCATTGGCCCTCGCCCTGAGCGTCCAGAGTTTGTCTCCCAACTAACAGAAAAAATGCCTTATTACGCTTTAAGACACCTGATAAAACCCGGTCTCACTGGCTGGGCGCAAGTAAATAACTCCTATTATGGAACCATCGAAGAAAACCTCCAAAAACTTGAATATGATTTATTTTATATAAAAAATCGCAACCTCACTCTCGATATTTCTATAATACTTCGGACTATTAATACTATCTTGAGATTGGGAGGAAGATAAGAAATAAAAAATTGCTTAAAAAGCTAAAATAAGATTGGCAGTTTTGGAACGCAAGACCACTCACCCATTCCCACTGCCTTACAACCTGACTTAACACAGCTTGTTTCACCTCCGGAGTATGGATATGATGGGCCAAATTCTTTGCAACGCAACTCTTCCGATCTTTGTATTTGAACATAAAAAGTACCTGCCCAAAAACTTAACCCGAGCATTATAATAACAAAACTAATCACAAAGAAATTTTTCATAACCGAATACAACAAAAAATTATTATTTAATCAATTTTTTTCCCTTTTAATCCCGCCTTCACAAGCCCCACGAACAAAGGATGTGGAAAAAGGAAACGAGATTTGAACTCTGGATGAAATTGCACCCCGACAAAATATGGGTGCTTTTTTAATTCTATAATTTCTACAAGATTTGATTGCGGATTAACACCTGTGACTACCATACCCTTCTTTTCCATTTCTTCTCTATACTTGTTATCAAACTCGTAGCGGTGACGATGGCGTTCACTAATTTTTTCTGACTTATACAAATCGCGAGAGATACTTCCTGGCGTCAAAACACAATCATAAGCTCCCAGACGCATAGTACCACCATAACGAGCTTTTTTGATATTCTCCGCTTGCGTTTGATTGACATTGATAATCAAATTTTTACTCTTTGGATTACACTCTACCGTATGAGCATCTTTGTAGCCCAAGACATTGCGAGCAAATTCGATAGTCGCTAATTGCATACCATAACAAAGGCCCAAGTACGGCAAATTATTTTCCCGGGCAAACTGAATAGCGTTGAGAATCCCATCAATGCCTCTCGTACCAAATCCACCTGGGACAATCAAAGCATCAAAATTACCAAGCTCTTTGACTTTAGCTGGGTCTTTTTCATAGTCCTCAGCATCTACCCAAGTCATGTCTGGGTGCACACCACTATGCCAAGCTGCATGCTTCACAGCGTTAATTACAGAAGTATAAGAATCTGCCAAGGTGTAATCACCGGTGGCAAAATATTTTCCAACCACGGCAATTTTTATTTTTTTATCTAATTTATTTATCTTACCCACAAAATTATCCCAGCTCTTATCTGGCGATGTTCTTGCTTTCATTCTCAATCTTTTCATAACCAATTCTGCAAATTTTTGTTTTTCTAATACCAAAGGAATTTCATAAATACTATTTACATCGGGAGCATTTATCACATCCTCTTCGTTACGCAAACCGCACAAAACCGAAAGTTTCTCACGTCTTGGCTTGTCTAACTCAGAAGGACCGCGTGCCACGATAAAATCAGCTTGAATACCGCTAGCATTGAGCGTACGAGAAGCATATTGTGTTGGTTTAGTCTTCATCTCACCCAAATGTCCTGGGACTGGCAAATAACTAACCAAGACAATAGCCACATCATCTGGCGTCTTTAGCTTCATCATGCGGGCTGCTTCCAAGAACAAAATATTTTGATATTCTCCGGCTGTACCACCAACTTCAATTACCATTACCTCGGCTTTAGTTTTAGTAGCGGCGTTTTTAATCCGATCAATCACTTCCATCGGAATATGAGGCACCACTTCTACACATTTGCCTTTATAGTACATGCTTCTTTCTTTTTCTATGACGCTTTGATATACCCTGCCAGTAGTCATGTAATTGTATGAGAAAATATCTTTCTCCAAAAATCTTTCATAATTTCCCAAATCTTGGTCAGTCTCATCACCATCTTCGGTCACAAAAACTTCGCCGTGTTCGGTTGGGTTCATCGTACCTGCATCAATATTAATATATGGATCAATTTTAATGGCCGAAACATTAAATCCTCGGTTTTTAAAAATACGGCCAATAGATGCCGTAGTTACGCCCTTACCTACTCCGCTTAGCACTCCCCCAATCACGAAAATGTATTTTGTCTTTTGCATATGTTTTTTATTGTCATCCCGAGCGAAGCCGCTTTTGCGGCTGACGAGGGATCTATACTTTAATGAATAGATTCCTCACACAAGGTTCGGAATGACAGTTAATTTAAATTTTAGATACAACTATATGAATTTCCGATTCCAAGCCATAGGAAAATTTCACCTTGGCGCTAAATTGTCCAACATCTTTAATCGGTTTCATCACTATCTGATTCTTATCTACATTAAAACCGGTTTTTTTCAAAACTTCAGATATTTTTTGAGGACCTACTGATGCATACAACGCTCCGACCGCACTAGTTTTTTCTTTTATCACCACTTCATGCCCATCCAATTTCTCAGCCAACTCTTGTTGGTGTCGCAATTCTTCTTCTACATTTTTTACTTGTTTTGTCTTACGAGCTTTGATTTCAGCTAACATTTTGGGTGTGGCCGGCACAGCCAAATTCTTGGCAAACAAAAAATTACGGGCATAGCCTTCGGAGACTTCCTTAATATCATCAATTTTGCCTATCTTAGGGACATTTTGAATAAAAACGACTTTCATACTTGTAGCCTTGATTTAACTAGATTATTCGTGTAGTATTATACTATTATAGAATTTTATAGGCAAATATGTTCAAATCAGGCTTTATTACTCTAGTCGGGCGTTCCAATGTGGGCAAATCTGCGCTTATCAATACTTTGATCGGCACCAAGATTGCCGCTGTCACCGATAAACCCCAGACTACCAGAGACATTATACACGGCGTCCTAAACACTCCGCAAGGGCAGGCTGTGTTTGTTGATACCCCTGGAATTTTCAAAGACAAGGGCAATGCCCTCTCTGGCAAACTGACTGAGAGAGCTAAAGAATCTTTGCATGGCGTAGAAATTATAATGTATGTCGTTGACCCTTGCAAATCTATTGGTGAAGAAGAACGCGCAACGCTAGCCATGATTCGCAATATCAATATTCCAAAACTACTTATCATCAACAAGTCTGATTTGCCTACTTACGAAAAAAAATTCCTTGATGATTACCTAGCGCTCAAAGATCAATTCACTGAAATTTTTGAAGTTTCCGCTGAAGCCAATCGCCATATCCAACCGCTCAAAGACAAAGTATTTGAATTACTCCCAGAAGGCGAACCGATTTATCCAATAGATCAATTAACCAATATTGATAAAAAAACTTGGGTAGCAGAAATTATCAGAGAAAAAATCTTCCGCGCGCTACGCCAAGAAGTGCCGTATACCACTCATGTAGAAGTGACTGACATTGAGGAAAGACCAGACATGTTTATCGTCAAATCACTTGTTTATACTTTTGATAGTCGCTATAAGAAAATGATTATCGGCGCTGGTGGCAGATCAATCAAAGAAATTGGCATTGCTGCTCGCAAAGAATTAGAAGCCGCACTCAATAAAAAAGTCTTCTTGGAACTTGAAGTTGAAACTGACAGACGGTGGGAAGAAAAAATTTAAAAACAAAAAAGCCGTCTGTATAGACGGCTTTTTTGTTTCATTAATAGCGTAGGAGAAAATTTATTTCATTACCACTTAAAAGTAGTTGAAGCTAAAATATCCAAAGCGGCATTAAGAACCAAATCCTCCCCCACCTTTTCTTTCTCCCAATCTTCTTTCATTTCAATATTTGGTTTGATGCCTTCTTTGTTTATATTTTTTCCATTTGGAGTGTACCATTCGGCAATTGTGAGTTTCAAAGCTGATCCATCTGGAAATTGTTCCAAATCCTGAACTGATCCCTTACCATAGGTCTGTTCTCCCAAAAGAATTCCTTTTTTTGTATCCTGCAACGCGCCAGCCACAATCTCTGAAGCTGAAGCTGAACCTTTATTAACAAGTACTACTGTTTTTATTCTTGAAAATGGATGCGAGCCGTAGGTCTTGTGTTCATTATTAATGCCATTTCTCCCTTTCTCACTTACCACCGAGCCTTCAGTCACCCAATAGCCGGCCATATCAATAGCAGTATCAAGATAACCTCCTGGATTATTTCTAAGATCTAGAACAATCCCACTTGCTTTTTTATTTGTTATTTCTTTGGCATATTTTGCCAATTTCTTTTTGGTATCTTCATTAAATTGCATCACGCGCAAATAGGCCACGTTATTTTCTTTGAAAGAGAATAAAATGGAAGGAATAATAATTTTTGCTCTGGTAACAATTACATCCTGAGATTTGGTTTGACCGTCGCGAAGAATTGTTAGTGTCACTTTGGTATTTGCCTTACCCCTAATCTTACTCACCGCTGTATTTACATCCATTCCGGCTGTACTAGTTGTATCAATAGCCAAAATCTTATCCCCCGGTCGAAGGCCTGACTTTTCGGCTGGAGAGTCCGGCAGTGGCGAAACTACCATCAATTGAGCCTCTTTGATACCAATCTCCGCGCCAATACCCTCCAGCTCACCAGATAAGTCTTTGGCAAATTCATCGGCTTCCTTTGGCGGGAAGTAGAGAGAGTATGGGTCACCCAATGAGCCTACAAGGCCCTGGATGGCGCCATAGAGCATCGTAGTTTCATCAGAGGACTGTTTGACATACTTATTCTTGATTTTGTCCCATACCTCCCAGAACTGATCAAATTCTACACCTGACTTATTAACCGAACGATCCGGGTTCAAAATATTGGCCACGTCTGTAGAACTACTCGAAGCTGTGATTTGATTTTTTGCATTCCAAGTACGACCAACAGATACACCTATCCCAAAAGAAATAATAAAAAATATTACTATCAAATAGGTGCCGAAATATTTTTGAGCTCTACTTTTTACTGGTGAAGTGTCAGACATAAATTTTATTCTTTAACTACTTTAATATCCGCTCCGGCTTTATTTAAAACTTCATATAAATTTTCATAGCCTCTATCTATTGTATATGTATTTCGTAAAATAGATTTACCTTTGGCGGCGAGCATACCAATAAGAATATTTACCCCGGGTCGCAAAGCTGGTGGACATACAACTTCATTGGCTTTGAATTTGGTTGGACCTTCTACCCACGCGCGATGCAGATCGAGCAGATTGACAGTGACACCGAGTTTTTGCATTTCCATATAGTAGACTGATCTGTTTTCGTATGCCCAGTCATGCACCAAGGTTCGGCCTGTAGCCTTAGCTAGAATCGGCACAAACAAAGGCAAGTTATCAATATTAAGTCCCGGAAATGGTCGGCCATAAATTTTGTCTGGCAAAGCTTTTAACTTTGATGGCCAAACCTCAATACTTGCCATGCGAAACCGGTCGTGTTTTTCGTACTTTACTGCAAACTTCTGACCCATCTTGGCTAATTTTAATAATTCCAAATCAAGAAAATCCATCGGACAATGCTTCACAACCAAATGCGAATCAGTGGTGATAGCCACAGATAAAAACGTCATGGCTGCGATTGGATCTGGCATTATAGAATAGCTAACTTCGGTTTTTAATTTCTTAACACCTTCAATCACTAGCGTGGTCGTGCCAATACCCTCTATCTTAGCTCCTGCTTCACGCAAGAAAAAACAAAGGTCTTGCACCATATAATTGGCTGAGGCCATACGAATCGTAGTTTTACCTGGAGCCAAAACAGATGCCATAATCGCATTTTCAGTTGGCGTATCTCCTGATTCATACATTACAATTTCAGAAGCTTTTAAAGGACTGTTTTTTACTTCATAAAATCCTAATTTGGAAACAACACTCACACCAAAACTTTCCAAAGCATAAAGATGCGGACGGACAGTACGCTCACCCAAACGACAACCTCCTGATTTATATAGTTTATAATTAATATTATGAGATGCCAAAGCTCCTAATAACAAAAGAGATGATCTGGTCACTTCAGAAGCATGTCGATCTATTTTATCTAGTTCAAGTTTTCCACTTGCATCCAGAGTCATTTTACCTGGACCGGTTTTTTCAATCTTTACCCCAATACTTCCTAGCAACTCTAAAATACGATTAACTTCTTCTATTTGAGGCACATCTGACAAAACTGTTTTACCTCGCACCAAAAGAGAGGCGCATAAAATAGCCACCGCTGAGTTTTTGGATGGCTGGTTTATAATTTCTCCGTGTAATTTCTTACCGCCATTTATAACTAAATATGACATATTATCTTGTTGGCTATTGGCTAAAAAGCTATTTTAAGTTAGTATATTAAGATATAATCACCATTCACTCAAAAAAGCCTGTAAACATTCTTTTTATTCGCTTCATGATGATTATAAGTATATTATAAAAGTCCGGCTAAGTCAAAGCAAAAAAACTCACCTATTTCGTTATATGGGCTAAAAGCCCATATATTCTCATTCGCTCAAAAATTTGTAGCGAGCTACATATTTTTTCACTCATTTCGATTATGGAATACCCTGGAACCAAATTTACCCGCCCCATTCGCGTTGCCTTACTTCTTAGCTTAATTGCTCTATTTTTGATTATATCCCCCCTTCTAATTATGTATACGGCTGGCTACCGCTATGACTGGAAAAATGGCCTGCTCAAAGAAACTGGCGCCATCAACATTGACCTGGAACCAAAAACAGCAATGGTCTACCTCAATAATGTCAAACTACAAGATAAAATTCCGGTTCGCTTAAACAATATTATCCCTGCCAAATATAATGTCCGTGTCACAAGTCAAGGCTATTTTGATTGGAACAAAGAAATAGAAGTCAAAAATAAACAAACAAACTACATCAAAGAAATCAGCTTACTCAAAAAAAATAAACCTGAAATTTTAATTACCGGAGAAATAAATAATTTTGCAGTTTCTTACGATGGCCAATTTATCATTTATACCACCATAGAAAATGGTGACAATGAAATTTGGCTCTGGGATAATAATACCAAACAAACCAATAGTTTATTTCGCCTTCCAGGCAATACAAAAATAAACATAGCTTGGGCGGAAAAAAATAATTACGTTTTAATTACAGACTCTGCCACCCCTTATTATCAAATAAGAATTATAAACGCGCTAGACTCGCTCAAACAAATAGACTTAACCAAAGAAAGTTTATTTATAAATAAAATCCAATGGGCAAACACATCTGACCCTCAATTGTATTACAGCACTAAAGAAAAAATTCTTTCCTACTCCCCTATTACCCAAACAAGTCAAACTATTAGCGCCAATAATTACGCCGACTGGTACATGGAAAATGCCCAATTATGGACAATGCAGACAGATTCATCTACCAAGGACTACATAATCACCAAAGACACTTTGGGCTTTAGTAAAATCTTAAAACAAATTAAAGATAGTGAGATAAAACTAACTACTGATATAGATCCTAAAGAAAAAGAAGTTAAAATCGGTTTTGCAGTTGCCAGACAAAACAGCGCCCTAATCAAAACAAACACAAATGGAAAAATGCTTTTGGTAAACAATAACGTAGTCCTACCAATGCAAGTAAGTAAATTTTTAATTTCAAAATATAATAACTGGTGGCTTATGTGGTCTGACTGGGAATTGTGGAGCTATAATGACAATGAGAATCCATACTTACTCAATAGGTCTGGCGAACACCTGACTGACACTTTGCCTTTGGATCAATATAATACTTTGGCACTCGTCTGGGCAGACAAAGTCACCGCCCTCTTCCCTTACTACTCTGTGAGTCATGATTTAATAAGTGAAAAAATATCAAATCCCATTGCTGATACAGACAATAAAATTTTGTATTTTATAGAGAGCAATAGCCAGACAAAAAATAATAATGGAATTTGGAAATTAAACTATTAACACAGTTCTCAGTTCGCGGTTCACAGTTCACAATAAATAAAAGCTGTTTATTCTTTAACTATATGAGGCTAACAACATATACAGACGGGGGTGCAAGAGGCAATCCTGGTCCGGCAGCTCTTGGTGTGGTGGTCAAAGACCAGGCAGGCAAAACTATCGCCGGATATGGGCAGTATTTGGGCAACCAGACCAATAACTACGCCGAATACTCAGCCCTCATCTCGGCCCTACAAAAAGCCAAGGAGCTAGGCGCAACTGAAGTAGATTGTGTATTAGATAGCGAGCTTGTTTGCAAACAAATGAAACGTGAATATAAAGTCAAAGAGCCGACCTTGCAAAAATTATATATTCAAGCCTATAACCTCACGACTCAATTTAAACAGGTGACATTTCGCCACACGCTTCGAGCTAATAATAAAGAAGCAGACAGTTGGGTGAATAAAGCTTTGGATGAAAGGCGATAAAAATAATAACTAAAAAACACCCTCAGATAAATGAAGGTGTTTTTTTATAGACTTATTTATGTCTTAGATTGATGGGGTAGTAGCTGGTGCTGGAGCCTTAACAGTTACTAATTTTGTTTTGATAACTGTATTAAGATTTGTATTAACAATACCGTCTACTCTTACTGTACTACCAACTTTTAAGTCGGCAAAAGCAATTGCAGTGTTGGCATTGTTAATTCTGGAAACAAATTTTGTATCAGCGTCTGTTTTTACAGTCAAAGTTTTGTCGCCTTGTTTGAAGACAAAAGTCTTATTAACTGCATCTAGACTTACTACTTCGCCTTTCTTACTAGAAATCATGTGGATAGAATTGTCTTTAACAGCGGTCACAGACAAAGATCCATCCTTGTTGAATTTAGCTACGATTCTTAATTCGTCACCAACACTCATATCAGACAATTTCATTTTTCCAAAGAATTCTCTGACAAATGTGGTTTTCTTGGTAAGGGTTAAAACAAGGTTGTTGCCTACCACTGGATAAACTACTGCTGGATCAACTATTTTAGAAGATTTTTTTGGTAACACACTTGTCACATTTACTGTAACTGTGGTGGAAGTTGTAGTAGAAGTGAATTCAGATACTGCGCTGGCTGTAACTAATTTTCCAACAAAAGTGAGGGTGCGAGGAGTAAATCTTAATGATTTTTCTAAGTCTTTTCTCTTTTGATCATCATTTCTGCGATCTTCCTGTCTATCCTCACGTCTATCTTCTTGTTTTTTTAACTCTGAAATTTCACGACCACGATTTTCTTGTTCACTATTTTGTGAAGCCAAGGCCGGAGCCACCGACATTAAAGCCATCACTGCGACTAAAGATCCTATTATATATTTTTTCATATACGAAATGAGTGAGGAAATAAATTAAATGTTGTTAATTTATTCCGAGCGAATGAGTATATATGGTTTACCTATATACAGATTATAATTAAATTTAATTAAATACTTTTACTCAGACTGTTTATCGACCTCTCCTCCTCCATCCCGACTCAGTCGGAACCAGAGAGTTAAACAGTTAAAACTTATTTTTAATCCCCATCATGTCCGTCTCCTTTTTCCAGACGAGAATCGTTTCGCAAACCAGATCTATCCCCTCTTTTTTCAATCTTTTTATCTTCTAACTCTTGCAATTTTTCAGCTCTATTTTTTATAATCTCAGAGGCTTTATCTAATCTTTCTCTTCTTTTTTCTAATCTTTGTTCGATTTTAGCCTTAACTTCTTCTTGAAATTTATTATCTTTTATTTCCACTTGATCTAGATTTTCCTTAAATTTTTCTAATCTATCTTCGGCTTCTTGGATTGATTTGTCTATGTTTTCTATTCTGGCATCAATTTTTCTATCCTTTTTAATAAACGCTTTTTTGGATTCTAAATTTGTTGCTTCTGTCGAGGTGGCGTCCTCTTGTTCTGACTCAACGCTTTGATCTTCAACTTCATTTTTCTTTATAATTGCCCTTTCAGCTTCTCGACGCTCAATTTTCTTTAGGAGAAACTTTGCTTTCGCTTCAGGAGTTATCTTGGTAATTTCTTCTACATTCTCTATCACTTTTTTTACTGGATATAGGATATTACCTTCGGTTACATCTGGACTGTTGTAGGCATAGGCACCGCCACTTCCTACCAGAACTAGAACTACTACTGCCATCGCTCCGGCTCTGTACATAATACTAGAATGAATCCAGCTTACTTTTCCATATTTTGCATCCCAAGCTTTATTCAAATCTTTTTGTAAGCTAGCTTTAAAAACAGTACTTGGAGATAAACTTCTTTTTATTTTAAATAAATTGTACCTTGTTTTTAATGACATATGATTATGATTTGGTAGATAGCTTCTTAATAGCTCTGTGAGCTGCGACCTTAACGGCCGTCTCTGTCGTTTGCTTCATCTCTGCTATCTCTGCATAACTATACCCGAGCAGGTAGTGAAAGGTTACAATTTCCCGATCATCATCGGCTAAACCGGCCAACAAATCCTCTAATTCTCGCTTTTTTTCTTCATTTTTAAACGATTTAATGGCTGATTTTAGCCAAAAACTATCATCAGACTCTTCCTCGTCCTCAGGCAAATGGTTGGTCGGCTTTTGATCCCGCCAATGGTTAGCTAGGTGATTTTTGGTAATAGTCATTATCCAGGCAGATTTGCTTAATTCTTCGTTATAACTGCCAAAATGCTCCAGGGCTTTCATAAATACCTCTGAAACTAGGTCCTGAGCCAGGTCTTTATTTGCACCAACACGAAAAAAGACAAAGCGATACACTTTGTCTATGTGAGTATTATAAAACTTCTCAAATTCTTTTTTTGTATTCTGGCTTTTCATGGTAAAAGTATACACCAATAATAAGCCTTAAGGGAAGTCTGGCGGTCTTGTCATTCTGAATCCCCTCAAGGGGATAAACCCCATAAAGAATCCCTGTCTAAACAATGTCATTCCCGCAAAAAGCGGGAATCCAGACAATTCAATTGAACGCTGGATCCCCGATCAAGTCGGGGATGACAACGAACAAACCGGACAGAGATCCTTCGCTGTCACTCAGGATGACAGTTGCGCAACAATTAAAACAAATTAAAGCTCGCTCTTCAAATCTTCTAACTTCTTTCGGACATCTCTGCTAATTTTTTTCGGCACTTTGATTTTTATCTTTACATAATGATCACCACGAACATTTCTATCCAAGTGCTGAATACCTTTACCTCTCAGTCTAATCAATTGGCCTGACTCCACCCCTTCCGGTACCAATAATTTTTCTACACCATCCAAAGTTTCAACCTCAACTTTATCTCCCAAAACTGCCTGAGGAAAACTAACTTCTTTTTCAGTATAAACGTCATAACCCTCACGACCAAAATCTTTGTATGATTTTACGCGCACGCGCACATAGAGACTACCATTACCACCACCGTGCGGAGCGGCTTCACCATGACCATCAAGTCGGATAGATTGGCCATTATCAATTCCAGCTGGAATTTTGACTTTAATGGTTGAATTGCTTTGCACCACGCCTGAGCCACCACAATGTTTACATTTCTTAGAAGGTTTTTTGCCCGTGCCATGACAATCACTACAAACAACCGCAGTTTGCATATTACCCAAGAAAGTTCGTTGCATCTGTGTCACCTGGCCTTGGCCATGACAAGTACCGCAAGTTTCCATTTTACTGTCCGGTTCTCCCCCACTACCTTTACAAATATCACATTTATTTTGCTTGCGTAAAGAAATTTCTTTTTCCACACCAAAAGCAGCTTCCTTAAAATCTATCTCCACATCTACCTGAATATCTTGGCCTCTAGCCTGGCCTCGGCCACGACTGCGTCCTCCGCCAAAAAAGTCTCCAAAAATATCTCCGAGGTCGCCAAAATCACCGCCAGAAAAACCGCCCTGAGTGCCACCTTGCCCTCGGAAAGAATTCATCACATCTTCCCAGTTCATACCACCGCTAAATCCACCTTGTTGCTCAAAATCAGAACCAAACTGATCATAGCGTTGGCGCTTTTCTTTATCACTCAACACTTGATAAGCTTCGTTTATCTCTTTGAACTTTGCTTCATTGCCACCCGGTCTATCGGGATGGTGTTGCATGGCAGCTTTTTTAAAAGCCTTTTTTATATCGTCAGTGGAAGCGTTTTTTTCCACGCCAAGAATTTTGTAATAATCTTTTTGGGACATAAATTAATTAAACAAAAAGTACTTTTTTTGCTCGTATTATAAATTCTTTAATTGATCTTAAGTCATCTTCACTGGGGCCATCGTCACCAGAACCTTCATGGGCGTCTTCATCAAGAAAAAGAAAGGATAAATTACTTGATAAAACAAGACGATTTTTCAGCCAAGCTAAAAATTCTTTCCTATTTCCATTATCCAACACATCCTTTTTTAAAAGATTTGACTCAATTTCTTTTTTTAGTAATGATAATTGCTTTAAGTTATCTTTTAAAGATTCTGAGACTTGAACATCCTTAACCGTTTTTAGGTCTTTTAACACCGAATCTACTTTTATAAATATTTGTTTAAAAACAACCCAAACTACCATCTCGCCTACTCTTAGATCTTCTACATTTTGTACGCCAAGCCTAAGCGACTCATTTATTTCTGCCAATTTTTTTATTTCATCTCGAAAAGCCTCTAGCTCTCCTGGTTCTTCTACGTCTAACATAAATAATTATTGATATTTTTGTATACTAATCTAGAAATTTATATTTTGTCACGATTATCAACAACAAGAAAATCACTAAATTTATTAAATCTATTACCTTGATTTCGATTGACGTCAAAATTATAAATTGCATTAACCCCAGATTCTAATAACTTCTCTGAAGACAGCATGGATAAATCAACTTCTTCAGCTGCACCTAAATGCACTTGGATATCACTCAAACGTGCCATAGATTTAATTAAATTAATTGAGTACATTGGGTCACGAACAACCTTTGACTGCCAATCAGGCCCACCTAGGAATTGGGAACTGACTACTACGTCAAATTTCTTAGATGGAGTGGGAATTGCTTGTATTTCAGAAGGTAAAATATCCATATTATCAAACTCTTCATAGTTTGTTGACAAAGCAATAGGGTCGACTAAAACAACCTTTTCAGCTCCTAGCCCAGCGATAATTCTAGATTGTGTAGCTGTAAAAGTTCTATACCTATCAGGTGTAATGTCCCCATCTGCAACAACTATAATCCGCTTACCTTTAAAACCTTCTACGCCACCAAACATCTCTACTAGATAACCTAAAGTAAAGGCTTCGTTGCCAACAAGCCAATTATTTCTCTGTTGATCAGAAAAATTTTTCTTAATATACCTGGCGATTCTCAAACCTTTATAAGACAAATCTTTCAAATCGCTTTCGGTTAGTATGTTTGGGAAATGAAAATCAGGCAAATTTTCAACATCTGGCCGTGGAGTATGCACCTCACGCATAAGATTAACTAAATAAATTTATTCCAAAATTTGGAACTAATTTCTTATTATTAGAAAAGTCTATTTTTTATCCTCATCATTTACAACTTCGCCTTCTATCGGTCCCTGCCCGGCATCATCTTTCTTTTCTTCTCCGCCTGGAGCCGCTTGGCCTGGTGTTGAGCTTGCCTGTCCGCCTTGGGCGGAGGTAGCCTGATACATCTTAGTACCAACCACTTGCGCAGCTTTAGAAAGCTCCTCAGAAGCCTTTTTAATAGCATCTATATCTTCTTTGTCTTTTACTTCTTTGAGTCCTTTGAGACCTTCTTCAACCTTAGCTTTTTCTTCATCGGTTATTGCCACTTTTTTCTCTTCCACTTCTTTCATCATTTTTTCGGTGGTATAAACCATCGTGTCGGCAATATTTTTCACCTCAATTAATTCTTGTTTTTTCTTATCTTCATCTGCATGCACTTCAGCGTCTTTTTTCATTTTCTCTACTTCTTCTTTAGACAAACCGGTAGAAGCCTCAATACGGATTGATTGTTCTTTATTTGTGGCTTTGTCTTTGGCTTTAACATTTAAAATACCATTGGCATCAATATCAAAGGTCACTTCTACTTGTGGCACGCCTCGTGGAGCTGGCGGAATACCATCTAAAATAAATCTACCGAGTGATTTGTTGTCAGTCGCCATCGGACGTTCACCTTGCAAGACGTTAATTTCTACAGCTGGTTGATTATCAGCGGCCGTAGAAAATACCTGGCTCTTGGAAGTTGGAATGGTGGTGTTGCGTTCAATAAGTTTGGTCATCACAGATCCCATAGTTTCTAGGCCAAAAGACAATGGAATAACATCAAGAAGCAAAACATCATGAACTTCACCTTTGAGAACACCAGCTTGCACAGCGGCGCCAATAGCTACCACCTCGTCTGGGTTCACACTAATATTTGGTTTTCTATTAAAATATTTTTCAACCATTTGTAGTACTAGTGGCATACGAGTCATACCACCAACCATCACGACTTCGTTTAATTCTTCTGGTTTTAGCTTGGCGTCTTCCAAAGCTTTGCGTACTGGTACCAAAGTTTTTTCTACCAATTCTCCTACTAACTCTTCCAATTTGGCGCGAGTCAGTTTCATGACCAAATGTTTTGGTCCGTTGGAATCGGAAGTAATAAATGGCTGATTGATTTCAGTTTCTTGAGAAGTAGAAAGTTCAATTTTGGCTTTTTCGGCAGCTTCTTTAATTCTTTGTTTGGATAATAAGTCTTTACTCAAATCAATCCCACTGTCTTTTTTGAATTCTTCGTTAATCCAGTTGATAATCACATTATCAAAGTCATCACCACCAAGATGCGTATCCCCATTGGTAGATAATACTTGCACAGTATCAGCGCTAACTTCTAAAATAGAAATATCAAAAGTACCACCACCCAAATCATAGACAGCGATTTTTTGATCTTTCTTCTTATCAAAACCATAGGCCAAAGCAGCGGCCGTTGGTTCGTTGATAATACGAAGCACATTTAAGCCTGCAATAGTGCCCGCATCTTTGGTAGCCTGACGTTGGGAGTCATCAAAATAAGCAGGGACGGTAATGACCGCTTCGGTAATTTTTTCACCTAATTTTTCTTCAGCATCGGCTTTTAATTTACTAAGCACCATAGCAGAAATCTCTTGTGGAGTATATTCCTTGCCTTGCATTTCTATTTTTACTTTGTCATCGCTCTTTACGATTTTGTATGGCAACAAAGACAAATCGCGTTGCACTTCGTGGTCTTCCCAGCGTCGGCCGATAAGGCGTTTAATGGAATATAAAGTATTTTGTGGATTAGTGACCGCTTGACGCTTGGCCAATTGACCAACTAAACGTTCACCGTTTTTTGAGACAGCGACAATAGAAGGAGTGGTGCGTGCGCCTTCTTTATTTTCTAACACTTTTGGCTGTCCGCCTTCAATAACAGCGACACAGCTATTTGTAGTTCCGAGGTCGATTCCTAGTACTTTGGACATATATATAAAGTTAGGTTATTAATTATTAAATTTTAACAAAGTTAATAGATATTTATTATTCCGGTTTAAATAAATATTCACTAATTAGCTTATCATAATTATTCGGATCAGGACGCCATCCTTTATAATACTCAACGTGCAATGGATAGAGGAGCGATTCTTTAATAAAATTTCCTCTAACTAAATCTTCTAAAAATTTACCCTGAGAAAGAAATTCTTCTATTGTTTTAAATTCTTGATCCTGCCCTTTCTTTAGCTCGTCATACACACGCTTATGCTCTTGCCTAAATTGCCACGCACTATCAATAGCAGAGATAATATCTTTTTCTTGATCTGGTCCTAGGTCTATCACAGGATCCTTCATCTCATCTTCAATCTCAATATAATCGCCAAACTCTGGGTCATTCTTAATATAAGGCCTTCCAGAAACAGTTCCCATTATTTTACAATTATCTGATAAATCAAAGCTATACCCGAATATAGGCAGAATTTGCTTATCTCTATCAGGTGCATCATTTTTAACCGATAAAGTACAAAATCCGCCAGAACACTGAACATCGATAGTTGGATATTTAGCTTTAATCAAATCGGCTATACGACCAGCGCTTTCGTAGGCTTCAAAAGGATCTATTTCATCTTCCATGCCAACTTCTATATCATCATGTTCTATAACATCCCTTTGGGGCGGCATACTGTCAGTTATAAACCTATCTTTGGCAGTCTTAATTTTTTCTGCCGAAACTGACGTTGGTTCTGCTGGTCCTTTTTTTAATTCATACATAATTGCCCCGCCTTCCCCCAACACCCCCGCAATTCCGGCTGCTAATAACCATTTTTTAAATCTTTGTGATCTGCCTAAACTGAGCTTTTGCATTGCTCCGTTTTCGGCTCCTTTCAAGGATTGACTATAAACAGGTTCACGCATATATTTAAAAAGTCTTAGCATGCTTTTTACTATAAAGATAAGAATAAATCTTTTCTTGATTATTATGCGGATCATCTAATATGCCGCTTTTATATAATTCTCTTAAGGAATCTAGGGCAACATCATCAGCTATTTCTTCATTTACTACATCTGCAAGATTTTCATGTTTTTCTAAGCATCTCTCAATCTTAATAATCTGTTCTAAAACACTAACGATCGTTTTATAATTATCTTCTGCAGATTGCAAATTACTTTTACATATACCTAATTTATTAATCAGCTCTTGGTCTTCAGCAGACATGCTTCCTTTAAAAAAAGGCCCTTCATTGTTATCTAAAAATTCATAGATCCTTCTTGATAAGAATCTCAAAATATTTCTAACCTTACTAACCTTGTCACTAAAATTAGCATCCTTTTCTAAATCATTAAATGATTTCACTCCATTTTCACCAACTTGACCCAACTGATCTGCAACTGCTAATTTAAAATCTATAATTTCAAAACTAATAGGTTTATGATTAACTTTTATTTCTGGGAAAATACCACCTTCTTCTCTTCTCATAAAATTTATTTACAAATAATAACTCGCGCTGGTTTAATAATTTTCAAGCAAAATTCAAAGCACTTTGAATTTTTTCTTTACAGCCATAAGGGTCTTTTCTTCCTTCATTATATAAATTAAGTAGCGAATGAAGAGTGTCCTTATCTAACGAAAGGTCCTTAGTCACAACACTCCAATCACTATCTCTTCCTAGACTAATCAACTTATCTTCTAGTTCAAAAAGTGGCTCAAAAAAGTCCGCTTCAAATGATGCCTTTTCTAGCTTAACTACAAAATCCCTTTCTACATCGACATCTTTACACATTTCAATTATCTTATTTATCGTCTTTTTTATCTTGTCAAACCTGATTTCTCCTTTCTTTACCAGATCGGTCACTTGCTGAATGCTAACATCTTGAAAAATAAATCTGATTTTTTCTATAATATAATGAAATAAAGGAGAGTCCTGATTTGCTGGCAAATCGATATATAAAGAAAACTCAGATTTTCGAAGTTGATTTAACTCAATCAAAGCATCAGCAACTTTAATAAATACCACGTCATTAAACTTTCTGTCTCTAACATATCCCTCAAATAACCTTAGAAGGTTATTTGGATGAATCTTTGGATCACCCTGAACTATGGTGCAGGCACCCACTAAATCATCTACAGTTATTCTACTGTTGCGTGCATATTCATCTATCATATGCATCACCCTTTGGTAATCAGGATGATTGGTATTAAAACTCCATATTGGTTTTCGAATGTTAAATTCTTGTTCTACAACTGCTTCTCCTTTACTACTTTCTATCCCTGCGGTATCATCCGAAATATTCAAGCCTTCATCTTCATCAGTCGATCTTCTACTACTATAATCTCCTTCTATAACTAATTCTTCTGCGCCTGCATCTTTTCCACCACTATTACCTAACCATTCGTCTTCCTTAGGTGTTTCCTTTCTTGGAGGGGTGTTATGCAAAACAACCACATCATCATCTGCGTCAATAACTTCTGTATTAAAAACTTCAGTTCCTGTTGTTACCCTTTCTGTAATCATAGATAAATTACTTACTTATAATAAGAAAAGCTTGAAATTTTGTCGGGCTTCCAAATAAGAAAAATATTTTCTTATTTACTCACCCCTAGAAATTATAACCCGTGCTGGTCTAATAACCTTGTCTCCACGTTTATACCCACCTTCTATTTCTTTCAAAATCAATCCTGACTCTCCTTCGGCGGATTCTTCCTCGCCTACCGCTTCATGCCAGCGTGGATCAAACTTTTCTCCGACTGTTTTTATTTCTTCTACTTGATAGGTTTTTAAAATATCGCCAAATTGTTTTTTGATATGGCCGATACCTTCGGCCCATTGTTTCCAACCATTTTCTTCATTTAGATTTTCTCTGTGACTAAAGGCTTTTTTGAAATTCTCATAGACTGGCACAAATTCTTCCAAAATATATTGCTCGCTGGCTTTGGCCCACACACTACGCATATCAGCTGATTCTTTTTGCAAATTTTTATAATCAGCCAAAGCTCTCTGCCAACCCGATTTATATTCTTCGGCTTCAGCTTTGCACTTATCACAATTCTCACAAGTTTGCGTTTTTGCAACTTCTTGCTCTTGAACTTCGTCTTGTATGTTTTGTTCGTCTAACATAATAATATCTTAAATAATTTCAAGTAACTTTTTAATCAAACCAAAATTATATTTATAATCCATTCTCTTTGGACCCAAAAGAGTAATCATGCCTTCTTTGCCAAACCGAGCCGAGACCACACTTAGCATCTCATCAAACGGATTTTCGCTACCGATAAAATATCTTGGCGAATCTTCTACTTTATCAAAAAAATCTTCCAGATAATCCTCGCAATGGTCAAACATTTGCGAAATAGCAGAGACTGTTTTTAAATTTTCAAACTCTGTTTTATTAAATAAATTGGATAAGCCAGTATAATAAACTCTCTCCGGAGAAAAAGCAATAATTACAGTTTCGTTAGAAAGTTCGGTAGCGGCCTTGGCAATATTCTTGCGTGAAAGTTCGTAATCCTGGTCTTCCTCAAAAGAATCGAGCAAAATCTTAGAATCATTTTTTGAAATATGACTTTTTTCCAAATTAATACGGCTCACGTAATGACGATAACCTTGCTCAGTTGGAATTCTACCAGCGGAAGTGTGGGGATGAGTGAGATACCCACCTTCTTCTAGAGCACGCAACTCATTGCGTACTGTAGCCTCACTAAAATCTAAATCACCAAAAGAAACCAAAAATTTTGAACCGATTGGTTCGGCATTTTTGATATAACTTTCAATGACTAAGGTTAGTAATTCTTCTTGGCGAGGATCCATATTCGAAATGAGTGAAAAAATATTGAGCTTGCTCAAATATTTTTGAACGAATGAGAATATATGGGCTTTAGCCCATATAACGAAATGGGGTGAATAATAACAAATTATCACTCAACGCTTGTGAGTGATAATATAACACCGGTTTAAAGAAGTGTCAAGAGCTATTTTTAGCTATTAAATCTTAGCTATTTCACTCAGGAGTACGTTTTCTACATAGATACCTCGAGCGTAGAAAATTCGTTCTAATTCATTTTTTAATTCCATCTCAACCGCATCTCTTTTCATACCCACCGCTTCCGCATAATCAAACTTACTAAAAACCATACGCATACGACTGCGGATAGTCGGTCGCACAATCTTTGCCACAAAATCTTCACCGATTGTTTGCCAAATAGATGGTACTTGATGCACATCGAGACGCAACAAAATAGTACCCTCTACACCCACACGCTGACCGTCTTTGGTACCAGCAGCCACCGGAATATCGCCAAGAGCTTTTTCGTGTTCAGGGTTGAACTGTCTGGAAATACTATATTCAAGAGTTTGAGTATTAAATAATTTGGCTTTCTGCCAAAAAGGAATTTTGAGATGCAAACCCGGAGTCAAAACTTTCTTGAGCACACCACGGCCTAAATCATAGACACAAGCCACATAGCCCGGTGGAACGCTAATAAAAAGTCCTTTGAGGACATCGTCCATGACAAACGAATACATTAATTTATCCATTGAATCTCCGGACATATTTAAATATTTAGATGCCATCCTAAATTTGTTTTAGAATGACGATAGTTTTGTTATTAAATTAGTGATGCGAAGCGACTTTTGCGTCTGCTTTTTTCGCAGGAAAAATAACTTTTCTGATAACATTAATTGTATCAGAAAATACCATGGTTGTCAAAATAAAAAGTGATTTTACCATTGGTAAATACCAGAGAATAATGAAAGTAAATAGGGGGAAAAAAACTAAATAGGTTAATTTTGACGAGTCTCTTTTCTTTTCAGATCCTTCACCTAAATAAATGGAGACAAACAAATAAATCGCAACTATTCCTGCCCAAAAAATATCATGACTCAAACCAATATTAAATCCATAAAAATCTGTATTTATCTTGCCTGGGAAATCTATAAAATAATAAAGAGTCTTAATAATTTTATCACCGCTAATACCATGGATAAAAACCTGATATAAAAGCAAGAAAACCAAGACCTGAAATCCTAACAAGAACACCTTTGCCCAAGGAGACACATGGTTTTTTTTCATTACCCTGCGAATTGCCTCCTTTTGAGCCACCTGATCATTTTTGAAGGCCTTGGCAGCCAAAATAGCCTGGGCTTCAACCTCCTGCTCTTTGGCGCTATTTCTTTGAGAGATAATGGTAAGTGGTAAAAGTAAAATGCGTAAAAAAACAGTGAGCCAAATCACAGCCCAACCCATATTTTTTTCAGCGATATTTACATATATCCAAAGAAGAGCGTTGAATAACGGTTGATATAAATATACTGTCCAAATCGTACTAAACATATATAGTAGATATTACCACAAAAACAAACTCAAAACAATAATTATTTGGTACTTAGAATTTGGCGCCAAGAATTTATCTATGCCATTCCCCTATCTCTCATCGCCTGCGCAATTCTCTCTACTGCGAGCGCGTAGGCGCCAGTACGCATATCACTACTATACTTTTCTTTTCTTGACCAAACTTCACCGAACGATTCAACCATAATTTTTTCCAATTTTTCCAAAATATCTTTTTCTTCCCAATAATAACCGTAGGCATTTTGCACTTGTTCAAAATAACTAACTGCTACTCCACCAGCATTGGCCAAAATATCAGGCACAACGATAGCGCCAATACGTGACAAAATCTCATCCCCTTCGGCGGTAATAGGACCATTGGCAAGTTCAATAACTAATTGCGCTTTTATTTTATCCGCGTTTTCCAGGGTGACACTATTTTCCAGAGCAGCTAAAATCAAAATATCAACTTCTTGCGATAAGATATCGTCTTCAATATTTTTCGCTTCTGCAAAATTTACAACTGACCCAGTTTTTTCTTTATGTTGAAATAATTTTTCTATATCAAGCCCATCGGCATTATAAATTCCACCATGAGAATCACTGACTGCCACCACATTATAACCATTTTCAGCTACAATTTTGGCCATCGTGGCGCCGGCATTGCCAAAACCTTGTACGGCCACACGTAAATCTTTTAATTTTATTTTTTTAACTGCTTGTTGTAAAACATAAAAACCACCTTGAGCCGTAGAGTATCCTCGCGCTTTGGAACCACCAATACTAAGAGGTTTACCAGTTATAACTCCTGGCGCGCCACCACCAGTTAATTTTTCATATTCATCCAGCATCCAACCCATAATTTTTGGATCAGTATATACATCTGGCGCTGGCACATCCACTGTCGGCCCAATTAACTTATAGATGCCTTGAATATAACCACGAGATAATTTTTCTAATTCATGAGCAGATAATTCTTTTGGATTAACAATAACACCACCCTTACCACCACCTAACGGAATACCGACTACGGCAGTTTTGAGCGCCATCCACATACTCAGCGCTTTTACTTCTGACTCATTTACCTGGGGATGAAAGCGAATACCGCCCTTGTACGGACCACGAGAATTATTAAACTGAGAACGAAAACCTTTAAAAACTTTGAGTGAACCATTGTCCATTTTTACAGGAATAGAAACTTCCAAAAACTTTTGCGGAGATTTTAGCTGTTCAAAAATATTATCCTCCAAATTAATTAACTTTTTGACTTTTTCTAACTGTTTTTGAGCGCCGATAAAGGGGTCATTGTTTTGCATAATAGTAATACTATTTACTTAATTTATTTATTATAAAAAACACTTATTTAATACTACCACCAATTCCAAAATTGTCCACCTTACTTACTTTTTCCCCAAATACTTCCTATCTTTTAATTGTGGCGGGAGATATTCTTGTTCTTCTTTATAATCAAATTCCGGTGAATATTTATAATCTTTGCCATAACCAATTTCCTTCATAAACTTGGTCGGGGCATTACGCAAATGCAAAGGTACACCCAAATGAGAGGTAGCTTTGGCATCTCGAGCGGCTTCATTATAGGCCCTATAGAGCAAATTAGACTTAGTTGACTTGGCGCAATAAACCACCGCTTGCGCCAAATGCACCGAGCATTCCGGCATACCTATATTATGACAGGCGTTAAAAGCGGCGCTAGCCTGTATCAAAGCTTCGCTATTGGCCATACCAATATCTTCACTAGCAAATCGCAACACTCGACGAGCAACATAAAGAGGATCAGCGCCACCCTCAAGCATTCGTGCCAACCAATACAAAGATGCGTCCGCGTCCGATCCGCGCATAGATTTATGCAAAGCGGAAATTAAGTTATAAAATTCTTCGCCGTTTTTATCAAACACCAAATGTGTGCGCTGGAGGGCTTCTTTAATATCATCTGACGAAATAATTATTTCTTTACTGCTACCTGATTTTGATTTAAAAGCCAACTCCAAACCATTGAGTGCGGTTCTCGCATCTCCCCCGGCCAACTCTGCGAGTAGTTCAATTGCTTTTTTATCTATTTTAATATTAAATTTTCCCAATCCCTTGTTTTTGTCTTTGAGAGCATTTTTTATAATTGTCGCAATATCGCTTGACTCTAAATACTTGAGAATAAAAACGCGCGACCGAGAAAGCAAGGCGCCAATTACTTCAAACGAAGGATTTTCAGTGGTAGCGCCAATAAGCACCACTGCGCCTTTTTCTACTACCGGCAACAAGGCATCCTGCTGGACTTTGCTCCAACGGTGGATTTCATCTATAAATAAAATTGTGCGTTGCTGTTTGCTTTCCAAAATTTCTTTTGCTTCTTTTATTATTCGCATCAATTCTTCTTTACCGCTAGAGACAGCTGACAGTAAAACAAAGTTTGATTTTGTTTGCGTAGCGACAATCTGAGCAAGGGTTGTTTTGCCCACTCCAGGCGGACCCCAAAAAATCAGCGAAGTAAGCTGATCATTTTCTATTAACTTACGAAGTAGTTTCCCCTGCCCAACAATTTCTACCTGACCGACAAATTCATCAAAGATTTGTGGTCGCATTCTTTCAGCTAAGGGCGCCACCGACTTGTCTATTTCTTTAAACATAATCACGTATTTTATTCACTAACCAGTCTTTCAATCGACGATGCCAGCCAATTTTATTATTTAGACCCAACTCTGACAGAGGCACTGCTTCTTTTTTTAATTCATCAAAAATTTTATTAAGGTCTTCTACCATTTTTTTATCTGAAAAAACTACGCCCGCTTCATGATTAATATAAAAACTACGCGGAGTGAGATTGGCGCTACCAACCATACCAAGCTTGCCATCCACTGTCACCGCCTTACCATGATTCATTTTTCTCAAAAAATAAAAAACCGCTCCCGCTTTAGCGGAAATACTAAAAAACATAGAAGCCATATAACGCATCAGGCGCTCATCTGTTCGCCATGGCGTGATAATATTTATTTTTACTCCTCGGGCATGTGCCTTGGCTATCAAATCCAAAAAACTCTTATCAGGCACATAGTAGGGTGTCAATAAATTAAAGCTTTCTTTAGCAGTACTAAGCGCATCTTTATAAAATTTCTTAAATGGCGACTTGCGAGTTGACCCTAAAGGTGAATGCAAAATTAGTTTTATTTTCTCCTTAAAGCTACTAATTTTAGCAACCAACTTTGGCCTTAGTAAATCTTGCACATCTCTTTTATCGCCTCCAGCTCGCACATAAGCTCTGCCAAAGGCAAACAAAATAGGCACCACTGTTTTGCCAGTCAAACGTAAATGTAAATCATGCCAACTGGCTGAGTCTTGGGCCACATTGACACCACCGATAAACAGTATATCTTTATCAATAATTAAAACTTTGCGATGAGTACGATGCCAAACTCGACGCCACCAACCATATATAGAAAAACCCGGACGAAGATGATTAAAAATCAAAAGCTTAATTCCCGCATTTCGCATTTGAGCAATAGCTTCTTTGGATAAATCATAACTACCAAAGCCATCCACAATAATTTTAACATCTAATCCTGTCTGCGCTTTGGCGCACAACAAATCTATAAAAGGCTTACCGGCCTCGTCATCTACAAACATAAAAATCTCCCAATAGATTGAGCTTTTGGCCTCCAAAATAGCCTGTCGCATTCCTGCCCAAGCCAAAACAGTGCTATTGTAAAATTTATAGCTAAAAGACATATACTTAAATATACTCTGCCCAAGAAGAAATATCAACCCAAATTATGCAGAAAATCCATCACTATTTTTTCCACATCATCGGCGGTTTTTGCGCCTTCCATCAGCCTAACCCGAAGTTCTTTAGCTCCGTCAAATCCATTGACATAAGCCTTATAATGTTTTTTCATGATATCAAAATTTTTATAGTCTCCCAGGACTTTTTCAAACAAATGTGTATGCTCTACCATCACCATAAGTTTCTCCTCAACACTCGGCGTTGTCATCCTGAACGGAGTGAAGGATCCCTTAAACTCAGACGATAGGGATTCTTCATTTCTCTCAGAATGACAACCGGAAAAAAGCCAGGGATTACCGAAAATCCCTCGACCAATCATCACGCCGTCTGCGCCGGTTTGTTTTACTCTTTCTTCAGCCTCGGATAAATTTTTGACATCACCATTCCCTAAAATCAAAGTCCTACTTTCTGAACTATCATATTTATTTCTAATCTCAACAGCATCTTTGACAGTTTCCCAATTGGCAGGAACTTTGGACATCTCTTTGCGCGTACGAGCGTGCACAGTAATTGCAGCTGGTTCAGTTTCCAACAAGTACGGCAACCACTCAGACAAAGTATTTTTGTTATAACCGATTCTAGTTTTGACTGACACTGGCAAATTACCCGCTCCACGTTTAGTTTCTTTGATAATCTCTTGAGCTAACAATGGGTGCTTTATCAGGCACGCTCCCCCGCCCTGTTTTTCTACATTTCTGTCAGGACAGCCCATATTAATATCAATTCCATCAAAACCAAGTTCTTGAATGAGCAATGCTGTTTTATAAAAATTCTCAGGATTGGAACCAAAAATCTGCGCCACAATTGGACGCTCTGCTTCGCTATACATAAAATCTATCAGAAGTTTGTCTCGGCCAGCTGAGACCAACCCATCACAAGCTACAAATTCGGTCCACATGACGTCTGGTTTACCGTATTTGGCAATTACACGTCGAAAAGCAGCGTCCGTGACATTAGCCATCGGCGCCAAAACAAAAATTGGCTTTTTTAGTTTTTGCCAAAAGCCTGTGTGCATATGCATAATTAACCCCCAGCTAAATCCTGGATTTCCTTCATCATTATATTAAAATAAAAATCAGTTGGGTCGATCTTGAGTGCTGTTTCACATGCACTAATAGCCTCTGTATAACGTCCTAAATTTTTGTATGCTTTTGCAAGACCATCATGAATTGCAGTGTTTCTTGGAGCTTTTTCTAGTGCTATTTGAAGAATCTCTATAGCTTCTTTATATTTACCTCTATTAACAAGGCCGCATCCAGTACTAATCATAGTCTCTAGCTCTAATTCAAACTCAGGAGGAAATACAGTCATTGTCGAATCCTGCCAATACTCTTTATTAATAAAAAAAGTCATGCCTTCATTGTTGGGATTGCTTGCAAAAGCAACTATATCTGCGGGGGTAATATCTTCACCATTTTCTTTTTTTCCACTAATCTTTTCTGCATCTAACTCCTCATTTTCTAAATGGTCTCTTTCTTTTCCATCTTGCATGTCTTGCCATAACACCCTGCCATCACTGGTGATAACGATTAAAAGAAGGTGATGCCCAATGGCACCAGCTAAGTACTGTACACCTACTTCATGAAGCAACTTGCCACCAAGAACCGAAGCACCGACGCAATTCATTTCTTTCTTATCTAAGATGTTGGCCACATGACAGGTGCTGCTTTCGTAATCATAATCACTTATCCTTTGTTGAAAAAGATGCGCAATCTCTTCTTCTTTTTTACCTAAAGCAACCAAATCGCCTGCTTCTCTTAACGATTCGAGTTTTGATTTTAATTCCGACAGATTTAACGTATCAATTAGTTTCATTTTACTGTCTCTATGATCTGACAGTTGATCAAGAAGATTATTTACACCTGCACAAAATACAGTGTTATAAATAACCAACTTTTCTCTAGGCGAAGAATTTGGATCAATATGTTGATCTTGACTTGCGCAACCATTTATCCTGCACCAATCAAGCAAGCTAGAATTTACTATCGATTCATGAGATTCACCTCGTCCATAATCCAATATTCCGTTAGAGCCAGATTCCATAATTTATGGATCAAAATTATAAAATATATAAACTTATAATTCCTTGCGAAATTATTAGTAGCCCCAACGGGAATCGCACCCGTCTTTCGACCTTGAGAAGGTCACGTCCTAACTGATAGACGATGGGGCCGTATTTAATAACAATAAAATATCAAATTTTAAATCAAAAATCAAATCTTAAAAAAATAATTGCAATACAAATTCACAGTGTAAGGGATTCCTCCACTCAGTCGCAAAAGCTCCTTCGGTCGGAATGACAACCCCTACTTTCTACTCCTTACATCCCTCTCGCTTTTTTCTTTGCTTCATTCACATCCAAAACCATTTTTCTAATACGGATATTTTTTGGAGTAATTTCTACGAGTTCATCATCACTAATATATTCCAAAGCATCTTCTAGACCCATAGCTTTTGGCGCTTTAAAATACTCACTCACACCATCGCCTTTAGAACGCATGTTAGAAAGTGCTTTTTCTTTACAGACATTAACACTAATATCTTCACTACGTGCATTTTGTCCAACCACCTGGCCTTTATAAACGCTAACAGCCGGGCCAATAAACAAAACACCGCGGTCTTGGATATTAAGAAGACCATAAAGATTACTAACGCCTGTTTCGTGTGCCACCAACGACCCCTGCTCGCGTTCGCGCCAGTTGGCTGGGTCTGGCATATAATCATGGAAGATTGTATTGATAATACCCAGACCTCTAGTGTCAGTCAAAAACTCAGTGCGATAACCAAACAAACCACGAGTTGGGATAATAAATTCCAAGAACACAATACCATTTTCGGTACGCATTTCTCGCAGTTCACCATGACGACTACCGAGCTTTTGGATAACTACTCCGGAATGAGCTTCTGGAACTTCGATAAACACCTGTTCATAAGGAGTCATTTTTTTACCATCGACTTCTTTGATAATTACTTGCGGACGAGAAACTTGGAACTCATATCCTTCGCGACGCAAGCGTTCAATCAAAATTGCTAAGTGCAATTCACCGCGACCGGAAATAATCCAATTACCATCAGTGCTGTCTGCGACTTTGAGCGCCATATCTGTCTCAAGCTCCTTGAACAAGCGGTCACGAATCTGCCGAGAAGTTGTATAATCCCCTTCTTTACCGGCAAATGGAGAATTATTAACACTAAAAGTCATTTTCACTGTTGGCTCTTCGATATGCAGGAGAGGTAAGGCCACCGGGCTCATCACATCAGCCACAGTCTCACCAATATTCATTTCTGAAATACCAGCAATGGCTACCACATCTCCAGCAAAAGCTTCTTGAACTTCGATTCTTTCCAAACCAAAGAATGTCATCAACGCCATCACACGACATTTTTTCATCTGACCTTCACGGTTAATATGCATCACATCTTGTCCAGTCTTAATAGTACCATTGTAAATTCTACCAGTAGCAATTCTGCCTTTGAAACTATCTGCATTAATTGTTGTAATCAAAATTTGTAATGGCGCAGTTGGATCTACTTTTGGTTCAGGAATAAATTTCAAAATTGTTTCAAAAATAGGAGTGATGCTATCCATTTTTTCTAGGTCTGGTTGCAAGTCAGCTTTGCCTTGTTTGGCAGAAGCATAAATAACTGGAAATTCCGCCGTCTCGTCACTAGCACCAAGTTCTACAAACAAATCAAAGGTTTTGTCGAGCACCCAGTTTGGTCTAGCCCCTGGTTTATCAATTTTATTGATAACCACAATAATCTTATGACCCATCTGTAAAGCTTTTTTAAGTACAAATCTGGTTTGAGGCATTGGCCCTTCTTTGGCGTCAACAAGCAACAAGCAACCGTCAGCAAGTTTTAAAACACGTTCTACTTCCCCGCCAAAATCAGCATGACCTGGAGTATCAATAATGTTAATCTTTGTGTCTTCCCATTGCACCGAAGCATTCTTAGAAAAAATTGTAATTCCGCGTTCACGTTCCAAATCATTACTATCCATAATTGCCTCTTGACTTACCATTTCTTTGGAAAGTTTGGTCTTAGATTGACGAAGCAAAGCATCCACTAAAGTGGTTTTTCCATGGTCAACGTGGGCGATAATGGCGACATTGCGGATATTCATACTTAATTGTTATTTTTGTTGTCATCTTGAGCGAAGTCGAAAGATCCCTTATACTAAGCTATTTAAAATTCTTGGTTTAAGGGATTCCTACACTACGGTCGGAATGACAAGTACATTGCCATCCTTTGACAAAAGTTATAATTTAAAAATCTGCCGAGCCGTGGCAGAAAGCACTGAAACTATACTACAAAAAAATCTATCTGTCAATGGAAAGGCTCTTATTTTAAGCCAAAAACCAAAACCCGCCTCTTCGGCGGGTTTTGTAACTATAGGATAAATTCTTTAGAGCATCAAATCAATTAAGATTTAGATACGGTCTTTGAATTTGCATCCCAGTTTTGTAGCAAGAAACTGTTCATCCACTCAACTGAAGTGAAGGCGTCAGTATCTGCACCATTATCAGACCAAACAAATGCATTTATCGTATCTACAACAGTTGCATTGTTACCTGATCTTACAACACCACCAGACAATGCTGAGGCATCTTGAACAAACTTAACACTTACACTATCACTGGTTTCAACACCGGTGAAATCAGCACGAACTTCGAAGATCTTAGTTGTGCCTTTAGCGATAGTTGGTAAAGTTGAACTGGTCAAATTAATTGGATATGCAGCAGTAGTTGAAACTGTGAGAACACCTGAAGTGCCGATCACAGTAGATGGCGCTGTCATATCATACAATTTTACAGTTCCAGCAGTGATCCTCAACTCATTACCACCATCAGAATCACCGAAAGTGATATATGGAGTAATGCGAGCCAGAGTCACATCTTCATTAGCATCGGCAGTCACCGAGAATTTGAAGATAGTCACAGTATCAGATGCCAAAACAGTACTTGGCAAAGCTAACACACTGACAGTAGGAGCTGATTTTACAACTTGATAAGAGTTGCTAACAGCAGCATCTGCAACAATGTCTACATAACCTGACCCACCTTGAGCGTTAAAGTCTCCACTAACAGCGGACAAAGCAAAGGTCAAGGTATCTCCAGTATCAGAACCAATACCGGCAGTAGCGTCAGTAGCTGTAGAACGCTCACCGATGGCGTTCAACATAGCTTTTACGATCACCGTAGTACCGGAAATAGGAACTTGAATACTCAAGCCACTAAATGTAGTTGTGCCATTGGCATCAAGACTAGCAGGCTCAGACAAAGCAGTAACTCCGTCTGCGGCGTACAATCTCAAATATTGAACATTGTCGTACGTAGTATTAGCGCTACTAACACCTACAGCCAATTTATCAACTGTAAATGCTTCTTTAGTAGCAGTTAATTTAATACGATGCACTTCTTGCTCAGTAGCCAAACCAGCAATCAACACTTTTGCTAATGGTTTACCAGTATCAGCGGCAGTAGTAATTGTACCCTGACCTGTAATGGTAATAGCTACAGATGGAGCAGTTGTTCCATTGAGATTATTGCCAGTGACGGTTGGAACAAAAGTTGCTCCTGTTCCGTCTTCAGCAGTCACATCAGCAGCAGCAAAGGTGAAAGCAAAACGATCATCGTCCCCACCGTAAGGTGCATTACCAGACACGGTTGCACGAGCGATTACAGTTTTACTGGTCCCGGCTGGAACATTGTAATAACCTCCAACAAATTTGCTGGAATTAAATACCACATTACCAGAAGTATCCACTGAAGCTGGTCCAGCAATCTTGGTGTTGCCAACATACAAATTCACTTCAGTAACTAATTCGTTGGCGTCCACTGTACCTTCTGTTGTGTCTACATAAGTACCATCAGTAGTACCTACATTATCAACATAGACGTTCAATGTTAAAGCAGTTAATTTAACATCGTTGCCTGTACCAGAACCAGCGGCAAAAATCATTCCTAAAGCATCTACTGTAGAACCCTTCACAACTGTGCGGGATTCAGGAGTAGTAGCCCGAGAAACAGTCAAAGCACTGGAACGAGTGGTAATAGGATTACTGGCGATAGTGCTCCTTGGCACAATGTCAGTAACGGCCACATCCTTTGAATCTTTAATGACAAATTTAGTTGCGTCAGTAAAATCAAAGGTTGCGGTGTAAACTACACCGGAAATTTGAGCGGAATTTATATCGGCTACTAAGGCGATATTTCTGGTTGCGCCTTTAGCAATAGTGAAGTATTCGGTATAGACAAAGGTCAAAGTATCCTCTTCGGATTCAGTGCCAGCCCAACCATCGGCATCAGTGACAGCTTTAGCAGAACCAACAGTTCTACCAGTATCTAAATCTTTCAACTTCAAATTGCGAAGTAAAAGTGTAGAAGTGCCAGTGTAGTTCTGACCAACACCGGTCTTGAACATACCCCAATCATAGCCACCAGAAGCAGCTACTTCGTCTGGGTTAACTGTCACAGTCATCTTCTGAATTTCCACAGTGTCGGATTTGGCAGTAATTGCTACTTTGCCTAATTCAACTTCAGTACTATCAGTTTTTACATCATGAGCAGCTAAACTCTTGTTGGCAATAGTTACACCACCACCAAGTAAAGTATAATCTTGCTCTAATGAAGCATAGTTGTTAGTAACACTAACGCCATAACCATATGATACACCAACAGCTTTAACATCGTTGGTTGAGTCCATATAGAAATCAACTGTATCTCCAGAATCGGCTAAGGCTGAAACATCAGCTTTAACAGTGAAGATTTTGTTGGCGCCATTTAAAATTCTCAAAGGAGAATTTAAAGTAAATGCTACCAAACGACCACTAACTGTTGCGACAGCAGGAACTGAATTAGTGCCTTGAGTCACAACAAAATTAGACAAGTGACTGGTATCAATGGTACCACCTTGTTTTAAGGTGAAACTATAAACATCGATGTCTTCTGAGCCAGCAGTTAATTTAAACTGGGCAACAGAAGCGCCAGAATCGCCAACAACCGCAGCACTCAAAGTGCCATTGTCGTCAACAGTAACTGAACCAGCAGTCTGTGAACCAATAGTAAATGTATTACCAACCAATGGCATAGAACCACCAGCGTTACCAGAAGCCAATTTGGCAGAGATAACGGAGAAAGCACTATCACCAACGGAACCGGCAGTTGTCGCCAAGCGCAAAGATAACGCTTTGGTTGTACCAGCTTTAACAGTCAAATTTAATGCACTAAACACCGCTTCGTTAGTATCAGAGGCAAAAGTCTTGCCAGTGCCAACGCGATTGGCGCCATCATACAAAGTGACGGTCAAACCAGTCACTGCACCAACGCCAACTCTCTTGATGACAAGTTCGTCCAAGATAGAATCATTGGCAGATGGGTTAACAGCGTTGAATTTTAATACATCAATATTTGTAGCGCCCTTTGGCACAGTTTTGCTAGCTGGATTTTCAGCAGCCAAGGAAACATTTAAAGTTCCACCTGTTTGAGCCACAATAGCTCCGTCTTGAGTTCTATTAGCTAGAACAGATTCCAAAGCGGTAATTTGTGTACCAACAGTTGTACCAATTAAGTAAGAAGCAGGAACAGCATGTACCCAGCCAGATTTGAATCTGTTTGCAGTCATACCGGTTTCTGTTACTTCACGCAACACTTTGTTGGCAGCAACATACCAAGTTTTACCATCTTTACTAACAAGCATACCTTCATGAACTGTACCCATAACATCGGCTCCTCTATTTACATAGTGAGGCCAGAAAGCATCGGCAACAGTCATTACTTTGTAGTTAGATCCATACAAAGCAGCGGCATCAGCAGAACTGATTTTTGCTAATGAATTTCCTGGTAAAACAGCGTACAATTGATCTGAAGAAGTTCTCTTCAAAATGTATGAACCAGGCTGAAAGTTTACAGCACCTGGGTATGCACTAGGAACTGGCAATGAATCAAAACATGCTTGAGTTATAGTTGTATAACCTGCATATTGATTAGCAGCAGTGGCTGAAAGACCATTCCAACTCTTAAACTCATCCCCTGAAGGGAAGTAAAGAATTTGGTTCATTTTGTTGACAGAGTAAATAGCTGCCTTTCCAGACACTTTTACCATATCACCAGCGGACAAGGTTGGACAAACTGCTGCGTTTGCAGTGTTTACCAACAAAGGTGCAGCGCCTACGGACCACAACATGGTGGCTCCGACAACGCTAACTGTAAAGATTTTTTTTACAGATTTTAATACAATATTCATAATGAATTTAATATTCTTTAACCTAGGGCGCCACTCGTAATCGAGCGGTCGGTAAGTTAAAGGTTTCTCTAGCTTGCGCCAGAGTACAATGGCCTTTGCGAGCCTTTATCGGCTCTCGACCTGATGCAAAGTACCGCGGATTTTTACTATTTTCCCTCTCTTGCTTAATAAGAAATAATTCTTACCAAACAGGAAAGAAAAAATTATTTATTTGTGGTTGAGACTGGTGTGGTAGTTGGTTTGATAATTATTACTGGAGTTGTACTAATAAATTTGACTGTGCCAGTTGTAGTAGTTACTGGAACTACAGGAATAGTTGAACTGGTGCTGGTAGAAAGAACAGTGGTGCTAACCGCTGGATCAACAGCCACAACTACTACCGGCAAGATTGTTTGTACAGCTTTGATAGCATTATCAGAAATTTTTTCAATTTGAACATTGGTAGCATTAGCCTCTCCTATTTTCTTAACAGCTTCTACTAGATTATCTTGAGATAATAATGTTTGACCTTCACTAGCTGTTTTTCCAGTTTCAGTACTAAGTACTTGAGCGCTACTAACTGCGGCTTGAGTTTGTTTTGAAGTCACTTCTATCTTATCTGTAATAACTTTATTATCCTTTATAGAACCCTCAGAAGCCTTTCCAACCACACTATTCGCAACGACTTTAGCTTCAATTTTTACCACATCCACAGCATTATTGACTTCAACAATACTTTGTTTTGAGGCGGTGGCATCTTTCACGGCAGAATTTAACTGGTCGCTTATAGCTTGTTTTACTTCATCCTTAGAAACACCCCGATCACCTTGCTGATGTTTTACTACAAGTATTTCTAGTGTTTGTACTGCTATATCTTTTGCTAAACCTTTGACTTCTGAAACTTCATTAGATAAATCACTGGTAGTGGAAGCATCATTAACAACCAATAAATTGTCTTTGACATCTTCCAAAACACCTTTAATTTCTTTGGCGCTTTGATTTATATTTTTAACGGCTTCTGAACCAGTATCAGATATAGTTTTAATTTCTTCTAATTTAACACTCACGATTTTCATTTCATCTTTGAGATCCTTAACTGTTTGGGAAGCTTGAGCTATATTATCTGACTTACCCTGAGAAACAATTTTACTAATTTCTACCGCTCGTTTTTTGGCGAGCTCTCCGTGCAATTTTACCACCTCACTCTTATTGCCAACTGCATCAGTTATTACTACTTGAGTTTTTTCAGTTGCTCGTTTAGCAGAGTAAAGCCACTCACCTGGTAGAGATTCGTATGAAGCACTAACTGTGGCAACCCAACTACCAACACCCATCATCGCAATAAGAACTAAAGCTGTAGCTGGTCGCAGCACTTTGTAGACAACTGATTGAGGTAAAAATATAGATAAACCTTGCCAGACATTTTCAGAATTAAATTTATGAGTCCTTGTTTTAGAAACAGTATTATTAATTTGAGACAACAAAAGTTCGCGGTTTCTTTTCAACCACAATTCATCCGGTTTAACGCTATCATGTTTCAAAGATTTCAATTGTCTGATTAATTCTTTTGACATAACTTTTATATTTGATCCCCCGCGTCGAGCGGGGTCCCGCCGTTGCGGGACAAAATTTCTTTTAATTTTTTTAAACCTCTGTGTAAAGTGACTCTGATAGCGATATGGCCTTTGCCTGTGATGACTGCTATCTCTCCTATCTCAAGTTCATCTACATACCGGAGCGTCACAACCTCTCTGTATTCTTGTTTTAACTTTTGTAATGCCGTTGTAATTTTTTGTACTTCGATTTTATCACCAATTTGTTTTGTAAAGTCCTGCGCAAAAACTTCCTTATCCCCCATTTCTTTTTCCAAAATTTCATCAGTTGAAATAGTTTTCTTATGAGTTGCTTTTGTTCGATACAAATCAATCACACAATTTCGCGCCAACTTGTAGAGCAAGCCACTAAAACTTTCTATCTCTTTTTTTTCATTTATATATCTCCAAGCTTTAAGAAAAACTTCAGAAGTAATATCTTCAGCTTCTTCTCGATTGGAAACTTTAAAAAAGACAAAGCTATAGATTCGTTTGGCATAGATGTCGTATAGCTGAGCGAAAGCTTCAGGATCTTCCTTTGTCCGAAGCTTGAAGAGTAGGATTTTTTCGGAAATTTTAATGGACATTATATTAACAATGTTAATATAATATGTCGTTTGAAGAAGGATTAAAATATTGTAATTTTAGCCATTCTTCTCCCCACACACTATAGTAGACGTAGAAACCTGAATAATGTTACAGTCCTATTAATACGACCTAACCGAACAAATTGAATGGTAATTATTTTAGCAAAATAAGGCCTAAGAGTCAAATCTAAGCAACATATAATAAGCAACAAATTTTGATCATAAAAAATAATAAATCCTCTACTAAACAAGGGTTAAAAAACAAAATACCCATAAAATTTTTATAGTCTATGAATTTGTATACACTAGCGTATACAAACAATAAAAGTCGTAAATTTTAAAGATATACTTATAAAATAAGAGCTTTTTATCTTAAATTGTATACACTAGTGTATACAATTTATACATTTAATAAATAGTCTCATTTGACTTAATATTGACAAAAACTAAAAAATATGCTATATTTGTCTATACTAATCTATACAAATAAAGTATATGGATCAGAACCCATCACCTGATAAGCAAAAAGAGGTAATTAGAGTTTCAATCTCTGAAGCAGCCAAGTTGTTTGGTGTTAATGCCCAGACCATCAGAAGGGCTATAACTGCCAAAGAAGTCATCTATATAGTGGTGGCCGGCAGATACAAGCTAAACTTTGAAAGCCTGGTGAAATGGTCCCAAAGACATACTACCATCAAAAACAAACTAGAGAATAAAGGTATAGGCCAATTCATCGGCCACTGGAAGATAAAGAACCCGCTCTACTCCCCTAACCCAAAGATTGTCCCTCCTAAAGAACCCTCCCCAGATACAGAAACACCCAAAGAAAACGAAGAAAATTCCATCTAAAATCCTCTGCCAAAAACAGAGGATTTTTTAATTAAAAAATCCTAAAAATAGGATTGTTAAATTCAAATAAAAGTTGTATACTAACTATTATTGAACTAGTAAAATATGATTAAGTTTTTAAAAAATCATTACCACACAAAATACCACGGCGTTTACCAGCATGCCAAAAAATTATTTGTTTTTGATCTTGCTCTTTTGTTTACTGCGATTGCCATGTTGGCAGGAAGCGTCTTTTTATTTTTTTGGAAACCAAGTCTGGTTGACCTGATAGACCTATCTATTTCACTTGGAGGTAAGAGAATCAAAAGCGGTGAACAAGTTCAACTGACTATAAACTTTATCAACAAGAGCAAGCAAAAGTTAACCGACGTTTCTCTGGGTATAAAACTCCCTGAAGGGTTCGTTGTGGATAGAAACAAAACTCCAAACGAAACTTTCTCAGACCATTCTATTTTTACTTCCATCAAAGAAATTCCCGCTGGCGCATCTGGACAAGTAGAAGTCGCCGGACAACTCTGGTTAGAACCAAAAAAAGAAGAAAGGATTATCGCCAACTTATCTTACCGACCAGACAATAAAACCAATCGTGAACAAAAGTTTTCTTCCTTACTTGCCAACTTGAACGAGAGTGTATTGACTAGCGCCCTAGTTTTTCCTAGTTCAACTTTTGCCAACTCCCCTACTAAGTTTGCTTATACTTTAAAAAATACTGGCGACCAAACCATTGAAAATATCAGTCTCGTAAATAATTGGAACAAAAACATTATCAAGGATAAAGATGGCGCAAAAATTTCTCTAGCTCCTGATGCTTCCAAAACAATAGAAGGTGAAATTACAACTCCTAACAAGTCCGGAGACTATACCTTCACTATCACACCCCAAATTCTTGCCAACAACCATACCATCTCCCAATCAAGCGCAAGCCAAAATTTCAAAGTCCTTGTCCCTCAAATTGACGCCAGTGCCAGATTGGTAGAAGCTGTCGCCTATGGAGAACCTGGACAGATGATTCCAGTAGAAGTAAGCTGGGAAAATAAAAGCAACTTCAAACTTGAAAATATTTCGCTACATCTGACAGCCAACTTGGCCGGAGTAGTAGATTGGAAAAAAACCGCCACTGAAAATAATGCCAAATTTGAGACTAACGGTATATTTTTTGACCACAACTCACGCACCAGCCTCAGTAGTGGCGCCCCAAATATTCCTGACACATTTAAAGTCAACCTATACCTACTTAAAACATTTAGCTTGTCTGGAGTAGAAAAAGCCAGACTAGAAATATACCCAATAGTAAAGGCAGGGTCAGGAGAAATTTCCGCACCACAATTTAGCCAAAAAGGATCCTCATCAGGTTTTCCTCTGGCTACAGAAGTCAAATTCACCAACGTCGAAGCTAGATACTATACCGACGAAGGCGACCAGCTTGGACGCGGACCATTACCACCAAAAGTAGATAAAACAACTAAGTACTGGGTCTTTGTTAAAATCCTTAACACCTCAAATATTATAAACGACGCTGTCTTCCGAACTTCTCTTCCTGAAGGCGTGGAATTTACAGGCAAGCAAAGCACTACTATCGGCCCGCAACTAAAATATAACCCTGCTGACCACAGCATTTCATGGAGCTACTATACTTTGCCTGCCAACAGCAAAACCGGCTTATACTTTGAAGTGGCCGTCACGCCAAACAGTTCTCAAGTTGGACAAAACATCCGCCTTACAAATAGCCTCATCTTTTCCGCAACAGACGAATTTATTGGTAAAAAATTCAACCTCATTCAATCGCCTGTCACGAATCTTCTCAATCCAAATGATGATGGATATGGAATGGGATCAAAGGTGGTGCAATAAAACCCTACCTCAAAAAATCAATAAAGCTTCTCAGAGTAAACCAAGTAAAAGTTAAAAAAACAGGCACCCCCAACAACCAGAAATGGTGAAAGCCATAACCCGATGCATCCGCATCCCCTTTTTTGCGCGCCTGAAAACAAACAAACACTATCATAATCGCTTCCATAGCTATCAAAACGCCTCCTGAGATGCTTAAAATTGTAATAAATTGACGAAGCCCAGCCATAAACAAAACAATTGGTACAGAGATAACCAAGAACTCAGAAAAATACCTATTCAATTTGTTATCCCAAATAAAATTTTGTTTTAAGGCAATTCCTGAACCAATAAAGCCTGTACTCATGGCCAAAATAGCAAAGACATTGCTTATTATCATTACTCCTTGACCAAACCTTTGCCCAAGACCAATAGTAGCAATTTCGGTAGTCTGAAGCCCGGTCGCACCCACCACTGCCAAAGCAAATAAAACATAAATAGCAACCGGAATAAGAGAACCAATAATCAACGCTTTTTTAAAACTTTTATTATCTCGTGGTAGTAGCGCGTGAGCCTCTATAACTGCCGACGTGCCATTGAGTGCAAACAAGATAACTCCGTACGGCAAAAATATTTGAGACAAATCAGAATATACCCAAGTGGCCATTTTGAAATCTTTGAGAATATAAATAGAAAGGCCACAGATTAAAGTCATTACTACCAGACTGAGAATTCTTTCGGCGACTTTGACGGTTTGCAAACCGCGCCAAACAGCTGTACTAGCTATACCCCAAAAAACCACACTCCAAATAGCAGAACTACCACCAAATAAATTGGCCAGCGACTGACCTTCGCCGGATATATAGGCAAGCAGTGCGCCGTATGAGCCAAACATAATCATGATATTGATAATAAATTTCGGCCATTTACCCAGATATTTACCAACAAAACCTGTAATCTGCAAAGACTCACGAGTTCGCACCGCTATTTCTCCTAGTATCAAATTCAAAGCCAACATGATCAAACCAAAAATAATAATATAAGCGAGACCGATTTTGAGACCAACCTGCGCCACTACATAGGGAATACCCAAAATACCAGCGCCGATAGTCATGCCGGTAATCATAAACACCGCATCAGCGACTGATACGGATTTTTTGTAAACTCCTTGATGAAGAATTAACTTTTGATTTTCTATTTGATGGTGCATGGTATAAATTATACCATAAAAAAGAACACTTACATACATCAAAATTTTTGCAAAATCAAAACAAACAAAGATAAATACTGGTGGGCAACTAAATTTTTTCTACGTTATTAAACTGGCGGTTTTCTAATCGCCAGTATAGAGTTTTAATCTCATCGACTAACTCTTGTTTAACCTCTCCCATATTTGCTGGGAGTTCATCCATAAATTGACCAACATCGACAAAAAGATCCCTTGTCATATGAGCACTATCAGGGATAGCTTCTGAATTTGGCCTGTCAGCAATTTGTTTTAACCTGCCTATTAATGTTTGTATATTTTGCAAAATTATTTCTACTTTTTGGCGTTCCTCAGTAGTGCCAGAATCTAAAATTTTTCTGGCAGCCTCCATTGCTCCTTGTTCCTTCCCTCTTAAATCACCAACTTTCTCTAGTCCTACAAAAAAATTCTTTGCTGCCACATCTTTTTCTAACTGAGCCATTCGTTCTAAAGGTGTACCGACCCTTCCCGTACTTAAATCTCCCGCTCTTTGAGCGCCTCGTGTAATTTCTACCATTTGCCCTTTTGCATTAGGCACCCTAACTAATTCTCTGTCTGGATCTGCTTCAATATCTATATCTATTTTAAAATCCTCATCTGGTGTATACCCTCCCACAGCTTCTTTTCCCATAAAAATATGATTAGTTTTAAATTAAATAATAACATTATTACTTATATAGTTTATTCTCCCTAAAAATTAATGTCAAATAGAACAAACAAGTGCTAGAGATATAAAAAAGTCACAGCTACTAGCCATGACTTTTTTGTAGGCGCTTAGGGATTCGAACCCTAGACCTCCTCGGTGTAAACGAGGCGCTCTAACCAACTGAGCTAAACGCCCATTTCTTGATAAATAAACTTGACTTGTGGGTCGGCTGGGATTCGAACCCAGGACCGCTTCCTTAAAAGGGAATTGCTCTACCAGCTGAGCTACCGACCCAATGGACTTAATTCTATACTAACTTATAAAAATAATCAAGAGACCAGACTATCCACAATAGCCACGACCTTTGCCGGATCTGCCGGAGGCAAGGTCTTTTTGAGCTGTTTACCTAGGTTTTGCCTGTTCAGGTCTGACTCCATCAAATCTACCACTATCCTGGCTAATTTTAGACCATTATCCGTTAATTCGTTTAACACAATAGCCGCTTGATTATCGGACAATAATTTCGCATTCACGTCCTGGTGAGTGCCTGAAATAGGCAAAATAATGGCTGGTTTGCCTAGCGCAGCCAACTCGGTAATAGTTGCAAACCCAGCTCTGGTAATCACAACATCAGCAATCGCATAGGCGTCTTTCATTTCTTCTTTTAAAAACGGATAGACGTGGTAGTTGGTAAAAACCCCAGTCGCTCTCTCCTGCAAAGCTCTGGGACGTTCTCTACCCACCAGATGAATGATATGCCATTCTCGTGGCCATTTTGGTAACGCTTCCATCACTAAGTTATTTATACTGCTTGAACCAGTACCTCCGCCCATAGCGAGGATTACCGGCGCGCCATCAGGAACACCAAATTTATTTCTTGATTCATTTATATTTTTTACTGACAGATCTCGCACTGGATTGCCTATCCATTCGGTTTTGTTTTCTGAAAAAAATAACTGCGTATCACGCAAAGCAGTGGTTACTTTTTTGGCAATATACGACATTATTTTATTTGCCAAACCCACTTGCGCATCTTGCTGATGCACCCAAGCCGGAATACCAAGAGCAAAAGCGGCAAAATGAAGCGGAACACTGACAAATCCCCCGGCAGTAATCACAACATCAGGTTTCTTTTGCCATAAAAAAAATAACGACTGAAAAAATCCAAAAAATATTTTGAAGATATCAAAAAAATTCCAGATGGAAAAATATCGGCGTAATTTGCCCGACATAATGGTAAAAAAAGGAATCCCATATTCGGCAATGAGTTCTTTTTCCGGGCCATGCTCAGTACCTATCCAAAAAAACTCCGTTTGTGGATTATGTTTTTTGTAGATCTCAGCAACCGCTAAAAGCGGCACTACCGGTCCGAGGGTTCCTCCGCCGGAGAATAGGATTTTCATACATCTGCTTTTTCAAGTTTCTCAATAATTTTATTTAATTCTTTTAAGGCATCATTTAAATCAATTCTACGATGCCTACCTTTAACATCGACACCGAGTTTAGCTGTCATTTGTTTGTGGAGAAATTTTAAATCACTGTAAAGTTGCTGGTAATCGTATGGGGAAAAAAGTCTTTTAATAAAATTTCTTGTGTAACCTATAATAATTTCTGGCTGTTGCCAGGCAATTTTTTGCAAAACATCATGTAATACATCACCCAACTGGTAAACCATTTCAAAAGGGCTAACCCTACCTTTATATTCATCGGTAAAATCTAATAACGCGAATATATAATCTGATTCTTTACCAGGTCCTATACGTGCAGAAACACTCGCCCCTTTTATTAAAAGGCCTTCTAAATCAAAAAGAAGGCCGTTTTTAAATTTTCTATTTTCATCAAATTCTAGCCCAATATTTGACAGGCTAATATCCTGCAAAACTAAACCATTACTTGATAAAAAAATAGCTGCTTTCAGGCAATCTTTTACTGCTTTTAAAAAAACTAATACTCTCTCTTTTGTTAATTTTTCAGAATTTAAGTATTCCTCTAACGTAATAAAATTTCTGTGCTCTAGAATAGAGCTACTCCTCTCTGAATCATGGGCAATAAAATCTCTAATATTTGGATGTGGTGGCAGGATTGTGAATTTTTTCAAGGCAAGATTAAAGTTTCTATCAAACTCTTCACTCCATCCTTTTTTATGTTTATATACATACTTTTTTTTAGTCTGTACATGTTTTAATTCTCCTATTATACGGTCCTTTTTACCAGCTTGTCCTATCCTACGTTCATAATCTAGAACATACAAATAAAAATCGGTACCAACTCTCTTTCTCAGCTCATCTAGCAAGGCTTCTCTAATTCTATTTATAACAACCAAGACCTCTACCTTATCTTTTTCATCTAGAACAAAATTGCCGTCTGGATTAGAAACATGTCCGAAAATCTTAATAATTTCAGCATCTCTAAGAGCATCCACAACAATTTTTGCCCTATTTTCATAATCAGAATCAACTTTTTGCTTTTCTATTTCCTCAGAAATAAAATCAGCATATTTTTGCACACTTGCATGAGGTATAGCCTTCTCGCTGTTAACAAGTTCACGTTCTAAATCTATCTCTTTTGGTACTGGTTTTGCCAATAAATCACTAAAAAAAGATTGGATTCTTTCCATATACTAATAATCCTTCAACTTCCCAATAATATCCATATGTTGAATTTTTTCTAGAGCCTTGGCTTCAATCTGACGAATACGTTCACGGGTGACGTCAAATTCTTGACCTACTTCTTCCAAAGTGTGAGTGACACCATCGGTCAAACCAAAACGCATTTCAAGAATCTTTTGTTCACGAGGAGACAAGTCTTTAATGGCGTCTTTGACATAATCTTTGAGAATCTGGAGACCAGCCACTCGATCTGGCGACATATTTTTGACGTCTTCCACAAAATCTTGCAAAGAAGAATCATCGTCGTCGTCATCGCCCACTGACATTTCCAGTGATACAGTATCTTGAGAAATTTTAATAATATGGTTAATTTTTTCTACTTCCTCACCCATTTCAGCAGCTAATTCTTCCGGAGTTGGATCACGCCCTAAGTCTTGCAACAAACGACGTTGGACTTGCTGAAAGCGATTGATAGTTTCTACCATGTGCACCGGAATACGAATAGTGCGGGACTGATCAGCCAAAGCGCGAGTGATAGCCTGACGAATCCACCAGGTGGCGTAAGTAGAAAATTTATACCCCTTACGGTAATCAAATTTTTTCACCGCGCGAAACAAACCAATATTTCCTTCTTGAATCAAATCAAGCAAAGACAAAGACTTGCCCACAAATTTTTTGGCAATTGAAACTACCAGTCTCAAGTTGGCTTCGATTAATTTTCTGTCTGCCTCTTTATCGCCTCGCTCTTTGCGTTTAGCAAGGGATACTTCTTCGGCGGCTTTGAGGAGTGGAATTTTTCCGATCTCACGCAAATACATCTGGATTGAGTCTGAAGAAATTTGACCCAAATCAAAAGGCGTATCCATATCTGGTTGAGCGCCCTGGAATTGTTTCAAAAGCTCTTTGTTGCCCCCGCGCTGACCCAAGAGATTGCCGGCTGTCTCAACGATAGTGACACCATTCTTGTCTAGAAGGTCCATAAAGCCCTCATAGAGGTCAAGGTAGCGTTCAGGACGAGAAAAGACACCCTCAACTTCAATTTGGGTAATAAAACCACGCGTACGGCCTTTGGCCACTAGCGACCAGATGTCTTTTAGGGTTGGTTCGGCAATAATTTCTTCGGGTTCATTTTTTTTACCACCGACTTTGGAGAAGATTTTTTTGTTCTTAGGGAAAAACTTTTTTCCTACGATTTGTTTTTTTAAATTTTTTACTGACTTAGTTTTGACGACTGCTTTTTTCTCCCTTTCTGGCTTACGCGTATGTTTAACGCGCAATGGCTTGGAAGACTTACTAGTTGTCCCTCTTTTTTTGACCGACATAGGGGGATTACATGTTTAATTAATTGAAATTATTTTTCTAAGCTCATTATCTCTTGTATAATCTGTTTAACCGCTTCCGGATCCTGACTACTCTCAGCCTGCTTTAATTTTATACTAAGTTCCTGTCGTCTATTTTTTTGCCAATCTGACTTTATACCTTCAAATAAAATTTGAGCTTCTTTGTCTGCTTCCTTCAAATCAAACCCACTATAATCTTTATCCAACTTGAGCAATAAAATATCTACCAAAGTTTGCTCTTCTTTGGACAAGTCATGTTTGATAGCGTTCAAATCAATAGTGCCATTATAATGTTTTTTTAGGGATTCGTAAAGACCAGCGAACTGATTCTGAGCAAAAAACTCAGGCCGCAACTTGAGGGCATACTGCGAAAACAAACTTGGAAATTTGAGAAGTAAGGTGAGGAAATTTTCAACCAACAAGACAAACTTGGTATTTTCTGTCCACTCTTCTTTTTTTATTACTTTTACACCTTGATTATTCTGTTTGACATCAGAGAAATTTTTTGGTTGAGCAGTCTGAATTCTTGTCATTTCTTGGGACAAAGTAATTTGCTCCACACCCAATTCATAAGACAATTTTTTTAGCCAATGTTCCCGCTCTACCGCATATGGCAACCGAATAATTTCGGCCAAGAGCGTATCAGAAACTTTTTGTTTTTGCTTGGGATCATTTTTATTTATCCCGGTAAGTGCACTTGTAAAATACCAATCCATTACTTCTCGCGCTTCAGCTACAGCTTTAAACCAAACAGCTTTATCTTTTTTAATACATTCATCGGCATCTTTGCCAGCGCCTACAGGAATCTGAATAATCTTTATACTCATCCCCTGCTCCAGCGCCAAATCAATCCCGCGCTTAGCTGCATTTTGGCCAGCCGCGTCAGCATCAAAGGCAATCGCAATATTGTTTGAATATCTTTTTAATAATTTTACTTGCTCAAAAGTCAGAGCTGTACCAGAAGAAGCCACCACATTTTTCATTCCTGCCTGATGACAGGCAATCACATCCATTTGGCCTTCCACCAGCACTGTAAAATCTTTGGATTTGATTTCTATCTTGGCTTTATTCAAGCCATACAACACTCTTGATTTATCAAAAACTAAAGTCTGAGGAGTATTAACATATTTACCGCCTGACTTTTCGGTTTCTACCAGCACCCGACCGGTAAAGCCGACAACATTGCCATGCACGTCCCAAATAGGAAACATGATCCGACCACGGAAACGATCATAAAAACTATTGCCACCTTCTTTTTTTATAGTGAGGCCAGAAGCCAATAAATCGTCTACGCTATTTCCTTTTTGCAATAAATACTTGGTCAACAAATCCCACTGCTCAGGAATAAAACCAACTTGCCAATCAACAATTGTTTCTTGAGATAATTGTCTTCTCTGCAAATAGTCTCTCGCACCTTGGGCGGCCGGCATATCCAACAAAAAATGATGAAAAAAATATACCGCCTTATTGTTAATTTCGACAATTCTGTTTTTCTGGCTTTTATTGACCTCACCGGCATAATCATCAAGTTTGACTCCAGCGCGATTGGCCAAAATTTTGAGAGCTTCGGAAAAATCTATACCTTCCATCTCCTGCAAGAAAGAAAAGACATCCCCGCCTTTGGCACAACCAAAACAGTGCCAAAATTGCTTTTCAGGCTGAACCATAAACGAAGGCGATTTTTCGTTATGGAAAGGACAGTTGGCTTTGTAGTTAATGCCTGCCTTTTTGAGGCGGACGTATTCGCCGATTATCTGCACAATGTCCAATCTGTCTTTGATGGCTTGGGTATCGGTCATATCATAGTATCTATACAAAAATACTACCTTAAAATAGACAGGATGGGAAGACTGGGCTATTCCCTTCTCAAAGCTTCAATTGGATTTAGTCTAGCCGCTTTGCGCGCTGGATAAAGCCCAAAGATAATACCAATAAAAGCGGAGAAGCCGACTGATAAAAATATTGAATAAATTGGAATACTATAAACCCAATTAAAATTGTTGGCTATAGCCACAAAATAAACTAACAAGGCCAAAATCGCGCCCAGCACTACCCCAACTACCCCGCCGATAAATGTCAGCAACACCGACTCCATCAAAAATTGCGACAAAATATCTTCATTTTTTGCGCCCAAAGCTTTGCGTAGACCGATTTCAAAAACTCTTTCCAAAACCGAAACATACATAATATTCATAATTCCCACACCACCCACGATAAGCGAAATACAAACTAGCGCTACAAGTAAAAAAGTAATTCCACTGACCACACTTCCCAAAATAGAAGTTGCTTCGGCCATTGTGTTGATAGCAAAATCATCTTTAGCTGAATCTTCTATATCATGGTTAGCGCGAATGGTTTCCTCCAAATCCTGGACAGTCTGTTTGGAAATACTAGTATCTTTCATTTTAGCAATAATATTTCGAACATAATCTATTCCCAAAATTCTTTTCTGCATTGTTTTGGTTGGTAAAATTATAACATTATCCATATCCATACCAAAAGTTGCGCCCCGTTTCACCGCTGTACCCAAAACTCTAAACGGCTTACCTTTTAAATAAATAGTTTTGCCCACGGCCGTATCATCGCCAAATAATTTATCTTTTACGGTCGGACCAAGCACAACCACTTGTGAGAGCGAATCCTCTTCTTCTTTGGTATACATTCTGCCCTCAGATAGAGAAAATTTTTCTACCTCAGGCATCATGTAGCCCTGGCCAAGCAAAGTAATTGTTTTTATCTGCCCTTGATACGAAGCTACCGCCTGACCAATAACCCAACCATAAGCGGCGGAAATATTTGGGTGTTTGGATACATCAACAATGTCTTTATTTTTTAAAGTAGTAATAGTTACTCCTGAAGATTGTCCAACAGCATTATCCGTGCCAGAACTCTTAGTACTTGGAATTTTGACTTCAATACTGATAGTATCTGAACCAAAAATCTCAAGTTGACTCATAATAAATTTATCAAGCCCCCGACCCGCTGCTAAAATAGTAATCACAACCGCCACCCCAATACTAATCCCCAGGATCGTCAAAACAGACCTAGTTTTTTGTGCTAGCAAAGATCTTCCAGCCAATTTTAAATTCAAACCTAGATTTTGAAAACTACTCATAACTGTTTAATAAATTACGAAACAACTGTCATCCCGAGCACCCTAAAGGGTATAAACTCCGTCGAGGGACCCCTTATACTTCGTTATTGCAAAAACAATGTTTAGGGGATTCCTCCACTCAGTCGTAAAAACTCCTTCGGTCGGAATGACAACTACAAACTTTATTCGTATCTTAGCGCTTCTATTGGATTTAATTTACTAGCTCTTTTTGCCGGTACCAAACCAAACACCAAACCAATTCCAACACCCACTACACAAGCGACCAAAATAGATGACAAGGACACAACTATTTCCCAGCTATAACCCTGGCCCTGGGCAATTTTTCCAGCCACAAAAGAAATCACAATACCAAGTATGATTCCCAACAAGGCTCCCAAAAAAGTAATCATAACTGCTTCAATCAAAAACTGTAAAGTAATATCCATATTGGTTGCGCCCAATGCTTTGCGCAAACCAACTTCTCTCGTTCTCTCTTGCACCGCCGCCAGCATGATATTCATAATCCCGATTCCACCCACCACCAATGATATAGCAGCGATAGATGATAAAAATATTTTTAGAGCGTTAGTAATATTGGTAAGCGCGTCAAGACCTTGCGCCGTAGTACGCACTGAAAAATCATCCTCTTCAGGATTAGTTATATCGTGCTGTTCTCGAAGTATTTGTTTAATATAATCAACGCTTTTTGCAACATTTTCCGCCTTGTCAATCTTAAGTCGCGCAAAACTAACATAATCTATGCCCAATAATAATTTTTGCGCTGTAGAAAATGGAATATAAATTTGATTATCTTGATTTTGAAAACCACTACTCCCTCTTTCGGTCATCACTCCAATTATAGTAAAAGTGATTTTTTTAATTTTTATTTGCTTGCCTATTGGATCAGTGTCTCTAAACAACTCCTTAACTACTTGACTACCCAAAACCGCCACCTTGCCTAAATTTTTATCTTCTTCTTCAGAAAAAAATCTACCCAACTCTACTTTTGTATCTTCTACATCAGGTAACTGCGACGAAACACCGACAAAACTAGTGTCAGTTTTATTTTCTTCCCAACTTATAGTATCTACGCCTTTGACATAGGGCGTGGCTGCGACAATATTTGAATAATCAGAATCTGTGAGCGCTTTAATATCGGCTTGTTTGAGAGTAGTCACCACAATCCCCATCGCCGAAGCGGGCGGGCCGTTGTCTTCTGATTTGCCTGGTAAAATGCCAACCAGATTGGAACCAAGACTAGTTACCTGATTGAGAATCAAACTCTGCGCGCCGGCGCCGACTGACATCACCACAATCACAGACATAATACCAATCACAATTCCAAGCATGGTCAAAAAAGACCGTACTTTATTTCGGCCCACAATTTTCCAAACACTATTTACTTCTTCTAAAATATTCATACAAAATTTGTCATTCTGAGCAAAGCGAAGAATCCCTGCCGGTGTAATTGTCATTCCCGCCAAAGCGGGAATCCAGACAATTCGACCGGACACTAGATTCCGAATCAAGTTCAGAATGACAGTAAACGATCGATAGTAATCGTCCACGGAATTTATCCCCTTTAGGGGGTTCCGGATAGCAACTAAAAAATTATTTCTTCAACTCGTCGGTATCTTTAGCTATCAATCGATTTAATACTGGCACATCTTCAACTATCAAACCATCTTTGACACGTAAAATTCTTTTGGCATGATCGGCAGTGTACTTTTCATGAGTAACCAAAATAATAGTATGCCCTTGCTCATTAAGGTTCTGCAAAATACGCATTACCTGCAAACCTGACTTAGAATCAAGGTTACCAGTTGGTTCGTCTGCAAAAATGACTGACGGGTTATTTACTAGCGACCTGGCGATAGCCACACGCTGTTTTTCTCCACCAGACAATTGATTGGAAAAAAATTCCAGTCTATGACCCAAGCCAACAGAAACAAGCGCCTCTTTGGCCTTGGCTAACATTTCTGATTTTTCCATTTTTATATAGGTCAAAGGCAACATTACATTTTCCATCACGGTTGTGCGAGGTAATAAATTGAATGCCTGAAAAATAAAACCCACTTCTTGGCTACGCATTTTTGCTAATTGATCATCTGTCAGAGCGCTCACATCTTTGCCTCCAAAAATATACAAACCAGAAGTAAGCTTATCCAAAAAACCAAGAATATGCATTAATGTTGATTTACCTGAGCCGGATGGTCCCATAATAGCCACAAACTCCCCCTTTTCAATCGAAAAATTAATACCATGCAAAACAGAAGTGACAACTCCTTCACTCTCGTAATTCTTCATTAAATTTTTAATTTCAATCAGAGACATAATCTTATTTAACACTTACGATAACATCTTCACCCTCGCTAAGACCGTCTAAAATCTCAACTTTACCACTGTCAGCCCTCATTCCAAGCTTAACCATCTTGTCTACAGCTTGGCCATTTTCAAGAACTTTTACATATCTACCATCATCATTGGTATGAATAGTGCGAAGCGGCACAAACAAAGTTCCGGCGCGAGAATCAGTGCTAATTTTCAAATTAGCAGTCATGCCAGGTTTGATATCTTTATCAGAATCATTAATAGTGATTGTCACTTTATAATAAACCACATCTTGAATATCGGTTGAACCTGGTTGGATATTAATAACTTTACCGGTAAATTTAGTTTCATCACCAAAGGCGTCGAGCGTGATTACAACCTCGTCATCCATTTTTAATTTAGAAATATCCGTCTCGGAAATATCGACTTTAACTTCATAGTGAGGCACAAACATCCTTATCATTTCTTCGTTGGAAGAAATAAACTCACCTACTTTTTTACTAATAGAAGTCACCACTCCACTAATCGGCGCTCTAATAATCGCTTTATTGCGACTCGCCACAGCTTGATACAAGGCAGCTCGGTAAGCAGCCACATCGACATCACGCACCGGATTTATTTTGTTGTTATAATTAGCTAGAGCTTGTTTGTACTGAGCTTCTTTTATCTTTAGAGACACTCTCGCATCAGCGATTGCTTGTTTCGCATTAGTCAAAGCTACGAGCTGAGCGTTAACTGAGGTTCTGGTAGCATCAATAGTAGTTTTTTTCGTGGCTAAAGTAGTTTGCGTAAAATTAATACCAGTAATAGAGGTATTTAAAACTTCTCCAACGGAAATAAGCAACTGATTCATCTGTGTATAAGTTTCGACGGCGCCAATCAAAGCAGAATCAATTTCAGACTCAGAAGAAATACTAGTTAGCGGTGTAATTCTACTCTTAATTTGCCCAACTAACGCTTTTATAACTACATACTGAGAATTCGCCACATTTAGTTTATTTGAATCAGAGGCTGATAAAGAACCTTGAAAATCGTCATTCACACTTGTATTATCTATACCTAAAATATTATCTGACTGCACCAAACCGTCATCTAACTTAACTAAAGAAGTTTGCAATACTGTCACAGCGTCTTCGTAAGCATTAGAAACCAAAGTACTATTTTGCAAATCAGCTTCTGCTTGATCTAAAACAGCTTTATAATAGTCTTTTTCAGACTGCGTGCCTCCGGCTAATTTTTGATTTAAGTTGGCTTGAGCCTGAGCTACAGCCGCATTTAACTCGGCTAATTTCAAATTTGCTAAAGTTTGCCCAGCTTTTACCTTGGCACCGGCTTTAATATTAACTCCACTTATAAGACCTGGAATCTCAAATCGCAAAGACAGATCACTTTGTGATTCAACCTTACCGGTTGCTTCCACGGTTTGAGTCAGATCGCCTTTTTCGACTTTAACTGTTTCGTATTGCACTGGTTGATTCGCTTTTTTTATTCGCCCATAGACCACCGCCCCGACTATCAAAATAATAACGGCAATAATGTAGAATTTTTTGGTTTTGAAAATGTTCATATTCGAAATAGTTTTTGGGCAATGCCCTTAATTAATTATTTTAAATTTTTACTTAAAACTGACAATAGTTCCCGCATCATCTTTTGTGGCACAAGAATTATCTTTCCAAAATGCTCCGCCACCATAAACTGATCACCATTTTTTAATTTTAGCTTACTACGAGCTTCTTTGGGGATAACTAACTGCCCACGTTCCCCCATTACCGTCATACCATAGACATGGAAACCGCTTTTACCAAGCAAGTCTTTTGCCATATAATAAATATAAAAAATATGAATAATCATACTAATCATACTAGAATACGGCCTTTTTGTCAAAGATTAATTTTTCTCCCAATCTTTTACTTTTGCCAAATATTTATCCTTAATACTCTCAAAATATACTTTAGCCGCCTCGTAATCATTGGGGATTATACCTTCAAGAATAGCTTCTTCAATATCTTCTTTAATTTTGCCTACAGTTGGCCCCGGTTTTAGGTTTGCTAACTGCATTATCTCATCCCCTCGTAGTGGCGACTGAAACGCCCTAAGCTTATCTTTTTCTATAACTTCTTTAATTTTTTCTTCCAAATAGTCATAATTTTTCAAACGTTTTTCTTTTTTGTGTGGATTACCGCTAGTAATATCACTTCTACCCAAAATCAATAAATCTTCTAATTCATCACCCAGATTTACTACTAGACGACGCACTGCCGAATCGGTAATGCCATCATCCATAAGACTTATCGGTTGCATATGCCACCTGACAAGCTTTGCTAGGTAATCTGTATCATTTTTGGAAAAACGCAAACGCTTAGCAATGGCGTAAACCATTTTTTTACCCACATGTTCATGTTGATGAAAAGTCCAGCCAATTTTTGGTAATAATTTTTTGGTAGCCGGTTTACCAATATCATGAAGCATGCCAGCAACGCGTAATAATGTTTTGTCTGATCGCTCGGCTACATTGTCTACAACTTTAAAGGTATGCAACAGATTATCTTTATGCTGGTGACCATAGACATCTTCTACTCCTTCTAGCTTGGCCACTTCTGGTAAAACCATATCTAACAAATGCGTCTGCCACATTAAAATAAGCCCTATAGATGGTCTTGAGCAAGACATTAATTTGAATAATTCTTCTTGAATTCTTTCCGCTGAGATAATTTTTAGACGCTCCCGATTTATATATACCGATTCAAGCGTTTTTGGTTCGATTGAAAAATCTAGTTGACTGGCAAAACGCACCGCGCGCATCATGCGCAAAGGATCATCAATAAAAGTTTTGTCCGGGTCAAGCGGAGTGCGTAGTATTTTATTTTTTAAATCTATTAAGCCATCAAATGGATCAATAATTTCTTTTTTTAATTTAGCCTCGCTTGGACTAAGCGATTTAGCAAACACAGACACTGGCACTGCCATTGCATTGACTGTAAAATCGCGTCTAGCCAAGTCTTCTTCCAAGGTTGTTTGTTCCACCTTTGGTTTGCGCGAATTAGGTTCGTATTTTTCCGACCTCGCCCCGGCAAACTCCAAAACTATTTCTTCATTATCTTCGCTTTCACTATGAACTGATAACTGTGAACCTGCCTGTCCGGCAGGCAGGTTGTGAACTTTTAAAATATACCTGGCTGTATCAAAATCAGGGAATTCTATCAAACTCCCCTCTTGTTTCAATTCTTCATCAAATTTCTTGGCAAACTCAAGACCGCTCCCCACCACAACAAAATCCAAATCTTTTTTTTGCACTCTACCTAATAAAAAATCACGCACAAAACCACCCACAATATACGCAGGAACATTGGTTTTTTTTGAAACCAATTCAACTTGTTGAAATATTTTTTCCAATGAATCCATAATTTAGACCTTTCTCTTCCCTCCCACTCTTTTTTCTGCCACCTCTTCGGTAATCCATTCTTCTTTCAAAAGTTTTTTGATAGAATTTTCCATGGTTTCCATACCTTCTTTAACCCCTGTCTGAATGGCCGATTTTATTTGACTAATTTCATTATTACGAATCAAATTCGCCACAGCCGGAGTATTAATCAAAATCTCTCTAGCCGGCACTCGACCACCGTCTTTAGAAGGCAAAAGCTGTTGAGCCACAACCCCACGCAAAACTGCAGACAACTGAATTAACACTTGTTTTTGTTTTGAGCCTTCAAATACGTCCACAATACGCTCAACCGATTCGGCAGCGCTAGAAGTATGTAGTGTAGAAAATACCAAATGGCCTGTCTCAGCAGCAGTAAGTGCCATCGCAATAGTTTCTGGATCACGCATCTCACCTACAAAAATTATGTTTGGATCTTGACGCAGGACATACTTGAGCGCGCTCGCAAAAGAATTGGTATCAGCTCCGACTTCGCGCTGTTCAATCAAACTTTTTTTATCTTTAAATACAAACTCGATTGGATCCTCGATAGTAATAATATGTGCCTTCCGAGTTTTGTTTATTTCTTCAATCAAGGAAGCAATGGTGGTAGTCTTTCCACAACCAGTAGGACCGGTAATCAAAACCAAACCATCAAGCAAATTTGCCATCTCAAGCAGGGCAGGCTCAAAACGCAAATCCTCAGGCGTAGGAATTTCGGCTAAAATCACACGGGCGCTCATGCCGATATTTTTTGACTGCCAATGCAAGTTTACGCGAAAACGAACCTCACCAACTTCATAGCTAATATCAAGCTCTTTTTCTTCTTCAAACTTTTTTTGCTGTTCTTTGGTAATTAATTCGTTTATTTGAGACTCCAATTCTTTATTACTTAATGGTTTATCATCAAGTTCTTTTAATTCGCCCTCTATTCTAATCATTGGCATCTCTCCTCCTACCAAATGCAAATCTGAGGCCTCTTGTTTGATAGCTTCTTTAAAGTATGACTTGATGTCTAACATAGATTTACAATAAAAACAATAAAATTATGCTTAAATTGTAGCATAAACAGGGTTTTTTGAGAAGTGTATATTTAATTGTTCCGAGGCTTGGATTCGAACCAAAATAGCCGCCTTCAAAGGGCGGAGTCCTACCATTAGACGACCTCGGAATGTGTTTTACTTAAAACCATAACTTTTAATCCTGCAAAGAACAACTAGACTTTCAACTGCCTTCTCATCGCTAAACCGCTGGAAATAATAGTCAGAATGAGGACTGCCAAAGCCTGACTACCAAACAGCATCAGCATATTAGAATAAAAGTAATTTGTCAAGGCAAATCCGTTTGGTAAAACTACCGCTAAATATGGATCAATCCACCTCAAAGCCAAATACACCAAACCGATGGTTCCTCCCACACTAGCCAAAGTAAAGACAAAAGACTCAACTAAATATGGCCCACGAATAAACCAGTTGCTCGCACCCACCAATCTCTTGATACTTATTTCCACACGCTGGGTAGTGATAGCCACACGAATAGTGTTAAAAATAATTAAGAAAGAGATAATAGCAAACAAAATCGTCAGCCCAAAACCAATTCGTTCTACGCGATTGGTAATATTTTGCAAACGTTCTATCGCATCTTCATGATTATCAAAACTCTTGGCTTCAATGAGATTTTCGTATTCAGGCACATTTAGGGCATCAATTATCTTTTTGTAATCTTTCGGTTCTTTGGTTTTTATAATCATCGTCGGACCAAAAGGATTGGCGCCTAATTCATCAAGTGCCTCTAAAGCTTCTTTTTGTAATTTGTGTTGTTCACGGAAAGCGGACAAAACTTCTTCTTTCGTTTGCAAATCAATGCTAACAATTTCAGGAAACAACTCCACATAAGATTTAATATCACTCACATTTTTTTGTGTCGCCTCGGGTACAAAATAGATACTAATATCAATCTGTTTTTTAACAGCCTCAACCGCTTGTTTGGTAATAATATCAAGCGACCAGAGAGTATTTACTGACAAAAGCATGAGAATCAGAATAAAGACGGTCATGAAAGACAGACTTAGATTACGCCACAAATCTTGAAAAGCAAACTTTAATATTCTTAAAAAAGATGACATAAATTATAATTTGTATTTACCATCATTTTCATCGTTGATAATTTCTCCACCATGGAGAGTAATTACCCGACGACGCAAATGATTTACTACTTCCCTGTTATGGGTAACCAAAATAATCGTGGTCCCAAACTCATTTATTTTTTTCAAAATAGAAATAACTTCTTCGGTGTTGATAGAATCAAGATTACCGGTAGGTTCATCGGCTACAATAATTTTTGGACGATGCACTAGAGATCTAGCAATAGCAGTGCGTTGTTGTTCTCCGCCAGAAAGCTGAAACGGATAACTATCAACCTTGCCAGACAAACCGACAATTTCCAAAACCTGTGGTACTACCTGATGAATGCGTTGCTTTTTCTCTCCCGCTACTTCCAAGGCAAAAGCCACATTTTCATAGACTGTTCTCTGTGGTAAAAGTTTATAATCTTGAAAAACTACACCGATCTGACGACGTAAAAACGGCACGTCGCTAGGACTAATTTTAGTAATATCCCAACCACCAATCTCAATAGTGCCTTTGTTTGGTTTTTCTTCAGCAATAAGCATTTTGACTAGCGTCGTCTTGCCCGTACCACTCTGGCCCACAATAGACACAAAATCCCCTGCTCCAATGTGCAGATTTAGATTTCGCAAAGCCGGTGTGCCAGTAGTATAAATTTTGGAAACATTAGTGAGTTTGATCATGAAAACACAATTTTTTACAACAAATTAAACACGAATCTACAATAATAAAACGACCATAGTTAGTGTATCATATCTTGGACAAAGTCCCAAGAAGAAAATGGGGACAAGTTTAAAAAAATTATAACGTAGGCGGTTGGAAACTCCAAAGATTCAATGGCTGCCAGAAATAATCTACATTGGAAAAACTGGAAGAAGCCATATTTTGCATATCAACTACAAGCGCAGATAAATCAGATGACCCACTTTCCATACCAATATACAAATTATTGAAATTTACATTGTTTAGATTAACACTGCCGCCCATCGCCTTAATTCCACGAGTATTATTATTTTTTGCAGTTACGCTAATATTAGTATTAGAAATCTGCATTGTAGAATTATTGGCCTGAATAGAATTGGCTTCGCTATCAGATAGATTAGAATTATTAATAGTTATATTTGAATCATTGGCAATAATCATGCCATTTAAATTCTCTGGCCGACCATTTAAAACATTACCTCGTTTAAAATTAACATAATTTAAATTGGAATTTGAATTATAAAAACGAATATTGCCCCAAGCAGGAGTACCAGGCGAAGGCAAAAAATTTATTGGTTTGTCAGAAGTGCCCTTAGCATTCAAACTTCCCTTCACTTCTATAATCCCATATATTGGCACATACAGCGAAGCTCCCTGTTCGATATTCAAAGTAGATGAAGGCGATACTCTTAGAACATTTACTACAACATTCTCATCTTCATCAATAGAAACCGACGGTTCGTTGATAGAGACTACACCCAAAAACGGCATGTTTAAAACATTATTAGTGTAATGCGTGCGCTTTAGACTTGGCCAATTATCTTTAATAAGCAAGGGGCCCAAATTATTTACAAAATTATTAAATGACGAGTCTGAAATTGATAAACCACTGCTTTCAGACTGAATAGCTCGGTCACCATTAAAAAAATTAGTATTCTTAATAGTGGTGGTAGAATTTTTTTCAAATAAAGCTAACAATCCGTTATCAGAAAAATCTGAACTTAGAATAGTTGTACTAGCTCCATCTAAACGAACAGCCTGACTCACTGGTATACTATCCGGCGGTGCAATAAAGCTTTTACCTGCATAACGCAAAACTACATTGTCTAACACAACAGTGGAACTTGGATGGAACCAAAGGCCTTGCCAATCTTGAGGCGAACTGGTTGGAGAATTCCAGCTACCAACAGTCGTATTTTCCAAGCTACCTAACAAACTTTTATCACGACCAGAAGTAAATATAATTTTTTCTTCTGCTGACCCATTGGCTCGCAAACTACCAAACACGTTTATACTAGCAACATTATAACCACTTTTAATAACTACCCCCGGTTCAATCAAAAGTGTTTTTCCGGCTGGAACAGTATATGATTGCAAGATGTAGGGACTGTTAGTTTTGGTTAAAGTGCGAACAGTATCATCTTGATTAAAATTTAGGGCAATAAAACCAAAGTTGGATCGCTTTGGAGAACCATAGATTGGCGAGCCAAGATACCCACGGCCAGTCTCACGAAAACCTTGATTACTTTGCCAGTTACCTGGATTATTACCACTGACCAAACTATTTATTCTTTCCATTGATTTATACAAAACTGTATCACCGGCAAACCAGCCATTGCTAGCATTTACCTCATCAGATTTCTCACCATTGGGTTTTATTAATTCTATTTTGGCGCCACTGTTATTAAAACCACCACTCAAACTATAAACAACATCGGCGCTAATTTGCAAAACCGTATCATCAGTGGTCCTTTCAAACAAATAATAACCATTTGCCGGAATTATTTTATTATTTATTTTGGTAAAACTAATTTCTTTGCCACCGACCAAAACTTTCCAGCCGGTAAAATCTAAAGACTGATCCGTGTTATTTTTTAACTCAAACCATTCATCATTTGCATAGCCGGCGCTAGTCCCCGCCCAAGCCACTTCGTTTATCACTACTTCTCCACTCCAATTTACAAAAACTGGAGAAGAAGTCGGGCTCCACTGCGAAATATTTCCAACCGCATCGGCGGCTCTAGCTCTAAAATAATACGCTTGACCATGCAAGCCAGAAAAATTAAAAGTGCTACTTACCGTACTTGTAACCAAAGATTGCCAACCGATGGTGCTGGTAGCAAAAACTTCTAAATCAAAGTAAACTGGTGGAGACAAAAGGTCTGCGCTGGTCATGTTTATCAAAATATTAGTTGAACTAACACCAGGTTGATTTGCAAAATTTAAAACTGGTATTGAAGGAGAAGTGGTGTCAATAATAACCTCCACAGAAGTTGTGGGAACTACTTCAGTTGTAGTTGTAGTTGTAGTTGTAGGGATAAAAATCTCAGGAGTTGTTGTGGAAGAAGATGTGCTTGTAGGATTTTCTACTAATAGCGGTGGAACAATACTACTTTCCTGCGCGGTGTCATTTGTTATCCCTGAAGAATTACTTGGACTACTGCCTCCATAAACAAATTTTGCTGGAGTCGGTGAAACAAAATTATTTATCGGCTCTGGAATATTTTGAACTGGCACTAAATTTGACACAGGTAATATTGGAAATACTTTTGGCACTACAGTTTTTACAACAGGAATTTTTGGAGCCACAACATTTACTACCGCAGGCTTTGGCAATTCTAAATAACTTGTTATAGGCACTACGGAAGGATTTAGATCGGTTAACTGACGATTATTTTGACTTGAAGCTTGATTGCTAGCCAACCCTAACTTTGATTTAGCTGAATCAAAAATATTATTAACTACCCCAGACACAGCCGAACTTATCGATTGAGGAGCATTCTTGACAGACGAAGCTATGCTATCAAGAGAGTTATACATTGATTTACAGGTACTCTCGGAAATACTACAGGCTTTAATTACAGTTCTTTTCGGAAACTGTTGCAAAGCTGAAATAAAAGAACTATTACTATCCGGAACAATTGGCTCCAACAACTCTGGGCTTAATTTATATTTCTCTACTTCTTCAAAAAATAAATTAATCACACTGGCACCAGTGAGAACGGCTTCAGGAAAAAGATGGTCGCGATAGGAAGGTAAAATGTTTATTGTATCGTTTGTAGTAAACCTCTTTTTACCAGTCACAACATCCTCCGTAGTTAATCTTGCTATTTTGATATTATTTTTAACTAAAAATTTTACCGACTTTCCATCTAGTTCAATTTTAATTTCTTTGGAACTATTAAAGGGCTCCGCAAAATCTTCGTTACTTATAGTATCCTCAGAGAAAAAATTTTGATTTACATAAACTGCCAAGTCTTTTATCGTCTTATTTATTGAAGATAGTTTTTTGAAATTAGCATTACTTTTTAGCAAACCCTCAGCCGTGTTTAACTGCCCAGAATCAGTCTGAACTTTAGAAAATGCTTCATGAGGTGAACCTGGATCACCCTCTATACCAGCGTGAGAATCATCACGCACATGATCTGGCACAGTCGCATCCTCTACTAAATGCAAAACATGTCCTAAAGCAATAAAGGCAGACTTCTTGTCGCCATCTAAATAAGATCTTATGGCTTTTTGCCAGGTTTGATTGCCAAACTGTCGACCATAGGCTGATTGATAGTCTTGGTTGGTCACCCAGTCTACAGAAGGCAGCGATCTTCTTGGCGCGATATCACCACCAGTTTTATACCCTTCCTCTATAGATAGACGACCAAAATGTTTACCTGACCAGCCCACTCCATGAACCGGGTCATAGAAATGGTTTATCCATCTCGCTGGCTCGTCTTCTTCTACTGACCCTTGTTTGAGCCATCTAGCTTCATCGAAAGATAATTCATAATTTGATTTTGAATTACGGCCATTAAAAAATTCTATCATTTCTTGCGTGAGAGACGGGTGTGTGGAATTCTGATCATAAGCCACTGCTGGTTGAAGTAGAAGTAGAAATAAAAATAATAATAAAAATGAAGTCCCTCCTTTCATATTTATAAACTAATTATAATAATGATATTTTCCAAACTTTGGTATAAGGATTTAAAATAAATACAATTAAGTGAGCTTCGACTTCTCCATTTTTATTTTTTAAAGATAGAATAAAACTCACTCTTTCATTACTAGAATCGTCTGGTTCTAATTTAGAAGAAAATTTACTAATAACCTCTGACATTCGTTCTTCGTTAATTGCTTTTTTAAAATCAAGCAATCTCTCTTCTCTTTTCTCCGGCACAATATACTTACTCGCCAACTCTACATCCCCTTTTTTCAACGCATCCAAAAACATACCCCAAGTTTCTTCTGGGGTTTTGCCTCCATATGTATCTTCTCTGTACGGCTTACTCAAAGCCAATTGAAATTCTTCTGTCTGTTTTTCCCATTTATATCCCATCCAACCGGAATAAGCTGACGAACCAACCCACCAAATCAAAACTAATAGACCCAAACTTACAAAAATATAGATAGTAACTTTTGAAAAACGTTTCATAATAAATATGAAAAATATTTATTATTTATAGTATACTACTATTTTTTTATAGGTACAATAAATTTTAGCTGTGGATAAATCACTTACACCTCCACCCAAGTATTCTCTCCCAAAATCATAGTTTGATGATCGGATTGTTTTTTTATCACCGTCACACCCGCACCGATAATACTGCCGGATAAATCTACTCCGCCACTAATATTGCATTTATTGAGAATAATAGAATCTTTAATTTCGGCATTCTTGATTATACTACCTGCGCCAATGGTTGTGTTTGGGTTTATAACGCAATCTTCTAGAGTGCAATTCTCACCAATTATTACCGGACCAGTAATTTTTACATTTTTATTTACAGTTGTACCTGCGCCAAGATGTACCTTACCAATCAATTTTGCTCCATCTTCTACTTTTCCTTCTTTAGTATATTTTTCTTCAGGCATTTCTTCCAAAAGCAAACCACTGGCTAGAATAAGATCCACTGGCTTGCCGGTATCTTTCCACCAACCGGTAATTTCTTTATACCCAACATTAAAATTATTCTTTAAAAAATAAGAATGGATATCAGAAATTTCATATTCACCGCGAGCGCTTTTCTTCATTTTTTTAAAGGCATCAAAAAATACTTTCGGCCCATATAGATATATACCTGTAACGGCAAAATCATTAGGTGGATTTTGTGGTTTCTCAATCACATCGACAAGTTTATTATTATCAAAAACAGGCACACCAAAACGATTTGGGTCTGGCACTTTCGCCAAGGCTAACATACAATCCAATTTATCTTCAGCAAAATTATCAAGCATCGGTTTTATACTACCAAGCACAATATTATCTGAAAGATAAAACATAAACGGCTCATCACCGATGAATTTCTTGGCTTCGTTTACCACATGCGCTATCCCTTGCGGCCCACCGGTTTGCTCAAAGAATGTTATTTTAACCCCCCAATGACCGCCATCGCCGATATGTTTTTGTAATTCTGTTTCACCAGGATTGGTGTTAATAAATATTTCTTCAATCCCCGCTTCCACCGCTTTGGCGATAGCATGAAAAATCATTGGCTTGTTTGCCAATGGAATCAAATGCTTGTTCATGCTGTGAGTAATTGGCCTCAACCTAGTAGCATGTCCGCCGCCGGTTAAAATAGCTTTTTTAATCTTTTGCATACATAACAATTACCAAAAAATAATTTTCTTTACAATCAGCCAATACAAATTCATAAGCGGATTAGCGATATAATCTAAAACTGGATTTTTAATACTCTGCTCATTGAACTCAATTTTACCTACAAAAGTTTCAATCATTTTCCTATCACTTATCTTGCGGATACTTTGTACATAGACTCGTTTCTTTAACCATAGTCTCCAACTCGATAATTTTAACCAATAAACATGGGCTTTTAATTTTTCTTTAATCCATCCTTGCTTGACGGCAAATAATAATAGACCGACTTCAAGCACTAACCCCATTGGGAAAAATAATAATAAAGTAGGCCATTTAAAAAACATCAGCATCACGCCAAAACGATTACGTTCAATATAATAAAATTTTGTTTGATTACGACTAAAAGAGTACTTATGATAAAACAAAGAATCAGATGCAACCATTATTTTATAGCCAGCGATTTTTAATCTAAAACAATATTCTATATCTTCATGGTATAAAAAGAAATCATTATCCCAAGGACCATACTGCCGCAACAAATCGGCGCGCATAAGAACTGCAGCGCCACTAGCATAAGATGTTTCAAAAACTTTCTCTAATTTTAAGTCAGATTTTTTGACCCGTAAATTATTACAAAATCCTAGACCTAAATAATGAAAAGAGTTCCCAGAGCTATTTAACAAATCTGTTTCTGGATATAACATTAACAGTGATTGCACAGCCCCAACGGTCTTGTCATTTTCCATAACATCAACTAATGGTTCCAAAAAATTTGACGCTACAAAACCATCATTATTATGAAAATACACATAATCAAAGCCATTATCAAGCGCCCATTGTATGCCCACATTGTTTCCTCCAGCAAAGCCTAAATTTTCACGCTGAGGCAACAGAGTAATGTGCGGCAACTCTTTCCCAGACATAGACATTACATTTTCTTCAAAATACCGGACTGACAAGCCGTGGGTTGGGTGAGGGTTATCAACTACCACAAACTCGACTCTATTTTTGGGATAAGTCATTTTCTTAAGCGCTGACACCACATCATCCACATATGGCTCGCTATGAAAAGAAAGATAAATAATAGCTACTTTTGGGTAATTTTCCATATTTATACAGAATAATATTTATTATTTCCCTTCCACTTCCACATATATTTAAACCAACTAATGAGATGAATGCGGGCTAACTTGTTTTTTAATAGTGCTTTAAGTATCCCTGGCACTTTGGCAGAGTCACGAGCATACTTATGCATAATTACTATATCATGGACATAATATACTGGCCAACCGTGCTCCCACATAGTCCGACACCAATCAGCATCCTCTAAATACATAAAATAGCGCTCATCAAACCAGCCTATAGCATCAACTACTTCTTTACGCACAATCATTGCAGCCCCCAGAACCCAATCTACAGGCATAGTGCTATTATGGTCAAAATCTTTCATCAACAACCTGTCTGATAATTTTTTGATCCATTTATATTTTTTATCAAAATTAATCTGCTTGAGTGGTTTAATTAAAATAGACGGCAAATCAAAGCGGTAACAAGAATATTGCAAACTACCATCGCTATTCTGTAGTTTTGGCCCGATACAACCAATTTTTGGATGCTCATCCATAAACTTAACAATTCGTTCAATCACGCGTGAATTTTCTGGAATAATCGTATCTCTATTTAAAGCAAAATAATACCGAGCTGGCGTAGATTTAAAGCCTACCGTATTGCCTTTACCAAAACCAATATTACCGCCAGAATCAACATACCTTACCGAAGAAAATTTGACTGCTAAATCTTCTTTAATGTGATCTTTATTTTCTGAGTTGTCGGCCACTGTTATTTGTACTGTATACGGACAATTTATAATATCTTTTATAATAGAATCAATGGCATCTAGAATGTCATTTTTAGTAAAATAATTTACGAATACAATATTAATGTCTTTTAAACCTTCCATAATTTTCTCATTTCTTGCCAATTTAATTTTCTATTATTTTTAATAAATTTTCTTTTTTCTTTTAAGTCTTTCCTTAATTTCCAAATCTCTTTTAACCCAGCCAAAACTTTTCTATCAACAATTAGCAGATAAACAAACTTCTTCAATTCATACCATACAATCCAAGGAAGATCAAGCATCATGTTCTGCCAATATTCATTTTTATATAAAGTCATTAAATGATTTTTATAGCTATGATATTTTACCCATTCTGACTGAGTTTTTTTGTTGGCTGAGGCGGCCACATCACTGGCTTTTTTTGGTCCGGCTGCTGATCTATCGTGGTAAGCAATCGTATCTAATAATACATAGGCTTGGCAGCCTCTAGCGGCTAGTCTATAAGCCAGATCTACATCTTCTTTATAAGAATGGTAAGACTCATCAAGAATGGTTCCATCTTGATAAACGACATCTTTAATACCTGACCTTCTAAACATTGGCAAAGCGCCTGAAACACCAAAGACAGCTTGCGCCTCCCCATTGGCCAATAATTTTGATTTAAGTTCAGGCCAATCACATTGGGTATATTGCTCTATAACTCTCCTATTACGAAATACTTTTAAACCTAGAGCATCAATCTGCTCTGTAAAACTTTTCTGCAAGATATCCGCATCTATTTGTTCAACATTCGCAGTATCCAATAAACCAAAATTCCACTTCATTAGTCGTGGCGACACAGCTACGGCTTGAGAGTTCTTATCTAGAAATGCCACAATCTTTTCTAAGCAATCAGGCGCCAGATACATATCCTGATTAAGCATCAAAAAATATTCATCTGAGGTTTTTTTAAAGGCCATATTATGTCCACCCGCAAAACCTAGATTAGTTTTATTTTCAATAATTTCAAACTTAACCGGAAAATTTTCCAACTCTTTTTTCATTAACTCTACCATGCCATCTTGAGAATTATTATCAATCATAAGTAATTGCCAATCTAAAAAAGTCTGCTTGCGGAGAGACTCAAAAAGATAAGGCACATACTTAGCACCGTTCCATGACACTAAATGAACAGATAATTTCATATACGAGATTGGTATTATTTAAATTTTAAAATTTTATTCACCAAATCCCCTACCCAAGCCAAAGCAATGCCGACTGGTCGGAATAAAACAAGCCATATCCACACATAAGCAGGCTCCCATTTCTTAAAATAAATCAGCATACTGGCAGTAAACTGTTTTTGCTTCCATAAAGTAGTCCTCTGCCTAACACTCTGGCCGACATAGTCTACACAACTGATTACCGGTGTGTGTATAACTTTAAACCCAAGTTTTTTTATCTCTCGGCACAAATCTACATCTTCAAACCAAAAAAAGTATCTTGGGTCAAATGCCCAACCTAGTTTTTCATAAACTTCCCGACGCATAATCATAAAAGATCCACGTACTGAATCCACTTCCTGTTCTATGTCGGCGTTAAAATCTGTAAATAAGTAACGATTCAAAACAGAAGGAAATAAATGCGGTAATTTAAAAATCAAGGCAAGCTGATCCAAAATCTTTGGAAAACGCCTTGGTTGTGCGTCTTTATTCAAATTCCCACGCTCATCCACTAATTTACAACTAGCCAAACCAACTCGCGGATTCTTTCTCATCCAGTCCACCATAATATCAAGCGAGTCTGCGCTGACCCGCATATCAGGATTTAAAAAAAGCAAAAATTCGCCTTGCGCCGTTTTGGCTGCCAAATTATTGGCTCCTGCAAAACCTAAATTTTTATCGCTCTTAATAAGTTTCACCTGTGAAAATTCTTTCTCAATTATATTAGCTGTATTATCAGAAGAACCATTATCAACTATAATTTCTTCAAAAGAAATATTTTTACAACCTGCCCAAACAGATTTAATTTGTTCAGAAATTAAATCTGCGGAATTCCAAGTGACGGTGATGATTGAAAGATTCATAAAATAGCAACAAACTTATCTCTGTTTAAGTTGTTCTTTAAAAAAATCAACAACTGGTATGGCCGTGGGGTCAATCCCCTACAACATTGCAGAATAAAAACTAATATTGGCAGTAAAAACCAAAATTTCACAGGCTTGTGAAATCATATTTTTTCCCAAACACACACAAGACAACCGTGTTATACTATTTTTCTCTCAAATACCCCAGGTGATTTCATAACGTTTCTGTACACGCTTATCATACAACTCAGACTCCAACAAAACAAGGGCAAGATTATTTTTATTTGATTCTGGAAATAATATCCCCTCTAATAAATGACCGATAATTTCAAGCGGCACTTTTAAATCATTACGAAAAAGAGTCTGAATAACATGCGGGTCCTTTCTACCTGCTTACCCAAAGATTCAATATTATTTTTTATATTCTTAGATTCTAGTTGGACAATTTTGGATTGGTTATCTAACATAAAATTTTACTTATAACCTAACTGGTTTAATTTTTCTCTTTAAAAGTTTTATATGGTATTTTTGTAGCGGTTCAAATAACTTTTTCTGTTTTATAATTCTACGTGCTAGACGACTGCGTATATTAATTACCATATCTGCTTTAAATCGCAAATCCTGATCTATTGCTTTCTCGTCGCCAGCAAAAAATTCCAACCCTCGACTGAGTCCAATCTTACCAAGAGCATCTAATTTGTCGGCATCTCGTAAAATCCAAGATAACTTATTCTTATCGGCGGCATTATTCCAATGATAGCGTACTGCATATAAAATTTGTAGTTTTTCTGTTTTAGATAATACACTAAATTCTTTATCTTCCCGAAACCATTCCTGACACATTTCATACGAAAGCTCATGATGACTTTTTATATTACCTGGAAATTCTTCTGTTACTCTTCCAATATCGTGTAGTACTGCTGAAATTTCTGACAAAAATATATTAGCCTTTTCTGCTTTGGCGATAATTACGGCCCACTTACTCACCCGCTGAGCATGATCAAACCCATGGGCTTTAACTGGATACTCGGTAAATAAATCTTTTACCTTCGCCCGCGTATAAATTATTAATCTTTTTTGAATACTGGAATACATACTTAAAGCTAAACTTAGACTTGTTTATTTCTCAAGGCTGCATACTTTACCAACGTATCTCGAACGGCTTCATGTACCTCGCGCATCTGTATACCAAGTTTTACCAAATTACCAGATTGTAAAATATTATTTGATCTAGTTTTTTTCGCCAAACCGCTCGTTACCAATTCTTGCTCTGAAATCCATTCATTAGTATGACTTGGATCTACAATTTCATTGTACATGGCTAAAATTTCTTTATGTTTAATAGCGCCAGGATTGGTCACATGAAAAATTCCACTGGCTTGTTTTTCTAACAGTTGCTTAAAAACTCTAACCATATCCTCTACCACAGTCACGCTATTTACCACATCAGCAACTCGTGGAAATAAAGCCAGCTTGTCTATTAAATTTGCCGGTGAAGATTTGTAATCAATCGGCATTCTAATCCTCGCGATTCCTACATTTGGCAAAGTTGATAAAACTAAATCCGCTGCATATTTACTACGAGTATATACAGCCAGCGGGTTGGCCGGATCTTCCTCTTTCCAACCGTTTGTGTCTGAAGAATAACCATAATAAATACAGCCTGTACCCATATGCAACAGATAAACATTTTTTTTCTGACACGCTTCGGCAATCATAATCGGCAAAGTAGTATTGCCTGCAACTGTTTCCAATTGATGGGTTTCACACCAATCTACATTTGGCTTACCGACTATCCCAGCAGCATTGAGAACTGAATCCGGTTTGTGCTCATCAAGTAAATCTTCTACGTCCTTTACCGAAGTAATTATTTTACTTGATAAAATTGCCTCCGGCCAAAGACTAGCGCATCTTGATCCCAAAAAACCACTGCCGATAATTAAGATTTTTTTTGCTGACATAAATTTTTAAATTATTTTCTCTCTAAATACTGTTTTTTAAAATACTCCGCATGTTCCCCATTTTTGAGTGGCTGCCACCAATCTGGATTATTTTTATACCACGCAATAGTTTCCTTCAATCCTGTTTCAAAATCCTTTTCCGCTTTCCAACCAAAATCGTTTTCCAATTTACTGCAATCTATAGAATATCTTCTATCGTGTCCTGGCCTATCTTTGACTGGCTCAATCATTTCTTCGCCCATTTCCATCTCAGATAAAATTAATTTTGTAATCTCTATATTTTTCAACTCCTTACCAGTTCCAATATTATAAACATTGCCCGCCTCTGCCTGGTGTAATAAAACATCAATCGCTCGGCAATGATCGCTCGTGTGGATCCACTCTCGCACATTCTTACCATCTCCATACAGCGGCACTTTTTTACCCTCAATTAAGTTGGTAATAAAAAATGGGATTAATTTTTCAGGAAATTGATTGGTGCCATAAAAATTACAGCTATGAGAAACTACTATCGGTGTTTTGTAAGTGACAAAATAGGCGCGACACAGATGGTCGCCTCCGGCCTTGGCCGCGGCGTAAGGACTATTAGGAGAAAAAGAAGAATCCTCGGTAAAACTTCCCTCCTCTATACTTCCATAAACTTCATCTGTAGATACCTGAACCATTTTTTTGAGATTAAAATTTTTGGTCGCCTCAAGTAAATTGAAAGATCCTAAAATTTCTGTGCGTAAAAAAACATCTGGATCCATAATCGATCGATCTACATGACTTTCAGCTGCATAATTAACTATTGCGTCAATTTTATTTTCCTCAACGACTTTATTTACCGCCTCGCGATCGCAAATATCTCCCTGCACAAATTTATATTGAGGATTGTTTTCTACTTCGCGTAAATTTTCCAAATTACCGGCATAGGTTAACTTATCAAAATTAATCACTTTGTAACCAGGATACTTTACCAAAATATATTTTATAAAATGGGATCCCATAAATCCCGCTCCACCACAAACTAAAAGATTCATACAAAAATGTTTAATCTATTTCACCGAACTATATTTACTAATACTGGCTACAATACCTATACTAGCTAACCCAATTAACATAGCCGTACCACCGTGGCTGACAAACGGCAGTGGCACACCTGTTAATGGTAATAGACCAATAATAGTGCCAATATTTAGAAAAGATTGCCAGATAAACCATACCATAATCCCTACCCCAAGTAAACGACCAAACTCATCTGGAGCGCCCTTGGCTATCTTAAACCCCCTTAATCCTAAGAATGTAATAAGAAGCACCAGAAAGCTGGTTTTAAGCAATCCCATCTCTTCGGCTATAACCGCAAAAATTGAGTCTGCTTGCACTTCGGGTAAATATTGGAACTTTTGTCGGGAATGACCCAAACCAAGCCCCCAGAAGCCTCCAGAGCCCACTGCTAGGTATGCCTGATTGATTTGATAGCCAATGCCCTGGGGATCAAGTTCCGGATGCAAAAAAGTTGTAAGTCTTTTAACTCTATATGGTGCCACTAATAATAACACCACAAAGGCAACTATCCCAAGCAAAGCCAAAATGGCCAAATAAACCTTTGGGGTGTTTGCCAAATAAAGCATCGCGAAAATAATTACTACCAAAATTGATAAGGTGCCCACATCAGGCTGAGCAGCGATTAATAATACTGCTGGCGAAAGAATCGCTAAAACTGGCAACAGTCCATTTTTCCAATCGCTTAGATCTCTTTTTTCCGACAACATTTTTGCTAAAATAATAATCACCGTTAATTTTACAAATTCAGATGGTTGAAAACTAAACCCAAACAAATGTACCCAACTCCTAGAACCATTAATCATAAGACTAATACTTGGTATAAAAACCAAACATAGAGCTCCTAGAGACAATAAATAAACAATACCACCCAATTTTTGCCAAATTTGATATTTTAGATTTCCTAAAATAAAAAATAAAAATAATCCCGGCAAAACTCCGAACAAAATTTGTTTCTTAATAAAAAAATAAATATCGCCAAACTTGGCATATCCTACGGGTGCACTAGCCGAAGAAAGTAGTATTAATCCAAAAACAACCAAAATACCAAAAAACAATAAAAATAATCTATCCGCTGATTTTTTATATTTCTCCATAGAGCCCACTTACTTTACCAAACATTACGAATTTAACCCTACCAACAAAAGAACGCCGACCGTCAAAAAAACATGAAAGAAAAAAACCCAAAAACTTAAAAACCTAGCTAAAAATTTGTCAAACTTGTACATAGCTGCAGAAAAAAGATAGTTCGCAAAAATAATCAAAATTCCTATAGCTGGCAAGTAATAAATTTGCCACCAATTACCAACCAGATCAACGCCAAAAATGATATTATAGTGCAAGAAAATCTGGCCAGCATCTTGTCGAATGTTAAAAATCAGGCTCCACCACAAAAATAACTGCAATAAAACAGATCCTGCCAAAGGCAAGGAAACCCACAAATCTCGGAAATATAGCTTGAAAGAGTAAAACACAGCTTCCTTGACAATAATTACAAGATATAGTATATTATTTCTACTCAAATAAATCAACCCTAACAGTATCTTATGTCACATAAAAAAGCAGGTGGCTCTACCCGGTTGGGTCGCGATTCCGCCGCCCAACGCCTAGGTGTTAAGCTCCACGACGGTCAGGCTGTACAAAAAGGTATGATAATCATACGTCAAAGAGGCTCAAAATTCCGTGTTGGAAAAAATGTTAAAAGAGCTGGCGATGATAGCATCTTTGCTATGGAAAACGGCAAAGTCAAATTCACACAAAAGAAAAGACGCCGATTTGATGGAACTATGGTCATGGCCAAGTTTGTCCACGTAGTAGCCTAAATTAAACTTAAAACAAAAAACCCTGTATAGCATACAGAGTTTTTTGTTTTTGTGATTATTCTATCCCCCATTCCTTCTTAAGCTCAGCTATACCTTCCTCTAAAGAGATGGCTGGTTCCCAACCAAGGAGGGTTTTGGCTCTTGTATTGTCTGCTGCTGCAGAGGCCATTTCACCAATCCTGGCCGGTATATTGATTCTAGAACCTCCGATTAAGTCAGCTATCTCATTTACACTTGTTTGATTTCCAGATCCAATATTTATAACAGATCCACTAGTAACTTCTGATTGCCAGGCTAAAATATTAGCCCGCACCACATCTCTTACATGAACATAATCACGAGTTGCCAGACCATTACCAACTATAGTCATGGGAACATTCTTAGATTTTTGATTTAAAAAAATAGGTATTACCATTGGATATGCGCCTGTAGCCAATTTACGCGGTCCAAATACATTAAAATACCTAAGACTAACTGTTTTTAAAGCATACAATTTAGAAAATAATTTACAATAATTTTCTCCTATCAGCTTATGTAGCCCATAAGGACTTACTGGACTAACTATTGCATCTTCTTTAAATGGTGGCTCTTCCAAACCGTATACTGCACATGAAGAAGAAAAGACTACTTTATCTACCTGGTTTTCCTTAGCGGCCCAAAGCACATTTAATGTGCCGTTCACATTAATATCATTTGTAACTAATGGATTTTCAATAGAAATAGGTAGGCGCGGATCAGCCGCTAAATGAAAGATAGCTTCTGTATTTTTAAATATTTTTTTTAAACTTTTATAATCTCTAATATCTTTTTTATAAAATTTGGCTTTTTTATTTATAAATTCCTTTTTACCAAGCATTAAATTATCAACTACAACCACCTCATGACCAAGTCTAATTAACTCATCGGTTAAATGTGAACCAATAAAACCAGCACCACCTGTGACAACTAATTTAGACATAAATTAATTTTTTCCTTTAATAAATTGGGAACCGACAGCTATAACATCATATCCTGCTCCTTGCATTTTTTCATAACTATGAGAAATCATACGCCTACCATCTGCGATTAAATACGGAGTTGGACAAACTTTTAAAATGAGCTGGTCTAAGGTACTGAATTGAGGCCAGTCCGTAAGAATAAAACAAGCAGAACTATCTTTCAATGCCTCTTCTTCATTAACACAATAGTGAATTAAATCGGCATATTTATCACCATAATTTTTTTTAAATATTTCATTAGAAACAGGATCGTAAATACGTAATTGGCCTACCCCATTTTCAATTAATTTAACTACTATATCCGAAGCCCCAGAATTTCTAATATCATTAGTATCACGCTTAAATGATAAACCGAGGATCGCTAACGACCTTCCTTTGACTACAAAGTTCGCATCCTTTTTAATTCTTTCAAAAAAATTATCAAATTGAAAAATATTTCCATGCAAAACACTGCGAATTTGTTCTGTATTGCCACCTGCAACTTCTAACTGACGAGCTAGGGCAAACGAATCCTTGGTTAGGCAACTACCACCAGCATAGATATTATTATAAAATCCATAATTACCTATCCTTTTATCGGTTGTAATTATCTTTCGGAGTTTTTCAAAATTAATACCAGATATTACCTCGCTGGCTCTTCCTACCACCTCAAAAGTCGTAACCAAACGACTAAGTAAAATATAATTGGATATCAACTTACCGGCCGCAGATTCACGTGGATTAACTTCAACATAAGATACCCCCGGAGCATTATAAAAACGCTGATAAAGTTCACGCATTATTATAAAGTCTTTTTCTTGTGTTGCTCCCACCACCACTCTGTCGGGGCTAAACGAATCCTTAACAGCCTGTCCTTCTACTAAAAACTCTGGGTTGGACACAACACCAAAATTTTTAACACCCTTATTTTCAAAATTTTGGACGAGTTTTTCTTGCGTATTGATAGGCACTGTACTTTTTATGGCTATAACAACATACTTTTCCTGGCTTCCTCCATTACGATGAAGCAACGCCTGAGACAAGGCGAAAACTGCATCATCAAAATATGAAAGATTATAATCCCCCACTTCTTTATTTTTAAGAGGGGTTGGCACACAAATAAAAATTACATCCGCTGAATCAAGGTAACTAGAAAATTTATTATAATCATCGGTAAAGACCATTCTTTGTTTATTCTGCACAATTAAACTGCCCAAATCTTGCTCAAATAAAGCAGACTCAATTAAATCGCGATCAAAGGTATTAAGAACACCTATTCTTTCTTTGTTTATATCATAAACAACAGCATTGTGGCCAAATTTTGCCATTACTACAGCACTACAACTCCCAACAAAACCAGCACCTATATACAGAATGTTCATAATCGAAATGAGTGAGTATAAAATTAAATGTGTTTAATGAGGGTTTTGATTATTAATTCAGCTAGCATTTAAGTCCCAATCGTTTAATTACGTTAATTTATTTTTCCATTTTTTTTGCTACAACTAACATATGCCCCGACAATTTATGGGTAGAAATAAATTCCTGAAAATCTTGGGTCAGCAATTGTTTAATAAATCCTTTGGCTTTCCCAGACTTCTTAACTAACTCTACGTCCAGCTTGCCAGGGGTGGAAATGTCAACTGGTATGAACCCACATCTTTTTAAAAGCACTTCAACGGAAAAAGGGTTAAGGTAATTAAGATGTTCGTGGTCAATGGTATGGCTGGCTGTACCCTGCACTACTACATCGAACCCCATTCCATTGGGTACTGTAAAGGCCAGCAAACCATCTTTGTTAAGCGCTTTGTGACAGGCTGTTAAAAAATTTTTGGGAGAAAACAGATGCTCCATGGTTTCAAAGTGAACTACCACGTCAAAACCCCTTCCTTTGTATTTTTCAATAGGAAGATTAACTACTTCAATACCTTTATTTCTACAAGTCTCTGCCAGGCTTTTAGAGGGCTCCACAGCTACAACTCTTTTAAATACCTTTCTACTTTTTAACTCCTCGCAGAATATCCCATGGGCTGCCCCAACTTCCAACAATGAACCGGTTTTGACTTTGTATTTCCTACAAACTTCCAACAGTCTGTCCACCCTTGGTACGAATAATTGTTTTCTCCTACTTTGTTCTGAAGCTGGAAAAATGTATTTATTCCAATAATCATAATTAGGCGAATAGGCATAAAACCACTCTAGTATCTTTGGTGTAGGACGGGGGTTGGTATAAAAGGTTTGGCAGACCAAACACTCGTCAAAATTAAACCCCCACTTTGTATATTTATGTTGCCTCTTATTGGAACCACAGGCCGGACAGGCAACCTTAACAAATTCAGACTTTTTTGACTGCATCCTCTTAATGTCTGCTTTTTTAGCAGACTCCCCCTTATTCATTAAATTTTGGGGCCTAATTTCATTTTCTCTCATATAATTGCCAAGTGGTTAATTTTTAAAATCGCGAATCAGACAGCTTGTCAACAAAATATTTAAACTCTATTTCTACTACCGCTTCCGTGACTTCTACTACCCAATCCCAAAATTTTTAGTCGAGATGGGTAACTTCTTCCATAGTAATATATCAAACTCTGTTTTAGTTAGCAAATTATTATATATTCAAAAACTGATAGTCTTTCTAAGGCTTCATACCTGATTAGCTCGCATTAATGATAACAATCTTCATTATATAACATACTGTCTAACCTTAGAAAGCACCCTGCGCACGATAAATAAAAATGGTACGTCTAGATGATTGACCTCCCAAGCTCTTTTGAGCTCTCTCCACCCTTTTTTTCGGTGTTTTATGCTTGCGGCGCTAGTACCTCCCTCACGCATAGACACGAGCGTTTCATCAATATAACTTAACGTAATGTGTCTGAGTAAGAAACGCAACATCAATTCATAATCCGCAGCTATCTTAAAATCAAGATTAAATAACCCATACTTTTCGTATACGCTACGTTTTACGAAAAATGCCGGGTGCGGCATTATCCACCCTGAACGTAATTTTTCTTTGCGATATTCACCCGCGCGCCAAAACCTAACTTTTTTTTCTATATTATCTCTATCTATGTACTGAATATTTCCATAACATGCATCTACTCCGGTTTTTTTAAACTGATTGACCACTGTTGCGATTATGTCTTTATTACAATAAAAATCATCTGAATTGATAATTCCAATAATTTCACCAGTAGCTTTTTTTATCCCCTTATTCATGGCATCGTATATTCCTTTGTCTGGCTCTGATATAATCTCAGCTATTTGACTAGAATATTTTTTAACAATATCTAAAGTGCCATCTTTTGATCGACCATCAATAATAATATACTCAACATCTGGATAAGTTTGAGATAGTACGCTTTCTATGGTATCTTTGATTGTTTTTTCACTATTGTAGCAAATTGTGATAATGGAAATTTTCATAAAAAAAATATCTTAATCTTTTGAATAATTTCATTCTGCTCATCGTCGGTCAAAAACGGATAGCATGATAATGAAAGTATTTCTTCTTGAAATTGATCGGTTTTTTTCAGCTGAATTTCATGGTACTCGTCACGGTAACAGGGCTGTTTGGGGATACTCGTCGGATAATGAATTAACGCATCAATACCGTTATCAGAAAGATAGGATTTCAATTCATTTCTCTTTCCGTCATGCACCCGAATGACAAATAGATGGTAGGCCGATGTGTGGTCAAATTCCCCTATAGCCAATCCATTAATCTCGGACAACTCATTAATATATTTCTCCGCAATCGATCTCCGTTTCTGAATAAATTCATCCAATTTTTTCAGCTTGGTGTCCAGCACCATACACTGCACTGCATTGATTCTGAAATTACTACCTTTCATAATGTGGTTATACCTACCTTCCTGTCCATAATTCCGATACGATGTCACATACTCCGCCACTGCCTTATCATTAGTCACCACCATTCCGCCTTCGCCGAGCGAACCCAGATTTTTGGTGGGATAGAAGCTAAATGCTTTGGTGTACACAGCAGAGGCCCCGGCAAATTTCGCGCCATGAGCCTGGCACGCGTCCTCTATAATTTGCAAGCTATGCTTCACGGCAATCGCCCTAATTGCCTCCATGTCGCACACCTTGCCAAACAAATGCACCGGCAAAATCGCTCTTGTTTTACTGGTAATTAATTGCTCAATTTTATGCACATCAATTAAAAAATTCTCGCTGATATCACAAAAAACCGGCACCGCGCCTATATTGGAGATCGCCAAACTCGTCGCGACCGCGCTGTTTGGAACAGTAATTACCTCATCTCCACGCTTAACTCCGTGTGCCAAGAGCGACATCTCGAGGGCAGACAATCCAGTGGAAGTGGCAACCGCATAGGCGTACCCACAATACTGGGCAAAATTCTTTTCAAAATTTTCAGTGGCAGGACCAAGCACATAATTTCCAGCTTCCCCAAACTGCCTGAACCCTTTGATCAATTCGATCTCAAAAAATTCCCACTCTCTTTTCATGTCAATAAAAGGAATACGCATAGTTATGTTGTTAATCTTTTAAACTCATCATATGCTCTAATATAATCTTTTTCATCGTACCAATCACTTGCAAAAACCAATATTACACAGTCAGAAGAAAAATTCAACATCGTGTGCCACAACATCGGCCCCAGTCGTATACCTACCGACGGATCGTTCATGGCAATTCTCTGTTTATGTTTGCCGTCATCAAGACGTAACACAAATGAGCCGTTGATACAAAAAATAATCTGCTCGAGTTTTTTGTGTGCATGTTTGCCCCTGACTGCTTTTTTATTGAAGAGATTATTGATAATATATACTCGTTTTATGGTAAATGGTATATTTTTTCTAGCTTCGGCAATTACCAAATTTCCATCAGGAAAATCCTCGTAACATTGTAGTTTTACTACACCAGAATTTTTTACGTTAATCTTTTTTGGTTTCATACAATATTATTTTTGTTTAAACGACTTAAGCATGATAAAAGGCATGGCAATCTTTTTGATAACCTGACGCAGATTATCATTAAAAGCCGGACGACGATCAAAACCTTGAAAATCAGGGAACTGTTTTTTTACTGTGGCAACTACGTTTTGTAATTCGGAAGTATAACCGGGATATATTAACTCACGGTCATGTGACGTAATAAAATAGGAAGAATAGTAAAGCTGAAATTTATTCAGACCGTACATTTTTAATGAGTGAAAATGATAAAAAACTAATTGATCTTCATCAATAAAAATAGTTTGGTTTTTTTGGGAAAGTACATAACGATTAATATTCCATGGCGCCAAATTAGCTCCTTTATTTTTGAGTACATGTACTCCTTGATATTCTTTAGTCCAGGTATCTAAATACATCTGATCGCCAAATTTCCCTGGTTCATAACGATTGTAGCACCAGACTAAACATTGTTTGCGCCAGGTATTGAGACACCGTAATCCTTCAGCGTTATTTTTGATAATTACGAGACTGACATTATAGATACCGGATTGTTTTTCAAGATACTGGAGACCGACCGAATAATTATGACGAATGATTAAGATGTTACAGTCACTCATCTCATCATAGATAACCTGAGGTGAAGAGAAAAAATAGGTATCAGCATCAATATAAGCTACAATGGCTATTTCGGGATTATGCTGCACCACATGCCACATAAGTGATGATGCACACGTCCAGCAATACTCACCAAGCCCTCTCCCTTTCTTAGCTTCGAGTAATTCCGGTGTTTCAAACTCCGCTAAACTGATCAACTTAATATTTTTTAACTGTAATCCTCTTATAATCTTATACGTTTCATCATCCATACATAAAATCCACAATGTAAAATCAATCCGCTGTCTCTCAAGAGAATAATAGAGCGCTAAACCACGATAAAGATAATTTTTATTAAACAGAGTACAAAAATTATAGGTCATATTTTTTTTGCATGTACCACATAATCAAGCGTGATCCATGAATTACGGAATATTGCATCCAAAATAATGCTTACGGCTTGGATAGGAAAGCACAGTAATAATGACACTAGGAATTTAAGTAGTATCCATTTTCCAGCAAGTGTTTCAAATATAAATGCCGACAGTATTTGACCGCAGACTCGGAATACTCCTGTGGTTGATTCTATGCTCGTGATAGTCAATTTTGCTTTCCCAAATATCTGTTCATGACCATAGCGCGTGAACCTTCTAAAATCAAACGGGGTTTCATGTTCATTCCACACAAAAGGCATAGTTAAAAATAGTTCTCCATCTTTCTTAAGCACTCGATGGCATTCCATGAGTAAATTTTCCGAATCCTCAACGTGTTCTAAAACTTGGGTGCAAATAACAATATCAAATGATTCATCAGGCATCGGGATAGTTTTACCATCAAAATACTCATCAACTTGCTTAGCAGTATCCAGATGACCGCCACCGGTAATATCAATACCGATATACTCTGCGTCATTAAATAATAACTGGTAAGGTTTGTCACCACAGCCAATATCTAGAATCTTTAATTTTTTTTCTTTTTTAGTATTAGCATACTTCTTAATAGAGCAATATAAACCTCGCCTAGCAATAAAGTAAGGATTACCAATAATGCCCCACCACGGAGGTCTAAAGAAGATCATTTTATAAAAACTCTTTAATTTTTCTCGCATAATATAACCGCGATTCACGACTCGTGAAAATAGATAAGTGAAATATAATAGTCTACCATTCGCACACAAAACTTCATGCTACAATACCACTTGCAACGCTTCATTGCAAATGAAGCAATCAAACTAATTACCAGCGCAACTTTATGCGTGCTCTCATTATTTTAAAATAATTTCTCACCCAAATAATAATAATTATTATTCTCATTTTAGGAGTTTTAAAATAGCGTTCAATAGCTTTCCGTGCGAGCTGATTTTCTTCAAGCGGGATCCTTTCAACAAAAATGGGTTCTTGCGAAATATGATTTTCAAATATTTTTACTGAGCCGCTATGCACCCCACTGCCATCAAATCCAATATTATCTACCAGTGTTTTATAAGGAAATAAAGTTAATTTATTTTTTAAAAAAGCTGCCGCATGCCACCGTACCGCCCATGATTTGTTTACCCCGCATAATTGCCCTTCTAACATCTGGGTGTATGGATAAGCTCCTCCAAAATCAAACTCCTTAGTTAACTTTCTCTTTTTTAATTCATCCAATAATTTCCTGCTATCAGGCTCAAAGATATTCCACCCCCGCTTCCATGTCGCCCAGCCCTGACAATCGGTTCCTCGGATAAAAAACGTTGAGGGCAAGGTCTCTTTAAGAGAAAACAAATAGCCGTGAATACTAACTACCTGATCATTATACTCATAAAGCGTAAGCGCTTCATTCATATATTTTAGGAAATAGGGAGAAGTTAAAAGATCGTCTTCAAGGACAATTATTTTTCCATACTGAGTTACAACCTTAGTAACTCCGTCAATTATTGATTTTGCCAAACCAAAATTATAATCTCGTTCAATTATCTCCACAGTTTTAAATCCTTGAATTGTTCTTAACAGCTCACGCGTTTCAGAAACTTTTTCTTCGGCTTCTTCATTTTTAGGACCATCAGCAAAAATAATTAGCTGACTTTCGCTAGCTAATTTATTTTTCTTTAAAGCTTCAATAGTAAGCTTCGTATGTTCTGGACGATTATAGACAAACAAAACAATAGGGGCGAGATTCATATTATTCATGACGTAAAATAGCCTGTAAGATCTCATCTTCACCGAATACCTCGCTTAAAATATGAGCGTTGGGAAGTATACAATGACCACCAATTTTTCCATTTTCTGGAGCGCTCAGAACTGGACGAATCACATTGGTTTTTCCGAGCTCAATATAACCCTCATTATAACTCGCATTAAAATCAGTCATTACTTCATCAAACTTTACACCTTCAAATTTCTTACAGATTTCTGCGGCATAAGCATGAAAAGCAATGCAAAGGCCATAATACGTTGTATCAAATAATTTACCTAGTTCCGTCGCTACTGATGACGCACAAACTTTTACCCTACTAATACCAATACTTCGCAAATGCTCTGCTGCTCGCTCTCCTAATTCTGGATCATCAGCACCAATAAATTTAATAAAGGTTTTAATACCCTCAAATAACTTAGGATGCACTCCGCGAACTGGTGAGTGAACGACATTACCAAACATATCGAATAATTTTTTCGTGTCCCCAGCTCCGATCGTTGAATGGATGATAACTAAGCGTGGTCGATAAGTAGTAATATTTTCGGCGACAATATCATGAAAATTTTTAAGATACGGAATACAAATATGAAGAACATCAAGATTGGAATCGAAGGTATTAATATCTAAATCACGAATCAACGGATTAGTATAAAACTGAGCAATGGCCCTACCTATTTCTCCATATCCTAAAATACCAACTTTAAATGTTTCTGACATATTTTAAATCATATAAATTTAAATCTTTTGCAATATTAAAACATACCCATTCTTTTTTGAAAAAGGAAATTTTAAGTATGTCCAAAGTAGAGCCAACAATCTATTGATAAAAATCTTTGCTTTAGAAAGACCAGCATTTTGAAATTTACAATTTCCTCTTCGATACCAACAAGTAACAACTTTTAGATTTCCTACACCAACTTTTTGTTGCTGTTGATTACTGAAATAATTGGTTATTGTTTCAGGAGGATACGGTCGAACATGATCAATATCTAAATAAAAATCGGGGTGCATTAAAGGACTTCTTAATATAATGTAACCCCCTGATTTTGTGATTCTAACCAGCTGATCCAAAACAGTTGAAATTTCTGGATATTTAAAATGTTCAATTACATGTGAGCAATGTATAATATCAAAATTTTCTGCAGGATAGGGTAACGAAGTCACATCAGCACAGAGAGTTTTTAAACCTTGATCATTAATTTTATTTACTAAATCCTGATTGATTTCAACACATTCAATATCAATATTTTTATACAAATCCCGTATTTTTAAAGGGAACCTTCCAGTACCCGAACCAACTTCCAAATATTTATATTGCCTCTCTGGACTTAATAGTCTAAAAAATTTTAAAACTGGCTTATCCTCATAGCTATAACTTTCCTCATAAAACTTACGTTTTAGCCTATCAAAAAAATCAAGGTGATACATTTTCATAGATGACTGCTTTAAGATGTGATTGTAAATTATTTTGAAATTCATTCTCTAACGTCTTTTCAATATATAAGGCATTATATAATCTTATAATTTCCTCATGAATACCTAAGGATTCTTGACTCTCAGTTACCTGTACCTGTGGCGAAATAAGTGGGAGCAAACTATTTCTTGATTCTTGTAGCATGCTTTCAACTTGGTTAATATCCAAATGCTGCGCAACCTGCTCTTGGCATTCTTCTGTCTGTTTTTTTCCTCCAAGTAAAAGACGCATTTTTATCCAGAACTTCAGTTGTTGCGGCAAAAAATCATAAATAGCTCGTTTTATTTTGGGTAAAATTGGTAGTGCAGCAAGCTTGCTTCCGCGTTTTCCTCTTACTCTCCAGCGAAATACTGAGCGATTAAAAAAAAGATTATACCATCGATAGGCCTGCCTAACCTTTTCGAAACTCCAGCCTTCATGAAGAGCCTGTTCAATTTTTCTAAAGTAATCATCGTGGCTCTCAGCCACATAATTAATATCTGGAGTATAGTTAATGAGATCTTTAGAATAAATGACGACTGGAATTCCGAGTAAGCTCATTTCTACACCGACCGAAGACCAGGCATTTAAAAAAACATCCGTTTCCTGAGCTATATTGTATAATGAAATTTTTTCAGCAGGCCAATTTACCCGACAGTTACTCGGCAAATCTTTAAAAATTTTTTCAAGCATACGAGCATGCTCAGATATAGTAGCGTTCTTTTTAGAAGGGAATTCACGTGGATGTACCCGAATAATCAAAAAAAGGTCCGGTCTCGTTCTAAGGTATTCTACTAACGACATAATCCATGCTACTTGCGAAGCGAAAATGAGATTAGAGGGTTCTTTTTTTACCCCAATTGCTTCCGCAGCAAAACGCTCATCATAACTGCTCATCACCGCAGTGAGTATCTTTTGAGTTTTACTAATTTTAAAAGAGCTTCTTATATCAACGGGCAGAGCACTTTTGGCAGTGGAATAGACCAAATGATGACGTGCCTCAAGAAGTTCGAGAAAATGATCCGTTACATAGCTCAATTCATCTTGGGTACACGGAATATGTTTAAAGGACTTCCACTGATCCTTTAATTCGTTAAAGTACGCAAACGAGTTATCTTTAGATACGATAAGTGTATCATCCAAATCCGACAAATTCAAGCCAGCATGGATAAAATAGACAGGCACCCCTTTGGCGCGAGCATACTCCTGCCACACATGATTTACAGAGTATAAAGCATTATAAACGATAATAATATCGGGTTTTTCAATAGCAATAATTTTCCGGGCGGAAAAAAAAGAAAAAAGGGTGTTCGTGAGACTGATAAGATATTCTTGCCACTCTGATTCAGAAAATTCCAAGGACATTTTTTTATGATGCAATAAAAATTCATACAAAGCACTCTTACCAACACTAGTTCCATCAATCACTAATTCGGTGAAATTATCCTGATTAACTTTTTTCACTATCATAGCAATCTCATCTAAATCTTGCTCTGTAAGAACAGTGTTAATTGCATAGCCTAAGAGATTAAATTCTTTTCTAATAATTTCCTCATTAAGTACTCCTAGCCTTTTTACTGTTTCTTTATCAATGGGTCTTGAAGAGTATTTCAGATTATAACTACTCAAACAAATACTACAATCAATAAATTGCGTACCGGCAGTTACATATGTAACCTCATGTCCTTTTTTCTGAAGCGCGACAGCAAGTGTGGCTTCCGGAAGGGCGAATGACCAAACAGCCGTATGCGGCGCAAAGCTAATAATCTTCATATCGAACAAATTGATTTAATCTTAATAGTAAGAGCTTGAGAGATGTTTCGAATACTGATTTCATCAGTTACCGAAGATATTACTTTATACCCCAAATCAACGCACCCTTCAATAGTGGTATCCTCAAGCGCTTTCAAAAAAATCTTTAAGTCTTTAAGAGTTGGCGCGTATTTTTGAGTAATTATTTTATCCAAAGCTTCTTCGCAATCTTGAATAGTCATAATTGAAAATACTCCCCGAGCAAACTGATAAAAATTATGACCAAACATAAGTACAGGTTTGCCGCGATACAATGCTTCCCAGCCGGCCGTACCCGTGGCAGTGGCAACAGCTAAAGAATTTTTGAGTAACTCAAAAGTACTAAAGGAGCTAGGAACCAACCGGACCTGAGGTATCTTTAAAAATTCTTTATAAAAATCAATATCTCTTCCTATTATAGTCTGAAAAAGATGCTCTTTTACATATATCAAAACATCTTTAGGAAGAGTATAAGCAATCATTTGGGCAATAAGGAGTTGTTCCGCGAAAACACCGGCTAACGGTGAGGTTGTTACCTCAGGTTGTAAATGCAAAGGAAAATAGATGTAACGTGCTTTCAAATCTGGGACGGTTGAATTCTTTTTATAAAACTTAAACAATTTATTTTCTGAATAAATTCTTCGAAAGGAAGTTGCAATTTTTTTAATCATCGCAACCGGCTTTCCAACAAACATCATGAATCGGTTGAAAGGTATTTTTTTTAGCTTTGCCACCGTACTCGCAAGTATCGTATGAATCGGGATATTTTTTACCACATCAAAGTGTACATGATCTTTACTGCTAGTATTGAGTTCAAAATCTCGTTTACATCTACCCACCAATTCAATATCTTTCTCATCCACTGTTTCATATTTTTTAAGAAGTTCATCAAACTTAGTTTTTATTTCTACCATATTATTTTCCCAATCCTCCATCATGGTAATGGTATCCGAAACTCGTACTTGAAAAAGGAAGAGGGTGGGTATTTTTTTTAATTTACATAACTCGTAGATGATAAAATCATAGACTTCATGCGGGGGACTCGAGGATAAAAAAAGATCAAAATGACCTTTCTCAAGTATATGATTCCAATAACGAAGGTGTTTAAGATAAAGTCTTTTCCTCTCACCATACGTCAGTGGGGCAACTTCAAGTCGATCCATCATTTTTAAAACCATTGCTTCACAACCCTGCATTGATTTAATAAGATCTTCTTCAAGAGGTAGTATTTTTTCCCATGAGACGTGATAATCTCCCCAAGTAATATCAGCGGCTTTATGAAAAGTGGCAGCCACCGATGGTGGAAGCGCTACCTGTACTTCGTTATAAATAACATGACACTTATCAACTTTAAACTCATCTATCACTCCAGAGATAATAGGAAAATAAACTGGATGATGGAAACCATTAAAAATAATTTTCATAAAAACCGAATTTATACAATTGTTCAAAATAATATAATAATAGGAACTAAAAAATAGTCGTGTACCTCTTCTGATTTTCTAAAGACAGATAAACCTTACCATATGAACTGGACTCACCCCACAAATTATCTTTCCACCATTGCCCGTTCTCTATCCACCACACCCGAGGATCGCGGAATGTGTCTGCTACTCGGTCAAATTCTTCTTCGCTCCAACCAACATAATCCAGCCAGCGGTACAGGTCTTTAGATTTAATTGAATCCATCTTTTTCACGATTTCTATTCCTTCTGCTCTAGTCATTTTACCGCCACGGATATCTTTAGATACATGGTCAGTAGCCCGGCCATAACCGAACTTAACGAATTTCATATAATCATGAATACCGTTTTCGTGCATATCATCTAAATTCGACATACGGCGATATGTTCTCTCAAACGGTTCTTCCGCTTCTTTAAAACCATATTGCTTTACCATTAATGGACCATGCTGATTTGCTTCCCATGGAAAGTAATTGGATATAAAAATGCCCCTTACCCCGACACGTTCAATCTCTTCGTCAGTTGGATACATCCAGCTAACCAAATCTTGTTTACGAAGGTTTTCCCCATACTCAGGAGCTTTGTCAACAAAATCACTCCACTCATAACCCCGTAAATTGTGCTCGTGGCGATAACGGTAAGTAAATTCAACCATATCTTTATAAGAATGCATGCCACCTAAGTCCATAAATCCATGTTCACCCCAGATCATTAACGGTACGTTGTGCTGCACAGCCGCTCTTATTGGGTACGTAAAAATACCGGCGTGGGCATGCCAATTCATGTCCCCCATAATCCGCATACCCAAACGGTTCATAGTTTTAAGCACACCGACACTCGGGGTAAAAAAAACATGGTCAACATTGAAAACCTCTCGCATGTTAATTAAATTTTCCATGCCAGTTTTGGTATAGTTATTACCGTGATAGGTAACCAGCAAAGGATTAAGGCCCATAACATTTTTAATGACATGAATTTGGAAATAACTGTCCTTGCCACCGCTAACCGGAATAAGGCAATCATAATTGGAACCGTCTTTGCTTCGGTATTGCTCAACCAGTACTTTAAATTTTTGTTTTCTTTCTTCCCAATTAACCACTCCTCTTTCAGAGCTAGTACGACAACCGGAACAAATACCGTTTTCGTCAAAAGCCAAAGGAACCGCTGAGCTCGCCGGATAAACGCAATTACTACAATAATTCATTTTCTTCATACTATCTAAAATTTAAACCTTCTTGTTTTAATAATTTCTTAGCTCGTGGATAACTAAGTTCCGTAAAATGAAAAAAGTTGCCAGCTGCTACTCCTGAAACCGGGACTGCTTTTATCAAATTCACAAAATCTTCTGTACTCCCGGCTCCCCCGCAGGCAACTACCGGCAACTTAGTCGACTCAACTAATTGTTTGATTGTTTCAAGGTCATAACCATTTGCGTGTCCGTCGCGATCTATTGAGTTAAGAAAAATTTCTCCGGCACCAAGTTTTTCACAAATTTTTACCCATTCCACAACTTCCTTACCTTCGTTCTTCTGCCCGAAATTACTATGGACTACGGCTTTGCCGTCTATTATTTTGTAATCGATAGATATAACTACGGCCTGAGCTCCATATTTTTTGGAAACTTCGGTTATCAATTCTGGGGTTAAGAATGCTCCTGTATTTAACACTACTTTGTCGGCACCATTCCTGATCCTGAAATCAACATCTTCCAAAGTCCTGATCCCCCCACCAAAAGCCAGTGGCATAAAACAAACTGTAGAAATAGCTTGAATAATTTCTTCAATACTGCTATATGATTTAGTTTCCAAATCATCTCTTCTTAAATCATACTTTTTCTCGCGACTTATATCAATATAGATTAATTCGTCGACATTCCACTGATTGTAACGCCTAGCTTCATCTACCACATTGCCAATGTTCTGATGGTAAGAAAAGTCTTCGCTTCTAACAATAAAGCCATTTTTAATATATAAAACTGGAATCAAACGTGTCTTAATCATAGATTTCCAAAATTGGCTAAAATTTTAAGTCCGGCGCTTTGGCTTTTTTCAGGGTGGAACTGACAACCATAAATATTATTACTTTGAAGCATCGAAGTAAACTCAAAACCATAATCAGTCGTAGCAATTGTTTCTGATTGATTCTGTAGTTGACAATAAAAACTATGAACAAAGTAGCAACTCTCCCCTGACTCGACGCCTTCTAAGAGTGATGATTGCTTAGTAACTTTTAAATCGTTCCAACCAACATGCGGAACCGGCAAATTACGAACTTTGTCGGTAAAATTCAAAACTTTACCGGTAACCAAGTCTAAGCCTTGATGTTGCCCATATTCCTCGCTTGAGCTTAATAACAACTGCATCCCGAGGCACAAACCTAAAATTGGTTTACCTGCATTAGAAAATTTCTTAATCGGTTCAACAAAACCAAGTTTGTTTAACTCTTCCATAGCCAGACCAAAGGCCCCTACTCCGGGCAAAATCAATTTATAGCAGCCTTCAATGTCAGCTGGTGAATTTACAAATTTATTGGCAATATTTAAATAATCCAGTGAATTTTTCACGGACTGCAAATTGCCCATGTTGTAATTAACAATACCAATCATCTATTTCTTCTTAAGTAAAAACCAGGTTAAGTTGTCGTTATATATATTTTCGCGACCATACTTAAAGCCATACTTAACCAGTTCCAGATCTTTAAACCTATCCATCATTTCCCCTGCAAAATCACGTTTGAACAAACGGTTATTATGGCCGCGATAGTTAACCACAACCGGAGTCGGGTTATAATATTCGGAAATTAGAATATATTTTTTTGAAGTTTTATACAATAAATCATAAACTTCGTTTAAAATATTCGGGTTTAAATGGATAAGTACCCCACGGATAAGAACTAAATCCCGTTGATAGTCGAGTTTGAAATCTAAAATAGAACCGTGGTAAACTTTAATTTTTTTAATTTTTTTGAGCTGTTCCACGGCTTTGTCATTGATTTCAATAGCCGACAATTCGACTTTTGGCATAAATTCTTTTATGGCCAATAAGTTCATACCGATATTTGAGCCAAATTCAATAACGGAATTCAGACCCTTCAAACCTGAAAGTGCTTCTTTAAAAAAACTGACATTGGTTTTTTTAAGTCCTGCTGCAGCATTACGATTAATATATTCATCACCAAAACTGCCAGCCCAAAAATTTTCTTGCTCTGTTTTAAATTTCTTCATAAATCAAGTTTATGGGGATTTAAAATTTTAAATTTAATCTCAGTCTGTTTCCAATCTTCTTCGGTGCCTACTATTTTCATTTTATTGAGTTAATAAATATTTAATACCTTCATCTATAGTAGCCAAATCTGTTTTATATTTCTCTATTTTTTCGAACTCTTCCTTGAATATGTGCTGTGCTGTTTTGGTCCTGCCCTCAGGTTTTTTATTCCAAGGTACAAATGCCGAAACGTTTAAAATTAAACCTTTCCACCTCAGCTTCTTTGCCTGTTTTATAAAGGTTAAAAAGGCCCGAGGCTGATAGTAAGAAGACCCTACTAAAATAAAACTTGTCCATTGTCTCTTTTTCGCAATATTTATAATATGTTCAGCCTGATCTTTGGTGTTGAGGGCGCCCGAGTCGACGACCAAATCTTTTGATTTGACACCTTTTTTTAACACAAAAGATTTCATTTTTGTTAACGATATATTTGATTGCTCCGACTTGGCATTCTTCCCAATTAAAACGTTGTTGCCGGAAATCACTACTTTTTTGGCAAAACCTTTACGGTATAAATACAAAGTTGGCACTGAACGATCATATCGGTCACCTTGCAACCAAACAACAGCATCCGACAAACCAACCGGCTGCTTAAGCAATAACCTATACAAGATTCTAAACTTTTTTTGTGCATGAGTCATAACTTAAACAATTCCCAAGCTTTCTACTTCTTTTTTTGCAGCAAAAAAATAAAATTTGGTGAATAATTACCTACCGAAGGAAGTTTCGAAGCAATTTTATTTATAGGATGCAAATACTCGGGAGTCTTATTCTCCATATCGCTCAAAGAAGCGTGCACTACACGCGAAATAATATAATACAAGCTGCCAATATTATTTACGTCCACGACCTTAAAATTTTTTGACGCGAATTCGAGTAGCTTTTTTTCGGGCATATAGTAATTATGCCACCGCACAGTTATAGCTGGCAGGCTAAAAATTTTTCTAAGCGAATTAAGACGACTCAATCCTTCCTGCGTATTTTCGCACAAAATTATTTGTCCTCCTGGCTTTAACATCTTTTTCATTTCTAATAAAGCCTGCTTCTGTTCCTGCCAGTTCATAAGGTTAATAAGGCAACGTTCAGAAACAATAAGGTCGAACTTCCCTATTTTAGGCAATTTGCTTCCTAAGTTTAAAACGCTACCAACTTCAAAAAACAATCTTTTTTTCAAAGTTTTATTTTTACCTAAAGTCTTTTGAGCTGCTTCTATCATTTTCTCCGAGTAATCAAGACCAAAAAATTGAGATTTTGGAAATTTTTTGGCGAAGAAAAAAGTTGAAAAACCATTACCACATCCAATGTCTAAAATTCGTTTGCCGTCTGATAAGTAAGACATGATTCTGTCTATTTCTAGTTCGCGATAATAACTATCCGGTGCAGTGGCTAATTGAGACTCACCAAAAGTACTGGCCTGATCCTGCCAAAATTCTTTTATTTTTTCTACTTGTTGTTTTTTGCTCATAATTTTTAATAATTAATTTTTTATTAAGTTCCATGTTAATGGCGTCCCCCGCTCAATTGTCGTAGCGGCTTTTTTGCCGATGATTTTATCTAAAAACTTTGTTTCCAAACCATAAGCGGGGCGAATACCTCGGACATTTTTTAAAGAAAACTTCTCGCCGCGCTTAATATCCTCTACTACAAATAATGAACGACGGAAATGCCTGTTGTATTTTTCTGATGGTGTTTGCGGACCATACTTTGCCCTTCCTAAGGCCTTTTCCTGAAAACGTATAACGTCTACCATTTTTTTAAATGCCTTTTGGTCCAACGAAAAACGGTCATCTAAGGCCTTGCCGTGGTTTATAACAAAATGTTTTTCAATAATACTCGCACCAAGTCCAGCAGCCAGAGCAGGTATTTCTGTACCACCCATATTATCGGAAAATCCCGATACGACTTCAAACCGTTTTGCCAAATCAGTAACGGTAGATAAATTAGCGGCACTGACATTTCCGGATTCGGCATACGAGGTGGTACAGTGAAGTAGTGCCAATTGTTTCACGCCTTGTTTTTTTAAAACCCCCACGGAATATTCAATCTCAGGCAAAGTAGCAAAACCCACAGACATGATTACCGGTTTACCAGTAGCCGCTACTTTTTTAAGCAGGGGAATATCCGTGGCTTCGTAGGAGGCAATTTTATAACAAGGCACATGTAAATCTTCCAAAAAATCAACAGCCGTGGCATCAAATGGGGTGGAGAAAAATACCAAACCTAGACTCTCGGCCAACTGCTTAAGAGGTTTATGCCATGGCCAAGGCGTGTAAGCCTTCTGATAAAGATTATAAAAAGTTTGATTTTTCCAGGCTTTAGGATTATTTTTACCCCCCACAAAAAACCATTTTTTTTGCGAATCAATGGTCATCGTATCTGGAGTGTAAGTCTGGAGCTTAATGGCATCAGCCCCGGCTTTTGCGGCAGCTCTAACCAATGCTTTTGCTTTTACAAAACTCTGCTCGTGATTAGCCGACATTTCCGCAATAATAAAAGCCGGGTGCCCTGGACCAATCCTTCTTTTCCCTTTGGGTGTTTGAATAATTATCTCTTTCATATACAAAAACTCAAGTTTATCTTAATTAAAAATTAATTTAAATTTCATCTCTGCTATTTTCCAATCTTCCATCGTGTCAATATCCTGTACTTCTGATTCAGGCAAAATAAATGCTGTGGCGCCATTAAAATCAATGCGGGGATTATCTAAAAAAGAAGCCGTCCTTAAACAATAGAACTGACCTGCATCGTGATAAGCAGGACTAAAATCTTGCGAACGAATTTCGACATTCTCTGGAGATACCATGGAAAGCAGTCCATCCACATCAATCTTAAGCGCTCGTTGGATAGGATAACTAAATTTGGTAACAGGAATGACTGCTGATACTTCATGATTTTTGAGTTTTTTCATTGCCTCAATTAATCGCTCCGGGGTTACAGATACAGCAGTCGGGTATATACAACACAAGTACTCAAAATTCTGGCCATTTTTTTGATATTCTTCAAGCACTTCTTTAATAACATCAGCCGTCGTTGCATGATCATTAGCGTTCTTAGTGGAGCGTAAAAAAGGCACAGCTGCTCCAAACGATTTGGCAATATCTGCAATTTCTTGATCATCGGTTGAAACCATTACCTCATCAAACAATCCGCTCTTGAGCGCCACTTCAATTGGATAAGCTATGATTGGTCGACCTAAAAAATCCTTAATATTTTTACGTGGTATGCGCTTACTCCCACCTCGGGCAATAATAATAGCTACAACAGACATATTTCTTTATTTTAATCTAAAAAATTCTTTTATCGCCTCAGTAATAAACACAGCTTCTTTCTGGCTTAGATCTTGGTAACAGGGTATAGTGATAGCCGACTTTGCATACTTCGTTGTTTCGGGAAAATCTTTATCTTTGCATTTGATGATCCTTTTATAAAACGGATGAGAATATACTGGAGGGTAATGAAAATTAACTCCAATTCCTTTTGATTTTAAGAAATTAATTAGCGGCAACCGATGCTTCGGATTTTTCACCCGAATGACATAAATATGCCAAGAGCTCTTACTGCCAGTAACTTCTTGTGGCAAAATAATTTGTTCACAACCCTGTAATTCTTCTTCATACCGCACTACAATCTGCTGTCTCTTTGCTATAAAAGTATCCAGCTTTTTCATCTGGTTTATACCCAATGCCGCTTGAAAATCAGTAATACGATAGTTATATCCGAATGTTTTCATCTCAATAAAACCTTGCGCATTTTTAACGATCCCATGTGTGCGGAGAAGTCGCATCTTATTATATAGTTTTTTACTATTTGTTAAAATAGCTCCACCTTCACCGGTTGTTATAGACTTTACCGGATGGAAACTAAAGGTTGTCATATCACTTTGTAATGAACCAATCTTTTTACCTTGATATGAGGCGCCAAGCGCATGCGCGGCGTCTTCGACAACTTTTAATTTGTATTTTTTAGCAATCTTTAAAATCTTCTTCATGTTACACGGCTGACCGGCCAGATGTACCGGTACAATCATTTTTGTTCGACGCGTTATCAATTTTTCAATCTTGTCTTCATCAATATTATTGGTATCAAGACGAATATCACAAAAAACTGGCTTAGCCCCGCACGCAAGAACCATATTACTTGTGGCTACAAAGGTAGTGCTGGTAGTAATGACTTCATCTCCAGGCTTAAGACCCGCGGCCAGATAGGCTACGTGCAATGCAGTAGTCCCGTTATTAACCGCAACAGCAAATTTTGCCCCACAATACTCGGCCAAAGATTTCTCAAACTGGTCAATACTTGGGCCTTGCGTAATCCAGTCGGATTGTAATACTTTTACCACACTTTCAATATCGCGTTCATCAATAGATTGGTGGCCATAAGGTATCATAAAAAGATACTAAGAATTAGAAACTAATTTTTGCAATCCTTCATTATCAAGCCATTTTGGATTGTTATCACTTGAGAAATAAAAATCTTTCGGTAATTCTTTTCCATGATCATAGTTACCATGACCAGTCCACCAATCATACTCCGGTAAAATAGTATAATGATCATCAAATTCTTTCGTATGACGAGCTTCTTCAGAAGTGACAAGCATCTCATGAATTTTTTCACCAGGTCTAATACCGGTAACCTTAAGTTTACACTCCGGTGCCAAAGCTAAAATAAAATCCTTAACCTTCATACTTGGAATTTTGGGAATAAATATTTCTCCTCCGCTCATTTTTTCTAGTGCCATAAGCACCAAATCAACCCCGCCCTCAAGCGTAATCCAGAATCGCGTCATGTCTTCATGTGTTAATGTTATTTCACCAGTAGGGCGCTGATCTTCAATAACTTTCACAATACTCCCACGACTGCCAAACACATTACCATAACGAACAGCGCTGAATTTAGAACCGCCTTCTCCTGAATAAACATTTGAGCTAATAATTAAACGCTCGGCGCAAAGTTTGGTTGCTCCATATAATGTTGCCGGATTAGCCGCTTTATCGGTCGAAACCAGTAATACTTTTTTAACATTACGCTGTAAAGCGGCCATAATAACATTTTTAGTGCCAATAGTATTAGTTAAAACTGCTTCAAACGGATTATACTCCAGTGCCGGAACTTGTTTAAGAGCAGCCGCGTGCACGACTATATCCACTCCTTTAAAAGCCAACTCCAAACGCTCCGAATCCCGAACATCACCAATAAAATAACGCATCTTATAGGCATGCTCAATAAAAGTACTTTGCATTTGAGATTGTTTAAGCTCGTCTCGACTAAACACAATTATTTTTTTCGCTTCACTTTTCTCGAGCAGTGTTCTGATAAATTTTTGACCAAACGAACCAGTTCCTCCCGTTACCAGAACAACTTTATCCTTAAGAAAATCTAACATACATTTAATTAAATATTAAATTCTAATAGTATTATACTCTAATGGCACCGCAATTTTTCCCAACAAATAATTAGTCTTAAACAAGGATCGAACATTATCCGTATCAATAATCTCAAAATTAATATTATGTTTTGCTTCAAAATTTATAGTGGAATTATGTACAACTGCACTGAAATGAAAATTCCCAATATTAAATAAAAATGCCGGCACTTCAACTACGGTAGTATATATTCCCACTTCATAATTATTTACCGCTCCTTTCGTGTCAGATTCTGAAGAGTATAATAACATATCATCTCCTGAGTTGAAAACCACTGACAACATAGCGTTTTTTAAGGTCTCAAAAAACTCATATTCAATTTTAACTGAAAAACGTTCATTAATCGGGATTCGAAATGAAGGCGTTCCTTCTTTAGTTAAAAGAGAAATTTTTCTGATATTAACAGGCTTCCCTTTTTGCACCGGATAATCCACTACCGCATTATGTGTTTGATTTTTATTGAGATAAAAATCAGCCACCTCTATTGTTGGTCCTTCTTTAATAATCTTTCCGTCCTGCAAGAGCAAAGAACGTTTACATAAATTTTTTAGCGCTCCAATATTATGACTAACAAACAATACCGTTCTTCCGTCTTTACTGCTTACATCCTGCATCTTGCCCAAACATTTCTTTTGAAACTCAGCATCCCCCACCGCAAGAACTTCATCTACGATCAAAATATCCGGCTCTAAATGAGCCGCGACGGAAAATGCCAAACGCACATACATCCCCGAAGAATATCTTTTTACTGGTGTATCAAGAAATTTTTCTACTCCCGAAAAATCAACAATCTCATCAAACTTTCGTTCAATCTCTTTTTTTCTCATGCCCAAGATCGCGCCATTTAAATAAATATTTTCTCTCCCGGTAAGCTCGGGATGAAAACCAGTGCCAACTTCAAGTAAACTCCCCACTCGTCCGCGGAGCCTAATCTCTCCAGTCGTGGGTGGAGTAATTCTTGATAATATTTTAAGAAGCGTGCTTTTACCCGCCCCATTTCGCCCCATAATTCCCAGCACTTCGCCTTGTTCAACAGTAAAATTAATATCCTGTAGCGCCCAAAAATCATTGGCGTTAGGACCATGATAAGTTTTAGCTTTAAGCCACGAAAAGGGCGCCCGCGCAATATTTGTCAAAATATCACGCATAGCCAAATATTTCTCCTTCTCTCCGATGCTATATTTTTTTCCTAAATTTTTAACTTCAATAATAGCAGACATATACTTAAATCACATCAGCAAAATATCGCTCTACCTTTTTAAAATAAAAATAACCCAGGATACAATAGACTACCATACTGGATATAGATACCCCCAGTAATGCAAAATCAATCGGCTTGGCACCCAGTAATCCTGAGCGAGCGGCATCAATCACACCAGCCATGGGATTGAGCCCCAAAATCCAGCGGTACTTTTCGCTCACAATACTAGTTGGATAAATGACAGGAGTAATAAAAATAAGTAGCTGGACAAAGAAGGGTAAAACAAATCTAATGTCACGATATTTTACATTGAGCGAAGCAAAGATTAGGCCAATGCCGAGCGTTGAGAAAATAGTCATGACTATAAGTAACGGCAGAATCAAAATACCAAGAAGCGACGGAGTATATTGATAATATACCATCATGCCAATAAGAATAATAAGAGCAACAAAAAAATCAACAACATTGGTAATGATTGAAGAAATTGGCAGAATAATTCTGGGGAAATAGATTTTCGTGACAATCTTTTCATTTGCTATAAATGAATTACTTGCCTGAGACAGACTTGTTGAAAATAATGTCCAGAAAAGCAAGCCTACATATACAAATATCGGATAGGGAATATTATCAGACGGAATATGGGTCAATCTGCCAAAAAATACAGTAAATATAACCATAGTCACAAATGGTTGAAAAATCGCCCACAACGCTCCAATAGCGGTCTGCTTATATTTAACCTTAACATCGCGCCAGGTAAAAAAATAGAACAGATCACGAAATTGCCAGATTTCTTTGCCATCAAACTGCCACCACTTATTTTTTGGCCTGATTATCAATTCCATATTTTACCAACTTTTAGTTTTTTCAATGGTTTTAGCTTTTACTTTTTGATATAAATCAGTCGCTTTTTTGTCTACAACTGGCGATAATAAATTTAATAATTCATGCCCCATTATGCGATACTGCTTGCCAATTTTATTAGCTCTAAGTAGACCCTTTTTTAAAAGTCTTTTAATAGTACTATTACTAATCTTCAAAACTTTCTGAGCTTCTTGAGTTGTGTATACTTCGTTTGGCCTAATTTCACTCATACACCCATATTTAATTATCTAAAATTCCTCCACCTAATATAGTACTAAAGGTGTCAATAGGTGTCAATAGGTGTCAATAGGTGTCAATAGGTGTCAATAGGTGTCAAAAACTAGGCTATTTAGCATTAAGATGGCCCCCGTTATCAAGATACCAAGCATACATACTTGACAAACCATCCTTCAAAGAAGTTCTAGGATTCCAGCCCAAACTATTTATTCTTTCAGTATCTAAATATCTCCTTGGCGTCCCGTCAGGTTTTGAGGTATCAAAAACCAACTCCCCCTTAAATCCCACCACTTCTTTCATTGTTTCTGCTAATTCTCGAATTGAAGTCTCAAACCCCGGCCCAATATTGATATGCTCTAGACCGTTATAATCATTCATTAACATTACTAAACCCTCAACTAAATCTTCAGAGTAAAGAAAGTCCCTCGTCGGCTTTCCAGTACCCCATATTACCATTTCCTTGTCTCCCCTCCTCATGGTCTCTACAAACCTTCTCATCATGCCAGGAATTACGTGTGAATTAGTTGGATGAAAATTATCATGTGGACCATAAAGATTAGCAGGCATAACAGAGATAAAATTATCTCCATATTGCTCTTTATACTTCTTACAAAGCATAAGACTAGCAATCTTAGAGATAGCATACCCTTCATTTGTAGACTCTAGTGGCCCAGTGAGTAATGATTCCTCTTTCACTGGAATTTCAGCCTGCACAGGATAAATACAAATGCTGCCAAAATTTAATAATTTTTTAACTTGATTCTGATGAGCGGCATGAATTACATTAAAATTAATCACTAAATTTTCGTAGGTAAAATCTGCCGGGAAGGTTTTGTTGCCCACAATTCCTCCCACCTTCGCGGCTAAATGAAAAACATATTCCGGCTTTTCTTCTTCAAAAAATTTATTGGTTGCCGTCTGGTCTAAAAGATCTAAATCTTTATGAGATCTTGTAATAATGTTTACATAACCTTGTTTTTTAAGCTCATTAACAAGCGCTGTACCCACAAGACCTTTATGACCGCTCACATAAATTTTTGCATTTTTTTCCATAAAATGAATTTATAAAATATAATTTTATAAAAAACTATTTATACCATATAATCCCTACTCAATAACCCCATTTCCTCAAATTCAGCCTCCACCATTAATTTAATCAGGTCTTCAAATTTTACTTTTGGCTCCCAACCCAAAACTTTTTTCGCTTTACTAAAATCTCCCAACAAAAAATCCACTTCCGTGGGACGGAAATAACGCGGGTCAATTTCCACTAGCACCTTGCCGCTTTTAGTATCAATACCCTTTTCCTCAATACCTTTCCCCTTCCATTCTATCTCATAACCCAATAAACGAGCGGTGTGTTCCACAAACTCTCGCACGGTATGAGTTTCACCGGTAGCGATTACATAGTCATCAGGACTTGGCTGTTGTAACATCATCCACATCGCTTCCACATAATCTTTGGCATACCCCCAATCTCTCTTTGCATCTAAATTTCCTAAATAAATTTTTTCTTGTTTTCCTAATTTTATTTTCGCAAATGCGTTGGTAATTTTCTTTGTCACAAACGTGCCGCCGCGCCGCGGTGATTCATGATTAAATAAAATACCGTTGCAAATAAACATGTTGTAGGCTTCACGGTAATTTACCGAAATGTGATGAGCAAAAACCTTGGCACAGGCATATGGACTGCGAGGATTAAACGGCGTGGTTTCGTTTTGGGGTGTGGCCAATACTTTGCCATACATTTCCGAAGATCCAGCTTGATAATATTTAACCCGCAACTGCTCATTTCTGATCACATCAAGCAATCGTAATGCGCCTAAACCGTCGGCGTCGGCGGTATATTCCGGAATATCAAAGCTAACCCGGACATGACTCTGAGCCCCGAGATTATACACTTCATCCGGTTGCACTTTTTCCAAGATCCGATTGATATTACTACCATCAGTTAGATCTCCATAGTGCAACACCATTTTTAACTCCTGCTCATGAGGATCCTGATAAATATGATCCAAACGAGTAGTATTAAAACTACTGGAACGACGAATTATTCCATGTACCTGATACCCCTTACTGATTAAAAATTCTGCTAAATACGAACCATCTTGTCCGGTAATGCCAGTAATTAGGGCTTTTTTCATATACGAAATGAGTGAGGGAAATAGCCAGTGAGATATTTATAATCGCTTGCGAGTTATAAATATTGAATCTGGATATTTCGGAGTGAATGAGTATATATGAGCCTTAGCCCATATAAAAATTTAATAGGTAATCTGCAAGCTATTCAAACTAGTCCTTCAAATCAAACCTCTATCTAATTGGGGTTGTAGACAAAATTTGACTAATAATTTCTTGTTGTGATGAATCAAAAATAATATTATTTTTCTTAGCCAAATCAATAGCTTCTTTCGCTTTATCAATTTTTCCCACTAATTTATACACATAAGCTAACCGCCAATAAGTCTCGGCGACTTCAGGCCCGTCTGTAAGAGTTTTTTCTAATAATTTTAAACCATCGTCAACTCTGCCAGTTTGTAAATAAAAATTAGTAATATTGTATATGATCTGCTGACGTTTTGGAGAATAAACTAACGCCTCATCTAAATAATTACCGTAGTCTGTGATATATTTTGTATCATTTGTTAAAATGTATCCAATCTGACTCAACTGACTCAATGTCAGATAATTCCTAATATCATAAGGGTGGAGCGAAACATTTTCTTTTAGGGCTTCAATAGAAATATTAAACAATTCTAAACTTTTTTCTTTACTAAGCTTAACACTTGACTGATTGCTCAAAACTTGAGCCGCCGTACGCGACAAGTCACCTCTAATATCGTCTATGTGAGGAGAATTGAAAGAAATGGCAGACTTCATAAGTTCTATCCCTACTTCAGGTTGCGGAGAGCTTAGATACTTCAATGCTTCTAAGGCTTTCATATTAGCTCTAGCTGGCTGAATATTAAAGACAAAAATGACTGCAAAAACCAACAAAGCACTAATAAGTAGGCTACCTGAGCCAACAGGCTTATTCAAGGACACGTTCTGATTTGTATTTTTTACATCTGGATTAAGAATAATTTCTTTTTTCAAAGAAAAACTTGTTACCATTGCCAACCAAAACATAAAGTAAAGATAGGACGTTGGGTTCTCAAACACAGTTACGTTCTGAATTAGATGAGAGACCAAAAAAGCCATACCTAAAACTGTAATATGAATATCTAAAACATTTTTTCTTCTTGCCACAACTAACACCGTTATAGCTGTTATAAAAATAATTAGATATAATGTTAAACCTACCAAACCCTGGACGGCTAATGTATTAACTATAACATTATGAGCATTATCAAACCATGTTTCTCCATAGCCAAACTGCAAGGACTTTGGTTGATAGTACTTATTAAAAGCATAGAAAAAATTATTTGGCCCCCAACCAAAAACAGGCTTTTCTTTCCAACTTTCTACAGCAGATTCCCAAGCAAGCCAACGAGGACTAGCTTTTATAACCGTAAAGGAAGTTAAAATAGCACGATTAACAGCTGGAATTTTTTGAACAAACGCGGATTCTCTGAAATTATAAAGCAAAGCAATTAACACAATGCCCAAAACGACTAACCCACTAAGCACCCTTCTAGTTTTAGGAAAATCACGCAACACAATAATATAGCCTAATACAGCAAAACCTGCGCCTACTACGAGACCTAAAATCGAACCACGAGTACCACTAAAAATCATACCTCCAAATGCAAGCAATCCCATCAAAACGTACGCCCACTTCCAAATCTTATTGCTTTCTTTGATAAAAAGTAAAAACGATACAAAAATTAAAAATAAACCATATCCCCCAACATAAATAGCATTGCCTAATGTGGCAATCACACGACTTGATCCTTGGTTTAGAAGTAAATTTGGATTTAAAACTTGAATTAAACCTATCGACATCACTATTGAACCGGCAACCAAAAATACATTCAGGGCTTTTCTCCAATCATCCCAAGTTTTAAGAACTGAACTACAAATAAAATAGTAGGCTACATAGTGAAAAATAGTAAATAGACCCAACATTCTTTCGTGGTTATCCCAAAAACTATGGTACCAATCAACACCAGTAAAAGTAGAAATAGCAAAACTAATAAAAAAGGCACCCACCGCCAAACTCAGCCAAGAAAATTTAGGTCGAAATTCCTGCCAATTGATAAATAAAAGCAAAATATAACTGGCAATCATCAGTTCTACCAGAGATCTAAAAACCAAGATTTTGGGAACGATAAAAGGAAATATAAAAGAGGTCGGAAGCACTAGTAGCGGTACAAAAAATGTAAGATAAATAAAAAACTTAACAGCTTTCACTATATTTTGCTTCATACATTTTAATACTTACAATTAAACAATTTCTAATAGATTGGGCTACAGAAATCTTAAAATTACTTGTATATTCTATCTACTCTAAACTTAAATGTCAAACAGCGATTGACCCATCCCCCATTATCTGTTAATATAGTCTCCTAATAAAACAAATATGGCTCAAGAAAACGTTATAATCAGCTTTGACGAAGTGTCATTTGCCTACACCCCTCAAAAACCTATTCTGGACGAGGTCAGTTTTTCCTTGCGTAAAAACTCCAAAATCACCATTATGGGTCAAAACGGCGCGGGCAAAAGCACAATTTTTAAACTTATCACCAAAGAAATCAAGCCTGAAAACGGCCAAGTAAATGTTAGCTTGGGCGCCACTATCGCTATTGCCACTCAAGTCATGAAGCCGGAAAATCTAGAAAAAACCATTGAGGAATTTTTTGGCCAAGTTTTTGATCAAGACAAAAAAATCTACGACCTCCCAAAAAGAATCTCGGAAGTTTTGGATATCGTCCACCTCAAAGCTCCCTTGGACAAAAAAGTAAAACAATTTTCTGGCGGTCAACAAGCGAGACTGCTCCTTGCGTATGCCCTTATCCAAAAACCAGATATTTTACTGCTTGACGAGCCAACTAACAATCTCGACACCGCTGGTATAGACCACCTTACTCAATTTTTGATGACCTATCCAAAAACTTGTTTGGTTATTTCTCACGATGCGAATTTTTTAAATGCCTTTACTGAAGGAGTTCTCTATCTAGATTCGTTTACCCAAAAAATTGAACAATACGTCGGCGACTACTATAATGTACTAGGAGAAATCGAGGCTCGTATCGAACGCGAACGCGCCAAAAATGCCCAATTGCGCCGAAGCATCCAAGACAGAAAAGACAAAGTAAACTTCTTTGCCAATAAAGGTGGTAAAATGCGTGCTTTGGCCAGTAAACTACGCGACCAAATAGAAGACGCCGAGGAGAATATGGTGGAGGAACGCCAAGAAGACAAAACCATTAATGACTTCACTATACCCTCCCAGACCGAAATTATCGGCCCCATGGTAGAAATCCGATCGGTCGGCGTCATGAAAGACCACGAACCAGTTCGCATCACCCTCCCAACCCCTATCACCGTTCGCAAAAAACAACGCCTGCTCCTCAAAGGCCCAAATGGCATTGGCAAAAGCACCTTACTACAAGCATTAGCCAATGTCACCGAAGAAGGTGCAACTATCTCCCCAGATGTAAGAGTTGGTTATTACCGCCAAGATTTTTCCGGTCTTGATTTTGAAAAGACTGCTTATCAGGCGCTAGAAGAAATGATGCACAACCCGTGGAACCAAGAAATCTATGCCACCGGCGCCCAATTTTTACTTTCGTCTCAAATACTAAAAAACAAAGTCGGCGCCCTGTCCGAAGGCCAAAAAGGCTTGCTCTGCTATGCCAGATTTGTCTTGCAAAAACCCGGGTTGCTTATCATGGACGAACCAACCAATCATATTAACTTCCGCCACTTGCCGATTATTGCGAAGGCCTTGGATGAATTTGAAGGCGCGATAATTCTGGTTAGCCACGTCCCTGAATTTGTCGATCAGATAAAAATTGATCAGGTTTTGGATTTGGAGATTGTTTAAAATCCAAAAAACTCTAAAATTATCGGACAAACTATATGAAAAGATATAGAATTTCTAATTTTTCTCTTGATATAGGAAGAGATATTTTTAAGCAACCTGCACAGGGTGAGATGGCGAGAATTACAGAAGGTCTTAAAACATGGTTAATTTCAAAATATGGCACTCAAAGTTTTGATCAAAAATTCAATAGATACATACAACTAGAGAAACCTGTAATTTCAATAATTGCAGAATATACTCACTTACTAGAAGATGTCTGTAGCTCATACATACAAGGCAACTTATACTCATCGCTAACAGGCGCTTGTTGCCTAGGAGAAAGAATATTTAATGATATTCTGTTTAAAGTAATGGATGATTTTAAATCGTCGAGCCATTATAAGGATATGTACAATAGGGGTTCGATAATTGACTGGGAGAAAGCTATAGAGATTCTTTCTGATTGGCATCTTATAAATAATGAAACACAAGAAAAGTACACCGAACTGTACAAACTGAGAACTAATTCTGTGCATTATCAAAAAAAAGAGCAGGATTTAACTACAATGTCATTATCAGCAATAAACGCAATAAATTTCATTATTAATAAAATCTTCGCCTTAGGACAACATCAAAAAGATATGCTAATTTATTTTGAAGTTCCAGGAGAAATTTTTATCAAAAAAGAAGCTGAAAAAAATCCGCTGGTAAAGGCCTTCTTTATTCCTTGTAGTATTCTAGTAGGACCAACACACAGAATGGAACCCGGTCAACAACTTGGTCAATTTAAAATTATTGATACAGAGAAATATGAAGATAGAGAAATCAGCGATGCCCAGTTTGTAAAATTAAGAAATGAATTTAAGCACTAATACTTCAAGTAGCTACTAATACCTATAATTCTCCGGCTTAAAAGGCCCACCAACAGACACGCTGAGATAATCAGCTTGTTTTTTTGTAAGCGTGGTTAATTTCACTCCCAATTTATCAAGATGCAATCTGGCTACTTCTTCATCCAAACTCTTTGGCAACGTATAAACTTTGCCAGATTGATATTTGCCAGTTTCATTCCAAATAGATAGCTGCGCCAAGACTTGATTGGTAAACGAAGTACTCATCACAAAACTAGGATGACCATGAGCATTGCCCAGATTTACCAAGCGACCGCGAGAAAGCAAAATAAGCGTCTTGCCAGAGTCCCAGACAAACTTATCAACTTGCGGTTTGATATTTATTTCTTTGATATTACTTTGACTAGTGAGCCACGCCACATCTATCTCACTATCAAAATGCCCAATGTTGCAGACAATGGCGCTGTCTTTCATGGCTTCCAAATGCTCGCCGGTAATAACATCACAACAACCGGTAGAAGTCACAAAAATATCAGCCATTGGCGCCGCTTCTTCCATTGTGACGACCTCATAGCCCTCCATAGCCGCCTGTAAAGCGTTGATAGGGTCGATTTCAGTGACTAACACTCGCGCACCATATCCACGCATGCTCTGAGCACAGCCCTTACCCACATCGCCGAACCCAGCAATGACCACTTTCTTCCCAGCGAGCATCACATCAGTCGCACGCTTGATACCATCAGCCAAGCTCTCACGACAGCCATACTTATTATCAAACTTTGATTTGGTGACAGAGTCATTTACATTTATCGCAATTGTTCCCAACTTTCCTTTTTCCATCATCTGATACAAGCGGTGCACGCCTGTAGTAGTTTCTTCAGACAAGCCTTTGATTTCTTTTAGCATTTCAGGATGTTTTTCATGAACTAAAACAGTCAAATCTCCCCCATCATCAAGAAGCAGGTTTGGTCCTTTGCCATCGGCGAATTTGAGAGATTCTTCGACACACCACCAATATTCTTCTTCAGTTTCTCCTTTCCAGGCAAAGACAGGAATACCCGCTTGAGCAATGGCAGCCGCCGCTGAATCTTGCGTAGAAAAAATATTACAACTACTCCATCTGACTTCGGCACCAAGCTGAACCAAGGTTTCGATAAGAACCGCGGTTTGAATAGTCATGTGCAAACAACCGGCAATGCGCGCGCCTTGTAGTGGTTTTTGATTTCCAAATTTTGCGCGCAGGGCCATCAACCCCGGCATTTCTTTCTCTGCGATTTCAATTTCTTTTCTTCCTAGTTCGGCCAAGGCCATGTCTGCTACTTTATAATCACTACTCATAATATATAATTTAAAAAATAATTAATTTAAAACTAATTTAGATCCATAAGCCTGCTCATAGCGCGCGCAAAATGCATCTTTGGTAAAATCATGCTCTTGGGTGCCTAGAGTTTCTATGGCATAGCTAGCCGCCACACTTCCCACCTGACCGCAGGTTTTGAGATCAAGCCCTTGCTGATAGGCTGTAAAAAATCCAGCAATATAAGAATCACCCGCGCCAGTTGGATCATCAAATGATTCTGGTGCGCAAACTCCGACTTCAATCACTTCGCCATCGCTAGTGGAAATAATCGATCCTTTTTCTCCCATAGTAGTAATCAAAACTTTTGTATTTTTCAAAATTTCTTCCCCGCTCCAACCAGTGCGTTCTTCCATTAATTTTATTTCATAATCATTACCAATTACAAAATGTGCTTGCCCGATCATACGCTGTAATTCTAGGCCATCAAACGCCGTGATTTGCTGACCCGGCGCAAAGACCGCCTCCACGCCCAACTCCTGACATTCTTTGAGGTGTTTAGTCATCACTTCTTTCTGGGTAGGAGCAATAATCGCGACTGAAAATTTTTCTTTAATATCACGAAGGCTAATACTGCTTGCCAAACCAAGCGGCCCATTATGAAAAGCCGTAATCTGATTATTGTCAGCGTCGGTGGTTATAAACGCCGAAGCGCTTAGCTGGTTAGGGTCAATATGGATATAGTCTGTTTTGATATTATGTTCTTTAAAATACCGCACATATTCATCGCCATTCTTGCCGGCAGCAGACACAATTACCGGCTCCCCGCCCAAGAGATTCATAGTGTAAGTAATGTTTCCACCAGTACCACCCCAAGAACGACGGAGTTCGTCAACCATAAAACAAACATTGAGAATATGCATATTCTCGGGCATAATATGATTTTTGAAACTATCAGGAAAATTCATGATAAAGTCGTAGGCGAGCGAACCGGAAACGAGTATAGACATAAAATTATGTTTAAATCCTTAAAATTCGCTTTAAATTGTAGCATATACCTGAGCAAAGTCAAACCAAATTATCCATTGACTTTATCTTATTTTTTGATAAACTATGGCTAGAAATCAACTGCCCAACTGTCATCCCGAGCGAGCCCTCAAGGGCGACGAGGGATCTTTCCGTTTGCAGAACTTGATTACGGAAAGATTTCTCACTCCGTTCGAAATGACAACAAGACAACAAAAAACAATGGAGAGATGGCCGAGTGGTTGAAGGCAGCAGTTTACTAAACTGCCAGACTCGCAAGAGTCTCTAGAGTTCGAATCTCTATCTCTCCGCCAATACAACTGTCTTAAAAAATAATATAAATTAATATGTCAGAGCACAAGCCTTCCACTCTAGAACAACAATTAGCACAACCAGAAACTACAGGTTATCTAGAAATTAAAAAGAGGCCAGAGTACGCAATGGCATGTAAAAATACTGCAAGAGGCGGAGATCTTATTAGAGAGCTCTTCAGACTTGGCGTTCCTAAAAGTGAATTGAAACCATTCGCACTTGCCCGCTTAACAGAATATATCCGAAGTGGGTACAGTCTTGATGCTATTCAAAACATGGCAAGGCAATTCAGCAAAAGCAAGGAAGAACGATTAAAATTAATAACTAGCTTAGAAATAGAGCAAATGTTTATTACAACCAAATACGATATGATGCATGAAGTAAAAACTAACACACCATCACCGGAATCACCTGCTAGCGAAACCGAAACTGAAGAAGAGCAAATAAAAAGAGGGCTTGAAATGGCAGCACTATATGAATAAAACCTAAGCAGATATTTTAAATTAAAAACATCTGGAGAGGTGTCAGAGTGGCCGATCGTGCAGCTTTGCTAAAGCTGTGTACCGTAAGGTACCGAGGGTTCGAATCCCTCCCTCTCCGCCAACAAAAACAACCCTCATTAAAGGGCTGTTTTTTATTTAAAAATTATATTTTACTAAGCCAGTTCCCCTACCAAAAAATCCACGAGTTTATCAATATATTTTCTAGTTTCAGTAGATTGCTCCGGATCACAAACAGCCGGAGGAGCATTGAGCTCAATCAGTTTGAAACCGTCTTTAGAATTAAAAAAATCAGAAGACATTACACTTGTTTTATAGTGCGCAAATTTTTTATTTACAACTGACACTAATTCTAGCAAATCAGCCGGTAATTTTTCTAGAGGCACAGCTTTTTCAGTCCCACCCTGAGACACGTTAGCCAAATACGACCCGCTTGGAGGCACGCGTATAAATGAATAAACAGGCTCACCGTTAATTGTTACCACCCTTATATCATGCAACCCTTCCACAATTCCGGGAATACCAACTGAACTATCAATAAATTCTTGCATAAGGAGATCGTCCCAAGTCTCATACAAAGATTGGTAAATTTCTTTAACTGGTTTTATGTAAATACCGCGACCTCCACAAAGAAAATTCTTTTTTAAAACAATTTTATCTTCAGGTCTAAAATTCCACTGAGCGACTGTCTCAACAAACTCTTGATAAGAATTAATCGCTTTGGTTTTTGGCGATATGTCCGCAAATACTTCTGCGATTTTTACTTTATCATCACAAAATCTCTCCAGATCAGGATGATTAACCATAGGGCAATCATAAATTTCTGGGATTGTTTCGTGATTGCCACGATGAAAAATTAAATCTACTTTTATATTTTCTTGAACAAGAGATAAGGCTCCACCTTCAATTCGCCAACCATGAGAAAACAATCCCTTACCCAAATATGATGATTTGCCTCGGACAATATAGACTTCATTACCATGCTTTTCAACCTCTCTAATTATACCTTGAAAAATTTTAAAATACGGATATTTTTTATTAAACGGATCCCCCATTGGTTCTGGGTCAGAAAAATAGATAGCTAATTTTTTTGACATAAAAATTATTATACTAACACAAACAACCAACTAACATCTCCACAATCTTATCATTAAAATTTTTATCTTGGGGGGACAGTTTTGGATTACATACGCCTGGGCGAGAATTAAGTTCAACCAACTTAAAACCATCCTTAGAATTCACAAAGTCAGAAGCAAAAATACTAGGCCTATACTGTTCTAGTTTTTTATTTATTTGTTTAACCATTATCAATAAACTAGCCGGCAATTTATCCAAACTTAATGGTATTTCTGTGCCACCTTGCGCTACATTGGCCAAATACGAACCTTCGGCCGGTACGCGTATAAAGGTATACATCGGCTCACCGTTAATTGTTGTCACCCGTATATCGTGCAAACCTTCTATGATTCCAGAAATACCAACTGAGCTATCTATAAATTCTTGAACCAAAATATTCTCCCAATTATCATAAAGCAATTCATTAATATCTTTTAAGGGGCGTATATAAATACCACGACCACTAGATAAAAAATTCTTTTTTAAAACAATTTTTTCTTCAGAACCAAAACCCCATTCCAATAATGTATCTAAAAATTCTTGATACGAATTAACAGCTTTTGTTTTTGGTGAAAATTCAGGAAAAAGCTCAGCGGTCTCAACTTTATCAACACATATCCTGTCCAAATCAGGATAATTGATAATTGGGCAATCATAAATAGCGGGAATAGTATTTTTATCATCACGATTAAAAATTAAATCTACTTTGATATTTTTATCATCAGGAACCATCTGCCCATCTCTTACCTGCCAACCATGAGAAAAAATACCTTTACCAAGATATGAATCACCGCGCACAATATATACCTCAATTCCATGTTTTTCTATATCCCGAACAATACCTTGATAAATTTCCCAATAGGGATACGTGGTATTAAATGGATAGCCCATGGGTTCAGAATCTGAGAAGTAAATTGCAAGTTTTTTTGACATAAAAATTACATAATAATCAACAATAACAGTAATACCAAGCGTGCTTTTTGTCAATTTTTTAGCCTTGTCTGAGCGGTTTTCTTATGATATAGTAATAATCTAAAAATCTCTAATTTACCTAGAATATGTCAAGAAAAATATTCTTATACTTTATTAGCTATCTGCTACTTAACAGCCTATTCTCTAGTCTGGCCTATGCTCAAATTAGCTTAACTACATCCAACGAACAATCTGGACAACAAATTGAAGCGAAAATAACCTCTGATGATTTGGTGCGTATTAATAAGAAAGCAATTTTTGACGCCTCCGATTCAGTCCTACCTTCACCAACTCAGGCAACAGATTATGTTTGGGATTTTGGCAGTGGTCCAAAAATTTCTGGCAAAGAAGTTGTCCAACAATTTTCCAATTTTGGTAAAAAAACAGTCACCCTCACTATCCGCCAAGGCGAAAAAACTTCTAGTGTAAGTAAAGAAATATTTGTCTTTGACAACAAAGCGGTTCTTATCCTTGATGAAAAAAAAGAATCTGAAATTGAAGAAATAAAAAAACAGGCGGCAGAAAATGGAGTAGCTTTACAACTACTTCCTATCTCAGAAAAAGAAGGGGCCTTTCTCACTGAAGACGCCCTTGTACAAAAAATAAAAGAAAACACAGACTACATCAAAGATTCAAACGCGCTAATCTTTTACACTCAATCACCTCTTGGAATTCAAGCGTTTAATCTCTACTGGAAAGATTTGGAAAAAGATAATCAGGATCTTATAAAGAACAAACTAATGATTGTTATTTCTGATAGCGATCTGGGCACAATCGCAAACTTAGCCTATCAAACATTTAACTTGATTCAACCAAATTATATTCTGCTAACACGTAAAGAAGCTATCAACCCTATTTTTATTAACAAAGACACTGCTCGCATTGTCGACACACTCAAAAATCGAAGTATAGAATACAGAATCATAGACCAACGCGGAAACAAAGCGTCATTATTTTTTCTGTCTCACTTTATTACAGATTTGGTTTCCAAAGGTGTATCATCAAATATTATTTATATTATTTTAATTGTCCCCTTCTTAGCTTTTATCGCCGCATTCTCCAAACAAGTTATCGGCATAAGTTCTTTTGGAATTTATACACCGGTCATTATCGCTATCTCATTTTTTATTCTCGGACTTGGATTAGGAGTAATTACTTTTCTTTTTGCAGTAATAGTTGGCTATATTGTAAAGTTTATTCTAAATAAATTTGAACTATTATATTTGCCAAAAGTAGCTCTCAATCTAGCGCTAATTAGCTTGTCATTTTTAATGATTATTTGGGTCGCTATCCAATATGGCACCCCCCTCCCATTATCAATGGCCGTTTTTCCTATGCTTGTTATGTCTACGGTATCTGAAAAATTTATGGCCGCACAAAGCGAAGAAGGTGTCCGTAGCGCTATCGTGGCAGTAGTAGGAACCCTATTTATAGTAGTGACATCTTATTACTTTATTACCTGGTCTTATTTTAACAACATATTACTATCGTGGCCTGAGTTTGTACTTCTGCCCGTGGTAGCCACAATTGTTTTGGGTAAATTCACAGGCTTAAGACTAGCTGAGTATGTCAGATTCAGAAGCCTACTTACCGAACATCAAGAATAAATATGGCCATATCTAATCGTCATAAATTATCAATTTTTGAAAGAGCTTCAGGAGTACTTGGCATCAATGCCCGCAATCTTTTATATATCAGCAGGTTCAATAGCCAGGCCAACAAAAGTTTTGCCGATGATAAAATTTTTACCAAAAATTATTTGCAGTCACGCGGACTTGGCGCTGCCAAAGTACATGCCATTATAAAAAACTATAATGAATTAAAAAATTTTAATCCCAAAAATTTACCAGATAATTTTGTTATCAAACCAAATCATGGATTTGGCGGTGAAGGCATTATCGTGTTTGCAAGCAAAAAAAATAATTTATTTATTGATATAAACGGCAAAGAATACGACTGGAAAGATATGAGCCGTCACATCTCGTCTATCTTAGACGGCGAATATGCTATATCTGGTTTGACCGATCAAGCTATAATCGAAGAACGTCTTCTGGCGCATGATTTTTTCAAACCCTACGCTAAACGCGGACTACCAGATATTCGCATCGTTGTCTTTAATTATATTCCCGTTATTGCCATGCTTCGCCTGCCTACAGAAGAGTCACAGGGCAAAGCAAACCTCCATTTGGGAGCAGTCGGAGTTGGTATTGATGTAGCTACCGGAAACGCCACCTACGCCGTGTGCCACAATAAATTTATACGCACCCTGCCTAACGGAGAAGAATTGTCAGATATAAAAATACCCCAATGGGATCAAATTTTATTAACCGCTTCTAACGCCCAAAAAATTAGCCAGATTGGATTTTTAGCAGCTGATATCGTTCTCACCACAACTGGCATAAAAATACTAGAGCTCAACGCCCGCGCCGGTTTATCTATCCAAATTGCCAACCAAATCCCCCTTCGCGCTCGTTTAAATAAAGTTGCCGACCTAAAAGTACCAAATCCTGAAAAAGGTGTTGAGGTCTGTAAAGCTCTTTTTAGTTTTAACACCCCCTCTGAACAAAAAAGAAACTCTGAAAATAACCAAGCTATTGGCCTATTTGAACATGTGGAATTCTTAAACACCCACTACGACCGTGTGTTGGCAAAAATTGACCCTCACTATGAGGGCGTTCTAATTGACTCAAGTCTAAAAGATATAGAGGACGAAGACGGGTTTACCGATATTAAATTAAAAGGTAAACGCCTCACCATCCCTACCACTTTTGGCAACTTAGAAAAAGAAAAATATAAAATAATTATCGGCGGAAAATTTCTTAATACTTTTACGATTCATAGCACCCTTAACAAACATTTGCTTTATCAAGCTCCGGTAGTTGATAGCGAACGAGAAGAAAAAATTCTAAAAAATATTGATAAAAAAATCTACGAAATAGATAAAAAAATTACTATCGCTGGATTCTTAAGACCCCTAAATCACGACGATGAAAAAAAAATATTCTTAGCAAACCCAACTCGCTCACCGCAGTTTTTTTATAAAACTCTAGGCCTGCCAATCGCTCAGATACGAAAAGATTTAAAAGCTCTACCAGAAGCAAGTCACCACCCACTTTATAATCTTTATAAAAATAAAATAGCCGAAATAGGGGTAAAATTAGATTTATTGGAATCAGTAGATAAACCAGCGCTTCAGATCGCTTCTGAAAAATTATATGGCCCGGCCAACCGCGTGCTTTATGATCAGGCTGTCAGATATATTCATGAACATCCTTACCAACCGGACAAAAGCGCCAAGGTAAGCTTTAAACAAATCGTAAAAAGATTAAAATCGTTTTTGGAAGAACATAAGTTAGACAACTGGAAAATAAAAGACGAGACTGATCGTGTCAATGATATTTCTATTAGTCTTGATGGAAATATATTCTTGCGCCACGGAGCTGTATTTACCGAAAACCGTCTCAAGGCTGTCATTGCCCATGAAATAGAAACTCATATTTATCGGGCTGAAAATAGCCGACTACAGAAGTATAAAATCTTTGAAATCGGCACCGCCGGATATTTGGCAACCGAAGAAGGTTTGGCGGTATATAATCAGCAAGCTCTAGGATTACCCTTGGGAGAAAAAGAAATTTGGGCTCCACTTCGATCTATTGGAGCTTACTTAGCCCAAGAAATGTCTTTTGTTGATTTATTTCATTACCTGAAAAATAATTATAAACTAGAAGACGAATCAGCTTGGCGAACTTGTGTAAAAGTAAAACGTGGCTTAGTCGACACTGGTAAAAAAATAGCCTTTACAAGAGACACTATTTATTTCAAAGGTTTCCAAGCTGTAAAAGAATACCTGGCAGATGGTAATATTGAAGAAAAAACAAAACATCTTTATATTGGTAAAATTGGTATTGAAGATCTAAAAAATATTGGCGAGTTAAACCAATATAAAACTAGATACAAATTAACTGAAAAGTATGACAAAAAATAAAAAAATAGGTACTGCACTTATCATCCTACCACCCACACTATTTATTGTATCCAATATCGGTTATGCTATAGTAAGTTTTGTACTAAACCAGCAGCTCGCGAATGGAAATCCAAATACTACTTCCTTTGCGATTCTGCGTACAATACTGGGATTGTGCGGTATGTTGGGAATAGTAGGTTTTTTTATCTCCATTCCAATAGGTGTATATTTTTTAGCTAAAAAATAATTAGCCTAAGTATGAAAAAAGTTCTAGCCCTAACGACCATACTAATCCTAACTGGAGCCGGTTGTATAATAAAAAGCAACACGACTGATAGTCGAACCATCGCGCCAGAACCAGTAATTTGTACGCAAGATGCTAAGGAGTGCCCAGACGGCTCCTATGTCGGACGTACTGGCCCGAACTGTGAATTTGCCAATTGCCCAGAAACAAAACCTTCACCAACACCAAACCAACAAACTTACAAAAATTGGAAAAATGTCAATATTGGCGGAGTAGTTAGTTTTCAAATTCCTCCAAACTGTAATGCCGAACCAGGAGCTGGTTCTACCTATGTTTCCTGTCCGACTCCTAATAACGAAACCCCTACTCCAGAATTTGTTTTTTCTTCAGACGGTATTCAAGTCAATATGAAGCGTTGGGAAGGTTTGAACTCTCCATATTGGGATGATGTTGTAGCTTCTCTAAGGGTGGTCACACCATTAAATCGTGCTATACAAATAAATATAGCTAAATAATTTATTAAACTAAAATATATGCAAAACAGAGTCGTACACTTTGAAATCCAAGCTGACAACATCGAACGCGCTATCAAATTTTACCAAGATGTTTTTAATTGGAAAATAAGCCAATGGGAACAAAACCAATATTGGATGATTATGACCGCTGATAAAGATAGTAAAGATCCTGGTATAAATGGCGCCTTATTGCCCCGCCCTGCCAAAACTCCACCCGCAGAATGTGGTACCAACTCCTATGTCTGTACTATTCAAGTAGACAATTACGATCTAATGAGTGAAAAAATACTTGTTGCCGGCGGAAAAGTGGCCATGCCAAAATATGCCTTGGCTGGCATGGCTTGGCAAGGATATTTTTTAGATACCGAAGGCAATAATTTTGGACTGCACCAGGCTGATGCAAATGCGAAATAGCTTTATTATAATAAAAAAATATGAAAAAAATTTCTTTTTTAATATTAATAGCCGGGATAATTTTTATAACTGGTTGTGCTAAACAAACTAATAGATGGGTAGGATTTTACTACCAAGAAGGACGACCAACTCAAGGAAAGGCTAAATGTGAAATTAAAGAGTTTGATACTCAAAGTATATGCGAACAATGGGGTACAGAAAAAAGGATGTTTAGCAGTCACAGCGAATCAGCGTACTACTGTGGATTTGGTTGTAGATACGACAGTTCTTGCCAATACACTTGCGACACCACTCAGGAAACTAACCCAAACACAAAACAAGTTCTTCCAGTTGAACAAGCTAAAGATATTGAAGGGGATCTTTACTACATTAAAAACATCCAAACAAAAAACGGTAAAACTTCTATTGAGGTGGATAGTATTAAATGGTTAAGTTTCGCTGATAAAACCTGTAGCAGTCCTTCCGAAGTAAAGGCTGACATACCCCAATGTAATCCTAATGGTTTCCTGATAGAAAATAGCAATAAAAAAACCATGATCTACCAAGTCTCGCCATCAGCCATTATTCAGACTATAAACTTAGCAAGCAATCCAATAGAGAACACTAGCACAGAACTCAAAGACTTCCTTGATTCATTTATAAAACAAAAAGAATTTTTTGAGATTAATCCATTCATAATTCAAATAGAAAATAATGTCGTAACAGGGATACAGCAAGAATACATCCCATAAACAAAGATGGTTGACTCCCCTATATTTTCCCTGTAGTATAGCTAGTACTAAAAACGAAAATATGGCCATTCTAAAAATTCAAAATCTTCACGCCAATGTTGGTAAAACCAAAATCTTAAATGGTGTTTCTTTGTCTGTCAAATCAGGCGAAATCCATATTATTATGGGTCAAAACGGCTCTGGTAAAAGCACCCTTCTTTCAGCCTTAATGGGCAGTCCAAAATATACTACCACCAAAGGCTCATTATTTATAGACAAAAAAAATATCTTCAAACTCTCCCCAGCCGAACGTTCACAAGTCGGCATATTTTTGGCTTTTCAACATCCTCAAGCAGTCACTGGAGTCTCTTTAGGCAATTTCCTGCGCCTAGCCCATAATACCAAAAACAAAACCGCTCAAATGTCCCCGGCTACTTTTGGCGCCCTCATGCGCACGGAAATGGAAAAGTTAAAAATTGATCCTACCTTTATCTCGCGCTTTCTCAATGACGGCCTGTCAGGCGGAGAAAAAAAGAAGTCTGAAATTTTACAACTCGCTATCCTTCAACCAAAATTTGCTTTCCTGGACGAAATTGATTCAGGTTTAGACATCGATGCTTTAAAAATTGTCAGCCAACAAATCAACCTGCTTCACAAATCACAAGGTTTCGGTCTTGTTATAGTAAGTCACAATCTTCATATTTTAGATTTTATCAAGCCAAATAAAATTCATATCATGGCCAAAGGAAAAATTATCACAAGTGGCGGTAAAGAAATCTTAAAAAAAATTGAGAAGGGCGGTTTTGATAGTTTTAAAACAAAATAAATGGCAATTCCAACTAAAACAAAAAAAATAATTGCCAGCGCTGGCGACAAGTCTGCTTTTTCTTTTCATACCAAACCAAATAATCTATTTACTTCAGCCAAAGGTTTAAGTAAACAAGTGATAGAAAATTTATCAAAACAAAAGGGCGAACCTAAGTGGATGCTGGACTTCCGCCTCAAAGCCTACGAAATATTTTTGAGTAAACCCATGCCAAACTGGGGAGCAGATCTCTCTGGGATTGATTTTGATAATATCCACTACTATGTTCGTCCCCAAGACAAAACCAAACGAGACTGGAAAGACGTCCCCGAAGACATAAAAAATACTTTTGATAAATTGGGCATACCGGAAGCTGAAAGAAAATTCTTAGCTGGAGCGGGCGCGCAATTTGAATCAGAGATGGTCTATCATTCTCTCGCCAAAGACCTTGCCAAACAAGGTGTTATTTTTATTTCTACTGATGATGCGCTCAAAAAACATCCTGAACTTTTTAAAAAATACTTTGGTACAGTGGTGCCGCCTCATGATAATAAATTCGCTTCTCTGAACTCTGCCGTTTGGTCTGGCGGCTCTTTTATCTACGTGCCAAAAGGCATACATATCAAGTTACCCTTACAAGCCTATTTCCGCATCAACATCGAAAACATGGGGCAGTTTGAACGCACACTCATTATTGCCGACGAAGGAAGCTCTGTGCACTACGTAGAGGGCTGTACAGCACCCACCTACTCCAGCGACTCACTTCATTCCGCTGTTGTAGAAATAATTGTCAAAAAAAGTGCCCGTGTCCAATATACTACTATCCAAAACTGGTCAGGCAACGTTTATAATCTTGTAACTAAAAGAGCGCTGGCCAACGAAAACGCCGAGATGTTTTGGTTAGACTGCAACTTAGGATCAAAAGTGACAATGAAATACCCGAGTATAATTTTACGCGAACCTGGCGCCAGAGGAGAAATCCAATCACTAGCTTTTGCTTCAACCGGCCAACACCAAGACGCTGGCGGAAAAGTCATCCACCTGGCCCCAAACACAAGCTCTACTATTATTTCTAAATCAATTAGTAAAAATGGTGGTCAAACCACCTACCGAGGATTAGTCAAAGTCGCCAAAGGCGCCAAGAACGTCAAAACTAGGGTTGTTTGCGATGCCCTAATGCTTGACCCAGAATCTCGTTCTGATACTTATCCAACCATGGATATTAAAGAAAAAGATGTCGCCATTGCCCACGAAGCGACTGTCGCTAGTATTGGCGAAGACGAATTATTTTATCTGATGAGCCGAGGACTAACAGAAGAACAAGCGGCCACCCTTATTGTTAACGGCTTTGCCAATCCAATTATCAAACAACTGCCAATGGAATACGCCGTTGAGTTAAACCGGCTTCTCACTTTGGAGATGGCTGGTTCTATAGGCTAGAGCGCCGAGTTTCAAAGGACGTTACTCGGCATGATTTCGTTAAATCACATGAAAATCCAAGAAATTAAAAATTTTTCCAAACCACTTATTATTGGCGAAAACCAAGAACTGCTTTGGTTTGTTGATACGATTCCTAACGGAGAAATTATTTTGAAAAAAAATTCCAAATTATTTTTAGTTGGTTTAGTTTTTAATGGTTGGGAAGACCAGCGTCATCTTGAGATCAAAGCCAAAGCCACTGGCGCCAAATGCGAAATGTTATTTTTTATTTTAGGAAAAAATAATTCCAATTTTTCTGCTAAAATAGAAGCCTACCACCAAGCCCCAAAAACTCAAATCAAAGCTTCGCTTCGAGCTGCACTCACGGATAAGTCAGCAGGACATATTGAAGGAAATTGGAAAATTGAAAAAGGCGCAAGTGGCGCCAACGCTTATTTTTCTCACCACACCCTACTACTATCAGAAGAAGCCAAAGCCAAAACATCGCCAAATTTAGAAATAAAAACAGATGACGTTAAAGCTGGCCACTCCGCTAGTGTTGGCAAAATTGACGAAGACGCTTTATTTTATCTACTTTCTCGCGGACTTGAAGAGACAGATGCTCGAACACTTCTGGTTGAGGGATTTTTTGAAAAAGATATAATAAATATTCCAGATGAAAAAATAAAAAATAATATTCGCGAAGCAGTCAAAAATTTTCTTTTATGAAAAATATCCAAAAAGATTTCCCTATTCTCCAACGAAAAATCAACGGCAAACGTTTGGTTTATTTAGATAATGCTTCCACTACTCAAAAACCAAAAATAGTTTTAAAGGCTCTGCAAGATTTTTATACTACTTCCAACGCTAACATTCATCGTAGCATCCACACTCTCTCCGAAGAAGCAACAGGGCAATTTGAAGATGTACGTAAAAAAGTCGCAAAGTTTATTGGTGCACCTAGTGCAGAAAATATTATCTTCACCAAAAATACGACTGAGGCAATCAATTGCATACGCCTCAGCTGGGCCGACCAACATATCAAAGCCGGAGACGAAATAATTATCAGCGCCTTAGAACATCATGCCAACCTAGTGCCTTGGCAAGAATTATGTAAGGCTAAAAAATCTTTTTTAAAAATAATCCCTTTAACTCATGATTTTACTCTCGATCTGCAAGCATACCAAAAAATGCTTTCTCCAAAAACAAAACTGGTCTGCCTCACATCCCAATCAAATGTGACTGGTACTATCAACCCCATCAAACAAATGGTTGTATTTGCCCATGCTGTTGGCGCTAGAGTGGCTATAGACGCTGCTCAGAGCGTTGGCCACCGACCAATGAATGCCAAGGATATAGACTGCGACTTTTTGTCTTTCTCAGCCCACAAAATGCTAGGACCAACTGGTGTGGGGATTCTCTATATAAAAGACGGCCTCATTAATGAGATGAAGCCTTTTATCTATGGCGGAGAAATGGTTGAGTCTGTCCAAGAACAATCCGCCTCATACCGCACCGGACCATGGCAATTTGAAGCTGGCACACCCAACATTGCCGATGTCATTACTTTTGGCGCAACCCTAGATTACCTAAATAAAATTGGTTTAAAAAATATCCAGGCTCACGACCAGGAATTACTATTCTATGCTAAAAAAATATTTTCTCACTACCCACAAGTAAAAATATATTCCCCTGCCCACATTAAAAATTGTGGCGGGGTTTTATCTTTTTCAATTGAAGGTGTTCACCCTCATGATATTGCCACTATTTTTAACGAGGAGGGCGTCGCTATTCGTTCTGGATTTCATTGTGCTGAGCCACTTATGAAAAGACTAGACGTAAATGGTACGGCTCGTCTCAGTTTTTATATTTATAACACAAAAAAAGACATTGACGTGGCAGAAAAAGGTTTAAAAAAGGTTCTTAAAACTTTTAAAATTTAAAATGGATATATACTCAGAAACAATCCTTGATCATTACAGCCACCCTCATCACCAGGGCGCGCTTAACAAACCAACAAATACTATTATCGAGCATAACCCCCTTTGTGGCGACATTATTCGATTAGATTTAAAAATAGACAAAAATACTTTGATGGAAGTTGGCTTTGTCGGTAACGGCTGTGCTATTAGCCAAGCTTCTGCGTCTATGCTCACAGATTATATTGAAGGTAAAAAAGTTTCAGCTTTAAAAAAAATAAAACCCACAAATATTTACAAACTACTGGGCGTGACCATTAGCCCCGGCAGGACGAACTGTGCTTTGCTTGGTCTAAAAGCCTTAAAAAAAGCATTAAACAAAGAAATGATTGCTAATCTATAATAAATACTATAAAATATATATTATTTATTTAAATTAAATTAAACTTGTATATGAAGAAAAAATTGCTTATTCTGGCCGGTATATTGGTATTCTTTTTTATCATTGGAAAAGCTTGTTCCAGTGAAAATAAAGTCTCTGTTGAAGAAAACTCAGGCACAACCACAACGACCCCTACTAAAGAAGTAGCCGAAGATGAAGGATTTAAACTACCTGAAAATAAATTTGACACAAGTATTTCAATCCCTGGTACTAAACTTATTTTAAAGTATCCCTCTAAAGGTTTTTACCAATTAGGGGCAGTAGTTAAAACAAATGAACCTGGAGCACCTGACTCATATGGCAATGTTTTAACAATACAAGCAAAAGAAAAATACAACAATGAAAAGGGCAGTGAATTTATTACTTTGGTTACAGCTTTGCGCGAAGCTGACCCAAATGAAAAAATACTTAAGAACGTAAACGAAATACTCAATCCAAATCAAGTTGAAATTGACTATGCCAAAAACAATGGCTCCTACAAAACTATTAACGGCCAAGAATTTTTTGTTTATAAAGTAGATGAGGTTCTGACTTTATATAAAGCAATTACCTTACAAAACAACCAGGTAATAATTATTACTTTAATGTATAAACCGACAGATGGGAAAGAATCTGAGGCAGCCTTCAAGAACAACGACAAGCTGCTAATAGAAATTTTGGAAAATATTTCTTATAAATAATAAATAAATTACGCCTCATGATTAATCCTAAAACAAAGCCCTCTGCTCCTGAAAAACATACCGAGGAATACTGGTCAATGCTCAACAATATTTTTGATCCGGAAATAGGCATTGGCTTGGTTGATTTGGGTTTAATTTATAACGTAGAAATAAAAAAAGATAGAGCGATTATTACTATGACTCTGACTAGTATGGGTTGCCCTTTTGGCGCCAGCATCGTTGAACAAATAAAAGATGAAATAGGGAACATGTCTAAAATAAAAAAAGTAGACGTTAATATTGTTTGGGATCCGATTTGGACTGTAGATAGAATTAACCCTGATATCCGCTCAGTTTTGCCATTATAAATTAGCCACCGTGAGCCAAAGCCAACCCCCAAACAATTTTGACTCCTTTATCTTTTAAAGCCTTAGCGCACTCGCTCATTGTAGCGCCTGTAGTAAAAACATCATCAATGAGCAACACCTTCTCAGGAACAAACTCTTCTTTATTCTCAAAAATAAAGACATCCTTTAAATTATTTTTTCTATCTACAGCTGACAACTTGGCCTGCTGCGCTGTATAATTTGAACGGTGCAGATTAGTGTTAATTTTAAAATTAAATTTTTTCGCAAATCCTTCCGCCAAAACCATTGCTTGATTAAACCCTCTTTCGCGTTGTCGACGAGCGTGAAGTGGAACAGGAATCAAAACAAAATCTTTATAAATTAAATCAAAATCGATTGCCAAAATTATTTTTTCAAAATCCTCTTGTAATTCTAACAAAGAATTATATTTCAGCATTTCAATCAATTTTGAAATTTTATTATCCCCATAATAAAATAAGGCCGTCACGCCATCTAAATGGGGTGCGGCCAAATTTTGCTTACCTAACGATAATTTTTCTGTTTTAACAATTTCTCCTAAACACTTATTACATAACCAGACTCCTTCTTCTTGACAACTAACACAAAACTTTGGAAAAAATAAATCTTTTAACCAAGCCAGTGCTTGTTCCATACTACTGCCATATCAGATTATTAGCCAACCAAACGCCATTTTCTTTCGCCATTTCTACCGTCACATTCTGATAACGATTAGAGGCTACGCCATTTTTATTTTCATTTCTCATAATCTTTAGATCGAAGACGGCTTTGGAGTCAGCCCAACTAACCCTAGTGGCGCTAACTACTTTAGTTGTCAGTCCTAAAAATTCCGAATTTTGGTTTTTTACATTGATACCAAGACTAATTTTTGACCATAAAGACTTGGTTGCTAGAGCTTCAGACTCCTTAATATTTTCAAACTGATTATCAGTTGAATACGTCCCGTAGCGTTCAATAAAAATTTTAGCAAGTTGCTCTACTCCTTTTTGCTCTACCTCTAAAGAAGTTAGAGGTTTAACTGGGGACCCTGACGGCACTACAGTACCAGCTCCCCCAGCAGGATTTGAGGGATTATTGGTATTTGTGTTATTAGCACCGGGAGTTGAAGCCGGGGTATTTACCTTTCCGCTATTTCTATTTTTTACTACCAAAAAAATACTGATTGATAAAATCAACAATACTACCACACTAATAATAATAAAGATGCGAGCACGAAGAGACATAAAATTAAAGTGGTTAAGAATTAAGCAAAATAATAAAAAACTACTTAGCTTTTTCTGCTTTATTGAGTCTGTCTTTCAAACTCCCTCTTAGATCTTTCTATTTCCAAAAGCTGTTCTGGATTAGTTGTCACCAACTGATCTTCGGTGTATGAAGCCACCACCTTGATGGCGGCGTGTTTATTCCCCGCGAAAAATATTCCCTCCCCTACTCCACTCTCCAAGAGTAAGTATTTTTCGCCCTCTGTAAGAATAAACACTTTTTGCACCAAATCAATAGCCGCGGGTGATTGTCTCAACAGTAATTGTAAAGCTGAATTAGTCACAATCGCCTGACCATACTGAGATTTCAAAAAATCATTTACATCTTGGGTAATTGTCGTCACACCCAAAAAATACTTGCGAGCGCGTTTAACAAGGGCAAAAATAAATCTGGCGCTATCTTCGTGTTGCATAAGCCACCAAGCCTCATCAATTACCAAAATTCTTTTCTTACGCTCAGAACGCACTACATTCCAAATGTAGTTTATAATAGCATAAATTGCCATTGGCCTAAGTTCGTCTTCCAAATCACGCACGCTAAACACGACCAACTGGTTCTTCATGTCGACATTTGTCGGAGCATTAAACAAGCCACTAAAAGTACCTTCGGTAAATTTCTTGAGACGTAAAACCAAATCATCCGACCCTTCCATACCTTCCAAAATTTCTTGCAAATCTTGCACGATTGGGGCTTGCACCACACTCAAATCAGATTCTGGGGTGATATCTTTTTTAGCGTATGTTTCTATTAAAGCTCTATCGATAATAGAATCCTGTTCAGTGGTCAAATTACCAAGCATAATTCTAAGCAAGCCTTTGACAGTAATCACCGCTCCACGAATAATATCTTCAGTTGAAAAATCTTCGCCTCCGGTTGGCCTTGGCAAATCAAATGGATTAACCTTACTGTCTGAGGATAATGAAATATTAATATAGGTTCCACCAACGGCTTCTGCCAAATGCTTATACTCCATTTCAGGGTCAATGACTATAACGTCTACACCCATCATCATACTGCGCAAAATTTCCAACTTAATAGAATAACTTTTACCAGCGCCGGAAGTGGCAAACACCGCCATATTGGCATTTTGCAACGAAAACCGATCAAATAAAATCAAGCTATTATTGTGACGATTAACACCGTATAAAATACCGTCATCGGAAGTGAGCTCGGCCGAAGTAAATGGAAAAGAAGCCGCAATTGGCGACGAGTTTAAGTTAAAAGAAATCATCAGCTCGTCATTGGCCAAAGGTAAGGTAGAATTAAAACCCTGCTCAGCTTGATATAAAACTTTTCGGCTATTGATAAGTTTGGAACCAAAAATATTTTCTACATCTTCTGATACCTGATCCAATTCTTCTTTGGTCTTAGCATACAAAGTCACATAAAAAGCAAACTGAAAAAAATGTTCAATGCCTTGAGTAAGATCATCTCGCAACCCTTCTATATCACGTAGAGCTGTCTCACGCACAGGATCGCGAGGCGCGCCCTTTTCTGAATCGGCGCTCAATTGCGCTTCTAAAGCACCTACTTTATTGCGTAATTGTTTTAAAATTACCGGCGATTCTACGGGATAAAAAAACATCCCCACATCCATCGTAATAGACAGATTCAAAACTGGTGAACTCCAGCCGATAGAAATATATCTTGGATATGACACAATAAAAATGGTTCGACAAAATATATCACCCAACTTTACATAGTTTGACTCTACGTTAAAAGCAGATGGTGCAAGCAAATCTTTGATAGAGACAGTACCCTCACGATAAACACGCTCCTCTTCAAGGGTTACTAATTCTTCGTTTGATTTTTTGGCAATTTCAGACTCTTTGGAAACCAATTTATTTTTTGGTTTGAAGGAAGAGTTTGAAAATTCTGGTTTAAATGCCATAATCGAAATGAGTGAATAAAATAATAGGATCTAATCCAACCGTAATTCACCTACTGGCGCCATGCGCTCACTAAACGCAATATCCGGATTGTAGGTTGAATAAAATAACTCTATAAGCGATTGCGTATCAAGCCTTACTACTTCTAGATTCATACTACTAAGACCTGATTCAATCTGCCTAACACGCATATCCAAATCATGTTTACGCAATTGGAATCTTTCATCTTTAAGTTTTATGGTTACTGCCGGATTAACCACCTCTTTTATTCTAGACCAAAATCCTTTTTTCTTATTAGACAAAGGATCGTAAGGCACGATAACAAAAAACTGCTTACTCATAATATTACCCAAACTCACAAGCTCTGAGACAAAAGATCTGTAATCTGCAATCTGCACACGCAAAAGCTCATTGGTTTGCTCACGTTCTTTTTGCAATAATTTTTCTAAATACGGTTTGATATAAAGTTGACGAGATTGCACTGTAACTTGTAAAGGAAAATCGATACCATTTAAAAAAGAAACATAAGATGAAATAATCGCATTTTGCTCATCTTCGTTCTTTAGCGCAAAATTAATACTAGAAACCATAAGGATAGCTCGGAGCGTACCGTCTTTCATAATTACCGTATCATACTTAATTTCAGCAAAAGGCAAGTGCTTCTGCGCGCTCGGCACGTTAATTTTCTTTTTCTTTGATTTTTCTTCCATACTATTCAGGCTTATAATAACCACCTGTATTAACGGTCAAAGACAAATCTCGAATCCGACTATATGACATTCGTGGAATTTCTTTAACCACTTCTGTCACTTCAAACTTTCCAGATTCAATATATTCTTTTAATTCTTTGTTAGTAAAGTCTCTTGACCAAATTCTGCGACTAGGACGACGAGCTGTTTGGAAAATATTTAAAATAAAATAATGAAATGGCTGACCATTTATTTTGGCAAAAGCAAGCACCGCCGCAAAACCGCCAATAAGGACTGCCAAAAAAATAAACAGGGTTGTGTCGGCTAATTTGAAAATAATAAATAAAATTAAACCTGTCACCAATAAAATCAAAAATTGCCTCGTGGTAATCGGACCAAAAATTTTATCTTCTACTTCTATAAATTGTGGAACTACGAACTGATCCATAAACATATTTTTATTAATTACAAAGTCTTCTCCATCTCAACTATTGCCATCGCCTCGCTTAATTTTATACTATTTTTCATCATAAGTACATTGGCCAAAGATTTTCTTTCAGCCAAAGACTGACAAATTGATTGTATATATTCCAAATATAGCGGTGAGTTATGATAAGCTGAAATCGCGTCTAGATACCAAATAAATGATTCTTCTTGCAAGTTGGAAATTTTTTGTTGCAATCTCTTGGCTGCTTCTTCGGAATTACTAGATAATTTCCTAAAATCATTTAAATTTATTGATCGTATTTCTTCTACCGGACCCATCTCCGTATCTGGAGCCGAAATATCTGGGACAAAACTTTTTGGCGCAGACTTGGAACTAATTTTAAAAATAGGTTCATTAGCCATACTTTCTTTGACCAACTTGGAAACCAAATCATTCTGAGGAACTAAATCCGGTTTTGGTGTTGGTGCTGGCGCTTGATAAGTCTTACCTATTTCATTATATGCCTTTGGCCTTACATCAACCGCAATGGCTGGCAACTCTGGTGGTTCTACCATTACCGCCATACCTATTTTTCCTTTCAAGGATGGAGCGTCTTTATGATCATTTTTTGAATTTAAATTATTTTTAGCATGAACTTCACCCACTGTGCTAATAATTTTTTCTATTTGTGTTTGCGCCAAACCCAAACCACCACTTGCTACAGATCTTACCAAGACATCACGAATTTCTTCATCACTCTTAATATCTTTGAGCCGAGCTAAAACCAAACTTTTTAATCTACCGAGCAAATCTGGAGCCACACCAAAACCAAGTCTTCTTACTACTTCTTCCACCTGACTTTCTCTCTTAGTACTAGTAAGGGGCGCATCACTTTTGATGGCTATTTTTTCTTCTAATGGTGACCTAGCATCAGCACTAGTGAGCGGTTTATGAGCAACCTTAGGCTCATTTTTTGGCGGATGAATAATATGAGATTTAGGATTTGTTGTTTGGTGTTCAGAGTGAGGTTTTGGAGAAATAACTACAGACGGTTGCGAACTAACTACCGGAGCAGGTTTTTGTCCCGATTTCAAATTCGTTTGAAATCGAGGATCCTCGATCCCAGGTGCTGGGGATCGGGACTTTTTCATTGCCAAAAATTCAGCCATTGTCACTTTGACAAAACTTCCATCGGGTTTCTTAATTGAAATTAATGGCTCAGACATACTTTAAATTATTCTTTCCACTTAAATTTATTTTCTTCTTCATCAAAATAAATCATCTCCGCAACACTTGGATCATTATTTTCTTCAGCCAATTCAGCAAGTTTCCCCATCACCCCTTCTATATCTTCAAAATTTCCTTCACTGTCTTTTTTGAATTCTGATTCGATTTGGGATTTGACCTGCCCCGTAGTGAGGCGCTTTTGCGAATCTACTATTGGGGTTTGTTCTGCAGTCAGACTTTTTTGTGATTCTACTATTACAGTTTGTTCGTTTCCAGAAAAAGACTCGCCTTCTGTTTTGTTGTCTTCCACCTCTTCATCAGATTCAGATGTAGGCACAGAACTATCTGTTTCGCTTCTTTGATATTTTTCTGGATTTAAAAATATATCGACGACAAACCAAATTTTTTCCCCATCTACTTCTTCAAAAAATTCTACTAATTCTAAGAATCTGTCCACACTAACATCCTTATCTGCATATACAAATGGCGCAACTTCTTTTGGACACATTATCTGTTTTAACTTACTAATAAATTCTGCTTCTTCCATAGAGCTCGCATCACGCTTTTCTAATAATAGATACTCAGAAACTAAATCCTTAACCATTATATTTTTTCCCTGCCAAATTCCTACAATCTGCTCTGATTCAAAAAATGTATTTTTAATTTTTAGATATAGAGATACTAATTTATTTTTATCAGACTTACTAAAACCAAAATACCACATCATTTCTCGTAGCACATCCACATCAAGTATTAACGCCATCGGTATTTGTCTCCTAATTATCTCAATAAACTTATTATAATCTATAATAGTGCCGATCATTTTCCAAGTCAGACGAACATAGATACGAAAATACGTTAATCGCCAGTTTAAATCTTTTTCATAATTATTTTGCGCAAAAAAAATATCCAAAATCTGCCAAGTTTCATACATTTGGTCAAAAGTCTTATCATTATCAACAATTTGTGTTTCTGTTTCAGCAAACTCAGTAATTGTTCTTTTTTCTATTTTTAACTTCATATTACTTAAATATCTTTAAGGTCGCGGAGGTCGCGGGCCAGGTCGCGTACTTCTTTCCAAGTCATCTCTGTAATTCTGCACGGCTTGTCTTTGCGCATCATTTGTTATTTTTTTTGTTTGTAAGGCATAGTTAAGCAGACCTTGAAGAGCTCTCTTATCTGTAACTGCATCATCAAGGGCAACTAAAACTTCATCTAACCTATCTTCAGAAGTATTATTAAAAGCTTCGGCAAGATCAACCTTGGTATACTCATCTACATTTCCCAAATTATTACCAGTTAATCCACCAGCTAAATTCAAAAGTATTTTTTGTGCTTCAGCTGACTCTAAAGATGGCGAACCTCCTGCATTTAGATCTAAACTACCTCTAAAGCCTTTAACATTAGTAATCTTTGATCCAGACAAACCTGACGTCCTTCTTGAAACTACGTGGTCCCTATCTAACGCAATGCTCGCATCAATTATTACCGTCTGAAGTGTCCCGTCTCCTCTATCAACAACTTTATAAAGACCCGCGCGCCCAAGAGAACCTTCGCCTGCCGCTTTTTCATTTCTCAACCTTTTCTGTTCTAAAATAGCATTCGCCTTTTCTCCGAACCTCTGTTGTAACTTTAGTACAGCGGCATCCAACTCTGGCTGGGTTGCCCCCACATGTTCATTGATTAACTCAGCCAAATCTTGAGCCTGCAATTGTCTAATCGGACCCACATCTATTTCCATTGACTGTTCTCTAGACATTCCAGCGGCATCTAAAATTTGACCTTTAATACCGTCTGCAACTGCTGCGTGGGTGCCTAAATTACTGATTTGCATTTCAGCCAGACTTTTTTTCAAAATTTCTAATTTTTTTTGTTCTATGGATATCAAACTTCCATCCCCAATTGCTCTAGCACGTGTCAGTTCTACTTCTTGGCTTGCTATCCTTCCTATCTGCGCTTTTGTTTTAGCTTCACTCTGTACATAGTCACCACCCGCTGTATGCTTCTTTATTCTAGACTCTATTTGATCATTTATCGTATTTTGTTCATTATTAGCTTCACTGAATCTATCTTGACTTATCAATTCTTTATCTCGAGCCCGTGCTAATTGCAAAGCCTGTAATTCATCAATATCAAACTTCATCTGCTCAGCCATAGCTTTAGCGGCCGTAGCTTTTGTTGTAATACCCCCACCCTCTTCTTGATCTTTTTTCAACAAATGCTTAATTGCTTCTAATTCTTCAATCTGTTTTTCCGAATTAAGCTCCGCCTCTATTTGAGAGGAGACTGCTTTTGCTTCAACACCTCTTTCTTCTAAGGCTTTACCTTTGTCGGATTTTAATAATTTAGCTTTTTGCTTAAGCCTACCTTCCTCCTCTTCTTCATGAAGTGTATGCTCGATAAGATCAGCATTTTCCTTGGCCTCTACAGATCTTGTTCTTCGTTTATAATCAAACAATTCTCTTTCTGAAAACTCCCCGGATTCTTCTATCTGCTTAAGAGCTACAGCCTTATCCATTCCGGATCTTTTTAAGTCTGCTACTACCTGGTCCATTCTTGCATATCTTTTTTCTTTAACTTTTGCCATTTTCTCAGCTTTAATTTTTGACCCAGTTTCTTCTAATTGATGCAAGTCAGCTTCTGCTTCTGTCTTAAACTTACCTATAGGCGTTTTACTAGTACTTACTAAATGCTCCAACTGTTCATGGGCATATTTAGCCCCTGATTCTGCGTCTTTCGTATACTCTTCTTTAAAAGCTGCTGGCGCTGCCCATAAAGCCATACGAGCACCCCATCTTTTTCTCCAACCATATTTTTTTGTGCCATCCTCGTTTTCTGCATATGCAGTATCAATATTTTTACCTGCCTGTATTAACCTCGGTTCTACATATTTTTTTGAATACCATTTTGATGCTGCAGCTTTAATTCGTCTTCCTCTTCGCACCCACTCATCCCCACCCACAAATGGTACTTTCATAGCTACAAATTTACCTGCAGCCTTAGCTCCACTAACAGCCTTCCCAGCCCCCCATCGTGCCGCCTGGTACCCAGAAGCATACATCGCCACCTTCTTGCCAATATCTTTGGCTTTACCCATCATCTCACCGCCAGCTGCGCCTAGTTCACTAGCCATCTTGGCGCCAGCTAGCAACATTGCGATTGCAATAACAAAATTAGCCATTTTTTCCCAACTCATAATATTGGTAATACCTGTCTGTTCTTCTTTTGGAGCTGAAGCTTCACTGCCAATCAAACTAGAGGAAGGTAGGGCGTTATATTTTTTTATATCATCATGGACACCGCCAGACCCAACAGTCACAAAAGAAAGCCATAGGAAAAAAACTATTACTGGCCCAGCAATAACATTACCACCAAACTCACCCCACCATTGACTGGCATACTTTTCTGTCTGCGGTAAAACATTAAGCACAAAAGCAAAGGGCGACATCACAATAAGAACCCAAAGCATAGCCATACGAGCCATCAATAACAAAAGGAAGGTTCCCATTGTCACAAGCATCATCGTGCTAAAAACCAAAGCCGCTACAGAAGCTAAAAATATACTAGGGGGAGTACCATCTCCAGCACCAGACCCACCATTTAATTTAAAAATATCCTGAACATTAAACATGTTTACCAAATTACCGCTAGCGGTAGCTGCGATCCCATTAACAAATGTCAACATCACTACCTGTCCAATATCTATAATCACTCCACAAATAATACGACTAAAGTTTACTACTACGGCGGCCATAATTACTTTTACCAACATTTTTTTCCATTCATAATGCTCCAAACCAAGTATCGTGCCAAAAGAAATAATAAGCAAAACAACAATAAAAATCATGTTGGTCATATCACGAATCATGACCCAGCCAACTGTCACTGCTGGAGAGTCGATATAACCATTATAACCAGCGATTTCAATTACAAACTTTAAAACCCAAAAAGTAAGCTTGATAAAAAATCCAGCTATTGCAAAAAATATATCAGAAAAAACTCCGATTACCCAATCACCTATCCCAGCATGAGCCATGGGAGTAAAAACAAACCAGCCAGTAACAAAAAGGCTTGATAAAATAACAAAACTCACCAAGCCAAGTTTATTTTTTGGACGCAAAAAATACCAGCTTTTGGCAAAAATCAAATCTAACTTATTTTTAAGCGTAGCAAACATTTTTGTTGCGATTAATTTAACTTAATTATACCATATTTTGACCCTGTCAACAATTTGTCTGGGTTACAAAAATATGGGGATAAATTAAATCTATTCACTAGAGATATACAGAGACTGTTATCCCTACCTCCGAGCAAGCCCGGAACGACTGCTGTTGGTCTTGACAAAACTCCAAAACGCTTCTTTTCCTATTGAAGGAATCTCAAAAACGTGTATACTAAAAGTATAGGTATTTGAGCTCTGTCAATCAATTGTCATTCTGAACAAAGCGAAGAATCCCTCTTGTTGGAGGTTAAGAGATCCTTCGACTCGGTAAAAACCTCGCTCAGGATGACAGACGACAACTATTGACAAAACCCAAAAAAAGGAGTAAAATTCGTAGTTGCTCTTTACAAATCTGGCATGCGGTAATCCTAGATGGATAATTCATACTGTTACTTATAATAACGGTATTAGTTGTCCATCTGGGAGGCAATCCCGCCCCCCAGTAAACCCCGTCGCCCCGAGGGCGACAGGAAGGAGGGTGCTATGAGCACCCGTTTCTTGGTCGCCCTCGGGGTGGCCATCCTCGTCGCCGCAGGTTGTGGCGACGAGGGCACCGGCCCCCTCGGGCCGGACTCGGGGGTTTCAACCCCCGACGCGTCGACGCAAGTCGACGCCGCCACCTGCCCCGCCCCGGGGCAGGTCCACGTCTTCGCCGCGATGAGCGGCAAGACCTGGACGTGCACTTCCGGGACCGATTCCTGGGAGTGCACGTGGAGCCACGCGCTCGCCAGCGACGGCGTGTGCGTGGCAGGATGCACGTCGCCGGCGGGAATCACGCCGGCGACGTGCCTGGCCGAGAGCCTCGTGCTCTCGGCCGACGGCAAGCAGGTCACCTGCTCTGCCATCGGGGGCGGTGAGGTCAGGTGCAAACGCACCTGAACTCCCGAAAAGCCGTTGCCGCGACGTCCGCGGCAACATGTTCTTAATACTGGATACTTAAGAATATTGTAAAAATCAAATATTGAGAATAAATAATAAAAGACCTTAAAAAGGTCTTTTATTATTTTATTTTATAATCTAAATTATTACTTAAGATTATTACTGAGGCGCAACTATTATCTTCACGGAAGATGTTGTATAAGCCGTATCATTTTGACTACACTCATTTCTTGGTGATTGTGCTACTGGTTTCCAGCTACTATCATAACAGCCATTTCCATCAGCTCCGCCAGGGCAACTCCCATTACACCACCCCCAATTATCCTTCAACTGCACCGCTGGGGTAAATTCACAACAGCCCCCATATAATGTTCGCATTTCCCCATTTGAACAAAGAGATCCTTCTTTCCAACCGCCTGGTACATCTCCACGAACACACTGATAAACATGATCAAACTTGAAATAGGTATTATCGCAAGTTTTGTTTGCAATCTGGCCAAAATTTTGCGCACTTTCCTCACTAAAGCAATTATCCATAAAAGCACAATCGCTATCAGACACACAGCTCTTTTTAGTATTAAAGAAAGGATTATTTCCATTATCCGGATCAATGTGACAAGTCGATGGCAAGTTATTACCCGCAGACCGACAATCACCATTTACAGCGCCACGCTGATTGCGAAAATATCCATCTAAATTTACTATCGTACTATCACCCCAATCTAATTTAATACTTCTAATAGGCATTTGTTCCTTGTTGGCATAGCCATAAAACTTTAAATTTACTTTAGCGATATCGCTAGAGAACACCAAACTACCACTAGATTTTCCATTCACAGTCATACCAGGTGTAGTCGACTCCAAACATTTATCCCCACTTTTACAAGTGCTAAGTGGATGAACTTTTGGAGCTTTGGCTAAATCGCTCAAGCTTTCTGTTTTGTTGTATGGAACTGCGTCCAAATCACCTTGAGGATTATTTTCTTGATATCCTGATCCACGCCATTCCCAAACACTACTAATTTTTGCAAAAATAACTGAGAGAATATCTTTGGCATTAGCAAGTGTTTTATCACTAACAGAATTACTTCTAAAATCTTCTTTAACTTCTGGCACAGTCTGTAAACAGTCATCCTTACATGAGTACGGTGAACCGACTACAGCTGGTGGAATATCAAAGGTAGTATTATTATAATGAGTAAAAATATTGACCAAAGGTTCAGTAGGAGACAGATTATTAAGTAAACCTAAACTAGCAAATGGCCTATTTGCCACTGTACGATCATACAAACCATAACCTAACTGAGGATTTTTTTCCCATAAAACATTTGTCCAACCGACTGATGAATATAGATCTTTTTCTGTCTGAGCAATATAAGTACAAGACTCACGAAGACCAACATAGGTATCAAATAAAACTGATTCCCGATCAACATGATCCCCAGTATGGCAGACAAAATTTATACTATCGAGTTTCTTACCAACAAAATTAACCCTAATAGCACAGCCGTCATCTTCATCATCATGATCTTCGGTGCAGTCTTGAAAATTATCGGAGCCTGAAACGGTAACTCTCTTACAAGAAGACGGTGTGTTGTGTGTAGGGTTACCTACCCCTTCTCCAACTAATAAATCTCTAAAACCTAACTCAGAATAAACATCATTACCAGAAGAATCCCCAAACTGAGCATCGTTTACATCTCCTCCTTGTCCTTGCCCATCATCATACCTAATATACCAAGCATCACTACCAGTACCGTCAGAAGAAACATAGCGACCCAAAGGTATGTTGGTGGTTTCTTGAGTAGTACCTGAACCAAGTTTTTGAACTGGCAGAGTTTCTTTACCAACGATACTCCACTGAGGGCCGTTATACTTTGTAACTAAACCATTTCTAATAAAAAATGTCGCGGTACCATTAGGAAACCAATCACCATTGCCGTGGGCAATAATTTTAATATAGTCAATTTCATCTTTATAGAAACTGTTTGCATCAGGAATTTGAACAACTCTCATTTCACGATCAGCACCTAAACCTCCCGCAAGACTATCATTATAATTTTCTCGACAATTTTCAATTGTTTCTCCCTGAGCAAGTCGACCACAATGAACTACATTTTGATTTACTAAAAGTTTATCATAACTAATAGAACCATTAACATTTTGTTGATTACCTTTTGCTCCCAAACAATAATATTTACCACCTGCGGTAGACGCCTGGAAACCAGCCTCGACGTGTTGATTATTTATATCAAATGATCCGGAAATATTGTCTTTAGGAAACCAAGTCAAACAGGCAAACTTACTCTGCTCAGCATTAAGCGGTCTGGACAAATCAGGCTCAACACAATACCCTTGCCAACCGATAAGCCTTGATTCGCTCTTAGTTTTTTGGCAACTACCATTTACACAGTCGGTGTCGGTTGCACAAACCTTACCATCATTAGCGCCACCGGTACAAATACCGCTAACTACATTTTTTATTAAAGTGCCATTTTTATTTTGAATTCCATCTTGATTTGGACTATTAAAATTCCAATACTTAGTAAGCGAATCACCGTAATTAACTTTCGTATAATTACAATCACAGGCATACGCTTTAGAGCTGTCATTTGTAAGACGACCACCTGTTTCATTACACAAATTTACAGAATTATATGATAAAGATTTACCAACCGCTTCGGTATTTGGAAATGGCGACGTTTCTTCTGGGTAAGCGCGACAAGACGATTGGATAGATTGAGTATTAGCATTATTTGTTGAGTCGGCAAAATTCTTAACACAGGTATTACCTAAACACATACCAACTCCAGCCGGCCCACAAGCCTGACCAGATGTTACACAAGCAGTACTATTTACACCTGTATTTGGTTTACAATTTTGGCCTATAACACCCCCGCAGACCAAAGGTTTGGCAAGACGCCAATCAGCAGATAACGCTGTGCCTACATTTATTTCAGAGAGCTCTTCAATTGGGAAAACATTTAGCAAACTTAAACCACTAAAATCCTGGCCTTTCCAATCAATGCTTCGGTCACGATAGATACTCTCAGTTAACGGATTATTACTGACTTCACTAGTGCCATCTATCCAATTGGCGCAATTTATAATTCCGCCTTCAGCGCCATCTCCAGCTTTATTACACCTGCCAATATCATCACAAACTTCTTTGTAAGTTCCAAGTTGCTGATCAAACACTCTATGGGATGATCGGCACTGTAGCCATTCACCACATTCTCTGTCTCGATTTACTTTCAAAATTACATTGGCATCATTATTTGCACCAGCAGAAGGTTTGACTAAATTATTATTTGCATTAGCACTGGCAACATAAGAATCCGCCGTATTCCATAATTTATTTGGCTGGTCAGTCCTATCCATCAAAATACAACCAGCTTTTTCACTTATTTCGCCATTACATTCAGTTTGATTTGTTTTGAGACGCTCATCGCTAATTATATAATATGGCTTATTATTTTCATTATGATCGACAAATTCAGTACAGCCACTCTGAACAGACGGACATTCACCGACAAAATTCTTATAGGTATTTGTCACCCCATAAGACCACAAACCATAATTATTGCCTGATTGTAAATAGTCAGGATAGCAAGGCTGTTCGTCTTTCTTACTACAAGTTACACCTGCACCACATTCCGTATCACTAGTACATAAACTACCAGTACCACCACACTTGCCGACACCTTTCCAAAACCAGCCTTTATAACTTACACCATCCTTGGAAATATTATCTCGGTAAGCGCAAACTTTCTGACCAATAGTGGCAGGATCTTTGAAGTAAAGAGCGCCGTCTGCAGAAGCATAGGCATTACAGCCAACGGCCTCACTTTGACAGAGCGTATTTGAATAGGTTGCTGGGTCTTGTTTTATGATAACTGTGCTGTATGTCGGACCAGACAAAGTCTGAGTTATTTTACCGGCTTTGGTACAACCTAAATCGACAGCATTACAACTCGCTTCTTTGTTGGCTACCAAATAAACGGGTGTGGAACTGGCAGTGTCGGGTGGAATATATACTGTAGAGGTAACGATAACACCGCCGTCTGCAATAATTGTAGCAAGAGTGGCACCTGTTGTATTTATATAACAACCATTCTGTCCCACATCAATTTGACAACTATATTCTCGACCACCTATAATCTTCGTAATTTTTTGCCCACTTGCACCATTTAACCATACATTATAAGCGAGAGAACCAGTCTCCTCAAGAGTATTGCGTGTGTCATAGAGAGCAGTACAACCAATCGCTTTCTCACGGCAAAGAGAAGTAAACTTCGTAAGGTATAAAGACTGATTATCAGAATTTTTATATTGTGAGCAACCAAGGGCTTCGCCTGGCAAATTATCATTTAAATTACTATCACAAATCGGATCTACCTTGAGAGTATTTTTAACCAAATACAGATAGTCAGTCACTTCTTTCAAATGAATATTATCCAAAAATATTTTACCATTAAGACTAAACTTCAACTTAGCGCTATTAACAGATCCACTAAACATAACTGGACCTAAATGATAGCTTTGCCAAACATCGCCCACACTAACAGTGCCTAAATTATCAACGGTAGCGCTGTTTATACCACCAACAACACCGCTTTCTAAAGTCACGGTCACATCTTCTACACCAGCCAAACCTTTGGCCCAAAAAATAATATCATAACTTTCGCCTGGGGTAATATTTATATTTTTATAGACACCATCATTGCCGTTATACGACAAAGAGTGCTCACCATTATGAGTTGATTCTAAAGATTGACTAATATCTGCAACCGGAGCCCAATCAGCCAAAATATTAGTGCCTTCAAAATTATCACTAAAAATATTACGAACATTATTGCCGGCATTGCCTTTATAGGCGCGACAAGTATTAGCAGTAGCAGAACAAGTCTTGCTCATCCCAGCGGTATTTGGCGTACTGCCTGGTAACCCATAATAAAAACATTGACCGTCTCTATACTCACCGTTTTGGAAACAAACTTGGCAAGAAGCCCCATCCCACTTACCTTTTTGTTCGACACATTTTGCTTGGTCAAGATTTACAGAATATAGCTCAGTTTCATTTAAACGATAAGGCGTGCAAGACTGAGTAACAGCAACTGTTTTAGAAAGTAATTTGTAATAGACAGCACCCTTATCGTCATTAAACTGTCGACAATCAGGACTGGCCAAACCTTGCTTATACAAACTTTCACTACAAATGGCATTATAAGCATTTTTATCATCATCTGTACGATAAAAATATTTTGGACTGCCATCTGTATCTTTTTCTAAAACAAAACTTTTGAGTTGAAAACCACCAACTTCAGATCCTTCATATGTATAAAAAGTTTTTTGCTTAGTCGTGTCTGGCAAAATACATGGACGCAAATAAGAAAAATATTCAACTTTTTCCAAACCGCCCTCAGTTGTAGCAAGGTTAGTAAAGCTAGAACAGCCTTCATCTACTGCATTACATCTAGCGCCAGAAGATGGAATAATATAGTCCACTGATTGTCCGTTAGAGTAATTACTTGGCATTTCTCGGTATGCAGCATAACCAACACATTTTTCATCACACTGGTCATTCCAAACAATACCATCTTCCAATACTTTAGCAGGCGTAAATTTGCCCGGAATATTATCTCCGGTATAACTTATTGGTGAATACCAATTACAACTCACCTCATCTGCAATACATGGTTGCGCATAATTATTACAAGTGGTGGTCGGTGTTAGCCTGTTAAGATCGCTGACACTTTGTGGCCAATCTGTAACTGGGGTATTTTTGTCAATATCATAACAACCAAGATAATAAGGAGCTTTTTTTAGATATAGTTGGTTGGAATTTTCTACAGTTTGAAAAGCAGAACAACCATCAGAATTTGCTGAACAGTTAGTAGATAATTTATTGTTAAAGTGGATTAAAGAATTTTCACCAAAATCCAAATCACTGCGTGAATATCCAGTCCAATTGCCCTGATTATTTTGTTTGAGGCTATATTGTGAACAACCAACTGTTGCCTGCGTACAATAACCAGTGTCCAAAGTACGATAAAGATAACTAACATTTTTGCCTGTACTATCCTGGAAAGTTCGGCAGGTGCGATTTTCTGCGTCACATTTGGCCGCATCTATTTTCCAAACATTTTTTTCTCTGGTGCAATATCCTTGCGTAGCGCAATTGCCGTCTTTGTCATATGCCACACAAGTAGTCATATCCACACACTCCTGCGCGCGATTAGGCGTACCCGCGACATACGGACTAGCGCCATAGGCCATAAAATTACACTTTGATGGCGGGGCTTTGATAACCCAATTTGGATCTATAAGATGACAAAAAGGCTTATTAACAGGATCATTATCTACACCTACCACCTTGCCGTTATTATAAATAAAATTACAATCATTAAAACCATCAACAATTTGTTTGAGCGTCCAAGGTTTGTCAGGATTACTATTCAAAGCAGCAATCTCAAAACCGAGAGGCAAAACTCTCGCCTTACGAAGCTTGGCAATGTTGGCATAACAATACGCACGCTGATGACAAGTTGGGTCGGTATTGTCTGCCGAACGATCCGGCGAAATAAGTTTCCACTCTCCATGCAACCAATTTTTGGCCAAAGCATCCGCAACGGTAATCGACTTATCACCATTTGACTCTTGAGCCGCTTGCGCTAGACCCGCATCAGCCACACAATTATCTGGCCCTGGATTAGCGGGGCAATTGGTAAAGTTTGATAATACATTATAATCATCTGTTGGAATACTTGGTGGAGTGAGCAAGTCACTAAATAAAGCTTGAGCAGCCAATCTACCCCCTCGAGAAACTTGACCCTCTAGGCTAGTAAGGGTGTCCTGCAAACCTTTACATGAAGCATCCCCCTGACCACCAACACAAACACCGAAAGGAAGCATACCTTTTGTTTGAAAATTTTTCATCATTTGAGATGCTAGGGTATTCAAAAACAAAGAACCGGCTCCCGCAATAGTATTTATTGCCCCAGTACCAAGAGTAGCTAAAAACGCTGCCTCTGCTGATTTTCTCTGCTCACTTGGACTCTGGTCTTCATATGTTTTACCAACAATTTTAGCCGGGATTGAAATGTCTCCTGAAATAAGAGATGTTTTAGGTTTTATTCCCTCACCTTCTTGGCGTTGCAATTTTTGAGCTTCTAGCTCTTTATCAACAATCAGATTAATTTTTGTAGTTGCACTCATTAAAATACCTATATCTGTTTGATCTAGAGAAAATGATTCATTAAATTTTTTGGCAACATCTGTTGCTTGCCCAAACTGGCTCTTGGCAGCATCTACAACATTATTACTAAATTGAGTCCAAGTACAATTAGGTTGACGAACACCTTCGCCAGTTGTTTGCGTGTTCAAACCTACATTAAGATCTAGTAAATTCTTTGTTAACCCGATACGCATTGCCAAATCTATCTTTGGATCGGGAATCTTACATAAATTTAAGCCATAAGGAGAACCGAGAGCATCTATAGCGACCCCGGCGGCATTATCACCAACATCTTCCATATAACTACCAAAGTCTTTATAGTGAGCAAAGGGACTTTGCCCTTTTCCACCAGAAGACAACCAAACAGCCGTATCATAAGATACTCGACGCAAAAAATAAGAAAAAGTATTTACTGCCATCCCAACAACAGCAGCGTTAATACCAGACTTTATAGTACTTTTAACCTCAGATACACGACGTGAAAAATCTTCGAGAATAACCACCCCGTCACCAATACCAAAAATAGCTTCAGCAGGCCGAGGATAGAACAAAGAACCGCCAACCGTAAAAAGGATAAGAGAGCTTACAAAAAATTTTAATCCTATTTTTTTAAATTTATTCATATTTTTTATACCCCCATCATGAAAATACAAGATTTCTAGATAGTATTATAATAATTACTGCTTCGGAGCAGTGCTTGTAGAAGTTAAAATATCCTTAACAATTAACATCAAATCAGTGTCAGATGTTTGATCTAATATTTTTTTATCAAAGCCTGAAGTTAATAACATTTTACGGATTTCCGTCGGGCTATTAAGGACTGTAGTCAAGTCTTGATCTGGAGGCAAAGGCTCTGTTAATGTACTCGATACTGAAGCGCTAACCAAACCTTCACCTGTCAAAATAGGACTATTGCAATTTTGACCTTGAGGGCAGAGAGGGTCACTGCCTTTGTCAACTTCAACTTTATCATCGATACTGTCAGAATCAGTATCAGCTAAATACGGACTAGTAATATAAACATACAGCTCATCGAAGTCATTTAATCCGTCCTTATCCGTATCGCGATAAATTAGAGCCTCATTTGTATTTATATCTTCTTTGGTTGTGTAAGGCACACCATTATTTAGGGCAAAGGGCGCATACATAGTATTGCGAATTTTTAAAAAACCCAAACCAACGGCAAAAACAGAAAAAATAGAAAGTAAAACTACCCCTATTTTTTGGCCTTTTTGGAGACCTTGCCGTTCCTCTTCCTCTGGCATACAGCTTTTATTTAGACTGCATATATTATAACACAAAGCCAGATTAATTTTAATGGGGATAACTGACTCGCCCTGGGCGAGTCAGCCTGAGCAGGGCGAAGGATCCTTTATACTGCTAAAAAAGTGGTTCCACCTTACATTCAGAATGACAATTTGACGACTACTTGTTCCCACTGCCCCACACTCAATTCCTGCGCTCGCACCTTTTCATCTATACCCAACTCTTTAAAAGTATTTCTAATCTTATCTTTGTCAATAACTGCACTTAGATTTTTGATGAGCATTTTTCTACGACTAGAAAAACCGGCTTTGACAATTTTAAATAACAAATCAGTTTCATCCTTACTTTTTACTTCACTCTTTTTAATTCTAATTTTTATCACCGCCGAATCAACCGCTGGCACTGGCCAGAAAGACGAGCGGGGCACATAGGCAATAATTTCTGGCTCTCCATAATACTGAACCGAGACAGACAAAACTGACATATCCCCTGCTGGCGCGCAAATTCTTTCAGCTACTTCTTTTTGCACCATAAGCACCATAATCTCAGGCTTATTTTCCATTTCTAAAAACGCTCTCAAAATTTGAGAAGTTATTTGATAAGGTAGGTTAGCCACAACTTTATAACTATGAACTGGGAACTGCGAACTGGGAATGTGTAAAACATTCCCCCAGACTATTTCTAGATTATTATGTTTTTTTATTTCCTCAGCCCAATATTCCTCAATTTTTTTCTCAATTTCGAAAGACAAAACTTTTGTTGCTTTTTCTACCAAAGCTAACGTCAAAACGCCAAAACCTGGACCAACCTCTACCACGGTATCATCTGGTTTTATTTCTGCCGCTTCTACCATTTTTTCTATGGGCTCTGGGTTAATCAAAAAATTCTGGCCATATTTTTTACTAGGAACCAAACTATATTTTTGGCACAGATGTTTTAGATACTGGTGGTCAAACAGTTTTGGGTTCATACGTATATTTACTTAGCCTAAAAAATAAAATAACTATAAGTACCAATATTAATGAAACTAAATACGGAAAAATTAAATTAAAGTTTACCAAAAAACCAACTATCGGTAGTAATGGTATAACTATAATATGTCGAGAAAAATTAGATAAAGATAAGGCCGTAGCTCTGTTATACGAACGAAAAGACTCATTAAACATGTTAGAAAAAAATGGCTGCGATATAGCAGAGAAAAACTGACCAACTAAATAAAATGATAAAAATATATATTTCTGCGGAAATAAAAACCAGCTGACTACAGACCCTATCAGAGACAACAGAAATAAAAAATTTGAGAGATCTATTTTAAAAGCTTCCGATTTAGAAGGTAGCCAAAGATGTATATAGTGACTACAAATAATAACCATTAAATGGTACAAGCCCCACATAATACCCATAAATATAGCAGAAACCCCCATATGCTCAATAAATAAGACACTCATATAAAACCACGTGATTTGAGAGGCTGTAAAAACTAACGATTTATTAAAAACAGCTGAGCTTAATTTTTTATCATGTGAAAGAATTGTGTATGCATTCTTTATCAAACCAGCCTCTTGTTCTTCAAGATCCATAAAATGATCAGGCTCGACAAGAGTAAAAGCAAAAAATACAGCAAGTAGCGAAGCTACAATATCAATTATAATAATCAAATCAAATTGCCAACTTGCCAAATCCTTCGCAATCAGAGCGCCCAAAACAGCAGAAACAATTTTAAAAGCACGTTCGGAATAAAGATATCGGCTTAGTTTTTGAAGAGAGAGGGCATGGTTGCCCAATTCCTTATTAGTATCATAAACAACAGCCTCATCAGTACCACTCATTAGAGATTCGGCTAAAGCATAGCAAATAGATCCAATCGCAAAAAGGAAAAACCCATCAGCAATCAAAAAAAATCCCCAATGCAAAAGACCAAAAAATGCTGCCATAATTACGGTTCGTTTTCTACCAAACTTGTCAGCCAAATAACTGGAAGGTATTTCACTTAGAACAACCGTAATTGAATAAATCACGCCAAGGTAAAAAATATCTGCTACCGCCAAACTCCGATAAACATAAAATAAAGATAATACAATATTTATCATCTTTACATTTAGCAAAGCATTTACAAAAAAAATCTTGAAAAAATTTTTCTCTAATTTTCTTTTTCTCTCTTCTGTCATATATTTTCTTTATTCTCTAATTCTAAACCCTTATCCGTATACCGATTAGCTGCATTCCACAAAACCCAACCATCAGCCCCGGCATCGTCCGAGGCTTTTATTTGCGCGCGGATTTTGTCAGCATTATAGACTGCACCAATATTAAACGCCTGAACCCAGGTACGGACATGCGCCCTTTTATCTACGGCTTTATTGACTCCGCTTTTAATCGAATTATAAACAACTTCATACGGATAATCAGCCGGGTTTTTGTAACCTAGATAACCACTTGGATAATGAGAAGGATAGACCATTGGCATCACATAGTCAAAATAATTAACAGCGTCATCAAACCGTTGACCGATTCGCATATCATCTTCGCCTTTTCTTTCGGTAGTAAGACCAAATAAATCTGCAGAAATATATACCGGCTCATCTTTCATCTGATCGGCCACATACTCAAAAAAATTTCTGATAACTTCATACCGTTTACTATTTCCATTTGAGTAAACAATACTACTCAGATTTCCGTCTGTGGGAAAACGAATATAATCAAAATTTATCTCATCAAACCCTAACTTAGAGGCCTCTTTGGCAACAGAGACTACGTAAGACCAAACTTCTTTGTTAGCTGGATCTACCCAAGCTAAATTATTTTTATCACGCCACAAACCACCTTGCTTAGATTTTATTGCCCATTCATTTTTTCGCTCAACCAAAAGAGGGTCTTGAAAAACACTAATTCGCGCAATTTTATAAATATGATTACTCTTAAGTTTACTCAGAATTACTGGTAAGTTTTTAATCCTTACATCTTCCAAACGCAAATCATCTACCAATTTTATTTTTGAATCATACAAAACATGCCCGCTATAATCTTTAAGATCAAATACAATCGCGTTTAACTCAGTATTATTAATAAGTTTTATTATACTGTCAATTTTTTTATCACTACCAGCTGAATACGCCGTCAGGTAAAGACCTTTTACTTTTATAGGATCGGCTTTCTCCCTTGGAATATAAACATCTGAGATTAAATCGGCTTGAAACAATGTATCTGCGCTCAAAGCTTGGACTTCAGAATTTGCCAAAACATACTCTGAAAAACAGAGGGCAGAAGAAAAAAAAGAGACTGAGATGATAAGCACCCAAGCCGTAAAATGACTAACAGTTCTGGAAAAAAATTTAGGCATCGGCAATTTTTAATTCTCCCTGTCTTAAAATTTTTATTTTATCTTGGGTCACATCTACAATTGTGGTCGGTAAGTTCTTTGGTAGTTGCCCAAAATCCAAAATAATATCCGGCTGACTTGCTCGTTCGAAAAACATCGCTTCTGCATCTTTGGCACTATAAATATCCCCCGCGCCAGAAACATTACCTGAAGTAGCTACTATCGGCTTAGCCAAACTTTCGGTTAAAAATTTCACAATCGGATGTGTAGTCACTCTTACTGCGACTGTATTATTTTTGGCAACTACACCCTGAGCCAAACCTGAATCTAACTTATAATTTCCAACAATAGTCAGCGGTCCAGGCCAATATTTTTTGGCTAATTCTTCAAGTACATTATTCCAAACTAAATATTTTTTAGCCATTTCAATAGTTGGCACGACAACCAAAAGTGATTTACTTTCATCTCTTGCTTTAATTTTAAAAATTGCATCAACGGCCTCTTGATTAGTCGCATCACAACCCAAACCATAAGAAGTTTCTGTTGGAAATATCAAAGTTTTACCTGACAGCAATTCCACCACTATTTCTGATAAATTACATTCTTTTAAAGTTTTCATAAAAATACATTCAACAGTCTGGTTTATTATTTTTAAGCGGGTTATGGTCGCTCGTAGCGAACATCCTCTCGCCCTCGCGGGCGAGAAAAGCGAAAAATAATAAACCGGACTATCTTTTTATCCATCTTAAATAAGCCTCACTTAACGGAAGCAACTCCCCTTCTAAAACAGACTCCGGATCAGTTGATTCATAATCGGTGCGATTGTCTTTAACTAAATGATAAGGGTGCAACACATACGACCGAATTTGATTTCCCCATTCGGCTGACTTGTATTCTCCTCGTAAATCCTGACGCTCTTTGGCTTTTTTTTCTTCTTCCAAAATATTTAATTTTGATTGCAAAACTTTCATGGCCATATCTTTATTTTGCTGTTGCGATCGTTCGTTTTGACATGATACAGAAATACCTGTCGGAATATGAACGATGCGTACTGCCGAATAGGTGGTATTCACACTCTGTCCGCCATGACCACCCGCCATAAATGTATCTATGCGAATATCTTTTGACTCAATTGTCACTTCGGATTTTTCATCCATCTCAGGCAATACTTCAACGAGCGCAAAGGATGTGTGGCGCATTTTCTCAGCATCAAAAGGAGAGATGCGCACCAAGCGATGCACGCCATGTTCTGATTTCAGATACCCATAAGCAAACCGACCTCGCACTTCAATCATGACTGATTTATACCCCGCTTCAGATCCACGAGATTCATCCAAAACCCTCACAGACCAACTCATTTTATCGCAAAAACGCATAATCATCCGCAGTAGCATTTCCGCCCAATCTTGCGCTTCGGTCCCGCCCGCGCCTGCATGAATAGATAAAATTACATTATTTTTATCATAAGGACCGCTGAGTAAAACCAAAAATTCATAATCAGCAAATTCTTTCTGCAACTGTTTTGTCTGATCTTCTATTTCTGCTTTCAAAGATTCATCATCTGACTGAGCCAATTCTAAAAGATCTTCAGTTCTTTTTTCCAAATCAGAAAATTTTTCAACTTCTTTTTTAATATCTTGATAATCTTGCGAAATAGTTTGAGCAACAGTTGGATTACTCCAAAAATCAGATGCATTCATTTCTTGACTCAGCAATTCCATCTTCCTGTACAATTCTTCAATATTGAGCAGTTTTTTGGTTGAACTTATTTTAGATTGTAATTCTTTTAATTCTTCCATACAACAAAAAATAAACCCTTACAATAACTTATCTATCCCCAAAGATATAGCCACAGTGACAAAAGAAGATCCTATTACTGCCGCCCAAATATACGGGAGCGACCGTTTAAACGGTACGCCCATTAAAAATGCAATCATCGTACCAGTAAAAATACCGCTACCAGGAATAGGTAAAGCCACAAATAAAGCTAACCCTAAAAGCCCATATTTTTCATATTTAGCAAATTTTTCCTGCGCTTTATGCAAATTTTTTAACCAGGCCTTACCAAAAAAAGTGCCCGAATTTTTGTTGACCCACGCATGAAAATTATCTGCAAAATAAAGCAAAGCTGTTACTGGTAATAAATTACCAGCTAAGGTAATAAGGATAGCTTCCCAGGCCGGCATGTTAAAACCAATAATCGCTACCGGCAAGGCTATCCGTTGTTCCAAGACCGGTGTCATAGCAATCAAAAAAGTAACCACACCCGCCCATTGAGGCGGAAAAGAAGAAAAAAAAGCAATGAGTTGGTCAGCCATACATAATAAATTTAGGTAATAAATATAATCTTACCCTTATTTACATAAATTTACAAACAACCCCGTCTCGCTGTTGCGGGACGGGGTTGTTGTTATTTTTATTTTATCTATCTTTCAACTTGGCTTAATACATTCCACCCATCCCACCACCCATTCCTCCCATGCCCCCACCCATTGGTGGCATAGCTGGTTCGTCTTTCTTTGGAAGTTCAGTGATAACAGCTTCAGTGGTGAGGAACATGCCAGCGATAGATACTGCGTTTTGCAAAGCAGTACGAGTCACTTTAGCAGGATCAATAATACCAGCCTTTACCATGTCTTCATAAACACCAGTAGCTGCATTATAACCATAGTTTCCAGTTCCCTTTCTAACTTCTTCGGCAATCACGGCGCCATCCATACCAGCATTAGCAGCAATTTGGCGTAATGGCTCTTCCAAAGCTCTGCGTAAAATATTGAGAGCCACTGCTTCTTCGTGTTCTAATTTAGTATTTTCTAAAACCTTGATAGCTCGTACTAGAGCCACACCTCCACCCGGCACAATACCTTCTTCTACCGCCGCTTTCGTTGCCCCTACCGCATCTTCGATTCTGTGTTTTACTTCTTTCATTTCAGTTTCAGTCGCAGCGCCAACTTTAATAACCGCAACTCCACCAGCCAGTTTGGCCAAGCGCTCTTGAAGTTTTTCACGATCAAATTCACTATCAGTTTGATCAATCGCTTTTTTGATTTGCGCAACTCTATCTTGGACATCTTTAGCGATACCTTTACCATCAACGATAGTAGTATTGTCTTTAGTAGAAATAACTTTGCGAGCAGAACCCAAATCTTCTAAACCGGCATTTTCAAGTTTCAAGCCCACTTCTTCGGTAATAACTTTTGCACCAGTAAGAATAGCAATGTCTTGCATCATCTCTTTGCGTCTATCACCAAAACCAGGAGCTTTGATAGCCAACACATTGAATGTGCCTCGTAATTTATTCAAAACAAAAGTAGTAAGCGCTTCACCCTCTACATCTTCAGCGATAATAACTAAATCTTTTTTACCACTTTGCGCAACTTTTTCTAAGAGAGGTAATACGTCATGAATAGAAGAAACTTTTTTATCAGTAATTAAAATATACGGCTCACTATATTCTGCTTCCATGCGCTCAGAATTAGTCACCATATAACCCGAGACATAACCCTTATCAAAACGCATACCTTTGACGGTTTCGATAGTCATGCCAAAAGACTGTGACTCTTCTACGGTAATAACACCGTCCTTACCAACTTCTTTCATCGCCTCGGCGATCTTACCACCAATTTCTTTGTCATTGGCAGAAATAGAAGCCACGTCAGCAATCTCATCTTGTTCTACTGGTCTAGCAATATTGTCTTGCAATTCTTTCACAACCAAATGCAAACACTTATCCAAACCACGTTTAAGAGCTACTGGGTTTGCGCCAGCAGTCACATTTTTCATGCCTTCTTTGATAATAGCCTGAGCCAAAACAGTGGCAGTGGTAGTTCCATCACCAACATCTTCGTTAGTTTTACTAGCCACTTCTTTGACAAGTTCCACGCCGGAATTTTCAAATTTATCTTCTAATTCAACTTCTTTAGCCACACTTACACCGTCTTTGGTAATAGTTGGAGCGCCATAGCCTTTATCCAAAACCACATTACGTCCTTTTGGACCAAGAGTCACTTTGACCACATTTGCCAAAGCATTGACCCCGCGCAAAAGTGCCTGTCTAGCTTCTTCGCTGTAAATAATTTGTTTTGCCATATTTATAATTAGTTACTTTATTAATTAGTTAGTACTGTTCGGCAGTCATCCTGAGGGAGGCTTTAGCCGAGTCGAAGGATCCCTTATACTATGTAATTACAAATGCATTGCTTAAGGGATTCTTCACTTCGTTCAGAATGACAAAACGAAAAACTTACTCTATAATCGCCATTATATCTTCCTGAGAAACAATCTTGTACTCTATCTTGTTTAACTCCACTTTTTCACCTCCCCAATTTTTTAATAAGACTTTATCACCAACTTTTACTTCCATCACACCACGTTCACCGTTTTTTAAAATTTTTCCTGGACCAACGGCAATAACTTCGGCTTCAGCTTTTTTCTCATCTTTTTCCGGTAAAACCAAACCGAAAGATGTGACTTCATCTGCCTTAATTTGTTTGACCAATACGTTGTCTCCTAATGGTTTAATGTTCATATTCGAAATGAATTAGGCCCTACTCAGCGGGGCGAATAATTAATAAATTTTTATCACTCAATAAATACGAGTGATAATTGTAGAGCCATTTTACTACAAAGAAAAAAACTGTCAAGAGTTCACCTTATCCTGTCCTAAACCAATAATAGCCCAGTAAAAAACAAGGCCTGTAAACATGCTAAAAAGCCAGTGGTCGAAGAGCCCGGCCATAAGCAAGGTAAATAAAACTGGAAGAAAAATAAGATTATTTTTAAAAACTTTTTTAATTAAACTTAAGAAAATTAAACCCAAAAATAATACAAAAACAACACCGAAATCCACCGCAGCCAACACATAAATATTATGAACCGGCTGGAATTGCCATGAGGCTAATTTAGGATATTTTTTTGAGACTGTATATGTATAGAGAGCTGGCCCTACTCCAAAAAATGGTTTGTTCTTTATAAATGATAAAGATTCTTTATATTGGCTTTGTCTTTCAGCGATAGAATAAACTTCTAACCGATTATGAATATTAAATCGCGCGCTAAATATAGGAAAAAATATTCCTACCCAAAAACCAGTTAAGACTAAAATAAAAATAACTTGTTTAATAAAATCTTTTCGCATTGTCATCTCGAGCGGAACCGTAGCGAAGCCGAGGGATCCCTTATCCATCGTCTTTGCAAGTATTTTGTTTAAGGGATTCCTCCACTTCGGTCGGAATGACAAGTGGTTGGACAGAGATTCTTCGCCTTGCTCAGAATGACAGCCGGCAACAAAAACAATGACAGCCAAACAAATTATGCCCACTATAGCCGATAGCCAGGCTCCTCGAGAAAAAGAAAACAGCAAGCCAGATAAAATAATTAATTGCCCGACACTAATTAAAATTTTATAAAACGGTCGTTCGGTTTTAACATATAAAATAAAACCCAAGACTAACAACACTGCCAAATATATCCCCAAAGAATTTGGCGAACCAAAACTACCATAAGCGCGCAGCCATCTTTGATCTGCAAACTCCACCACACTCGCTCCGCCCTGCATCGCATCTTGCGCCGACATTCCCAACCACTTACTCGCAAAGACATGCTGAGTTAAAAATTGATAAACTGCCAGCAGGCCTTGGACTACAGCGCTAAGCCATAAGGCAAACAATTTACTGTCATTCTGAACAGAGTGAAGAATCTTTCCGTTAACAGGCTCTTTCTCGGAAAGATCCCTCGTCGCCCTTGAGGGCTCGCTCGGGATGACATTTGTGTGGTTGGTTAACACAATCGCCATGGCTATCGCCCCCAACCATCTAAATACATACTGATATGACACCCAAAAATTTTCACTGAAACCAAGCGACAACCATATTAACCCTAAAAAAATAACTGGAAAAATAAAAAACTTCTTTTTAGTTAAAAAGCCCTGCCGCATTTCTTTATTAAACAAATGACGAAAAAAAAATAATAAAATAATTATCCAAAGCAAAATCTCGGTCCCATAAATACTAAACGTGCCATACTCCCAATGCCCGCCGCTCAATTGCCCTTCCTGCCAGATATATCTAGTTTGCCAAGGCAATAAAAACAAAAAGGCTAACAATAATAAATTTTCTATTTTTTTAAGAATCATACGTTTGTTGTCATCTTGAGCGAGGCTTTAGCTGAGTCGAAAGATCCCTTATGCATAGTAATTGCAAATACCGTGTTTAAGGGATTCCCTGCCTACCGCAGGCAGGCTCAACTCAATCGCTCAAGCTCCTTCGTTCGGAATAACATTAACTTTATTTAACCAAGCCTCTCTATATTCCAACCTTGTATCCTTTTCGTGAAACTTCAAAATCTGATCAGAAATAACTACACCCTTATCTTCTCCCCTAACTATTTTCTTGCCGGAAAACTTCATCTTTGAAATCTGAATTTTTTTAGCTTCACCATTAATCAAATCACCATAAGCGCCAGTCCACATTTTTTCCCAAGCTCTTTTCCAAACTCTGCCTAACTTTGATTCGCTAATCTTAAAAATATACGAACTCATTTTCTCAGATTTTATATTAGGCAAATATTTTTTTGTCCAACTATTGGCTTGTAAAAATTTGGCATAATAATTTTCTGGGTCATATAGTGGTAACATCTGATTAATCCAATAAGCAAAGTGAATATCGTCATCAACCACTCTTAAATTCGCCAGATTCAGACTATCGGCCGTCACATAAAAACTCAAACAAATTTTATTCTTAATGCGATTATTTACTCGCCTTAATCTAAAAAGTCCTAACAAAAAAGTCACCCACAATCGGGCAATCCAAATCCTGTTTTTTTCAGTTACAATAAAAAAATCAATATCACTATCCTCTGTTGCCTGCTCCGCACCTACAGTATTGCAGACAAAAATCGCTTTTAAAAATGGCACGGACCGTACTATCCTAGCCGCTCGACGCGCAATCTTTAATTTATTTTCAGAAATAAGCAACCGACAACGCCTGGTCTCAACCAATTCTTCTCTGCCAGATAAAAAATAATAACCATTTTGCTCTGTCATCATGAACGACTTCACTGTGTCATTGCGAGGAGTCCCAATTTTTTGAGACGACGCGGCAATCCCATTGTTAGCACTACCAAACAGTGGGATTGCTTCGCCTTCACCAAAGGTGTAGTCTCGCAATGACAACAGGAATTCAGCGTAACTAACCTGTGGCGGTTCCCACAAAAAATTATACAACTCTTCTTTGGTCAATGGGAAATTAGCTAAATCAAAATAGGCCAAAGTTTTTTTTAGCGATAATTGCAAAGAGTCGGAAGTATTCATAGATTTTACTCTTCTAAAGCCATACCCGAAGTTTTGCCTTGATAGTCGGAAACAACACTATCATAGACTACTATCTTATCATCCTTAATTTCTTTGATTTGGCTATTCTGAATCAGAAAAGATTTTACACTAAACAAAATTGGCCGAACATAATATCGCACCACTGTCTGACTATCAACATCCATTTCAAAATCAACAATTTTACCAAGCTTAATACCTGATTCCGTATACACCGGCAAGCGTAAAAATTTTTGAAGATTAATTATCATACGCGTATTTGCCTAATGCCGACTACTAATTATTTAACGAGTTCGCCCTCAATCACTCCATCTTTAGGCGTATTTTTTTTAGTAAGAAGTATTTGCTGCAACACCATCAACAATGTGCCGAAGAACCAATACAGAGTCAAACCACCCGGTAATTTAAACCCGATTATTACAGTCATTACCGGCATAAGATAAAGCATTTGTTTATTCATCATTGCCATCATCGCTTCATCTTTAGCGCCTTCGCCTGCTTGCGCTGGCGGAGATTTTCTCATCATGGTTTTAGCTTGGAAAAATTGGGCGGCACCAGCTAAAATTGCCAAAACCGTATTAGGAGAAGCCATATTCAAAAACCCAAGAGAGATTTGACTGATAGTGCCTGGGTTGTGGATAAACGGATAGAGAGAATCAACCAAATTTTTGGAATGTAATCCGTCTTGTAAAACCTGATAAAGAGCAATCAAAATTGGCAACTGAATAAGCATCGGTAAACAGGAAGCCATCGGATTAACTTTGTTATTTTTATACATTTCCATTATAGCCTGAGTCTGCTTTTGCTTATCATCCGCATATTGCAATTTGATAGCCGCCATTTTTGGTTGTAAATCTTGTAACGCACGCTGTGATTTGATAGAGGCGCTAGTGAGCGGATATAAAGCTAAGCGAACTAAAATAGTAATCGCCAAAATTACCAAACCAACATCATGTCCGGGAATAACATTGTACAACCAAACAAAAAGATTAAAAATTGGCAAATAGAGAACAGTATGAAAGAGAGCAAACATAGAGAAGTTAATGGTTAACTGTCATTCTGAACGGAGTGAAGAATCTTTCCGTTAGTAGAACTCTTTCTCGGAAAGATCCCTCGTCGCCCTTGAGGGCTCGCTCGGGATGACAAACGCTTTAATTATTTAAATTTACTCCTCCTTTTTTTCTTCTACCTCAACAACTTCAGGAGCGACTTCTTCCGCTTTCACTTCATCACTGGATAGTTCCTGCTTACCTCCATCTTCAACCACATCTATTCTCCAACCAGTCATATCAGCAGCGAGACGTACATTTTGTCCGCTACGACCAATGGCTAAAGAAAATTGATCGGCAGCCACACTCACTTCCGCCACTTTATTAGCTTCATCTAATTTTACATTCAAGATTTTTGCTGGCGCCAAAGCGTGAGCAATATATTCAGCCGTATTTTCACTATACTGAATAATATCAATCTTTTCTCCGCCCAACTCTTCAATAATAGTGTTTATTCTACTACCTCTTTGACCGATACAAGATCCGATTGGATCAATAGATTTGTCATTGGTTGAGACAGATACTTTGGAACGGAAACCGGCTTCACGAGCCACACCTTTTATTTCTATTAGACCATCATTAATTTCAGGAATTTCTTGTTTGAAAATTTCACGAACCATACCCACATCACTGCGAGACAATAGAACCTCAAGTCCGCGAGGACTCATCTGTACAGATAATAAATAAAACTTCATGCGAGCGCCTGGTTTATATCTATCACGGCTATTTTGTTGATCAGCTAACAATACACCGGTCACTTTACCAAAATCAACCAAAACTTTGCGAGCTTCAGCGCGCTGAATTGTACCCATAACCAATTGGCCTTCTTGGCCTTTGAAGTCATTAAACATGATACCTCTTTCCGCTTCACGGATTTTTTGGATAATTACCTGCTTGGCAGTCTGAGCAGCCATACGACCAAACTCATGGGTAATCTCCAAAGGAATTTCCATCACCTCTCCCAATTTTACTTTCTTATCAATCTCTTTGGCAGAGGTAATCATCAATTCTGTTTTTGGATTAAAGTGAACCAAATCCGCAGTTTCTTCTTCAGTCAACTCTCTTTTTTCTTCCTTGGCTTTTTCACGTCGCGCTGCAAGCTCGGTCTGAGCTGCTTCTAGATCTTCTTCAGAAATATCCTCTACTACCGTTTTGACATCCCAAGCTTTCATATCGCCGTTTTCTGGATTGAATTGCACTTTGATATTTTGCTGTTTATTACCAAAATCTTTGCGATAAGCAGCAGCTAAAGCAAACTCAATTGCCTCCATGACCGATTCGGTAGAAAGACCTTTTTCCTCGCATAACATCTGAATTGCTTTTGTTATCTCTGACATATTTTTACTTTATTACTTAAGTTAATAAATGATACCATAAAAATGGCTAACAAAAAAGAGCATTTCTTTATGAAAGCTCTTTTTGATACTTAAAGAATAACATACTCAGACCAGAAAGTCAAGCGTTAAATCATAAAGGTTCTTTGACGAACAGCCTCCCGGTAAATATAGTACCTTTTTAACAATAGATAAACCGGCCATTTGGTAAAAAATATTTTCAAATCCCTTTTGCCGTGTAACAAATAACGGGCAAATAAGACAGGCAGAAAAATAGGCAAAAACAAAAAATACAGATAATCGCGGGCATCAACAATAAAACCAAATTTAATTTTTGGCCCAAAGCATAAATAATGATTGGGATACATTTTTTTTAATAAAGGCCATACAGAAAAATTATGCGCCGACCGCAATAGTTGTGGCACTTGCCAATTCATCGCCTGGTGAAAAATAACAGCCTCTACTTCCCTAGTAAAAGTTAATCCACTCGCCACAACCCGAATAGCCATCTCTGAATCTTCGTTACCAAATCTAAAAAATCTGTCTTCAAAATAACCAAACTTTTCAAAAACATTTTTTCTATAAGCGATATTGCAACCCATTGGCCACTTAGCTCCAATATTTTGCACTAACCTCTCGGGGAAATAACCCTTATAATTTTGCGCCACATAAAAAGTTTGACCAATCACAAATCCAACACTTTTATCTTCAAACCCTTTTAATAAAAACTTTAACCAATTTTTATCAACCACACAATCATCGTCAGTAAAAGCCACCACTTCATAACTAGCCTTACGTATACCAATATTTCTGGAAAGGCTCAGTCCTAAATTTTTTTCATTATGGATAACTTTAATTTTAGGATTATTTATCAAACTATCTAAATAAATTTTTGTGCCATCACTTGATCCGTCATTTACTATAATTATTTCATAATCTAAATAATCCAAACTTAATAGGGCTGGAATAGATTTTTTTAAATAATCAATCCGGTTGAAGGTACAAAGTATAACTGAACATTTTTCTAACATAAAATTAATATTCAAAAATACTCCCTAACTGATCCGTCCGCAAAATCTCCATTCCCGCTCTTTCTAATTTCTTCATCACGCGTCGAGACGGATGACCGTACTTGTTATTTACACCCACAGAAATAATACCGATCTTAGCTCCCACTGCTCGCAAAAAATCTTCACCCGAAGAACTGTCACTACCGTGATGGCCGACTTTGAGAATATATGCTTGGAGGGCGGGACAGGGTTCGGTAGAAGTGACAATGCAATACTTATTTAATAATGCATTTTCTAGCGGCACTTCCATATCAGCTGTAAACAAGAAATTCTCACCATTATTTTTTAATCTAAAAACAATTGAATAATTATTACTGTCGTCTGCCGGAACATTTAAAACCAAAGACTTATCAGGCGATAAAAATTCCAAAGTGGAACTACCGATTGTCCAAACTTCCGCCTTATTTATAATTTTTATGATTGCGCCTTCATTTTGCACGGCTTGATCCCACGTCCGCCAATATGGGTCATATTGTTTCTGACCGCCATTAAGAATAATTTCTTTGACTTTGTAATTTTTGAGCACATCAATACAGCCACCATAATGATCCAAATCAGGATGAGTAGCTATCAAAAAATCTATCGTGCGATCATAAAAAGGCATAGCCTCACCAAGTCTGGATAAAATCTTTTTGTCTTTACCACAATCTACCAACATTTTTTGGCCATTGTTAAATAGAATAAGAGTTGCGTCACCCTGACCAATATCCAAAAAATTGACTTTGAACTCAGATGGGCGAAGATTATTATAGTGATAATAAAAAACACACCCTAAAAGCAAGATGAGAAATATAAACGGGATTAGAAGTATTTTTTTGTCTTTGGACATGGTTTATAAACCAAAAATTTTACGAGTAATAAAAACTGCAAAATCTTTGCCTAAAAAAATAAAAAGGGCGCAAAAAACTCCTTCACCCAACAAAACCCCAATAATAAATTTCTTAAAATTAATCCGCAGTGTGCCACATACATAACACATAGCATCGGTTGCTAAAAATGGTAAGAAGCTCCAAACGGTGATAATCGGAAGTTCGTATTTTTTTAAAATATTGGTTAACTTGGCAATGACTGTCGGATAATTCTGTTTGAAATAATTTCCTAGGCTCAAATACTCAGAAAAATAGTAAATAGAGGTTGCGGAAGTTCCGACTCCGATAATGGTCAAAATATACACGGCTGGCGCTGGTAAAAATACCAACCCGAGAATCATAGTATAGGTAACTGGTATAAATGTGAAACCCCTTAAACAATTGATAACAAGATAGACCGTGCACAGCCAAAACAGTGGCAAGTGGCGAATGTTAGTAATTTGCGCCATTATAAAATCACTTTTAAAAAAATATAAATAAAGAACCGTGGCTAAAACTAATAGCCATATAAAAATAACTTTATTTTTTGTACTGTGTTTGAGCAACTTCATAATATTTACTTTCTTACCAATAAAATTTGATTAACCCAAATCTCATTTTCTTTTACAAAAATTTCTTGTTCAACTTGAAAAGCCAGTGACTCCAGGATCTCTTTTATTTTTTCTGGCCGATGATAAAAAGATTCAATAATAATATTCCCCTCTTTGGTTTTTACTTCTGGAGGATCTTTTTGATTAATATTTGTTACTACAAATTTTCCCCCGTCTTTAAGAATTCTATAGACTTCATCAAAAAATCTGGCTGGATCTTTGAGATGGACAATCAAAAAAGCCGCGGTCACTACATCAAAACTATTATTTTCAAAAGGTAAATTCTCGGCATCAGCTACCGTTGTTTGAACCTTGTGATTTTTTCTTTTAACCAGCTCTAGCATTTTTTCCGACACATCCAAAGCCATTACTTGCGCTCCGCCTTTTGCCAGTTGCAAAGACAGACGACCAGTCCCCGCTCCAATATCCAAAACTTTTTTATTCTTAACATCTCCCAACAGTGGCAAAATTTTATTCTGCTCAAAACTATTGAGGTACTTTTCTTTTTGATCATAAAACTCCGCAGCCAAATCATAGCCCTGGTCTGAAGAAAATACTTTTATTTTTTTTGACATATAAATGTAAAAACATTACTACTTGTACATGGGGTTTGGGGTGGCAGCTGTCTGAGCTCACACATTTGCAAAACAAGCATTTTAATGAGGCGAGTTCTGCCGCCCCAACACTTTTTGATACTTTTTGGTGACAAAAAGTATAAGTACGAGATAAATAAATATCATCGTTAATAAAGAAATCTTCATATCAACCGCACTCCAACTTTTATTTCCAAACCAATCTACAACAATTATAACATATCGTACTCCCAAACCCGCCACCCAGGCAACCAGCTGACCCAACGGAAAAAATACAAGGCTTAAAATCAAAGACAAAAACCCAAACAACATCAGCCAAGGAATAATCCACAAAACCAAAATATTTACTAAAGGCGCCACCACCGAAAACCTCCCAAACTGATGCATAATTAACGGCATAGTAGCCATAATCGCAGCCATCGTGGTCGTAAAAACTTCAAGTAACATCACGCTAGTACCAGTCACTTTTATCTTTTCAGTCAATGGCTCAAAAATAGGCACCAAATAAACCAACCCCAAAGTAGACAGGAATGATAACTGAAAGCCCGCATCCCACATCAACAGATAGGGATTAAAAATAAGCATCACCACAACCGCATAGACAAGTACCCTACCCACCGCCGATAGCCGACCCAAATATTGAGACAATAAAACAATCACCGCCATTATTCCCGCTCGCACGACCGAAGCGGTAGCGCCAGTGAAAAAGACAAAGGCTAAAATCAAAAATACTAAGGACCAAAAAGATTGTTTACGAAATAATCCAAGATAAATTAAAATTGAATTTAAAACTACAACTATGATACTCACATTATATCCGGAAACAGCGACAATATGAGTCACACCCGTACGACTAAAATTAGTTGTTAAATCATCGGGCAAACCGCTGCGAGCGCCATATAAAATCCCGGCCATCAGACTATTGCTTGGCTCAGGCCAAAGTTTGGCCATCTGCAAAGTTATTCTACTTTTCATTTTCAACATTGCACTGATAAAAAAATTGCCTTTACCTGCACCCACCTTTTTTATTTGCGGATTGGCACAAGTTGACCACACATCTTGTTTGGCTAGATATTTTTTATAATTGAAATCACTATCTGCAAAATTTGTTGGTTCTTGAAGAAGGCAACTAACTTCCAATTGATCGCCATATTTATATTCGGGATAAATTAACGTCTTAATCATAATATTTCCCGAGGCTCGCTCTCTCTGATTGTCATCCTGAGTGGGGTTTACGCCCCGGAGGGATCTCTGTCTAATTTTTGATTTGGACAGAGATTCCTCCTTCGTCATCGTAATGACAGGCTGATTAGCGATTGCTTCTACCCGCACCACATACCTCGCATCACTTACTCCAATATCCGGTTCACGCACCACAAACCCTTTAATAATCTTTTTACTACCATTATAAAAATCTATCCTATCTGCATCTTTCCCAGGAATTGTCAGGAAAAATCTAATTCCACCTAACACAAAAACTAACAGACATAGACAATAAAACCGATACTCTTTTTTTGACCAGAAGATAATAACAAAAAACAAAATTGCAAATAATAAAATATGGAGATAAAACAAAAATTCTTTGCCTTCAAACAAAGAAAAAATACCTGCGCCTAAAATAAAACAAAAACAAAACGCGAGAAATGTTTTACTTTTGCTCTTGATGATTTGTTCTAGCCCCTCCTTGAGCATAACTAATCTACATAATATTTCTCCTGCATGTCAATCACTCTATTATTTTGATAGATTATTAATTTTATATAATAATCACTGCTTTTTTTAGGTTTTGAATACCAATGATACTCAAAACCAGCATCATTTTTGGAGATAGATAGAGGTTGTCCTAATATTTTTTGGACATCATCCATAGAAATTCCTACAAAGATAGAATCAAAAGTCCCTTGATTAAAATGTTCCGCATACATGGTATTACGGTAGGCCATAAATTTTGTAATTCCAAACATACCGCCTACCATAATGACTACGGTTGATATAATAGTAGCAAGAGCAACTAATATAAGCTTTAAAATTTGCTTAAGAGAATTCATAAATTTAAACAACCATACTCACCAACTTCCCTTTTACGTAAATAATTTTCTTGGGTTCTTTGCCTTCCAACCACTTCTGAATTTTCTCACTAGCCAAAACTATTTTCTTTGCTTCTTCCTCCGAGATATCAGCCTGTACCGTTATCGTATCGCGCAATTTCCCATTTACTTGTACAGCTAGTGTAATTTCACTTTCTTTGGTCAAGGCCTCATCGTATTCTGGCCAAGGTTCAAAGACCAAAGTGTTTTTGTTTCCAAGCTGACTCCAAATTTCTTCACACATATGTGGAGCAAAAGGAGAAAGTAATTTTAAAAACTTAATAAAATCTTGCTCACCGATAAGTGGCGCTGGCTCGCTAACAACCTTACCATCTTCAAGTGGTTTATAAATAGTATTCATAAACTCCATCATCGATGCAATTGCGGTATTGAATTTCATAGAATCAATACCTTCACTAACTTTCTTAATTGTTTGATGAAGCTTAGTCAAGGCACTTGTATCCCTCCGTTCCTTGGGAACCGAAGGTAATCTATCGATAGCATAATTCCACACCTTATCCAAAAATCGTTTCACTCCTATTAACCCATTCGTATCCCACTCCACTGCCTGATCAAACGGACCCATAAACATAATATAGGTACGCAGGGCATCCGCGCCAAACTGCTCTACCATCTCATCGGGATTCACCACATTGCCTTTTGACTTGCTCATCTTCTCTCCGCCTTTGGCCAAGATCATGCCGTGGGAAGTGCGTTTTTTATACGGCTCACTTGTAGGCACCAGTCCAATATCATGCAAAAATATATTCCAAAAACGAGAATAAAGTAGGTGTAAAACCGTATGTTCCATTCCCCCATTATACCAATCTATCGGCATCCACTGTTTTAATAATTCTTTATCCCAAAACTTATCACCTCTCTCTTTCAAACCTTTTTCCCCACCCAAAGCATAGGCCAAGAAATACCAAGAAGAGCCTGCCCAATTTGGCATCGTATCTGTTTCTCTTCTGGCCGGACCGCCACACTGCGGACATTTTGTCTTTACCCATTTTTCCATGGCGGCGAGCGGTGATTCGCCATTGTCTGTTGGTTGATATTTTTCTACTTTAGGAAGTTTAAGAGGTAGTTCGCTCTCAGGTAGCGGAATCCAGCCAGCACATTTTTCACAATATACAAGTGGAATCGGCTCACCCCAATAACGCTGGCGAGAAAATACCCAATCACGTAGTTTATAATTTATTTGTTTCTTACCAATTTTATTTTCTTCCAACCAACTTATCATTTTTATTTTAGCTTCATCTGTTTTTAGACCATTGAGAAAATCGGAATTAACCGCTACACCATCTTCGGTATACGGTCCATCTGTAAACAGATTATTTATATCAGTAAAATTTTTCAACACTTGATTTTCCGGCAAAAGTTCACGCAAACCATCATAACCGGAATAACCCCAAGCACAACCAATAATTTTTTTTCTATCTAAGCAATTTTCTAGTTCATAGACATCCGCTTTGGTATCAGTAAAATAATATACATCTTGCATAGACACTCCCCAATCCTTACATACCTGCTCGATTTTTTGTTCCTTTGAATGGTGGTCTTCGTATGTCAAAACATGAGTCGGGTTTAAATCAGTCTCAGGCATACGATTTTTGATATACAAACCTGAACCGGCGGAAATTACCGCAATCTTTATGTTTGATATATTTTTTATAGCCTTAATAAAATCATCAAACAGAGGTGGGTTTAATTTAAACATTATTTCACCATACCTTTTTATCCAATCAGCTCTCTTCTCTAACTCATCATCAGTCAAAGTATGGCCCTTTGCATGGCTTGGCTTCCTGCTAAAATACTCATGTATATTTTTTCTTGCTTGTTCTTCAGAAATTGTATCAAGAGCCATATTTACCTTAACGCCCTCTTCAATCGTATCCCCAATCACCCCATCAAAATCAAAAACTAAATACTTTGGTTTTTCATTTAGATTTTTTACTACTTGCTTAACAGACAAGCCAAACTTCTTCGCAAAATCAAAATCGCGTTCATCGTGCGCTGGTACTCCCATAATCGCACCCGTGCCTACTCCACCCATTACATAATTGGTAATCCAAACTGGAATTTCTTCTTTTGAAACTGGATTGATAGCCATTACCCCAGCACTGACTCCAGTTTTTTCTTGCTCTTCACGAGTGTTGGTCGTAGTGCGGACTTTTAAAACTTCAGTAATATAATTTTTTATTTCTTCGCTTGGACTCCAACCAGCTCCAACCCACTCCTTGGCCAAGTCGGCGGAGATAGCAATAAAAGTTGCGCCAAAAATAGTATCAGGACGAGTAGTAAAAACTTTTACGGTGTATTTGCCGTCAACTTGTCCAGACACACGCAAAGGAAAAACAACTTCGGCGCCTTCACTTTTACCAATCCAATTTTCTTGTTGCAATCGAGCGCGCTCAATATAATCTACATCTTTTAGGCCTGCCAAAAGCTTGTCAGCATACTTGGTAATAGCGAGCATCCACTGTTCTTTATTTTTTGTTTCTACCGGCGTACCACACCGCTCACAACAACCGCCCACAACTTCTTCATTAGCCAAACCAATTTTATCTTTCGGACACCAGTTAATCGGTTGATTTTTTTTATAAGCTAGTCCGTGTTTGAAAAATTGCAAAAATAACCACTGAGTCCATTTGTAGTATTGCGGATCGGTAGTGTCAACTTGCCTGGACCAGTCAAAACTAAAACCAAGCATTTTGAGCTGACGAGTAAAATTGGCAATATTTTTTTTGGTCACTTCGGCTGGTGGCTTACCTGTTTTGATTGCAAAATTTTCAGTTGGTAATCCAAACGCATCAAACCCGATCGGGAACAAAACATTTTTTCCTTCCATTCTTTTCTTACGGGAAATAACATCCATCGCTGTGTTTGAACGCGGATGCCCGACGTGCAAACCTTCCCCACTTGGATAAGGAAACTCAATCAAACCATAAAACTTCTCACGCTTTGGATCTTCCGTAACTTCAAAAGTTTTATTTTTCTCCCAATACTTTTGCCATTTTGCTTCTATTTTTTTTGGGTCGTATTTCTTCATAGATTTTTTTGTCATCCCGACCGTAGTGGAGGGATTCTTCACTCTGTTCAGAATGACACCTAACTAAGCCTTAAATAAATTGAGTAGTTATGTTAGTATAATTACTTTTCCATAAATAATCAAGAAAAAACAGGCTTTCGCCTGTCTTCTTTAATATATACTTTAAACTTATACCACTCACCTTTATCCTGCAATCTGTTTATCAACCATAGCAGTAAGTTTTTCTTTTTGCACACCGCCAACAACCTGATCAACCGCTTCGCCGTTTTTGAACACCAAAAACGAAGGAATGCTCATTATATTATACTTGCCGGCAATCTCAGGATTCTCATCTACATTACATTTGCCGATTTTAATATTTTTGCCTTCATAAGTCTTGGCCATTTCTTCTACAATCGGACCCATAATCTGACAAGGACCACACCAAGGAGCCCAAAAATCGACAAACACTGGGGTGCTTGATTTCAAAACTTCTTCATTAAAATTTGCGTCGGTAAATGTGTGTTCCATACAAAATAGAGTTAAGAATTAAAATTTATAATTAAAATTGTCATCCCGAGCGAGGCCGTAGCCGACGAGGGATCTATACTGAATTATTTTATAATTTAATAGGAATAGATTCCTCACCCCATAAAAATAAGGGTTCGGAATGACAGACGAAAAAATTACTCCAAAATCAGCTTCTTCTCTTTCTCTTCTTCCGTATAAGCTTCCAAAACATCCCCAACTTCCAGTTTTATTTTTCCATCAAACTGCAAACCGCCTTCATTACCTTGAGGCAATTCATTAACCATTTGTTTGCCAGATTGCAATTGGCCGATTTTCCCCAGACCAATTACTTCTCTGTCTCTTTTTACTCGCACGCGCGCGTCTTTTTTGAGCTTGCCTGATTCTACGCGACCACCAATAATCATACTACCTTTGGCCGTGCGGAAAATGGCGGCCACACGGATACTACCGAGTTCAGTAACCACTTTTTCCGGATTAAGAAGTTTTTTAAGTTCTACTTTTACAAAATCCATTAAATCATAAATTACGTTAAACTGCAAAAATTGGATATTCTTATCTTGAATCATATTTTTGGCAAGCGGTACTGGTACCACATTAAACCCACAAACAATGGCGTGAGCTGTCTCAGCTTTGGCCACATCATCAGCCATCACATTACCCAAACCTTTGCCGATAATACGCACTCCCACTTCTTCATTTTTTATTTTTTCCAAAGACCCGATAATCGCTTCTAGTGACCCAAGAGTATCAGCCTTAATAACCAAATTCAAAACTTTTTTCTGCTCTTCATCTTCTGGGTCAGCCGTCATAGAGACAACTTTTCTTTCCGCGCCAGATTGAATATTTTTCTTTTCTTTTATACTAATAAGACTGGCCCCCGCCGCGCTACCCACATCCAAAATATCTCCGACTTGCGGAGCGACTTTAAAACCAAGAATTCTCACCGGACAACTTGGAGGCGCAACTAACAAATTTTCTCCCTTATAATTTTTCATGGCGCGCACTTTGCCGTAAATTTCACCATTGACCACGAGCGGATCATTGAGTTTGAGTGTACCAGTTTGTACCAAGACAGTTGCCACTGGTCCTTCCCCTTTGTCAACGTGGGCTTCGATCACAGTACCAGCCGCCGCTCTGTCTGGATTGGCCATAATTTCACCCGCATGCACATCAGCAACAAGCAACAAGACATCCAAAAGTTTATCAATATTAAGATTTTGTTTAGCGGAAATTTCAACCACTGGCGTATCCCCGCCCCATTCTTCTACCAGCACATCATGTTGAGACAAATCAGCGCGAACTTTTTTTGGATCAGCACCTTCTTTATCAATTTTGTTTATGGCGACCACAATCGGCAACTTCACGGCTTTAATAATCTTGATTGCTTCTACTGTTTGCGGTTTCACACTATCATCAGCTGCAACGACAAGCACCGCAATATCGGCTACTTTGGCGCCACGACCACGCATTACTGAAAAAGCTTCGTGACCAGGAGTATCAATAAAAGTTAAAGGAGATTTTTCTTTGGTTTTTGGATTTGTCCAGATTACTTGATACGCACCGATATGCTGAGTGATACCACCAGCTTCTCCGCCCATCACATTGGCATTACGGATAGAGTCCAACAATTTTGTTTTACCATGATCAACGTGGCCCATTACGACAATCACTGGCGGACGAGCCGTAGTCGCATCTTTAGTAAGAATACTTTCGAGATTTTCTACATGAGCAGTATCAAATTCTTCAACTTTGGTTTCAGCATGAGCCTCGGCCACAGTAAAGCCCATTTCTTGCGCCACTAGTGCTGCAGTATCATGATCTACATTTTCATTTTGCGTAGCCAAGATGCCGTTTTTCATGAATTCCATAATCAGCTTGGTCACTGGCACTTGCAACAAATCAGCCAATTCTCTCACTGTCATCTTGTCGCCAATAGAAACCGTCACCCCACTACTCTGGCGAGCTTCTTTTTCTAATTCTTTTTGCTTTTCCTTTTCTTTCTGCTCTCTTTCTTCCATGACAAACTTAATGCGCTTCCATTGACGTTGGATTTGCTGAGCCACACGATCATCGATTTTCACCGCGCGGGCGCCAATATCAAAACCAAACTCAGGCAATATTTGCAAAAGCTTTTGCGGGTGGATGCGGAGTTGTCTGGCTAGTTCGGAGACGTTCACAGGATTTTAGATTAGAATAAATCTAAGTATATAGAATAAAGGATGAAAAGTCAATTTTACCCCATTGCCCTTTCTCCAAAATTCATCCATAATATGGTTATAAACATATGTCATTCCTACTCATCAACAAACCCGAAGGTTGGACCAGCTTTGATGCTGTAGCTTTTGTACGTAATAAAGTTAGGAACGGTGTCATCCTGAACCCCCCAAAGGGGATAAACTCCGTAAAGGATCCCTTAAAACCAAACGAAAGGGATTCTTCGGCAGAGCCTCAGAATAACAGCCCAAAAAAACTCCGAGTCGGTCATGCAGGAACACTTGATCCTTTTGCCACTGGATTATTAATTATCGGCGTTGGACGAGAATCTACCAGAAACTTAGACGAATTTAAAAGAATGAAAAAAATTTATATTGCCACCATCAAATTCGGAGAAACTAGCGATACTTACGACAAAACTGGAAAAATAGAAAAAACGAATAACCCAAAAACAATAACCGAAGAGCAAATCCTAGAGGCAATAAAATCTTTTACAGGCAAACAACTCCAAATCCCGCCGATGTTTTCTGCTAAAAAAATAAACGGCCAAAGATTATACACCCTCGCCCGCAAAGGCATAGAAGTAGAACGCCAACCAAACGAGATAGAAATTTATGAAATTAAACTTTTGGATTACACTTGGCCTGTTTTAAAAATAGAGGTACAATGTTCGGCAGGAACATATATCCGGACCCTTGCTCACGACCTTGGCCAAAAGCTTGGCACCGGCGCCTTTTGCCAAGAATTGGTTCGTACTCAGATTGGTGACTACTTACTAACTAATGCTATTAACTTAGATACTTTAAAATAAATATATGTCTATTCCAAAACCAGAATGGTGGATGCCTAAGATTATGCCAGAAATTCCCGATGGTGAGAAAGCCGATAGAAACAGAAGGCAAAGAGAGATAGAAAATCCTGCACAAGTGCCACTTGAAATTGGGATAGTACCTGTAGTAGATAATCCTAATCCCAAAAAAGACGATGACAAGCAGCCCATAATACCACCGGAAGTAAACTAATCCTTAATTTAATTTTTTCTCACAATACATTAGTTTGACAAAACAGGCCAGCGATGGTACCATATTCCCAGATTAAATAATTAATGATCTTAGGGTAATTACCTTATCTTTACAAGAAGAATCTGGAAAAGATCAACGCCAAGCCGGTTTTATGCCAACAAAACTACAAAAAAACTTCCAAAACTTCCTAATTCAGACAAATTTGTCTGAAATCTTTTGTGTTTTATCGGTAAAAAAAGCCTAAGGCTAGCAAATCTTCTTTAAGTATAAGCAGTAATGACTCAAGATTTTGAGAAATTTTTTGTATAATCGAAGTGAGTGAATGAAATAGTCGGTGAAATATTTATAATCGTTTACAGATTATAAATATTGAGCTGGGTATTTCTGAGCGAACGAGATTATATATGCATATATGAACAGTGTAATTTGGGCAATACTGGTAATTGCCGGTACAGGCGCCGGAGTTGGAGCGGGTTATGTTTTAAGAAAAAAACTAGCTCAAGCTCAGGCAAATTCTATAGAGGCTAAGGCAGAAAAAATCTTAGCAGACGCCAAGACCCAGCAACAGGAACTAATCCTCCAAGGCAAAGAAAAGGCCGCTCAAGTCCTTGAGGAGGTCAAAAAGGAAGAAAAACAAATTCGCCAAGACCTACATAGTGCGCAAGAAAGACTGGAGCGTCGCGAAACTTTGTTTGACCAAAAAATAGTGGAAATCGACAACGACAAGAAAAAGCTCCAAGAGAAAGCCGATCAGATCCAACAGATAAAAGTAAACATCGAAAAACTTCACGAACAAGGCGTCTTAAAACTACAAACCATTTCTAACCTCACCAAAGACGAGGCTAAAGAAGAATTACTCAAACGCGTTGAAGAAGATAGTAAGACTGATTTAATGTCCCGAGTTTTGAAATTGGACAAAGAATCAAACGAAGTCTACGAAGAAAAAGCTCGAAACCTTATCGCCGACGCTGTCCAGCGTTGCGCTTCTTCTCATGCTGCGGAAATTACTTCTACTACCGTCCAACTTACTAGTGAAGATATGAAAGGACGTATTATCGGTAAAGAAGGACGCAACATCAAAACTATTGAAAAACTTACAGGCTGTGAACTTATCATTGATGACACCCCAGATGCAATCTTAGTTTCTGGCTTCTCCCCTATCCGCCGTCAAATTGCCAAACTAGCTCTTGAAAAACTTATGGCTGATGGCCGTATCCAACCAGCGCGCATCGAAGAGTTTGTCGAAAAAGCCAAACAAGATTTGGCGCTTGATATCAAAAAAGCCGGTGAAGAAGCGCTCTACAAAATGGGCATTACCGGTATTGATCCAAAACTTGTGAGCATCGTTGGTCGTCTCAAATACCGCACTAGTTATGGTCAAAATATTATCAACCACTCCATGGAAACTGGTTACTTGGCTGGGATGATTGCTAGCGAACTCGGACTCGATGCTGCTAAAGCCAAAAAATGTGGCTTCTTCCACGATATCGGTAAAGCGGTTGACCAAGAAACTCAAGGATCCCATCCTGAAATTGGCCATCTCATCCTCAAGAAATTCAACATGGATGAAGATATCTGCCAAGCTGCTCTTACTCACCACCAAGACAAACCATACAACATCTATTCTTCTATTGCCAAAGCTGCTGACGCTATCTCTGGTGCTCGCGTCGGTGCTCGCAAGGACAGCTACGAACAGTTTGTCGCTCGTTTAGAAGAATTAGAAAACACAGCCAAAACTTTCCCTGGTATTGATAAGGTCTACGCTATCCAAGCAGGCCGTGAAATCCGTGTCTTTGTCAAACCAAATGAAGTTGATGATTATTCTGCTTTCCAATTGGCCAAAGACATTTCCCGCAAGATTGAACAAGAATTGCAATACCCTGGTGAAATCCGCGTCACTATCATCCGCGAAACACGCGTGGTAGAATATGCAAAATAAAAAATAGGACTAATTATAATAATTTTATATCTATAATATAGAAAGGGGGTGAAACTATGAATAAAGCAGATTTATCACAAGCAGTAGCAGAAAGCTTAAATTTGCCAAAACGCCAAGTTGAAGACACTTTAAACGGTATCCTTGACACTATCGTAGCCCAATTGAAAAAGGGTGAAGAAGTCGTTTTGACAGGTTTTGGCGCTTTCTCCGCCAAACAACGCGCTGCTAGACAGGGCGTTAACCCACAGAACCCTACTCAAAAAATCCAAATCGCAGCTGTCACCGTACCGAAGTTTAAAGCTGGCAAAGCTCTCAAAGACGCTTTGAAATAATAACTTAAACAAAACAAAAAATCCTCGGAGCAATCTGAGGATTTTTTATTATGTTTAAGTTATAACAACTAAATCATCCTACTTTTTTTCTTTTTTAATCTTTGGCATTTCTCCAATTTGACCATCTTTAGCAGGGCGACGCATATTACCAAGAGTAGCACCTATGCTTTGCATATATCTTTTTACTAAACATCCCGCAGTGCTTGCTTTTATTCCAGTATTCGATAATTCAACTCCTGTTTCAAAAATATCTTCTTGTCTTTCCCTTTTCCAATGCATATAGGCTTCAAAAATGGGGCCTTCGACAAAGGAGTAATCTTCTTTTTCAAATTCTGACAAAAGATCAAAACCAGTTTCTTGACGAATGGCGCGCAAACCTTCAAGACTTCCTCTCTCAGCATCGCGCTCAATTATCTGGGTTGGCAAGGATAAAATAGAAAGCACCTTGCCTTTTTTTATTAATTCTTTCTGTCTTAATTCTATGGCTTGATATTCTAATTTATAAGCAAGTACCCTACTTATATAATCATCAAAAACTGATCTATTAGATAAATCAAAGGCTTCTACTTTATTTAAGGCCTCTATAAATTCATTTTCTAATGATTCAGCATTGAGATTATTATATAAATTATTTTTTAAGATAAAATCTAAAGCTACTTCTGCCCAATCAAACGCCGTAATACGAGATTTCAAAGCATGCTCAGGATCATGATGACAATCAAAAAATTTATCCACCTTTAATTTTATTACCTTTTTTTCTTCTTCGCCTTTTCTAAGCTCATCTAGTATACCCACAGTACCACTTTCTGCCTCTGGTACGTCAAAAAGAATCCTGTCAATATACCACCTTATAGCAGTATATCCAGACTCATTATAATGTTTAACCTGTTTCTCCGAACCATACAAAATTAATAAATTCTGAGTTTTTTCATTATCTGAATGATCTTGCTCTACATGAGTAAACTCATGAAGAAGGGTTGAAACCATAGATTGAACCGCCTCACTTCTTATAGACACAACTTCTGCATCAGAGCCATCTTTTAAAACAAAATGTGCGTATTTAGCGTCGGCAGCAACTTTGTCTACTAAAACTAAAACTTCGTGCTTATTAAATCTTTCTAACACATCGAACTCTTTGCCGTCTTTGCCGACAAGAACTAAACTGTCAACTCTGTCTACTGGATATGACCCAAGATCTTTGCTACAAGACGGCATCATAACTTTCTGCCGATCTAAATCAAGCACCATCGTACATATTAATGTGCCGTTTACGTCTTTACACTCTTTATATCCTCTTTCACACTCATACTCCTTATCTCCTCGTTTTTTTGCAATTAATTCTTTTGCTTTTATAGAAAAACCAGCATCATATTTTCTTAAAGCCTCATTAAAAACCGGAGTTATAGTATAATTAAAAAAATTATCAGCTCGGCGCACCCCAACCTCTATAGCGACACCATTACTGCCAACAATTAATTCATCTATAACTTCAGCGGATTTTACTTCTTTTCCACCAACAGATACAATCTCATCACCTGACATAATACCCACTTCAGCAGTTTGAGCAACTGAAACAATACTATCAATAAAAAAACCTACTCGTTTAGATATTTCTAAAGGTTTTATTTCTTGTACTTCGTTCGTTCTCGTTGAGTTATAAGCAGCTTCTCTATGAGACATAGGTAAACGAATAAATATATTTAATATTACACAAAGCCTAATTTCACAAACTTATTTTAAATAAGCCACCAAAATCCGCCCATCGGACTTATATTTTCTGACAATAAATTTACCAGAATCAAAATATTCTTCTTTTAATATTTGTCCACTATTACGCAAAGATGAAATAATATAATCTCGTTCATCATCAACATTCTTATCAACCTTATGACTAATCTGATATGTCATCCTGGTCAACCCAAAACCAATATCTTTGCTCCCACTGCCTACCCACATCGTCGCCTGACTAGGATCAATTTCATGTTTGCGCAACCAATACTTAAGGTCTGATAAATCTACTTCCGGATCAAGATTGGCTGCCCACAAACGGATATGATGACGATGACGAGGACTTTTACCAATAGGTTGTTGAAAACCAAAATCTTGTTGGCGACCAAAAAGATACTGATGACTAAATGGCGCTGTAAAATAATTTGTATTCCGAATAAAAGCCAAGCTCATTTTGAAACTAGTTGTCCAGGTAAGTTTATCAGCCTCGTACCAGCCAGCGGAGACAAAAGCTTTTTTCAAAGACTCTTCTGACCCAACTAAAATAATATTAATCGGATCAGCCACTAACCCATCCGCCGTTCTAGTAAATCGAGGAATCCGGCCACGACGAATAACCATGAGCAGAAACTGAATAATACGAGGGAAAATAATATAGGCGGCCAAAATGTAAGTAAGAACTCCAGCCAAAAAAACAGGCATTCGATCATCAAGTCGTTCAAAAATCTGTATTACCGCCAACCACAACAAACCGAAGCTAAATATAGCTACCACCAGGCGCTCGGCTATTCTTCGGAAGAGCTGCATATTTTAATCCTATTTTACTTTTTATCCATCTGCGCGCGCATCTGCTGTACTGCCCGACGATAATAATACAAAGTCACAAGTTCTGCAATAGCAAACAAAACAAACAAGATTATATAAACATAAAAACGATAGAACCACGAAAATAATTTACCTGACCACATATTAATACGAATCGTGACCGGTTCGGTAAACGAACTCTCAGCGCCATTGTCTAGTATTTGGCGAGCCCGCACCGAATAAACACCAGCTTGCATTTCCTTGGCATAGACCATACGCCAAATACCATTATCATCTGTCTTTACAGATACAACCAGGGGTTCTTTGCGCTCTAGCACCACCTCTACCTGAGAGCCTGGCGCAGCCCTACCATCAATCACCAGCCCTGTGCCGAGAGTATCGGCATTATGCGGATAATAAGAAATAACCGGCGAGACAATCGGCTCTACGGTTAGAGACACACTAGCATCTACAGAATTACCTGCCAAATCAAAAGCGCGAATTACCAAATCTTGCCTGGTCTCAGACGGAAGTTTTGGCAAAATAAATGTATTGTCTCTTTCTAGAGGAATATCCAAATAATCAGAACCATTCAAACTGTAAGCGTACCGATCAACGCCCGACATGTTATCTTCGGTAAAAAATATAGCTCGCGGTCGAGGATTAGAAGTAGAATGGAAACCACGACTATTGGTCTGCGCATCTGCAAAATCAATCGTAAAATGTTTTGGTTCGTTGAGATCTATAAAAAGTGGAAAGTGTAGAGTTGGTCCAGCGCCAGCGGCGTTATAAAAACGAATATGGAAATAATGTTTGCCTTCATTCAAAAACGGTAAGACTTGAGAATTATTAGTAGTTATATTATTATTTTTTGCTGGCGGATCAGTATCGGGACTATCATCAAGTACTGTCGCAACTCCGGTTGCCTCGCCTGGCAGATTCCAAGTCATCTTGGCATACGGACTATTGCTCCATTTTGGATCTGCGTCACTGGTATTAAACAAAACATCTTTGCCTGCCATATCCTGCACCCAATATTTTATTTGTGGAGTTGGCAAAAATTGATTGTGAGGTAAATTTGGAATACTTATAGAACCGCCTGGGTTAGATGGCAAAATTGTTTGGGTGGTATTTCCTCTGCCTAAAGTATAAACTGCCGAACCAAAAGAACTAAGCAAATTACTTCCCTTGCCATCGTTGGCTAACACCGAACCTGATGAAAAAGTAAGGTTAGCTACACCAGCGTCTTTGACTCGAAAAACTACATCGAGCACTTTACCTCTAGAACCAACAAAACCAGGATTAAGTTTGATAGCTGAAAATTGCAAAACACCTGTTTGACCACTGTTGGAAAAAGACGGTTCTTGCACCCACAACGACATTATAGATCTACTCTTACTAAAACTAACGAGCTCTAATTTATTGGTTGGAAATTCCAAGACACCTTCCACACCATTGATGGCTTGATTGGTATTAACTTCAATACTGACGGTAATTGTATTTGGAGTTGTAAAATTTCCAGTGGCTGGAGAGATAGAAAGAGTGGCCGCAGATACAATATTTACAAAAAATAATTGAGCAATACCAATACCCAACACAAAAAATAATCTAGCAAAAATTTGGCAGATTTTTCTAAGAATGCCTTTGTTCAGATCGGACATAATATAAAAACAAAGTGGCCACAATAAGCCAAATATATTATAACAGAAAATATTAGTTTTTCATATACGCTAAACTGGCTATAATTATAAACAAAAACCCCGTCCCGCAATTGCGGGACGGGGTTTTAAAGATAAAGTTATTTCTCAAATTTAGGCCTTCTTGAATCGTACAGTAAACAATGGTTCGTAGTTGTTATTATACTGATCAGTCACCTGCACTGTCTCCCCTTTCATCAGCTTGGAAAGCGCCATATCGCTAAGCATTACCGCATCTGACTCAAGGTCAATCTTTAGGTCATCAAGTTTGGTAAGTTCGCTAGAGAAATTCTCTTTGATTGCAGTTTCTATTTGTTTTTTGCGGGCTTTCAAGGTTTCTAGTTTATCTTTGATTTCCTTATATTCTTCTGAGGCAGACAAAGCTTCTTTATAAGAACTACGAATATCTTTTTGTTTTTTCTTGGTTTCTTGGATACGATTGAATATTTCTTGAATGTCTATCATAGAAAAATTGCTTAAATTTAGTGAGAATATTATATACTTTTTTGAAAATAAAAGATAGGTCAAAACATGAGATATACACACCATCTTTTGAAAAGACTTGCATTATTTGATAAATCGTATATTATATACAGTGGTTAACGTTTAATTCATAACCATAAACATATGGCAGGTTTAACAAAATCAGCCTTGCTCGCCGCTATGGCGGATAAAACGGGCATGAGCAAAAAAGACGTAGGTGGATTCTTGGACGCTATGACAGAAATGGCGTACAAGGAAGTTAAGAAGAACGGTGTGTTCATCTTACCAGGACTCGGAAAATTAGTTAAAGTAAACCGCAAAGCTCGCCAGGGACGCAACCCAGCTACCGGAGCTACCATCTCAATCCCAGCTAAGACTGTAGTTAAATTCCGCGTTGCAAAAGCTGCCAAAGAAGCAGTTGTATAATCTAAAACAAATTAAAAAAATCCCTTGAGTTTCGACTCAGGGGATTTTTTGTTTTTAACGTAGACAACAGACCTCAAACAAGCTACAATATACCCACCTAATTACAGTCTCATGTGTTTTTCTGCTACTGCCAGTTTTACCGCTAGCACAGTTCTCGGTCTTGTCGGTACTGCCGGATTAATCAAAACTCAAAACAAAAAAGCTTGGCCGTTGATGGCCATGCCTTTATTTTTTGCCTTACAACAATTTGTTGAAGGCCTGCTCTGGATATCTCTCAAAAGCTATCCGCAATATGTCCTCCCGCTCACTCATGTATTTCTTTTCTTTGCCTTATTCTTTTGGCCCACATATTTACCACTAGCAGCCTTGTCACTAGAAACCCACAAAGCTAGACGAACTATTATCACTTTTTTCAGCATTGCAGGTACAGTAGTAGGAGCTATTTTCTACGCCAGCTTTTTACGCAATCCCGAATCTGCGGAAATTGTTAATCGCTGTTTGTACTATCCCGACCTGGCTCCATACCCTCACCTACTTGGATACTTATATATCCTCGCCACCATCGGCGCTGGAGCTGCCTCTAGCAAACCAATAGTAAAATTATACTCTCTACTCATCTTAGTCTTTTCTCTTATCACCTGGTATTTCTACGCTGTTAATTTTACTTCTGTCTGGTGCTTTTTCGCTGCCATTATTAGTCTAGTCTTGTTTTTCTATCCGAGAAAATAACAAATACTTTACCAATTAATAAGCCTTAAAATATAGGCTTTTTTTGTTTGCACCCTTATCGACTTTTTGTACGTATTAACTTATGGGCTGCCACCAGCCCAGAAATTAACTTCATAATTTTATGCAAAAGAAGAAGAAATATATCATTTTAACGGCCGTTGTAGTTATCACCTTGCTTACTACCTCTGGTAGCGCTATTGCTCATGCAATGGGTGGCAAAAATCATACTGGATTTTCTTTTAATTCAAAGAATGGCCCTAAAGGCGGCAGACCGGGAATGGGAGGGGCAGTAGCAGCTATAAACGGCACAACACTCTCCATTACAGGCCATGATGGCACTACTTACACAGTAGATACGACCAAAGCCAAGATCACACGCGGTTTTGGACCAAATACCGAAGCTCTGACCCTAGCAGATATCAAGGTAGGCGATAAAATCGGTGTTATGGGCACAATCTCCGGCACTAACATTACTGCCAAAACTATAATTGATGGCGTGGGTATGCTACGCGACAAAAAAGCAGACGGCCAAGAAAAAACTCACGTCGTGGGCAAAATCCTCACAGTTAGCCCATTCTCTCTCACATTGGAAGTAAAACCATTTGGCGGTCGCATGATGAATGCCCCAGCCTCAACTGAAACTTTAACTTATACGGTAGACAGTACCAGTAATACGACTGTCACCAAAGACGGCGCTACTGCTTCACTAGGAGATCTCACTGTTGGTCAGATTATAATTGCCACAGGTAAAGTAGACAGCACTGCCAAAACTGTCGGCGCTACAAAAATAAATATCATGACTTTAAAAGACAAACCAGAAGGATTTTTTAAAGGAATGGGACGGATGATGAGAAAATAAAAATTATACAAATAAAAACCCCGCTCTTCACGAAGGGCGGGGTTTTTATTTAAACTTTCTGTTTCTTGCCAAACAACCTTCCAACTCCCCTATTATACAGATACCCTACCCCCAAAAATAATCCTAGATAAATAATCGTGGCTATCCCAGCCGGGATTTTGCCATACAAAAAATTGTACCTATATAATAATGGCCAATGCAATAAATATATTTCAAAAGAAAATAATCCGAACCAGTATAATATTTTAAAATTAATTTTCTTAAACAAAAATATAACCATAATTGCTCCAGCGGTAATGAGGCTCGCCACGACTTCCCTCTTCCAACTCTGTCCATACGTTGGATGGTAATACATGTACATAAAAATATAGCTAGCTACCGCAATCAAAGCCCAGCGACAAATAGAAGCCACATATTTTTTTTGAAAATAAGGCTTTAGCCAATCAATCAACTGCGTAATAAATACTGGTGGTTTATTAACCAGCGCGCCCAGAGTCATACCTACTGGAAAGGCCACAAAGTGATAGCGATATAACTTAAACACCACTTCAAAAAACCTGCTTGACCCACCCACATACTTCACACCCCACCAACCGATAATCACCATCGCCAGAGCCGACAGTAGCGGAAATCTGCGCCAAAAGATAATTGGAAATAAAAGATAATAAATAAGCAAAGGTGTAATATACCAAAGCGGTGAATTGAGATCGCCATAGATATCTGCATTTGGAAAAAATCCCAACAGACTTTGTATTATATTTTTGGTCGGATAGATTTTGTGTAATACAAAAAAATCTAGGGCTAAGAAAAATACTACGGTAATTAGTACCGGCACATACACGCGCGCCAAACGTTTGAGATAAAACTTGCCAATTGATAATGGTCGACGCAAAGCTGTAGCTACTAGTCCATATCCGGACAAAATCAAAAACAAATCCACACCCACACCCGCATAATTTGATAGAGGTACTAGGAATCGATTATCACTGACCAAAAAATAACCAATGTGAGACAGAACTACCATTAGTATCGCCAAGCCTTTTAGTTCGGTCGTGGTTTCGATTGAAAAAAAAGTAAATTCTTTGGTAGGACGGATAAACAATATCAAGGCAACTAAAAATACCACCTCCACAATATGAGTTTCTGCAATCGCATTAATAATCGAAATAATCATACAAAGCTTTACTCCAAAAATCGTACCCAGCATCCCCAGGATGAAAACCATCAGCCGAATAATACAACTGATTATAAAAGGCTTTTTCACGAGTAAGTGAATACAGGTCTATAATATTTGCTTGCCGACCAACCAACGCTTTATTTAACAAAGAATTATAACGTTTGGTTTGCAAATCAAAATACAATCTATATGGCGGTAAAAATACATTACTACCGCCGATAAACGGAATGTTAATAATATTTAAATGTTTGGTGGTGCTGTTTAGCTTATCAACAATCTCTGACATGGTCTGAGAAAATATTTTGCCAGACACTTGATTGTGCATATCGTTGACCCCGATAGCAACCGAAACAATATCTGGATGAAACTGTGCCACCTGTGGCACTTGGTTTTTTAATACATCACTTGCCACTGCTCCAGGCACACCAAGATTTATCAAAGTCACTTGTGCATTTTGTTTTTCAGCCAACATTTTGGCCAATAAATATGGATACGTTTTATCTTCTCCGCTTGCCCCCACTCCGGCAGTCAAACTATCTCCCAAAGCCACATAGACTATTTTTTTGACATGAGTTTTGGATGGGGCTGGCAAAATTATCTTCTGATGCATAGTAGGATTGGGCAAATGTTTTTCGCCAATAGTGGCATAGATACGACCATACGCCCAATTGGAATATAGGCCGATGGCTATGACTGTGAATATAATTATTAGGTATTTCATAGCTTTCAGTATAGCAAAAATATTGTTGGTTTGCTATTTTGATCTGGATAATTCAAATCAATCACAAATAGACATTTTTTAAAATTAAAGTACACAGACAGTACCTAAGAATAAATTATCTTTATCTTATATTTCTCAGTTAGCTCAGCGTGCTTTTCTATAGCTGCTTCAATATCATAAAATAAGTCACTATCATATTCAATTAACTCCTTATCAAATGGAGTGTTCTTTTCCAATAAAGCAACCCCTTCGCCAATTAGATGTTTAGGAATTTTCCTTATCAAAGATTCAACCACCTCATTATTTGGGTTAAATAAATTTTTAATCCCATTAGATAAAAAGATAAACATTTCTTTCCTTTGTTCTAGATTTAGAACTGATGGGCCGTGCTGTAAAATGACATTCGTGTCTGGCATCTTAATCTCATCTTTATCTCTAACCAAATAAACTGTCGTGTTTATTTCTTTATCACAGTATTTACCAGTATTCTCAAACTTATTTTTTGCTGTAACCAGTCTTTTTAATACGTCAAAAGAATAAACATTTTCCCCGTCTTCTGAGTAACATACAACTGAAAATAGATTATGATTTGCTGGCTTTCTACCTTCTATTTCTTTCTTTAGAAAAGAAATCAGATCATCCAACTGCTCAGTTTTCATTGAAAAGATACTGCAATTATATTTCTTATCCAATCCCAATGTTTCAACTAGCGATTTCATATACTTGTCTGTTGCCAAGACATCACAATATGGTAAGTAAGCCGAAAGCATTTGTATATCGTTAAAATCGCCTTCACCCATTTCTTTTTTACCCTCTTTAGAAATATTTTTGGCCCATAAACGAGAATAGATATTTAAATAAGGTATTTTTGCAAATTCGTCAGAATCAATAAATTTTTCAGCTTCTTCAATAGTAACACCGTAATATCTTAACGTATAGGAGTGTTCAGTACGAAGATTTTCTTTATAGCTAGTGCGCGCCACTTCAAGCTCTCTTAGATATTGGACTTCATACTCCTGCTCAGTATCTCTTATTTCTTGAAGTTTCTGTTTCGTATTAAAATCAAAATCTATATTCGGCATCTTTACAGTAATGTCAAAATTTTCCATTCTTTTATCTGGATTCTCGTTAAATGCAGCTTTCCAGGATTCTTCACCTTGCTTTTGTTTTCCACAATAGGATAGTAAAGCATCGTAAAACTGCCTATCTTCAATCTCCCAGGGCTGTAAGAAAGTAATTTGACCAAGATACTTTAAATGATCGTATATCAAATCAATCAACTCCAAATTGTTTTCTATTTTTGCAGTCTCCATATGCTGAATAAAGCTATCTGGAACTACAAATTTCTCTTCATTCACCCCGTTTTTTATCATCTCAAAAACTCCTTGAAGCTTTTGGTTAAGAACTGTATTCTGAGTAGATGTTTTCAATTTTGCTATATTACTAATAAAATTTTGATCAAGATATATTATAAGTTTCTTCATACCACTTTTGATTTTAATACAAAAAATAAACTTCAAAAAAATCAACAGATTCTTTATCAATACATAGACTAAAATTAATCATAAAATACCTTAAAACAACCCCTCGATCTTGTTTATATAATTTTAGTTATATAACAAATTAAAGTTTAAAACAACCCTCAATTAGACAACAAACAAGCATGCGAGTAAAATAAGCTGATAATATGTTAATCAAAAAAGACGCCCTATGCTCAAATCAATTGCCAAACTAGTCGGTTTTTTCCAAATCCCCGCCTTGGTATTACTAGGAATTGTGGTCTATAATTTTTTGTTATATTTTTTCCACCTACCCACTATCAGCGCCTGGTGGGCAGGACTTATTGTCGCCATTGGCAGTTTTGATTTATTAAAAGAAACAGCCCTAGCTCTGAAAAACAAACATTTCGCCCTAGACTATATCGCCATCTTGGCCATTATCGTTAGTTTGATTAGCGGCCAATTTTTGGTTTCTTTGATAATTGTCTTCATGCTTTCCGGCGGACAAACCCTAGAAAAATACGGCATGGCCAAAGCCAAACAATCACTCACCGCTCTGACCGAACGCATACCCAACGAAGTGACTTTGTGGAACAAAGGAAAAATTGACAGTCGTCGCGCCATTGAGACAGTAGATGTTGGCGAAGAAATTGTCGTAAGAAAAGGAGAAGTGGTGCCGCTTGATGGCGTCTTGATTTCTGAAGAAGCCATACTTGATGAATCATCCCTGACTGGTGAACCATACACCGTAGAAAAAATGACCGGCGACCCGATTCGTAGTGGCACTATTAACATGGGAAATATTTTGGCGCTTCGTGTCACAAAATCAGACCGGGATTCAACCTATAGAAAAATTATCGACATGGTCACTAAAGCGCAGACTGAAAAAGCGCCCCTCATTCGCTTGGCCGACCGGTACAGTACAATATTTACTATTATCACCGCTGTCATAGCCCTGGGGGGATTTATGATGAGCCACAGCCTCGAACGAGTTTTGGCAGTGCTTGTGGTTGCTACACCTTGCCCGCTAATCCTAGCTACACCTATCGCCTTATTTGGTGGCATGAACTCCGCTGCCAAAAACCGAATCTTGACCAAAAAATTATCCAGTTTAGAAATATTATCTAGAGTGACGGCTGTAGTCCTAGACAAAACCGGTACTATTACTCTTGGCCGACCGCTTGTGAGCAATGTAGAAATATTTGATAAAAGTTTTGATCTTAAAAAAATATATAGCATTGCCGAAGCTATCGAGCGCAATTCTCTACATCCTCTGGCCAAAGCTATTGTCGCTGGCGCCAAAGAAATCGGCGCGCCTCACATGATTGCCGAAAAAGTAGATGAAAAAATTGGCTCTGGAATTTCAGCCGTGATCGAAGGACACCAATACTCGTTGGCCAAAATGTCCAAAAATCATCATACCAACGCCATTGAACTTCACGACCAAAATAGACTAATTGCTCGATTTGAATTTGAAGATAAATTAAAAGACGATTCTGCCGGCATTATCAGCGCTCTAAAAAAATTAAAACTGTCTTTATTTATTTTCACCGGCGACCGTCAGGAAAATGCAGAAAAAATAGTTGCTCAACTTGGCGAGGCTGGCGGTATGATAACGGTGCAAGCAGGCTTGTCCCCAGAAGATAAAAAAATCGGTGTAGAGAACTTAAAAAAATCAGGCAGTGTAGTAGCAATGGTCGGCGATGGTATCAACGACGCGCCGGCGCTAGCCATTGCCGATGTGGGTCTAGTATTTAGCAACGAAGAACACACCGCTGCCTCAGAAGCCGCTGACATCGTCTTCTTAGGCGGAGACATTTCTTCAGTCACCTTTATAATTTCTCTAGCCAAAAAAACTATCCGCATTGCTTTGGAAAGTATTTGGTTTGGTATTGGCTTAAGTATTATCCTGATGATTGGCGCTGCCTTTGGCTATGTGCCACCGCTACTAGGCGCGCTCCTGCAAGAAGTGATTGACGTGCTAGTAATTTTTAATGCTTTGCGCGCTAGCAGACTTGGTCTTAGCGTTTAATTTTAAGAAATTACAGGTAGCCCAGCTAACTCTTCTTTGAGAATCTTGGTATACAAGGGATTCTTTTTTAAGGCTGGTTTGCCATTGTGTTCCACCACATAATATGCGAACCCGCGCATTTTTTTCACAATTTCATAATCAGCATGTCCGGGCATACTCACAGGATTAGCTTCATCAAAATTTACTGGACTGTTATCCGCAGTCACAAAATAAGTACTACCAACATTAACTACCAAATGCCCATAACCCGGTGGCATATAGACACTGTCTCCAGCCTTAACCGGAATAGCCAAAAACTCTTCAATCACATCAGGCAAAGATTTTCCATCTTCCCCTACTGCCATTTTTTGTTTTAAGGCAATGCCTTCGCCAAATAATATCCAATAGGTCTCATCAAGTTGGCCAATATGATAATGTCCGTAAGTCTTTATATATTCGTCGCTAATGGTCCCCGGCTCCCAGACAGTAATATTGCGCTGATCGCTTCCTCCGCGGATCATATAATAATGGATAGAAGGTCCGACTCCCTCTGGGTTCATTAACACTTCCTGCATTTTGGCATGATCTCTAGCGGCGTAATGTTTGGAGACAAAAGAAAAATCTGTATTCATATTTTTAAATATAAATAAATTAAGCTATTAATGAATTCCAGTCAGACGCAAACCTCTCCAGACCTTTGGTGGTCAAGGGGTGACTAATATCAAAAGACTGCCACGGTTTACTCAAATCTAGTTCTTTATAATCAATTGGCTTGAGGCCGTTTGGTTGATAGACAAAATCATCTGCCGGAAAAACCTGTCCGCCTTCTGCCCAGTCTGATAATAATTTGTATGGCGCTGTGATAATATCCGAACCAACTTGCAAGGCGTGCAAAAAATGTTCTTTGCTTCGTACACTGGCAGTAAGCACATCCACATGATGGTCGCTATCTTTATACAATCGCAAAATATTTTCTATCAAAGACATACCGTTTTCACTGGTATCATCAAGCCTGCCCACAAATGGCGATAAAAATACTTGACCAGGCAATGCCCCTTGTGTGGCGGTATAGACTGCGCCGGCCTGCTCTTGAGAAAAACATAATGTCATATTAACTCTCATTCCTTCTTTAATCATTTCTTCGGCCGTTTCTAGACCTGCCCCAGTAATTGGCAACTTGATATGCGCGTTAGGAATCCAAGTATACATTTTTTTACCCTGTTCTAGCATTTCTCTAGCTGTGGTATTTTTGTCTGCATAGACCTCAACCGAAACTGAACCTTTAGGCACCACAGCCGAAATACTCTCTACAACTTGATGATAAAAATTTAATATTTCATTAGTTGAAAATTTCAGACCAGAGGCAAGTTTTTTTTGAGCTTCCGGGTTTTTTGAAATAAGCGTCGGGTTGGTAGTCTGGCCATCAAGCCAGCCAAGCTTAGCTACTATATCCTTTGTTTCCTGAGGATCCCCTCCATCAAGAAAAATCCTGGTTTTTAAATCAGCCGGTTTCATATATTTATATTTTAGCTTGTATTAACTGCCTACTTATCATGTCTAATTTCTTGTAATTCAGCCCCGCAAGTTCCGTTAACAACTTTAATATCCAAATAATAATCTCCCGAGTTCTTTTTTATAAAAACCTCCGAAGCGCTTGTCACATCAATTTTGACTTCAGGGAAACCGCCATTTAAATCTATTGATTGATTTTTGGGTACAATATATATGTAACACAATAAATATTTTCCCCCGCTTGCTTTATAAACAAGCTTTTGTTCGCCGCCCGCTAAATGGAAAATTTCACTTTGCTTATTTGCTTCTGCATCTAAACTAATAATTTTAACCCAATCTTGCGTAGGTAATAGTTCGGTCTTAGGAGTGGAAGTGCTATTTTTTTCTTCAGTTGAAACAATAGAAACAGACTGTCGGTAATCTTTATTTATAACCTTCGATCCGATGACAACAATAGCCAAAATTAATATTATGACTATGACTTTATGGTTTTCTCCCCATGTTTTAAGATTAAAATTTTCCTTCATATAATTATAATAAAAAACTTTAAAGTAAACTTTATGAACATCCATCGCCTCTTTATTGGTAAATTTTTTCGTAGCTTATATTTTTGAATTTAAATTAGGCTATTTAGTCGCTTACCACAACTGAAAACCCACCGTACGCCATGCGTTTCAAATCAAATGGCATATTTGTCATATCAGAATTATCGGATTTCATAAATGGATCCTTCATCACGCGCGCATTTACTTGATTACGATGTTTTTTATTTTTATATTCTATATACGAGAACCATACTGTTTCATTTGGCTTAGCTTTTACCATTTTTAAAAAGGTAAACATAACATGTTCTGGCTTAGCATCATCAATCATACATTCTTTATAACCAAGCGCGCCATATTTTAACCAAACTTTAGATCCGCCTTTTGCCATTTTGCGATACTGAGCCAGCTTGTTTTTTGGCACAACCAATACAAATCCATCGACATAACCGACTTTATTTTTTGCCATATATGAAATAAAAAATGATAATACTAAAATGCAGTTTAGTATTCCCAAATAAGTAAGCGCGTACTCAGTAAGTTTAACAGATTATAAGAAAAATAAAAGAGTTCAATTTTTTGCTGTTATAGGGTTAATCAAGACAGGTGGCAAACTTTTATCGGGGGGACATAGTTAAGGTTGACAATAACCCTATTTTAATATACAATTCGATGTTAATATTCAAAATATTAATCTTTTTCTTAATTTTTACCATATGGTAAACAAACACAATTTGACCTTTAAAATGTTGGCTAATCTAAGTCTTTTTTCTCTTTTAGCCACAAGTGGATTGTTTGGGTTCCAATCCCCTGCTAATGCCCTACTTTTGCCGGCTGTACAGGTAATAGGCCAACTAACACAGGCTGGACAACCAAATTTCAACCAGTGGCAAGACCATGGCACACCTATCAGTGACTTTGCTTTTGATGAAGCACAAAATATGATCATTGATAAAAATAATGCAAGATTGTTTATATCCGATACACAAAATAGTAGAGTAATGGTTTTCCTGCTTGACCCACAAAGTTACAAACCACTGAGCCATACGGCAAGCTACGTGTTAGGACAAGCTGATTTCGAAGGGCATCTTGCAAACCGAGGAGGTCAGACCAATGCAGATACATTGGATTACCCTCGCCAATTAGCGTTTGACCAAGATAGAAATCTCCTCTATGTCGCTGATTCAGGAAATAATCGCGTATTGATATATGACACAGCTATTATAGATAATGGCGAACAGGCCGTGGCAGTGCTCGGACCAAAAGAATTCACAGACGCATCTTTTGTCTATGACACCTCCGAACAAACTACTCATCTCATTTTGCCTCAAGGAGTCACTCTAAATACAAAAGGTAGTATTCTCTATGTTGCAGACACAGGCAAAAATCGCGTAGCGGTTTTTGATGTGTCTACTATCGATAACGGCGAACCTGCGATAGCGGTGCTTGGTCAAAATAATTTGCTTGCCCATCTAGAAAATCAAGGTGGCCCTGTATCTGCACGAACTTTATATATGCCTATCAATATCACGTATGATTTCGATCGCGATATTCTCTTTGTTGTAGACTTTGGCAACCACCGTGCATTAGGATATGACACGAGCAATATAGCCAATGGCGAAGAAGCAACATATGTTTTGGGACAACAGGATTTTGTTTCTGGCAATCTTCAACCGACCTCAAAAACAACCATTGGCGAACCTCTTGGGATTGTCTATGACAATACCAACCACCTGTTATACATTTCAGATGCAAATCCACCAACAGACCGCGTAATGATTTTTGACGCAAGTAATATTCATAATGGCGACAGTGCTATAGCCGTACTAGGCCAGCCTGATTTAAATAGTAGTTTACCTCGACCCTTAAGCAACCATACCATGGCATCACCAAAAGGACTTGCGCTTGATGGACATAATAGATTATATGTTGCCGATGCCAGCTACAGTCGAGTAATGATTTTTGATGTTAGTACTATAAATAATGATGAACCGGCTATAGGTCTCCTTGGTCAAATTGACCATACTGGCCAATTATCATTCCAACAAGCTGGGACCAATAGTGAAATAGTAAACGATTACGGATTTGATTCTGTATACGGAACCGCCATTGATATTAAAAATCATAGACTATTTGTGGTTGATACATTTGACAATCGTGTCTTAGTTTTTAATCTTGACATTAATAACAACTTGATTGATTATCATGCCGACAACGTTTTAGGACAAAATAATTTCTATTCCAGTGGATTCAACCAAGGCGGAGTTATGACTGCTAAAACACTGTCTCAACCAATGGGGGTAGCTTATAACGGCAAAAATAATCAACTAATTGTCGTTGATGGTTATAATAACCGGGTGCTAATCTATGATGTAAGCACAATCACCGATGGCGAGGCGGCAATTGCCGTGTTAGGAAACGATAGTTTTACCGGTACTAATAAACCAGGTATACGCAATAACACATTTAACGGTCCTGTAGCTGCAACAATTGATATTAAACGCCAACTACTTTATATATCTGAATGGGGAAATAGTCGGGTTATGATTTTTGACATACACCAAGTAACTAATGGCGAGCCAGCGATTGCAGTCTTAGGACAAAATGATTTTAACAACGGATTACCAAACCAAGGCATGGCTACTCCCAACGCGACCACTCTATGGAGCCCAACTGCGCTTACTCTTGATAAAAATAGAAACATTCTTTACACAGCAGATTTTGTGAATAATCGAGTACTTGCTTTCGATGTAAATACCATAAATAATGGCGAACCAGCTATCGGTGTATTGGGTCAAACTGATTTTAATAGCAACGTTTATAGCCTAGTTACTTCCGACAACAACATGGCGATTCCTGATGGCGTTGCACTTGATTCGGAAAGTAATATTTTATATGTATCAGATTACCGCAATCGAGTGTTAGTATTTGATGTAAATACCATAAATAATGGCGAACCAGCCATAGGCGTGTTGGGTCAAACTGATTTTACCGCCAACAACTGGTTCCAACATGACACATCGGCAATTAATATGCCTCACTCGCTTACTTTTGACCAGGCCAATAAAAAACTTTACATATCTGACCCTAGTTTTGGTCGTCGAATTATAGTTTTTAATACTTCAAATCTGCCTTTTTAATAGAATTGTTGACACAAAAAACATCTTGGATTAACCGGGGTGTTTTTTATTTTACAGGGTTAATCAAGACAGGTGGAAAACTTTTATTTAAGGATAATCAAATCGATTGCGCTCAAAACCATTCAGCCAATCTAAATTATCGTCAGCCAACAAGTTAAATTGACTGACAATCTCCTTATCATCACTTGAAATTTCCCCTTCTATTTTCTTTTGCAACGGCAAAAATAAAAGCATTAAAGTTCTAAGTTCAAAAATACTACGAGGAAATATTTTATGTCCCATGGAATCTTTTTTTGTTCTATCATAAATAGGGACTTTTTCCAATAATTTGTCCGGATTATTCAATAATTGCTCAACATGATCTTGAGCAATTCCTAAATTTACCAATTCTTTTTTTAAATCGATTTTTACCCTAGCACAAAAATCTTTTACATCCGAAACTACACTATCAATCGTAGGCCTTTCTCTCTGATTAATAATCTTATTAATTCTATTATAAATATCTCTAACTACTTTATCTGTCGAATCCCAATATGGATTGCTCTGAATATCTGGCCATGGTGGGATACTGGCAATATCCTTCAAATCTGACCTCTGATTCTTTTTTAAAACAAAACTAACAAACCATTCTTTTGAACCCAGGTCTTTCCGTTTGGTTTCAATGTTAACTGTCCAACCTGCTAACGCGGTATCATCCTTATCTATCCAACCTTCTTTTTCAAGCAAACTTTGCAAACCGTAGTTCCACAGCTCATCAACTGTTAAACTGCCCGGTTCTTCCCCTCCTGATGCAAGGCGACCTTCTAAATCAACAGTGATGACAGTTTTACTGGCCGCCATACTCAATTTTAAAACATCAATATTCCCCATCTTAAACAAAACCGCTTCAGCACGAGCCTCCCTCTCGAACCCACCTTGTGTAGTTAAATCTTCATATTCAAATGGCAACTCTCTATCTGTTGGCATAAATAATTGAGGTTAATAGTAGATACAGAAATATTACTACTTAACTCCTAAACTATCAATGGCGTTAATCTATATTTTATAGTAAACTCATTTCCTTCTCTAACGTTAAACAAAAAACCATCCAGTGAATGGGTGGTTTCTGTTTATGTAGGGTTAATCGAGACAGGTGGCAAACTTTTCTGTAAATGATCAAATCTCTTACCTAATATATAAAAAATCAAGTTACGATTTGGGCTTCACACGATCATAAAGACGTTTTTGAATATTTGGCAATAAGGGAAGGCCAGCCTTTTTAAGAGCTTCGACTATTTTATTCATTCTATCTGGATAACTTTGCAAATAAACATTATACAAAGTGATATACCACCCCAGATATAAGCGCTCTAATTCACGATCTTTTTGTATTTGGGGTATAGCGTCAGAACTCATTCCAGGGCCATACACTAAACCATATTTGTCATTACCAGAGAACTCAACCCACTCTTCCTTATATTTTTCTGGAGTAATGTTCTTACCAATTTTTATTGAACTTCGTTCTTCCATAGCATCAGTGGCGAGTCGCTGTTGGGAATTAAAATCTTCCCACTTACTATCTTCATGCAGAGCCGCTAACAACTGACGGATCTTACCGCATAACTCAAGTGTCAAATCTTGATTAGGAATTCCAGGTAGTACTTCAAATTCTTTAGACTCATCTCGGTTTAATCGATCGCCAAAAATAGTTTGCATTGCCTCATGAAGCTCCATAGTTAACCGCTCAATTAACTCCTGCCTCTGCCTTTCTAAACCACCCTCCCGATCACCTGAATTTGGCATATTATAAATATAAATGGATAAGTAAACTTTATTTATAATAGCTAAAATATAGTCCTTAGTAAAGAGGACTTGCTATTAAACCTAGGGAATAAAATTTCATCACTTTTGGATGCTTTTCATGATTGTGGGGTTAATTGAGACAGGTGGTAAACTTTTAAATTTCGCTAGGGAGATTATTTTAAAAGCCTTAAGGTAGCGAGCACATCTTCGATTGTCTTATCACCTTCATCACTAATGCCAGAAGCTAGGAATACTCTTTCTTCTTGAGAAAAGAATATATAATATTGATTTGAATAATCTTCGGTATTTTTCTCAAAAACAGTTTTAAAAACTGTCGCGTTTGGAATAAGACTAATAATTGTATACGGAGTCTTGTCTCTTTTCAATCCCTCCTCAAAAGTTTTTACGCCTCCAGTAACAAGCTTCAAAGCTTCGATTATTTCGATCCTTGTACATTCAAGATGTTCAACTTGAGCGCATTCCTGATTAGCATATAAATAAGGCTTGTACTCCTCACCTCCTACATACCAACCAACTGGAAGCTCCATCGTTATCTGAAGAAATGAATTAGTATATGTTTGAGGCGCGCTAATTTTATTTGAACTGCAACCAACACCTAATAATAAAAGTACTGCAACAAGTCTTAACAAACGCTTCATAAATTATGCTTAGTTGAATTGATAAATCTATTCTATCTTTTTGATTTACTTTTGTCTATCTGAAGAAAATCAAACCCACAACAGTTCCTAGATCAGCCGTAATCAAGCTCAAATCGTCAGTTTAACGCCTGCCTACTCCAAAAGATGTCTTATCTCATTGCGAAGAAGGCAAGTAATTTTATACATCAGTTTAGGAGCTGATTACGGCTAGAAACAAAAAACACTCCAATTACAGAATGCTGCTTGCTGTTAATTTAATAAAAGGCAGCAACTATTAAGAATAGTATAATGAAAGAGCTAAAGTTCTGGAGGAAAAAACATGCCCTGGCTCGCATTCCTTTTAGGGGATCTTAAAGACACTCCATACATTCCATTTTGATTATTAAGCACCTTTGGATAGTCAAAATCGTCTACTACCATGATTGCTCCGGTAGGAAATTTCGTACGAATATCAGCAAGAGCCATTATTTTTCTATAGTCTCCCTGACGAAATCTAATAGGGCCACCTTTGTCAGTCATTTTTGAGTCATCAATAATTCCACCAGGTCCACCAAACTTTTCACTGAGATCCACAATTGAGCCGTCACCCCAATACTCATAAGACCTATCTGAAAAAATTAGATTCGGATCAATCCACTCAGCAATAGGTTGAAGCTGATTTTCTTCTGAAAGCTGCCTCAATGCGGCACCTCGGTTTGTGAGAAAACCTAGTTGTACGCCACGGTTTTTGAGGTGGCTCAACAATGGAACCAAGCTTGGACGTAAAACTGTTGTCAGCGGACCAGGAGTAGCAGGTGAAACACCGATTGTCTCATCAATATCTAAAAGCGTAATTAATTTTTCTCCAGGACGAGCTGCAAGCGCTCGTTCTGTTTCTGCAATGATCCGAGTTAAGAAAACTTTCTCTACCTCCATTACCTTAGAGATCCACTCTGCACGTTTCTCATCGCTGACAATTTCTCCAAGAACTTCTTCACTTTCCTTAACAAGTGGCTCAAGCAGTTTAGTACAATTGTCCCTAACCTCAGCACTAAGTGATTGCCAAATAATCTCTGGGTTATTTTGTGACTGTTCGATTGTGTTTTGTTGAAATTCTCCCCTGTCCATAAAATTAGAATTATTACTCCTTTTTATAACAAACAACTGGGCTGTAAGATAGAATCATTATAAGACTTTCTAAGCCCAATGTCTACATTCTACAAAGCAATAAACAAAAATCTGGCAAACCTCGTTTACATTCAGTAAACAAAAGGAGAAATGAAGGAATTGATACAAACGTGAGAAAAAGATAAAAAACAGGGTGGCAAACTGAGTATACAGGGTGTTTCTTCTGTAACCATAAACAAAAACACCCCCCCTATTTCAGGAAAGTGTTATCGTCGTAGTCCCAACGGGAATTGAACCCGTATTTTCGCCTTGAAAGGGCAATGTCCTAACCATTAGACGATGAGACCGTCATTATTTGTGCCAGTAGTATATCTTATTTTAAAGAAAAGTCAATAAGCCTTTAATTAAGCATACATCGAGACAAAGTTGACTTTATGACCATATTTTAGTATCATTATCACTACATTTGACAGGTCAGGGTAGCTCAGTTGGTAAGAGCACGGGATTCATAACCCCGAGGTCGAGAGTTCAACTCTCTCCCCTGACACAACTATGCTAATCCTCGGTATTGAATCATCTTGTGATGACACGTCTATTGCCTTGCTCGATTGTTCGGACAAAGGCTGTTTTGTTTTATCAGAAAAAACCGCTTCCCAAATTGATGTGCATAAAAAATATGGCGGTGTGGTTCCAGAAATTGCTGGACGTATGCATGCGGAAAAAATCGTCCCACTTATTGAGGCAGTGCTCGAAAACCAACCAAAGCCAGACGCCATAGCTGTCACTTCTGGGCCAGGACTCATTACGGGACTGCTCGTAGGCGTTGAGGCCGCGCGCGTTCTTTCTTATGCTTGGGATATTCCACTTGTTTCTACCAACCATATTGAAGGACACATATACTCCACACAAATCCAAGACAGAGATTCTTCAGCCGCTTCTCTCCCTCAGAATGACAGTAAAAAAATATATTTCCCGGCTCTAGCCTTAATCGTTAGTGGCGGACACACCGAATTAATTCTCATGAAGAATCATGGTGATTACAAAATACTTGGCTCTACCAAAGACGACGCCGCTGGTGAATGTTTTGATAAAGTGGCCAAACTAATTGGCCTCACCTATCCTGGCGGACCACAAATTTCCAAACTTGCCTTAGAGGGCAAAACTGATGCTATAAACTTTCCTAGACCGATGATAAATAGCGGTGATTATAATTTTAGTTTCTCAGGATTAAAAACTTCAGCGCTTTATTGGTTAAGGGATAACCACATTTTACCTACAACCCTAAACGAAACAACAAATCAATCTCAATTAAAAGGAATAGATTCTTCTATCGCTTCTCTTCCTCAGAATGACAAACAAGTCGCCACAAACATTTCTATCAATGATTTTTGCGCTAGTTTTGAACAAGCAATTATTGATGTACTGGTAGTCAAAACTATGCTAGCCGCGCAAGAGCATAAACCCAAAACTATTATTTTAGGTGGGGGTGTGAGCGCCAACAAAAAACTGCGTGAAACCTTAGCCACAGAAATAACCAAAAGATTCCCTGAAATTAGTTTCCAAATTCCGGAATTAAAATACGCCATGGATAACGGCGCGATGATTGCCACAGCTGGATACCACCATGCACTAAAAAAAGAATTTACTTCTTGGAATAAAATAACCGCTGATCCAAATTGGAAGATTGATAATTAATTGGAAACAATGGTTGCAAGTTCGTTTCTTAATTCTTCCGAACCATCAACTCTATAAGAAGTTCGAATAATTTTATCTCCCACCTTGAGTATTACAGCTTCATCCCCCGGATATTGACTCAAAATATTTTTTATCGCTTCAGCTTGAGATTTTAATTGCTCTGGGCTAACCGCAATTTCAAATGCAAAACTAATTGGTTCGGGCTCTTTTTTTGTTTCATAACTTTTACCAAAAGACATTTGCTTGGCCAAGGTAGCCGCATTTTCTTTGGTCAGTACATAGGCTTTTTCTACAAACAATTTATCATCTCCTTCTTCTTCCGAAGTGCGACCAATCACACACACCGGTCTACCTTCCACCCAAATAGCCGCTGTGGTTTCGTAAGTCTTTGGAAAAACCAATAATTCCAAGCTGCTGGTAGTATCGAGCAATTTTGCAAACATCATGGCCTTGCCACTACGCGTAATTTTTTTCTTAGTTGAATCAAGCATTCCCCCTACTACCACCCACTGATTACGAGGCTGAGCTGACAAATCTTTGAGGGGTATGAGAGTGTCTTTCATTATTTCTTGATAAGCCTTGAAAGGATGTGAAGTAATATAAAAACCAAGCAACTCTTTTTCCCAAGTCAATTTATCGGCTTCGTTGGCTGGCTTAGCATTTACTAATTTTAATACAGAAACTGCGTCTAAAGATGTGCCGGAAAACAAAGAATGTTGTGTGTTGGCGCCACCTTCTTTTATTTGTTTACTAAATGACAAAATGTTTTCCATGTTTGCCAATAGTACGCCCCTATCATAACCAAAACCATCCAACGCTCCACACTTGGCCAAACTTTCCAAAGATTTTTTATTTAAATCTTTATCTTTTACTCTAGTAAGAAAATCCTGCAGATCTTTGAATTTACCATTGGCTTTACGTTCTTGGTAAATTGCTTCGGCAATATTCTCACCCAAATTTTTAATGCCATTTAAGCCGAACCTAATTACGCTCGTACCTGCAGAAGGAACTTGCCCCGTAGCGAGTCGCTCCTGCGACCCTGCTATTGGGGTCATCGCAAAACTCTTAAAGCTTTCATTAATATCAGGAGGCAAAACTTTTACGCCCATGCGTTCACATTCATGAATAATTTCTGGCACCTTATCAATATCGCCACTTTCGGCAATAAGTACCGCTGTCATATATTGCACGGGAAAATTGGCCTTAAGATAAGCGGTTTGATACGCCACGACCGCATAACTAGCAGCGTGCGCTTTATTAAAACCATAGGCCGCAAAAGGCTCAATGCGTTCCCAAAGTTTATTAATAGTTTCACTAGTTAATTTTCCAAATTCTTTTGCCCCTTTAAAAAATTTCTCTTTTTGTTTCGCCATTTCTTCAGGAATTTTTTTACCCATGGCTTTGCGGAACTTATCGGCTTCTTCCCAATTATAGCCTGCTAAATTTATAGCCGTAAGCAACACATCATCTTGATAAACAATAAGCCCCAAAGATTGATCTAGATAATCTTTCATTCTTGGGTCTTCGTATTCTATCAGGTCGTGATTATTTTTTCTTAAAATATAGTCAGGAATAGAATCCATTGGACCCGGACGGAAAAGGGCTACCATCGCCATGATATCAAAGATAGAGCTCGGCTTTAGTTCTTTGAGATATCTTGTCATACCCGAACTGGCTAACTGAAAAACACCCACAGTCTCTCCGCGCGCCAACATATCATATGTCTTAGCGTCATTCCACGGATACAAATTATAGACATTTATTTTTTGGTCAGTAGTTTTTTCGATTATCTCCACTGCATTTCCTAAAATAGATAAGTTGCGAATACCCAAGAAGTCCATCTTCAAAACTCCGGCAGTTTCTACCGAATGCATTTCATACTGAGTAACGATTTTATCTCCACCAGTTTCAAGTTGCACAGGCGTAAAATCTGTCAGCGGCGTTGGCGAGATAACCACTCCCGCTGCATGAATAGAAGTGTGGCGCGCGCAACCTTCTACCTTCTGCGCCAAATCAAGCAAACGTTTTACCTCTGCGTTCTTGTCATATAGTTTTTTTAATTCCGGTTCCAAGGTCAATGCTTTGGCAATGGTCATTTGAAAACCTTGGGCGCCAAAAGGAATCAGTTTGGAAATTTGATCACAAAAAGAATAGGAATAACCAAGCGCGCGACCCACATCTCGCACTGAACCTCTAGCCGCCATTGTCCCAAACGTAATAATCTGCGCCACTTTGTCTGCGCCATACTTTTTGGTCACATAAGCAATCATCTCATCACGTCTGTCATCGGCAAAATCGCCGTCAATATCAGGCGGACTCGGACGAAACGGATTCAAAAAACGTTCAAAGGGAAGTTTAAAATAAAGCGGATTATCCATCACAATTCCCATCGCAAAAGAAACTACCGAGCCAGCTGCCGAACCACGAGTGGTCACCATAATTCTATGCTCACGGGCATAGTTAATATAATCCGCCACGGTGAGAAAATATGGCGAATACCCTTTTTTAGCAATAATATCCAACTCATAATCCGCGCGCTTTTTGACTTCTTCGGTCATCTCTATGCGCTTTGGCAATTTTTCATAAACCTGTTCTCGCAAGTATTCATCAACGGTCTTGCCATCTGGAATATTTAGATGAGGAAAATGCCATTTATTTAATTCAATAGTCACATTCGCTCTGTCGGCAATTTTTACGGTATTACTAATCGCTTCTGGGACATGCTTAAAACGATTTATAATTTCTTTAGCAGGCGCGAGAGAATAATCTACGCCGTTCATTGTCGCTCGACCATCCTCATCCATTGTCTTACCATCTCTAATACAAGTGAGTACATCTTGCGCCTCAGCTTCATCTTCTTCCAAATAATGAGAATCTCGAGTGACGACCATTGGAATTCCTGTCTCAGCCGATAATTGGATAAGCTTGGTATTCATATCCATCTGACCTTCCAAGGCAGGCAAATCCATTAGTTCCAAATAAAAATTATCTTTACCAAAAATTTCTTGATACTCCAAAGCTACATTTTTGGCTTTATCAAAATTATCGTCTCTTTGTAAAATAGTTGGAATTTCACCGGCAAAACATCCAGAAAGCGCAACCAATCCTTCATGATATTGTTTTAATAATTCTTTATCCAAACGAGGCTTATCAGAAAAACCCTCTAGACTGGCCAGCGACGCCAATTTCATCAAATTTTTATAACCAATATTATTTTCAGCCAAAAGAACTTGATGATAAATTTTTTCATCTCTATTATTTTTATCAAATCGACTGCCTACCACTAGATATGCTTCCATCCCGATAATTGGTTTGATGCCAGCTTTTTGACAAGCCTCATAAAACTCAATCGTGCCATACATGTTACCATGATCGGTGAGAGCCAAAGATTTGTAGCCAAGTTTTTTGGCATGATCAACTAGCTCGTCTATTTTTGGCAGAGCATCAAGCAAAGAATAATGACTATGAACGTGAAGATGGACAAAATCCATAATAGTGAACAAAACTTGCCCCGTACCGAGCCACTCTTGTGGCTCTGGTACTGGGGTCGGACATACATTTACCTGTCATCCTGAGCGTAGCCGAAGGATCTCTGTCATTCCCAACTTGATTGGGAATCCAGTGTTTAAATTGTCTGGATTTCCGCTTTGGCGGGAATGACAATTGCACGGACAGAGATTCTTCGCTCAGCTCAGAATGACAATTCATGGGCGCATTAACTTGTCGCTAGTTTACCCTATCTCTATAACAAAATCAAACATAAAAAATCCCCTAAATTTAGGGGATTTTTATTTAAAATTTGTATTATCTTTTGATGTTTCTAGCAGTTTTTTTCATTTTTTTGGCTGTTGCTTCTACTGCTTTTTCTACCGCATCTCTAGCCGCAGTGTTGGCTCTAGCCGAGCCTTTATTTATCCAATCAGTCGCTTTTTTGGTAACTGCGCTTTTTACCATTCCCGCTACTCCACCGCTTGCCATACTGACCAAGCTATGAATGCTTTCTATTTTCCCTCGTAGATAATTTATTCCTTCGGTAAGCATCTGCAAGCGAGAACGAAACTCTTCCGCAATCTGGTTTGCATTTTTTAAAATCCTGGTGACGTAATAAAACATCCAACACAAGAAAACTGTGACCCACAAAACGCAGAACGCGATGACAAGATATAAAATATCTTTTGATGTTTCAATCATATTCCCCTCCTTTAAATAAATAAAATGTGAATTGAAAAATTTATAGATATATTATCTCATTGAAAAAAACTTATGTCAAGAAAAAAATTATCGTACCTCTGCGTTAAATTTCTCTTTTAAGATTTTTATAATATTTGCATGTGCTTTTTCTACTTCTTCAGTCACAAGTGTGCGTTCGTTGTGTTGATAAACAAACCGATACGCCATACTTTTATTTTCCGCGCCAATATTTGCGCCTTCAAACACATCAAACAAGCTAACAGTCTTTAATAATGGATCGGACGCAAGCACAGCCGACAAAATATCTTGATGCGCTACCTGTTTTTTAACCACAATTGCCACATCTCTTTCAATAGAAGGAAAAGCGCAAATTGGTGAATACTTTTTATTTGCCTCTAGTAAATCTACCACTACGCTTAAATTTATTTTCACTACTCCTACTCGACCGTCTAAACGAAAATTATCTTCAACAATTGGGTGTAGCTCATAAACAGAACCGATGTTTTTTTCTCCCATAATCAGACTAGCCGAACGAGAGGGGTGTCGGGCAATGCCTTCCGCGCCAGATTTTGAAACTGAAAGACCGGGTAATTTTGTTTGCGATAAAATTTCTACCACACTTTTTGCTTCCCAAAAAGGAACTGGGGATTTTTTTTCTAAACAAACGGCGGTAAGCCAAGTGTCCTGGCCTGGCAATAATTCATCCTTATTTGATTCGGCTCGCAACCCCGGATCTTCACTGCGGAAAACCTTTCCAATTTCAAATAATTTCAGACTATCTTTCCCTGCCTGGTTTGTTTCTAAGTTTTCTAATAAATTTAATAACAAACAGCGACGCAAATATGGTTTTTCTTTTGATAAAGGATTATCAAGTTCAATATACTTAGAAATATCATCCCCCATCTTTTCTATCTGTGCACCACTAACAAAAGAATAATTATAAACTTCGGTATAATTCAAAGTCTGCACCAAAATATCTTTTATATCTCGTTCTAAGACTCGTAATTTATTTTGCTCAGGCGGAGCAATAGAAAAACTTGGCATGGTCGCGACAATCTTGTCATAACCATAGATACGAACAATTTCTTCCACCAAATCTTCGGCAATAGAAATATCTTTAGTTGCGCGCCAGGTAGGAATTTTTACAGATAATTCATCGCCTTTAATTTTTACTTCAAAGCCCAACTGTTCCAAAATATGCACCACTTCCTTGTTATGCAGTTTAATACCAATTTTTTTCTCCAACAGCTGAATACTGAGACTTATTGGACCTTGTTTCAAACTAAATTTTGATTCATCTATAACTTTGCTAGCCACTTTTGCTCCAGGGCAACATTGCAAAACAAGTTCCACGGCTTTTTCTAGAGCCGTCATTGTCAAGTTTGGATCCAAACTTTTTTCAAATCTCGCCGAAGAATCGGTACGTAATCCTAATTTTGTAGAAGTTGTACGAATAGAGCTTGGCTCAAAATTAGCTGACTCAAAAATAATTGTAGTTGTCTGGTCGCTAATACCGCTTTCCATTCCACCCATCACACCCGCAATCGCCAATGATTTTTCTTCATCCCCAATCAAAAGCATAGATGAATCCAATTTTCTGGTTTGTTCATCTAAAGTAATAAACTCTTCCCCATCTTTGGCAAGACGAACTACTATTTTAGAATTTTTTATTTTTGAAGCATCAAAAGCGTGCATTGGCTGGCCCAAATCCAACATGACAAAATTGGTAATATCCACGATATTATTTATGCTTCGTAGACCTACAGCTGACAAACTTTTTTTCAACCACTGTGGAGATTCCTCAACTTTAATTCCAGAAATGGCCACCGCCATATAGCGCGGACATAATTTTTTATCTTGAATATTCACAGAAATTTTTATTTCCTTTCCAGGCTTAATCTTTTCTATTTTATATTCTTTTAAATGCTTATTAAAAAGTACGGCTACCTCTCGCGCAATTCCATGATGCCCCCACAAATCAGGGCGATTACTAAGCGACTTATTATCTATTTCTAAAATTGCATCATGCAAGCCCAAAGCTTGAGCCATAGGAGTTCCTGACTTTGCCTTAGTATAAGTTAAATCTAAAATTTCTTTTTCGTCTTTGAGTGGGAACATTTCTCCCAAACCAATTTCGGTAGAAGCACAGATCATCCCCGCAGATTCTACATCACGAATCTTGGTTGGTTTTAATTCTATCAACTCACCTTCTCCATGCCATTTTACTTTTGCTCCCACTTTGGCGAGCGCCACTAGCATGCCTTCCGCCACATTACTGCCACCACAAACAATTTGTAATTGCTCATTACCAACATCTACTTTACAAAGTTTTAATTTATCTGCATTTGGGTGTTTTTCCGCAGACAGGATTTTTCCTACCACAATATTTTCCAAGTTTTTGCCTTGGACTTCTATTCTTTCTACTTCCACCGTACTAGCCTTGAGCTTTTCAGAAACTTCTTCGGGCGTAGTGGAGTCGGATAGATTAACGTATTTTTTGAGCCAGTTATAGGATATTAACATAGATATATTATCACTTCATTTAAAAGGACTAATTCAAACACTCCTCTTCATTTATAGCTCCCTTACACACCGCTTCCCGTGTACCTTTTTCATCTAATCTTATTAACACAAAAAGAATCATCAAAAATAAAATTAAAGCTAATAAAAATAAACCAATAATAATTGCAACTGTTTTAATTACTCTTTTTATACTAAAATTTTTTGTAGATAATGAATATTCCATAAAAAATATTTAAAATTGTTCCAAGAATTTCATATTTCCACTTTCTAGTAATCGTATATCTTCTATTCCATACTTAAGCATTACTAGTCTTGTCAGACCAAAACCAAAAGCGAATCCTTGATAGACATTAGGATCAACTCCACCTTCTTTAAGTACGCTTGGATGCACCATACCTGCACCAAAGATCTCAAGCCAGCCAGTTTGTTTACAAACTCGGCAACCTTTGCCTTCACACAAAAAACAGGTCACTTCTCCGCGCACACCAGGCTCCACAAACGGATAAAATTTCGGCAACAAACGAATTTGAGTTTTTGGACCATACAAATGTTTGGCCACCGCTTCTAACACACCTTTGAGATGGCTAAAATTAATATCTTTGTCTACCACCAAACCTTCAAGTTGATAAAAAGTGTGCTCATGGCGAGGATCGGTTGCTTCATTACGATAACATTTGCCAGGCACAATCACCCGCAGAGGCACACCATGTTTTTGCATAGCTCGTACTTGCACCGGCGAAGTTTGGGTTCGCATCAGCCAGTCCGAGTGACCTTTGATATAAAAAGTATCTTGCATGTCGCGCGCCGGATGATTTTCGGGGATATTTAAAGCGGTAAAATTATAATAGTCACTCTCTAATTCTGGTCCATCAATCACCGCAAAACCCATAGAGGTAAACAAATCTTCTAAATCATTTTGAATGATAGTGTTTGGGTGCAAATGCCCTAGATTTTTGGCTGGCAAGGCTGGCTGAGTGATATCTATATATTCTTTCTCAAGCAATCCTGACATCTCTTGCTGAACAAATTCTTTTTTCTTGTTTGCTATTGCCTCTTCTACAGATTTTTTGACTTCGTTAGCTAGTTGCCCTACTTGTCGCTTGGCATCTTCACTGAGATCTTTTAGGCCTTTGAGCATTTCAGTAAGTTGCCCGCCCTTACGACCAAGTAATTTTGTTTCCAATTCTTCCAACTGCAACTTGTCCTTGATAGAATTCAAAGCAGTGAGCGCTTCCGTTTTTAATTGTTGTAATTTTTCTTGCATAGTATTTTAGATTACCTTATGTATCAAACTAGAAAATAATCCTGCAAACTTACCTAAATCTTTTACGGTAATTAAAATAACAAGTGATATCAAAACAAAAAAACCAATCGCATGCGCAATCTGTTCATATTTTTGATTAAGCGGTTTGCCTGTAATTTTACCAATTAGTAAAAATAAAAATCTACCTCCATCCAAAGCTGGAATTGGCAAGACATTTATAATAGCCAAATTGAGAGACAATAAAGCCATAAAATTTAGCAAATAACTAAACCCAAGCTTAGCGACTTTGCCAGTCATCACCGCAATACCTACCGGACCAGACAATGATTCTCCCACTGGTGCCCCTCTAAACAATCCCGCAATCAAAGTATAAAAAGATACCACAATTTCTTTTAAGTACAGCCCAGTCATAATAAACCCTTGGTAGATAGCCATATACCAAGGATACTTCACTGTACCGACTTCAATGAGCGCGACTCCTATTCCACCTTTACCAGTTTCAGAGTCAATAAATGGTCGGATGTTTTTTTCCAAAGTTTCATTTCCTCTTTTTACAGTCACTTTAATATCTTTGTTTTTATTGGCATCTACATAATCTCGCAATGATTTTACGCTCGGATTTTGCAAATTATCAAGACTGATAATAATATCGCCTGACTCAATTCCAGCCACGTTTGCTGGCTTACCTGCCAAGGCTTCCATAATTTCCAAATGACTATTTTCTATTTTTGTACCTGGTGGCAGACTATCTATCGCTTGAGGCGCGCCCCACATGAAGCCAACAGACAACAAAACAAAGGCCAAAATAATATTCATACCAACCCCGGCGAGCAAGGTAATTCCTTTTTTCCAGAATTTCTGAGCAGCAAAACTATCTTCGCCGGTTTCTTCACCATCTTCACCTTTGATACGCACAAATCCGCCTAAGGGCAGAAGATTAAAAGAATAAACGGTGCCAAAATTAGCTTCATCTGGTTTTTTACCCCAAATAAATCGACATTTTCTCTTACCCGCTTCATCTAGCACAGCCTGAACCCCAAACAATCGGGGTGGAAAACCAAAGCCAAATTCATAGACTTTCATACCACTTTTGCGTGCCGATACAAAATGGCCAAACTCATGAGAAAGTACTAGTACTGCCAAAACAGCGATAAAAATTAACAAAGTAACCATAAATTTGATAAAATAAATTACAAGCTTAAATCCTTGTAATTTCTGCAACTCTATAATATACTAAAGTATATAATAATTAGGTAAAAAAGCCAATAGGCTTAACTTATTAATTTATTCATACGCATATGTCAGGATTATATATCCTCCTCGCCGCCGTCGCCGTAGTCGTCTTGTGGTTAGTCGCAGTTTACAACGGTCTCGTACGTTCAAAAAACCAAGTTGAAGAAGCTTTTAGTGACATTGATGTCCAGCTCAAACGCCGTTATGATTTGATTCCAAATTTGGTAGAAACCGTCAAAGGCTACATGACCCATGAACAAGCAACTTTGGTAAAACTTACCGAAGCTCGTAGTAACGCTATGGCTTTGCAGAGCAAACCAGGCGCTACATTACAGGAACGTGAACAAGCAGAAAACATGCTTTCCGGAACTTTGAAATCTTTGTTTGCTGTCACTGAAAATTATCCAGACTTAAAGGCCAGCCAAAACTTCTTACAACTACAAGATGAAATCAGTGATACAGAAAACAAAATCCAAGCTTCCCGCCGTTTCTACAATGGCAATACTCGCGATTTCAATACCAAAATACAAGTCTTCCCTACAAACCTTATCGCCAACTCATTAGGATTTAAGAAATATGAATTCTTCCAGGCTGATGCTACAGAAAAAGAAAATGTACAAGTGAAGTTCTAATTTATGACAGGAGATGAAGTATATAGAATGCCTGGCGAACAAAAAATGCCTCTTGAAACTATTAAAAAACAAGTAGCAGAAGAAGGTAAAATTGGATTTGAGCTACCAAAAAACTTAAAAAAGGGAGACGAAGTTAAAGAGCTTAACAATCTTGCTGCTATAGGATCATACGTTTTTGATGATATTGTTTTCTTTTCTGAGAGTACTGGAATATTAAAATTTCAACAAGCAAAAAATATAAACTATGGCATTGGGGGTGCACTTCGTTGGACGGATGAAAATAAAAAATTTTTGTTAGAAGTAATAACTTATGATAATAGTTTTTATGTTTACCATATAGGTGAGTATAACGAAGAAGCAAAAAAATAAGTATATGTACTCCCAAATAACCTCCAACAAAAGACAGTCCGTCGCCCTCATAACCATATTTATTGTTATTCTTCTGGTGTTAGGCTATGTATTTGGCATGCTTTCAGGTATTGGTGATCTTGCGGGTCTATTTTTAGCCACGATTCTTTCTTTTATCATTACCATGGTTTCATATTTTAAGGGAGATAAGATTGCCCTGGCTACAAATGGCGCCAAACTCATTGCCAAAGAAGAAAATCCTTATGTATCAAGAATGATCGAAAACCTCTGTATCACCAGTGGACTGCCCGTACCAAAAATTTATATCATCAACGACCCAGCTATCAACGCCTTTGCCACTGGTCGCAACCCAGAAACTGCCTCAGTAGCCGTCACTACCGGCGCTATAGAACAATTAACCAACGAAGAACTAGAAGGTGTGCTAGCCCATGAAATATCCCATATCCAAAACTATGATATCCGATTCATGATGCTTGTGGCTATTCTAGTTGGTTCAATTGCTATATTATCCAATATTCTCTTGCGAAGTGGTCATTTTCGTGGGCGCAATCGTGGGAACGGAAATGTTTTAGCAATTTTTATGTTAGTTGGTATTATCTTAGCTGTCCTATCCCCGCTCGTAGCTGAACTCATCAAGCTCGCTATTTCCCGCCGTCGCGAATACTTAGCCGACGCCTCCGGATCTCTGCTTACCCGCTATCCAGAAGCATTAGCTAAAGCTCTAGAAAAAATCGCCGCTCAAAATATGCCAATGCAAAATGCAAGCAAAGCAACTGCTCATCTCTTTTTTGCCAACCCATTCTCCGGCAAAAAATTAGCTAATTTATTTTCTACTCATCCTCCGATTCAGGACAGAATCAACAAGCTACGAAATGTAGTTGTTTAAATTTATATATGGACTCTGAAAATCAACGCCCAAAAGTTGGTATTGGTGTTATGATTTTTAAGGATGGAAAAGTTCTTCTTGGAAAAAGAAAAAATACAAATAACGACGGCGAAAATGAATACGCCAATCCGGGTGGACATGTAGAATATATGGAATCATTGGAAGAGTGTGCCAAAAGAGAAACTAGAGAAGAGGCTGGAATAGAAATAGAAAACGTAAGATTTTTAAGTTTATATAATCTAAAAAAATACGACAAACATTATATTAATATCGGCTTGTTAGCCGACTGGAAAAGCGGAGAATCACAAAACCTTGAACCTAACAAATGTGAAGGTTGGGATTGGTATGATCTTAATAACTTACCAAGTCCTTTATACGGCACCATGCCTCAATATTTAGAAGCTTTGCGTACTGGAAAAAATTATTTTGACGCCTAAAATAAATAGCATCTGATTACTGTCTAGTATTAATAATATTAGTTACTTCTTCCACTTTCTCTTTTGTTAGCTCTGCGCTAACTGACTCCAAATTCAATCTCACTTTATTTTCCGTATTAGACGGACGTACATTAAACCAAAAATCTGGCCACATAAAACTCAAACCATCAAAGTCGTATTGCAAATTAGCGCCATATTTTTCTTTTAATCTAGCAAACACCGCTTCTTTATCTTCAACTGAAAAATTTATTTCTCCCGAATGAAAATATTTTTGTAACGGCGCGATATATTCACTCATTGTCTGACCACTCTGAGATAATTCTTGCAACACTTTCAACAACATTATTTCTGGAGCTTCAAAAGAACCATGAGGCATTTTCAGGAAAAAATGACCAGATGATTCACCCGAAAAAACCGAATCAACTTCGCGCATTTTTTCTTTTATCAAAGAATGACCCACTCTAGTGACAACCGGCTCTCCCCCATATTGTTCTATCATGTCAATTGTAATTTTTCCTGGACGTATATCATAACAAATTTTTGACCCCGGATTATCTTGCAAAAAAATCTTAGCCAAAATACCGCGCATGATTGCCGGCTCTACTGTCTTGCCTTTATTATCTATAAAAAATATTCTATCGGCATCACCATCGAGCGCCACTCCCAAGTCTGCGCCCACTTCTAATACCTTGGCGTGTAAATATTTATTGTTCTCGTCTTTTAGAGGATCAGCTTCATGATTTGGAAAATTACCATCAAGTTCAAAATATAATTTCACCAACTCACAAGGTAAATATTTAAATAATTCTTCCATTAACGGACCGCCCATACCATTGGCTGAGTCAATTACCACTTTAAAAGGTTTTATCTTGCTAGTCTCTGCATATCCTAAAGCAAATTTTATCTGATCTTCCAGAACCCCTTCTCTTTTTGAAACAGACCCTTTGTCTTTTACTTCTGGAAAATTATTGGCTACCGCCATATCCCTAACTGTCATAATTCCGGTATCACCACTAACTGGCACTGCCCCAGCGCGTGTCATCTTAAAACCATTATATTTGCCAGGATTGTGAGAAGCCGAAACCTGTAAACCCGCATCATACCCATAAAAACTAACTCCAAAATAAAAAGTAGGAGTGGAAACCAAACCAATATCAACTACGTTTACACCTTGATCGGTAATACCTCTTACTACATTTGCAAATAAACTTGGCGAAGAAGTGCGCATATCCTGACCAACGGCAATGGTCAACACTTTACCTGAATTCTCACTTTTAATTAGCCCAGCAAAGGCCCTTCCAGTTCTGTAGGCTACTTCTTCATTTATTTCTGTTGGATAAACCCCTCTAACATCGTAGGCCTTATATATTTGTTGAACTATTTCCATATAATTTTTAGATAAAATTATCTTTGACTAAAAGGCCAATTTAGTATATATTAGACCTTATTCTAAGTCAAAAATATTTTCTAAAATGTCCATTATTGACCGCTTTTCTACTAACCTGCGCGAAGTGCTTATCAACAGCATTAGCCTGGCTACTGACCTCAAAAATATCTCCGTTGAACCGGCTCATTTATTGTTGGCTTTATCTTTGCAAAAAGGCTCAATGGCCAATGAAATTCTGGAGCGCTATAACCTTGATACCAAAAAGATTGAGTCTGTTTTGCTCAATTTCAAATCAACTTCGCCTGCCAAACCATATATCAAGCTATCCCCTTTTTCTACTAACGCCAAAACCGCTTTGGAAAAAGCTATTATTATCGCTCAAAAAAATAATCATAATTATCTTGGCACCGAACATCTTTTAGCCGGCTTACTTGACGCTAATGACGAAAAAATAGATCAGCTCTTAAAAACCGGCAAAGTCAAAAAAACTGAACTAGAAGAACAAATAGATATTGTTTTAACTAACGCCTCACAGTTTCCTCAGGCCAGCAAAATCCCCGAGGTTATGGATCGCATTCAAGAAAGTTTATCGGACGATATGATGTTACCAAATAACAACCCGGCCATGATTGCTCACAAAAAAAATCACCACAAAGAATCAGCCTTGAATTTTTTTGGTGTTGACCTCACCAGCCCCGACGTTGTCTCTAGCATAGATCCAGTCATTGGTCGCGCTCACGAAATAGAACGCATGATGCAAATCCTCTGCCGTCGCACCAAAAATAATCCGATTCTTCTCGGCGATCCTGGCGTTGGTAAAACCGCCATCGTCGAAGGCCTAGCCAAAAAAATTGCTGCCGGTGATGTGCCAGATATTTTATTAAATAAAAAAATCTACGCCCTAGATATGGGCATGATGATTGCCGGCACTGCCTATCGCGGTGAATTTGAAGGCCGACTTAAACAAGTGATTGACGAAGCGAGTCAAAACGAAGATATAATTTTGTTTATTGATGAATTACATAATATTGTCGGCGCCGGTTCCAACCAAGGCACTATGGATGCGGCCAATATCCTCAAACCTGCCCTAGCACGCGGACAAATCCGTTGTATTGGCGCAACCACTCCCACAGAATTTAAAAAACATATTGAAAGTGACGCTGCCTTGGAACGCCGTTTCCAGCCAATTCAAGTCAAAGAATCTTCGGTCACTGATACCATTAAAATCATGATGGGCATCAAAAAAAATTACGAAAATTATCACAACCTCACTATTACCGATTCAGCCATTACCAAAGCTGCAATTCTGGCCGACCGCTATATCACCAACAAACTTTTACCGGACAAGGCTATTGATCTACTGGACGAAACGGCCGCAGCCAAACGTTTGTCAGCCAAGCCAACCATCGCCCAATCAAATCTCCAAAAACTAAAACAAGAATTAAAAAAAGTTATTCTAGACAAAGAAGAAGCTGCTGGCGGAGAAGATTTTGATAAAGCGGTAAAATTAAAAGAAAAAGAAATGTCTCTAATTAAAGAAATTAAAACTTTAGAAGACAAGATCACTGCCATCAAAAACAAAAATCAAAAAACTGAAACTATTACTGACAAAGACATAGTTGTTCAGCTAGCAAAAATGATTAACTCCCCTGCGAACAATATTTCTCTTGATGCCAAAACTGATGTTTCCGGTTTGGAATTAGAATTAAAAAATCATATCATTGGCCAAGACGAAGTTGTACATGAAGTTTCTCAGATTATCCTCCAAACTCAATTGGAATTATCCAGCCCGAACCGACCGCTAGCTTCGTTTATGTTTGTTGGTGAAAGTGGTGTTGGTAAAACTGAACTGGCAAAAACCTTGGCAAACTCTCTCTATCCTCACCAAAATTCGCTTATTCACCTCAATATGAGTGAATTCAACGAGAGTTTTGGCGTTTCCAAACTCCTTGGTTCCCCTGCCGGTTATGTAGGCTATAAAGAAACTAACCAATTTACCGACCGTATTAAAATGAATCCATACTGTGTAATTCTGTTTGATGAAATAGACAAAGCTCACAAAGACGTCAGCAAACTGCTTTTGCAAATTCTGGAAAATGGCACTATCACTGATTCGGTTGGTAAAACTATTTCTCTCAAACACGCCATTGTTATCCTGACTACATCTTTAGGCGCAAACGAAATCAAAAAATCACAAATTGGCTTTGACAAAAATACCAATCATGCCGACAGCAAAAAAATTGTCATTGAAAAATTAAAAGAATTCTTCTCACCTGAACTTATCAATCGTATTGACCAAATTTCTTTGTTCAAAAGTTTAGATAAATCTGATCTGGCTAAAATTGCATCTTTAGAAATTACTGACCTAAATAAGCAGTTAGAAAATTACCACACCAATCTCAAAACAAACGACAAAGTTTTTACTTGGTTTGTCGACCAACTCCCTGAAAAAAATAGCGCCCGAGAAATCAGGCGCCAAATCCGTCGTGATGTTGAAAAAATAATGGCTGAACTTATAATTGGTGAAAAAATAAAACCGCACCACCAACTTGTCCTTCAGAATAACAAATTGGCCATAAAATAATATGTCAAACCTACAAACACAACCGTTGGAAAGCCCTGAATTTAATCCAGGGCTTCTTGATGAAAGCGAGCAGGCCGCTGCCGCTTCAAATTTAGCACAAGAGCGAAATCTTAAAAGGTCCGAACAAAACTGGATAAACACAGTGGCCGCGCAACAGAGCTTGGCTAATGGAGATCTTACTAACAATAAAATTCAAGTTGAAGACAGAATAAATCCACAAGAAGAGGCTGAAATAGCCGGACAAATGTCAGATAACAAGCAACGTCAGCTTGCTCAAATTGCCAAACAAGAAACAGACTTAGAAAGAGACCTGGCTGAACTGGAGGGAAATTTAACTAGTTTTAAAAATGGTAAAAGCTTAAAATTACTCAGCTTTTTTCGGTCGCCAATAGACTCACTAGTAAATGGACTTATAGAAGAAGCAAAAAAACCTTTAAGAAACTTAGACGACAACGCAAAGGCAAAGAAACTTGAGGCGCTAGTAGCTATGGCAGGAAGTCTTATGGTGGCGCTAAAAGGATTTAAAATATTTACCGCTACTTTAGATGCTGTATTACTTTATAAATTCTCAGTAATAAGAGGTATTGTTTTTACTCTACCTACTATTGTCATACCAATACTTTTTATTATACTATCCCCAATTTATCTAATATTTTTAATACCGTTATTATGGATTGGAAAGTTCCCTTTGCTAAAGGGGCCGCTAACTGATCAAATTACCAAACTTCTAAAAACACTCCGACGACAAAAATATTCTTGGAGCCAAAACCTAAAGACACTCAAGAAAAAACTAGACATAAAAAAACAGCTTAAACAACTAAACGATGCTAAAAATCAAATCCAAGGACGGTTTTCGTCGCTGACGAAGCCTGCCATGAAAACAAAATAAAAAAGACTTGCTAGGCTTTTTTGTGGTATAATATCGTTTGTAATTTGATGTTTGCTTTTTGTAATTTCACTATATGTCTATCTTCAAAAGAATTGTCCTGGCCATTCTTCTGCTGGCAGTAGCTGGACTCGTGGGCTATGGTTTGTATTATTTTTTCATCAGAACATCACAAATAGGCTCAGATAAAGGCCAAACAAATAATCCAACCCTTACCCCTGGTCAATTTCCTGAATCTGGTACAAAACCAAGCTCAACTGCCGGCACAACGGTAGGCCCAAACGGAGAAACTCTGCCGACTGCTAATATTATAGAATCAACCAATCCTTCATACTACAAACCTTCGGCCACTACTCAAATTATCTCTGAAACCGCCATTCAACCATCCCTCAGTATCGGTGGCGACCTTCGTTATTATAGCGCTAATGATGGTAAATTTTACCGCGTTACTCCAAACGGAGATATCAAAAAACTTTCTGACCAAGTCTTCTTTGATGCTCAAAAAGTCACTTGGGCAAAAGGCAAAAATCAAGCTGTCATTGAATATCCTGATAACTCAAAAATAATCTATAATTTTGATACAAATAAACAAGTTAGCCTACCTAAACATTGGCAAGATTTTTCTTTTTCCGGAGACGGTAACCAAATTGCGGCCAAGAGCCTTGGCCTAGACCCTTCTAACCGCTGGCTTGTAACTGCCAACAGTGATGCTACCGGCGCCAAATTCATTGAACCGATGGGAAATAATGCAGACAAAGTAACTGTCAATTGGTCACCTAGCCAACAAGTCGTAGCTTTTTCTCAGACTGGCGAACCACAGGGCGGTGAAAGACGCGAAGTTTTATTCATCGGTCTTAACGGAGAAAATTTCAAATCTGCCATTGTAGACGGATCTGGCTTTACTCCACAATGGTCTACTACGGGTAAAAAATTGCTCTACAGCGTCTACAGTTCCCGCAGTGATTTCAAACCAGAACTTTGGCTCACAGATTCTTATGGAGACAGCATCGGTGACAACCGCAAAATACTCCAACTAAATACCTGGGCAGATAAATGTACATTCTCCAATGACGAGACCCTCTTTTGCGCCGTACCAAATGACCTGCCTACTGGTGCTGGACTTTCTCGAGAAGTAGCCAGGTATAACTACGACAGCTTATACAAAATAGATTTAAAAACCAATACTAAAACTCCAATCGCCCTAAACGATGATTATAATATTAACAATATTTTCTACGACGCTTCAAAAAATAAAGTAATATTTACCGACCTAAATAAAACCGGCGTCTTTGAATCACAACTTTAGAGGTATATGCATAAAAAAACTTTCTTTCTACTTTTGGCAATAGTGGCTCTGGCTGGACTTTTATTTGCTTTGCAAATTCGCGAATCAAAACAAATTACAGTTACCAGAAACCCTATCGCTTTAATCTCTGAAAAAAGCACGCCTATATCTATCTCTGATACTGATTCAGTCTTTGGCAATCCCGGAGCCCCCATTACGGTAGTGCAGTTCATGGATTTTAATTGTAAAGAATGCTTATCTTTTTATAATACAACTAAAGAATTTATTCTTGCTCACCCTCAAGAAATACGCCTTATATGGAAAGACGCTCCTCAACCCAAAATATTTTCTAAGGACTCAGCCCTGGCTCACCGAGCTAGCTGGTGCGTATTTCAACAAGATGGAAAAAAATTCTGGCAATTTGTAGATACAGCTAGCCAAAACACAATTAATTTAAATGAGTCCGGATTAAAAAATATTGCCCAAGGATTAAACCTGGATGTAGAAAAATTTTGGCAGTGCGCTAATAGCGACTTGGCCAAACAAAAAATCGAAGAATCTTCACAGCTTATGAAAAGTTTAGGTCTAAAATCCCTACCTATTATTTTTGTAAATAATAAACTTATCAATACTAAAGCTGATATAAATTTAAAGGATATGTTAGAAACCTTTATTAAAAAATAAAATCATGAAGCTTAATTTTAAAAAACTGTTATTATTATTTTTGCCTTTATTTTTTTTGTTACCTGGTTCTGTTCATGCCACAGAAGAAGATATTGATGGTGCAACTCTTTATACCTACCAATCCACAGTAACAGACGGAGTATCATTCCTGAGAAACACAAATGGAATTATTTATCCATCTGGAGCGGACAAAATAGACGAGATTTACATTTTTTTTCATGGTTTAAATCCGCCGGCTTGTAACGCACCTACAGAATGTCACTTTATAAACCCAGATACAATATGTAAGGAGTTTAAAATATGTGAAAAAGTTGCTTTAAAACAATGGCTAGTTAACGACGGATTAAAAGATATTGTAGCTCCAAAAAAAAATATTGCCATTTTAATTCCACAGATGGATCCAAAAAGTGGTGAGGTTGCAGGTAGTTTTACCCAAATAAAATTCTTAAGATACCTGGGAGAAGCTTTAACAGAACTACATTCAAAAATACCTAACTCACCGGATGCCGTCTCAGTGGCCATAGGACAGGGCAAAGGTGTAGGGATTATGAATGAATATTTAAAGTATTTTCCCACTGAAACAATTCTGATATTTGATGGATGTTATAAAAATTGGTGCGAAGAAATGATAAATGTGTATCCGACAACAAAAAAACAGATATTTTATCTAAACCCTGAGACAGACCCAAATGGAGGTACTTATGGAACAAACCACAGCGAAAGTTTACGCTATCTAACACGAAATATTCCTCTTTCTCAAATTGGGGCAAAAATTCTAAAAACAAACCTTGGTCAATACGAAATTACTGAAAAATGTTTTCTTGACCACATAACAAATGACAATTGTAACCCAAAAGCAGAAGTACCCCCCCCGGCAAATACACAACTCGACACTATAATATCTGAGATAAATGCAAAAAAACCAAAACTGGAGATTAATTTTCCAGGTCTAAATTTTAGTAATTCTATTATTAAAAGCGATGGTACCGGTACTTATGTTTTTATACCTTGGCTTGCCCAATTTATTTCTGCACTTTATAAATTTGGAGTTGGTATTACAAGTATAATAGCAGTAATTATAATTATTCTTCAAGGCGTAAAAATCATCATTTCAGGTGGTGGTGAGAATAAGGCCGAAGGCTATAAAAAAATCACCCACTCTCTCATAGGCCTACTTATCGCTTGGGGATCTTTTGCAATTCTATATAATATAAACCCTAATTTAATAGAATTTAATGCTTTAAAAGTTAAAGTCGCAGAGAAACAAGACTTGCCAAATTTTGACGAAATACAACAAACTACAGACGAAACTATTGCTCCTGAAGATGCGACTGAAATTATAAACGATACCCCTAAATTTACAAGTTGCCCTATAACATTAGAATCCCCTCTTGAAAGCAAGGCCAAACTGCCCAATCAGGAAGCTCGCACTCTTGAATTTTTTTCAAAAATAGATCCAGTGATTACTGGTCAAACTCAGGCAGATCGTATTCTACAAGTAGCTGACGCCGCAGCTAAGTGCGGAGTGCGTTTTGGATCCTGTGGAAGAACTGATGGAACGATCTATTCTCTTGCCGGTGTTGTGACAGAAAAATATCCAAAAACATGCTTATATACAAATGGTGGATGTAAAACACAAGAGAACACCAAAACAATCTTCGGTTGGCCAACAAATATAAATCGTATGTCCAGAGAACAAACAGAATGTGAAGAAATATGTAAAAATAAAGGAACAGAATGTACAGACGCAAGAACAGCTTCTACTAAAAAAGTTATGAATACTTTAATTCTAGCCCTTACTGAAGAGAAATTAACAGAAGCAATCAACCAATTAAGGCCAGGGGACGCATTTTGGATATATAACGCAAATGGCAGTGTGTGTAGAGGTAATCATGCAATGATTTTTGATAAATGGCTATCTGATGGTAGAGCGCAAGTTATTCAAGGAATGGTTCAGCAATTTTCAACTAATGACCCAAAACAGAGGTACAGCGATGGACAAGTTGTCTATGGAGCTGTCTGTATTACACAAAAGTGTAGTGATAAATTTTCTCGCAAACCAATATCTAGAATCTTTAGACCAAAATAAATATGCCCAAATCCCCCTCCTTCACCTGCTCAAACTGCGACGCTCAATATTCCAAATGGACTGGCAGATGTTTAGAATGCGGAAAATGGGGCATGATTAAAGAATCACAAGGCATAAGTGAAAAATCCAAATCACAAAATACATCTAGCTACGCCCCTGTTGAAATGACTGACCTCAAAAATATAAATAACAAAAAATTTGAACGAATAAAGACAAATATTAGCGAACTAGACAGAGTTTTGGGAGGGGGTCTGGTGCCAGGCTCTCTTGTTTTGTTGGGTGGCGAGCCAGGTGTTGGTAAATCCACCCTTGCCCTGCAAATGGCCGCTATTCTTCCTCACTCTCTATATATATCTGGCGAAGAATCAACCGAACAAATAAAGCTTAGGGCCGAACGTCTAAAAATTTCTACAAATACTCTCAAAATTGGCAACGCTACTAACGTTGATAATATCATATCAACTATCAAACAAAACAAAGAATGTTTAATGGTTATTATAGACTCAATCCAAACCATCTATTCTGATGAAATAGAAGGCGGAGCCGGAAATATCAACCAAGTCCGAGCTTGTACTACCAAACTTCTTGAAGCTGCCAAGATGACTAGTAAAACTATTATTCTTATTGGCCAAGTGACCAAGGATGGCGCTGTGGCAGGCCCCAAGACCCTAGAACACCTCGTAGACGCGGTTTTGTACCTTGAGGGTGATAAATACCATATCTTCCGCATCTTACGCACTACCAAAAATCGTTTTGGCGCCACGGATGAAATTGGCGTATTTTCTATGGAAAGCCACGGTCTAGAAGAAGTCAAAAATCCTTCGGCGGTTTTCCTAGCTGGACGAGGTGAAGCTGTGCCTGGATCTACTGTCACTTGTCTAATGGAAGGCAGTCGATCACTACTAGTAGAAATCCAAGCCCTAGTGACCAAAACAAATTTTGGATATCCGCAACGACGAGCTTCAGGATTTGACCTCAACCGTCTCCAAGTACTTGTTGGCGTACTGACCAAACGAGCTGACCTACCTCTAGATGCCTATGATATTTTCTTAAATGTAGTTGGTGGAATTGAAGCCTCAGAACCAGCCGCTGATTTGGCTGTAATTTTAGCTCTAGCCTCTGCTTTAAAAAACAAAACTATCTCCAAAGAAATTGCTTCTTTTGGCGAGGTCGGACTCGGTGGAGAAATCAGACCTGTATCTCAGACAGAAAAAAGATTAAATGAAATTAAAAAAATGGGATTCAAATTTGCCGTTGTTCCCCACTCGAATAATTTACCAAAAATTCCTGACCTCAAAATTGCGCCCGTAAAAAATGTAAGAGAACTGGTTGAACAGATTTTAAAATAGTCACTTCAATATCATCCCGAGTGGGGTTCGCCCCGAGGGATCCCTGTCTCAACTGTCATTCTCGCAACAGCGGGAATCCAGACAATTCAACTGGACGTTAGATCCCCGATCAAGTCGAGGATGACAACGATTGAACTGGACAGAGATTCCTCACCCCGTAAAGGGTTCGGAATGACAAAAACACAATTACTCCAAATGCGTTTCCTTCTTCCAATCTTTCACCCTTGCTAACAATTTCGGGTTGTCTTTTATATTTTCCATAGCAATTTTTGCCGCCTCGCGCGCTTTTTTTATCAGTTCTCTATCAGTTAATTTAGCCAGACGCAAACCTATTTCTCCACTCTGCTCTGTACCATAGACTTCTCCCGGCCCACGTACTTCCAAATCTTTTTCAGCGAGTTGAAACCCGTCATTGTGCTGTTCAAAAAATTTTAACCTTTCCATTGATTTGACCGAGCTAGAAGCCGTAAATAACAAACAGTAAGACTGATGCACAGACCGCCCAACCCGACCACGAAACTGGTGTAACTGTGCCAAACCAAAACTCTGCGCCCCTTCTATCATCATCACGCTAGCATTAGGGATATCCACGCCTACCTCCACCACCGAAGTAGAAACAAGTAAATCTATTTCGCCATTTTTAAATTTCCCCATTACCTCGTCTTTTTCTTTTGGCTTTAACTTCCCATGCAAAAACCCAACCCTTAAATCAGGAAAGGTTTGCTTTGATAATTTTTCATACTCGCTTAAAACACTTTTTTTGTCCTCAGCACCAAATATCAAAGTCTGCCCTTCAGTGTCAGCTACTTCAATAAGCGGACAAATAACAAATACTTGCCTGCCTTGTTTTACTTGCTCCCGAATAAACTGGTAAGCCTTGTCGCGTTTAATAGGCTCTACCAGTTTAGTGATAATAGTTTTTCTGCCTGGTGGCAATTCATTGATAATAGAAACATCCAAATCACCATAAATCATCAGGGCCAACGATCGAGGAATAGGGGTAGCGGTCATACTCAAAAAATGCGCCCCCGTGCCTTTGGTTTTTATTAACTTTCTTTGTTCTACCCCGAAACGGTGCTGCTCGTCCACAACCACCAATCCCAATTTTTTAAAGATAACATTGTCTGAAAGCAAAGCATGCGTACCCACAATAATATTTATGTTCCCATTTTTTATTTGCTCTAAAAAAACTTTTTTACTAATCTTCTCAGGTTCAACTTGGTCATTGATTTGCATCTGGTTGCCCGTAAGCAAAGCCACGGTAATATTTAATCCTTTATATAATTTTACTAAGGATTGATAGTGCTGAAAGGCCAAAATTTCAGTTGGCGCCATTATCACCGCCTGATAGTCATTTAGAAAAACATCATACATAGCCATGGCCGCTACGACTGTCTTGCCAGACCCCACATCCCCCGAAACCAAACGGTTCATTGGCGAATTTTTGTTTATATCTTGTAGAATTTCCCAAGCGGAAACTTTCTGCGATTTAGTAAGAGAAAAAGGCAGAGACGATACAAACTGTTTAATTTTTTCTTCTTGAAAAATAATATTTGGCGCTCGCAATAACTCCTTACCCTTTTTGGCCAATTCGGCTTTCATCTGCACCAAAAATAACTCATCAAATTTTAATCTATCCTCGCTCAATTTTAATTCATGCTCGTCAGTCGGGAAATGAATTCCTCGTAAAGCATTGGCAAGCGGTGTTAGATCAGCAAACTCCAAGATATTTTTTGGCAACCAATCTTCAATCTTCTCTAACAAACCAACCACTTCATTCATCAAAAATCTTACCTGCTTTTGAGTTAAACTTTTTGTAAGCGGATATATCGGCACTAAGCGAGCGGTATGGGTTGTTTCTTTCTTGTACTTTTCATAAAGCGGACTGACCAACTGCGGCCCCAACATATCAGATTTTACTTTCCCTGAAAGATAAATTACATCCCCTGTCTTTATATTTTTAATTATATACGGCTGATTAAACCATTTCACTCTGACACTTCCACTCTTGTCTGACACTAACGCCTCAGTAATCATTCTTCTACTTTTAAAACTTCGCTTATTGGCCACAAGTTCTACTTGCACACAAATAGTAACCAACTCTCCTTCCTTTAAATCCGCGACTGAAACTATTTGCCTATAATCTTCATACCTAAAAGGAAAATAATACAACAAATCCTTGGCTTTTTTTACACCAAGAGAATCAAAAAGTTTGGCTACTTTTTTGCCAACTTTACCCAATTCAGATATTTTTGTATTTAAATCCATACAATAAACTTACCTAAAGTTTAACAAAAAAAGACTAATTTTGGTAGCGTCCATCACCAACCTCCGCAGAGGCAGCTGCTCGCCCAAGCGAGTGGCTGTTTGGACGCAATAAAATTAGTCTTTTGCTAATTGCTACTCAATAACTCTAAATACTTCCTCTACTGTTGTAATTTTATCTAAAGCTTTGAGCAGTCCATCCTGTACCATCGTCACCATTCCATTTTTTACCGCCCAATCTTGAATAATATACTCTGAAATTTGGCTACCCAAAATCACCTGTTCCAATTCTTTATTCATGATAAAAATTTCATAAATCCCAATTCTCCCTTTATAACCCAAACCACTGCACTGCTGACAACCTTTGCCTTTATAAAATTTCAAATTTTTAAAATCAACATTCTTTTTTTCTACTTCCGGTAAAGTCTCCAAATTTTTCATAATTCTTTCCATGTCTTCCGAAGATAGCTTATCCTCTTCCTGACAATGCGGACAAACCTTACGAACTAATCTCTGTCCAATCACCGAGTTAAGCGCCGGCGCCAACAAAAACGGCTTCACACCCATAGACAAAAATCTTGGCACAGTTCCCGATGCGCTGTTGGTATGAATAGTAGAAAGCATTAAGTGCCCGGTTAAAGCTGCCTGGATTGAAATCTCAGCTGTTTCTAAATCACGGATTTCACCAACCAGACAAATATCTGGATCTTGACGTAACAAACTACGCAAACCTTTAGCAAAGGTATAATCATGACTAGTATCTACCTGGCTTTGATTAATGCCGTCAATTTTAATTTCTACCGGATCTTCCAAAGTAATAATTTTTACACCCGGTTTATTAAGAGAACGCAGAATAGCATACATGGTAGTAGTCTTTCCGCTTCCAGTCGGACCGGTTGTAATAATCATCCCATTTGGACGCTCCACTTCTTTTTTTAATTTGGCGTAGGCATCACCACGAAGCCCTAACTCGTCAAAGGTAACACCTTTATTACCGCTGTGCAAAATTCTCATCACCACACTCTCACCATAAATAGTGGGCATAGTAGAAACACGGACATCGAGACTGCCCGAAGATAACTTCAAAGTCACACGACCATCCTGTGGGCGGTCTTCAATATTTATTTTCAAAGCTGCCAAAAGTTTGATACGAGAAATAAACTTTTTCCATTGGTCTTTTGGCAAAGTAGCGACGTCGTGTAATACGCCGTCAATACGATAGCGAACCATAATACCGTTTTCCTCGGCTTCCACATGCACATCTGACGAGTCAACTTTGAGAGCCGCCGCAATCATCAGCGTCAAAATATCACTAATAGAAACATTTAAAAACTGCTTCTCCAGACTTCTAAAATCAATCACACCTGATTTAAACTTTTCTAACTCTTCATCGGTAATATTTATATCTTTGCTGATTGGTTTTACGACGGGCAAATTCTTATACAGCTTCATGGCTTTGGTAAAACTATTTTCAGAAATTAAATAAACTTTAGTGTTAGCATGATATTTTTCGCCCAACTGATACGCCAACTCTTTTATTTGATCATTAAAATCTAAACAGGCTAGTCTAATTTCTTCCGGCACATTAAAAAAACAAATAACTTTTTGAGATAAAGCATCTTTTTCAGGAATTGTTCTTAAAGCCTCCACAGTAATAGGAAAAGAGGTTAAATCAATATGAGGTAAACCAATAGAAGCGGCTTGCTGAACAACCAAATCCTCTTTATTTTTAAGATCCATCTGATGAATCTTTTTATCAAATTTTTCTTCAGCGCCATCGCTGACGCTTGGCAAAGTACTATTTGTATTTGCAGTACTTTTTGCAGACTTACCGAGCAAATTATTAATTGAAGGAAAATCACTCATACAATTATTTATCTAGAAAACATGTGCTTTACATAATGAACTAAGCGACTAGAAATACCTTCTTTATGCATTTTAATAAACAAGAAAACCCAAGCGCTAGTTGTAAATGCGTTAAACAACCCTGCAACCAAAACAATAAATAACAAGACTAAAAATATACCGAAAATTAATCCTAAAACTGCCAAGGAAACAGAATTACTAATACCGGCAGCTATCCAAATAAAGGCAGTTGGTAAAAAGGCAAAAAATGACCCCCCAATAATAACCGCCACCAAAAGTAAATTCAAGAGCATTAAGACAACGCCAACTTCCAAAGAAACTAAAAAGTGATCAGAAAGTAAGAGCCAAGCTTTTTTGACAGATTTTACTAAACCTTTACCATCTAAAACTACATAACATAAAGTATAAACTGAAAAAACAGATAAGAATAAAGAAATAAATAAGGCTAAAAACGAGGCTAAAGCAAACAATAATCCTTGCGACCAAGATTGTGAACTAAAAAAATATTTAGCAACAAACACAAAACCAACAAGCAAACCCAGAAGGATTGCTTGGCGGACCAAATTTATTAATAAAATATTCCAAAAATGCTTAACACTATTATGCCAAGATTTATCTATTTCTTTATGCTTACGAGTTTTGAACCAATCGGCTGAATACGAAATCAAAGCTCCCTGAGAAGTGACTGCCAAAAAAACAACCGTCACCGCTATTGATACACAAATTATTGTTAACCAAACTATACCCAAAATATTCCAAACACCTACCGGAATACTAATATTAAAGGTTGACAAGATACTAATATTATCCTCAGCCAAACTGCTCGCATCAAGCACGGACCAAATTTTACCAAAAATATCGCTAAAACCTAATTGCCCTAAAAATACAGACAACAGACCAAATACCCATAAAATTTTATTATGCCAAACCGCTTCCCAGGCATACCCAAGAGTTTGACGATATGTTGGTTCTTTCATATACAAAATGAGTGAGCGAAATAATTAAGCTTGCTATATTATAACACAACTTTAGACAAACAAAAACGCCCTTACAATAAGGACGTTTTTTGTACTACTAGCTAATTTTATTGTCTTGGCCCGAGAATTCTATTTATATCATCTTGCTCTATTGTTTCTTTTTCCATTAATTCCTTTACCATTTCTTCCATTTGTGGACGATGACTTTCTACCACCTGCTTGGCGCGCTTCTCAGCTTCTGCTAGCAGCTCACCTACTTCTCTGTCAATGCCTTCGGCTGTCTTCTCGCTATAATTTCTTTGTTCAGAGATTTCTCTACCCAAGAAAACCATTTCTTGCTGATCGCCAAAAGTTCTAGGACCCATAGCGCTCATACCATAACGCACTACCATATCATGAGCCACCTTGGTAGCGTTGGTTAAATCAGAAGAAGGGCCGGTTGAAAGCATCTGGTCGCCAAAGATTAACTTCTCTACTACATAACCACCCATCATCATTGCTAATTCATCTTTGAATTGAGCAAGAGTATGATAGTGTTTATCTTCAGTTGGCATCTTGAGAGTATAACCGCCGGCTTGACCGCGAGAAATCACAGAGACCTTTCTAACAGGATCACCGTTTGGCAAGAAATGGCCAACTACCGCATGACCAGCTTCATGATAAGCTGTCATCTTTTTCTCTTGATCACTAATAATACGATTTTTTCTCTCAGGTCCAAGCAGAACTTTTTCAATACTTTCTAAAATGTTAAGTTCACTTACTCTTTTCTTGCCTTGGCGTACAGCCAAGATAGCAGCTTCATTAAGAAGATTTGCCAAATCAGCTCCGGAAAATCCGGGAGTACGTTCAGCTACCTTACGCAAAGACACGCCTTCTTCCAAAGGTTTGTTCTTGGCATGAATACCCAAAATTTCGGTGCGATCATTAATATCAGGTAAATCAAGTGTCACACGTCTATCAAAACGACCTGGACGAAGAAGAGCCGGGTCAAGTACATCTGGACGATTGGTCGCGGCCATCACAATTACTCCCAAGTTTGGATCAAAACCATCCATCTCAACCAAAATTTGATTGAGAGTTTGCTCTCTTTCATCATGACCACCGCCAAGACCGGCACCACGACGTCTGCCAACCGCATCAATTTCATCGATAAACACAATTGCCGGGGCATCTTTTTTGGCTTTAGAAAATAAATCACGCACACGAGAAGCGCCCACACCAACAAACATCTCGACAAATTCTGAACCAGACATATTGAAGAAAGGCACATTAGCTTCACCGGCTACCGCCTTAGCGAGCAATGTTTTACCAGTACCAGGAGTACCAACCAATAACACACCCTTAGGAATCTTAGCGCCCATGTCAGTAAACTTTTTTGGATCTTTTAAGAAATCCACTATTTCAACCAACTCTTGCTTGGCTTCTTTAGCACCAGCGACATCAGCAAAAGTTTTTTTGTTTTTATCATCAGGATTAGTCTGACGAGGATTGCTCTGACCAAAACCCATCGCTTTGTTATTCATTCCTTGTACTCCACGAGTCATGAAATAAAAGAATAATATAAAAATAGCTAAAGGCAACAAAATCGGCAACAAATTTCCTACCCAGAATTTCCAAGAAGCATCCTCTTTTACTTCTACTCCCAAAGCAGTCAACTGCTCAGCGCTGATGCCATAATTTTTAGCAAGCTCATCAAAAGTAGCGCTTGCTTCCTTAGTTACTTGTTGTGGTTTGGCGTTTTCATCTTTCAATGTAATGTTAAGCGTATCACCTTTTACAATTACTTGCTTAATTTGGCCTGACTTAATCTCCTCTACCATCTTACTAATACTGACAACCTCAGGACTTTTACTTTGTTGAGATTTAAAATAACCCCAAACACCGGCAAACAGAAAAAGTGCGATAAAAACGATAAGGAAATTTTTGATAAAGTTGCGCATAAGGATTTTTTATTTATAAGGATTTAAGAATACATAATAATTTTTTACAGCGTCCATCACCAACCCCCGCAGGGGTGCCCGCAGGGCATTTGGACGCTAAAAAATTATTATGTATTTGTTTTAAATTGTTAATAAATATTACCTTTTTTCAACCAAAAAGGCAAGGGATAAACAAACCCCTCGTTTTTGACGAAGGGTTTGTAATTTTTATGTTTTTTTAAACTTTATTAAGCCTTTTTCTCCTCAGCTGGTTTCTTGGCTTCGTCGACTGGCTTTTCTTCTACTTTTTTGGCTTTTCCTTTAACACCATATAATCTCAAACCTAATCGGTGCTCTGGTGGTTCTAAGGAAACAACTTCAAAGTCAGTAGTTTGACCGATCTTGAACTTCTCGGAGATATTGGTAATACCTTCATCAGCTAACTCAGAGATGTGAGCCAAGCCGTGAATGTCTTTGTCCAAGGCAACCATCAAACCAAACGGTTCAATCTTCAAAATCTTACCTTCAACCTTGTCGCCAACTTTATATTTATCCTTTACAGTCTTCCATGGATCATCTACCAAACGTTTGATAGACAAATAAATCTTGGATCTGTCGAGTTGGATAATTTGAGCTTTAACCTTATCACCCACTTTGAGAATATCCTTAGGATGATCAATACGCTGCCAAGCGATTTCGGAAATATGAACCAAACCTTCTAAGTCTTGACCAAATTTCACAAAGGCGCCAAAGGAAGTTAAAGCAGAGATCTCTCCTTCTACTGCGTCGCCAACTTTGTATGATTCCAAAACAGTCTTTTGAGCATCTTCCCAAACGGCTTTTTCAGAAACGATTAATTTTTCTTCTTTCTCATTAACATCAATTACTTTCACTTCTAATTCTTTATTCATCAATTCTCGTAATTTTTCTAAAATACGATTTTTGTCGCCACCTGTAACTCTTGGGTAGTGATCAGGATTAAGCTGAGAAACTGGCATAAAACCAGCCAAGCCTTCTACCTGCATCATCAAACCACCTTTATTAGCAGCCAACACTTTTCCTTTGATAGTAATATTGTCTTGCATCCATTTCTTGACATTACCCCAAGCGCGTTGATAACCGGCAATGCGGAATGATAATTCCATTTCGCCATTTTCATTTTCTAGATCCAAAACAGTGGCCTCTACTTCGTCGCCCACTTTTAGACTCATGTATTCCTTGGACTCGGCAAACAATTCTCGTCCACGAACCACACCCACAGTCAAACCCTCGATGTCTACATGCACTTCACCTTTGTCGATAGAAATTATTTTACACTTAACAACATCCCCTTCTTTTGGAATGGTAAGTTGATAAGACGCGAGCAGGGTTTTGAAGTCCTGAACTTCTTTTTGGTTTTTTTCTTCTGACATATATTTAACAAAAAAATACTCCTTATCCCTGCCAATAAATTGGCTACGGGTGCTCTTCTCTAAATTGGAAGGGCTTAATTGGTTTACCCCGTGAAATACCACTCTGTGGCAATTCCGACTTGGTCGGAATTATTTCACTGGGTCAATATTTTTAATACCTAAATTATACTATATATGGACAAAACTGTCAAATTTAGGCCCTAGATTATCATTACCAGTATTGATAAGGATAATGCGGGGCCGGAGCGACGGCGCCCTGGGCTTTGTGCCTGGCCGTCAGCATCGCTCCGCTGACATCATCCTACCGAGCGCGACGACGAGACCGACGAGGTGATGGTGTTGATGGCTGAACGATCTTCAACCACTGCTCGAAGAGCTTGCCCAGCCGGATTCTCCGCTGAGCTTGACTCAGGAGATCTGCCCCCTGACCTGCCTCCAAGAACTTGACGACCTCTTGGGGCGTGAAAGGATCCTCTGAAGCTTGGGCAAGAAGCGCCCCGATCTTCGGGTCTCCTTCAGCCAACCTCCCAGGTATCACCTTGTCGTTGGGTGGCGGCCACTCAGCCGCGACTGCCGCGACGAATTCGGCCGGATAGTCCAGCTTTTCGTCTTTGCTCATTTGATATATCACCCCCTCCCTTTTTTCTTTCTTCCCCTCCAACAGGGGCATTGGTGATGAACGTTCGGAACAAACTAGGATTTTAAATTACCTAATCTATAGATAATTTAAAATCCTAGTTTGTTATGTTACGTATGATGTCTTTTTAAAGAACGACTTATCGCTTGTTTATATGCCAAAAATGGCTTTTTGTCAATTTTACCTACTGCCAAGGTTATCATTAAAATACCTTCTACTTCGTCCTCTATTCGCAAATCGATGCGCCTCATCACGCACTTGCTGTAAAGTTCTTTTAATAGTTTCAGCCAAATCCTTGAACACATTTTTTGTTCCTGGGGCAAATACCAAATGATCACCATTTAATTTTGATAATCCCAACCACGGACTTTTTACTTGAAATTGCTCCATAGTTTTGGCCAAATAATCTATCTGCGGTCTACCACCATCAATGAGAATCAAATCTGGTTTTGGCCATTCGGTGTGCTTGAGCCTTCTCTCTAGCATTTCTTTGAGCGATTCCAAATCATTATTAGCAGGCGCGTCTTTTATTTTAAACAACCTATACTGAGCTTTGTCCGGCTTGCCGTCGGTAAAAACTACCATTGAGCCATAGGTTTCTTTACCGGCAAAATGCGATATGTCATAGCCCTCAATCCTATTAAAATTCTCCGAGCCTGCTTCTACCCCATATTCATCCCGCGAAACCAGCGTCACATCCTGAATATGTTTGAGATAAATTGCGGCCTGCGGATTTTCTTTAGACAGTTTTTTTAATAATTTTTTCTTTTCGCCTTTGAGTAGTAAAACAATATTGTTAATATTTTTCTGATAATCTTTTTTCGTAATCGCTCCCACACAAACTCCCGGGCATAAGCCAATCTGATAATCAAAACATGGTTTTCCCACAGTCTTACATAGACTATATGGAAAAATCCGACGAATAATTTGCAAGGCATTGCGGACAACAGTTAGGCTCTGATAGGGACCAAAAATTTTGGCTTGCGAAGTTGGAAAGCTCTCCAGTTCTCTCCCCCGTACAATAATTGGCTTAGGGAAATCGCTCTTGGGAATAACTAAAAAAATAAACGAACGATTGTCTTTGTCTTTTACATTGTACTTTGGCCAATATTTTTTGATCAGGTTGGCTTCCAAAATAATCGCTTCCAAAACTGTCTCTGTTTGTATATAGTCAACCTTGTAAGCCAAAGCCACCATCTCGCCAATGCGCGGGTCAATATCTTTACGGAAGTACTGTAAAACCCGCCGACGCAAAGAAGTGGCTCGGCCAACATAGAGAGGCTTACCACTGTTATCTTTGTATATGTATACTCCCGGACTGAGAGGAAATTGTTTGGCTTGGTCTACAATGTTCATGGTTGTAAAACATCTTCTGTCTTACCATCAACAGAAATAATCACACTCTGTACAGTTGGAAATTGTTTTAAAGTTTGCTCTATTTGCAATCTCATCATACTTACCCGACATGACCCACCTACGCCTTGCTGAATTGTCCCATCAAAATCAACTTTGGCTACGCCTTTATCTATAGTGAGACTATTAATCTTTACACCAAGGTTAATCATACTAGCAAACCCGCCGGCCTGTTCTTGCGAAGTTGGACCTTTGAGCATTTCTTCAAGCGCGGCTCTGGCTACTCCTGCAGTCTTGGCCACAGTCCTAGCCACAGGAAAAACTTCTTTGCAAGTAATCTTTGGATCAAGATTACTATTACTAAAATACGCTTTTAAATTCACCACTTCTCCAGCTGGAGCGAATTTTATATTCCGAGAAACAGATCTGTCTCTTGATGGCTCCCCACTCGGGTTTTCATTTCTAAAGACAAGTTTACCCGACGTAGCAGTGGTAAAAAATTCTATATTAGCTTCAAAACGGACGGTCGAAGTCATCCAATCGGAAGTAGCAGTCAGTGGCTTAGTATCTAATACATTACCTTCTCTATCTACTAAACTAACATTACCTACCTGACCTTCAAAACCGATCCAACCATCACCAGTAATACGCCCTATAATTTTCAAGGGCGATAAAATAATACTACCCGATTCTACATTTTCTATAATTAAACCAGCCAAATCTTCTATCCCATTATTATATTCATCAGTTTGCGAGATTGGTTTTCTGGAATTATAAAAAACAACTATAACACCTAAGACTGCGATGACTGCGAACAGGGCAATTATTTTTTTCATATACGAAATGAGTGAATAAAATATTTAGCTAGCTAAAATATTTTTGAGCGAATGACAGTTAACAAACTCATTACAAGTTTACAGTAAATAAAACTAAACAAATTCTAATCCAAATACGGTCTCAAATACATTCCCGTATAAGAATTTGGATTATCGCCGACTTCTTCAGGCGTGCCTTTGGCTACGACTATTCCACCTTTAGCTCCACCCTCAGGACCCATATCTATAATATAATCCGCGCACTTGATAATATGCAAGTTATGTTCAATCACCACGACTGAATTTCCTTTATCAACTAATTTGTTCAACACTGCCAATAACATCTCAATATCGTGATAGTGCAACCCAACTGACGGTTCGTCTAGCAGATACAAATTTTTCTTGCCTAGTGGCGCCGCTAATTCGCGAGCCAATTTTATTCTCTGTGCTTCTCCACCAGAAAGGGTTGTGGCACTTTGCCCCAAACGCAAATAGCCCAAACCAACTTCTTGCAATACCTTTAGTTTATCAGTAATTTGATAAATATGCTCGAAAAATTTGACCGCCTCGTTAACGGTCATCTCGAGGACATCACTGATGTTTTTATTTTTATGCTTAACTTGCAACGTCTCACGGCTAAAGCGCTTGCCATGACAGACTTCGCAAGGCACTTCTACCTCAGGCATGAAGTGCATCTCAATCGTATTAAAACCAGCTCCTTGGCAAGATTCACAACGACCACCGGGTACGTTAAAAGAAAACCGGGAATGAGTATAACCGCGCACTCTTGCCTCTTCTAAGCTGGTATAAAAATCACGAATCGGGGTAAAGATGCCAGTATAGGTGGCGGGATTTGACCTCGGCGTGCGGCCAATTGGCGCTTGATCGACAATCACGGCTTTATCTACATACTCAGTGCCAGTAATTTTACTGACATCTTCTAACTTCTTAAATCGACTTTTTATTCTGGCCACATTTTCGTAGAGCACATCATATAGAAGAGACGACTTGCCACCGCCGGAAACACCGGAAATACAAACAAACTTTCGCAACGGAATTTTCACATTTATATTTTTGAGATTATTGGCGCGTGCGCCGACAATCGAAATTTCTTCAGTTTCTTTCCAGCGACGTTTTTTTGGCACTTCTATTTTTACTTCTTCAGTTAAATATTTCAAAGTCAGAGATTTATTTTTTTCATCTTTTATACTTTTGGTTGGTCCGCTATAAACCACTTCTCCGCCGAGCTCACCAGCCATCGGACCAAGATCAACCAAATAATCAGACTCTTTTATGGTTCGCTCATCATGTTCCACAATAATCACTGTATTATTTTCATCACGAAGCGCCTTCAAGGTATTAACCAATCTTTCTGTATCTCTCTCATGCAAACCAATGGTTGGCTCATCTAACACATATAACGTATTAGAAAGATGCGAACCAATCTGCGAGGCCAAGCGGATACGTTGCGCTTCCCCACCAGACAAGGTATGTGCCTCGCGATTAAGAGTAATATAATCCAAGCCCACTTCAAGTAAGAATTTAAACCGGTCGTTTATTTCTTTAATAATATTGTGAGCAATCATGGTCTGGCGTTCGTTTAGTTTCTTGCCATACTCTTTGAAAAAATCAAAACCTTCTTCTATGGTCATGGCTGAAACTTCATAAATATTTTTATTTTTAATCCGTACAGATAAGGCTTCGGGCTTGAGTCTTTTACCAACACATTCGGGACAAATTTCTTTACTAAAAACTTCGGCTTTGCCCAAACCGCCACAGGCCACACAAGCTCCTGCTGGAGAGTTAAAAGAAAAAAGACGAGGTTCAATCTCAGGAAAAGAAAAACCATCTTCCGGACAAGACCAGTGGCTAGATAACAATCTTTCAATTGGATTCTTGGTATTTTCACCAAACAAAACCGTCACTAGCCCTTTACTGTGTTGTAAGGCGCCTTCTACAGCCTCAAACAAACGGCTCTCGTCGCTAATCATCACTCTATCTACCAATACTTCTATGTTGTGTATTTTATTTCTAGATAATTCTATGCGATCATGCAATGAATGCATTTTGCCATCCACACGCGCCTGCTCAAAACCTTCGTTCAAAAAATCATACAATAATTGATAGTACTCACCCTTGCGACCACGCACCACGGGAGATAAAATCGTCACCGTTTTTTGATTTAGCTCTTTGGCCATCCCCAAAATAATATCAATCATTTCTTCTGGAGATAATTTTTCTATTTTTGTGCCACAAGTTGGACAAAATACTTCTCCCAGTCTGGCATAAAGCACGCGCAAATAGTCATAGATTTCTGTGAGCGTCCCAACAATAGATCTTGGATTATGGCTCAGCGCCTTTTGACCAATAGCAATGGCTGGTGACAAACCGGTAATTTCATCCACATCAGCTCGCTCCATCTGCCCCAAAAACTGGCGAGCATAAGGTGATAAAGATTCTATATACCGACGCTGTCCTTCCGCAAAAATAGTATCAAAAGCAAGGGAGGATTTACCGCTCCCAGACACACCCGTAAAAACAATCAGTTTGTTTTTCGGAATTTCCAAAGATACATTTTTGAGATTATGTACCCGAGCTTTTTTAATTATGATTTTGTCTTCCATAGAATTAGTTTATTTGTTAACTGGTTGAATAGTTTAAAAGTTTTCTTAATAAATAAGCTACTTGTACAAAGGGGTTTGGGGTGACAGCTGTTCGAACTAACATATTTACAGAACCAACCTTGTAGCAAGGTGAGTTCTGTCACCCCCAACAATTTTTGATACTTTTTGGTGACAAAAAGTATAAGTAGTTTATTTTTTACTTTTTCTCCCAGACCGCTTCTCCCGTACCGGCAAATTCAAATCCACAGTAGCCATATCCAAAAACTGTTCTATATCTTTATTTGTTGTCTGTGGCGTAATACCATGTTTGGTATTATAGGCTATCTGCACCTTACGGCGCCTATCCACTTCTTTCATCGCCGCTTTCATAGATCTTGTAATACTGTCGGCGTACAAAATAACTTTGCCTTTTACATTTCTGGCAGCTCTACCCATGGTCTGCATCAAGGATTCTTCACTGCGTAAAAACCCTTCCCTATCAGCATCCATAATGGCAACAAGAGTCACCTCTGGTAAATCCAAACCTTCACGCAAAAGATTAACACCAATTAGCACATTGAACTTACCTTCACGAAAAGCCATAAGAATTTCTGTACGTTCCAAAGTTTTTACATCTGAATGCAAATAATTGGCTGGATAATTTTTTTGTTTCAAAAATTCAGATAATTCCTCGGCCATTTTTTTGGTCAGGACATTAATAATCACTCTTTCTTTGTTTTTAATAATTGTTTCAATCTCGCTAATAATATCATCCACCTGGCCTCTGTTTGTTTGTTTATTAAATACTGGACGCACTTCTATCGGCGGATCAATGAGACCTGTCGGACGAATGACCTGCTCAGCCACTACTGCCGAATGGCTCATCTCAAAATCTCCCGGAGTTGCCGAAGTAAAAACAACTTGTCCTACTCTTTTTTCAAATTCATCAAACTTAAGCGGGCGATTATCAAGAGCCGAAGGCAATCTCCAGCCATACTGAACTAGAGTATCTTTACGACTTCTATCCCCCGCGTACATACCTCGCACCTGAGGCAGACCAATGTGCGACTCATCCATAATCGTAAGGAAATCAGGAATATTTTTACCGTCTTTATCTTTTTTCCAAGGAAAATATGAAAGTAAAGTATCTGGCGCCTCGCCTACCAACTTACCTGCCAAATGCCTAGAATAATTTTCAATCCCATGACAAAAACCCAAAGTTTTTAACATCTCTAAATCATAACGAGTGCGACGCTCTAGTCGCTCAGCTTCTAGATATAATTCTTTTTTCTTAAAATAGGCCAAGCGTTCTTTAAGTTCTGTTTTTATTTCTTTCAAAGCTTCTTTCATCTGTGGTTCAGAAGAGACAAAATGTTTTACCGGAAAAATTATTGCCTCTTTCATTTGTTCTTTGATAGTTTTGGTCAACGCATCTACCACGCCAATCTCCGCAATTTTTTGATTTACTATTTCTATTCGATAAACAAACTTCTCAGAGGCTGGCGCAATCTCAAAAACCTCGCCTCGCACACGAAATTTACCTCTTTCTAATAATCCAGGCGTACGCGCAAACTGAATTTTTATAAGTTGTCGCATCAAGTCCGCTCGCACCATAGGCTGACCAACTTCCAAATGTAAAGCTGAATCAAAATAATTTATCGGCACGCCGAGATTATAAATACAAGACACAGACGCCACGACAATCACATCTTTGCGAGACATTAAGGCGCTGGTGGCCTGGTGACGCAACCTATCTATCTCTTCATTGATCATTGATTCTTTTTCAATGTAGGTGTCACTGGTTGGCATGTATGCCTCAGGTTGATAGTAATCATAGTATGACACAAAATAATTTACCGAATTTTCCGGAAAGAAATTTTTGTATTCACGATACAACTGCGCCGCTAAGGCTTTATTTGGCGCCATAATCAGAACGGGCCGATCAAAATCTTTAATTACATTGGCCACAGTAAAAGTTTTACCAGACCCAGTCACGCCCAGCAATGTTTGGTACCTATTTCCTTTATCCAAACTAGCCATCAATTTCTTGATAGCTTCGGGCTGATCCCCCGCGGGTTGAAATTTAGATTTTAATTGAAATAACGACATAATTTATTAATAGGTTTACCCTGTTAAATCCCGACAAGGTCGGGTGTCGCAAAGCGACATTTAACAGGGTAAATACGCAAAATCGCCGATTTCTCGGTTCTTATAGAGGTATAATAGCCACTCTAAGTCATTTTGTCAATGCTAGAAACAAAAAATCCACCCTGATTTAAAGGTGGATTTTTTACTTTTTTTATTTATTTGACGCTTGATATTTGGTCACAGCGCCGGCTGTCACAGTTCCATAAAATTTAGTCGGCTTCCAACTCTTTACTATATAACCAAGTTTTTGCAACTCTGTTTGTAATTCAAGCACCTTGTCACTTGTCTGACCTTGTTTTACTTCTTTAAGCAAGGCATCTACTTTTTCCCTAGAAATTCTGACCATTACAATTGGGTCTGGAGCATTGGTCGCTCCCATAGGAATAGAGTATGTAGACGTTCTTAATTTATCATCCTTATCTACTTTTGGATTATTTTTTAACATATAAATACCAAGGACTACCACCACTACTACCACACCTATAAAAATTATTTTTTTATTATTCATACCTAAAAACTAAATTTTATAATTGTGTTCTGTTAGTAAGACTTGTGACTTCACCATCAATCGGCGCGCCTGTACCAAAACCTGTCAGATAAGAAGCTGGCACAGTATGCACAAAAACGGATTTGAAACGATTGACAGACATTTGATTGACTGGCACTTCTCGTAAATTATTTCCATCCACATACCAAACTTTATTATCTTTTCTTACCAACATTCCACTATGAGCTTTACCAGAAATTTCTGAAGCCGTGTTAATATAATTTGACCAGAAAATAAACTTCACAGTCATTACTTTATAATTTGTACCATACAAAGCTTGCGCATCAGCTGTGCTAATTTTTGCGATAGTGTTATTTGGTAATACCGCATACAATTGGCTGGTATTTTCTTTTTGAATTATATATGAGCCTGAACGATAATTCACTCCAGCTGGTGGACCGCTCGGCACTTGCAAACCATTATCAAAACAATTTTGAGTAACAGTAATATACCCACCATAACCTTCGCCTTCATTCCAACTCTTATATTCGTCTCCCGAAGGGAAATACATGATTTTATTAAATCGATTGACTACATAGATAGCTGGATTACCTGCAACTTTAATCATATCTCCGGGATTTAGGACAGGACAAACGCCGTTGTTCGGTAATGTCGAACCTCCGCCCCCTCCATTACCTCCTCCTGGAGGTACAACGACCGGTGGCACAACTGGCGCTGGCGTATCATTATCTAAAATTGTATAAGTAAAAGACATGTTCTGGCCTGCAGATACGTCAACTCCTGCATTAAGGATATTTGTAATAGAAATCGTGGCAGTTTCATCCCCCTCTTGAATATTGTCATTAACGACAGTAAAGGCAACATTAGCCGAGGTAGCACCAGCCGGAATAGTAAGTGGAGCCACTGCTAAGGGCAAATTCCAATCCTGACCACCCGCTATTGCCGTACTATGGGCTTGATCTACCACTAGAGAAAAAGTAGTATCAGATAATAAAGCTTCTGAAAGTACTACGGTTGTATTAATAGTAGTAAGATTTTCTGAACCAGAGGCATTGCCTGATTGGAAAGAAATAGTAGGTATTCCTTCATTATCTATAATCGTATAAGTCTGACTCAACACTGAACCGGCAACGGCATTATGTATAGTCGCAGCTGCTCCTAATGAAAGTTGAAATGTTTCATTATCTTCAATAAGATTATCATCCTGAATATTTAAGGGTATAGATATTGAAGTCTGCCCCGCCGGTATGACTGCATCCTGAAAAACACCTGTGGGTGGGGTTGTTAAATCTGGAGGAAAGGTGTGGCCATTAATAACCGTTGACTCATTAGTAGCTGTAAAAAAAGGAAGCCCAATAAACCCCCACTTGAATGTAACATTAGCGTTTGTGGCTCGAGAAAGATAGACAGTAAAAACGCCGGGATTGCCGTTCTCGTTTGAACTGGCAGTATCATACAAAAAACTCAATTTTGGAGGTCCGTTATAATCCCAAATAGTATGCGTATATACCTTACTAAATGGCTTTAAATCTACTGCTTGCCCACTTTGATCAGTAGCGCTCGTAATAGTAATAATTACCTTTTCGTCGTTCTCAAGCCCGCCTTCATCAACAGAATATAAAGGAAATGATAATTGATCCTTTTTAATTCTAGCTATACCGGTACCATCATTAAAATAATAATCTGAATCTGAAGCCGTACCACTTATTGTATAATGAACATCAATATAATCAGAAGGGCTCATCGTGACTTCTGGTTTAAATTTAACATATCTTATTTCACCTTCAACAGCCTGACTGCTTATACCATCAAATCCAACTATCTGCCCCCCCGGGGCAGCCTGAATGGTTTTTATACCCGGCACTAACGTCAACAGCAGACTCAAAATTGAAATGATCGCTAATATTTTTTTTCGCATATGTATACAATTATATAATTAAAATTTCCAAAAAATAAACAGCAAAGCAATTAAGCCACTAGTTTGAGCTATAATATGGTAGTGCTGTTTGCGCAAATGAATGACTATGTTTAAAAGTAACACAAAAGCAAAAAAAAGCATAGCTCCAAAATAAATATTTTGTGATACAGCAAAAATATTTGTCAGCGGTGATAAAACATTCTTAGCTTGGATATATTTTTCAACAGGTGAAGATTGATTTTGACTAACTATGGGATTTTGAGATTCTTCGTTTTTTATTTTTCCTCCCAAAACCAACTGTGGTTCTTGCGCATCAGGCTCTGGAATAAGATCTTTTTCAACTTTTATTTCCACCACCGAAGATTTTTTGCCAATTATTTTTTTAGCCGGCTCCTCTTTGACTACTGCAACTGGCGTAGCAAAATGTTGAACAATAAAAACCGTGGGTTGGTCTTTATATACTCCTCCAGCCAAACCAATCCCCAAATCTTTGAAGTCTGGGTCAATTAAATTTGCATAATGGGTTGGGCTTTTTTCCCAAGCAGTTAATATATCTTGGGCACTACTAAAACCAACTGCCAGATTCTCCCCCGCTACTTCATACTTATAACCTGCTCCTTGTAGCCAGGTAGACAAACTCTTATCATCAATAGAATGAGCAAAATAATTATTATTGGCCATATCCTCTGCTTTGTTTTGAGCTGATAGGTTTAACTTGTCCATCTCGGATAATACTGCTAGTTTTTTATTGTGTCTAAGCTGATTGGTCAAAGCCAAAATTTGTTTTTGTTCTTCGGCCAAGACATCAGGCAAGACAAATACGCCAACGGGTAAAAACAAAACAAAAGTAACCAAAATAATCTTGGTCAATAAAAAAACCAAGCCATAAAAAACTGCCCGCTTCGTGTGAAGTAGGTGGGCATGAAAATTATTTTCTTTATGAGAAATAAAGTACTTTTTTAGTATTTTTTTCATAATCGAAATGAGCGAGTGAAATAGTCGGTGAGATATTTATAATCGATTACGAATTATAAATATTGAACTGAGTATTTCCGAGCGAATGAGTTTATATGAATTTTTAATTCATATAATTGTATTATACCACAAAATGAACAAAAAATCCAGCCCTTTTGGGGCTGGATTTTTATTTATTTTATCTAATTACAAAGTATAAACCAAATCTCCCCCATCTACATCATAAGAATCAGAGGCTGAAAAAACACCCTGTGGAAACCAATCGGTGGGAGTATAACCATATCTAATATTACCTACATTCCAAGCAGTTCCGTTCCAACCGGTAGAGCCAACAATCTTAGAAGACACCCTTATGGAGCCTGTACTTTTGCCAGCCATCATATTAGCGGTGTTCGCGGTAATAATAAATGTCTTAGTGGTACCAGGAGCAATAGTCAAAGTTTCAAATGAATTATTTTGATCGTTACTATAATCAAACAAAGTAGAAACTGAATTGGCGGTATTGGCCTGCACCGTTATATTATTTTGGCCAAAGTATGTTCCTAGACCTCCCACACCATCATCTTCATATAATCTAAAATCACTAATACTTCCAAAAACTAAACCCGATATATCAAAGGAGGGTATGATTTCATAAATACGTAAATCTACTGTTCCGACATTTGCAACTCTAAACTTAAAAATCTTAGCTTGAACATCCCAAGATAAACTTTCTCCTAACGACATGGCAGACACAGCCGGATAAGCATCATGAAATATATACACTGTGGATCTGGCAAATCTAGACTCAGCTAGGCCGACATTACTTACAGAATCATAATTAATATCAGCTACACCCAACAAAGCCCCTGTGCTAGCTGTCGCTAATATATCAGCGCTACTGTCACTTTTTATTGCAAAAGCCACAGGCGTGTTTCTGGTCATTGTACCAGAAGCGTTGATATAGCCTCTAAGAGTATAAACTTTCGAACTATTGGCTTGAATTACAGAACTAAAATTTCTAAAAACAAGATCACCATTAGTAAAACTACCGAGCCCAAGGAAATTAGAGTCATCATACAAAGCTAACGAACTAAAACTAGCTAAGTTAGTCAAAACCGCTCCCCCGTTTGGATTTATACTCTGCAATGTTAATTTGCTTAATATGACATTATTATTAGATGCAAAAAAATTCCATTTACCCAATTGCACAAATGTTAAATCCGGAGAATATATTCTTGAGGCTGTCGAATTATCATTGACGTTGGTAATATCCAAACTAGTTGGCAAATCATCATTGATAATAGTGTGAGTAAAAACATTATTTGTTCCTACTCTGACCGGGGTTGCAAAGATAGATAAGTTTCTACTAACAACAGAACTAATTTTAATCACTATTTGCTCATCATTTTCAACTAACGAATCATTTGTTTGTCTAAGATTTACAGTGTAATCACCAGAACCAGCCGGAATATGAATTACTCCAGATCCAATATTAGCCTGCCCATTGAAAGAATAATCCAAAGAACTGGCAGTTCCATATATTTGGTAATAAACATCCATTTTGTCATGATAAACACTTTTGGAGTTAGAACCAATAAATGTAAGCTGCACCGGCACAATACTAACATTTTCTTGAGCAGAGCTTATAATAGATCTAAACTGTACATAAATCGGCGCAGACACCGCTTGCGAATATTTGCCAAAATCAAATAAACCAATTATAACCATAACACCAAAAAGTGCTATTCTTATAAATTGTTTTAAACTTGTCTGATTTTGTTTTTGCATAATTATAAATGCTAACAAAAAATCCACCCAAATTTGGATGGATTTTTTATTTTATTACTTGGAAGCTAAATATTTATTTACCGCTGTTTTGGTAGCTGGACCATAATAACCAGTAGCAACTATATTAGCAGGGAAGAATTTCAATTTCTTGAGTTCAGTTTGCAATTGTTTTACCAAATCACTCTTTTGACCAAGTTTGAGAGTAGCGACTAATTCATCCAGAGTCTTTGCAACCACTGGCTTTTTATTCTTATCAGCTAAATATTTCTGGACAGCAGTTTTAGTCATAGCGCCATAGTATTTGGTGGCTTTGAAGGTCTTAGCAAAATAACCGGCTTTCTTCAGTTCGTTTTGCATTTCCATTACTTCACTATTTGTTTGACCAGCTTTAAGCTTGGCGACCAACTCATCAAGTCTAGTAATTTTCACACCCAAAACTTCCGGAGTGATAGGCGCAGGTGCAACACTAACTGGAGTACTGGTAATAGAAGTAGTTGCAGTCACAACCACCGAAGCAGTACCAGAAGAGTCAAAGAATCTGGCGTAGATAGTTTTTATTCCATTTCCAGCAGTCAAAGTATGTACAGTACTTGTTCTGTATACTACTTGACTAGCTCCAGCAAAATCTGGAGTATTGGCAATAACCATACGAGTAGCTGTACCACCATTTAATACTAGGTTAACTTGAGCAGGATTTGTGCCAGCAACTACACTTTGTACGGCCACACTAAATCCTCCAACTGGAGCGTTAAATACAGGAGATCCTCCACCACCAGCACCACCTCCACCGCCGCCCCCTCCGCCTCCACCACCGTTACCACCTTGAGCTGGGTCAACAATAATAGTAAATGCTTTTGCATCATTATAGGTAGTACCATTAGTAAATGTATCAAGAGCAGTAACTGTAAAATTAAATGTTCCAGCTACAGTAGGAGTACCACTAATTACTCGACCAACTAGGCTTAATCCAGTAGGCAAAGCTCCAGCAGTCACACTATATGTAACTTCACCCCTACCGTTTATAGCTGAATTTAATGTTTGGTTATACGCTACGAAGACTGAACCTTTAGATAAGGCAACGCTAGGCAAACTAAGAATGTCAAAAGCTAAAATGCGATTATTATTCCTATCAAACACGTAAAGATTATTATTAACTGTATTAAAGGTTAAACTAGCAGGCCCATTAAATTTATCTTTATTAACTTCTAAACCATTTGTAGCAGAATTAAAATCAGCTTGACCTAAGACATTAATCGCATTTTCACCATTATCAATGGTAGAGACATCAAAGACAAGAACCCGTTTGTTAAAGAAATCTGTTACAAATAATCCATTACTACCAGGGTCGTAAGAAACACCCACAGGCCAATTCATTCTTCCGGCGCCAATAGCAAGGCCGCCACTCACAAAATCTGCTTGGCCTAAAACATTTTCTGCGTTTTCACCATTATCAATAGTAGTTACATCAAAGGCAAGGATACGATTGTTGAAAGTGTCCGCTACATACAAAATATTTCTAGTAGAATCTAATGAAATTTCGTTGGGTTGACGCAATGTATTGGCACCAATAGCACCATCACGATTAGGAGCCCCGCTCACAAAATCTGCTTGGCCTAAAACATTTACTGCGTTTTCACCATTATCAATAGTAGTTACATCAAAGGCAAGGACACGATTATTACCTGGGTCAACTACATATAAAATATGTTTAATAGTATCCAGTGAAATGCCTCCTGGATAATTAAAAGTTGCAGGTCCCAACTCTCTGTCTAATCTTGTAAAATCTGTTTGACCTAAAACGTTAACAGCATTTTCACCATTAGCAATGGTAGCAACATCAAAGGCAAGGACACGATAATTATCATTGTCAGCTACATACAAGGTATTATTACTAGCACTAAAAAAAATACTTGTTGGATTACTTAAAGTTCCGGCTCCCAACACGCCATTTCGATTAGAATAATTACTAACAAAATCAGCCTGACCCAAAACATAATCAGCGTGATAATCTACTAGCTTATTATCATTATCCAAATTAAAAACTAAGACACGATTATTCCCTGTGTCTGAAACAAACAATCTATGACCAGCAGAGTCCACACTAACTGAGGCTCCATATGTATAATTTGGATCAAAACCAAAATCACTTACTAGAGTACTGTTAGCAAGCTTTTGATTATAGCTTGGAAGGCCCAATGAGTCCAATTGGCCTAAAACTGAAATTGCATTTTCACCATTATCAATAGCGGCAGGAATAGATACATCAAAAATTAGCACACGGTGATTATTTACATCAAGCACATACAACTTACTGTTATCAGAATTATAAAAAAAACCTGAAGGGTAACTCATTGTCCCAGCTCCAACAGCCCCACCACGGTTGGCTGTATGGCCAACAAAATTAGCCTGTCCTAATACATTGACCGCATCCTCACCGTTAACAATAGTAGTGGCATCAAAAGCTAAGACACGATTATTAACAGAATCTGAAACTAATAAATAATTACTAACTGAATTAAAAGAAACATACTGAGGGGAGAACATAGTCCCCGCTCCTACAAAAGTACCCCCATTTGGTGTGCCACTTAAAAAATCAGCCTGTCCTAATACACTGACCGCATCCTCACCGTTAACAATAGTAGTGGCATCAAAAGCTAAGACACGGTGATTGCCAGAATCGGCAACATATAATATATGACTAGCAGGATTTAAAGAAATTCCAATAGGATTATTTAAAGTGGAGGTACCAACAATACTAGCTTGATTAGAAGAACCACCTAAAAAATCAGCCTGTCCTATGACATTAACTGCGTCCTCACCATTAACAATAGTGGTGGCATCAAAAGCTAAGACACGGTGATTGCCAGAATCAGAAACATACAAAATTTTACTAGTTGAATCGAAAGCCAAACCAGAAGGATTTTTTAAAGTACTGACACCTATAAGACCACCCTTATTTGAGAAAAAACTTATAAAATCATTCTGACCTAAAACACTACCCGCATCTTCACCGTTATCGATAACGGCAACGTCAAAGACAAGAACGCGATTATTGCCAGAATCAGCAACATACAGAGTATTGCTAGCTGGATTAAATAAAAGAGCTGTTGGAGAATACAAAGATCCTGCGCCTGGCACAATTATTACATCTCCGTCACCGTCTATACCTGGATTACCACCATTGTTATACGTACTATCACTAAAATTATTTTGACCTAAAACATGGTCTGCATGAAAATCTAATAAATTATTATCATTACCAAGACTAAATACCAAGACACGATGATTAGGATTATCAGCCACAAATAGGCGGTGACCAACTTTATCCATCGCTATCCCATATGGACTACTAAAGCCATAATTATTTACAAACGAACTGTTGGTCAAACCTTGATTAAAGTTTGGCTGACCAGTTTCATCTAATTGCCCTAATACCTGGTCTGCATTTATCAACGCAGCCTTCGCGCCCAAACTTGTCCCTAAAATACCAACGACAGCCATAACGCCAAAAATGGCTAAACTAGCCACTGATTTAAACTTCCCGAGGTTTTGCTTTTGCATATCTATATTATTAATGATTTTTATTAATTTAAGTAACGTCTTAATATACACTATTTTTCGGGTTTTGTCAAGGGTTATACTCAGACCTTGTCGCCTACCCTTGTATCCCTATAAATGATATGTTAAACTAGTCTCAATCGTCATCTCACTTTATCATTACTTGACCCTTTAGTCAAGGCTCTGACCCTTATATTATTTCTAAAAAATACTCTTATGCATATTAGCTGGCTCGGACAAACTTGTATCAAACTTCAGACCAAAAACCAAGATAAGGATGTTATTATTTTAATTGATGCCTACAAGCCTAAAAAGGGAGACTTTCCACGCAATTTCAGTCCTGACATTGCTCTCTTTTCTCAAGGACAAGACAATTCCTCTACTATCTCCCCTGACACTTTTGTCGTTGATTCTTTAGGAGAAATGGAAGTCAAAAATGTCATGATTTACTCTCTTCCAGGTTTTGAAAGTAGTGTTATCTACAAGCTCAATGCCGAAAACCTAAACATGGTACATTTGGGCAGACTCAAAAAACCTCTAGAAAACTCTGAAATGGAAAAAATCATGAGCCCTGACATCTTATTTATACCCGTCGGAGGGGGCGAAAGTTACTTGGATGCCAAAACAGCTGCCCAGCTAGCTAATACCCTAGAAGCGAGAATTATTATTCCTATTGCCTATAATTGTGATACTGATCCTGACGCAGCTCCAATCACTGCTTTTATTAAAGAATTAGGGTTAAAACCGGAAGCGACGGAAAAGAAATTTATTATCAAGAAAAAAGATCTACCACAAGAAGAAACAAAATTAATGGTTTTAGAAAAAGAATAAAAATATGCCAACACCAAATGCCGCGGCCAAACGATGGCTCTGGATATGGGTAAGTTTTTTTACTATTATTATTCTCGCACTCTGGGGGTGGGCAACCAAAATCAGCTTGGGCTCATTTCGTTGGAATGAAACCCCTGAGAAAAAAATAATTGATAGTAGACAAGATGATTGGGATAAACTTTTTAATAATGAAACCGACCGCATCAAAAATGAAAGAATAAAAAATCAGTTAAAAACTGTCTTAAATAAAATTGTCACTGAAGCGACGACCACGAGCACGCCAACTACTACAATTTCTACTACCACGACCGTGCCAACAACTAATAGTTCTACCACCTCAACATTATAAAAACTGTCATTCTGAGCAGAGCGAAGAATCTCTGTCCGCACAATGTCATTCCCGCCAAAGCGGGAATCCAGACAATTCGAACGCACCCTGGATTCCCAATCAAGTTGGGAATGACAACGAACGAAACTAACAGGGATACTTCATTTCATTCAGGATGACAGACGAAAACCATTGATCACTAACATGCTAAAAAGCTACAACCTAATCCCGCTACAGCGGGACCCCGCCTCATGGCGGTGGTAAGCTAATAAAATATGCAAGAAAAACTAATCCCCCCTCAAGAAATTGGCATCATCACCCCAGCCTCACTTGTACAAGAAATGCAGACCTCGTATTTGGAATATGCGATGAGTGTTATTGTCTCTCGCGCTTTACCAGATGTCCGTGATGGTCTCAAACCTGTTCACCGTCGTGTTCTCTATGCCATGTGGGATATTGGTTTACGACACACTGCCAGATTCCGCAAATCCGCGCACGTAGTCGGTGAAGTGATGGCCAAGTACCACCCTCACGGCGATGCTTCTATCTATGATGCCATGGTACGTATGGCGCAAGATTTTTCTATGCGCTATCCTCTGGTGCATGGTCAAGGAAACTTTGGTTCTATGGATGGCGACAACGCCGCTGCTATGCGTTATACCGAAGCCAAACTAACGGCTGTGGCTGAAGAAATGTTATTTGATATTGATAAGGACACTGTGGCTTTTACCCCCAACTACGACGGTTCCCATACCGAACCAGCCATCTTGCCAGCCAAACTTCCTAACCTACTCCTCAACGGTACCATGGGTATTGCGGTTGGTATGGCTACTTCTATTGCCCCTCACAACCTTACTGAGTTATGTAATGGTTTGGCCAAGATAATTGATGACCCTGAAACCTCTATTGAAGAACTGGCTACCCTTATCCAAGGCCCAGACTTCCCTACCGGCGGTATTATTTATAATAAAAAAGACATTCTCACTGCCTACTCCACTGGACGTGGCGGTATTGTCATGCGCGCCAAAGCCGAAATCCAAGAAGGCAAAGCTGATCAATTTAAAATTATTATTACTGAAGTTCCATATAATACCAATAAAGCCACTCTTATAGAAAAAATCGCGGACTTGGTGCAAGAGAAAAAAATCGAAGGCATCAAAGACTTGCGCGACGAATCCAACAAAGACGGCGTGCGTGTTGTAATTGATCTCAAAAAAGATGCTTACCCAAAGAAAGTGCTGAACAAATTGTTCCAGATGACCGAACTCCAAACTACTTTCCACTTCAACATGTTGGCGCTTGTTGATGGTATCCAACCACGCGTACTGACCATCAAAAATATTTTAGAAGAGTTTATCAAACATCGCCAAGTTATCATTCGCCGTCGTACTGAATATGATTTAGCCAAAGCTCAGGACCGCGCTCATATCTTGGAAGGCTTGAGTATGGCGCTTGATAAAATTGATTTAATTATCAAAACTATTCGCGCTTCCAAAGACAAAGAAGAAGCCAAAGCAAATTTGATTTCTAAATTTAAATTTTCCGACAGACAAGCTACTGCCATCTTGGAAATGAAATTACAACAACTCGCCAATTTGGAAAGACAAAAAATTGAAGATGAATTAAAAGAAAAAAGAGCGCTTATCAAAGAACTTGAATCAATCCTCGCTTCCAAAGCTAGAATACTAAAAATTATCAAAGATGAAACTTTGGCTATCAAAGAAAAATACGGCCAACCAAGACGCACCCAGATTATTTCTCATGGTATTAAAGAATTTACCACCGAAGATCTTATCCCCAATGAAGCGACCATTGTCATGGTCACTTCCGATGGCTATATCAAACGCCTACCTCCAGATACTTTCCACCAACAATCTCGTGGTGGCAAGGGCGTGATTGGTACCAATACCAAAGAAGAAGAAAGCGTGCAGAATTTGGTCTCAACCAACACCCACGACAACATGCTCTTCTTTACCAATCGTGGACGTGTCTTCCAACTTATGGCCTATGACATTCCTCAAGCTAGTCGTACTGCCAAAGGGCAAGCACTCATTAACTTCTTGCAATTAGCGCCAAATGAAAAAGTAACAGCCCTCCTTGGTATGAGCGATCTGACAAATATAAAATACTTGATGATGACTACCACCAGGGGCAATATCAAAAAAACCAACTTATCAGACTTTGCCAATGTTCGCCGTAGCGGCCTCATTGCTATCAAGCTCAAACCAGACGATAACTTGGAATGGGTCAAACCAACAACTGGCAACGACGAAGTCATGGTAGCTACCAAACAAGGCCAGGCAATCCGTTTCAAAGAAAAAGATGTCCGCGAAATGGGACGCACAGCTAGCGGTGTTCGCGGTATGCGCCTCAAGAGTGGTGACGAAGTAATTGGTATGGACATCGTTGATCCAAAAAATAAGAGCTTAGCTTTTCTAACCGTTGGTGAAAATGGTGTCGGTAAACGTACTGAACTTGATGAATATAAAGTGCAGGGACGTGGTGGTAGCGGTATTAAAACCGCGGAAATTACCGCCAAGACCGGCAACCTGACTTTTGCCAAAGTCGTAGACGCGGTAGAAATGAAGGAAAAAGATTTGCTCTTGATGTCTGCCAAAGGCCAAGTCATCCGCTTACCATTTACCTCTATCTCCACTTCTGGCCGAGCTACTCAAGGCGTGCGCCTGATGAGATTTAAGGAAGAAGGTGACAAGGTGGCAAGTGTGACGCTCATATAATATAATCAAAAAAACTATAAAAATCCTAGATTAAAATCTAGGATTTTTATTTATTAATTCATACATATTAAAAACACCGCCTATTACTAAGCAGTGTTTTTTAAAAAAATCCTGATCGTTCGGGTAATATCTACAAATAATTTATAAACATTACGCGACAACGAACGACCAGGCGGCAGCGCGTGAACGGCTGCGCCTCTCCGCGGCTCTACGTCCGCGGGCAGGGGACCGGTCGAGGCACCCGCCGGTGACCTCCCAGGGGCCGAAGCCCGCTAGGGCTCGCAGTAGGGCTCGGTGACGAGCACCGCCACCGACCAGCCCGGCTCGAAGGAGCTCGGGATGAAGCAGGCGCCGACCGACACCGCGCAACCGAGGAAATCGAGCTCCAGCCAGCGGCACCCCTTCTCGATGACGCCGCCGCTGGGCGGCGGCGTCGTGCTGACCTCATCGACCAGATCGGTCGCGATCGCCCGCATGTCGAGGTCCAGCTCGCTGATGTCCACGACGGCCGCCTCGCGGCCGTGCGGATCGGTGATGACCGGCGCCGACTCGATGTCGGCGGACTCGGTGCAGGCGGTGATGGCGAGGGTGACGAGGGTGACGAACGAGAGACCACCGAAGCGGTTCATGGAATCCTCCGACGAGTAACGGAACTGGTGAGATGACCCCTCATCCTCCAGCGATATGCCGGGCTAGATGGGTCGGGGCGCACCTTACCACAAAGGAGACAGAATGTCAATGGTAATTGCCTTAATCAAAAAAATAGGATAAAATTTAATTACTATGCCTTACAAAGATATCATTCCTACAAAACCAAATATCGAGGACTTGATGGCGCAAATAAAAAAATATTACCGCCAAGAAGACACTGATATGGTTCAGCTCGCTTATGAATTCGCGGAAAAAGCCCATCGTGGTCAATTCCGCCAATCCGGCGAACCATACATAGTTCACCCAGTGGCTACGGCAATGATTTTGGCGCGCATGCGTATTGATCCAAATATTATTGTCGCTGCCCTTCTCCATGACGTACCCGAAGACACCAATGTTACCCTTGAAGAAATTGAAAAAAATTTCGGCCCAGACATCGCCGGCATGATTAGACGTATTACCAAGCTTGGAAAATTAAAATATCGGGGCGTTGAGCGCTATATCGAAAACCTTCGCAAAATGTTTGTGGCTATGGCCGAAGACATCAGAGTAATGATTATCAAATTTGCCGACCGAGTTCATAATTTATCTACCCTTAATTCTCTCCCTCCCAAAAAGCAACACCGTATTGCTCTGGAAAGCTTAGAAATCTATGCGCCGATTGCCGGACGCTTGGGCATTGGTGAATTCAAAAGCTTGTTGGAAGACCTGTCGTTTCCTTATATTTTTCCAAAAGAATACGAAAAAACAAAAACCCTGCGAGAAGCCTTGGTCACCCAACGGAGTGCTTATTTGGAAACTGTCATGGATACGTTAAAAAAAGAATTAGTAACCGCTGAAATTGAAGCAGTCAGCGTGCATGGCCGCGTCAAAACATTATATAGTTTATACCAAAAAATTCTCAGCAAAGGCGGCTGGGAAAATACCGCCCAAATTTATGATGTCATCGCTGTTCGCATTATTGTCAAAAATATGGCTGACTGCTACGCGACGCTAGGCATTATCCATAAACTTTGGAAACCCTTAAAAGGGCGCATCAAAGATTATATTTCCCAACCAAAGCCCAATGGCTATCAGTCACTACATACCACCGTATTTTGCAACGAGGGTCAAATTGTGGAATTTCAGATTCGCGACAAGTCTATGCACGATGAAGCTGAGTATGGTATTGCTGCTCATTGGCATTACGATGAAAAAGGTTCCCGCTTGCCTTCGCGCGATATTTTCTGGGCCAAAGAACTCGCTGAAATTCAAAAAAATTTGCTCGGAAAATTATCAGACATTGATGAATTAAAAGTAGATTTTTTCAAAAACCGAATTTTTGTCTTTACCCCCCAAGGGGACGTCATTGATTTGCCGGAAGACGCTACCCCGATTGATTTTGCTTATCATATTCATACGGACATTGGCAACCAATGCAACGGTGCCAAAATTAACGACCAATTGGTCAGCCTTAATACACCCTTAAAAAACGGCGACGTCGTGGAAATTACTACCGATAAAAACCGCAAGGGTCCAAGTCAGGATTGGATTAAATATGCCAAAACTCATCAGGCAAAATCAAAAATAAAAGAAAAATTAAAGACTCAAAAAAATAAATGGCTTAGCATTATTCTTCCGAGATCAAAAAAATAAAAGGTGGTGTCATCCTGAACTTGTTTCAGGATCTCTAGAATTCTGTGGGATGCTGAAATAAATTCAGCATGACAATTTTATTTATTCAGTAATTTTTTTAATCAGTCTATTCAATTCTTCTCCTGAATAAAAATCAATAAGAATTGTACCCCTCTCCCCTTTTTTGGTAATTGAAACTTTGGTCCCTAAAGCTGTACGAAGTTCGTCTTCTAGATAAGCCAGGTTTGGATCGCGATGACTCTTGGCAGGATTTTTAATACTAACATTTCTCTCAAGCTCTCGCACGGTAATGCGTTGCCCTAGCATCGAAGACAGCATATCCAGTTGCTGTTTTTGATTTTCTAAAGACAATAAAGCGCGTGCCTGACTCATATTAATTCTTTTATCTGTCAGAGCGGCTTGTACTTCTGCTGGTAAACTGAGCAATCGAATAGTGTTGGCTACAGCCGGACGACTCTTGCCAACCTTCTCTGACACTTCTTGTTGAGTCAAAGAAAATTCTTCCATCAAACGCTGGTAGGCAAACGCTTCTTCGATCGGAGTTAAATTTTCTCGTTGAATATTTTCTATCAAAGCTATCTCTAACTTTTGACGATCAGCTAATTTTTTTATAATCGCTGGCACTGTCGCCAGGCCTACTTGTTGCGCCGCTCGCCATCGCCTTTCACCGGCAATAAGCTCATAACCACCATCAATGCTTTCGGTCACAATTAACGGCTGCAGGATGCCGTGTTCTTTTATGGAAGCAGCCAAATCATCTAGCTCGGGAGTAGTGAAACTTTTACGGGGCTGATTGGCACCAGGAGATATAGCTGTTACCGGAATATGCCAAATTCGCTCTTGACCATCGTTAGAAGCTGGAGTTTCTGATCTGTATTGTTTTGGCGCACCTGCTATCAAGGCGCCGAGTCCTTTACCTAAAGCCATATTAATAAGTTACAAGTTTAAAAATTGTGTCATTGCGAGGAGCTAGCGACGAAGCAATCTCATGGTTCCACTACCATACTATGGGATCGCCACGGCCTTTGGCCTCGCGATGACAATTGATTATTGTTCAAACCTATCCAAAAATTCTCGGCCCAGCCTCTCATATGCCTTAGCGGCTTTACCACTAGCGTCATAATGAAAAATACTTTTCCCAAAACTTGGCGCCTCTGCCAATCGTACAGTGCGAGGAATAACTGATCGAAAGATACTGTCAGGGAAAAATTTATAAAGCTCATCCATAACTTCAGCTGATAAGCTATTACGTGAATCATACATAGTCAGCACTGCTCCCAAAATTTTTAATTCTGGTTTTAAATTTACTCGAATCATCTCTATGGTTTTGAGCAGTTGCCCCAACCCTTCCAAAGCATAATATTCGGCCTGCACGGGAATAAGAATATGGTCAGCAGCAATCAGCCCGTTGAGAGTAAGAATTCCAAGGGACGGCGGACAATCTATAATAATATAATCATAAGCATGGGCTACTTCAGACAAAATCCCATGTAGTTTTCGCTCACGATTTTCAACACTCACCAGCTCTACATTAGCCCCTGCCAAATCAGGTGTTGCTGGTGCCACGCGCAGACCCGCATGGGCGGTATTAAGTACGACATCGTGAAGTCTAACCTGTCCAGACAAACTATGATACAAACCTTGTTCTAATTCTTGATACTTTATTCCCAATCCAGAAGTAGCATTACCTTGAGGATCCAAATCAACAAGTAACACAAACTTACCGCTTTCAGCCAAAGCTGCGGCTAGATTGACGGCGGTGGTAGTCTTCCCTACCCCGCCTTTTTGGTTTACCACGGCGATTATTTCAGCCATAAACTTTGAAAATTCTAACTATAAAATAAATCTTCATCAGAATAAATCTAGACGAGAATATTATACCACAAGCTGAAAAATAAAAAAACTCATTGAAAATTGCATCAATGAGGATTAATCACCTATTCTATAGAGAGTTAAATTGTTTACCTACCCGACCAATGGACAATTCTTTTCTCTACTTTACTGAATAACTGATTCAAAAGATAACCGACACTACCCACCAGTAGTATAGTCGCATACATGTCTGGTATTCTATAGACCATTTGCGAATCAATAATTCTTTTACCCAGGCCAAATTTGGTACCGATAAACATTTCCATCACCACCACAATTACTAAAGAATTAGACATGGCAATTCGCAGACCAACTAAAATCTGAGGTAGGGCTTCAGGAAAAATAAACTTTTTAAAAAGCAGAAAGCCTGAGAACCTCATTATTTTCGCTACGCGGTAACGTGAGCGTTTGCCTAAACGCACCCCATAAATAGAATGAATAATTATTATAAAAACAACAGCCCAGAACACAAGCGCTATTTTTGCCAAATCACCAATACCAAATAACAATAAAAATAACGGAAATAATGCTGTGGCTGGTGTGGCCCTAAAAAACTCAATGATAAACTCAGAAAATTTATAAAAGCGATCAAAATAACCCATTAATAAACCAAGTGGCACCCCCACAATCCCACCTAAAGCCAAAGCCATAAAAGCCCTATAAAGAGTAAGGCCCAAGTCACGCCAAATATCGATATTAGATATAGAATCAATTAGAGAAACAGCAACCTTTTGTGGGGTTGGTAAAAAAAGAGGGTTTATCAACCCAAAATTTGTAATAATAATCCAAACTACCAATATCAGTAATGGGCCTTCAGCTAAGGATTGTTTATGATTATCTTCTACCATATTTGACTATGACTTCTTTTTTTATATCCACAAAATTTTGTGAAACTAACATATCGTGATTCCTCGGCCTATCAAGTTTTACTTCAACATTTTCTATAGAAGATTTATGTGACAAGATTAACACTCTGTCAGCTAAAAGTATTGCTTCATCAATGTTGTGAGACACAAATAGAATAGTCATATTTAATTTCGCCCAAATATCCAACAGTAACTGTTCCATTTCTACAGTCGTATCAAAATCCAAAGAAGAAAACGGTTCATCCATTAATAAAAGGTCGGGTTCGATCACTAATGTACGAGCTAACGCAGTCAATTGTTTTTTCCCCCCTGAAAGCATATAAGGATACTTTTGCCTATATTTTTCTAAATTCAAAAGATTAATAACTCTATTTACTTGTTCGGTAATTTCCTGTTCGGAGTATAAACCTTTTTCCAAAGGAAGCTCAATATTTTCTTCAACCGTTCTCCAAGGAAGTAACGACTCATCATAATTTTGAAAGACATACCCAATCTTAAAATTGGATTTACTATAAACCATATCGCCACCTGTGAACGTTTCCAACTTAGCAATAATATTCAGTAATGTGGTCTTACCTGAACCGTTAGGCCCAAATATAGTTATGAAATCACCTTCATTTATATTGAAGGTGATTTCATTTATAACTCTTGTTTCGCGCCCGCTTGAATCAGTAAATACTTTGCTCAGGCGATCTATTTTAATCAACTCCTTGACCATACTTTTAATTACTAAACAATTTTCCTATATCCACTTTAATCTTTAGGTCTCCTTCATTAAAGAGTAAATCCGCATATTCTTGCACCTTTGCATACTCAATAGTTTCAGTGCTCTTTAGAGGATAACCAACACCAACCTTTGCAGCTTGACCAGAACTTAATGGAGTATATTTTGTCATAATTTGTTTAGCTTCCGTAGGATATTTTCTAAGAAAATCAACGGCCCTATCTTGCGCTTTTATAACTCTACCAACAATTCCCTTATTATTTTTATAATAATTTTTTGTGACCGCAAACAAAGCATTATAATTTGGCTCTACCAAATATTTTTCAATATCTTCAACTTTTCTGCCAATACCTTGTTCCTCAGCTATTGTCGGAATTGGTTCTAAAACATACAGAGCATCAACCACACCAGATACTAAAGCATTGATTTGTTGTGACGGAGCAATCGCTTGCATAGTAACGGCGTTTGGATCAACTCCAACTGATTTTAGTGCATGCTTAAGCTGAGCCTCAGTGGTTGTGCCTGGAAAACGCCCGACCTTCTTGCCCACCAAATCCTTTATGGATTTTATTGTCTGGTCATTAGCACGAGCTACTATCCATAAAAAAGGATAGTCTGAAGAAGTAATAACTGAGCGTATAGATCTAAATGTATCAGGTTGATTTGCCTCTACAGAAAAAGCTACAGGATAAGAAAAACAACCTGAGACATCAATTCTGCCCGCAAGTAAGGCATCAGAAACTTGATTACTCGTTTCAAATTTGGTTAACTCAACATTTAGTCCTTCATCCTTATAATATCCCTGCTCATAGGCAATAAAGTTTACCAGATCACAAGTAGCCGGAAGATAACTCATTTTTATTTTTTTTATTTCTGTTGGTTTTGGCCATATGGCTTTACCAAAAATAATTAATCCAATAAAAACTATACCTATCACTATAAACTTTGTATTTTTCATAGATAAACAATCAATAAATGAACACCATTAGCATACCAAGAGAGCATTTTATTGTCCTATTTTAGGATAAAAATCTTGACAAACTACTTAATTTCTGTTATTATAAGCCAATAAACAACTCACACATTGACGTCTAAAAACTGGACTATATGCAAGAAGTCACTAAAGTACTAAAAAAATACGGCCTGTCAGACCATGAAACAAAGGTCTATATTGCTCTCCTTAGACTAGTTGAGGCTTCTGCTTATACAACAGCTGAGAATGCAGATTTACCCCGAACAAGCACCTACACAGCCTTAGAGACACTTAAAAACAAAGGCCTAGTTAACTCAAGCCTACGAAATAATGTTCGCTATTACACCCCCGAAAACCCAAAGATTTTGCTTGATGTATTAGAAGAAAAAAAGAAAGAAATAACGGAGATCTTGCCTGACTTATCTAATCTAATAAATACGGCAAAAGTTTTGCCAACAGTAAAATTATATAAAGGCAAGGAAGGCTACATCCGAGCCAGAAATGAAATGTTGGAAAATTTTAAGAAAAACAAAATCAAGCATATTCTTGTTATATCTTCACCAATGGACTTTAATTTATTTCCTAAATATTTTCCGAACTGGATTGAGGAAAGAAAAAAACTAGGCGTTTCCGCTAAAACATTTTTGAGATATGATGCTAAAAGCGACACCCACTTTCAGATGAACGAACTGGACTTAAGAGAAACAAAATTTCTACCTGCTAATTTTGAATTTGATGGCACCATGAATATCTATGGAAATAAAATTGCATTATTTGCCCTAAAAGAAAACGAGTTAAACTCAATCATTATTGATTCCCCCGTGCTAGCAAAAATGTTACAACAATTTTTTAACTTTACTTGGTCACTTGTAACGGCAAAATCTTAAATACTAAATCCCAAATTCTAAAATTACGTTGGAATACTATACTATAAGATAACAATATAAAAAAACTTATACTCTGACAGATTTAAAATAAAAGCGGCCGCCCCAACCGAATCTCGGTCAGGGCGGCCCTCGCGCCTGCCTGGTCATCTCTACCAACCTAGGCTAGGCTTCTTGCCCCAGTTACCGCCCGCGAGCTTGTCAGCTTGCGGAGGCGAAGACACAGCCTCTCTCTGGGGGTCGCTGCCAGAAGGACTAGAAGCAGACGTGGAGGGAGTAGGCCCCTCCGGCTGCTCAGCAATCGGAGGAGTGACAGTCGGATCAACGGAGGGCATATGCCCCACCCTTTCTCCTCCCACTCATTGGCAGGGAGGTCGCCAGCAAGAAAAGAAAAACTTTTTCTACTCTTGCCGGCGACCGCCCTGACCTTTTGTAAAGAACAAACTGTGTAAAATAAAAAAAGACGCTCTGGCTAGAGCGACGTTATTGTTTGCACTAACAAAATAACACGTCCCTAGCCAGAGCGTCTAAAATAGTAAGCAAAGTTTTGTTGGACAGTCATTATCATACTATTAAAACTGTATCATGTAGCCATACTCATGTCAAATTTTTAATGTGCCGAAGGAGAGAATCGAACTCTCATGGATTTCTCCGCACGATTTTGAGTCGTGTGCGTCTACCAATTCCGCCACTTCGGCTAATACTTATGTAAGATTATAGTTTAATAAGGGGTTTTTGTCAATATTAATGAAGAACAAAAACCCCTATATTTATAGCAAATAAATTAATTTTATGGTCTCAACCGACTAATAGTTCGAGGGAAAGGAATACACTCACGGATATGCTCTACGCCGGTAATCCAACGCACAATACGCTCTAAACCAATACCAAAACCAGAATGTGGTACACTGCCATATTTCCGCAGATCCAAATACCAATCATAATCTGCCTGAGGCAAACCTTCAGCTTTTATTTTTGCTAGCAACAATTCAAAATTATCTTCACGCTGACTACCACCGCTAATTTCACCTGCGCCTTCAGTCGCAATCAAATCATCATTCAAAACCAAATCTGGATTTTCAGGGTCTTGCTTCATGTAGAATGGCTTGATACTCTTTGGCCATTTTTCGATAAAGACCGGCACGGCTGAATCTTTGGTAAGCAATCCTTCATCATCATTACCCAAATCTTCGCCGTACTTAATATCTGAACCCATCTCGTTTAATTTTTTTATAGCTTGGTCATAGGTATAACGAGTAAATGGCTGGTCAGCTTTTTCAAGGGGCTCAGTATTTCTTTCTAAAACTTTTAATTCTTCTTGGCAATTATTGAGACAGTGACGAATAATAAAACGAAGTAAACCTTCTTGGGTCTTGATATTGTCTTCATGCTCTGCAAAAGCTGCTTCCGCATCCATCATCCAAAATTCGGTCAGGTGACGTTTGGTTTTGCTTTTCTCCGCGCGAAACACTGGCCCAAAATCATAACACTTACCAACTGAGGCAATCGCTGCTTCTATATAAAGCTGTCCTGACTGAGAAAGATACGCTTCGCCTAAATCAAAATAAGGCACAGGAAAAAGTGTCGTAGTACCTTCACAAGCGTTAGGCGTAAATACCGGAGAATCAACACTGATAAAATTCTCTTGGTGTAAATATTGATGAATAGCAGTTTTGACCGCATCGCGTATGCGTAAAATTGCCCACTGCCTTTTACTACGTAACCACAAATGACGATTATCCATCAAAAAATCTGGTCCATGATCTTTGAGCGCGATTGGATATTCTTGAGATAATTGTAAAATTTTAAAATCTTTAACTTGCAATTCAAAAACATTTTCTTTTTTTGGATGCTTAGCAATGTTACCAACTACTAACACAGAAGACTCTTGGGTAGATTTTTCTATTTCTTCCCAAATCGCCAGATCCAAATCAGCTTTGACTGCCACTGCCTGAATCCAACCAGAACCATCACGTAATTCCAAAAAAGCAATCGGCCCTGAAGAACGGCGGTTGTATAGCCAACCTTTGATTTCTACTTCTTGATCAACTAGTCCTGCCAGGTCTTTGATAAACGCTTGTTTCATATTTATAATATAAGAAAATTACACTGTAATCCTATCATTTTCTATGAATTTGGCAAGTTTTACACCAATATGGCGCTGGGCAAACTTATGAGCGAGATCATAACTCTGAACAATCTCTGCCCTGCTCAAATCCAGACTATTAACAGACTCCCAACTCTTCTCTACCCATCTATCGGATGTGGTTTCTGACTCACTAAAACCCAGGCAATGCCAAAGCTTAAAGATAAAAGAAGTGGCCAACTGAGAAGATCGAACTAACTCACTAGAATCTAAAAACTCTAAAAAGCTAAAAATTAGCTTAAAAACATCTTCATCCTTCTCCCCTACCAAAATATTGATATCGGTAATTTTAACCACATACGCTGCCAAGGAAATCCTATCTAAGTCAGAATAAATATTTTTAAAAATTTTTATAGGCTGGACTCTACCTAAATAATCAATGTCTTTACCTTGAATAATCTCCACATCCACTACCGACAAAACTTCCAAATTTGAAGAGTTTTTACTGACAATTTTTTTAATACCCTTGGCTAAAACTTCTACCTTACCGACTTCATGCGTATATAAAGAAACGGTCTGGTCAAATTCACGAATATTTTTTCTAGCCAAAACTATCGCCAACATAATTTTATATAAAAGTTGAAGCCACCAAAACAACTGTGGCCAAAATGATACCCGCAATTGTCAGCCAAGCGACCGTATTGCCTACCCGATGATTAACATGTTCACCCATTATTTTTTTATTATTAATTATTTTCATCACAAAGATTAAAATAAATGGCAACAAAATGCCGTTTACATCCTGAGACAAAATCATAATTTTTAACAATGATAATCCTGGTATTAAAACTAGTAATGCCGGCAAGAAAATTGAAATCAAAATTATACTATAAAAAATCTTCCCAGTTTGCCAGTTAGTATTAAAACCATACTCCCAACCAAACGCTTCACAAACAGCATAGGCAGTCGCAACCGGCAAAATAAAAGCGCCAAGCATAGAAGCACTAAACAATCCGAAAGCAAATAAGCCTTGCGCAAAATGACCCGCGATTGGTGCTAGTCCCATAGCCGCGTCTTTGGCATCAGAAATTTTTAGCCCATGATTAAAGAAGATGGTAGCCGTACTGATGATAATAAAAAAACTAACAATATTGGTAATAAAAGCACCCAAAAAAACTTCCGCCTTTTCTATCTTGTAATGTTTTAGATCAAGCCCTTTGTCCACCACATATGACTGAATAAAAAACTGACCCCAAGGAGTAATAGTCGTCCCAATAAGCGCTATCATGGCCAACAAAAATGGACTGGAAAATTCCATTGTTGGATGAATCAAACTTTTGAATGCCTGACCAAAATCTGGACGAACAATGAAACCGTTAATAATATAAACAATATAAAAAGCCGAAAAAATTAAAAAGACTTTTTGCGCTGTCTTAAAAGAACCCTTAAATAAAATAAGCCACACCACTAAAGCCGCGATTGGCACGGATAGATACTTACTAATATCAAATATTTCAAAAGATGAGGCAATACCCGCAAACTCAGCTGTAATTGTACCGAGGTTTGCAACAAGCATGGCTAGCATCGCAAATGCGGTCCATCTTAAACCAAAATTTTCACGAATAACACCGCCCAAACCTTGGCGAGTGACCAACCCAATACGCACACCCATCTCCTGGGTAATAGCTAAAGAAAAAGTAATCAAAAATAAAACCCATAGCATCTTCATGCCAAAATCAGCGCCCACCAAAGAATAGGTGGTTATTCCGCCTGCGTCATTGTCTGCGTTAGCAGCAATAATTCCAGGGCCAATTACACTAAAAAAGAAAATTAGCTTTGGCCAAAAATGCTTTGATTTTACTAACATAATTAAAAATTCAAACCATGTTCTGGTAAAATTTTTGTTGTAGCCATCGCACCCCCACAGGGGCAATCCCGACTTTGTCGGGATAAGTCTGGCTACCACAAAAATTTTACCAGAACAAATACAAGTTATGCATTGGGCACAAAGTGCCTCATCACATCATCAACAGTAATTACCCCTAACATTTTTTTATTCTCATCCAAAACCGCTATCGATGTCAGATTATACTTTGTCATCAAAGCGGCGATTTCCAAAATATCTTGATCCGGCGTTGCTGTTGCTTTGTTTTCCCCACTAACCAATTCTTTCATAGTCTGAACAGATTCGGCAACCAATAATTTTCTTACCGATACTACTCCTTTAAAAATCCCTTCTTCATCAGTAATGTACACAAAATAGACACTACTATGTAGTTGGTAAGAATTTTTTATTTTTTCTACTACTTCTTTGACTGTATTGCCAAGGAAAGCAGAAACATATTCTGTTGTCATAAGTCCACCGCCAGTATTTTCATCAAATTCTAAAATGTTTTTTACTTTTTGCGTACTATCAGACGGCAAACTTTGCATGATTTCTTTTGATTTATAATCCGGAAGCATCTGCAAAAGATCTACTAACTCATCAATAGACATTTTTTGCATAACACTAGCCGCGCGGTCGGCTCCCAAATTTTGCACCAAAATCTTTTGTAATTCCGGTTCTAACTCTTCCAATACTTGCGCTGCCGTTTTTTTATCCAAAGATTGGAGCAATTCACTACCTTGGTTCAAATTTAATTTTTCAATAATATTAGCAATGTCGGCGGGATGAAGTTTGATCATCTCTTTACTGTTCATAGATAGCTGGAGCTTATCCCCCAACAGACGCACATTTTTCCACTCCAATAATTCTGGCTGTAAAAAATTTAAAAAGTTTAAACCGCCCAAACCAAGGCGTCTGAGTAATCCCAATTTACCGATATCTAAAGCCACCAAAGACATCTGACCTTGTACCATGCCAAACTGCAAATCATTTACTCGCACTACACGGATACCAGCCATATCAACAATCTGCCTATCTAAAACCACCTCTCTTAATGGCACTAAATTTTTATCCTCTGGCACAGATAAAACCAATTCTTCTAAAGTATTTTTTAAAGTTAGATAATCCTTACCAAAAGTCTCAATATGGACAACCGGAATCATTTTTTTGTTCTTTTGTTTATCTGTAATCATTACCCCAAAAACACGCGGAAAACCGCTTTCAGTTATTTTTATTACCACATCTTCCACCTTACCCACTACGACATCGGCCTGATCTTTAATATCACCTCCCAAAATAGTACTAAAAAATAACATACAATTTAAATTATTGAGTTTTTTGCCGCCCCGAGGCGGCACCCCGCCCGCCGGCGGTGGATAAATAACCTTCTAAAATTACCATTGCGGCTTTCTCATCACGGCTTACTCCCGTGCCCATTCTATCACCAGCTTGCGAAGAAAAAACCTCAGTCATAAATTCAATTTTGACGGCAATTTCTTTTTCTAAATCTTTAACAAAAGCCCGTACCTTAATTGTATTTTTATTTTCACTTCCATCTAGACCTGCCGGTAAACCAACTATAACTTTATCTATTTTTTCTGATGTTATAATTTCTACTAATTTTTTAATAGCTATTTGATGATCAGAATTTTCTACACTACCAAAAGGCAACACCAAATCTATATTACTACTAGCCCGAGCTAGGCCAATATTTTTTGTGCCATAATCAATTGCCAGAAAATTCATACAGTATTTTAATCTTAATGATTATTTTTAAGCGGGTTATGGTCGCCCGAGGCGACCATCCCTGAGCCTCGCGGCGAGGAAAGCGAAAAATAATCATTAAGATTTTAGGATAATCTATTTTTCACTTGGTCTTCTGGTAGCCACAATATTTCCACTTTTGGTAATAATAATTGTATGTTCAAAATGAGCACTCATGGACCCATCAGCCATATTGATTGTCCAACCATCGTCAGCTGTCACTACTCTCCACCCACCCAAAGACAACATTGGTTCCACCGCTATCACCATGCCAGGTTTCAAAATTATATAATCCAAGTTACGATCATAATAATTTGGAATTCTCGGCTCTTCATGCACTTCATGCCCCACCCCATGGCCAACCAAATCACGCACAATGCCATATTTGCCCTGAGACTTCACATAATCTTCCACAGCCTTACCAATATCAGCTACGGAATTACCAGGCTTCACAGCCCGAATTCCAGCCTCTAGAGACTCCTGAGTAACACGGATAAGCTCTCTGTTTTTTGGTGAAATCTTACCAATGGGAATAGTAAGAGCTGTGTCTGAAAAAAACCCTCTATTTAAACCCTTTCCTTTTGCTCCTTTACCTGGAGCTGGATATTCCATCCCAATATCAATCGTAAAAATATCTCCATCTTTCAAAGGAACTTTGGTAGGAATCCCATGCACAAGTTCTTCATTTCTAGAAGCACAAATAGTAGCTGGAAAAGGAATATCAGCCACTCTAGTTTTATACCCTTTAAAAGCCGGCTTGCCTCCAACGGCAATAATTCTTTTTTCGGCTTCTTGGTCTATCTCAAATGGAGTTACGCCGGGTTTACACATCTTGGCCAAATCTTCCAAAATTTGCCCGATGAGCTCTCCGTTTTCTTTGAGTAATTTTATTTCTTCAGGGGTTTTGATTAACATAAACTAAATTAAAATGTTAGCAATATCATTTTCCACATTCTCAATCGTTTGACTACCATCAACAGTTTTTAAAATTCCAAGTTCTTTATAAAAATTTATAATTGGCTCCATCGCTTTGTTGCCTTGCTTTACAATGCGTTGCTTTACAATCTCTACATCATCGTCTTCTCTTACCATCAATTCACCCTTGCATTTTGGACAAGCTGAGCCAACTAGGTGGGCACTGGCGGGAATAATTTCTCCACACCTACTACAAACCCGACGACTAGCCAATCTATTCAAAGACTCTTCATCACTGAGCGCGATTTCTAAAACCAAAATTTCATCCAACCAATTCTTCTCTGTAAAAAAATTCTGATATTCTTTGGCTTGGTTGAGAGTACGAATAGCGCCATCAAGCACTACTCCTCGTCCAGAATTAATTTCGCTTTCTATTTTACCAAACACCAATTTAAAAATCAGATTGTCTGAAACCAAAGTACCGACTTTGATTTGCTCTAACGCCTCGGCCTCATCGGCATTTAGATCTGTTTTATTGGCCAAAGCGCGAAGCAAGTCTCCGGTGGAGAGATGCAAATAATCGTACTTTTGGGCAATTTTTTTGGCCTGTGTCCCCTTACCAGATCCTGGCGGGCCCATCATGATAATAATTTTATTCATACAAAATAGGAATAATCTAAACAAAAAAGGCTTCATCAGCCCTTTCAGTTTATCATTTTATCTGTTTATTTTCAACCCTACACCTATAACTATTCTTTAAACATTATCGTAAGCATGCATTGTAAGTTGAGCGCTGATTTGTTTTGAAATTTCAATAGCGACTGATACTACGATTAGTAAACTTGTACCACCTAAAGCCAAATTTTGAGTACCCATAAAATATTGAGCCAAGAGTGGCAAAATAGCAATCACACCAAGGAATAAAGCACCGGTAAGATTGATTCTGTTCATGGTCTGACCCAAATACTTTTCTGTTTCTGTGCCAGGACGAATACCAGGAATAAACCCGCCTTGTTTTTGTAAATTCTCAGCCATTTTTTGCGGATGGAAGATAATAGCGGTATAGAAATAGGTAAAACCAAATACTAACAAGAAATAGATAATACCGTAGAATAATTGATTCTGGAATAATCTAATTGTGCCGGCAGCCAAATTAGCCAACCAAGCAGTTTGGGCTTGGACAAAAAACTGAGCAATTAGAGATGGGAACAAAACCAAGGAAATTGCAAAGATAATTGGAATCACGCCAGACATGTTGACGCGTAGTGGCAAGTGAGAACTATTACCACCATACATATTATTACCACGCACTTGCTTGGCATAACTGACAGGGATATTGCGTTGACCTTCATTGATAAATACCACGCCAACCACAGTGAGGATAGCAATAGCACCAAACAAAATCAAAGTATAAAAATCAGCTGAGTTATAGTTGATAGAAAAATTACGAATCGCGCCTGGAAAACCGGAAACGATACCCGCAAAGATGAGAAATGATACACCATTACCAATTTTCTTCTCAGAAATAAGCTCGCCAATCCACATCAAAAACATAGTACCGGCGGTAATGGTCATCATAATTGTGACCAAACGGAAAAAGCTCAAATCTGTAATGATCGGCAAAGAAGAGCGGTTAAGCACTTTGATCATGGCATAAGATTGCAAAAAGGCCAAAGGCACAGTAAGCAATCTGGTGTACATGTTAATTTTTTGTTGTCCAGCTTCCCCTTCTTTAGAAAGTTCTTCCAACTTTGGAGAAATCATCGTAAGTAATTGGAAAATAATAGAAGAAGTGATATAAGGGCCAACACCTAACATGACAATAGAAAAGTTTTTCATGGTACCACCAGAGAAAACATCTAACAAACCAAAGATTTGGTTACCTGCTAAAAATTGACGTAAGTTTGCGATATTTACACCCGGCACTGGGATATGAGCAACCAATCTAAAAACTACGAGCATACCAACCACAAACAAGATCTTATTTCTAATATCTTTAATCTTCCAAATTTGCTGTATTTTTTCCCACATATTTACCCTGTTAAATAAGATTTAAGCGGTACGCTTAAATCTTAATTTCAAATTATTAATAAACCCCGTGTAATTTCTTTTACCTACCTATTCTTAATACATTAAGTATAACAAAATATTATGGAATTTGAAATTATTTAACAGGGTGAATTTCACCGCCAACAGCTTTAATTTTCTCAGCTGCAGCTTTAGTGAATAAGAGGCCTTCTATAACTAATTTTTTGGTGATTTCTCCAGTAGACAAAACCTTAGCAGTTTTGACTTGAGTATTAATCAGATCTTTTTCTTTCAAAGAAGCAATATTTACAACTTCACCTTCGGCAAATTTATTTTCTAAATCAGACAAATACACTTCAGCTGGTTTGTTTCGGAAACTATTGAAACCACGAAGTTTTGGAGTTGATTGTAATTGAAACTTAAAACCACGGCGCACAGTGCCATGACTACCACCAGATCTGGCAGTTTGTCCTTTTCCACCACGGCCAGCGGTTGTACCACGTCCGGAAGCACTACCTCTACCAAGTAATTTTCTGGCAGATTTTGCTCCTTTAGCAGGTCCAATTGTATGAATGTGTAAAGACATAATTTCGGGTTTTAAATTTCTTTAGGTGTGGTTTTTTTAAACATCTGCAAAGCATTAAAGGTCGCCTTAACGATAGTCACTTTATTTTTTGTTTTACCTAAAATCTTGGAAGATACATTCGGAATACCGGCAAGTTCAAGCATCGCGCGAGTAGCGCCACCAGCAATAATTCCAGAACCTTTTGGAGCTGGTTTTAAAAATACAGTTGCCGCTTTAAATTTACAAACAACAGCGTGAGGAATAGTTTCATTAACAATCGGTACCACAATCATATTTTTCTTAGCTTGATGCATGGCTTTGTCTACGCCGAGCTGAACGTCTTTTCCTTTAGCTAAACCAAAACCAACTTTACCGTGGCGATCACCCAAAATAACACCAGCGCGAAAACTCATATGCTTACCACCTTTGGTAACACGAGTTACTCTGGCCAAATCTAAAATATACTGATCAAATTCAGGTTTTTCTTTCTGTCTATCGCCTTTTCTACCCATTGGTTTGCTCATATTTTTAGCTTATTTATCTTGTTAGAAAATTAATCCACCTTCTCTGGCTCCGTCAGCCAAAGCTTGCACGCGGCCATGGTACTTATAACCACCTCTATCAAATCTGGCCTTACTAACACCTTTAGCTTTTGCTTTTTCTGCTAAAATTTTTCCCAAATTAAAGCTAATAGCTACTTTTCCTGATCTGTCTTTACTTGATTTTTCTTTTACTTCCTTAGCATCTGCATAGCACAGTGTTTTTCCAGCTGTATCATCAATAAGCTGAACAGTCATGCCTCGATTACTACGAAAAACAGAAAGACGTGGCTCAGACGCAATACCACTAATACCCTTACGCACTCTGAGATGGCGAATTTCGCGTAGTTTGCTTTTGTTTTTAATAAATAATCGCTTCATACTAGTTTGTTTTTTAATTAATCTACTTAAGCGCCTTTAGCAGCTGTCTTACCAGCCTTGCGACGAATAGTTTCAGTTGAATATTTAATACCTTTACCCTTATATGGTTCTGGTTTCTTGATCTTTCTAATCTGAGCTGACATCTCACCAACCATTTGTTTATCAGATCCTTCAATTGTAATCATGTTTTTTTCTACGGAAAATTTTAATCCTGGTAATGGTTTGATTTCTACTGGGTGAGAAAACCCGACTTCAAGAGCCAAGTTAGCGCCTTTCATAGCTACTTTATAGCCCACACCATTAATTTCAAGTTGTTTTTTAAATCCACTAGTTACTCCTTCTACCATATTCTGGACTAGGCTAGAAAAAGTTCCCCACAACGAACGGTCTTGTTTGTTGTTTTCATCTACTACTGAAACAGAAACTTCATTCCCATCTACAGCCACAATAACACGAGGGTGAACAGCTTGACGCAATTCGCCTTTTGGACCTTTCACAAAAATCTGGTTTTTTTCAATTCCAGCTGTGACGCCGTTTGGCAAGGAAATTTTTTGTTTACCTATTCTGGACATATTGGTTTAACGAAATCATGCCGCGTAACGTCATTTGAGACGCGGCGCTTTTAATTAGTATATTTCACAAATCAATTCTCCGCCAACTTGCTCTTGTCTGGCTTCACTGTTGGTAAGCAAACCTTTTGGAGTAGATAAAATTGCAACCCCGAAACCGCTCAATACTTTTTCAATATCATCTTTCTTTACATACCTGCGGTGTCCTGGCTTACTTACTCTTTTGATAAAATTGACCGCTGGAGCGCCATTATTATATTGTAAGGTCAACAAAATATAAGGATGCACATCTTTCTTTTCCTCTGCTTTTTTTAGATAACCCTCTTTAACCAAAATATTAGCAATAGCAAGCTTGATTTTGGAGTATGGCAAAACTACCTCTTTTTTATTAACTAGAGAGGCATTGCGTATGCGGGTTAACATATCAGCGATAGGATCCGTCATCATATATATTTCTTATTAACTTTGTAGATTTTTATTATTTAAAATTAAATGTTTTAATAAATATTTACCAACTTGACTTGCGCACACCGGAGATCTTGCCCTGGTTTGCCAATTCACGAAAACAAATTCTGCACAAACCAAACGCACCCATAAAACTACGATTTCTTCCGCATTTCCAACAACGTCTTACGATTCTGGTGGAAAATTTTGGTTTTCTGTTTGATTTTGCAATTTGTGATTGTGTTGCCATATTTAATTATTTTACAAAGGGCAATCCCAGGTGAGTTAACAGGGCTTTACCTTCTGCTTTGTTTTTTACATTAGTATTGATAATAATTTGCAAACCGTGAATCTTTTCAATTTCATCAGCTTTAATTTCAGGAAAAGCTAAATTTTCTTTAAAACCGATTGTGTAATTTCCGTTCTTATCAAAACTCTTTTCAGATAATCCGCGGAAGTCGCGAACACGAGGCAAAGTAATGGAAACTAATTTTTCTAAAAATTGATACATCTTAACACCGCGCAATGTGACAGCCACACCAATTTCCATACCTTCACGTGTTTTAAAGTTAGAAATAGATTTCTTGGCTTTAGTGCGGATTGGTTTTTGACCAGAAATCTTACTTAAAGTCGCTTCCACATTTTCAATAAAACGAGGTTCTTTTACAAAACGACCAATACCAGCATTAAGAACTAATTTTTTAAGTTTTGGCACTTGCATCACATTCTTAAAACCAAACTCTTTCTGCATTGCAGGTACAATTTCTTTTTTATATTTTTCGTATAAATTTACTTTCATATTTTGGTTAGTCAATTAATTCTTTGCATTTGCGACAAATTCTTTTCTTATCTCCAGCTTCTACCTTATAACCAACTCTGGTTTCTTTACTGCATTTTGGACAAACCAACATCAACTTACTCATGTGTAAAGGAGCTGATAATTCAATCATCTGTCCTTTTTCTCCACTCTTATTGGCCTTCATTTTTTTCTTCATGGTGTGAACCCCCTCAACAACTGCTCTTTCTTCTTTTGGAAAAACCTGAATAACTTTACCGGTTTTGCCAGCATCTTTTCCGCTCATCACTTTAACATTGTCGTTTGTTTTTATTTTCATAACAAATACTTATTATAAAACTTCCGGAGCTAAGGAAATAATTTTTTGAAAACCTTTACTGCGTAATTCTCTGGCTACCGGACCCAAAATACGAGTTCCTTTTGGTTCTTTACTCTTGCGATCTATAATAATACCAGCATTATCATCAAAACGAATATAAGTTCCATCTGCTCGGCGAGTAGCTTGTCTTTGTCTAGCAATTACAATATGGACTACTTCACCTTTTTTTACCAAACCATGCGGAGCAGCTTCTTTGACAGAACAAGTCACGATATCGCCAATGATGCCATATCTTTTTTTATAGCCACCCAAAACACGGATGCATTGCAATTTTTTTGCTCCACTGTTATCGGCTACTTTTAGCATTGTGCGATGTTGTATCATATACTTCTTCTTTCAACTTTATATTACTTTAAAACTTCTAACAATCTCCATTTTTTTGTTTTTGAAATAGGTCTGCATTCCACGATTTGGACTCTGTCGCCTTTTTTAGCAATCGCTTTTTCATCATGCACAGCGTATCTTCTACTTACTTTATAGTTTTTATTATATTTTGTATTTAAAACCATTGCATCAACTCTAACTATAATAGTTTTGTTCATGGCTGTGGACACGACTTCACCTTCAAATTTTCTGGTATTGGCTAATTGTGTTTGTTTCTCTGTCATATAAATTATTTCTTTTTAGAAAAACCGGCCAGCAACATACTGATACGAGCGATGGTTTTTTTAACTAAGTTAATTTTATTAACTTGTTTTAATTGGCGACTATGAGCCTGAAACTCTAAACTTCTTAATTCGTTTCTGTTTTCAGACAACAATTCAGCCAGCTCTTTTTCATTTTTATTTTTTAAATCTTCCCATGACATATCTTAGTGTTTAGTGACAAATTTAGTTTTAACACTGATTTTATATGAGGCTAACTCAATAGCTTCTTTAGCGTCTTTCTCTAACACGCCACCCATTTCAAACATAACAGTTCCAGGCTTTACAACAGCAACATAGTGATCTGGAGCACCTTTACCTCCACCCATCGGGGTTTCATTACCTTTTTTAGTAATTGGCTTGTCTGGAAAAACTCTAATCCAAATCTTTCCACCTTTTTTCACATAGCGAGTAAGCACACGACGGATAGCTTCAATTTGTCTGCTATTTATCCAGCCGTGTTCTAAACTTTTAATACCATATTCACCAAAGGCTACAAAATTAGTACGGGTAGCTACACCCAAATTTCTACGTCGGCCCTTGTGCCATTTTCTGTGTAATACTTTTTTTGGTAATAACATAGACTCAAATTATTTTCTTTTCCCTTCTACCTTTGGCTCATCGTCTTTTTTAGCAAATTTATCTCGACGACTAAATGCTTCACCTTTATAAATCCAAACCTTAATACCAATTTTTCCATATAAAGTTTGAGCTTCAGCCAAAGCATAGTCAACATCACTACGAACAGTAATAAGTGACATTTTACCAGCGCTTAGTTTTTCAGTTCTAGCAATTTCTACGCCATTTAAGCGTCCACTCATACAAATCTTAACACCCTGTCCGCCAGCAGTCATTACTCTTTCAATCAATTGTTTCATAACTCTGCGGAAAGGAAAACGTTTTTCAATATCGGTCGCTGCATTTTGCGCCATAATCTGAGCTGACAAAGATGGTTGGCGTACTTCTAAAACATTAATTTTAACTTTTAATTTTTGTTGTAAAATTTCTTTTTCAATTTGTCTGCATAAACCTTCCAAACCTTGTCCGCCTCGGCCGATAATAGTACCTGGTTTTGCAGAAAGAATATAAACTGTTAGATCCTTTGGAGTTCTCTCAATACTAATACCATCAAGTAAAGAATCTTTCAATTTTTTGGTTAACAATTTTCTAATAGCGGTTTCTTGTTCTAAAAACAAAGGCATCTGCTTGTTCTTTGCAAACCATTTTGAATCCCAAGTATAAATAGTTGGTATTCTGTGAATTTTCGGATGTACTTTATGTCCCATATTCGAAATGAGTGAGCAGTAATTAAATTATTATTTAGTTTCCTTTTTTTCCGCCTTTGCTTTTGTTTCAAACTTTGTTAACACTAAATTGATATGACTCGTTCTTTCTCGGATTGGGGTAGCGCGGCCATGAGCTTTGGGCATGGATCTTTTCAGTACCGGTCCGCCATCTACATAAATCTGAGCCACTTTTAAATCTTCAACTGCCAAGGAATGATTGTGTTTAGCATTGGCAATTGCAGAATTTAGTAATTTTAAAATTGGTAAAGCTGCTCTTTTTGGCAAAACTGATAAAATATCTAGGGCTCTTGTAACTTTTTTTCCGCGAATCATATCTACCACAAGTCTAACCTTGCGTGGCCCCATTCTTAGAAATCTCAATTTTGCTGTTACTTCTGTCATATTAATGTATCACTATGCTTTATTCTTTAAAATCTATTTCTTTTTTGCGGCAGCGGCTGGAGCAGGTTTTGCACCGGCAGCGGCAGTAGCGGCAGCTGATCCTTCTTGATCTTTAGCCATCTTACCACCATGACGAATAAACTTCTTGGTTGGCGCAAATTCACCCAAACGATGACCTACCATATTTTCATCAATCAAAACAGTCAAAAAATCTTTACCGTTGTGCACTAAAAAGGTTGTTGCAACCATTTCCGGAGAAATAACACAAGCTCTTGACCAAGTTTTGATTGGCATTCTTTTGCCACTAGCTTTCATTTTCAAAACTTTGCTTAGAACTCTAGGATCAACGTAAGGACCTTTTTTTAAACTTCTAGACATATTTATGATTAACTTATTATTTTTTTATTTGGGATTATTTAGATTTTACCTTGCGAGACTTAACCACAAATTTATCACTCCACTTGCTAGGCTTACGAGTCTTAACACCTCTAGCAGGCTTACCGTAGACAGTTTGTGGACCTCTCTTTTGACCGATTGGGTTATGGCCCTCACCACCACCGTGTGGGTGATCAACAGGGTTCATATTCTTACCGTTTACACGAGGACGAATACCTCGCATTCGGTTTCTTCCGGCTTTACCCCAACGAATCAAAGCGTAATCTGCATTTCCCATAGTTCCTACTGAAGCAGTACATTCTTTCAAAACTTTTCTTACTTCTCCAGATGGCAATTTTACCAAAACATAATCATCTTCTACTCCCAAAATTTGAGCGCCTAGACCAGCACCACGAACCAATTGTCCGCCCTTGCCTGGAGTAAGCTCTAAATTGTGGACAAACATACCGACTGGAATAAATCCAAGAGGCATGCGAGCGCCAAGCTTAGCTTCAATTGCATTTTTGGATGAAATAATCTTGTCTCCAACTTTGAGTCCTTCCGGAGCCAAAACATAAGCCTTCACACCATCAGTATATTGCACCAAAGCAATACGAGGACCACGATTTGGATCATACTCGATAGAGGAAACAGTAGCTTCGATATCAAATTTTTGTAATTTAAAATCAACTAAACGATAAAATTGTTTAACACCTCCACCTTGGTGTCTAACGGTAATAACACCTTGGTTGTTGCGACCGGAATGAGATTTCAAACGAACAATTAAAGATTTCTCCGGTTTATTTTTTGTAATATCAGAAAAAGTATCAACACTTGAATGTCTTCTGCCGTCACTGGTTGGTTTATAAATCTTAATTGGCATAAATAATATTAAACTCCTGCATGAATATCAATTGTAGAGCCAACAGGCAAAGTTACAATTGCTTTTTTATAATCACTGCGTCTTCCCATTGATCTACCAAAACGCATTGGTCGTCCGTCTGTATTTATAATATTTACTTTAACTGCCTTTACTCCATAAATCTCAGAAACAGCTTCTCTTACTTGATTCTTGTTAGCATTGCGACTAACTACAAAACTATATTTATTTTTACTTTCGGCAATAGCGCTCTTTTCAGTAACAAGTGGTTTTACCAAAACTCTATAAGCAGTGCTATGATTTGATAATTTCAATTTACTTTTAACTGGTTCTGCTTCTTTTGCTTTTTTTGATTTAACAACTTTTTCTTCACTGTGGTCGTGGCCAACATGTTTTGCAACTGCTTTGGCTTTAACCACTTTTTCTTTAGCAACCAAAACTTTCGGAGTTTTTTTCTCACTTGCATCTTTTAATTGATCTTTTTCTTTCTTGTTTAACCAGTTGTTAATCAAACCCATATAATAAACTAAATTTTACTAAAAGCGGTTTCTAATTTTTCTACGCCTGACTTATTGATAATCACAGCTGTATTTGATAGTAAATCCATCACATTCACATCTTCGATTCTGGTAGTTTGGATTGATTTCAAATTTCTAGTCATTCTGATCAAGTTATCATTCTTACCAGGAGTAAGCACTAAAAATGATTTGAATTTTTTTGGTAAAGCGGCGATAAATTTTACAAATAATTTTGTCTTTGGTTCAGAGAAATTAAAATCTTCAACTACCAAGAAGGAATTATTTTGAGCGCGATCTGCCAAACACATTTTGGTAGCCAACTTTTTAATTTTTTTATTAATTTTAGTTTTATAATTACGGATAGATAATGGACCAAAAGTGACACCGCCGCCCTTCCAGATTGGAGAACGAATAGAACCGTGTCTAGCGCGACCAGTACCTTTTTGTTGCCAAGGTTTCTTACCACCACCACGAACTTCACCTTTACCTTTGGTGTCAGCCCATGGTTCTCTTTGGTTGTTGGTTAAAGCTACAAAAACTTCATGCACAACTTCCGGCTTGATTTTAATTCCAAAAATTTCTTCGGAAAGATTCATTTCTCCGGTTTCTTTACCTTCTAAATTGTAGACTTTAGTCTTCATATGGATTATACTTGAACTTCATTACTTGATTGATTTTCAACAACGGCTTCAACAGCTAATTCTGCTTGAGCAGGAACAATTTGATTTGAAACATTTAATTTCAACTCGCCTTCACCACTAATAAGCAATAAGCCATTTCTTCCGCCCGGAACTGCGCCTTTGATATATAAAATATTTGTTTCAGGGTGAACTTGTACAATTTCAAGATTTTTAATTGTCACACGATCAGTACCCATGTGTCCGCCCATTCTCATGCCTTTGAAGACTCTCTGCACACCACCAGCTCCGATAGAACCAGGCATACGCAAGTTATCTTTATGACCGTGAGAAGCAGGACCACCGCGGAAATGATGACGCTTAACTACACCGGCAAAACCTTTACCTTTGGATTCACCAACTACATTTATCTTGTCACCAACTGTAAAAGTTTCAACTGTGATTGCGTCACCTCTTTTTACTTCAGCATTATTATCAACTTTGAAATCTCTTAAATTTCTTACCTTATCCAAATCTTTCAAATGACCAAGCTCTGGCTTACTTAATCGGCTTTCTTTTGTTTCTTCAAAACCAATTTGCACAGCTTTGGTGCCAGCTTTTTTATTTTCTCGTACTTCAACGATTTGGCAAGGACCTGCTTGCACTTTAGTAACAGGCACAACGACACCGTTTGCCAAAAATACCTGAGTCATTCCTATTTTTTTGCCTAGAATAAATTTCATACTAGTAATATCCAGATATACGAGATAAGTCTTAATTAAAAAACTAGAAACGACAGCGAAATTAATCTTACTTAATCACGATTTCGTTTCTAGCCTTCTTGCTTGTTCGCTCAAATTTATATCTAAGCGAACATCCTTACTTTAAGGAATTTTAGAATGGCTTAATTTGTTTACCCTGTGAAATGCCACTTTGTGGCAATTCCGATTTTATCGGAATTATTTCACTGGGTGAATTGTTAAATATTTTTCCTCCAGTTTTTTCTGACCTTGTAAATGTTTTCTTCGCCCGTCTTAAATATTCAGTAATATCAGGGCTTTTAGATCTTATTTACTCAGTCTGAACAAACTTTTTTATTTATCTAGATTTTACTACAATTTTTATTACCTGTCAAGGGTTTACATCTTTATCTCAATGTCAACGCCAGCTGGGACCTGTCCCGATTCCCCTTTGTCGCGGAATCGCGGATCCTCAATTTTGCTCGAAGCAAAATCGGGACAAACTACATTTTGATTTCTATGTCTACACCTGCTGGCACTTGAAGGCTCATCAAAGCGTCTACAGTTTTGGCATTAGGATTGACAATATCAATCAAACGTTTGTGGACTCTCATTTCAAATTGTTCACGAGCATCTTTGTGAACGAAAGTAGAACGATTAACAGTAAACTTGGTCTTTTCAGTTGGCAATGGAATCGGACCAACGATAGTAGCACCATGTCTTTCAGCAGTTTCAATTATGTTCTTAACGGCTTGATCGATAATTTTATTATCATAAGCACGAACCTTGATTCTGATGCGAGTGCTTACTTCTTCGGTGGCGGTAACTGTTTTTTTAGTTGTTTGAGTATCTTTCATAAAGAGCAAAATGCCCCGAGCCGCAGCTGCGGCTCGGGGTCATTATTAATTATTTTAAAATCTTAGTTACAACACCAGAGCCTACGGTCTTGCCACCTTCGCGGATAGCAAAGTTCATCTTTTCTTCCATAGCTACTGGAGTGATTAATTTAACAGTAAATCCGATAGTATCGCCTGGCATAACCATTTCAGTGCCAGCTGGTAATTCAACTTCACCAGTCACATCGGTAGTACGGATATAGAATTGTGGTTTATAGCCTTTGAAGAATGGTTTGTGTCTTCCACCTTCTTCTTTTGTTAAGATATAAACTTGACCTTCAAATTCAGTGTGAGGAGTAATAGAACCGCCTTTGGCAATAACCATACCGCGTTCTACTTCTTCTTTCTTAGTACCGCGAAGCAATAAACCAACGTTATCGCCAGCTTGACCTTCTTTCAACTGTTTATTAAACATTTCAATACCAGTAATAACAGTCTTGGAGGTAGCTTCACGCATACCAACGATTTCAGCTTCATCATTCAAGTGAATAACGCCTCTTTCCAAACGACCGGTTACAACAGTACCACGGCCTTCAATGGAGAATACGTCTTCGATAGGCATCAAAAATGGCTTATCTACATCACGTTGAGGTTGAGGAATATATTCGTCAACAGCCTTCATTAAGTCTAAAACAGACTTAGAAGCAGTTTCGTCAGTTGGGTTTTGTAAAGCTTGTAAAGCAGAACCACGGATAACTGGAGTAGTATCACCAGGGAATCCGTATTTCTTTAATAAATCACGAACTTCATCTTCAACCAAGTCAATCAATTCTGGATCACTTACTTGGTCAACTTTGTTCAAGAAAACAACGATATAAGGCACACCTACCTGACGAGCAAGTAAGATATGTTCTCTGGTCTGAGGCATAGGACCGTCAGCAGCAGAAACAACAAGGATAGCGCCGTCCATTTGAGCAGCACCAGTAATCATGTTTTTGACATAGTCAGCGTGACCTGGACAATCAACGTGAGCATAATGTCTGTTTTCTGTTTCATATTCTACGTGAGCGGTAGAAATGGTAATACCACGAGCTTTTGACTCTGGTGATTTATCCAAATCATCTACGCCCTTATTGGAAGCGGCTCCGCCGCGACTACGCAAAACTGCCAAAATAGCAGCAGTTAAAGTGGTCTTACCATGGTCAACGTGACCGATAGTACCAATGTTGATGTGTGGCTTGTTTCTAATAAACTCAGCCATAAGTTTAATCCTTACACGGCACTATTACCGAGTGGTCGGAATAGATTTTTGTCCAGCCGTTATATTTTTTTAAAAAAAACTAAAATTGCGTTAATTATTAGTATAATTACTCAAAATTTTGAGCAACGTAGCCACTATAACAGATATCTAAAAACTTTGCAAGACCCCTAGCCTTGAGAAAATACGGGATAACCTGTGGATATAATGCCTATTCTACGGGCTCAAGATAAAACTTCTCTTCTTCCTCTTCGGCCACGATATCGCCAGCAGATTCTTCAGGAAGGATGGGGGTATGACCTAGATCTGCATCTTCTGTCGGAATAAAACTGTTATTTTTGGCTAATATTGGCCTTTTTTCTTCCATAACTGGCGCTGATTTTGCCATAGGTTTTTGTTCTACAACCTCCTCATCAACCAACTTTTCTGAGCGTTCTTTGTCATTATAAGCCCTCCAAACAGCTACATCTCTATTTATTCTATCCATCAACTCTTCTTCGGTTAAAGTTTCCACTCTTCCAGAATTTTCTAACATTTTTTCATAAGCATCCAAGTCCATAAGCATCATAACTGAGTCTGATTCGTTATCCATAATGACTGCCTTGTCCCCTGTCCGCCTGACCAACTTAATAACTCGGTTAATTTGTGAATTTTGCATAAAAAATTTACTTGCTCCTTTTTAAACTGTTTCGTATTTTACCATTACAGAATTTTAAGTCAAATTACTTATATCTCAATGCTTCAAGCGGATCCATTGACGCGGCGCGACGAGCTGGAAAAAGTCCTGAAAAAAAACCGATAATTACTGATAAAAAAAGAATTACCATTATAAACCACGCCGGGTAAGCAAACAGGTTTGCAGATGTCCCACCAAATTTTGCCGCCAGGCTATTGACTACTAAATTAGTAAATTGCCCTCCCAAAATTCCGATTATAATACCAACTACACCACCAAGAAAACCAATCACAATCGATTCGCTCAAAAATAAGTTTCGTAAATTTCCTTTACTAGCTCCCAAAGATCTCATAATACCGATTTCATTCGTTCTTTCCAACAACGTAACCGTCATGGTGTTAAACATGCCGATCGCGGAAACGACTAAAGCAATAGCTCCAAATAAGCCGAGCACTATTTGAATAACTTGAAAAATTTTATTTGCCTGTTCAATTATTTCAGATAGTGATTGTGTCTGGTATCCTTTTATAAGCATAGCATCCTTTACCGACTGTAAATTGTTAATTTCATCAACTTTTACCCTGGCTTGTTCATAACTATTTACTTTCACATAACTTGCCAATTCCTTAAGCGGCATGTAGATATAACTATCTTGCGAATCTTCAACCACACCTTTGACAATATAATTGGTTGGCACATCGACAATTTCCAATTGCGATTGACTGACACTACTGCTGGTTATGAATATTTTTAAACTAACTTCCTTGCCAATTATATCTTTCGGATCTTGCACGCCGAAAAGTTTTAAAACAGCCTCGGAAACCACGATCTGGCCTGATTCGTTTTCAAGAAAAACATCGCCGGCTTTGGCAACCGTTCCGGAATAACCAAAAAAATTAGCGTTAACACCTCTTATCGCCATGGTACCATTTAAATCTCCGAGTGCCATTTGACCCGTAAATTTTGTTAAAGGAGATGCGTCAGTTACATGTTGAATTTTTAAAATATCAGCCACTGCTTCATTGTCTAAAATAATTAAATCTGTACCGGGAGTAATTGTTAAACTCAACATCGCCTCGTTGAATACTATTTTTTGCAAAATAACATTTTGTAACCCATAACCCAAAGACACCAAAAATAAAACCGCGCTGATTCCCACGCCAATTCCAAGAACGGTCAACCATGTTCTGGTTGGCCTGGTTCTAAACATTCTAGTTGAAAGATTGTATAAATCAGCTAGCTTCACAAAGTTCACTTATAATTATTTTGCTTCATACATTTGTGCTAAGATTATCTCTAACCTCTCCGCTAAGCGTTCCGCCGTGGCGACATGTAAACCAACACCACCATCTGCAATCGGCAAATTGAGAAACTGACGAAACTCTTGCTCGCTCGACAAACCAAAAGCTCGGTTATAAATAACCTTATCGAGTCGTTCGATGTGTTCCTTATTTAAATGCCCGTGATAATCGCTAATTAAAAATTTTCGTAATAACTTAACCATTTTAGGCTTCCCTTCTTCGCTTTTATTTTTCAAACATACCAGGCAAGCTTTAACCTCCTTTAATATTTCGGCGATACGAAGGGTATAGCTTATAGCAGTAGCTTTGTACATACCAACTCCACCTTCTGCATACGGGCTATTTAACTTCTCAAAAAAATGATGCTGACTAATTTTTCCACCCAACATCTGTTCCATTACTGCCTCCAGCCTTTCTGTCTGATCGACTGTAAATCTTTCGGTTAAATAATTAGTAATGCTCCACGCTTTTAATTGCGGAACGGTCATAAAGCTATGAACGTGCGCTAACTTTTCTAATTCACTTATTAATGGGTCTTTCTTATTTGCTGTTGACTGACCTTGTTCCGTACGCTTATTCTTTACCATGCGCTCCAATTTAGCATCTTTAAAATAATAAATTCTGTCAGCGTAAGGTAAATAGCTAGCATCATGAGTAACCAAAATTACCGTCTTTTTTTCATTTCTATTAATATCCTTCAAGGTTTCCATTACCACTCTTGCCGACTCACTATCCAAATTTCCCACAGGCTCATCCGCGAGTAAAACGCTGGGGTCATTTATTAGAGCACGACAAATAGCCACTCTCTGCTGTTGTCCGCCGGATAAATTGAAGGGTAAATTGTGCGCCCGAGTTTCAATTCCAAAACGCTTTAAAAGAACCATGGCTTTTTCTTTTCGTTCTTCTTTTTCAGCATTTACAAAAACCTGTGGCAACATAATATTATCTATTACATTTAGGGAATTTATCAGGTTAAAATTTTGAAAAACTATACCAAAAAATTGTGAAGATGTTTTATTTTTTTCTTTTTCTGAAAAAACAGAACTGTCTTGTCCTTTAATATAAACCTTTCCTTCAGTAGCCCTTTGGAATCCCAAAATAGTATAAAGCAAAGTTGATTTGCCACAACCTGACGGACCAAAGAATATCAAATATTCCTCCGGATAAACTTCAATATCAATACCATTGAGAGCAATATACTCATTATCCTTTCCTTTATTATATATGACTTTCAAACCTTCTGTTTTTATTATTGGTTCCATAAGTAAAATTACTAAACTAAGACGCATTGCTAAATTCCTACATTCTTCGTCCATCCAAACACAGATTCAAAGTTCTTAATAATAATATCAACTATAGTTTCTTTTGCTTGTGGCGCGAGAAGCGAGAATATTTCAGATTTGGAAGTGTTCCCGGAGAAATCTTTTGATTCCACCCAGTATTTATAAACGGCCCCAGGCGAGAATTTAGTGACCACAATAATATGTCGGGTATTGAGTGAAGTATCAACAGGCACAGGGATTACCGTGCCATTGGCTTGGACCCCTTCTTGATAAAATAACTGCGAAGTGGCCGGTTCATCTGTTTCCCACGATATAATTGTTTGAACTTTTGAATTTTTACCTGGATAAAGAGTGGATTCGGAAGAAAGTTTGGAGATGACAGGAGGTATTTGATCTATGACGGTGGAAAATTTGATAGGCAAAGATACTGCTTGGTTTTTAAATTCATCGGTTGCTTTTATTAACAAACTGTAAGTAGTAGCTCCTTCCAAGTTTTTGACAGTGAATTCATGGTTAATGAGAAGAGTGGCGTCACCTTGAGAAAGAGTCGTCTTAGTTCGTTGGTTGGTATATTCCAAAATAGCGGCAGTAGGAACATTGGTTTTCCAACTAATGGTAACGACTGATTCTTTTGCCTTTTGCACTCTAACGTCAGAAATAATTGGAAGTTCAGAAGTAGTTTGGAAGGTATAATCTTGACTTCTTGCTTCTGGACCAATAGTGCCTTTGGATGACACTTGATAATGATAGGTAATGCCCGGATCCAGGCCGTCCAATTCAATATGATGAGTAGTACTAAATTCATCCGCGTTAACAGCCGTATTGGCGTAAGGGGTCGGATCCGAAGCTTTGTACTCCCATTCCTTAGCATAATTAACCGCCGTGGTTGATTTCTTGTCAGTGGACCAAGTAATTATTGCGGTAGTGCCTTTTACTTCCACTTGCGGTTTGATACCAACAATAGACGGCGCTAACACTACTTTGTCGGTCATTTCGGTGAGCGCTTTGACGAAAGAAGATTCGGAAACATCCTTCAGTGAAGGGTTGCTGTTTAGGGCTTCCAAAATTGTATTTATTGTATCTTTAGAGGCGTTTTTTATTTTAGCAACAAAGAAACTGTCCGACGGTTCTATTGCAGTTTGTGTTGAAGTGGCCACAGTTCCATTTTCGTTGAGGGTAGTAAAAATTGTATCTACTGATTCACCCATATTCCCAGATGCATCATAAGATACCGCTTTGAAATGATAATTTGAAGCTGGGCCCAAATTATTTAACACTACTGAATGATTGGTAACTTTCTCTTGGTCATTCCCGGCAATATATCCATAACTTGTTGCAGTGCCATATCGCACTAAAGAACTTGACTCCTCGTCAGTAACCCATTTAACTGTCGTCTCATTTGGCCCTACATCATTTACTGTTACACTACTTAGAATCGGCGCTGTCCTATCCACCGTCGACCCACTTCCGCCTCCACCGATAACAATAGTAGTGTCGCCTGGGGTTTTTAGAGTAATAAAAGTATAATAATTTCCGCTGTTGTCGCTAGAAGCAATATTGTTTGATGCATCAGCAGATTTTACTAGGTAATAATAAGTTGTGTCTTTGGTGAGACCAGTGATGGTAACAGAATGAGTAGTGTCGAGAGTAGATGTCGTATAAACAAAAGATAACGAAGTGGTATCGGTGCTATAATCTATCTCTGAAGTAGCCAATTCATTAGTGTTCCAGGTGATCACAGCGGAATCTTGATTCACTACGGCGGTGGTAACGTTGGTAATAATAGGGTCAGAGATGTCTGGAACAGTGGTAAAAGATAATTGTGAACTGGTGGCTGTATTACCGGTTGCATCTTGTGATCTTACTCTAAAGTAATAAACTGTGTTACCGGTAAGATTGGCAAGATCGACAGAATGAGAAGTCCCAGAGAAATCTGAAGGGTTGCCGGCCAGATAGCCATAAGAACCGGAGGTGCCATAATCAACTAAATAATTGGCAACTTCGTCAGTATTCCAGGTAACAGTAGCCCCAGTTAGAAATATGCTTGAAGTGGCAATATCGGAAATAACGGGAGCGGTAACATCATTGCCAGCGAGGGTAGTAAATGTTCTATCTCCAGCTGATTGACCGAGCAAACCATTGGCATCGGTGGATCTGATCTTGTAATAATAGAGGGTGTTCGGTAATAAGTCGGTGATAGTAACAGAGTGTTGGACAGTGAGAACGGAATCCAAAGTGGTGGTAGAACCAAAATTAGTGGAAGTGCCGTAAATAATTTGTGAATCCGCTTGTTTGTTGGTTACCCAAGTGATAGTAGTAGTGTTTACCAGAGTTGATTCAGAAATGCTAGTGACAGTGGGTAATGTAATGTCATTGGTGGTTTTGAAGCGATAATACTCAATATTGCCGTTGATAATGTTTTTATCAGTAGAAGTGACGTCGTTATAAACGGAATAAACATAGTAGAAATAGTTAGTGGCAGCAGTCAAACCGGAAAGAGAAACGGAGTGGAAAGTATAAGGTCCAGGAGAGCCGACAGTGAGAGACGATGCAAAGTTAGAACTGGTGGAATAGACGACATATTCGGATGCGCTGTCGTTTGTTTCCCAACTAATAATGGCGGAGTTGTTATTGACTTGGGGGTTAGCGACATTGGAAATAGAGGTGCCATTGAGAGTGGAAAAAGAAAAGCCAAGGCCATCATTTGTAGAACTGACCACGATACCATCTACATTTGTTGATATAACTTTAAAGAAATAGTCAGTATTTGGAGAAAGTCCCATAATAGCAACTTGATGGTTGCCGACGGAGGTGTTGTTATCTAACATTGTCGAAACAGTAACAGTGTTGGACAAAGAACTGGAATCAGTACCGTACATTATCGCGGAGTCAGATAGCACATCTGTATCCCATGTAATGAGAACTGAATTTTGGCTAACAGAAGAAGTAGCAACGTTGGTAATAGTGGGAACGGCAGCAACGGCTGATGCTCCTCCACCTTCATCTCCATCTTGTGTACCATTAGGATTACCCCTAAGAACAGATGAGTAACGCGAAATATTCCCAGCACTATCTAATGTGATTACTCGATAATAATACAATACACCAGTAGATATAGTGCTGTCAGTATAAAAATTAGATGTTCTAGTGGTTTCTGTTTTTACCAAAGTCCAATCTACCTGGTCGGTCGATCGATAAATTTGGTATGACGCAAAACCGGGGTTAGGATTGGCAACGACTTTCCAAGCAAAGAAAAGTCGATAGTCAGTAGCGCCATCCTTAACATTAGAAATATCCTGAATCATAGCTCGGGTTGGTGTCTCGGGAGTAGTAGCAGAATAAATTGAGGAAGTATTGTTATGCACATCTCTAAATTGAATATAAACAGTGTCTGGGTCTGTGGCCAGAGCGACAGTGGATGTGGTTGCATACGGTTGCCAGTCAGCCCCGGCTAAATCGTTATTTAAAGATATTTTCATTTCCATAGTAGAGCTGTCGGTGGCAAAAATTGTTAAAAATGCCGGAGTTGAAGACGCGTCCACAAGAATAGACCCTCCCGAAGGGGCGGCTGTATCCAAAACAAATGGAGAAGATGTAGCTAAAGCAATATTGTTTGCCGATTGATTATCGTTGACCGTCACTTTAATCATGGCATTGGCATTGTTGATATTTAAAAATGCGCCAGCCGGAGTCCATGTAGCAGTGGTGGTGGTGAAAGTGGAACTATTGATACTCACAGATGAATTACCTACTGCCATTTGCGAACTAATATTCTGGCAATTAGAACCATCGCTATTGCAGTATTGAAAAGTGGAAGAGACGAAACCGACAGATTCAGTACCACTGAAAGTGTCCGGATCAAGAACAGCGTAAGTGATAATAACGTCATTTGTGGATGAACTTTGGATGGCGGTAACGCCTTGAATTTGCGGAGTGGCATTAATTATATATTTTACCGACACGCGAGAAACATTGGGAGTATTAAACCCTCCGGTTAAGGCTACTTTATATTGCCACCACTCATCGTTTAACCCGTCAGTCATCCCCACTGGCAAAGCTGATAACGGACAAGTTACGGTGATGTCGGATTTACTGCAGTTAGCGGTGGCGTTAGTAAAGTCACTCCAGCTAGCCGAAGATAATAAAGCCGAAGTAGAAGCAGTGCGCAGAGACACGGTAACCGCAGTATTGGCCGGCAAAGAAGCTGCTTCGTCCCAGCTTAGCTCACCTATAATATTTCTATTATCAAGAGTGTCAAAGGGAGAAGAAACAAGATTGCCCGTAGCAGCGTAGTTACCTATGCTTGCGCTCCTGATCGAAATATTATTAGTCCCACTACTATATTCCCTAGAACTATAGGCCGTATACAAATTGCCGTTAGCAGAATTCATGGCAATCAGGGGACTCTGTGAAGATCTCGTCACACTTGCGGTCACATCTACTCGCGCGCCCCAGGTAGCGCCGCTGTCGGTGGAGGTACGGAAGGCAATGTTGGTATACGCGGAGTTAAATTCATTAGAATAGTAAGTTACATACAAATTATTAGCAGCACCCAGAGCAATCATCGGATTAAATGAACCTGCCGTCACACTTGCCGTCACATCTACTCGCGCGCCCCAGGTAGCGCCGCTGTCGGTGGACTTACGCAGGGCGATATTAGTGAACACACCGCTAATTTCATTAGAATTGAATGCTACATACAAATTATTAGCAGCATCCAGAGCAATCACCGGATTCTGCGAACTTCTTGCCGCACTTGCCGTCAAATCCACCCGCGCGCCCCAGGTCGCACCGCCATCGGTGGAAGTGCGCAGGGCGATGTTAGTATTTGAACTGTTAAATTCAAAAGAATGGTAGACTACATAAAAATTACCGGTAGAATCTAGAGCAATCACCGGATTATTTGAAGATACCGTCGCGTTTGCCGTCACATCTACTCGCGCGCCCCAGGTAGCGCCGCTGTCGGTGGACTTGCGCAGGGCGATGTTGGTACGAGTAGCGTTAAATTCATTAGAATAGTAGGCTATATACAAATTACCGGTAGAATCTAGAGCAATCACCGGATTATTTGAAGATACCGTCGCGTTTGCCGTCACATCTACTCGCGCGCCCCAGGTAGCGCCGCTGTCGGTGGACTTGCGCAGGGCGATGTTGTCGACAGCGGAGCTATATTCGCGAGAATAATAGGCCATATACAATACGCCAGTAGAGGTATTGATAACGACAGAAGGATTGAAACTACTCTGAGTCAAAATATGCGTTATATCCGTACGTGTGCCGTAGTTATTTATACTTGAAGCGCGCATTGATAAATTATATTCGCTAACAGAATATTCCTGGGATGCATATGCGACAAAAATATTGTTCGATGCGTCTCTGGCAATACCAGGTGCTAGTTGTGCGCCTATCGTACTCGTGCTCAAATCCACCCGCGCGCCCCAGGTTGCACCGCCGTTTGTGGACGTGCGCAGGGCGATGTTGGTATACGTGGAGTTAAATTCATTAGAATGATAGGCTATATACAAATTATTAGAAGAACCCAGGACAATCACAGGATTATTTGAACTTACCGTATTGCTTGCCGTCACGTCTTTACGCGCACCCCAGGTCGCACCGCCGTTTGTGGAGGTGCGCAGGGCGATGTTAACACTCGTAGCGTTAAATTCGGCGGAAGCATACGCTATATACAAATTATTAGCTGAGTCGCGAATAATCTGAGGATCATCTGAGACTCTTGTCGTACTCGATGTCACATCTACTCGTGCGCCCCAGGTCGCACCACCGTCGGTGGAGGTACGGAAGGCGATGTTGGTACGAGTAGCGTTAAATTCACGGCTTCTGTACGCTACATATAAATTATTAGAAGGGTCGACAGCAATAGAAGCAAAATTAGGGCTTAGCGAGGCGGTAGTCGATGTCAAGTCGACCCGCGCGCCCCAGGTCGCACCACCGTTTGTGGATTTGCGCAGGGCGTAATTCGGAGTTGATCCAGTTAACTCGATAGAATCGTAGACTATATACAAATTATTAGCAGAGTCCAGAGCGATGGCTGGATAATATGAATCCCTCGTTGTACTCGATGTCACATCCACCCGCGCGCCCCAGGTCGCACCACCGTCGGTGGACTTGCGCAGGGCGATGTTGGCACGAGTAGCGTTAAATTCTTTCGAATAGTAGGCTATATACAAATTATTAGCAGAGTCCAGAGCGATAGTGGGGGCAGACGCATTCAACGAATTCGAAATTCCTGACAATGATGTCACATCTACTCGCGCGCCCCAGGTCGCACCGCCGTCGGTGGAGGTACGGAAGACGATATTGTAACGAGAACCACCAGTTTGTTCGTTGGAACTATAGACCGCATACATAATGCCGCTAGAAGTATTGACAATAATTGATTGGTGATTACTAAGTATATCCACATTGGCGCCAGACTCACGAATGTTGGTCGTCACATCATTTCTTCCGCCAAAGGCCAATGAAGTGCTTGTAGACAAACTAAGGCTGGTGGTGGCAGAAATATTAGTGGCATCATGATAATTATTCCAATCGATTGCATTGGTAGGGTGGACCATGCTAGCTCCGACGTTAGCTCCCCCGATCCAGCTGTTTTGGGTAAATGTAAAAGTCGCCCCCCAAGCAAAGTTTTTTATGTTTGGTTGAAATATATATACAAAGACAACCACAACAAAAACAACCGCCAATATGGTATGAACTTTTTTTTCTTTGGCGAGGCGAATGGCGTGGTTTTTGACTCGGTGAATTGCAAGATGCGGGAAATGGGCTCTAATGTGTTGTATTACAGGGCGTAGCGCGAATCGAAGCTCAGTCACCAGAGCTGAACGTAGTATTGGGCGGAGAGACCTCTTATACTTTTTTGTTTTTGCCGATATTATAATTAGGAATCTCTTCCACTTCGGTCGGCACAACAAAAACAACCGCCTCATTTTTTTCTTGATGCGCGCTTGATACAATTCAAAAAAACTCCCCCTTTTCATATTACATAAAAGATTTTTTGTCATTATAAATATTATACCACATTTTTGGTATATAAAAAAGATAAATATGTATAAAAAAACACCGTTATAATTACGATGTTTTTTTCTTATTTTTGAACACCTTGATTCTGTTTGAAACAGAATTGTGAACGGCTATTTCTGTGTTCCAGCAATAATAGTTTCGGCCACATTTCTTGGAACTTCGGCATAGTAACCAAATTCCATAGAATAATTGGCACGACCCTGACTGACACTGCGAAGAGTGGTGGCATAACCAAACATACTTGCTAGAGGCACAACCGCTTTGATAACTTTTATCTGACCTCGATCAAACATTTCTTGGATTTGTCCGCGCTTGGAATTCAAATCACCAATCACATCACCCATATAACTTTCTGGAGTAGTCACTTCTACTTTCATGATAGGTTCCATAATAATCGGATTGGCCTTTTTACAAGCAGCTTGGAAAGCCATAGAACCGGCCATCTTAAATGACATTTCAGAAGAGTCAACTTCGTGGAAACTACCGTCATAAACAGTCACCTTTACATCTACCACCGGATAACCGGCTTGGATACCACGACTGAGAGAAGATTTAACACCTTTTTCAACAGCTGGAATAAATTCTTTAGGAATAGATCCACCTTTGGTGTCATCTTCAAACTCATAACCTTTGCCCTGTTCTTGAGGTTCAACTTTCAACCAACAATGGCCGTATTGACCCTTACCACCAGACTGTTTGACGTATTTACCTTCAGCTTCGGCAGAAATTTTAATTGTTTCTTTGTAGGCAACCTGAGGTTTACCAACATTGGCTTCTACTTTGAATTCACGTCGCATACGATCAACCAAGATATCAAGGTGTAATTCACCCATACCAGCGATAATAGTTTGCAAAGTTTCTTCATCAGTATGAACGCGGAAAGTTGGATCTTCTTCAGCCAATTTTTGTAAGGCCATACCAATTTTTTCTTGGTCAGCTTTGGTTTTTGGTTCGATAGCCATAGAAATAACCGGTTCAGCAAAAGTTGGACGATACATCACCATTGGCTTATCTTCATCACAAAGAGTATCACCAGTGCGAACGTCTTTTAAGCCGATTGCAGCGGCAATTTCACCGGCATAAACTTCAGTCACATCTTCACGTTGGTTGGCGTGCAAACGCACGATACGACCAAGTCTTTCTTTCTCACCGTTACTAGCGTTATAGACATAACTACCAGCAGTTACTGTTCCGGAATAAACACGGAAGAAGATAAGTTTACCGACAAATGGATCAGTCGCAATTTTGAAAGCCAAGGCACAGAATGGTTCTTTATCCAAAGCCAAGCGAGTTTCCTCAACATTGGTATCTGGATTAACACCAGCGATTGGAGGTAAATCTTCTGGAGAAGGCAGGTAATCAACTACCGCATCAAGCATAAGTTGAACACCAATATTTGCCAAAGCAGATCCGCACAATACTGGATAAATTTTACCGCCGATTACCATACTACGAATACCGGCTTTTACTTCTGCAATTGAAAAAGCTTCACCAGCCAAATATTTATTCATCATTTCATCATTGGCTTCAGCTACTTTTTCCATGAGTTTGGCGCGATGAATAGCGACCAATTCTTTCATATCTTCTGGCACTGGAATTTCAATAATATTTTCACCCTTAGCACCTTCAAATTTGAATCCTTTTTCTTGGATAATATCTACGATTCCAGAAAAAGAACTGTCCTGACCAATTGGCAATTGAGCTGCCACAGCGTTTGGAGACAAACGTTCTTGGATAGAAGCAAGACTCATATAAAAGTCAGCGCCGAGCTTGTCCATCTTGTTGATGAAAGCGACGCGAGGTACGTTATATTTGTCAGCTTGGTGCCAAACAGTTTCAGATTGAGGTTCTACACCCTGAGAAGCATCAAACACCGCTACCGCGCCGTCAAGGACACGTAAAGATCTTTCTACTTCTACAGTAAAGTCTACGTGACCTGGGGTATCAATAAGGTTGATACGGTGTCCTTTCCAGAAACAAGTAGTCGCAGCGGAAGTAATTGTAATGCCGCGTTCTTTTTCTTGTTCCATCCAGTCCATGGTCGCTTCACCTTCGTGCACTTCACCGATTTTATGTTTTTTACCTGTATAAAAAAGTACGCGTTCGGAAGTGGTGGTTTTACCTGCATCAATGTGCGCCATGATGCCGATATTACGAGTTTTATCTATTGGATATTCACGAGCCATATATTAAAAATTAAGCACTAAATACTAATTTATAAATTTTAACTGTCTGTCATCCCGAGCGGGGTTCGCCCCGAGGGATCTCTGTCTCAACTGCCATTCCCGCAACAGCGGGAATCCAGACAATTCAATTGGACGCTGGATCCCCGATCAAGTCGGGGATGACAACGACAAGTGAACTGAACAGATATTCCTCACCCCGTAAAGGGTTCGGAATGACAATTATTTTTATTTTGAGAATCTGGCAAAGTGAGCAAAAGCTTTATTAGCTTCGGCCATTCTGTGAACATCATCACGTTTCTTAATAGCATCACCTACACCTTGAGCACTGTCCATAAGCACAGTAGCCAATTTATCTGCCATCGCCTGTCCTTTTTTGTTGCGAGCCGCTTCTACAATCCAGCGGAAAGTAAGAGCATTCTGACGGCTAACACTTACAGGCATAGGCACCTGATAGTTGGCACCACCAACTCGACGAGAACGAACCTCAACTTGAGGTTGAACTGTTTTTAAAGCATCTTCAAAAGTTTTCATTGCGTCTTTTTTGGCAGCTGTAATCTTGTCAAAAGCAGTATAAACAATTGTTTGAGCAGTTGTTTTTTTACCACCTTTCATGATGTGATTGATAAATTTTGCAAGCACAACACTGCCATACTTTGGATCCGGAGCAATAACTCGTTTATAATCTTGTTTTCCACCGCGCATATTTCAAAAATTAAATAATAATTTTATTTCTTAGCAGCTCCTGCTTTTGGTCTCTTAGCACCATACAAACTTCGACCCTTGCGTCTACCTTCTACACCTTGAGCATCATAAACACCGCGCACAATATGATAACGCACACCTGGTAAGTCTTTTACACGGCCACCACGGAGCAACACGATTGAGTGCTCTTGAAGATTGTGGCCTTCACCTGGAATATAAGCGATAACTTCCATACCGTTACTCAAACGAACCTTGGCAACTTTACGTAAAGCTGAGTTTGGTTTTTTTGGAGTAGTTGTATACACCTTGGTACAAACGCCTCTCTTAAAAGCTGCACCTTTGGCAAAAACAGTCTTGCGTCTGTGCAAATTGTCTACGGTAAATTGAAGAGCTGGCACTTTACTTTTTGCCTTCTTACTAGTTCTGCCTTTGCGAATTAACTGGTTAATTGTTGGCATACGTTAATTTAATTTTTAAAACCTAATAATAAACTTAAACAAAAAAACTGAACGAAAATGTGCTCAGCCACGAGTTTTTTTCTCCCATTTTTTGGAGAACCCTAGATTAGGGACGTTCTGGGTATGAGTATATAGGAAATCAACCATTGTGTCAAGATTACTCAATAGGCACAGTTGTAGGACCTGTCTTGGCAGTTAAAATCAACACTGCCTTTCTAACTGCTTTCTGCAGACCATAATTAGATGTAAAAGCTTTATAATCAGGAGAGTTCTCAGGAATCTCTGCATCCTTATCTCTCCCAAGAATATCTATAAAATTACCTAAAACCGTCAATGCATTATCTACATCAAACTCTTTTCCATCCCCTTTTTTCATAAAAACTATATGAGCCTCTCGAAATTCATCATGCTGCAACTTTGATTTTACTAATTTATCTTGAATGGCGTATAAATTCTCATCTTCTGAAAAATCTGGGCTGATAGCCCGCAACACTGCTTCTTGCAAACCTTTTTCTACAGGTATTTTTGCCAATAATGATCCGGGAATTGTTAATTCTTCGTTAAGACAGCTTTGAATGGTAGCTAAATTTGTTATTAATGTATCACTATCCACACCTGAAAAACTAATACTATCCTCTAATTCAAAAAAAACATGTAGTTGATCAATAATATCTCCTATTGATTCGCAAGAATTAAAACTATTTCCATCAGCGCCCTCTACAGCCCTCACGACATCTACTCTGCGATGCCCACCAACCACATGTACTCCAGGATCTATTTCTACTTCTAAAACTTCCATAGGTATATTTTCTGCATCTGAGGCCGATTTTAAATTAAATTGCAATAATTCATGGACGTCCATATTTTCCTTACTTTCTCTAATACCACCTTCTGCTCGTATCAAAAAAGCCAAGCCGGCGTTTTCATCAATTCTGGCAATGGCCCACAGATGTTTTGCTGGCCTCCCTGGCACTCTTAGACCACCATTTACTTGAGCAAAATCCCTAAGAGCCTGAATTTCTAAAATTAAATTTTCTTTTGCGCCCACACCTCTTCTTTCAACCATATTTAAAAAAATTAAAAACTAAAAACTAATCCTCTATTGACTTTAGAGAAATTCTGCGTACCCTATCTTCTGTATTTGCGTATATCACCAACTTAAACCTTTTACTACCTTGCTGAATTGGCACTCTAACTTCTTCAGCTGAGGAATCCTCAAAATAATCTATATCACCACTTTGTACTAATTCTGCCACAGCTTTACCGCCCACATCCTTCATGCGTAGAATTCTTTTTAGATCTGTTAAAAGAGATGCTACTTCAGCAGATTGAGTAGGTGAAAATTCTGCCCTACCATTCAACCTCTCTTTGATTAACTCATTTAGTTCTGCGTAAGTTGCTCTCACTGTTTCTGCAAGACTTGGATCTGACTCTTTTTTATCACCAAGCTCAGCTTTTTTTTCTGGATTAATCCTTAATTCTTTTACATTCTTGGCTAAAGACGGATGCCATAATGCTTGTCTCTCACTATGACTTGACATAAATTCATTCATAAATCAAAAATAACTAATTATCCTATATATTATACCATAAAAAGACCAAAAAGTCAATGTTTTGATTAAAAAATTTCGATTATAAATCATCTAAACTACGCAAAAAACTCCCTGGTTTTATTTTTAGAGGTTTATCTTCATCTATATAGTGCACGTCAGCAGCCTCGTCATTGAGAACCAGACCATTTGAAGAAAGAAGTGAGTGGTCTTCAAGAAGATCCGAACTAATTTCGCCCAAAAATATACTAGGGCCGGACATAGAATCACCCCAACCATCCGAGGCCATTGGATAAGTGAGAAACAGATGATGTTTAGTCCTGGTAATGGCCACATAAAACAAACGGCGCTCTTCTTCTAGACCATTATCTTCTCGCAAAGCACGATCATTAGGGAATGAGCCACTGGCCAAATTGATAATAAATACTACTGACCATTCCAAACCTTTGGCTTGATGGATAGTAGAAAGAACAATTTTATCAGAGCTGTCTGCTCGAGCAGAGGCGGTACCAGCCTTGGCACCAAAACCTTCTTGCAGACTCGCTTCCGCCAAGAATTCTTCCAGCTCATTATACTTGGCTGCAAAAACTTTTAACTGGGTAATATCCTCCACTCTATCCCTACTATCTATAAATTCTGATTCCAAATAATCTTTGTATGGTGAATTCAAAATTGCATCAATTAAATCAGCTACTTTTGGTTTGTCATCCTGAGTGCCAACGAAGGATCTCTGTCCGTCCGGTATTTGAGACAGAGATTCTTCGCTCTGCTCAGAATGACAGCGAGCATCCAACATGCTTTCCCAAATCCGCACAAAACTATACCAACCCTGCTTGGCTTTTTCTCCCAAAATTTTCTCACCGACAATTTTTACTTCATCAATATTGGTAATATGTTTTAATGCTTCCACGATTTTCCCCGCAGCTGCGGGGCCGATACCTTCTTCGTGCATTAACACTCGCATCCAGGCCGCTGTATCAGCTAGATTATTAAGAATACGTAAATAAGCCAAAACGTCTTTGATGTGAGCGCGTTCAAAAAATCGCAAACCACCCCGATAATCATAGGCGATTCCAGCTTTAACCAGCTCCATTTCCAAAAGCTGTGAGTGGTGTGCCGCGCGAAATAGTACCGCAATTTCATTGGCTGGTATACCCTTATCCAAAAATTCCAAAATTTTACTGACCACAAATTCGGCTTCGCCCGACTGATCCATCTGCGGATGTAGGGCTGGTTTTTGGCCACTACTGGATAATGTTTTTAATTGTTTTTTATATTGTTTTAAATTATTTTCAATCACGCCGTTAGCCACTTCCAAAATTTCTTGACTTGATCGATAGTTGGTTTCTAATTTAAAAATTTTTGCATTTGGGTATTCTTTTTCGAACTCGAGGATATTGGCAATATCGGCGGCACGAAAAGAATAAATACTCTGAGCATCATCCCCTACCACCAAGACATTGCCGTGAATTGACGCCAGTTTTCTGATTATAGATGATTGAATTTTATTGGTGTCTTGATACTCGTCTACCAAAATATATTTGAACTGCTCGGCATATTTTTTTAATGCTGGTTCATGATTAAGTAGCAACAAAAAATTTACCAACAAATCATCAAAATCCATCACATTGGCTTCCTTCTTTTTTTGTTCATACTCACGAGCAATCGTTTTTATATTGTCGCTAAAAATTTGCCATTGCGGATGTTTGAGATCTAGTACGCTATCAATTGTGGTTTCTGAATTACGCGCAAAACTAATAATTGATTGTAAAACCCGCGCCGAAGGAAACTTGACCCGACCAGTATCTGATTTGAATGGCTTGGCACAGAGTTTCAAAATAGTCTCACTATCATCGCTATCTAGTACTGAAAAGTTATTTTTGTAGCCCAAAATCGGCGCATAAATTCGTAAAATACGATAAGCGATATGATGAAAAGTGCCTGCCCAAGGCAGTTTTACACTTTTGTCATTCCCAACTTGATTGGGAATCCAGTGTACGGTTGTCTGGATTCCCGCTGTAGCGGGAATGACAGACAGTGTCGTCAACTTCTCAACTCTGCGTTTCATTTCATCCGCAGCTTTGTTGGTAAAAGTGACTAACAATATATTTTCCGGATTAATTCCCTGCTCTAACAAATAAGCCACCCGATAGGTAATAACTCTTGTCTTACCGCTTCCAGCTCCAGCCAAAACTAAACACGGCCCGTCGCCGTGCAAAACTGGTTCTAATTGTTCTTGGTTTAATTCTGATTGAAAATTAATCATATAGCAACAAGCATATTATCACATCATTATTTTTTATACAAAAAATAAGTGAAACAAAAAACCGTTCGATTGTTCGAACAGTTTTTTGCCTTATTTGTGTACAAAATAACTTATACACAAATTGAGATGCCACTTTGACGTGTGTGGCGCACGAATCATTTTCATGACTACTCCTTGCTCCGAATATTTATACCGCCCGGAGTTGGCGGAAAAAAGAACAACTACTAAGAACTACTATTCTTGCCTCAGGGCAACAAACCCAGAAGGCTACTTCTTCAGCTCGAACGGATCGACCCCGTGCCAGCGCCCGGGCTCGGAGGACGGCATACTCTCCTCAACCGGAGGCGGCTTTGCCACATTTGGCAACAGAAGGCCGACGCCATCCTGTTGAGTGGCCTGTACAGCTGCCGTCTCTTCAATATCAAGCCTTGGATTCCGAATAAACATGGGATCCCCCAACCGAGAAAGTTACCAGTGGTATCCACGAACATCGCGACCGTCGCGATATCCTGGGGACCAGGTGTCATGGACACCACTCGACAACCTTACAATTTTTTCTAATTTTCAAAAATCAAAAAACCTCCGCTTTTGGCGAAGGCTTTTGTTTGAAATGCATTTTTTAGTTCAATTCTACACAGATGCAAACATAGCCTTCACCGAGCGGTAAAAGCTAAAGAAAAATCTGGATTGTGCTTGCATATTTTTCATAATATTTTTACTTTACCGAAAAAATAAAAACCTGTCAAATCTATAAATACTCATCCCAACTTTTAATCTTCAAATCACTAATTTTATACTTATAAATAGCCTTCACATACCGCCTAGCAAACTCTAAGTTTGTAATCAAAGAAATATTTTGGTCAATCGCTTTTCTTCTGGCCAAATAGCCATTACTGGAACTAGTTTTTTCTGTATTACTCGGAATAGTTATCATTAAGTCTATTTTTTTACTTGATAAATATGCCATCACACTAGGCACACCATCCTGCGCCGTCCATTCCAAAACTTCGGCCTCAATTTTATTTTCTTGCAAAAATACACCGGTACCTTGAGTAGCATAAATTTTTATTCCCATCTCCTGCAAGACTCTAGCCTCTTCCAAGAAAGCGATTTTTTTATCATTAGATCCAATAGACAATAAAACTGATTTTGGTTCTATTCTAAAACCAACTGAAATTATACTTTTCAAAAATGCTTCATTGAGATCATCGCCCAGGCATGCAACTTCTCCAGTAGATGCCATCTCTACTCCTGTCACCGGATCAGAACCTTTTAACCTGGTAAAAGAAAACTGCGAAACCTTCACACCTACATAATCCAAATCGAAAGCCGAATGACCCAGTTTTGGCACCACATCACCCATCATCAACTTGGTCGCAATATCTATAAAATTTATTTTCAAAACTTTCGAAACAAATGGAAAACTGCGAGACGCGCGCAGATTACATTCAATGACTTTAATATCATTATCTTTGGCAATCAGTTGCATATTAAATGGCCCCGTAATTTGCAAAGCCTTGGCTACTTCTTTGGCAATTTTTTTGATGCGCCTAGATGTCTCTAAATAAGTTTTTTGCGCTGGAAAAACCAGAGTGGCATCACCCGAATGTACACCCGCGTTTTCTAAATGTTCCGAGATAGCGTAACAAAATAATTCGCCACCACTTGCCACCGCATCGAGTTCTATCTCTCTAGCTTTGGATATAAATTTACTAATAACTACTGGATATTCTTGATTGATATCAACCGCTTTTTGTAAAAATAATTCCAAATCATCCGGACTATAGACCACGCTCATCGCCGCCCCACTAAGCACATAGCTAGGACGCACAAGCACCGGATAACCAACTCGCTCGGCAAACTCTTTGGCCGAAGCCATATCGGTTAACTCTTTCCACTCCGGCTGATCTACTCCCAAACCATCTAGAATTTGCGAGAATTTCTGCCTGCTCTCGGCATTATCAATCTGCGTTGGCGAAGTTCCCAAAATATTTACGCCTTCATTATATAATTTCAAAGCTAAATTATTTGGCACTTGGCCCCCCATAGACACGACCACTCCCAATGGTTTTTGAAATTCATAAATATCCAAAATCTTTTCCAAACTTAACTCTTCAAAATATAATTGATCCGACACATCATAATCGGTACTGACTGTCTCAGGATTACAATTTATCATAATTGTCTTATAACCATTTTTTTGCAAACTCATGAGTGAATTTACACAGCACCAATCAAACTCGACTGATGATCCAATACGGTACGGCCCACTGCCGAGCACTATCACCTTTTTTTCATCTATCGGCACCACATCATTTTCTGTGCCGTTATAGGTTAAATATAAATAATTTGTTTTGGCAGGATATTCGGCGGCGAGGGTATCAATTTGTTTTACTACCGGCACAACTCCCAAAGATTTTCTCTTGTTTCTTACCTCTATCGGATTAGTGCCAATAGCTTTGGAAATTTGTAAATCAGAAAAACCGGCTTGCTTGGATTCTCTTAAAATTTCAACTGATAAATTTTCTAAAGTGAATTTTTTTAACTCAATTTCAAGATCAATAATGTTTTTTAACTTATGTAAAAACCAGCGATCAACTTTTGATAAATCATGAACTCTGTCTACCGAATATCCCACTTGCATTGCCTGTACAATTGCAAAAATTCTTTTATCGGTTGGTTGGGAAATACTTTTATCTAAATCAGCAAATTCAATTTTATTTCCCACTAGCCCTTTCATCCCAATATCCAACATACGAATTGCTTTTTGCAGAACTTCTTCAAAACTACGACCAATTGCCATTACCTCACCGACAGACTTCATCTCTGTGCCCAACACTTTATTGACATGTTCAAATTTTTGTAAGTCCCAGCGAGGAAATTTGAGCGTAATATAATCAAGCGCTGGCTCAAAACACGCCGAGGTTTCTTTGGTAATAATATTTTGCACTTCATTTAGACCATAACCCAAGGCCAATTTGGTGGCGACAAATGCGAGCGGATAGCCAGTGGCTTTTGATGCCAAAGCCGAACTACGACTAAGACGAGCGTTGACTTCAATAATACGATAATCACCAGATTGCGGATCGAGGGCATATTGAATATTACATTCACCTACTATTCCCAGATGCCGAATAAGCTTGATACCAATAGCACGTAAATTAAAATTTTCTTTGGCGGTAAGTGTTTGCACTGGCGCGACCACAATACTATCTCCCGTATGAATACCCATGGGGTCAAAGTTTTCCATGGAACAAATAGTAATACAATTATCATTTTTGTCGCGCACGATTTCATATTCCACTTCTTTCCAACCATACAAACATTCTTCAATCAGCACTTGGCTGGTAAAAGCAAAGGCTCGATCAGTTTTTTCTTTGAGCTCTTCGGCATTTTGTACTACTCCCGAACCCAGACCTCCCAGCGCATACGCCACGCGACACATAACCGGATAGCCGATTTTATTTCCCGCTTGCAAGGCTTCCTCGGTCGTACCAGCCGTAATACTGCGAGCCGTTTTGAGACCGACTTCATGGACCCGATTGGCAAACAATTGTCTGTCTTCGGTATCTTTGATTGTCTCCACCTGTGTACCCAATACTTCTATATTATATTTTTTTAAAATTCCCAAATCGTGCAACTGCACACCCACGTTGAGCGCCGTCTGCCCACCAAAACCAAGCAAAATCGCATCCGGATTTTCTTTGGCAATAATTTGTTCGACAAAATATACCGTGAGCGGTAAAAAATACACTTTGTCTGCCAAATGTTCGGAGGTTTGAATCGTGGCAATATTTGGATTTATGAGAACTGTATAAATTCCATCTTCTTTGAGAGCTTTGATAGCCTGACTGCCGGAATAATCAAACTCACCGGCTTGACCAATTTGCAAAGCGCCCGAGCCGAGCAACAATACTTTTTTTGGTTTGATGTTTCTGATCATATAAATTCACTTGTTGTCATCCTGAATGAAATGAAGGATCTCTGTCCGTTTGTCATCCCGAGCACCCTAAAGGGTATAAACTCCGTCGAGGGATCCCTTATACTATGTACATGCAAATACCTTGTTTAAGGGATTCCTCCACTTCGGTCGGAATGACAATTGTACAGACAGGGATTCTTCGCTTTACTCAGAATGACAGTTACGAACAATTTACAACGTCCTAATAAACATATCAAAAATAAACTCACTATCATCCGGACCCGGCGCGCCCTCGGGATGAAACTGCGCCCCAAAAAATGGCTTGGAAATATGAATAATGCCTTCATTAGTGCCATCGTTATCATTGGTAAACCACTCACGCCAATCTTGCGGCAAGGTTTTGGTATCAACTGCAAAGCCATGATTTTGCGAAGTGATAAAACATTTTTTTGTGCCCATTTCCAAACATGGCTGGTTCTGCCCGCGATGACCATATTTTAATTTATAAGTATTGGCTCCGGCTGCGAGCGCCAAAATCTGCGAACCTAAACAAATTCCCAAAATAGGAGTTGTGCCTGCCAGAGCTTTTTTGACATTAGCAATGGTCGCTTGGCACATCTTGGGATCTCCGGGACCATTGGAAATAAGAATCCCATCGGCTTTTGTTTCCAAAAAATTATAATCCCAAGGCACACGCAAAACTGAAATACCACGACTGACAAACGAACGAATAATATTATTTTTAACACCACAATCAACAACAATTACCGTCTTGTCTCCACTTCCGTACCTGACAGGTTCTTTCACACTTACTTCGGCAGATAAGTTTCGTAAGTTTGGATCATCAAACTCAATATCTGCTTGGCCGTCGATAACAATTTTACCCAACATCGTCCCACTAGAACGAAGTTTTTTAGTTAAGGCTCTGGTATCAATCCCACTTATTCCGGGAATATTATTTTTTTTCATCCAAGCAGATAGAGATTGCGTAGCGCTCCAATGAGAAAATTCTTCACACTGCTGACTAACAACTAACCCTTGGATTTGGATTTTATCTGATTCAAAATTTTTGAAAAGATTTTCAGCACTATCATCAAGCACACCGTAATTACCAACCAATGGATAAGTCAAAACTAAAATCTGACCCCTGTATGAGGGGTCAGTCATTGTTTCGGGATATCCAACCATGCCAGTATTAAATACTACTTCTCCGCTTGTTGCCCCCTCTGAACCAAAAGAAATCCCCTCAAAAACCGAACCGTCTTTTAGTATGAGTTTTGCCTTGGGCATAGATGAAATTGGAAATAAATGTTATTCAATTGGTTTCTTCTAAAATTTTTCAGCTTCCATATAAGCACGAAGTTTATACATAATACCATTTTCAGTTCCTTCAAAAGGTTCTGGATTATCTTTGCCAGTGTTGTCTTGACGATATAAAGTTAACAAATACTGACCATCTTTGTCAGCAAAATCTAATTTAAAATTAATTCTAACTATAAAATCAGCTAAAAAAGTTCTTATAACTTCTTTAACTCTACCTCTTTCAGTTTCTTTTATGGAGTCCTGGGTAGGTTTGCCAGAATCTATGTGCGCCTCTTTTACAGTACCATAACTAGGCTTTGCTGGTTTTGTAGCTGGTCGAGGAGATTCAGTAACAGGAGAAGCCTTAGGACGCAATTGATCACCCACTCTTAAACCTTTTTGTTGATTGTCTTGGGGAGCGTCTGGACTTTTTTTACCACTTAGACCAGAAAGGCCTAAGCGCGGATCACTTCTCCTTACCTCAGCTACCCTACGTTCATATTCTGCGTCCGCAATAACAATATCTCCTGCTGGTGGCTTTTCCCTAGACCCTTTATCACCCGGCATACAATTCAGTTTAAAATTTATCACATAAATACTACCACATCTTTTCTCTTGAGGCCATAGGGTTGATTGTTTATAAAAAATCATCTAATATGGGTGCATATGTCATTTTTCCAACTCCTCCACAAAGACAAAAATTCCCGCGCTAGAACGGGTATAATCCACACTGATCACGGTGATATTCAAACACCTATTTTTATGCCTGTGGGCACGCAAGCCACTGTAAAAACTCTAGACCAAACTGACGTCGCCAATCTGCCAGCGCAAATTATTTTGGGCAATACTTATCACCTCCACTTACGCCCGGGCGAAGACCTAATAAACGAATTTGGTGGATTACATAAATTCATGAATTGGAACAAGCCGATATTGACCGATAGTGGCGGTTTTCAGGTGTTTAGTTTGGGATTACAAAAAGATAAAAAAGAAGAGGACAAAGACACAAACGCAAAACCCCAAGGCCAGCTTGTTTCTATCGATGAAGAAGGCGTCACCTTTCGTTCGCATATAGATGGAAGCTCTCATCGCTTCACTCCTGAAATAGCAATAGATATCCAACACAAAATTGGCGCGGATATTATTATGGCTTTTGATGAATGCACTCCCGATACGGTAGATGAAAAATATGCGCGTGAAGCCATGGAGCGTACGCACCGCTGGGCCAAGAGAAGTTTGGATGAACACCAAAAATTATCAACGAACAATGCACGCGACTACAAACAATTTTTGTTTGGCATTATCCAAGGTTCTATCTACAAGAACCTTCGCCAAGAATCTGCACAATATATTTCTTCCCTTGATTTTGATGGCATTGCTGTGGGTGGAGAATCAGTTGGCTATAACATGGAAGCAACCAAAGAAATTTTGGATTGGGTCTATCCGCTCATTCCCGAAAACAAACCGCACTATGCCATGGGCATTGGCTTGTCCCCAACTGACTTACTTATTGCTATAGAAAATGGCATTGATATGTTTGACTGTGTCGCTCCAACTCGGTTAGCACGACATGGCATGCTGTTTGTAAATCCGGAACAGGATAAAAAGCTCAGAATAAATATAACGAATAATAAATACAAAAAAGACTCGGGACCAATTGACCCAACCTGCGCGTGTCATACCTGCCAAAATTATTCCCGAGCGTATTTGCACCATCTTTTTAGCGCTGGCGAAATCTCGGCTATGCGCCTGTCTAGCATTCATAACCTACACTTTATGCTTGATCTGACACGACAGGCGCGCGAGGCTATAATGGAAGATAGGCTTGATGAACTTTTGAAGAAATGGATTTAACAAAATACATTATCTTAAAAATCTCAATGAATGTATTTTATTACTTCATTTCTCTGTTCTCAGATTTACCTCATCTTCAGAGTTAGGTTTTCCTTGATTAGTATCCTGCACATCCGGTCCTTTACTACCTCCTAGCTCTTGTTCTGACAGCTTATTATTTCTTAATACACTTTTGTACCCCTGAACTACTTCTAACAAACGGGCTGTGAGACTTCGTTCTGACATATTTTTTTACTTAAAATGTTAAAATTACTTTTCATCACCGAACGGAACATCCAATGCGCCAGATTTTTCTATATACACCTCAGCCTTTTCATCATCAAGTAAATATGAAATCGGCACCGTACGTTCAACTCCTAACTTTCCAACATCAATAGTTACAGTATTATCAGCCTCATTAATAGATAAAATTTGCACGTATACTCCCTTCAAATCACCCTCTGCTCCTTTTACTCTAAATCTGTCACCTTTACTGCTGTAGTCAGGAGCTAACCTTTTAAGATAACCTAAAGTTGCACGACATTCGGGATCAGCATAAGCATTTGCATAGCCTTGATCGTACAATCTCCACCTTTCCCTATTACGCTCGTTTCCTCGTGATTTTTCCGTCATATTTTATATTAAGACTAAACTATAACTTACTAAAGTTTACCATAAAAATGCCCTTTTGTCAATGTAAATTTTTGACTAAATTTCAAAAAATATGCTATATTTTGTAAGTAATTAGCTATTTTTCATGCTACACCTAAACCTAATAGTACTAGGAAAACTCAAAGAAAAATTTTGGCAAGAAGCGGAAGCTGAATATCTTAAACGTCTCCAAACTTGGGCAAAAGTTAATATTTACGAACTACGAGAAGAATCTTTTTCTGACAAAGACAAGCCGGAAAGCATAAAGCAAAAAGAGGCAGAAAAAATTATCACTACTCTTAATAAAATAAAAGATAACTTCGTCATCGTACTAGACGAACACGGCAAAAGTTTTTCTTCTACCCAATTCGCCACGCAACTTAACCAATTATCCAATCAACAATTTAACAGTTTTACTTTTATTATCGGCGGACCTCTTGGGCTGGACGAATCAGTTCTCAAACTTGCAAACCTAAAACTTTCTTTATCTTCAATGACATTTACCCACCAAATGGCGCGGGTGTTTTTGTGGGAACAAATCTATCGGGCTATGACTATAAATAATGGCCGAAATTATCATTATTAATATTTACAAGCCCGGCTTTATTAGGTACACTTATACTATCAACGTCTTAAGGTAAAGATATGTCCAAAAATATAATCAGCCAGGTCTTCTTATTTATATCGGTCTTTTTATTAATTGTCTTAGAATTTTTTTGCGCAAAACTGGCCTTTGAAACAGTGGGGGAAGTTGCCTCCGCCGGGTTATTATGGTTGGTCGCGCTTAACATTATCCCCCTCACTCTGTTGATAGTTAAAAAACAAAAAGAAATTGCCTTAGGCCTACTTTTACTTATTGCCCTCATACTCATTCCCACTCAACTGTACCTAGAATTTAAATTACTGTACCTAAAAGAAGAAGCGGCAAATATCATCGCATTCGCATATGAACAGAAGGTTGCAACAGGAAATTTCCCTAATGATTTGTCCGCTTACACTTTTTCCTTTCCAAAACTACAAAAACATTTTTCCTATCACAAAGAGTCTGACCAAGCTTTCAAAGTACTATACTATGTAGGTGCAGAAAGCACCTCTCATTTCTATAATTCTGAGCATAAAAAATGGGGTTATTACCCAGATTAAACTTGTAATATATGTTGAAACGAGCCTTCTCCGGTGTACAACCAACTAATAATCTGCACCTAGGCAACTACCTAGGAGCTATGAAAAACTGGGTAGAACTACAAAATTCCCACGAGACTTTTTATTGCGTTGTCGATCTTCACGCTATTACTGTCAAACAAGACCCAAAAGAACTCCGCCAAAATGTATTAAATGTTGCCAAAACGTATTTGGCACTCGGCATTGACCCAGACAAGTCTACTATTTTTGTTCAATCACATGTTAAGGAACACGTAGAGCTGGGATGGCTACTCAATACTATTGCTAAAATGGGTGAACTGGAACGCATGACACAGTTCAAAGATAAGGCAGGAATATCTTATGATGACAGATTAAAATTAACTTTTTTGCTTATAAATAGTCCAAAAGAATTTAGTCAGGAAGAATTAGAAACATTAAAGAAAATCGACAATGAAGACGAGAAGTTAAACTTTTTAATAAAAAAAGTAGATTTAAAACATAAACAAAATCGTGAAAGTGCTAGCGTCGGCTTATTTACTTACCCAGTTCTAATGGCCGCAGACATCCTACTATATAGTACTCAAGTTGTCCCTGTCGGCGACGACCAAAAACAACATGTAGAACTGACTCGTGATTTGGCCGCAAGATTTAATTCGCTCTACGGCAAAACATTTATCGAGCCAGAACCACTCATCCAAAAAGAAGGCGCACGCATTATGGGACTAGACGACCCAACCAAAAAAATGAGCAAGAGCGCTACCAGCGCCAACAGCTATATCGCCCTACTTGACCCTCCAGAAGTAATAGCCAAAAAAATCAGTCGTGCGGTGACAGACTCCGGTATCACCATAGAATCTGGCGCTGATAGACCAGCCCTGACCAACCTACTTACTATCTATTCTCTCCTCTCAAACCAACCTATCAAAACAATAGAAAAAGAATATTCAGGCAAAGGTTACGCTGATTTCAAAAAAGGATTAACCAAAGTTGTCACAGATTTTACCACTGACTTCCAAAATAAATTCAATGCGCTCGATGATGATAAGGTAAGAAATATTTTGGAAAATGGCGCCGAAAAAGCCAAGGCGGTAGCTAAACAAAAAATAGAAGAAGTAAAAAAGAAAATGGGATTAATTTAATAATTATAAAAAAGTATGGACAACCAACCCGCAAACTCAAAAGGTAAAACTATCAAAAGTATCTACTTCTACCTAGTTTCGTTTGTCGCACTCATGATGGTGGTCTGGTCCGGAGCGGATATGATAAACATCGCTCTCAAAACTTGGGTATTTACCAAAGCAGACACTTACACTTACCGAGCTCCTTGTCCTACAATGCCATATTATAATGAAAAAGGAGTAGAAATTTCTGATCCAGAAATAAAAGCTCAGAGAGTCAAGGATTGCGAAGCGCAAGAAACAATGAACCAAAAAAATGAGGAACAAAATAGAATAGCCCAAAGACAAATGAATATCGTGCGTGATATTTCTATGATGGTTGTAGCTATCCCTCTCTTCTTTATTCACTGGAGAATCGTTCGCAGAAAAGATGAGGATTTATAAAAATCACACTTAACTAAATTAAAAAACCTCCCTATTGGGAGGTTTTTTAATTGTTTAAATCTTGTTTAAAATTTCACTCAACTTCACCATCTCCGCTTCGCTTTTATTTCTCTCTTTTAATTCCACACTACCTTCAGCCAAAGTTTTTTTGGAAACAACTACTCTCCAAGGCACGCCAATCAAATCTGCATCAGCCAACTTGGCGCCAGCCGAAGCATCGCGGTCATCAAATAAAACTTCAATGCCTTTAGATAATAATTCATTATATAATTTTTCGGCTTCTTGTTTTACAGCTTCATCATTACCTAAAGAAACTAAATGGACTTTGTATGGAGCTACAGACTCTGGCCAAATAATACCCTTGTCATCATGGAAAGTTTCTACAATCGCTCCCACCAGTCTCGAAGTACCAATACCATAACAACCCATTAAAACACGCTGTACTTTTCCTTCAGCATTATTTACATCAAACTCAAAAGCGTCTGTATATTTAGTTCCTAAATCAAAAATATTTCCCACCTCAATACCTTTGGTTTTAATAAGTTTGCCACTACACTCTGGGCAGGCTTCACCTTCTTTGACAGTTGCAATCTCAACATTTTGTCCAAAAGAACAAACTTCACAGGCAATCAAATTATCTTCACCGGCTGGTGTGATAGCTTGAAATTCATGACTGATATTGGAAGTAAAAATACCACCACTTGCCTGCACCACTTTGACATTCATTCCACAGCGAGAAAAAACTTTTACATAGGCTTGCAAAGCGCGATGATAAAATTTTTCTAAATCTTCTTGAGAAGTATGAAAACTATACATGTCTTTCATACGAAATTCACGCCCGCGCAAAACACCGGACTTGGCTCGCAACTCATCGCGAAATTTGGTATTAATCTGATAAACAGCCAAAGGTAGTTCTTTGTATGATTGAATAAACTTCTGCACAAGTGGTGTCACCACTTCTTCATGAGTACAACCCAGCGCATAATCCTTGTCAGTTTGTGACTTCAATTTAAAAAGTATATCTACACCTTCCCAGCGTTTGGTTTTCTCCCAATATTCTTTTGGCTGCAAGCTTGGCATAAAGATTTCCAATGCTCCCAGCGCATTCATCTCTTCACGCACGATCTGCTCTACTTTACGAAGTACATGCAAACCCAAAGGTAACCAGGTGTAGACACCAGCCATTTCTTGATCAACAAAACCGCCCTGAGTAAGAAACTTGGCATTGGCACTGTCGGCATCAGCCTGGGCACTCTTGGTCGTTTTTCCAAACATCTGAGAATAACGCATATAAACCTAATATATTAGTAAAATCTTTACCAATTCTAGCATTTGTTTTTATTCTTGGCAAACATCTTACTTTACTTCTTTACAAGAAGTAAACAAGAAGCGCGAGCTAGTGAAATTACTCGGAGCCAGACAGGCCTCACCCTCACTTCCGCCCTGAACTCATCCGCCTCGGGCGGACTCAAACAGCAGGGCGGATTCTTTTGAAGAACCGCTCCAGCTCGTCTCTGTCTGCTTGCCTCGTAATTTCAAGGCTCGCACGGACAACGGCGGTTGTCTGTCCGAGCGTATGAAACAGTAAGTTTATAATTTGGAGATGAGACGGAACGGTCGCCAGTAAGCCGCTTTTACGGCTTACTGGGACTGGTTGTGCTGTTTGAGACCACCTTTTATAGAAAGGTGGTTGAGTTCACAACCAGAGTGACGGCGAATCCCAAACTATCTTATCTGTTTCATCTGTCTCGGAAACTTTTCCCTCCAGCTTTTGGTTACAAAAGGTGGATTAAACTACCAAGCCTGTATCGTCCTCCGCTTACTGAAGTAATTAAATATAAGAAGTAAAACAATAGCCCCAACCACCCAAGCCCACAAATGCGGAATATAAATATTTATCATTTGCCAAACACTTATCCATTGTACTGCCACATAACCTTGCACGGTCTCTACATTATCCAACAAATTTTTTTCTTGTGTATCTAAGTTATCCAACTTAGCCTGGGTGCTTTTAATATATTGTTCCATGCTTGCTTTATCAAAATTATATCTATTATTTTCACTTATAATTTGCCGCTGCAAAACTCCTTGACGAGCAGCAAGGGCTGCAATTTCAACTTTAATTTGTTTTTGACGCTCTGGGTCAGACGTTACTTCTGCGTTTAATTTTGCAATCCTGCCATTTACACTGCCTAAATCCCGCTGTAAACCAGCGATAGTTTTACCATGTTTCTCAGTAAATTCTTTCAGCTTATCTTGAAGGTCAATTAAATTTTTATTTACCACTTCTGTTGATTCCTCTATCGCAACTTTCTCTGGAAGCAAATTTTGAATATGCAAACTCTCTACATAAAACCTTTTACCCACCATGCCTTTGATCTCTGTTTTAAATTGAAGTAAATTATCTTTAGGAACAACAAAATTTATATAACTATATTTTTCTTGAATAGAGGCGTCATCCACGCGCCCACCGTATCCACGAATGGTTGTTAAAATTCTAGTACTTACATCTTCAACATCTCTAGTTTTAAGCGCGGAATTATAAGTAAACTTAGAAAACTCACGGGTGTCGTTAATTGAATTTGAAGTTGCAAAATAACGATTTTGTTGATACTCCGGTTGAACAAATTCTTTCACAAACGAAGTTGCTTTATCTGCAGCCATACCAATAAGACTCTGTGCTCTTATATCCTTCGACCCTAAACCTGTAGCTTTACCCGGCTGAAGCCCCAAGGCATCAAAAGATTCATTATACCCATCTCGATTTGCGGCAATAGGCGCACTCATGGTCACGCCATACCCACCTCCCCTAGATACCCCACCAATTTGTGTAATTCCATACTCTTCAGCCATTTTTCCACGAAATAGTATTACTCTCGTCATATCCCCAGCCACGAGCAAAACTAACACCGCAAGCCCAAAAGATAAAACTAATTTTTTAAACATTACTGGACGTATTTTTTTTACTTCTACAAAATCACTATTCTTTACAGAACTCAAAAACTTTTCTTTCATCACACTAGCATTGAGTGGCAAAACTTTTTTACCTCTCGCCCACTGCGCAAATTTTTTATCCAAAGGATTTTTGAAAAACATATTATTTATTTTAGAATAACGCGAGCGTGAGCCAAGGCTCTATGCAAACGCACCCGAGCCGCCACCATCGAAATATCAAGCACACCGGCAATTTCTTTAAACGAAAGTTCTGCCAAATATCGCAGTCTGACAATTTCTTTTTCTTCTTCCGACATTTGGGCAAAAGCAGTTTCAATCATCAGGTAGTCATCGCTATGTGATTGTTGGTTATTTTTATCAATATCATCCACATCAAGTTCAACTTCCTTATTGCCTCCGCGCCAATGCTGACGACATTCATTACGAGCGATAGCAAATACCCAAGCGCTAAACCTCACACCTCTGTCTTTGAAATTTCCCAAGGCCTGCACTGCCTTGAGCCAAGTTTCCTGGCATATATCTTCAGCCAAATCTTTGTGACGCATTTGATTGATTAGATAGCCATACAGCTTTGGGGTGATATCGTCCCAAAGCAAAGCTAGAGCTTCCCGCTCGCCCGATTTGGCTCGGCGCACCAAACGAAGTTCTTCCTGAATTTCCATAAACTAATTAGTTATATACAAACGAAGTGAGAGAAAGAATTAAACATTTTAATTCTTTCCGAACGAGTGAGTATATATATTTATATATATAAGGATAATACGGATGTGGGAAAAATGTTACATAACATTTGACGTCTTATACATGATAACATATCATAAAGTCAGATTAAGTAAACAAAATTCATAAAATTATGAAACCAACAAGAGAAGGAGGATTTGATCTTCACGGCCATACAGCTAGCACTAGCACGGATAAAAAAGAATTTTGGAGAAGAGTTGATATCGTGAACATGAGTCCCGAACAAATGGTTATTGATGCAAAAAATGCTGGACTAGACGGCGTCGCCATCACAGACCATGATACTGTTCGTGGATTAGACCGAGCTCTAAATGCCGCCGCCAAAGAAGGCGTTATTGTAGTTCCAGGCGTTGAAATAACAGCCCATGATAAAAACCTAAACTTCCCCCATATTTTATGTCTTGGGCTTGATCCAGATCTGATGAAAGGCGAAGATAATAAAATTCCAAGATTCAAAAATCCAGAAACTGTTATCAAATGGATACATGACCATGGCGCTATTGCCGTGGCCACCCACCCTAGCCAATTTGGAGGCAAACTTCGCTCAAATATGACCTACGATAGAGTGGATGAACTTTCAGACAAAGATAAAACCCATTTTTCCAAACTTTTTGACGCCATTCAAACTCATAATATCCAGCATGGAAAAAATGAGATAGCCTCAGAAATTGCAGATAAACACGGCATACCAAAAATCGGTGGCTCAGATTTTCATTTACATGGACAGGTTGGTATTGTTCGTACTAAAATTTTTCAGCAAGTTGAAAATTGGCAAGGTCTAATTCAGGCCATACGCGAAGGCAAAACTGAGCCTTTTTTCCAACAAAATATAACTGAAGATATGCTAGGAAATTTTGGCAAGCATGGTCGTGGCAGAATTATACTTCAAAACTTATCTTCTCTGCTAGTTTAAAATATAATTGCAAAAAATCTCCAATCTCATTGACAGGAGTTTGTAAAAGATTTATGATAACTCTTATGAAAAATCTAAACAACAATTTGAATAATAATAATTCCTGAGGCAGGTGTAGTTTTGTATAACAAACTATGCCCGCCACAAGCGGGCTTTTTAAATACTTTCTGGGGTAGTTGAGTGGTACAACGCCACGCTGTTAACGTGGATTTCGCTGGTTCGATCCCAGCCCCCAGAGCAAATAAAAACACTCTAACTTAATGAATGTTTTTACACTTATACTCTCCTGCTAAATTTTGCTACTTATTTCACTAAATATTTTTAAATGATATAATTTAAGATACTTTTATATAAATCAACATGATTAAAATTATAAAAAAAGCTGCCCTTATTCTTTGTGTGGTACTAATATTGTTGGTACTTTTTTCACAAGGTTCCCACTTCTATTTTAGATTAAAAAATTCAAATTATGAAACGTGCCAGGAAATTGTCAGTAAACAGCTAATTATAGTTGAACGCGGGTGTGGCATGGATGAGTGCGCTAATGATTATTACGACAAGAACGGCCACAAAATTGAAACGGTCTGGGAAGGGATGGTAGATAGAACAGATCCTTCTGTCAATACCGAACTCCATCTTCAGCTTGAAAATTGTTCGCCTACCACATATTGGAAGATGAAAAAAAGAAATCTTGGAACTTGGCTTCGTTTTTAAAAAAATAAAACAACCAAAATGCTCAGCCTCACAAAATTACTAGGCGTATCGTCCTTCACTTTTGGCACATACAAAGTTGATGCCAAACGTTCAATCGTCACTTTTACCTATCGTGTTGAATTTAAATTCGGTATAGCTAAGACTTTTACTGACCGACTATTTTTCAAAGACGTGAAACCGGAACTGTGGGAGAAGATACCCAAGGCCGTACTGGAGCCAAACCTACAAGCGATCCTTCTCATGCTTGGCATCAACTACTGGTCTGTTTTTCGCACCAGCAACATCCGCATCGAAGGATTTACCCTCACCCGTGAACAGGCACAATTCTGGGACTCGCTCTATTTGAATGGCCTCGGGGAATTTTTCTTTACCAGGAAAATCGATTTCCGCAACCTTATTGCCTTTCCCTATAATGATACTACTACCGCCCCTACACCTACGCGAATTGAGCTTCCTTCGCGAGCATTACTGTTAAATGGGGCAGGCAAAGACTCTATTCTCTCCGCTGAAATATTAAAAGCCTCAGGTACGCCATTTGATTATTTCGCTTTTGCCCCAACACCTGCGCACAAACGCATTGCCAAACTTGTCGGCGCCAACACTATCAGCGTCACCCGTCGCCATGATCCGCTCATAGGCTGGCTCATGTCGAGTGCATATCCATCTGTCTCCACGTTCACATTTATCGCCACCTTGCTTGCCGAACTTCTCGGATATAACTCAATTATTTTTTCCAACGAACGCAGTTCTGATTTTGGCAATCTCACCTACCTCGGCTTACCGGTAAATCATCAATGGTGCAAATCTTCCGAAGCAGAAAAGATGATCAACGATTATATTCAGTCCTTCATCACACCCGGTATCTCCACCCACTCGCTCTTGCGCCAGTACAGCGAGCTTGAAATCGTAAAGCGCTTTGTTCGTTATCCTAAATATCTCTACAATGTCACCAGTTGCAATGCCTATTTTTGGGAACCGCGCTTCGTCCAGCTCCTATCGCCTACGAACTACTGGTGCAAGAGGTGCCCCAAGTGTGTATTCCTCTTTGCCTGCTTCTCGGCGTTTCTACCAAAAAAAGAATTGGTGAGTATCTTTGGCGCTGACCTCTATACTAGAAAGCGCCTGCTTCCATCCTTTAGGCGTATCCTCGGTATCGAAGGATTCAAACCGCTTGATTGTGTCGGCGAGCCTGAAGAAATGATCCTGGCTATGCATTATGCGTCACGTGGAAAAGAATATGCCGGCGAACCGGCAATGCAACTTTTTAAAGAACACTTCTCGCCAAACTATGGTTTTGATAGACTAGAGAAAAGGGTCTTTACTAATGAGAAAGAATAGATTTTATTGTTTTATTAATCTCATCTTCATAAAAAATTTATGACCAATATTTACCCAATCCTTATCTATAAAAATAATCATTTTTAATACAAAAAAATATGTTGGATAATAAATTTAAACCGGTTCCAATAATAGGAGAATCAATCTTAATAGAGTCAAAAGGACCTAAAGAAACACGAGATTTTACCGTCGAAGAAGTTTTGAGAGAAATTGAATTACTAGCCAAAGACGATGATTTATCTGTTGACGATTTTGACTTAGAGCACGTAGAAGGCGAAACTGATGATCAGGAAAATTTAACCTACCTTAATATACTAGTAAAAAAAGAAATAGCTGAAGCAAGGGGTACTAAAAAAATTATGTATACGTATACAGCTAAAGGAGACTATGGCGAAGATATTGGGGAGATGGAGTTTACCGCCATTACCAGGTCTGAATCAGACGAATTAAATCCGGATGATTTTTCTAACATAACTGTGCTAGCAAGATATAATGAAAATAAAAATCAGTGGGAAAAAGCCGGCGTTAAGACTATTTCAAAACGAGTAATCTTAAAAATCAGAGAAAAAAGTAGTAGAAAGTTAGGAAAAATACTGGGCAAAAAAGTTTAATAATTATTTCAATTAATCTTCCTATTGTCTATTTGATATGCCCTCCCTAGCCAACCGAATCAACAACCTCTCCGAATCTCAGACTATCGCCATGGCACGCAAAAGCCGTGAACTAAAAAGCCAAGGCATAGATATTATCAACCTCAGTCTGGGTGAGCCTGATTTTGATACTCCCCAAATTATCAAAGACTCTGGCAAAAAAGCCATTGACCAAAATTTTAGCCACTACACCGATGTCTCTGGATATCTTGAGCTACGTGAATCCATAAGCAAAAAATTCAAACGCGATAATAATCTTGATTACACGGCTGACCAAATCGTAGTTTCTACCGGCGCCAAACAAAGTATCGCCAATGTCATACTCACTATGATTAATCCTGGCGACGAAGTAATTGTGCCTTCTCCATATTGGGTAAGCTATATTGAATTAATAAAGTTGGCCGAAGGTGTACCGGTAATTATTAAAAGTGACATTAGTCAAGATTTCAAAATCACTCCCGCACAACTGCGATCTGCCATTACCCCAAAAACAAAAATGCTAATACTTAGCACACCATGCAACCCGACCGGAAGCGTGTATTCGAGAGATGAATTAAAAGCCATTGCCGAAGTCGTTGCAGAATTTCCCGAACTATATATTTTGTCTGACGAAATATATGAACACATAAATTTTGCTGGCGGACATGAAAGTATTGCTCAGTTTGATTTTATCAAAGACCGAGTCATTACTATCAATGGCGTTTCCAAAAGTTTCGCGATGACAGGTTGGCGTGTCGGTTTTATGGGAGCGCCAGTGTGGATTGCCAAAGCCTGCGACAAACTGCAAGGACAAATTACTTCAAACACATCTTCCATCTCCCAAAAGGCAACTCGTACTGCTATGGAAATGGACCCCCAGACAATCCAGCCAATGCGCAATGAATTCAAAAAACGTCGGGACTTAGCACTATACATACTGCGACAAATTCCAGGATTAAAAACAAACACCCCACAAGGCGCATTTTATATTTTCCCAGATATCAGTTATTACTTTGGCAAATCAGATGGCACAAATATGATAAACAGTAGTACTGATTTGTGTTCATATCTTCTTGACCAGGCTCATGTGGCTCTGGTCCCGGGTTCTGCTTTTGGTGATGATAATTATGTTCGTTTGTCATACGCTATATCTCAAGACAAACTCACAGAAGCACTTGGTCGGATAAAAAAGGCGTTGGCTGAACTTAAATAAAAACAACAAAAGTGATATTATAATAATAGCTAATTTTTAATTTAAAAATATGAACCAACAATTCTACAAAGGTGCGTTTGGTTGGGGGTTTATTCTTTGGCTATTTGGCTATATTCTCGGCTTTTTATTTTTTGCATTTGTCCCTCCTGCTTTGCTTGGCTGGGCCATAATGCCTTTTGGTATCGCTTTTACCCTTTGGGTCTTGTTTAAAAAAATCAAAATTCAAACACCGAAAGAGTTCTTACTTTTAGCCGTAGTTTGGGCACTCATGGCCATAATTCTGGACTATATTTTTATAGTCAAAATGTTAAAACCGGCAGATGGATATTATAAATTGGATGTTTACTTGTACTATATACTAACCTTCACTATTCCATTAATTTTTGGATTGAGAAAAAAAGCAAACACTCCCCTACAATAAAGATCTTCTAACAATTTTCTCTTTCCTCATTCTTACCCACCCCAGCATCAATCCCAATGTTGCTCCTATTATATTACACAGGACATCCATTTTTGTATCCTGCGTTATATTGCCCTGATACACCCCAAACAGATGAGTACCAAGAATAAGGTCAGTCAAAAATTCATATAACTCCCAAACAAACCCTCCACAAAAAATAAACAAAAAAACCAACCACATTGCCCTCATCCGAGGTATGCCATAATGCGGCTCTACTAGCCTAGGCAAGATAAGCACACTCAAAAAAGAAATTCCCAAGTGCAAAAATTTATCAAACTCAAAACCAATTTTATATAGCTGATAAAGACCAAACTCACCCAAAGCATTGGCAAAAATAACACCTGTCAAAAGTAGTTGAAAATAATCTACCGCTTTGTTTTTTTCTATTGCTCCAGGCATATCGCTAGCCACTCGAAATAATCTTGGTAATACATAAATTATCGCCACTCCAAGTATAGAGGCCACACTCATATAATACCGATCATAAAAATCAGGGATTAGTCTGGCTGGAAGCAACCACAAAAGCAACGAAGCGGAAACAAAAAGCATTGCCACCAAATCACTAAATAGTTTGGTTTTAGCATGCAACCAGATTAACACTTTGTCAGCAGAAAAAAATATTATTTTCATATAAGTAATTACACTTATCCTACTGTAGTCCTATTAGAACACAATAGCAAACAATTCTCTCCCTACATCCGCACTCTAATAAAAAGCCTACTCACTATAATAAATTCCTAAAAGATGCTAGTATAATCTTACTTAAACTTAAGGAAAGTCCCTTTATAAAATCGTTAAATACCCTATTATGAGCTTTTGGCTAAACAAATTTTTTATTTCTATCCGGGTTGGTCATTTTTTAGCTTGGCGCAACCTAAAAAGAGGTAGTCGTTGGACCACACCTCTAACGATCCTAGTCATGACATTTACATTCCTTAACGTAGTGGTGGTAAATGGAATTCTTGTTGGGCTTATTACCGGATCATCTAATGCCTATGTGTCGCAATACTCTGGAGATGTTTTGATTACCAACTTACCAAACAAAGCTTTTATCCAGAACTCTACTCAAATTTTAAACCTTATAGAAAATACCGACGGAGTTAAAGCTTTTTCGGGTCGCATCTTAGAAGCGGCAATAGTAGAAGCTAATTACAAAAATAGAACAAACTTTGCCGAGCTTCCCGATCAAGCTGGCGCTATCTTGGCTGGCGTAGATCCTATTTCCGAAGACTCCTTGAGCAGTCTATCCAAATTTGTTATCAAGGGAAAATATTTTGAACCTGGAGATAACGGACAAATCATAATTGGAAGCGGTTTGTTGGAAGAATTTTTAAATGGAAATATTAATGGAGAACAGACAATAAAAGGGGTAGAACCAGGCACCAAAATAAAAATAAACATCGGCGATGTTCAAAAAGAATTTACTGTTAAAGGAATTGTTAAAAGTAAAATAGACCAAACAAATCGTCGTATCTACTTTATTAACAGAGAATTGCGTCAACTTGCCGGTCGACCCGACTATAATGTAGATGAAATTGCTATCAAAACCACTAACGGAACATCCGAAATTGAGCTTAAAAACAAATTACTCGCGCTTTCAATTGATAAACTAGCTACCATCCAAACATCCGAAGAGTCTCAAGGTAAATTTTTTAAAGATATTTCTTTTACCTTCGAACTACTTGGTAATATTATCGGCAGTATCGGACTTGTTGTCGCTACCATCACTTTATTTATTGTTATTTTTATCAACGCCATTACTCGCCGAAAGTTTATCGGCATCCTCAAAGGTGTGGGAGTTGATGGCAAAGCCATCATTATTTCTTACATCATGCTCTCGGTTTTATATGCGGCTCTAGGCATTATTATTGGCTTGATATTACTCTACGGATTTTTAAAACCATACGTTGATGTCCATCCTATAAACTTCCCTTTCTCTGACGGTATTCTCGTTGCTCCATATTTTGGCACGGCCGTCCGCGTCAGTATAATAATGTTTACAGCTCTGATTGCAGGCTTTCTTCCTGCTTGGCTTGTTATTAGAAAAAATACCCTAGATTCTATTTTAGGTAGAAATTAAATATATGATTGAAGCAAAAAATATTGTCAAAAAAATTAAAACCAAAACCACTGAAACTAATATTCTAAAAGGAATAGATCTAAACGTAGCCAACGGTGAATTTGTTTCTATTATGGGAAGATCCGGGGCGGGTAAAAGTACCTTGCTTTATCAGTTGGGCCTCCTAGACCATCCAGATGAAGGTGAAATAATTATTGACGGAGTTAATACCACTCGCCTTACTTCAAAACAGAGAGTGCATTTTAGACTGATGGAGCTGGGCTATGTTTTTCAAGATTATGCCATATTACCAGAACTAACTGCTATCGAAAATACGATGGTCCCTTTGCTTATGCAAGGATATTCACATAAGCAGGCTAAAAAAATAGCTATGGAAGCTCTAGAAAAAATGGGTTTAGCAAACAAAAAAGATAATACCCCAGGACAACTGTCGGGTGGTGAACAACAAAGAGTCTCTATCGCTCGCGCCATCGCTCACAAGCCAAAAATTATTTTTGCAGATGAACCAACCGCAAACCTAGATAGTGAAATAGGCTTATCAGTAATGAATATATTCTTAGACTTGCACAAGCAAGGGCAAACTATCGTAATGGTGACCCACGAACCTGAATACGGCAAAATGACAGAAAGAACAATATACTTATCCGACGGCCAAATAATACCTTCTAAAAAATAATTCTAACCTAGAATACTCTTGTTTGAATACCAGCCCTATGGTATGGTTATTTTACAAATTAAGCCTATCAGTATGATCAAATCTATATTATTGAACTCTTTTGATTCTACCTTTGGATTGGTCACAATCTTCATACTAGCGCTTATCTTTTTTTTATTAACTTGGCTCGGTTTACGCAAATTTATTCTTGAGTCAAGGTTTTTACAAAAACCGACTATTCGTCACATCGCCCAGGTGTTAAGTGGCATGATGGTTGGTATGCTTACTTATGTAAAACAAGATGAGAGTGGAACGGCTGCTAACTCATTCAATCGAATTGTCCCAGAATTTATACATACTCCACTGCTAGTCTTCTTCATGCTTTGTTTTGCAATTACCCTCTTACCAAATAAAAGTCCTAGTCAGAACTCAGACGCGCTAGATAGCCATACTAAATAATTTATCCTAAATTAATTCACATAACCCAAAACATATGACCGAAGAACAAGAGGAATTCAAAGTTTCCGGCAGTGAAATCAAAGCCAAAGTTAAAGAAATTATCGAAGCAGGCAATGCTCGCAAAATAATTATCAAAAATGAAAAAGGCGAAAACGTCTTGGAAATCCCTCTTACTTGGGGAGCCGTCGGCGCTATTTTACTTCCAGTCCTTGCGGCTGTAGGTGCTATTACCGCGCTAGTCACCAAATGCACAATTGTGGTGGTGAAAAAATAATAGCCTATGCTCAGAATCAGTGACTGTAGCCCAGAAAATCTTCAATCAGGAAAACTGGCAAATCAGTTGCCTGAATTTTATGCGCTTAAAAATATTATTGAAAATAATGCAGGCCATATAAACGACCCCGTATTTAATCATTGTATCCGTACAGCACAAAAGATATCAGAACTACTTAATACTGTTCGGCCAAAAACGAAAAGCCAGCTAGCAAATAAAATAGGCAACTATTCTAGGGCCGAACTTGTATATATAGCAGCTTTATTGCATGATATTGGCAAACAGGCCATCACACCAACAGCAGAAGGAGCTTTCATCGGACATGAAAAAGCTGGTGCCGAATTAGTAAAAAATCAAACACTCCAAAAAATTGATATTACTCCTGCTGAACAAGCACATATTGCAGACATCATCACTCATCATGGCCTGCTACACGAGGCTTCAAATAATGCAGACAGCGCTACTAAAAATGTACAAAGCGTACTTATACAACACCCTTCAATTGCGCTCGAACTTATACTTCTTTTTTTAGCAGACTTAATAGCTTCAGATTTACCAACCATAAACCCAAGTGCATATAATTTTAAAACTTCCCTCTTCGCTAATATTCTGCAAAATGAACAATACTAATAAAAACAAACGTATAAAGGCTGTCGGTTTTGATTTTAGCGGCGTGATAGAGCTATACCCGCCTGGAAGGCTTCTTACTACCATTGCCGAATTGTTTCACATTCCTCTAAAAAAATTCCAAACCGAATACTTCAAACAAAACCACCTCACCCATGTACAAAATCAAAATTTTGCAGATGTGGTGATCAGGGTCGCTTCTGCGTTTAGTAAAGACGAACAGACAGAAGAAAAAATTAAAAATATAATAAAAGAAAGGCAAAATAAATCCCGACTGAACACCGAACTCATTTCTTGGTTCTCAGTTCTCAAACAAAAAGGTTTTAAAGTTGGAATCCTTAGCAACTACACTACCGACCTAAGTGAAAAATTAAAAAAAGAAGGCATTTATAATCTACTAGATACAGTAGTCGTGTCATCAGAAATTGGTTTCCAAAAACCCGACGCCGAAGCCTTCGCGGTTTTATTTGAACGACTCGGTGTTTTACCAGAAGAAACAATATTTATAGATGATGCGAGTAAGAGCCTAGAAAAAGCCGAAGAAATCGGCTACCACCCTATACTATTTAGAGATAACGAACAGCTAAAAAGGGATTTACAGGGTTTTGGAATAGATTTATAATTGAGCGACTATGCATAGCCCACAACCAACCGAAGAAATCCTCCAATGTTTTGATGAAAATAAAAACCCGACCGAGGGCAGACCACGGTCAATCGTGAAAGCTAAACCAAATCAATATTGGTATGGTATTACTTGTATTTGGGTAGTAAATAATGCCGGACAAATCTTGTGTTCAAAACGGGCGTTACATATTGCTAACCCAGGAAAATGGGAAAGTTATTTTGGTGGTCATGTAAAAGAAAATCACACATTCATACAAACGGCGATAAATGAACTCAAAGAGGAGGCTGGCATAACTGCGCAAGCAGAAGATTTATTTTTAATAGAGGATATTAAAAAACCAGAAGAAAAAGTATTTGCAGAACGATTTGCACTGTTATTTAACGAATCAAGCGTTAGTCTAGCTGGTACTGACGGTGAAGTTACTGAAGTGCGCTGGATGAATATAGACGAATATTGGTCAGAACAGGAAAAACATCCTGATATGTGGTGCAACCATTGCAGACCACACCATCAAACACTTATTCGCCAATGGCTCACTGAAAAATTAAAGTAATATATGCGCATAACCAGACCAAAACCCAAACAACCAACCCCCTCTCATGCCAAAAAAATTTTTACTGGCGAAATGTTTGATGTTTATCAATGGCCACAAAAAATGTTTGATGGGAGCACCAAAACCTTTGAAAGATTAAAACGAGCAGATACAGCTACCGTAATACCGATTACTCCTGAAGGAAAAATAATTATCGCCAACGAATCTCAACCCGGCACAAAGGCTAGCATTGATTTAATTACTGGCAGAATAGAAGAAGGAGAAACTGCTTTAGCAGGCGCTAAACGAGAACTGTTTGAAGAAACCGGCTACCAAGCCAAAGAATGGGTTCTATTGGAAGCTTTGCAACCAGTAGGCAAAATTGATTGGGTTGTTTATTATTTTATTGCTAAAGATTGCAAAAAGATAGCTGAACAAAATCTTGATGGTGGAGAAAAAATAAAATTAATGTATGTTAATTTTGAAAAATTTATAAATACTATACTAGCAAAAAAAGAAACCACTAATTTAAAAGTAAAACTTTTGGAAGCCAAATTAGACCCAAAAAAAATGAAGGCTCTTCAAAAACTTCTGGGAGTAAAATAATTTTACTGTCATCCTGAACCCCCTAAAGGGGATAAACTCCGTTAAGGATCCCTGTCAATTTTAAATTATCCCGACAGAGATTCCTCGTTTCACTCAGAATGACAATTGACTAAATAGTTTTTTACTTCTATAATACTATTACTTATTTAATAATAATTTACATATGGCCAAAAGACCTACAGGACTAAAGAAAAGAACTAAATCACGACACTCTCCAAAAACCAAAAAGAGATTGGCGGCCAAGCGAGTAATGCTTGCAAAAAAAGTTGCTAAAAAAAGAAGATAAACGGGACTTCAAACGACTAACCCCGAGCCGCAACTGCGGCCCGGGGTTTTTGTTTTACTTGCGCTTTTTTTATTTCCTGCTATACTACACTCCGTAGTATTTAATTCTTAAACATAGAAATGTATGAGTGAAAGTATCTCCGTCAAAGTAATCGTTGGCAGTACTCGCGTTGGCCGTTTTAGTGATAAGCCAGCTACTTGGATTGCTGAAGAACTAAAAAAACACGAAGGCTTATCAGTAGAAATAGTTGACCTCCAAGACTATGAAATGCCCTTCTTCAACGAACCAGTAAGCCCTTCTTACAAATCAGAACCATACAAGAATGAAGCTGTAGCTAGATTTACTGCCAAAATTGCCGAAGGCGACGCCTTTGTTATTGTTACCCCAGAATACAACCACAGCACCTCTGGTGTTCTCAAAAACGCCATGGATTGGGTCTACCAAGAATGGAACAACAAACCCGTCGCTTTTGTTAGCTACGGCAGTGTCGGTGGCGCTAGAGCCGTAGAACAATTACGACTCGTGGCTGTAGAGCTCCAAATGGCTCCAATGCGTGAAGCGGTACACTTTGTTGGAAATGAATTTTTCCCTGTTCTATTTGGTAAAGCCGAAGCAAGCGATATGTTTGCCAAAGCCACAGACCAAGCAAGTAAAATGATTGCTCAGCTTTCTTGGTGGGCGCGAGCGCTAAAAAATGCGAGATAAATTTCTTCTTCAGAAGATAACTAACTAATAGTGTATGACTTTAAAATATAGTTCGTACGACTTATTAATATTCTCCAAAATATATTTCGGAGTAGAAGGGTTTTTGAGTAAATTTTGTATAATTCCTCGGGCAACACTAACTCCATAATCAAACCTGCCATCCTTACTTTTATCTCTGCCTATCAAAATAGGGTCTGCGTATACATATAGTCTCTCTAAGACCGCGGGTGGTGTATTTGGATTTTTAGCTAATTGCTCCTTAGTATTTATATCGTCTGCCGCACCAAGGTTCTCTAATATATACTGGGGCGTGCTGGTATTCCCAGCTACCAATATATCTACATACTCATCGTGTATATGCCATAACCTCTCAAGCGCAACCGGAGAAACATACGGATGCTCAGTAATTGATTTAGCCAAATCGCCACTGTTAAAAAAATAAAACTTCGCATTAATTTTAACTAACGGGCTTTTCGCTATCTGTTCCAACTGACTATTGCTGCGGACATGTTTAATTCTAACCGATAATATTTTTATACCCAGATATACATATAATATAACGGCACTCATCACCAAACCAACCAGTGCTAGTATGATATGTTTTATTTTAGTATCATCATGTGATTTATAAAAAACTTTGCCCAATAAAATAGTCAGACTCCACGCAAACGCGAAACTGACCATAAATCTGAGCATGCCCATAATAGGGAAAACTACAAATATAATAGGGAAAAAAGGATCATTAAGCGCATCGAGGTTGTGAAATAGACTAAAGATTTCCCCCGCTAACAAACCCATAGCGAACAGAGAGCCGAATGTGCTCCCGCATACCACCGCTATTTTAGTTAATTTCTGTTGCGTTAAATTTCTCAAAAACATACTTTAGATTAAGCTAAACTTTCTTTATCCTACTACAACACTCCATATGGCGCAACCTACCCGGCTATGCTAAACTACAAAAATAACTTTAAATATATGTCCCACTCAATCATCTTCGGCGGAGGTTGTTTCTGGTGTATAGAAGCGGTTTTTAAAATGCTCAAGGGCGTAGAGGGTGTTACTTCCGGATATACTGGGGGCAATTTCCCAAATCCAACTTATGAAGATATTTGTACTGGCAAAACTGGCCATGCCGAAGTGGTAAAAATTGAATACAACCCTGATATTATTGATCTTGAAACACTGCTGGCTGTATTTTTTACTTCCCACGACCCCACCACTCTCAACCAGCAAGGCAACGACCGCGGCCCACAATACCGCTCTGTAATTTTCTTTACCAATCCCGAACAAAAACAAATAGTTGAAAACTACATTCAAAAACTAACAGCTGAGCAAACTTTTACCAAACCAATCGTCACTCAAGTATTACCTATAGAAAAATTTTATCCTGCCGAAGCCTATCACCAAGATTATTATACTAACAATCAAACCCAGCCCTACTGCCAAATAGTGATAGACCCAAAAATAATTAAACTCAAAAAAACCTTTGCCCACCTACTTAAAACTTAAAACAAAAACCCCACCCTTCGTAAGGGTGGGGTTTTTAATTATATAATTTTTATTTTGCCAATTCTCCAATCTTCAAGCCGGTTAAAACACCTTCTGGTTTATCTTGACCACCATGCTGTTTTGTAAATGCGGTGGTAGCATCTTTACCACAAAGAGGAATAATAGCTTCAGATCCTCCTGGGTGCTTATCCGTAAATTTGGTCACATCATAAACAGATGTGCGAACCATAATATAACAATCTTCTGGCACATTATGCTTTGCCACTTCTGCTACTGTCAACATTGACCTACCTGTGTCTACCACAGTTGTATCTTGCCCTGGTTTTACCATTGCACCAGTGTTATCTGTAGCTGGTTTTGCTTCATCTTCTGTTTTAGTCGTTGGCTGAACTTCATTTGATTCTACTTGCTTGTCATCTTTTACTTCCACAGCCGGACTATTGGTTTTGGCGCAACCAGCACCAACGAGAATTACCAAAGCGCCTAAAGTAAGCAATACTCCTAACTTATTTTTCATACACAATATGAAATAAAAGAATTAAATTAAATGTTCTTAATTTAACCCCGCAAGTATTTATGAGCTTCAACCCATATAATACAAAATTAATTCCTATATACTACTACACTCTGTAATAGTTGGCAAGAGTTTGCAAAAAAACAAAACACCTTTCCGAAGAAGATCGTTCCGTAAATAGCTTTTTTAAAAGGACCCCGTATAGGTAAAAAATAATTTTTTGCTCATTAAAACCTATAGATATTGACAAAAACAGTCTAATAATGTAAGATGCTCAGCATTAGTGGGACCCCGAACACTCGGGGGTTTGCACCACTTTAAACATATATTTTATGTCAAAAAAAATGAAGGCCAACATGGCCAAGGTGGAGAAAAACAAATCATACTCTTTGGACGAAGCCTTAAAACTTCTCAAAGAAGTTTCTAGTGTTAAATTTGACGCCACCGTAGAGGTGCATGCCAACTTGGGTATTAACACCAAAAAAACCGAACAACAAGTTCGCGCGACCGTAGTTTTGCCACACGGAACCGGTAAAACCAAAACTGTTGCCGCTTTCGTCGCTCCGGAAAGAGAAAAAGAAGCCAAGGATGCCGGCGCAGACTTTGTTTACGGTGAAGAAGATATTAAAAAAATTAAAGACACAGGTAAGATTGCCTTCGAGATCGCTATCACCACTCCAGATATGATGCCTAAAATGGCTTCTGTCGCGAGAGTCTTGGGTCCAAAAGGTTTAATGCCTAACCCAAAATCTGATACTGTAGGCACCAACCTAAAAAAGATGATTGAAGATCTCAAAACTGGTAAAGTGACTTTCAAAAATGATGATAATGGAAATGTTCACCAAGCTGTAGGCAAAATCAGCTTCGGCGAAGAGAAACTAAAAGAAAATATCAATGCCTTCTTGGAAGTCTTGCGCAAAGCCAAGCCTGCCACAGCTAAAGGTACCTTCCTCAAAAACGTGGTTCTCTGCTCTACCATGAGTCCATCTATCAAAATCTCAGCCTAATCAAACTTCACTCTCAAATCCCCCCGCAATCGCGGGGGGATTTGCTTTTCAGGTAAATATAGGTACACTACACTTATTACTACCTGTCATTCTGAGCAAAGCGAAGAATCTCTGTCCGACGGTGATTAAGGCAGAGATCCTTCAGGGTGTTAACCCTTCAGGATGGCAATGAAAAAAAATTAAATACTAATAAGCTAACCAGCTACAAACTAAAAAGCTAACCTATGTTCATCATCGCCTCAGTCGGTCTGAATAATTTCTCCGAAAATAAAATTCGCAAAATTATCCTCGCCGGAGCTGACGCTTTACGCTACAGCCTATCTTATGGACCATTAGAAAATACCATTGAACGTATAAAAGATAGCATGCGTGTCATAGACGAACTTAACTCTTCGGCCAAAATAATCGTCAATTTACCTTCTGATCAAATCCGTCTTGCAGGCCCGCACATTCCGCGAACCGTTTTGGAAAACGAAGAAGCTATATTAAAGTCTGCCTATCCAGCCTGCCTCTTACCATCACGAGATAATAACACCGTCAATCAAAATACTTCTCCTATAACTGATGAATATATTTATGTTCACCTTCCCGAACTAGGCAACCATGTCTATATAAACCAAATCGCTACTATAGACCAAGGCAAAATCGCCTTACAGATTACTGAGATTATCAACAAGGAAACTGTCAAAGTTAGATTCCTCAACGAAGGCATCGTTCAATCTACCCTTGCAATTCATATTCACCAAAATACTGAGAACGAAACATATCTTAATCATCTTAAGGAAGTTTTAGCCAAACTAGAAGAAATTTCTCCTGAATATTTGGCCATACCTTTTATAAATCCAACAATAAACAATAAAATTAAAACTCTCTCTGAGTTTAGTTGGCGTCCAAAAATAATTGCTCGTATTGAAAGTCGGGTGGCTATGGAAAACCTCGAACAAATCTGCCAAGATGATTTCTATGATTTAATAATCCTCAATAGAGGTAAGTTGGGGCTAGACATGCCATTTGAACGTTTGGGTATTTTTCAAAAAGAAGCAATTAAAATAGTTAAAAAATATAAAAAACAAGTAATTATTTCTTCTCAGATTCTAGAAGGTACAATTCACAACTATATCCCCTTGCGTTCGGATATTTTGGATTTGACCAATATTGTTCTTGATGGCGCCGACGGTATTATGTTGTGCAATGAGACCGCCCTCAGTTCTCGCCCTGCCTACACGCTATCAGTCGCCAAAAAAATTATTCTGGAAGCGGAAAAATACCTCTCGACCAGTAAACAGACCCAGGATTAACAGGCTTTTCAGACCCTAAAAAACATTTGCCAAGGCATTTGTTTTTTGTTACACTTTAAAAGTAATTCTTAATTAAAAATATGTCCGATAATACTTCTACACAGCCATATGTCAGGCCAACTTGGGATGAATATTTTATGGAAATCTGTCACTCTGTGGCCAAACGCTCTACCTGTGACCGGGGCCGAGAACATCATGGTTGTGTAATTGTAAAAGATAAAAACATTCTAGCTACCGGTTATGTCGGCTCCCCACCAGGACAACCTCATTGTGATGATGTGGGTCATCTAATGAAAACCGTTATACATGAAGATGGACATCAAAGCCAACATTGCATGCGTACTATTCATATGGAAATAAATGCCATCTGCCAAGCGGCAAAACGAGGTATTGCGCTTGATGGCGGTACTGTTTACGTTCAGTATACCCCTTGTTCAAATTGCGCAAAAGCAATTGTTAGTGTTGGAATCAAACGTGTGGTATGTACAAAAAAATACCACGCAGGTGATGAAGAAACCTTGCGCGCCGGAGGAGTAGAAGTAGTTATACTTTCTCCAGAAGTAGAAAAATATGCAAACCAATAAAATTATCCTGGGTTTTGTCGGAGATTTAGCTGGTGGTAAAGGCACCATCTGCCAATACCTCAAAGAAAAATACGGCGTCACATCTTACAGATTCTCAACCATGTTACGAGATATTCTTGACCGAATCTACGCCGAAAAAACTCGAGAAAATTTACAAGATCTTTCTACTTTTTTACGTAGTCGCTATGGTCAAGATATAATGAGCAAAGTCATTGTTAAAGATGTTTTGGCTGACAAAAATGATATCGTGGCAGTAGAGGGCATCCGCCGTCCAACCGATATTACTTATTTAAAAGAATTAGAAGGTTTTCATCTGATTTACATAACCGCTGATCCAAAAACACGCTGGGAAAGAATGGTTTTGCGCAAAGAAAACCCAGATGAAGCAGACAAAACTTTTGAACAGTTTTTGAAAGACGAACAAGCCGAGGCAGATATGCTTATCAAAGAACTCGGACAAAAAGCTGAATATACCCTGACAAATAATGGCACCAGGGAAGAATTTTATTTGAATATGGAAAATATTTTGGAACAAATTAAAAATAAATAACTGGCAATCTGCGCAATCCTTACTGTAAATCAGTGTAATCTACATACCATGAAAGTAAAAATCAAAAGAATAGATACCTCTCTCCCCTTGCCCGAATATCAAACTTCCGGGGCGGTTGCTTTTGATCTTACTAGTCGCATAGATATGACAATAGCGCCAAAAACACTGGGGTTAATACCTGCTAACGTCGTTATCGAAACACCTCCAGGTTATATGCTTATGGTATCTAGTCGCTCTAGCACACCCAAAAAAAAAGGCTTGCTCATACCACATGGAATTGGTATAGTTGATAGAGATTATTGTGGAGAAAAAGATGAGGTAATGATGCAATTTTACAATTTTACCGATCAAGAAGTAAGTGTTGCCAAAGGCGAACGCATCGGCCAAGCTGTCTTTGTCCGCATAGACAAAAGTGAATGGGAAGAAGTAAGTGAGATGAACGCCGACAGTCGCGGCGGATTTGGAAGTACGGGGGCTTAAATATAATTTATTTAATTTTTAAATTTAAATGTATGGGAGAAAGACCTCATCCACTCATCGGAGATATAGACCAAGCCAAGAATTGGCTCAGGGCTAAACAAGAAGGCAACGCCGGTTCAGAAACACAACCGGCGGATTCACAAAATCAAGGTGGCGAAAGCTTAACAGGAAACCAAGCTGAAGAAACTCAAGAATTAGATGATGCTGATTTAGAAGAAGTCAGAGAAGATTAAGCTATTTTTTAGTATGGCCAATATACGCGTTAGTGGACCAGAGGCACTTAAAGTAGGCCCTCAACAATTGAGAGATATGTATGAAAAAAGAGTCACAACTGGACTTGCTCAAGAACCTAGACTTCCTGGAATACAAGAAGAATCAGGACAAGCACCTATTAATAAGGCACCCCCGCTTAACGCAGAGAAAACTTTAGAATTCCTGAGAAAAAAAATGGATACCCTTTCCACTATACAAAATGGCCATAGTTTAAATAGTGCAGATCAGAGTCAGGCTCAAAACCTTAACATAGAAACACCTGGTTTGTTAAGTTGGTTTAGGAAAAGATTCGGCAAAATTTTACAAAAATAGAGCGCGAGTTTAAATAGGATCATTAATTTTCGCGTGCATACTTGGACATAAATAATATAAACTATGGCATTTAATGATGAAGAAAAAAAGATTTTAGAATCATATGTAACCAACGTTGGTGGCAATGTTTTTGCCGTTAAAAACTTAACCGGCATTGCTGGCGCTATTTACGCCAGATACAGTCGTATTAAAACTGGTTTTCAAGAAATACTACTAAAAGAATTTGTTAAAGATGGTGTGGTTGATTTAGAACATGTTCACGAACTTATCGAACGCGTGCTCGTGGCTTATGGCGATGATTCTGTTGGAGAACTTGAAGGTTCCCACGTTTCTTTTGAAAACATCTCCGTACTATCTACCAAAGAAATCGAAGACAGACGCATTGGCGGCTCCCCTATTGAAAAATCGACTCGCTATGTATTTTTTGACGAAAAAGATCAAGACGGTCTATATAAATATGTCCGTGAACCAAAAATAATGGCTTCCAAACACGCTGAGAAATATATCCAAACTATGGATTATGTTTTTGATACCTACAAAGAATTAATAGAACCAATGCAAAATTTTTATCAAGAATTATTCCCTTTAGAAAAAGCCGAATACGACATTCTGGGCACTGGCAATAAACAAAAACTTGCAGATTTAACTGAAGAAAAAGACCAAAAAGCTTTTAGGACTACCCACAAAATTGATCAAAAAACTAAGGCTTGTGATACTTTGCGGTGCCTACTACCTTTAAGCACAAAAACAAATGTGGGCATGTTCGGTAATGGCCGTTATTTCCAAATGCTCATCTCTCACCTCTTAAGCACCCCTTACCCTGAAGTAGAACAAATCGGTAAAAATTTGTTTACTGAACTTTCAAAAATAATGCCCGAGTACGTACATAGAGCAAAGAAAAAAGATTACAACATTGCAATTGAAAAAAGCATGAAGGATTTGGCCAACAAATTATTATCAGGTATTATTGCTAAAGAAAATTTATCCGTCGCTATTGTGCCTTGGGAATTAATCCATACCGAAGAATACCTGATTGCAAATATGCTTTATGCCTATAGCAACTTACCTCTAATGCAACTTTACGAAATTGTAAAAGAAATGGATAAAGATACCCAACAACTCATCAAGAAAATGTACGTTGGCGACAGACAGACTCGTCGCGATCGTCCTGGCAGAGCTCTAGAAAGCGGTTATGCTTATACAGTAGACTTGTGTGCTGATTTTGGCACTTACAAAGATTTGATGCGCCACCGGATGAATACCCAAATGCGCCAAACTTTTAGTCCTCGCATGGGTATGGTGGTTCCTCAAGATCTACAAGACGCTGGTCATGCCGACCGTATTATGCAATGCCATGAAAAAGTTTTAGAATTGTATAATGAAATTTATGAGGATTTGGGAGAGGTAGCATCCTATGTATCTCTACACGGCACTCGTGTACGCTGGGTAATGGGCTTCAATGATCGTGAAGCGATGCATATGCTTGAGCTACGCACGACCAAACAAGGACACCCTCAGTATAGAAAGTTGTGCCAACAAATCCACAATGAAATCAAAAAAATCGACCCTTGGCGCGCCGAGATAATGAATTTTGTAGATCATAATGCCTACGATAGCGCTCGTGGTGATAGTGAAGCCAGACAACGAGTCAAAGAAAAACTTCTCGAAGAAAAATATTCAAAACAATCCTAACTTCTCGTTATGTTCATCATGATTGAAGGCACAGACGGCTCTGGTAAAAGCCTACAAACAGAAATGCTAGTCAAACATCTTACTGATGAAAAAAAACCTGTCCAACAGATTAGCTTCCCTAGATACGGAGAGAGAAGCGCTGCGGTCATAGAAGACTATCTAAATGGCAAATTTGGATCATCTGAAGAAGTTGGCCCATACCGTGCCTCAATTTTTTATGCTGTAGACAGATACGCAGCCAGCCAACAAATAAAGACCTGGCTTAGTGAAGGCTATATTGTTATTGCCAATCGTTACGTTGGTTCCAACATGGGCCACCAAGGCGGAAAGATCCAGGACTTAACTGAAAGAAAAAAATTTTTTGATTGGGTGTATGATTTAGAATACAATATTTTTCAAATTCCCAAACCAAATGTCAATATCATTCTGCATGTCTCCCCTGAAACATCTCAGTCCTTAATAGACAAAAAAGAAGCACGAGAATATCTACACGGTAAAAAAAGAGACATCCACGAAGACGATCTACTACATTTAAAAAATGCCGAGGAAGCTTATATTAATATTGCTACTACCTTTCCCGAATTTAAACTTATAGAATGTGAAGAAAATAAAATAATACAATCTCCTGAGATTATTCATCAAAAAATCTGGGCCGAAATTTCTAAAAGTCTTTAACTGCTTGAATTAAGAGGCAGAAATTGATACAATGAAACAAGAATCATTAAATTTATTTAAGAAAATTATATGTTAAAAACAGTTCCTGAGCTCGTTTCAGAAAGCTTCCAATTATACAAAAAAAACTGGCGTAATTATTTGCCTTACATGCTAGCTATATTTTTACCAACCCTGATACTGTCTATCATTGGCACCATATCACTATACCTTTCAATCCTCCTACCCGCTTCTAGCTTGGCAAGTAACATAATAATTATAATGATTTTTGCGGCTAGCTTGGTAACTACCCTACTAGCCTCAATCGCTTTAATCAGAGCTTTAAACGCCAATTTAACCGACCAAACTTTAGACTGGAAAGAAAATTTCAAAATATCAAATCATTTAATCCTACCTGTTATTTGGGTTTCTTTTATAGCAGGCCTAATAATTTTAGGGGGAAGCATCCTCTTTGTTATTCCTGGAATAATTTTCTCTGTCTGGTATGGTTTTGTTACATACCCAGCTATACTTGAAAATGCCAGAGGTATGGAAGCTTTACGCATTAGCAAATCTTTGGTAGTTGGGCGATGGTGGCAAATAACTTTTAGGCTTATCGGAATTGGCTTTGTTTTATTTCTAATAAGCCTTCTCCCAGATTTATTACTGACAATTGTGGTTGAAAAAATCCCTATGGCAAAGTTCTTACAAGAAACTCTGACAGCTTTATTAAGCTCGCTCATTAACACAACAATAATACCTTTCTCTACTGCAACAAGTTTAATTTTATATTACAGTGCTAAAGCCAACCCAGTCGGATCAGAAATTCCTCTCACTCCTCCAAAAATCTAATTTTCTAAATCTTTCACAAAAAAACTTCGACATTGATCGAGGTTTTTTTAAATAAACTTTTTTTCTACTTCTTTAGAAGAAATCTAAATTTCACCTTTTGTAAACAAAAATCAAATTACTTTTTGCTTTCTTTAGAAGAAAGCAAAAGAAAGAAGCGCTCACAATGGAAAAACTCAGAAAATTTAGACCTCATTTTAGTTAATTTTCAAAACTCAACAGCTTTTCTATAAAAAGCTGTCTCAAACAATTGAAAATTTCCCCAGCCCCGCAAGAGCGGGCTGGGCGAACACTAAAACTCATCTCTAAATTTAAACTTCGTTTTTCCAAGGCTCGCACAGACAACGACGACTTTCGTCTATCCGAACTGTCCGTGCGAGCCTTGAAATTAGGAGGTAGCAGACAGAGACGAACCTGAGCGGTTCTTCAAAAGAATCCGCCCTGCTGTTTGAGACCGCAGGCGAGTTCAGGGCGGAAGTGAGGAGAAGTCCTGTCTGGCTCCGAGTAATTTTACTAGCTCGCGCTTCTTTTTGCCCTTTCTTCTAAAGAAAGGGTCTAACTAATATGCTTTTGGTTACAAAAGGTGGATTAAATTTAATTGCAAAGAATACTTAAAAATGATAACCTTATAACATAATTTAAGTTAAATTTATGCCCAAATACATCCCCATAATCGGCATGGAAATCCACGTTGAACTCAAAACCAAAAGCAAAATGTTTTGCAGTTGCAAAAATGATCCTTTTGTTTCTGAGCCTAATGCAAATATCTGCGAAATCTGCCTCGCTCACCCTGGCACCCTGCCAGTCCCCAACCAAACCGCCCTGGCCTGGGCAGTCAAAATCGCCAAAGCCCTCAATTGTGAGATCAATCCTGAAAGCAAATTTGACCGTAAACATTACTTTTACCCAGATCTTCCTAAAGGCTACCAGATATCCCAGTTTGACCAACCAATTGGCGAACACGGCTACATTGACCTAGAATTCCTTCCTGGCAAGAATCATCGCGATAAAGCCCAAATTGGGGTCACCAGAGTGCATATGGAAGAAGACACGGCCAAACTATCCCATGACGCTTCCGGCAACACCTTGGTCAATTTTAACCGTGCTGGCGTGCCTCTGGTCGAGATTGTCTCCGAGCCTGATGTCACTAGCTCTGCTGAAGCCAAAATGTATTGCCAAGAATTACAAAATATTTTTCGTTACCTAGAAATCAGCGATGCTGACATGGAAAAAGGCAACATGCGCTGTGAGGCCAATATTTCTATCCAAGAAGAAGGTAAGTTCGTCAACGACCACGGGATTATCAAACCAGTAGATGGTTATACCCTCAATCCAAAAGTAGAAGTCAAAAATATTAACTCCTTCCGCGCTGTCGAAAAAGCGATTGATTTTGAAATAAAAAGACAGACTGAAATGTTAGCCATTGGCGAAACATGGAAACAACAAACTCGGGGTTGGGACGACAACAAAGGCGAGACAGTCATGCAAAGAGAAAAAGAAAGTTCAGCTGATTACCGCTATTTCCCCGAGCCAGACATTCCTCCATTTCATCCGCTCAAAGTAGCAGGTGAAGTATTATTACCAGAACTCCCTCAAGCTAAACGCTTACGCTTCCGAGAAGAATATGGTTTCTCTTACGCCGACGCCGAACTGCTCGCCAATGATTCTACCTGGGCAGATTACACCGAAAATGTCATGACCGAACTAGTAGAATGGCTTCATAACTTGAGCGAATCCAAAACCGACACAGACGAAATCAAACGAAACAAACAACAACAAATCGCCCGCCTCGCGGGTGGTTGGATTACTAGTAAGCTTGTCGGCGCCATGGCCGAACGCAAAATTGATATAAAAATTCTCAAATTAAAACCAGAAAATTTTGCCGAACTTATTGCTTTGATATATAGCAACCGGGTTAACTCCACCAATGCCCAAAAAATCCTGAATGAAATGCTTGATTCCGGCGTTGACCTTGACCCAACGCACGTCATGGAAGAAAAAGGCTACGGACAAATCAGCGATGAAGGCAAGCTATCCGAAGTTGTAGATGAAATCATAAAGAACTATCCGCAACAAGTCGAACAATTCAAAAGTGGCAAAGAATCAATTCTCCAATTTCTCAAAGGCATGGTCATGAAAGCCACCGAAGGCTCAGCCGATCCGGTAGTAGCGGAAAAATTATTACGAGAAAAAATGAAATAATATAAATAAAAAAGCCCTAGTAAATTTCTAGGACTTTTTTATTTATTTAAATTTTATGGCTTCTTTCTTCTTGTTTGGTCAATTCTTTTTTCATATACTGACTATACCAGCCATACTCGCTTCCCAATAAATTGGCTGTGAGCTCCATAAGCAACTTGCCGGTTTTTCCATTTTCATCCATTTCCGGAGCGACCTCCACAATATCCATGCCGACTAAATTGTCCATTTTACCGATATATTTTGTCAAACAAAATATCTCTCTTCCGCTTAGACCATCGGGTGTGGCCATAGGCGTCGCTGAACTATAAAGCGAATCAATAGCGTCAACATCCAAACTTACCCAAATATTACCAACTCGTTTTTTGAGATCAGACAAACTTTTCATGACTGGATCAAGACCATAGCGAGCTATATCCATGATTGTAAAAGCGTTTAGTTTCTTTTCTCTAATCAGATCAACCTCAGCCTGATCCAAATCTTTTAGACCAATATAAATAATATTTTCAGTTTTTATTTTGGCGCCTGGCTTTAAAACATCGGTCAATTTTTTATGCCCCAACCCCATTACAGCCGAAGATGGCATGCCGTGGATATTTCCAGACAAAGTATTTTCATGAGTCATCATATCGCCATGAGCATCAATCCAAACCACTCCCAAATCCCCTTCACAGGCCACAGAAGCCCCAGAGATATTACCAATGGAAATAGAATGGTCTCCACCCAAAACCAACATTTTATTACCTACTTCTACTTCATTTTTGACAATTTTGGCAGACTCTTCAACCACCCTCACAATTTCATCCAAATACTTTACTTTAATATCGCCAATTGGTGACACGATTTTATCTGCGCACTCTATATCACCTAGATCTTTATAAGAAAGGCCGATCTCTTCACACATTATTTTCAACCCCGAATTTCTTATATACGCAGGAGCTAGTTCAGTACCCGAAGCATCTTTACCCAAATCTAAAGGAACTCCTAAGACAGAAATATTTCCAACCAGCTTTTTCTTTTCGTAAAAAATCAAATTATCTTCAACCATAAAATAATCAAAATAAACAAGTTAAATACATATATTATCCAAATCTCTATCATAGAGATTTGGATAAATAATATAACTCTTAAGCCCCATTGTCAACCATCAACAGTATTTACCCATTTGACAGACATCTATTTTCTTGATTAAATTTAGCTAGTTAATTTTTAACTTTTTCTATATGAAAAGTAGTCTCGTCGGCAGAGATATTATCTCTATAAACGAACTCAGTAAAAAAGAGATTCTGGATATAATAAAAGTAGCCAAACAATTAAAAGTTTCCCCTAAAAACAACTTGCTTAAAGGAAAAATCCTAGCAAGTTGTTTTTTTGAACCCTCAACTCGCACTCGTCTTTCCACTGAAGCCGCCATGCAAAGACTCGGGGGTAGTGTTATTGGTTTTGCAGATCCAGATGTAACCTCTTCCAAAAAAGGCGAAACTCTCCATGACTCCATGAAAATTATCGGCCAATATGTTGACATAATTGCTATCAGGCATTTTCTTGAAGGCGCCGCTCAGATAGCCGGAGAAGCTACAGATAAACCAGTCATCAATTGCGGAGATGGGGCAAATCAACACCCAACGCAAACTCTGATAGATTTATTTACTATATTGGAATGTCAGAAGAAAATTGATGGGCTTCACATTGCAATGATGGGCGACCCTAAACATAGCCGTACCATGCATTCATTGGCACAAGCGCTTACACATTTCAAAGTCCAATTGTACTTTATTGCTCCTCCAAGCCTGCAAATGCCAGACTCAATTACAAATGAACTGAAACAAGCTGGAATAAAGTTTTCATTGCACGAAAATATGGATGATGTCCTAAAAAAAGTGGATATTCTCTATACAAATCGCGTCCAAGAAGAACGATTTTCAGATAAGGCTGAATTTGAACGACTAAAAAATGTATACGTCCTCCGAGCCGATATGCTACGAGGAGCCAAAAAAACTATGCGGATCCTAAACCCTCTCCCACGTATTAATGAAATTCATACAGACGTGGACGCAACACCATATGCTTATTACTTTCAGCAGGCAGCCAATGGCTTATACATACGCCAAGCATTATTGGCACTAGTATTAGGTAAGATTTAAAGAAGCTAATTATTTACCGTTTCTTGACTCATGAATTTCCTAATCTCACCGATTGTACTCATAAACTGAGCTGGGAAAATGATGGTTGAGTTTTTCTCCACACTAATTTCAGCCATACTTATTAAATTTTCTTTTTATTAAAATACCTATATGGAGCGACCGTATGATTAAATACTGTACCAAAAATTTTTTGAATTAGATTTTTTTCCTCACTGACCGACGTAGAGCTCGAAATATTTTCAAAATCTTCTAAATCAAAATCATACGGTATTACCTTTGCTAATTCAAGCAAGTTAAAACGTGTTCTGTTAGTTACGCTATAGGCCCCTATTCTTTTAGAAAAAAGAATATCTCCTATATCCAAGGGTTGGAACATTACATTTGGCACTATAATATCCACACTATCGCAAGTTGGGCCAGCAAAAATAGAAGCAATTGGTTTTTCATTAGATTTTTTAACAGAATAGAGCTCGTAGGTTATATCTTCATACATCATACCCGAATATGTTCCATAAACTCCATCGTCCAAATAATACCACATTTTACCATTTTTAAATGTCTTCCCTACTACCCTGCTTACGGCTATCATGCAATTGGCAGCAACAGATCTTCCTGGTTCAGACCAAATTTCAGTATTTGGGAAAAAATTTTCTAATGCCTCTCCGATTGGTTTACAAAATTTTTCTAAATCCATATCAGAGTTATTGTACTTTGCGGGAAAGCCACCTCCAATATCTAAAGTACCAAACCTTGTGCCATGATTTTTAAATACCCAATCATAAAACACCTTGCACTTTTTAATAGCATTAATATGCTCGGTTGGTTTCTGCATTTGACTTCCAACATGAAACGAGGCCCCAATTATATTTAATTGGTTATCAAAAGCAAAATTTACAAGTTCTTTAAATGTTGCTTCATCAGCCCCATATCTTTCAGACAGATTGCACTTTGCTTCATCGTTTGGAAAACCAAGGCGAATTAAAATTTTTACTTTATCTTTATAGGGTAAAAATTTTTTAATTTCCTCCATATTATCCACCACCATTACGTCTACACCATTTTCAAATGCCGATTTAATTTCAGCATCTTTTTTTATAGGATGTGTGTATATACAACGAGAAAGCATGGTTGGGTCTACTTTTTTTACCATTTCTAATTCACCTAAAGAAGCAACATCTACGTAGCCTTTGCAACTCGACACAATTTTTACACATTCTTCAAATGGCAGGGGCTTCAAAGAATAAAAATGCTTAACCTGAGGTAAAAATTTCTGTAGCGATGAATACGACTTTTTAAATTCTTTTTTGGAAAATAAAACAATTGGGCTTCCGTGTTTTTTAACTAAACTTTTTATCGAATTCATAAAAGATTATTTTTGCAATAAAAAAACCATTCCAACTACGCTTAAAACTACACCTAGTATCTGCTTAAAATTTAAAGGTTCTTTAAAATAAAAAAACCCAACTAAAGCACTAACTAAAATAATCCCTACATAAACAATTGGTATAACAATAGAAAAAGAGCCGCCCTTATTAAAAGAAGACATTAAGGTAACAGTTGCTATACCTAAGCAAATTCCAGCTAAGCACAACCAAATAAAATTTTCATTATTTATACCAGATAAAAATTTAGTTTCCGGATTAAATATGTAAAATAAAATTGCTATAAAAAGTAAAATCAAGCTTGCGCTACCATTAATAATGGTGCTGGCTGTAATTTCATTAACATTCCCAGCTAAATGTTTAACCAAAATATCATGGACACCATATAAAATTATGGTCGCCAAAGAATAAAAAAGCCAGATCATAAATAACGATAATATTTTATAAACTACTTAGCTGTTTCTTGGCTCATGAATTTCTTGATTTCACCGATTGTGCTCATAAACTGAGCAGGGAAGATAATAGTTGAGTTTTTTTCCACACTAATTTCAGCCATAGTTTGCAAATTGCGAAGTTGTAAAGCAATTGGATGAGCTTGCATAACATCGGCTGTATCTGCGAGCCTTTGGGAAGCCAAAAATTCACCCTCAGCAGCAATAATCTTGGCGCGCTTTTCTCTTTCCGCTTCCGCCTGTTTGGCCATCGCTCTCTGCATACCTTCTGGCAATTCAATATCTTTTATTTCTACCACAGACACCACCACTCCCCAAGCTTCTGTATGAGCATCCAAAACGCCAGCAATACTTTTGTTAATCTGTTCACGTTCGCTAAGTATTTCATCGAGTTGAAATTTACCAACAATGTTGCGAATTGAAGTTTGGGCGATTTGGTTTATCGCACTCATCACATTTTCAATCGCCACAATACTCTTGATTGGATCAACTATCTTGTAATAGGCTACAGCCGAAACATCGACTGACACATTATCGCGAGTAATAATTTTTTGAGTTGGCACAGGCAATGTGACCGTGCGGAAATCAACTTTACGCACTTGATCAATAAATGGAATAATCCAATTTAGACCAGGCTCTTTAATACCCACAATTTTACCAAAACGGAAAATAACTCCTTTTTGATATTGTTGGACTGTTCTTAAACCTAAAAATACCAAACCGACTACCCATGGTAATAAAAATCCTATAGTTCCCATATGTTTTATATTAAATAAATTAACTAATTTATTTTACTCTTTGCAAAGCCTCTTTCAAAAGCTGTTCACTATTTTTACCCTTTACATCTAAATTCTTCACCGCATTTCTTGCTTCAAGAAGCGAATAGCCCAAAGCCATCAAACCTTCTATCACATCTCCCAACGAACTATCGATACCTGCTTCGCCCATAATTCCCGTACCCATTTTATTTTTCAGTTCCACCAAAATTCTTTCCGCGGTTTTCTTGCCAATACCACTTACATTGGTGAGATAGGCCAAATCTTCTTGAGCGATAGCGGTCGAGATTTCTGACACTGTACCAAGAGATAACAAATGCAAAGCAGTCTTAGGACCAACACCGCTTACTAACAAAAACTTCTCAAACAGATCTTTCTCTTGTGAATTTGCAAAGCCATATAAATCCAAGGCACTTTCTCGCACAGCTAAATAGGTTAAAATACTTACTTCCATTCCCACTGCCCAATTCTCGGAAGAACGAAAATTGACCATAACTTCATAACCAACGCCGCCAGAGGTAAGTACCGTGACTTTGTTTTCATTTTTGGTTAAAATTTTTCCAGCAACCACAGATATCATAGACCCTACATTATTGAAACGAGAAATTATTTATATTTTTAAAGTGGCAATCACCAACCCGCCACAGCGGGCGAGCTCCCAGCGGGAGCCGTCTTGCCACAAAAAAATATCAATAATTGAACTGCCTGATTTATTTTTTCTTGACTCTACTCACGCGAATTAATCCACCACACGGTATAACTTCCACACCTTTTTTCTCGAGCTCATCCAAATACAAATTCATACCCAAAGAGTCAGAAGACATATGACCAGCCACTACGACATTCATACTGGATTCACTAGCTTTATCTCTTTGATCTTTTTGCATATGCATCCCCACCACCGTACTTATACCAACACGAGAAAGTTCGGTATAAATTTTACTAGCGGGTTCAGTACCGCCAGTCATTTCTAAAATATATTTACCAACTTTATTTCTAGGGCTACCGCTAAAAATAACTGGGCCATTGCCTCTTCTCTTGGCTTCTTGATATTCAGGAATTTCCATTAAAGCATCCATAACATCACCCACAGTTTCCGGTTTCTTTTTAGCTAAAAATTCTTCCAAAAATACATGCACCAAATTATCGGTAGGAGTATGCATGTTCATAAAATTAACTCCTAACAATCTAGCCATATCTATGATTTGATAATGATTGATGGGATGGACACTGCGACCCACTTCGTTAATTCTTTCTTCCATATATTTTTCTGCCAAATGCACCGGTACACCCAACTCTTCATAAACTTCTACCACCATATCCATAATACCGTGCAGAGTGGCCAAACTTCCTCCCATTGGATGATGAGCGACTACGGCATCTATTTTTTGCCCACGTTCATTTAGTTGAGTAGCAAGCAAAATTTCACCCGCTCCCACATCAATACCGGCCAAAATTCTTTTTACTGAATCTTTATGATTACCAACATGCATGCGAGTATCAAAAAAATATGGGTTTACTAATCTATCTGTTTCAAAATATTTTTTATCCTCAGGCTTCAAACCTGCGAACTCTTTTGCAACTCTTTCTAAATACTTTTTTACTCCCTTTGCTCCACGAGGATCAGCTGCCCCTCCGAGCTTCACACCCAGGTCGTACATTTCTTTGAAGGTTAACATATAATTTGTCATCCTGAATTTATTACAGGATCTTTTAAATTAATAAATGATTTATAATTCCTAGTGAGCCACAGACGAAATTTTGCTTTCATCTGGGGCGAGCGACGGAATTTCAAGCGCTATAACAGCGCTTATAACTTCTCCACCAAAACCCCCACCATAACTCCCCCGATTTCCTTTTCTTCTCCCCCGTCTGCTTCTACCAACATATCTGCCAACACAGACTTTTTGATTTCATCTACATATTCAACAAACACTGATTTCAAAAGCTCGTCCTTAACATTATACTTAACCGAAACCCTATCAGAGATAGTTAGCTTTTGATCTTTGCGGATCTGATTGATAGTACGCACAATCTCACGAAGCAAGCCTTCTTTTTTGAGATCGTCGGTAATGATTACATCCAAACCAATTTTTATTGTTCCATCTTCTTTCCAGACCAAAGACTTATCATCTGTATTATTTTCAACCAACTCAACCTTCTTGATATTTAATTCATCTTGAATAATGCCAAAAAATTCACTGTCCAATTCTTTATTATTTATTGTTAAAGTATTTAAGGGCTGTCTAACTTTCAATCCCTGCTCTGCGCGAAGCGCCAACCCCATCTCCACCACCTTACGTGCCATTTCCATCATTTTCATCACTTTATCATCCATCAGCTTTTCATCAACAAGAGGCCACTCTTCTAAATGCACGCTTCCCTGCATTCCTTCTACCATACTTTGTACCTCTTGATATATTTTCTCGGCAATAAAAGGTGTAAATGGCGCCATTAATTTAGACAGGGTTAATAATACTTCATGCAAAGTCGCTAAAGCAGATTGTTTGTCTTGCTCATCATCGCCTTTGAATCTATCACGAGAACGACGCACATACCACTGCGATAACTCGGTCACAAATTCTACAATTGGCCTACTGGCTTCTACGAGTTTGTAGGTTTCCATTCCTGTTGTCACATCTTTAATCAGGATTTGCAACTTTGCCAAAATCCATTTTTCCAAAACATTTTCTGGCTGCGAACCGCCAGCTTCCAACTGCGAACTTTCGCTAGCAAACATTTTATAAAACTCCAAAACATTATAGACAGTATTGATCAATTTATTAAAAACTTCACGCACACCCACTTCGGAGAAGTTCAGACTCTCGGCTTGCATCACTGGTGAAGTTAACAAATAATAACGCAAAGCATCAGCGCCATATTTCTCCAAAACTATTTCCGGCTCTGGATAATTTTTTAATCTCTTACTCATTTTCTTACCATCTTCAGCCAGCACGATACCATTTACAATCACATTCTTAAATCCAGGCTCAGATTTTTGTACTGGAATAGAGGGACTTTCTCCCATAGTAAGAGCCGTTGCCAAAACATGCAATGTGTAAAACCAACCACGAGTTTGATCCTGACCTTCGGCAATAAATTCAGCCGGAAAACTGGCTTCAAACTTGGCTTTATTTTCAAAAGGATAATGCATCTGCCCATACGGCATACTGCCGGATTCAAACCAGCAATCCAACACTTCTGGAATTCTCTTCATCTGCGCTCCACATTTATCACAAGGCAACTCTATACCATCAATAATATGTTTATGTAAATCTGTAATTTTTTGTCCTGATAATTTTTCAAATTCTTCTACTGATCCAATAACAATCGTATTTTCACATTTTTCTCCAACACACTGCCAAACTGGCAATGGTGTGCCCCAATAACGACTGCGAGAAATTGCCCAATCTCTGGCACCTTCCAACCACAAACCAAAACGGCCGTCTTTGATATGTTCCGGCACCCAATTTATTTTTTGATTATTTTTGATGAGCTGATCTTTGATTTGAGTGACGCGCACAAACCAACTAGTAGTGGCATAATTGAGAAGCGGAGTATCACAACGCCAACAATGCGGATAGCTGTGTTCTATTTTTTCTTTACTAAATAATTTTCCGTTATGAGCTAGCCATTTGATAATTTCAATATCAGCCTTACTATTATCATCTTTTGGTTTTACATCCATCCCCGCAAAATCTGTCACCTCGGGCTTAAACTTACCTTCCATAGATACGTGCTGTACCATCGGAATATTTTCACGCTTTCCAACCTGGAAGTCATCCTCACCAAATCCAGGGGCAATATGCACTATGCCCGTACCTTCTTCAACAGAAACAAACTCAGCCCCCACTACTCTAAAAGCATTAGAAGTGTCTTTATAATATGAAAATAGTGGTTCATATTCTAAACCAACTAAATCAGAACCTTTTAAACTACTAATTTCTTTATACTTTTTATCTTTCATTACTTTTTCAGCCATTTCCTTAGCCAAAACAAAACTTCCTTCTTCCCCTTCTATTTCTAAAACAACATAATCAATTTCAGGATTTACAGCCAACACTACATTCCCAGGCAAAGTCCAAGGAGTAGTTGTCCAAGCAAGAATATAAGTATTGTCAGGTAATTTTGATCCTCTAAATCTATCTACTTTGAACTTGGCAATCGCTGAAATATCCTTAATATCTTTATACCCCTGTGTTACTTCAAAATTTGAAAGGGTAGTAGAACAACGAGGACAGATATGCATCGCCTTATAATCTTTATAAATCAATCCTTTATTCCAAAGCTGTTTGAAGACCCACCAGACACTTTCCATAAAATTTGGGTCCATGGTTTTGTAGTCGTTTTTCATGTCTACCCAGCGACCCATACGGGTAATGGTTTTCTGCCATTCAGTAGCATATTTGAGCACAGTCGCTCGGCAAGCTTCGTTAAATTTTGCTACCCCATAATCTTCAATATCTTTTTTTGATGCCAAATCAAGCTCTTTTTCAATAATATTTTCTACTGGTAGACCATGGCTATCCCAACCCCACTTGCGCTCCACACGGTACCCACGCATCGTAAAATAACGCGGTACAGCGTCTTTCATTGTCGAAGCGACAATATGCCCATAATGAGGCAATCCGGTAGCAAAAGGAGGCCCATCATAAAAATGGTAGGGCTTATTCTCTGCTCTGCTGGAAATAGACTTTTCAAAAGAGTGGTTATCTTTCCAGTATTTCAGTATTTCTTGTTCTTCTTGATTGGCGTTGTACATATTTTATAATTAAGGACGCACTGCTAAACGATGTATATATTTTCGTAATGAACCCTGTGCTAATTTTTTTATATTATGAAAATAGACATCATCCCCAGTTTTTTTCTCTCCCACAAAACTATCTATAGTAGTTACTAAACTATCTAACAAAGCTTCTATAATTACCCTTTGCTCGACATTAGAACCCCCTTGTTGATTAAAAAAGGCAATCCTTTGCATCTCAGTATTAATTTCTTTAACAATTACTAAAACTCGTTCAGCATTATCTTTGCTATTTTTTATTTTTTCCAAAGCTTTAAACATTGATGCGCATTCTTTGTGCACTTCCGCCTTAATGATCTCAAAAGCAACTTGACGTTCTCCTAGCTTCATAGTGCCTCTAACATTACCAAAAATGTTGCATTTAGTCAAAAAATACAGGGTTGTCAAAAAAACAATAAAATTGTACAATACCGTCTACTAATTCTGCCTAATCTGCTTATAAACCTACTCTGCTTTTTATGCTCTACATTGCCTCTGACCACAACGGTTTCCAGCTCAAAAAGGAGCTTGTCCGCTATCTAAAAACCGAACTAGATAAAGACCTAGAAGATTTAGGTCCGGAAGTTTTTATCCAAACTGATGATTTTCCAGATTATGCTGTGCCTTTGGCCAAAAAAGTGGCTGAAGATAGAGAAAATTTGGGTATTTTGATTTGTGGCACCGGCCATGGCATGTGTATTACCGCCAATAAAATCAAAGGCGCCTACGCAATTATTGGTTACAATATCCAATCTACGGAAATGGGACGAAAACATAATAATGCTAACATTCTCTGCCTTCCTAGCAATCCACCCTCTCTTGATTTTACCAAAGCCATAGTCAAAAAATTCCTAACTACCAAATTTGATGGTGATGAAAGACTGGTACGAAGAAATAAAAAAATACAGGATTTAGAAAAATAATTAATTAATAATGAATATGGAACAAGAAAAAAATATTCTAAAGACTTGGCAAAAACCTCTATATGGACTACTAGGAACTATTTTAATTATAGGAAGCTTAACAATTTCTTATTTAGGACTTAGCTTCATGGAGAATGGAGTAAGGTCAACAAACGATATCTACTTTGTTTTTAGCAGTTTTGCTTTTATTTTATTGTTTATATTAACAATAACTTTTACACTGCCCTATTATATTGTAAATAAATACAAAAATACACAAGAAGGTATAAAAGTATTTTTATACCAACTATTTTTTAGCTTTATGATAAACATGCTTTTGCTTATTTTTTCTTCAACAGCTGTAAACTAATATGATCCCCTTAATTGTCCCCGCCATCCTCACAAACAGTCTTACCACATTTAGCGAACAACTGAAAAAAGTAGAAAAAGATTTTTCTTCTATCCAAATAGATGTCATGGATGGACTTTTTGTTAACAACACATCTTTTACCGAACGTGAGCAGGTCAACGAACTCAACTCCGAAGCCTATTTTGAACTGCATCTGATGGTCAAAGACCCAATGTCAGAAATGGCACTTTGGACCGATGTGGCCAATGTGACTAGCGCCGTCTTTCATATAGAATCAGATGTTGACCCGGAAGAATGTGTTCGTCATATCCGCAAACATGGTTGGAAAGCTGGTATTGCCCTCAATCCTGAAACCCCATTATCACAGGTTCTTCCTTACCTCAAGTTGGTAGACGAAATATTGTTTATGACAGTACACCCAGGACATCAAGGTTCTGTCTTTGTAGAAGAGGTGTTAGAAAAAATAAAAGAATTCAAAAAATTAAACCTAGATATAGTTTGCTCAGTTGATGGTGGTGTAAACGAAAATACAATCAAATCAGTAGTTGACGCTGGCGCTGAAAAATTATATGTTGGTAGCGCTATTATGTCTGCGTCTGACACAGAGGTAGCTCATGAAAATTTAATTAAAGCCTTAGGTGAAACTACTATTTAATATGTACGACCTTATTATCGTTGGCGCGGCTGCCGCCGGATCTAGTGCTGCTATCTACGCCGCTCGCCGTAATCTCAATTTCAAAGTTGTCACTCTCGATACTGGTGGAGAAGTGGCCCTCTCGGGAGAAGTAGCCAACTGGCCCGGTATTATAAATATTCAGGGTTTTGAATTAGCGCAAAAATTTACCGAACACGTTCGTTCTTATGGTGTCCAAATAGACGAGGGATTGAAAGTCAAAAAAATTACACCCGTCAAAAATTATTATAAAATCACAGCAGTAAACGGCAATGATGAGGAACAGGAGTACGAAACCAAAACAGTGATAATTGCTACCGGCATCCACCCTCGTCATTTGGATATACCTGGGGAAATAGAGTTGTACCAAAAAGGCATTACCTACTGTACAGTTTGTGATGGCCCATTATTCAAAAACAAAACTACCGTCACTGTTGGCTCGGGAAATGCTGCTCTAGAATCAGCCCTAATGATGGCTGGCATTGCCAAAAAGGTATATTTACTGAGCAAATTTGCCAATACCCCGGAACAAAATTATGGTTTTCCTAAAGGCGAAAATATCTTGATTGAAAAATTAAAAACTTTAGATAATGTTGAAGTTATCTATGAAGCCAACACCACGGCCATTGTCGGAGAAAATAAAGTGACAGCTGTAAAATATACAGATACATCTGGAGCAGAAAAAGAAATTCCAGGCGATGGTGTAATGGTGCATATTGGCCAAATACCAAATTCTCAATTTGTCGACGGAGTAAATAAAAATAAAGTTGGTGAAATTATTGTGGATGAAAAATGCCGAACCAATTTGCCGGGTGTTTTTGCCGCTGGCGACGTAACTACTGTTGCTTACAAACAAATTGGTATCGCTGCCGGTCAAGGAATTATTGCGGCTTTGGCAGCAATAGAGTATATTAATAGATGGGAGGAGTAAGTCACTAAACAAAAATCTATGGAACAATTTCTCAATCTTTTTCCTACTATGCCTTGGCCACTGATAGACGTTGTAATGAACGTGGTAGCAGCCCTAGGCGCAATTCTTCTCACTTATGGAGTTTTCTTGGAAGCTGAACGCCGACAGGACGCAGTTTTTATTATTGCTTCAGCTTGTCTTCTAGTTTACTCTCTCTGGGTTGGCAATAAAATATTTTCTATCGCGATGACTGGTTTATTTATCGGAAGCTGGATAGAGCTTATAGAAATTCTTACCGGCCACCATCACCATGTTTGTATACCCGATGTTCACAAAGACACTCCCGCAAAATAAAATATGTTCAATCTTCTCACCATCGGCGACATGCTCATTGATACGCATATCATGATTGATAATGCGACTTTGGAATGTGATATCAATAAACAGAACTGCCAATTATGTCTCAACTACGCCGCCAAGATCCCTATTACCGACAGTTTCCAGGCTTTGGGCGGTAATGCTGCCAACATGGTCCTAGCAGCTGTTAAACTTGGCTTAAAAACTTCCGTTCTCACCTCACTAGGCAAGGATGCCAATGGTGAAATAATCCAAAAATTATTAAAAAAATATAAAATAAATACTAAGTTTTTGGTTATTGATAAAAATGCCAAAACTAGATATTCGGTTGTTTTAAACTTCAAAAAAGAAAGAACAATCCTGTCCGCTCATCAAAAAAGAAACTATAAATTCCCAACTAACCTTCCAGAAACAGATTGGGTTTACTACACTAGTCTCAGTGAAGGTTATGAGCCTCTACAAAAAAAGTTATTACAATTTTTAAATAAACACCGAGATATTTTATTGGCTTACAATCCCGGTTCCCTCCAATTACAAAATTTAGAACTGGTTAAAGACATTCTTCCTCGCACCGATCTTTTAATCTTAAATCTAGAAGAAGCAAGAATGGTCCTTGGTACTCCCGCAGACCAACCAACTGACACTTCACTTCTTATTAAGAATTTACAAAATCTGGGCGCCAAAGAAGTAGTTATTACCGACGGTGAACGTGGCGCTTGGACTGGAAACGCCACCCAGATTTGGCACTCTGAAAGCTTTCCGGTAGAGGTGGTAGCCAAAAATGGCGCGGGTGATGCTTTTTCAGCAGGATATCTAGCTGCCAAATTTTATAAAAAACCTCTTGATATTGCTTTAAGTTGGGGTATTGCCAATAGTAGCAGCGTTATATCAACTCATGGACCAGAAAAAAACCTCCTTACACAAAAAGAAATGGCCAAAGCCATTTCTAAATTCTCTTCTATCAAACCAGTTCTGATTGGTTAATCATTATAAAAATTAACCTCTATTGGCGTATTGATTCCTCTCATTCTATTCAAATCTTTTTTGCGTCCTACAAAAAAATCATGCACTTGGCAAACTGCTTCAAAATCCAACTCCGTACCAAGTAGACACAGGCCATGTTCAAAATCTCGAATCTTTGTATTTATTTCCGCAATCAAAACGGATCCGTCTTCTTCCTTTTCTACAAAATTACGCAAAGATTCCAAATTAAACTTTATTTTTTCTACTAAGTTTTTATACTCATCTACTTTTTCTAAATAGGCCTCTCGGTTTACTCCGAGCAGATCTCTCTTTACATATTCTTTCAAGTGCAAACGCATATCTACTAATTTTTCGCACAATTCAGCCCTTTCTTCTGAAGTAAAAAACGAAGCGGGTCGGCCGGTTTGCAGATCTTTGAGCGTGCCATTTAATGCTTGGAAATTAAGGTATTTTTCGCGCAATCCTTCACTCATTCTAGGCAACAAAAAATGGTCACCCATTTTTTCTTCAACATTATTTAAAAAATATTTGAAGGCTTGATTCCAAGGCCAAACTTCATAGCCAAATCTGACCATCCTGTCTTCGACTTCGGCCAAAGTGACATTTGGGTCTTTTTCCAAATCATCCAATTCTTTTTTCATAGACAAAACCACATCTTCCGGCACAAGTGGCGGTAGATTGTTGTAGAAGTAATGAAATAATTGAATGGTTGATTGCATAATTTTTTATTGTCATTCCGACGACAAAGGAGGAATCTCTGTCCAGTTCGTTCGTCGTTGTAATCCCCGACCTGATCGGGTATCCAGCGTCCAATTAAATTGTCTGGATTCCCGCTGTGGCGGGAATGACAGTTGGGACAGAGATCCCTCGGGCGTAACCCTCGGGATGACAGTTTTAAATTTTATTTTTTATAACGTACATCGCCACACCCGCCGCCACACTGACATTGAGACTGTTTTTCTTGCCGTGCATTGGAATCTCAATCGCCTGGTCGCAATACTTGAGCAAGGCTTTGGAAACACCGGTTTTTTCATTTCCCAAAACCAAGGCTAGCGGAAATTGCGGCTGAAAACCAAATATGTCTTGGCTCGTTTTGGTTTGTTCTAGAGCCACTATATTATACCCTATTTGTTTTAATTCTTTAAGCAGTCTGCCAGTTTGTTTGCGATACTCCCAAGGCATCCACTTTTCCGCGCCCAGCGACACCTTGTCAATCTGCACATGTGGCGGGCAAGGCGTATAGCCGGTGAGGTATAACTTGTCTACACCCGCACCATCAGCAGTCCGAAAAATAGCCCCCACATTGTGACCACTACGGATATTAGGGAGGATGAGAATAAATTTTGGAAGCATATTACTAGTTGTCATACTCGGCTAAAACATTGCGTTATATAAAGTAAAACGGTATAATTTTATTAGTCTTACAATACTAACACAAGTAAATTGAGAGTACAATAATATGAAAAAAATTATTTTTTTAATAGAAACCCTACTTTTATTTTTATTCGGAATTGTAATTATTTGCCAATTATTTGGCGTATCTTGGAGTGAACAAAAGTTTGCATTATCTTGCCAGCCACAAGAAATAAACTACGGATCATCTAACCAATATTGCATCTCCATAATTAAACAACAACAAACGCTTGATACAAAATATTTTATCTGGATATCAAAACAAGTCGAACCGACTTATGGCTTTGCTCTTAATTACCCCTTTGCTTCTATTACGAGCGAACAAGATCTGCTTGATACAAAAACTAATTGGACAAATGAAGGTATTGAGATAGAGGCTTACTTAAATACAAAAATTTTTATTCCCAAGAAAAACTTTATTGGCGGAAGATAAATTTGAAAAAATTAAAAAAATTATGAGATCAATCTGGAAAATACAAAAATACATTCTTTTAACTTTAGTAGCAATTCTCATCTCACTAAGTTTACTAATTTGGTTTCATCCGACCTTGGGTTACGGATATGGGGATCTTCGTTTGGATATGATTCGAATTTTGTGGATCTGTTTTATTATCCTAAGTATCAATTCAACTATTCTTCTAAAAATCTGCGTCCGATACACGCAACGCTGGCCAATATGGTTGCTTATCTACATTCTAAGCTTAATAACAATCATTCTAACATTTCCACTAATTGATCATTATTATTAATATGCAAAACATTTCCTTGCCAACCAAAATCGCCGTCGGCCTATTATACGTTTTCATAGTCATAAACATCATACTCGTCTCATTTTCTCTGGGCGAACCGTCAGAAGGCGGAGAATTTGCAGCCCTACATAATTTTGCTATGCTGATATATGCCGTATTTATTGGCGGAGGAAGTCTCATATTATTTATCAGCTCATTTTTCTTATGGAAGCAAAAACGATGGGCTTATTTTTTAAGCTTTATTTTAATTTTACTAATTTTGCCAGTATTGGCCTTTAGCGATTTAAAAGAAATCGCCTTTAATCTAACTCCGGGCGCAGAAATATCTCTGAATAAAGAAGTTTTACCAATAGCAATTTTGCTTTTACTTATTCTCGGAAGAAAAGATTTTAGAAAATTACAAATTTCTAAATAAAACAGCATGGAATCAAAACCATTTATAAAACTCTCTTTTGAAATTGATATACACGCTTCACCAGAAGTAATTTTTCCTTATCTTGTTGATCCAGACAAGATTACAATTTGGGGTAGTTTTGAATACTTGGGACAGACCTCCTCTAAAGCTACAATAGAATACAAGGGAAAACCGGGGGTTGGCGCCGAGTTTACTAAGTATACAAAAATTGGTCCGACTCAAGACACAAACACAGAGTCAATAACCGTTATAATAAACGGGATTATCACCCAATATAATCCACCCTTTTTATTAGAACTTGAATCAGGTGCTGGCAAAAATACCTGGTTTCAAACTATTACTTATGATCTTTATACACTTTCACCTATTGAGGGAGGGACAAGACTACGTCTTGATTCCAAAGTATGTTTGAAACATGAAAATGTAGAATATGCGGCTAATATTGTACTACGATTATTACAATTTATTATTACCAGAAGCGCATATATATCATACCTACTCATCAAAAAGTTTTTTGCATTAATGTTTTATTTCCAACTTAAGAGCGCTATGAAAATTCCGTTTAAAAAATTGAAACAAACTACTGAAGGGAGCCCTCAAAATTAAAAAAATATAAACTAAAAACCCGTTCTCTAAACACCAATTCATGACGTATATAGAACGGGGGCGGGACGCGAAAGCCCCGCACAACTACAACCCATCTCTCCGTCGCTGGCAACAACGTGACGTCCCATATGAGTAATAACACTGCACTACCCATAGCGAGTCATCTGGGGGGAACAAATCAACATGACCGTCCACATCCCAGCACCTGATACTGGCGTTCACCACGGACGTCACCGCCACGCGGTACGGCCAACTCAGCTCGATGACCCTCGGGGATTGTTGCAGATTGGTCATCATCGGTTTTCCTTCGACGATGATGACCAGCACCACGCGACTGGCCAGGCCGAGAGCGAGAATAAAGAACATCCCGACCGTAACGAGAATCTGACGAATGTTCACTGGAAACTCCTACGACAAAGGTTGTGTAATACGATAGGCTAGCAACCCATTCGGGTACGCTTTTGCACTTCGCACGACCGATAAATATATCACAATTTACCTGTTTTGTCAATAGTTAGTTGAATTATTTTGGCTAATCTTAAACAAAATATAAAAATTAACCCCAAATTTTTGGAGTTAAGAAATTTAAAATAATTAATAAGCCTACTTAATATTTTTCATCCACAAACTCTGCCCAGCGCAGAGCGCCACAGCCAAGGCATCAGCCGCATCATCTGATTTTATATCTTCTTTCATTCCAAGAATCATCTTCACTACCTTTTGCATCTGGACTTTTTCGGCTCGTCCATAACCGGTAATCGCTTGCTTGACCTGCAAAGGTGTAAACTCGTCTATTGGCAAATGATTCTCTACGCCGGTGAGAAGTATGACCCCTCTCGCCTGCCCCACCTCAATGGCGGTTTTGACATTCTTGAAGAAGAATAATTCCTCCACAGCCATGCGTGTTGGTTTATATTCTTTTATAATTTTCTCAAGTTCTTCATGGATTTCGGCAATTCGCTCCACAAAACTTTTCTTGGCTGAAGTTTCTATACAACCAAAAACAACCATTCTCCATTCGCCTTTGGCATCTTTTTTTACTATTCCATAACCGACTCTGCCAAAACCAGGATCGATTCCCAAAATAGTTTCACTGTGTATATTTTTCATAAATATTTGCTACTTGCACAAAGGGTTTTAGGAAAAAAGCACCTGTCCGCTTGGGCGAAAGTTCTGCCACCCCAACACTTTTTGATACTTTTTGGTGACAAAAAGTATAGATGTATTATTCGGCGTTGGTAAAATAATCGTCCACATCATCATTCTCCTCTAACTCAGAAAACAAGGCCCCTAATTTTTCTGTGGTTTCTTCATTTACTTCAACTTTATCCTTTGCTATCCACTGTAATCCTGATTCTTTTGTTTCTACTCCTATTTCTTTTAGAACTCCCAAAACTTTTTGAAAATTTTCCATTTTTGTATATATCTCTAATTCATTTTCTTCGCTATCTTTTATCTCTTCAGCTCCAGCCTCAATCAAAGCCAACTCATTTTCTTCTCTATGAACTGAAAACTGTGAACCGAGGACTGTCACTACTCCCATCTGTGCAAACATCCACAGCACGCTCCCAGCGCCAGCCATAGAGCCACCATGATCTGAAAAAATATGTTTTATATCAGATACCGCTCTATTCTTATTATCAGTCAAACATTTGACCAGTACCGCTACTCCACCCGGACCATAACACTCATAGAGCACTTCTTCGATCTGCGCGCCTTCTAGCTCGCCTGTGCCACGCTTAATAGCGCGCTCAATATTGTCTTTTGGCATGCCAACCGCCCTAGCCTTATCTACCGCAATACGCAAAGAAAAATTAGACGACGGATCACCTCCGCTTTTGGCAGCGATAGTAATAAGTTTGGAAACTTTGGTAAATTGCCCACTACGCAAAGCATCCTGCTTCCCCTTTCTACCTTGTATGTTGTGCCATTTACTATGACCTGACATAAAAAATTAATGTAAAAAATTATGAGTTATCCGACTATCCTTCTCAAACCACTCCATAAACTCTTCTCGTTGCTTGCCCAGCATCAACTGCACCTGAGATTTTTTGGAAAAAAAAGGAAACACATGCCAATTTATTCTACCATCATCATTTATAATTAATCCAACGCTTATACCTTCCTGTGTTTCTTTGGAAAAATACTGATCAAAAATAAAATTACCTAAAGAATAAAAAATTGGATGACCATTATAGACTTCCATCTCCTCTACCACATGCGGATGGTGACCAATAATGGCGTCAGTCCCCATATCAATCAGCTGATGCCCAAGGTCTTGCTGAAATTTATTTGATTTTAGACTGTATTCCTGCCCCCAATGAATATTTATAATCAAAAATTTGGCTTGCTGTTTGGCCTTAATTATCATCTGCTTTACTACTGACATATCCAATTCGTGACCAACGGTATTGAGACCAATAAAAGCAATTTTAAATGGCAAATTCTGTTCCTCTCCCGCTATATAGATATCATCCACACCTTCATCATACTGGTTACCAAAACTACCCAAACCAGAATCTTTTAAAACCTGCTTAGTAAAATCAACATTCTTCCATCCCATATCTACTATGTGATTATTGGCCAAAGTAAATCCATCAAATCCATAGGACTTTAAATCTTTGGCCAGTTTTGGATCAAAACGAAAAGCAATTGACTTGGTCGTCGGTACACGTGTTGGCGCGAACGGCCCTTCTAAGTTGGCCATCAAAATATGCTGACCTTCAAAAAACCTATTCTCCTGACCGTGTAAATTGGCAAACAAATAATCTAGGCCATCACTACTCATAACTTTAGCCACACTTCTATCAAGCATAATATCTCCAAAGAATTGCAAAGATGCGACCGGTTTTTTACTAGGTAATCCACTCGTATAGGCGCCAATAATATGACTGGTTGTTTCTGCTAAATCTTTATAAATAATCTCCCCGCTGTTAGTATTAGAAAAAACTGTAAAGTTTTCTGCTTCTTTCAATTTATTGTATTTTAATAAAGCAGACAAACTAGGTTTACTATCTACTTCTAATTCTTGTAAATTTGTTTGACTACCGCTTTCCAAAACATTAAGAGATAATTCATCGTGAAAATCCGCCACTAATTTTGGTAAATAATGAGAAAAATCTACACTTACTAACACCAATATTTTTTCTTTAGAATCAGCCAGTAATTTTACCAACTCATCTATGCGATTTTCGGTTGTATTATTTTTGAGAACTATTGGTACTATTTTTGCATTTGGCCAAGTCTTTTTTACAAATGGTACAAGGGTCGAAATACTGTGTTCATCACCCATTACTCCTTCATTGTTGGTTGCTAACTTTTTCTCTGTGATACTGGCCACCAATTTTTTATCCGTCGCCAATACTCCATATGGAGTCTGCCAAGCGAGTGGGCTAGAAATAATAGAGTCATTACCAATCTGTTTATGATTTGGACCTATAATCACAACTGTCTGCGGAGATTGATAATCTAACCTTCTAAAAAAAGACCCCAGATACCTACCTGCGACCAAATGGTGTGGCACAACCGCTGAAAAAACTCTATCCTCAATTTTTTCTTTTGGATTATTATTGGTAAAAAAAGAATCATAAAAACCAACGTCCATAGAATAGGCGCGATGAAATTTTTGTTCTTTTACTTCTCTACTAAAATCAAACAAGCTTTGCTTTGAGTTTTGCGCTTGATACCAAAAACCAAAGACAGCAAACACCCCTGCCAAAATAGCGAGTCCAAAAATATACAGGAGAATCTTTGCTTTCACTGACATAGATTATAATTATTACCGAATCACACCGCCCCACTCAATGACTGTAAACCCTTTTCTTTCCGGTGTACGACCAAGTGATAGTGGCAAAACATCAATTGGCTTATCAAGCGGAGTAAAGTCCATAAGGATTCTCACCACTGTGTCTGGTCGAGGATTGATAGTGAGAGGCGCCAATTGGTTCATCTGTTGAGTACCAAGGAAAGTCACAAAATAATACGGTTTAACCTGCATGCGTGGATACCAAAACTCCATAAAGTCTTTGGTTTCGTTGGCGTTTAATCCAAGTTGAGTCAGTTTTTCTGGAAGCTCTTTGGCTATATTCTCTTTTTTAATTAAGAAACCTTTTTCTGGTGTTTGGTACAATCCGCCCCTTCCTTCCCAGAAAAGATATGGGTATTGCTTGCCTGATTTTGTTTCTGTTAATTGGCCATTTGGCCCTGCCTTTACCTGCCAACCGCCATTATAAAACGGATCAGAAACAGTCATTCCACCTTGGGGCTCAACTTTTACATCTACAATAGATGTTTTTTCTGGGTATAAATAAATGACTGGCTTACCACATTCGGCTTGTGGCACAAAACGCATGTTCTGCAACTTGATCAATCTGCCAAATGGATCTACCCAAAATATTAATGGCCGCAAAGTAATAAATTCTTCGTAAGAAACTTTATTGCCATTTTGGTTAGGGAAATATCCGTCGGTATAAAGATTCTCTAACAACAAATGGTTTTTATCCTTTAATTCATAGACTTTATCTCCTTTGCTTGTCTTGCCCACCGCTTCCAAATCTGTAGCCACATTTATGGAAGAAGTCATTACAGAAATATAATTTTTTGCACCACATCCTCCCCGATCGGTATAGCTATATTCATACCCATTCCAAGAACCATCATTCCAAACAATTTGCGCCAAATGATTACTCCTATTAAAAAAATCAGGCACTAGAACATAGGTTACCTCCACTCCATGAGCCCCGTACAAATAAAATGCGCCTGTATTTACCGAAGTGTAAATCTGTCCAAATTTTGAATCAGACAATATAGTTATTTTTTTATCTGAAGCACTAGTAAAATTACTAGATTCCTGTGATAATCCATACCAAACATCTGACGACTGCAGAACCTGTCTATCATTTGAACCCTTAATCACTTTCGGAAAATCTAATGAGCTCATCTGAAAATCCGTATTTAATTTAATCTTCTGTTTGAAATCTGGACTTATAGATTGTGCTATATAACCTAGATCACTATAATCAGAGCTGTCTTTTGGGAGATATATATCAGAATAATTTACCAAGATAACTATTTCTTTTTTAAAGTTTAATATATGAAAATAGGGCGGGGGGCCCATACCTTCAACACCCCATTGCACAAGAATGATTCTACCGCTTTCTCCTTGGTGCTCAAAATTACCGACCTCATAATATGAGGCATTTATCTCATATTCACTTCCTTCAAACCACTTCAAATTCTCAACCTGTTTTGGTTGTGCAAGCCAGACAATTTTCTTATCAATCTCCTGTGGCAAAGAAGTGGTAGGAAAAACGTACTTCTTAGGTTCTGTACTATTTTCTGTGTCTGGCACAGTAACAGGATCTGGAACAATCTCACCTACCGTACCTGTTGGCGGTACAGTATTATCATTATTTTGAACTACCTGTGGCGGTACAGCATTTTTCTTTTGCCCAAAATAATAACCGGCAAAAGTCGCGCCTACGAGTACAACCACCGACCCTATTACCATCGCTATTTTTAGCTTTACAGATAGCTTTTTCTCTATTGTTTCCGGGATTTGGAAGACCATATTTTATAGGTTAAATAAGCTTTAATTTATACTTGGCATTGTACTACGCTAGTAGCAAACCAGTCAATTTATCCCTCTATCTAGCCTAATTTAACCATCTATGATAGAGTGTGCTGGCAATATGCCCAAACATAAACCTACTCTATTATCTCAAATTTTCCAAAAAGTGGCCCCGCAAATCGGAGCAAAAATTGTGATGGAGCCAAGATGGAATAAGGTTGGTCAAATTATTTTTAAAAATGGCAAAACCAGCTATTGGCGACATACCAGTCTTGATCTTAATACTTTGGGCGCATCCAAAATCGCCAAAGACAAGGACTACGCCAATTTTTTTCTCACACGTGGTGGCTTCCCCACTGTCCCAGGCAAGGCCTTTTTTTCAGACTCTTGGGCCAAGGCTATAGACTCAAAAGATAATATAAAAATGGCGTATAAATACGCAAATCAACTAGGTCTGCCCGTTATCGTCAAACCAAATAGTAGTAGCCAAGGCCGAGGTGTAGCCAAAGTCTATACCAAATCAGAATTCTATCGTGCCATGAAATTTATTTTCCAATTTGATGATGTGGCCCTGGTGCAAAAACTTTTAACAGGCAGAGATTACCGCATTGTTGTGCTTGATAATAAGATTATCTCCGCCTACCAACGAATACCCCTCAATGTCACCGGCGATGGCAAATCTTCTATCTTTCAGCTACTACAAAACAAAGGCAAAGGATATATAACCAACAAACGCGACACTCATTTACCCATGACCGACACTAGAATCGTCCAAAATTTGAAACACCAAAAATTAACCCTCAAATCTGTCCCTCCAAAAAACAAAATAATTTACCTATTAGACAATGCCAATCTCTCCACTGGCGGAGACGGAATTGATGTCACTCATACAATCCATCCTGAATTCAAAAAACTGGCCGTAGTTATTACCAAATATATGGGTCTGCGATTATGCGGGGTTGATCTGATGATAGCCGGAGATATCAGCCAACCACCTAAAAAATATTGGGTATTAGAAGTCAATTCTGCGCCAGGCCTAGACCATTATCTAAAAATTGGCGAGGCGCAAAAAAAGATTGTGGAAGATATGTACTTGCAAGTTTTGAAAGCGATGGAAAAATAAAAAAAACTAAAAAGACCTGTGAATTTCACAGGTCTTTTTTATTTCTATTTACTACTGCCAACTTACTGTTTAAACCCAGTTCCAGCTGGAATAAGTCTACCAATAATAACGTTTTCTTTGAGACCATCCAAGTAGTCAATCTTACCGGTAATAGCAGTATTGATAAGAACTTTGGCGGTTTCTTGGAAGGAAGCGGCGGACAAGAAGCTTTGAGTGGAGAGAGCAACCTTGGAAATACCCAAGAATAATTCTCGGCCAACTGCGAGCTTGGTACCATCTTTCTTGGCTTGTCGATTAGAGAAATCGAGTTGTGATTTTTCTACCACTTCACCTGGCAACAAATCTGTCTCACCGGCGTCTTCAATATAGACACGGCTAAACATCTGGCGGATGATAAGTTCTACGTGTTTGTCATTAACTTTCTGACCTTGAGAAGAATAAATATTTTGAACTTCTTGCAAAATATATCTCTGGACCGCTTCTCTGCCTTTGAGTTCAAAGAGTTGGTGCGGATTGATACTGCCGTCTGTTAAAATATCACCTTTTTCTACCTTATCTCCGGTCTTAACCAAAATCTTATAACCGAGCGGTACAATATACTCGCGAACATGAGGTCCTTCATAAGATAATGTCAAAGTATTCTTTTCAATCTTTACAGTACTTGGATATTTAGCGACAATTTCTTCTCCGGATGATCCGCGTACCAAGACAGTTTGATCTTGCTGTACCAAATCACCATCTTTTACCATGATTTCATCTTCAGCCTTGGTTTTGATTTTCATCTCATCCATACCTGAAAAATGAATATGGATAATTTCTTGACCACGACGACCTTCGAAAACTTTCTTACCACTTGGAGAAGTAATAATCTTACCATCAGCTTTTTCAATCTCAATTTCACCTGACACTTCAGCAAGCATTGCTTGTTTCTTTGGAGCGCGAGCTTCAAAGAGTTCATCTACACGAGGCAAACCTTGAGTGATATCGCCACCACCCGCCACACCACCAGTATGGAAGGTTCTCATAGTAAGCTGAGTACCAGGTTCACCGATAGATTGAGCCGCGATAATACCTACCGCTACTCCAAACTCTACCGCTTTGTTCTTGGAAAGATCGAAGCCATAACATTTACGACAAATACCTTTTTGCATTTTACATTGTAAAATACTGCGAACGCGGACAGATTCAATCTTGTTTTCATCTACGGCGCGAGCAACTTGATCATCAATCGCATCGCCTTCTTTAACTAAAATTTTATTTCCAACCTTAACTGTTTCCACAGCATAACGTCCCCAAATACGTTCTGATAATTTTTCACCCATTTCTTTGGACTGAGCCATAGAGAATATTTCACCGGTAGTATCACCACAATCATCTTGGAAGACGATTACATCTTGAGACACATCTACCAAACGTCTGGTGAGGTAACCAGCATTAGCGGTACGAAGAGCGGTATCGGACAAACCTTTTCTCGTACCGTGAGAAGAGATAAAGAATTCAAGTACTTCAAAACCTTCTTTAAAGTTACCTTTAACCGGCAATTCGATGGTGTCTCCAGATGGTGAAGCCACCAAACCTTTCATACCGATAACCTGACCGAGCTGACCCCAACTACCACGAGCACCGGAATCGATCATGGCAAATACCGGACCGTTCTTGCCCAAAGTTTCTTGGTTCTTGGCCACAACTCTATCTTTGGTGTTTGACCAGATTTCCAAAATCTTAGCATGACGTTCAGATTGAGTTAACAAACCTTCTTGATATTGTTCTTCCACAGTCACTACCAACTTGTCTGACTCTTTCAAGATACCAGGTTTTTCAGCAATAGCTGGGAAGTCGTCCATACCCAAAGAGTAACCAGACTTCGTGACATATCTGAAACCAAGATTCTTGAGCTCATCAAGGAAATAAGCTACTTCTTGTTGGTCATTAGAAAGTTCTAAACAGAGACGGATGATAAGACCTAATTTTTTTACATTGATAATTTCGTTGAAATATGGAAGTTTCGGTGGCAAAATTTGATTAAACAAAATTCTACCAACAGAAGTTTCAATCATTGGACTGGTGCCTTCTGGGAAACGACTCATATCTTCAAAGCGAACTTTAATTCTTTTCTGCAAACCAATCACACGAGAGCGGTATGCAAGAATTGCTTCTTTTTCTGAACTAAAATATTTTACAGTTTGATCAGTGTCTGCAGTATCATTGCGAGTTAAGTAATAACAACCCAAAGCAATATCGTGCTTAGGAGTAACTACCGGACTACCAGTAGCAGGCTTCAAAATATTTTTTTCAGCTGCCATCAAGTTGTCTGCTTCCCAACGAGCTTCAGCGGTAAGTGGCAAGTGCACTGCCATCTGGTCACCATCGAAGTCGGCGTTAAAAGCGGTACAAACCAGCGGATGCAACTGAATAGCTTTACCTTCAATCAGACGTGGGTGGAAAGCTTGAATACCTAAACGGTGCAAGGTTGGCGCGCGGTTTAAGAGCACGCGAGTTTTCTTGGTTAAATCTTCTAAGATATCCCAAACTTCATCATGTTCAGCTTCAATATATTTGGAAGCGCTACGAACATTGTGAGCCAATTCACGTTTGATAATTTCACTCATGATAAATGGTTTGAAAAGTTCCAAAGCCATTCTCTTTGGCAAACCACATTCATCAATATTTAAGTTTGGACCAACGACGATTACCGAACGACCAGAATAGTCAACACGTTTACCAAGCAAGTTCTGACGGAAACGTCCTTGTTTACCTTTCAAAATATCGGCCAAAGATCGTAATTGTCTCTTCTGACCAGTGGAGGCAGTGACAGTCTTGGCTTGTCTAGCATTGTTATCTACGAGCGCGTCAACCGCTTCTTGCAACATGCGTTTTTCATTGCGACAAATAACTTCCGGAGCGTCGAGCTCAAGCAATCTGCGCAAACGATTATTGCGGTTGATAACACGTCTATATAAATCATTTAAATCTGAGGTAGCAAAACGTCCACCATCAAGCGCCACCATTGGACGTAAGTCTGGTGGAATAACTGGGATTACTTGGAGAATCATCCATTCTGGACGAATCTTGTTTAAGTAGAAGCTCTTTAATACTTTCTTGCGACGAATAACTCTTTCCAATTTCGCGCCTTTTGTTTTTTGCTCTTCTTCGTTTAGTTTCTTGACTGTATCTTCTAGATTAATACGGGCCAACAAATTGCGTACGCCATCAGCGCCGATAGAAGCTTCAAACAAATGACCGTAGCGCAAAGATAATTCTTGATATTTATTTTCAGAAACAATTCTCATCACTTGCAACTCTTTGAGTTCTTTATCAGCCTGTTGGAAATCTTCATCAAGAGCTTTGTATTTTCTATCTGTTTCTTCTTGAATTTTTTCCAAAGCTTGGGCACCTAATTTTTTATCATTAGCGCTCTTGATTTGATCCTGAGATTCTTTTTCAATCTGTTTTTTCTTTGATTTATATTCTTGACGCAACATTTCTCCAGTCTTTTTCTTTTCTTCTTCATTAACATGAGTAATAATGAAAGCAGCAAAATAAATTACTTTTTCCAAAGCTTGAGCAGAAAGATCCAAGACCAAACCAACCTTAGAAGGCACAGAGCGTAGGAACCAAATATGAGCTACTGGAGCAGAAAGCTCAATATGACCCATACGTTCACGACGAACGGAAGAGTGTGTCACTTCCACACCACATTTATCACAAACAATGCCTTTATAACGAATTTTTTTATACTTACCACAATAACATTCCCAATCTTTTACCGGTCCAAAAATTTCTTCGGCAAAGAGACCGCCCTTTTCCGGTTTTTGAGTGCGGTAATTGATGGTTTCAGGTTTATTGACCTCACCATAAGACCAACCCTTGATCACTTCCGGAGAAGCGAGCTTGAGACGGATGGCGCTAAAGTCTGTAGGAACAAAGTTGTCAGCCATATTATTATAATTAATCAAAATTATGATTTATTTATCGTGATGTTTTTTAACTATAACATGACTTTCTTCCTCATTGTTCGACCTAGCATCATCTAATTCTTTTTGTTTTTTAACATCAGGCATAACTGAATATTCACCCGCTTCATTCTTTTGTAAAAGTTCCACATCCAAAGCTAAGCCTTTCAACTCTCTTACCAAAACATTGAATGATTCTGGCAAGTTAACTTTGCTGATTGGCTCGCCCTTAATAATAGCTTCATAAGCTTTGGAACGACCTGGGACATCGTCAGATTTAATAGTCAAGATTTCTTGCAAGGTATGAGCAGCGCCGTAAGCTTCAAGCGCCCAAACTTCCATTTCACCAAATCTCTGACCACCAAACTGAGCCTTACCACCAAGAGGTTGTTGAGTAATCAAACTATATGGACCAATAGATCTTTGGTGAATCTTGTCTTCAACCATGTGGTTAAGTTTTAACATATAGTTATAACCAACCGTCACTTTATAGTCATAAGGTTCTCCTGTTCGGCCATCAAACAAAGGAACTTGACCGCTGGTTGGGAAACCGGCTTTGGCCAATTCTTCTTTGATTTGAGCTTCATTAATACCATTGAGAACTGGAGTAGCTACTTTATAACCCAAAGCATTGGCAGCCAAACCTAAGTGAGTTTCTAAGAGCTGACCAAGGTTCATACGAGAGATAACACCGAGTGGAGAAAGGATAATATCAACCGGTGTACCATCTTCTAAGAAAGGCATATCTTCAGCTGGCACAACTCGAGAAATAACACCTTTGTTTCCGTGACGACCGGCCATTTTATCACCAACCTGAATCTTTCTTTGATCTGCAACTCTAACCTGGACTTGTTTAATCACACCAGGCTGGAGCTTGTCGCCATTTTCTGTTGAAAATATTTTAATACCAGTCACACGTCCGTGTTCACCGTGCTCAAGATAGAGAGAAGAGTCGCGAACGTCTCTAGCTTTTTCACCAAAGATAGCGCGCAACAATCTTTCTTCTGCAGATAATTCAGTTTCACCTTTTGGTGTAATCTTACCGACCAAAATATCACCGGATTTTACTTCCGCGCCAATACGGACAATACCTTCACTGTCCAAGTTCTTTAATTTTTCTTCACTGACGTTTGGAATATCAGCGGTGATGATTTCCGGACCAAGCTTAGTTTCACGAACATCAATTGTATAATCTTCAATGTGAATAGAAGTAAAGTGGTCTCTTTGTACCACGCGTTCGGAAACGATAATCGCATCTTCATAGTTATAGCCATCCCAAACCATATAGGCTACAAGCATATTCTGACCAAGTGATAATTCGCCGTCTTTGATACCAGGACCATCGGTAAGACCTTGGCCTTTCTTTACTTTTTCTCCCAATTTCACAACTGGCGTCTGGTTGACACAAGTAGAGTGGTTGGAGCGGATGAACTTACTTAAGTAATAAGTATGTTTAACCTCTTTTTTATCGGTCACCACAATGTGATTACCGTCTACTTCGGTCACTTCACCGTCTACTTCAGAAAGAATAACATAGCCGGAATAATAAGCAGCGCTTTGTTCGGTGCCAGTACCAACTAAAGGTGGTTGTGGGCGGATACAAGGCACAGCCTGTCTTTGCATGTTTGTACCCATCAGCGCGCGAGTCGCGTCATCGTGTTCTAAGAAAGGAATACAAGAAGTAGCAATACTAATAATTTGATTGGAAGCCACATCAATATAATCCAAGTCACTGGTCTTACCAACACCAGGATTACCATGGATACGAGCTGGCACATTTTCTTCTACAAAATAACCCTCGCTATCAATCTTGGTGGTAGCGGAAGCAGTCTTGGCTTTTTCTTCTTTGAAAGCGTTTAAGAAAACAATTTCATTGGTGACGCGAGAGCGAACTGGAATATCTTTCATTTTTACTTTTGCCAATTTAGCGGCAATTTCTTTAGTGATTTTGTTTCCGCCTTTTACATCTTCAATGGTATCCAATAAAATTTCACCTTCGGTAAACTTTGGATCATTTGGCACTGATTTCAAAACCTTACGATAAGGAGTTTCAATAAAACCAAACTCATTGACGCGAGCAAAACTGGAAAGGTGGTTAACCAAACCGATATTTGGTCCTTCCGGAGTAGCAATCGGACAAATACGACCATAATGAGTAGTGTGTACGTCACGGACTTCAAAGCCAGCTCTATCTCGAGACAAACCACCTGGACCCAAAGCACTCACACGGCGTTTGTGCTCCAATTCAGAGAGCGGATTGGTTTGATCCATGAACTGTGACAACTGTGAACTCATGAAGAATTCACGAATCGCAGAGATTACAGGACGAGCATTGATAAGTTTATTTGGTGACAAGGCATCCAAGTCTTGGGTACTCATGCGGTCTTTGACAATACGTTCCATACGAGCTAGTCCTACGCGGAATCTGTTTTGCGCAAGTTCACCCACAGCGCGAATACGACGATTACCCAAGTGATCAATATCATCCGGTTCTTCTTGAGTGACATTGAGACGAACTACTTCTTTGAGAACAGCTAATAATTTTTCCGGAGACAAAACTCTATTTTCTTTCTTATCGTAATCATCATTGTTATATCCTAAATCAAATTTTGTATTAAATTTATAAACACCAACTCTGCCCAAATCATAACGATCAAAGTTAAAGAACATGGCAAAGATTAAACTCTTGGCATTGTCGGCAGTAGCCAAATCACCCGGGCGAATTCTTTTATATACTTCAATCAAACCTTCTTCCTGAGTTTTGGCAATATCTTTTTTCAAAGTTGCATCAATATAGTCAACGCTTGGGTGATTATTTACATCTTTGAATGCTTCCAAGATTTTTTCATCGCCTTCAACACCAAAAGCGCGCAATAAGGAAGTAGCGGCCATCTTACGTTTGCGATCAACTTTGATCCAAACAACATTGTTCATGTCAGTTTCGATTTCAATCCAAGCGCCACGATTTGGGATGATTTTAGCTCCGTAATATCGGCGTCCGCGGATATTTTCAGCGGTAAAGAAGGCGCCAGCACTGCGGATAAGCTGAGAAACAACAACACGCTCAATTCCGTTAACAATAAAAGTCCCGCGCTGAGTCATGAGCGGAACATCGCCCAAATAAATTTCTTGAGATTTAGTTTGAGTAGTACGTTTGTTTACCAGTCTAGCAGTTACTCTTAGAGGGGCTTCAAAAGTAAGATTTCTTTCGCGACAAACTACTTCATCAAACTTTGGTTCGTCTAAATAATAATTTTCTAAATATAATTCCAAATCACGGCCGGTAAAATCGGTCATCGGAGAAACTTCTTCAAATAAATCTTTGATTCCAAATTTTAAAAACCAATCGTACGAACTCTTCTGCACATCAATCAAGTCTGGCACTGGCATCGCGTCGCGGATGCTGGTGAAAAATTTTCGTTCCTTTGTCTTCAGCGCTTGGCGTTTAAAAATTGGCATACATCGATTAATTAATATTGATTTTTTTATTAGTTAATTTGTATTGTAATTTTAAATTCAATTTGTCATTCCGAGCGGAGCCGTAGCGGAGTCGAGGGATCCCTTATACCAAGTAATAGTAAATACCATGTTTAAGGGATTCCTCCACGGAGTTTATACCCTTTAGGGTGGTCGGAATGACAATTGGGCGATCCGTAGAAACAAAAAATGGCGCCTTGGGGGCGTTTTGACTCTTTTTCTTAAAGGTTAGCTAATAAAAGCAAGGCCAGCATGTAAAATTATTTATTCCTTGCACGACTTCGCAATCCCAAACAGCTCGGGATTACTACTTTTGCGCTAATTTAAGCTAAAAACTTGGTCTCTCTCTTTCTAGAAGTATTCAAGTATCTACATACTACGCTAATTATAAACTAATGTCAAGCAAATGAAATATAATCCGGTTTGTCAAGAGAATCCAATTATTTCGCTAACTTGAGCCGAATAAAGACAAAGGAATGACTATTTCCAAAGTTTTTATCCACAGGGCAGCAGAGCAAGCTCACTGCCCTGCAGGCAGGTTATACATAATAACTTATATTAAATACTCTTTTAACAAAAAACATCCCACTTTCATGGAATGTTTTTTAAAAAATATACCGAGAGCTCCGTGATTATGAATACAAATTTTCTATTCATAATCACGGTCGGAGCCCTCGGGCGGCTCCTTCCGTGGTCGACGCAGAGACGCGTCGACTAGTCGCTACAACCGGGGCGGCGGACCGCCGGTCCAGTTGAGCGACATGACGTGCGTCGGACCAGCCGCGCGAACCTTGCGCTCAGCCACTTCGCGGGCTGCCTTGCGGGCCTGCTCCTTGGCCTGCATGCGCGCCTTGCGGGCCTTCTTGTAGGCTCCACGCAACTGCTTGCGTTCCCGCTTACGCGCCTTGCGACTCGCCCTCTTCGTATCGTTGTCACAATCATCCATTGGAGATACTCCCACCCCCTGGTTAGGAGGGCAATCACCGACCGAGATGGTCGATACCGCTCTATACACTTATATAAATGTCTAAAGCGGTATAACCAACCCAAATCTTAAACTAATCAAGCAACTTAGCAGACTTTTGCCACCCTGTCAATCATATGAACAAGGTTTATTTCCAACAAATAAAAAACTAAAATGCAACAAAGTTCTATATATATTAAAAAATAAAAAAAATTTTGGCAAGTCTTTTATTAACATCACTAAAAATGCTTGACAAAATATTTTTTCACTATAAAATAGTGTCATCAAGATTTATTTTTTCTCAAAAATATTTTTCTTCAGCAAGTTGCGCAAGAGTTGATGTATCAACCGGATCGGATTTATCAAACAAATCTCTCTCTTTTCTCTCGAACATTTTTTTGTTCAGAGAAAGTTTCCTAACTTTGATCCGTTAGTTAAAACATGCAATTCTTGTCGCAGCTTATTGAAGAAAACCTAGCCCCGTCTTAAAATAGGCGGGGCTTTGATTATAAATTCTTTCTCAACCAAAAATTTTATGCTACAATGATGTCAGCGCCGAGTTTCAATGGACGTTACGCGACGTGATTACGTTTAATCAATATGGGAAGACATAAAACTCGTAAATTAACTTTCAGTGAAAGAATAAACCTCAACCCGGACATCGGGCGCGGACTAATAGCCATTCTTCTTTTTATCCTAGGCGGACTATCCGTGCTAAGTTTTTTTTCTATGGCCGGAGTTGCCGGTCAATTTATTGATTCCTTACTTGCTATCATTTTCGGCCAGGTTCGTTATATATTTCCTATTATTATAATTCTGGTGGCAATCCTAATGGTCAAAGATTTGGAATATGAATATCGCCCCACTCACTGGCTGGGATCAATTTTATTTATCCTTGGTTTCAATGGCCTTATCCATTTACAAAATCCAGTTGAAAAAATGTATGAGGTTGCTACTCAAGGTTACGGCGGTGGATTAGTCGGATTTGGTTTGGCCTGGCTCTTTGGTACCTATATTGGCTACTGGGGCGCGACCATGATTCTGGTCGCTCTTATTCTTGTAGGCTTTATCTTTTTATTTAATACTTCCCTGGCAAAAATTGTTGACCTACACAAAAAATTCTTTTTCTTGCTTGGCTGGTTTGGTCAAAAAATTATTGCTTTCTTTGGATCTTTCAAAAAAGACGCCGTTGCTTTTAAAATAAAAGGAGACTACCAAGCCACCGAAGAAGAAGCTGATGAGGTTGAAGATGAAGAAGACGCCGAAGAAGAAAAAAGAGTTTTCCAACAACGCAGTTTGGTTAAAAAGGAAAGTGAAGAAAACGTTGAGGAAGAGGGATTGGAAATAGAAGGATTGGCCTCCGCCCAAGGCGGATCCGCCTTGGGCGGAAAACCGCCAAAACCAATTATTCGCGATTTACCCCCAATAGATTTATTGTTTACTTCAAAAAGCAAACCAACTTCAGGTGATATCAAAGGCAACGCCACTCTTATCCAAGACACTCTGCACAACTTTGGCATTGACGTTGATATGGGGGAAGTACGAGTCGGACCAACTGTCACCCAGTACTCTCTCAAGCCTTCTAAGGGCATCAAATTGACTCGTATCACGACTCTGAGCAATGATTTGTCTCTGGCTCTAGCTGCGCACCCTATCCGTATTGAAGCGCCAATCCCAGGCCAATCTTTAGTTGGTATTGAAGTGCCAAATCAAAAAGTAGCCATGGTGACTTTGCGTGAACTACTAGAGAGCCCAGAATTCAAAAACCCAGATGCACACAATATGATGATTGCGCTGGGTAAAGACGTGGCTGGTAAAGTTTGGTTTGGTGATTTACTCAAAATGCCTCACTTACTTGTCGCAGGTGCTACCGGCTCGGGCAAAACTGTTTGTATTAATACTATTATTTTAAGTCTTATTTTCCAAAACACAGCTGCCACTTTACGTATGATTATGGTGGATCCAAAACGTGTTGAGCTTACTCTCTATAATGGCATCCCCCACCTCCTCACACCGGTAATCACTGACGCGGCCAAAACCGTTAACGCTCTCAAATGGACAATCGGTGAAATGGATCGTCGTTTTACCGTCTTGGCCGATGCTGGCAAAAGAGATATTGGATCATACAATAAATCCGCAGCCGAACCACTGCCATATATCGTATTTATTATTGATGAACTCGCTGACCTAATGGCTATGGCTGCCAGCGAAGTGGAAGCTGGTATTATCCGTCTTGCGCAAATGGCGCGTGCCGTTGGTATCCACTTAATCGTTGCTACTCAAAGACCAAGTGTAGAAGTTATTACGGGTCTAATGAAAGCCAACATCCCAGCTCGTATCGCATTTTCTGTCGCCTCACTGGTTGATTCACGCACAATCTTGGATTCTTCCGGAGCTGAAAAACTTCTTGGTCGCGGTGATATGTTATTTTTAACAGCTGACTTATCAAAACCAAAACGTTTGCAAGGCGCATTTGTTTCTGAAGAAGAAATGAAGCGAGTGATAGATAATCTCAAAGGTGATGAACCGCCTGTCTATGACGATTCTATTACTTCCAAAAATAACAACGCTGGCGGTGGTACAATGAATATGTTTGATGGTTCAAGCAGTGATCACGACGCTCTTTTTGATGAAGCCAAGACCTTGGTAATGGAATCTGGCAAGGCCAGTGCTTCACTGTTACAACGACGAATGAAAGTAGGATATGCTCGAGCTGCCAGACTCTTGGACGAAATGGAAGAAGCTGGTATAGTAGGACCTGCTGACGGCGCCAAACCAAGAGAGGTTTTCATGGAACATTTCCGCCCTACCGAACCAGATGATTTACCTGAAACAAAACAAACTCTTGATGCTGGTGGAGCGCCGGTGTTTGATGACGAAATCCCTATTGAAGAAAAAAACTAACTCACAAGTGTCATTGCGAGAAGAGAAGCGACGAAGCAATCCCGCTGCGCTAAGAAAAACTACACTCGACGGGATCGCCACGTCGTCCCGACCTAATCGGGACTCCTCGCGATGACAATAAAAAGATTATGGCTGTTTTCTGTCGCAAAAATTTAGAACCAATGGTAAGAGTTGGCGAGCGTTTAAAAAACGCCCGCGTTTTACAAAATCTTTCCATAGAAGATGTCTCCCAAAAAACTAGAATTCCTCTCAAATATTTAGAGGCGATTGAAACTGCTCGTTTCAAAGAACTCCCAATCGCCAAAGCGCATCGCCTGGCCTATATAAAAGAATACGCCAAGATGTTAAATTTAAATCCTGCCAGTTTTCTTTACCAATTTTCTCAAGAATCAGATTTACATAATATTCCAACCATTCATCCAAAACGTACACTCAAATTTTGGCCACTGAATTCTCTTTCTACAATTTTACGAAGCGTCGTTGTTGGAGTTTTCCTGGTCGGCTTTGTCGGCTACTTGCTCTGGCAAGTAAACGGCATCTTACAACCACCAAAACTTTTTGTTTTTTCTCCAAATGATGGATCTATTTCCAATAAACTTACCGCCACTGTCCAAGGTGAAACCGAAAAAGAAGTCCAACTGACCGTAAACGGCAAAGAAGCTATGCCAAACGACAAAGGTAGATTTGAAATTGTCCTGGACTTGTCAAATGGAGTAAATACTATTAATATATCAGCTATCAAAAAGCATGGAAAAGTCACGACCGTTATCAGACACGTCATTGTAAAATCAAACAACCTCTCCATTGGAGAAACGGAAAAAAATTACTAATTATTCTTAATTCAACAATGTATGGCAAAACAAATATCAGATGAGGTCAAGGAGAAATTGAAAGCAGCCGAAAGCGCGATTGAACAGATAAAAAGCAAGTTTGGTGATGGCGCCATCATGAAATTTGGAGAATCAAAAATCATGCAGGTAGACACCGTCCCAACCGGCTGTCTCTCTCTAGATATTGCTCTTGGAGTTGGTGGCGTACCTCGCGGACGTATTATTGAAATCTATGGCCCAGAAGCTAGTGGTAAAACCACTCTGGCACAGCATATTGTCTCTGAAGTACAAAAACTTGGTGGCATTGCCGCATTTGTGGATGCTGAGCACGCTCTTGACCCTGACTACGCCAGAAAAATTGGCGTCAGAGTAGATGAACTCCTCATTTCCCAACCAGATACCGGCGAACAGGCTTTAGACATCGTAGAGACCCTTGTACGCTCCAATGCGGTGGATGTAATAGTTATTGACTCAGTTGCCGCCCTCGTACCAAAAGCTGAAATTGAAGGCGACATGGGTGATTCCCATATGGGTCTCCAGGCAAGACTAATGAGTCAGGCTCTACGCAAACTGACTGGTATTATCAGTAAATCCAAAACTGTGGTAATCTTTATCAACCAAATCAGAATGAAAATTGGTATTGTCTTTGGCAACCCAGAAACAACTACTGGTGGTAATGCTTTGAAATTCTATTCTTCATTACGTATTGAAGTTCGTCGCGCCGCTCAAATAAAACAAGGCGACAAGATTATCGGCAACCGCGTCAAAGCCAAGGTTGTCAAGAATAAAGTCGCTCCCCCATTCCGCACTTGTGAATTTGATATTATGTATAATGAGGGCATCTCAGTTTCAGGCGATGTGCTTGATAACGGCGTAGTCTTCAAAGTCATAAACAAATCAGGAAACTCATATAGTTATAAAGAAGAAAAACTTGGAGTCGGCCGAGAAACTGCCAAAAAATACCTCAAAGATAATCCAAAATTAATGAAAGCAGTATCCAAAGATATCTGGGAAATAGTAGAAAAAGGTGAAGCCCCAGAAGAAGAATCACCTACCGAAGAAGAAGTCCCACCACCAACTGAAGAATAGATGTTTAAAAAATCCTGACTAAAGTCAGGATTTTTATTTCAAAGTTAAATTTTTCTTTTCTTTTGACTCCTGCAATAGGCTACGTATGCCACCAAAGGCATTTTAAAATCGTGGAGTCCTCTCAAATAATCAATTTTAAGATTCATTAAAAAATGAATTTCATAATCAGTCAATTTATCCAGTACAATAAAAAGTTTCTTATCCTTCTCATCATATTCATCAAAGGCAGTAAATCCGTCTTTTTGTAATTGACGCTGCGTTGATCTAACCTGTTCATCAGTAATATCATTAACCATATCTAATAAAACCTGTTCGACATTTTCATCATCGAGACGAGACTGGCGTTCTTCTATATGCTCACTATACCTTATTGGATGACTCCGTTTTCTTCTCATGTACTTGGCAAGTACAGACTCCCCTCCCGGATCATAACGATTTATTAAATGGAATATAATTTCTTTTAACCGCCCACTTCCCGAAAGCTCATCTCTCCCACTTGAGATATACTTATCATCACTTTTACCTCTTTCTTGACCATCAACTATTGTTTTAATCCTTTTAAGATGATATCCACTGCTAATATAATATACAGGCAAATCGTCTAACTTTTTTAAACCTAAAAGAAACTTACCGAAACGTACATTACTAGTAGTATCTTTAGAGTGTCTTTCTTCAATTATAATACCCTGGGGAACCCCACGTAATTCTAAATAATCTGTCATCATTTTAGCCACCGGTTTTTCCAAATTCTCAACAAACTCCCCGCCACTTACAAGAATATAAGCAATTTTATTTGCCTGATAAAGTTCTACAGCCTTTTCTAATCGATCTTGGCTTTCTTGACTTAATTCAGTCGGATTATTCTTTTCTACCCAATGTGAAAACACAAAAGCTATACCCTTTGATTCCGTTTCCATCTCTTTTTTTGCTAATCGGTATCCTTCACCTTCCATAATTTTATTACTTAAGTACATCTTTATCTTCCACATCCCTTTTAAGCCGCCTATCATCAAACATAAAGGTAATCAAACATAACATACTCACACTAACAGCCAAAATATAATATCTTACCCCCACAGCCATTCCAATGGCTGCCACCATCCACAAACCGGCCGCTGTAGTTAGTCCTACAACTCTATTTTCTTTATGCAAAATTGTCCCTGCTCCCAAAAACCCAATCCCTACCACAATCTGGGAAGCAACTCGAGAAATATCTGCGCCAAAGGCGGTAATTGATAAAATAGTAAATAAAGCCGAGCCACCAGAGACCAAGGCAAAGGTTCGAGGCCCAGCCCATTTACCAGAATTTTCTCTCTGCCAACCCAGAATTCCACCCAAAAATAAAGCTAAAACCACATGTAGAACCATAGTTATCTCTGCCATACTATTGAATTTAAAGTTAATAACAATAAGATTATTATACCACCTGTTGACGTTTGTGTTAATTATTGATAGAATATTTTTACTTTTTAAAACAAAAGGGCCCTTAGCTCATTTGGTAGAGCACCGCGTTTGCAACGCGGGGGTGATCGGTTCGAGCCCGATAGGGTCCACAAATGGTTTGTACTGTGAATGCCGGGGTAGCTCATCGGTAGAGCGCAGCCCTGAAGAGGCTGGCGTGGCGAGTTCGACTCTCGCCCCCGGCACCAACAATATAAATTATACAATTAGAATAAACGGGGTATGGCTCAATTGGCTAGAGCATCTGGTTTGGGACCAGAGGATTGTGGGTTCAAGTCCCACTACCCCGACACAAGAGATCAGTCCATTGGCTGGTCTTTTTTTGTACTTAGGAGTAGAGTAAAATCAAATCATACCAGTTTAATATTACTATTTATGCTACACAATCAACCGTGGGAAAATATTACGCATCAAAAAGCACGAAATTACAATTGCGGCCATAAAAATTGTGGAAGGGATGTAAGTTCAGAAAAAGGATGGGTCCATAAAGATAAAGATGGCAGATTTATGGACGGGTGCATCTATGAATGTCCGAATTGCAGACGGCCAACCTTTTTTGATATTAATGCACAAACCCAATTGCCAGGTGTTACCCAAGGCGGCAGCGTTAAACATCTACCGCATGATATTGAGACACTTTATAATGAAATTAGGGAGGAAACCGGATATAACGCCTTTACATCAGCGGTATTAGTTGGAAGAAAACTTTTAATGCACATCGCCGTAGAACAAGGCGCAGAAAAAAATTTAAACTTTCTGCAATATGTAGATTACCTGGTTGAAAATCACTTTGCGCCTCCAAAAAGTAAAATTTGGGTTGATAAAATCAGGAAACTCGGCAATGAAGCAAACCATGAAATTATAACAATGACAAAAGAGAATGCCCAAGATACCATTACCTTCTTGGAAATGTTACTAAAATTTATTTATGAGTTCCCCGGACCCAACTCAACCGTATCTGTTTCTGTAGAAAAAGAAATACCTAAACCATCCTAACTTCAATCAAATAAGCTATACCTTCGTCCCCAACGCCGATAAAAATAAAACCCCCTTAATTTGGTGGTTTTATTTTTTCAAAAGCCAAAATTATAATTACCTATAATTCACCTCAATCCGCCTATCCCCCGCCACCAAGCGCACCAACCGCTCAATTTCTTTTCTGGTATTTTCTCTCGCTTCAATTTTTACCATATCAGTTTCGGCCGTTGCTAAGGCGGCTTCTTTTAGTTTTGCATAAGCGGAGTTATACCCATCGTCATTATTGAAAATCTTCTTGAAAATTCCTTGTTTATTTTGCAAACTAATATCACCCACTAGTTCCACTCCATGATCTTCTATAGCAGGCACAGTCAACGACAAAGTGTCCGCCGTTATTTTTATATCCTCCAGAGATAATTTACTTAAATCCACACCCAAACTTGTTTTCATTGTGCCAATTGCCACTATATCCTGCCCCCAAAAGAAATCCTTGAATACACTGCCCGTACTTCGGTCAATCGTAATTTGCTGAGTGATAATATAAGTTTCAGTCACCAAAAATCCTTCGTGCTGGAGCGCTTGCACAATGGACTGCGAACTAACTTGTTCGCTCGCTTGTTTTGGTTTTCCCAGACGATAACCAAAAAACAAACCTGCTCCGAGGACAATCAGGAACCCAATGATTAGTAGTTTGATTTTCATACAACAGTCAAATCAAAATTAAAAATTTAGTCTTAATGTTATCTTAGATGAAATGGGCGGTTTTGTCTATAAAAACAGCGCCTCTTGCCAAATTTATCTCGCCTGATATAATGCCCAAGTATTACCTAACAATGAACCCTATGAATACATATGTTAAATAACAAAAATACAATCACCTGGTCCAGCTTCACTGGCACTGCTTCTTCTCTTCGATAGACGGGCTTGCTTTTTATATATGCTGCGCCCGCCCTATCGGCGGTTTTTTGTTACTCGCCCAAAATTTACGAGTTAAGCGAAGTAAATTTTGCTGGGAGTAACAACCCCGCTTTCATACGGGGTGAAACGCTATCCTGCATTTATTTATATAATCTTATCTATGATCCAACTCACTGAAAAATCATTCAAAAAACTAATCATTACACTGGCTATATATCTTACATCCCTGTTTGCCGCCAACACCCTCGGCCTCAAACTCATGCCCTTTATCTTTGGCACTAACTTATCAGTGTCGGTCTTTTATTTTCCATTCGTTTTTCTGATGACCGATGTCATTGGCGAGGTTTACGGAAAACAAATGGCCAAGTTTTTTGTTCTAGCCGGGTTTGTCAGCACCGCTCTATTTATCGCCTATACCTTAATCTCACTATACATGCCGTGGTCAGCGAGAGGTGAGTGGGTACGGCTTGGATACAATGACGTCTTTGGCGTATCGATACGCATGGCCATCGCATCGCTAGTCGCATTTTTCATCGCCGAATATCAAGACGTGTTTTCTTTCTTTTTCTTCCGCCAAAAATTTGCCGGCAAATTTTTTTGGCTACGATCTTTACTCTCTAATCTTTGGTCACAATTGCTTGATACAGTCATTTTTATGGTAATAGCTTTTGCTGGTGTATACTCCACCCGCACGCTCATCAGTATCATAATCTCTTGGTGGCTCTACAAAGTGGCTATGGGCCTATTCTATACTCCTCTTTCTTATCTTGGTATTTACTTACTAAAAGAAAAAAATGGTACACCTAATCAAATCTAAAAAAATAATATGCTAGTCAAACCAATCAAAACCAGAGTATTCCAAGAAGGCGAGAATCTTCTAGATTTTATAAATAAATACATCAAAAAATTACCAGAAAAATCTGTTCTAATAGTCACTTCCAAAATTGTAGCCCTGGCTGAAAAAAGAACAGTGATTATCAAAGATAAAAACACTCGTGAAGAATTGATCCAGTCAGAAAGTCAGTGGATGAAACGAACCAAATACACATGGCTAACTATCAAAGATGGCGTAGTGATGTCGTCGGCGGGTATAGACGAATCAAATGCCAATGGCAAACTTATTTTACTTCCAAAAGATAGTTTCCAAACAGCCATTGATTTAAGAAAAAAATTACAAAAAAAACATAACATCAAGCATCTCGGTGTCCTTATTACCGATAGTCGACTCATGCCACTTCGAGCTGGGGTCACAGGAATGGCTCTTGGGTACGCTGGATTCCACGGTCTTAAAAACTATATCAATACACCTGATATCTTTGGACGTAAATTTCATTTTTCTAAAACCGATATTGCAGACAGTCTAGCTACGGCCGCAACGTTGACTATGGGTGAAGGTGACGAACAACAGCCGTTGGCAATGATTACCGATGCGCCAATTATATTTACCAATAAAATAAACAGGACAGAATTATATATAGATATCAGAGAAGATATGTATATGCCGTTATTTTCACAACTACCAAACCAGAAGGGTAATCTGAAAAAACCCTAGCCTACTATCCCGTGTAGTTGACGCACTTCTAATTATGAAATATAATGCTTATTATATAATAAGCATAAATATATGGAAGAAAACAATCAAAATCTCAGCAAAAAAGAACGCCAAGAATTAAAAAAGGAAGAAAAAATAAACAAACAAATGTCTGAACAAAAAAAGAAAAGATTAACTTCTATTATTCTTTGGTCTTTTATCACCCTTTTTGTTGTTGGCACTATCACCACTATGGTAATTTTTGCTTCCAAAAATCCTGATACCAAATTTGTTGGTGGTACTGTCAAAGCTGCTGACGAAAGTGATTGGGTGCGAGGTCCCGGCTTAAAGGATACTAGCTCAAAAGTTACTTTGATAGAATATAGCGACTTCCAATGTCCAGCTTGCGCCTCCTATCACCCAGTAATTAAACAAATAGAAAAAGACTTTCCTACTCTTAATGTTGTTTATAGACACTTCCCTCTTCCTCAACATGCAAACGCTAGATTAGCAGCCCAAGTAGCCGAGGCAGCTGGAGCCCAAGGTAAGTTTTGGGAAATGCATGACCTGTTATTTGAAAACCAAAGTATTTGGTCTGAAGAAAAAAACCCAGCTGGGGTCTTCGAAGCCTATGCCAAAAAACTTGGCTTAGACCTAGATAAATTCCGAACTGATGCCAACGCGCAGGCCAGCAAAACAAAAATTGATTCTGATGTTCAAAGCGTTGATAAAGAAATATCTGGCACCCCTACATTTTTCATAAATAATAAAAAAATTGAAAATCCAAGAAATTATGATGAATTCAGAAGTGTTATTGAAAAAGCCATTTCAAATTCCTAACTGGCTACCATTTGTTTTTCTCTTTGTTAGCGCATTAGGATTTGCCGATGCGACGTACTTAACAGTAAAACATTTTTTGGGCACACCAGTTCCCTGTTCTATTCTTCATGGATGTGAAATTGTTTTGAATAGTAAATATTCCATAATTTATGGCCTACCTACTGCCATGCTTGGTGCGTTTTTTTATCTAACAGTAATGATTTTAAGCGCTATTTATCTTGAAACTAAAAAAGTAATAATCATCAAACTCATTGTTTACACAACAACCCTTGGCTTTCTGGCTTCCTTGTGTTTTGTATACATTCAACTATTCGTTCTCAAATCTATCTGTCTTTACTGTATGGGTTCAGCTGTCACTTCTACTACATTATTTATTTTTAGTTTCGTTTTTTGCCACCGCCTGCGGGCGGGGCGCCGCCTCGAGGCGGTAGAGAAAAAATAAATTGTTAAATTCTGAGACGACTCCTACACTGACCAACTAAATATCCCACAATTTAAAAAACCGACCACTTGGCCGGTTTTTTTGTTCTTTATTCTTTTATTGCCCTAGCCACCACTTTCACCACACCCTTATCCAAAGGCCTCGGCAAAATATTCTCTGGATTTAATTTCTTCACATAACCAGCCAGGTTTTCTGCAGCTTTGATTAACATCTTATCGGTAATTTGCGTCACTTTATTATCAAGCGCTCCACGAAATACCCCTGGAAAAACTAACACGTTATTCAGCTGATTAGCAAAATCTGACCGGCCTGTGGCGATAATATAGGCTCCACCAGCTTTGGCCACGTCAGGCATTATCTCCGGTATTGGATTGGCGATTGCAAACACCGCTGGCTTACTATTCATGCTTTGCACTTCGGCTTTGCCAATAATATTTGGCCCGCTAACACCAATAAACACATCCGCATTTTTTAGCACCTCTTTCAAACTCGCGTCTGGTTGTTTTTCTTGATTGGTAGCATTTGCCAATTCCATTTTTGCTGAATTCAGATCTGTTCTACCCTTGTGAATCAAACCTTTGGAATCACAAATGGCAATATTTTTGAACCCATAATCAATCAACAGCTTGGCTACAGCTGTCCCAGCGGCTCCAGCACCGCTAATTACCACCTTAGCCACAGATTTGCTCATCTTCTTCAGTTTCATCGCGTTTATCATGCCTGCCAGCACTACCACAGCCGTGCCATGCTGATCGTCATGCATCACTGGAATAGATAATTCTTTTTTCAATCTTTCTTCAATTTCAAAACAACGAGGTGCGGAAATATCTTCTAGGTTTATTCCACCAAAAACTGGCGCTAAATATTTTACGGCTTTGATAATTTCTTCTGTGTCTTGGGTATCTAGACAAATTGGAAAAGCGTCCAAATCAGCTAGTTCTTTAAAGAGAATCGCTTTGCCTTCCATAACAGGAATCGCCGCTTCTGCGCCCAGATTACCCAAACCCAAAATCGCCGAACCATCCGAGACCACGGCAATCGTATTTCTTTTTAGTGTATACTCACGCGCCAAACTTTTATCCTTAGCAATCACCCGACACACTTCTGCTACTCCAGGTGTATAGGCCAAAGATAAATCTTTTCTATCTTTTATTTTTACTTTACTTACTACTGCCAATTTTCCATGGAATTTTTTGTGGAGTTTTAGAGAGTCTGAATATACTTTATCCATAAGATTATTTTAATTTTTTAACCAAATCAATTGAATCTGTTTGATAACCTGACCCCTGATAAAACTTATATGCATCCTTATTTGGCGCATATACTTCTATTTTTATTTGATCACATTTTTTAGCAATAAAATATCTCTCAACTGTCTGTAATAATAATTTACCTACCCCTATACCACGACAATTCTCATCAACATACAAATCAACTACCCTTGCGGCTTTCAATTTTTTCTTATAACCCAATGTTTCTTCTGCGGGTAATTTATCAAAAATACCTGTGACAAAACCTACGATTTTAGAGTCCGACTGCGCTAAGAATACTACACCTTTACTTCCCTGAACAGATTTTAATAATACCTGTGAAACATACTTCCTACCATAATTTTTTGGACAATATAATAGATCAAAAGTATCAACGCTAGCTAAATATTTCTGCAAACCTTCAGCGCACTCTTCCAAGTCCTTTGTATACTTTTTTGAATATTTAATAATTTTAATATCATCTGGTATTGTATGTTTCATAAGCATTTAAATTATCTCAACAATTTTTTGCTTTGATGTAAACCCTTTTTTTATCACCACTCGAGATGGCGCCACCTTGAAATAATCAGCTAAATTTCTCACAATCCCTTTATTGGCCAACCCGTTTTGTGGCGGTTCTTTTACCGCCACCGTAAAATGCGTAGCATCAATTTTTTCTACTTTATTTTCGTAGGCCATCGGCTTGGCTTTGACAAATATTTGCATAAACGAAATGAGTGAACGGGATGATAAACTTGTTTAATCATTCCTGAACGAACGAGCTTATACCTTCAGTATAAGAGATGAATACAGCCGCAATTAAAATCCAAAATAGAAACGCCAAGTCATTTTTAAAATACGGTACATCGACCAGCCCATGTACTACCAAAGCAGTAAGCATAGCTAGTAGGCCAGCGCCGATTATCTTGTTATTTTGCCTGACTTTATTAGATAAATAGGTAGCATAACACAAGACAAAAACTATGGCCAACATGCCAAACAGACCAATCTCCGTCCAAAAGTTTAAGAAAATATTGTGCGGATAAATAAGTCTTTCCATAACTTTTGCATCATAATACGGTTTCTGGATTTTACGAAAAAACTGACGAACGCCTGTGCCCAACATAAAATTCTTTGGATTTTGTTTCAAAAAAGTCCAAGAATAACCCCATAGTCGCAAACGATTTTTGTTTGCTTGATCTTTAAACAACACTGCTTCCCGCATAGACGGTACCACCAAAGAAAAAATAATCCCGGCAATAGCCAACCCAATCGTAATTTTTTTATACCCAATAAAAAATAATAAAACCAAAAACCCAGCTCCCACTGCAATCCAGGCGCCTTGAGATTTTGTGAAAAAAATAGCCAAAGAAACAAGTAATGTCATTGCGAGGAGGCCAAAAAATTTGGCCGACGTGGCAATCCCCTTGTTAGCACTACCAACCAAAGGGATTGCTTCAGCCGACTTAATCGTCTTCGCAATGACACTAATCATCAACATCAATACTGGCGCCAAATACAAACCAACCGCATTAGGCGAAGTATAAAAAGCAGTCACTCTTCGTGTAGCTTCGTTTGCCCATTCGGGTGTCGCTATCCCCCAACCGGTAAATTTTTGAATAACTGCAAAAATACTAATGCTTAAGGTAGAAAGACCTAAAGCCCAGATAAAATCTTTTGTTTTTAACGTGTCCTTTCTCCCCAACAAAATCAAAAATAAAATTATCGGCTCCAAAAAATAAGCCCGCCACTCTCCGAGAGAGTAAAATACCATATCACTAACAAAAATACTGACGACCGATGAAAGAAAAAATATGACTGTGGCGATAAAAAATAATCTGTGTTGTTTTATCACGCTAATAATTTTTGACCAATCCTCCCGACTATACCTAACTAACCAAACCAAAAACAACAGACCAAAAGTCACCTCTAAAAGGGTAGTCGGAAATGGATATTTACCAACACGAAGCAATTCAAACCGAATAAGGTAGGTAGGCAAAAGTACAATAAACAAAAAAATAGCCCAGCGCCAGTTCTTCCAAGCTAAAAACAGAAAAAGTAGAGAGTAAATTACTAAAATTAAGTTCATAACAGTGGTCATACTATAGCAAAAAGCCCCTTTATTGTCTATTTAATCCCTTATTTATAGCGATTTGGGTTGAGTAAAGGCTCAAAACCTGGTATCCTACCTTAACACTAAGAATTTTCTTCATATGAAGCAAAGCCTACAAAAATTTATTATCTTTTTAATGCTTTTCAGCATAGTTTTTGGCAGACCAACCCTCGCCCAAATAGACACCAGTGTTCGCCAAGAACTAGAAGGACAGCTCCAAGCCATTGAAAATCAAATTGCTGACCTAGAAAAACAATTAACCTCCACCAAAGGTGAGAAAAAAACTTTAGCCAACAAAATCAAACAGTTAAAAAACGAAGAGACCAGATTAAGACTGGAAATAAAAGCCACCAACCTCAAAATAGCCAACCTGGAAGAAAAACTGGTGAAAACAAGCACGGCTATAGAAACGAACAAATCAAAAATTGCCAAACTAAAAACAGATCTAGCCAAACTCATCCGCACAGTCCAACAAAAAGACAGAGATTTTTTTCTGCTTAATCTTTTTATAAAGGAAGGTGTAAGCCAAGCTTTTGTGGAAGCAACCAACTATGACAAGTTATCTGATTCTATCACTAACCTTGTCCAAGAATCCAAAAAATTACAAAGAGATCTAGGTGAAAAACAAGTCGCTTACGAAGACCAGCAAACTGATGCTGAAAAACTTCTAAACGTTGCCAAAATTCAACAGGGGGCGCTGGGAGGCAAACTTCAAGAACAAACGCAACTACTTGAAGAAACCAAAGGGTTGGAGATTTCCTATCAAACACTTTTGCAAGACAGTAAAAAGCAAGCCGCTCAAATCCGCAGTCGTATCTATGAATTACTTGGGGTCGGCACCCAAATCAACTTTGGACAAGCGGTAGAAATTGCCAAATCTACCAGCAAACAAAGCGGTGTCTCTCCAGCATTCCTTCTCGCTATTCTTACTCAAGAATCAAACCTCGGCAAAAATGTCGGTACCTGCAACCGCCCCGGTGATCCGCCAGAAAAAGGTTGGAAAACTATTATGAAGCCAACTCGCGACCAGGAACCTTTTATCACTATTACTTCCGAACTGGGTCGTGATCCTGACGTCACCCCAGTTTCTTGTCCCATGAAAAACAAAGACGGCTCCCAGTTAGGTTGGGGTGGAGGTATGGGTCCGGCGCAATTTATTCCTTCAACTTGGATGGGTTATAAAGACAAAGTAAGCGCCATTACTGGCAAAACCCCAGCTGATCCATGGGATATCCGAGACGCCTTTATGGGCGCAGCTCTACTACTCAAAAACAACGGAGCTGACGGCACTCGTGATGGTGAGTGGAAGGCAGCAATGCGTTATTTTTCCGGTGGTACTAATACTCGCTACCGATTCTACGGAGACAACGTTATGGCTCAGGCAGATAAATACAAACAAGATATTGCCGATTTGGAAGTTTAAATTATTTCTTCATTAATTTAGTCACATACTTTGCAAACACATCTGTCTCAATATTTACAAGATCTCCTTTTTTTGTGTTTTGAAAATTTGTATTCGCAACAGTATAACTTACCAGCGACACGGTAAACCAATCACGCCCAGTATCAACCACCGTCAAACTAATTCCATCTATCGCCACCGAACCCTTATCAACTATCAACTTCATAAACTTGGACGGGATTTTTATTTTTATAATCTTTGAATCTTTCAATGGTTTTATTTCCAATACCTTGCCAACAGTATCCACATGCCCCTGCACAATATGACCATCAAGCAAAGAATTTAAATTCAAACTTGTTTCCAAATTTACTAATTGGCCTTTTTGGAAACTTGAAACAGTAGTTTTTTTCAAAGTCTCTGGCATCCACTCTACCAAAAAGGTATTCTTATCAAATTTCTGCACAGTCGAACAAACACCATTGATAGAAATACTTTGCCCTAATTCTACCGGCCAATTTTTTTCTTTTTTTATCACCGCAAATAAACTCCCGTTCTGGGAATAAATATCATCAACTGTAGAAACTTTTTTTATAATGCCTGTGAACATACTTTGGGAATTAAGAATAGAGCGCGCGAACTTTAGCCACATCATTTGCAATTTGCAATTTCAAATCTTCTTCATTATCAAATTTTTTTGAATCTCTCAATTTTTCCCCGACTTCTACTTCCAAAAACTGCCCGTACAAATCACCGCTAAAATCTAACAAATGTATTTCAAATAAATTATTGGCCGAATAAACAAATATAGCTCCCAAATATTCTTTGCCTTCTACTTTGGTTTTGCCAGCATAAATTCCATCCTCCATCGGTTCTGACAAAACAATATTGGCTGTCGGAAAACCCAACTTACGACCATCCTTTTTCCCATCTACCACTATACCGGAAACTACTACCATACAGATCTTTTATTCTTAACACTATGTTTAAACATTGGAAACGTATCCCGTAATTTTTTAAGCAAAGCGCATTTCCAATTACAAAAAGCTTCACCTTTAACATCTAAACATTTTTCACAACAAATAAAATGGTCGTGACAGCTTGGCTCGGCACAATTTACAAAATGTTCGCTAGAAACTCCACATTTTCGGCATTTCCCCACCACCACCGCTGGCTTATCTGGACTGTTGAACCCCATTGTTACCCGCCCATCAAACACATAAAGCTTGCCCAAAAAATCTTCGTTTGGGTATTTTTCCATATAAGTGACAATGCCGTTGTGCAATTGATAAACATTCTTGAAACCATGCTTAACGAGAAATCCGGAAGCTTTCTCGCAACGCACGCCACCTGTACAAACCGTCACCACTGTTTTATTTTTCAAGTGTTCTAATTCTGGAAGAATCTTCGGTAAATCTCTAAAATTTTTCAGCGGAGGCAAAACCGAATTCTTAAAAAAACCAACCGAGTGTTCATACTCGTTGCGCATGTCCACAATATAAAACTCTTTGTCACTATGAATCCAGCTGTGCAAATCTTCAGCTGACAAATATTTACCGGTTGTAATATTTGGATTAACATCATCATTTCCTAAATGCGCGCTCACAATTTCTGTGCGTGATTTTACCGATAGCTTAGGAAAGGCACTGCCTGTTCCTTCACTTCTTTTGAAATTCATGTCTGTAAATCTTGAATCTTTGAGCATTTCATCAACATACTTTTGGGTATTTTCTCGTAATCCTTCCACCGTACCATTTATACCTTCACTAGTAATAATAATTCTGCCTTTAAAACCAAGCTTCTGGCAAAGCACTTTTTGCTCAGCGCAAAATTCGTCGGGATTAACGATGTTTGTATATTTATAATACAAAAGAATTTCGAAATTATTCATAATATTTAATCTACAATTTTTATCATTGACCAAAGCCAAGGCACCAACAAGATTATCACCCCCAACACAATCCTATAATACCCAAAGATTTTGAAATTATGATTTTGGATATAACGCAACAAAAATTTAATAACTAAAAGCGCTGTCAAAAATGCCACCACAAAACCCACTACCAAAATCAACCAATCATTTCCATTCAAAATTCCTTCATACTTAAGCAAACTATAACCTGAAGCTGCCAGCATCGTAGGAATTGCCAAGAAGAAAGAAAACTCCACGGCTACGGCTCGGCTCGCCCCTAGAACCATTGCCCCGATAATAGTGGCCGCCGCCCGAGAAGTACCCGGGATCATAGCCAAACATTGGAACAAGCCGATTAAAAAAGCAGTACGGTAAGAAATTTCTGAAGTAAATTTTACCGACGGAACAACAATCTGTCTTCTTTCTACCATAATCAATACGACACCTCCCACTATCAAAGCAACGGCCACCGTAAATGTGTTAAACAATATTTCTTCAATCATACTACCAAACAGAGCACCCAAGACCAATGCTGGCGCCACAGCCAAAATTGTCTTATACCAAATATTTACATTCAAAATATTTAAAGTCGTAGCTTTTGTCTTTTCATCTTTGCCAAAAGGCCACAACTTTTTCCAAAATACAACCACCACGGCCAAAATTGCCCCAAGCTGAATCACCACATCAAACATGTCTGTAAATGACTTACTAAAACTTAGCCAATTATTAACAACTATAAGATGGCCAGTAGAAGAAATCGGCAAAAACTCGGTAATGCCTTCTACCAGGCCAAGGATAATAGCTTTGATTATATCTAAAAACATATAAATTGATTTGAGTGGATTATACCAAAAATATCAGATATGTACAGAGAATATGGACAAACAAAAAACCGCCGCCAATAGCGGACAGTTTTTTGCCTCGTTTGTGCACAAGTTGAGATGCCGGTATTTAACGTGTCGGCGGCACGAATCCCTCCTTCTAATCAGGTGCAGAATCTACCACCTTTTTAATGTGAACTTCTACAACGTCATGGCTTTTGAGAAAAACGACCAGAGTATCGACTAGTCTTTGGTGGGGCCTCATCCCTTGGGTCCACCGGTACACTTGTCGCTTACTGAACAACTTGGGCGCCTCCAACGCCCTCAACGCCTCCAACAACCAACCTACCTTGTGATTCAATGAGTTGCGGAGAGGTTTATCATCTCTCACAGAAGCCACAGCATCAATAAGAGCACAGAGAAACAAACTGCCATTCCACCTCGCCTCGAAATCCACCTGCCCCGCCCCCAACAAGACCGACCACACTCGGTCGCCACAGGCTGATGACTCCGAAGCGTGGGCGTAGAACGCAACTCTCACTGAATCGGGAATTTCCCCCTCCATTCCAGCACGGACATAGCCCAGAACAACCTCAGCAACGCACTGATCGCAACTGTCCACGTTTGTCTTCCGAGTTCTCATAACCCCTCCTTGTGAAATCCTCAAAAATACTACCTACCATCAACCCTAGTAAGATAGTCTTTAATAATAGGATAGCTACCTATTTTTGTCAATAATCATAAGACAAACATATAAAATATTGACATATTTTGGCTAATTTGATATAATAAAACTGTCGTAGTATACTCCCACAAAAATATGCGCTATCATGTAATTTTAGAACAACTTGGTTTCAGCGAAAACGAAATAAAAGTCTATACTGCCCTACTTGAACTCGATTCAGGTAGCGTTATCCAAATTACTAAACAAGCTGGGATCAACCGTACCAGCTGTTATGATGTGCTAGAAAGCCTTATTAAAAAGGGCTTGGTTAGTAAATTCCGCAAAAAAAAGAAAATCTTTTTTAGTGCCGCTGACCCAAGGCGTCTTACCAGCTACTTAGATCGTGAAAAAGAAGAATATGAAAAAAAGATTAATTTTAAAAAGGAACAAATTAAAGAAATTCTACCAGAACTAATATCACTTATTAACCCGCGAGGCACTCACCCCCGTGTATCTTTTTACGAAGGTGAAAAAGGCATGCGTGAAGCTTACGAAGATACACTTACAGCGACCGACGGTATTATGGCGTATGCAAACGTGGATGCAGTACATAAAGGATTGCCAAACTTTTTTCCTGAATACTACAGCAGACGTGCAGGTTTAAAAATTCCCATCAAAGCGATTTTTGAAAACAATGAAGCGGGTAAAGAACTTACCACTCACGATCATCAAGAACTGCGTGAGTCCATTATACTGCCTGACAAAAATCTACATTTCACTCCTGAAATTAATGTATATAATAATAAAATGTTAGTAGCGTCGTGGAAAGAAAAAATGGCAGTAATTATTGAATCAAAAGAATTAGCCGATTTACAAAGACTTATCTTCAAACTACTTTGGAGTGCTTTAAAAAAGTAACATTTATTTTTTTAAGTTTTATCCACACTTGACATATACCCCCAGGGGGTATATTGTTATTTTATAGTTAATTTAAGTTTTATAAAATATGGAGCATACAAAATACATGCCCGATGAAAACAAATCCAAAATCAGTCGTCGTCTCAAACTTATAGAGGGTCAGGTTCGTGGCTTACAAAAAATGATAGAAAATGATGTTTATTGTATTGATATCATTACTCAGACTTCGGCGGTCAAACAAGCACTGTCTAATGTAGAAGACATGCTTATGGAAAGCCACCTTGGTGGTTGTATTTTACATCAAATAAAGTCAGGCCAAACCGACAAGGCCAAAAAAGAAATCCTTAAAGTATACAAACTTAAAAGAAAATAATTCTAATTCATTTTAACTAGTAAGTATGAAAATATCTGTATATTTAGCATCAGGACTAATAGTGACAGCCTTGGTGGTCGGAGTAGTCTTTGGTTATTTTTTAACCAGCGATTACAAAATTTCCATGTATGACAAATCTTCTATGGATCTTGGATTGGCAAACCGAACGCTTGACCTTCGTTATATAAATGCCATGATTGCGCATCATCGAGGCGCAATGCTTCTAGCTGAACAACTACAAAAAAATGCTTCTCGACCGGAAATGAAAGATTTGGCGGGAGCTATTCTAAAAGACGAACCAACCGCGATTGCCGAACTATACGCCTGGAAAAAAGACTGGTATAAAGATACAAAGATTGTCCGCGATCCAATCGTGGCACAATTGGGATCCGCTGATGAAAAATTCGAACTACGATTCCTAAACGCTATTATCGCGCACCACGAAGCAGGCATTCTCATGACTCAAGAAACGCGTCTCAAATCAAGCCGTCCCGAAATTTTAAATAATGCCGACGCGGTGGAAGCGTTTTTATCAGGTGGTATACAAATGCTCAAAGGACTTAGAAAAAACTGGTATAACTTATAAATATATGACCAGCCAAACTTTTACAGTTAAAGGCATGCATTGCGCTAGTTGCGCCTCTATTATCACCAAAAAAATTTCCAAACTACCTAATATTACATCCGTAGCTGTAAACTACGGCAATGAAAAGGCCGTCATTGAATCTGACTCATCTCTTAATATACAAACAATAAACGAGGAGCTAAAAAAACTTGGTTACAGCCTGAACTCAGACGACGAAAAAAATGAAACAATGCACCACGCCAGTCCAAGTAAAAACGACGAGTTGCTGATTTTACAGCAAAAAACCTACTTTATTTTACCAATAGCTCTTGTAATTTTTGTATTAATGATCTGGGATATTTTGGCTAAACAAACAATCTCCGTTCCCAATTTGGCACTGCCAATGTCCTTGTTTAACACACTTTCCATGATCCTAGCTACAGTAGCCATGTTCTGGATTGGCAGACAATATATAGATAGTGTCGGCAGGTTCATTCGATATGGCGTAGCGAATATGGAAACACTTGTAGGCCTGGGAACTCTGGTGGCCTATTTATACAGCGTCATAATTACACTCTTCCCAAATATTAGAGAGCTCCTAAAACTACCAGACTACACATATTTTGATGTCACCATTGTCGTAATTGCCTTTATTACTTTCGGTAAATACTTGGAAATGCGGGCAAAAGAAAAAACTGGTGACGCCATTAAAAAACTACTAAACCTACAGGCCAAAACTGCCTTACTCATACGTGATGGTAAAGAAATAGAGATCTCTATTAATGATGTTAAGCATGATGATTTAATCATTGTAAAGCCAGGAACAAAAATTCCGGTTGATGGTGTTATTACCGAAGGTACTTCATTTGTAGACGAATCAATGGTAACTGGCGAACCGATGCCAGTCCAAAAAAATATTGGCGATAGTGTCGTGTCTGGCACTATCAATACTAGTGGTTCATTTACCTTCAGAGCAACGAAAGTCGGTTCAGAAACACTCTTGGCGCAAATCATCAAAATGGTTGAAGGCGCACAAGGAAGCAAAGCTCCTATCCAGGCTTTGGCTGACAAGATTTCCAGTGTCTTTGTGCCGATAGTGCTGGTCATTTCTGTTTTGTCCTTAGGCGCGTGGCTACTATTTGGCTCTGGCCCGCTTGGATTTTCACAAGCTTTATCATTTGGCTTAGTTTCATTTGTCAGTGTGCTCGTCATCGCTTGCCCTTGCGCTCTTGGCCTCGCCACTCCCACCGCAATTATTGTCGGGGTTGGTAAAGGCGCGCGTGAAGGTATTTTGATTAAAGACGCAGCCACTCTCGAAAAGCTTCATCAAGCAGACGTAGTAATAGTTGATAAAACAGGAACAATTACCATCGGTAAACCGACGCTGGTTGATATTAAAAATTTATCCGATCTAAAAGATATTGAGGTAATTTCTATTCTCGCGTCGCTTGAAAAAAAATCAGAGCACCCGATCGCTCATGCTATAATAAACTATGCTAAAGAAAAAAATATCCTCACATCAGAAATTATGAATTTTGAAGGGCTTCAAGGCAAAGGTGTTAAAGGAATGGTAAACAATACAGAATACTACGCAGGCAATATAAAACTTATTAAAGATCTTGACATAACTTTTAACAGCGCAACCATCGAAGAATTTACCGCTCAAGGAAAAACCCCTGTCATACTAGCAACCAAAACCAAAGTGCTAGGATTTGTGATGGTGGCTGATGAAATAAAACCTGAATCAAAACAAGCTGTGGCCAATCTACACAAACTTGGTATAAAGGTAGTAATGCTAACTGGTGATGAGGAAAAAACTGCTAAATATATCGCCTCACTTGTTGGTATAGACGAAGTAGTGGCCCATGTCTTACCCCAAGATAAATTGGCAAAAATAAAAGAAATCCAAGCCCAAGGCAAAGTTGTAGTTATGGCTGGCGATGGCGTCAATGACGCTCCTGCGCTCGCTCAAGCTGATGTGGGCATCGCTATGGGTACTGGCACTGATGTAGCCATTGAATCTGCTGGTATTACCCTGCTCGGTGGAGATATCTCCAAATTGGTCAAGGCAATAAAGCTGTCCAAAATAACCATGCGCGGCATCAAGCAAAATCTGTTCTGGGCATTTATTTATAACATCGTCGGCATACCGTTGGCGGCCGGTGTGTTCTACCCAATTTTTGGATGGATGCTCAACCCAATATTTGCCGGACTGGCCATGGCATTTTCAAGTGTTTCGGTGGTAGGCAATTCCTTACGCTTAAAGACTAAAAAATTGTAATAATTTAATTTGACAATTGTAATCATTACTACTACAATATGTAGTAAAGAAAAATAAAATATTATGCAAACTTATAAATTCCACGTCAATGGCATGCATTGCCAATCGTGTGTGGTTCTCACTGAAACTGAATTAATAGAACAGCCCGGAGTAAACCAAGTAAAAGCATCCCTGACAGATCTAAGCGTTGATGTTAGCGGTGATTTTGGTAATAAAACCCCAGAAGTTATCGCCTCTGATCTCAGTGTTGTACTAAAACCACACGGATACACTCTCAGTTTGGAAAAACAAAATCATACGGTAAAATGGTCTGATTTTTATATTGCCGGACCTATTGCCTTGGCTTTTATTGTCCTATTTATTCTTTTGCAAAAAACTGGCCTCGTAAATTTAATTGGCGGATCTAAAGTTAGTTATGGTACCGCCTTTATCATCGGCCTGGTTGCCTCTGTTTCTAGTTGTATGGCCGTTGTAGGCGGGCTAGTACTATCTATGTCTGCTAGTTTTGCCAAAGATGGCGACAGGATACGACCTTCGATACTTTTTCATCTTGGAAGACTTGTTTCATTTTTTATTCTCGGTGGTGTTATCGGCATCTTAGGATCAACTTTCCAATTAGGTCTAACCGGTACACTTATTCTTGGACTGATAGTAGGGGTTGTGCTTTTGATTTTAGGTTTGAACCTATTAGATATTTTCCCTTGGGCAAAGAAGCTCCAACCAACCATGCCTGCTTTTATCGGCAAGCGTGTGCATGGCTTAAAAAATATTAGTCACACCCTTACTCCGCTCCTGGTTGGCACCGCTACGTTTTTTCTACCCTGTGGCTTTACCCAATCTATGCAAATCTACAGCCTAACTACAGGCAGTTTTTGGACCGGCGCTCTTACTATGTTTATTTTTGCGCTTGGTACTCTGCCAGTCCTAGCTATTTTAAGTTTTAGCTCGCTCGGCATTCACAAAAAAGCGCAATCAGGTATATTTTTCAAAACTGCTGGTTTGGTCGTTATATTTTTTGGTCTTTTTAATTTAATAAATAGTTTAGTAGCAGCGGGAATTATTCCGCCTTTGTTTAGTTTTTAATATGAAAAAAATACTTATCCCAACCATACTTGCATTCGTCACTATTATCCTCGCTTTAGTAATTTTCAACAAACCAGCTGGCACAGATCCTCGCGCAACCCAACTAACAAATAATGTAATTACAGGTGACAACAAACAAACCATTACTATTAAAGCCAAGGGCGGATACGAACCAAGAAACACAACTGCTAAAGCCGATACAGCTACAACCTTAAAAATACAAACAAACGGCACGTTTGATTGCTCTTCATCACTTGTTATCCCTAGCTTGAAATACAGAAAAAACCTCCCTCCAACCGGAGAAACTACTGTTGAAATTCAACCGCAAAAATCTGGCACTTCTATTCGTGGTCTCTGCTCAATGGGAATGTTTAACTTTACTTTGAATTTTAATTAGAAGTTTTTTCTTTTGGTATAAACTTAAGAGAAATAGAATTTACACAGTGTCTAGTGTCTTTTGGCGTGTAGCCTTCGCCAGTAAAGACATGCCCGAGATGACCACCACAGATCGCACAAGTGATTTCAGTTCTAGAACCATCGGCATCCATAGTTTTCTTGACTGCGCCAGGGATCTCCTGATCAAAACTTGGCCAACCACAACCTGAATGAAATTTACTATCTGAAGTATATAATGGTGTATTACACCGACGACAAATATAGGTCCCTTCTACAAAAAAATCCTCATACTCACCCGTAAATGGCCTTTCCGTGCCTTTGTTTATTATTACTCTTTCTTCTTCAGGGGTTAGGGCATTGAGTTTCATATAATTTAATTACGGTTTGTCATCCCGAGCGTAGTCGAGGGATCCCTTATACTAAGTTTTTGTAAATACCATGTTTAAGGGATTCCTCCACTCAGTCGTAAAAACTCCTTCGGTCGGAATGACAACGCACGGACAGGGATTCTTCGCGTTGCTCAGAATGACAATTAAAATTATCCTGATGTTAAATTATTTTTTCTTAATTCTTTTCTAAATTCTCTATAATCCGGCACAGTCTTGGCTACCAAACTCCAAAACTTACGCGAGTGATTCATCTCTGCCAAATGGCACATCTCATGCACTACAATATAATCTACCGCTCGCTCGGGTAATAAGGCAATCTTATAATTAAAGTTTATATTCCCCTGTCTAGAACAACTCCCCCATCTAGTCGTTTGATTTTTAATCATCACTTTTTTCCACCTCAATCCATAAAACTGATTAAAGTATTCCATTTTTTGTCTAGCAATTTTTAGAGCCGTTGATTTGTTTCTGATAAAATCCATTCTCGAATTTTTTGCCTTTACTCGTTTTGGCACAGACGCCAACTTATCAATTTTTTCCAAAACCCACTTTGATTTACGAATAATAAATTGTTCAATAGCCCTAATACTCAAAAACCTGGGCGCAGTCACAATCAACTCACCGCCCGGATAGACAACCAATCGCAAACTTCGAGATCGACCACTAATTTTGAGAGTATATATAATATTTCTTTGAAGAAGCTCAATGCTTTGTTGCATAGACTAACTTTTTCTATTGTTGTGTAACAACATTTCCATGGCGTGTTCCATAGAACCCGCCTCTACCACATCACCACCATTAACAAAGAAGATGTCATCAGCATTTTTAATCGTATTTAACCGATGGGCAATAATTACTTTTGTGGTTGAGATTGGTAAATGATTTAAAATATCCTCTAATAACTGCTCTGTCACCGTATCAATGTTGGCTGTAGCTTCATCCAAAATTAAAATATCAGGATTGCGTAATACAGCGCGCATAAAAGCAATCAATTGTTTTTGACCAAGACTAACAGCGTCTCCACTGGCTGTGAGTTTAGTATCCAATCCTTGATCAAAACGTTTTAATAAACCTTCTAACCCTGCCTTAGCAATTACCCCTTCCAACTGTTCATTATTATGAGCTGTATATTCTTCATTGCCATACAAAATATTTTCTCTAACAGTGCCGGTAAACAAAACCGGTTCTTGCAAAATAAAACCAATTTTTTTAGTTCTTTCTTGAGGTGAATAACTGCGAATATCCCTGCCACTTAACAAAATACTACCGCTGGTTGGGTCGTACAGCCGGGCCATCAAAGATGCTGTGGTGGTCTTACCACCACCGGTTGGACCAATCAAAGCGTACGTTTTTCCTTTTTCAAGACTAAAATTAATATTACGCAACACTTCTTTACCTTCAGGATATTTAAAATTAATGTTTTTAAATTCTAAAACAGAATCAGTGCCGACTGAATCAACGTCTGTCAAAATTGGCAAATCACTTTCTAATACTAGAATATCGTGAACTCTGTCCCAACTAGCTAGTGCAGCTTGAAAGTTGGCCCAGAGAGCCGCTAGCTGGCGCAGGGGGTTATAGAAACTAGTAGCGTAAGAAAGAAAACTAATCAACAAACCAATGGTAAAATTGCCTGATGAAATAAGGGCGATGCCATAAGCCAAAACAATTAATTGCCCCAAATTGGCTGCCAAACCATAGATTGGAATAAAGGTATTGTTGGCCACACCAGCACCTACAGCCGCTTTATAATTTAAATCATTTACTTCTTGAAATCGTTTTTTGAAATAATCTCGACGATTAAACGCAATAATAACTTTAAAATTATTTAAGCTCTCTTGAATCTCAGAACTCATATCCCCCAACGACTGTGAACTAACTAAATTTTTTCTCTTAACCCAAGCTGATAAAATTCTAGTGATAAAAAACAGAAAGATCGCCGGTGCCAAAGTAGCCGAACCCAAACGCAAATTGAGACTTAAAAGAAATATAGCTGACCCTACCATCAAAAAAATATTACTAAAAAATTGTACCAGTGACTGAGAAAAAAACTGGTTGATTTTATCAGTATCATTATTGATTCTGGAAATCAAATCGCCGGCTTTATTTTGATTAAAAAAAGCCACCGGCAAAGCTTGAAGTTTGTTAAAAATTTGATTACGTAAACGATATAAAACTCTCTGACCAACCCCACCCATCAACCTTATTTGCACATAACTAGTTACAAGCCCTACCACATACACCCCAAAAATTATCCCGGAAAAAATTAGAACTCCTTGAAAATTACGACCAATTATATAGGTATCTACCGTATGAGCAATCAGCCGAGGCGCCAACAAACTAAGCGCAGAATTAACAACCACGGCCACTAAAGCCATGGTCATAATTTTTTTTTCTTCTACAATAAGTGGCCACATTTTTTTCATTGCTTGCCAAGTAGATGTTTTCTGAGAATTGTTTGGCTTACTTAGATTGTAATTCATAAGCGCTTGTACTTTGCTGTGAATTATATATTTGGACATATTCCGGCGAAGT